>BNJT01002042.1_pt1:100000-659820 | contig 659820 bp, 877 predicted proteins | sample 8540491 | NCBI WGS metagenome assembly BNJT01 (sample SAMD00202455, study PRJDB9452) | human saliva metagenome | host: Homo sapiens | reverse complement strand
GGACGGGGAAGCTTATACGATATTTTTATACCTTGTATAAAAATACTCGTAAATCTTTTGACGATACTCAGAGATGCTAAGCTCATCATAGGGAATGAATCTAAGAGCTGCCGAGTTGATGCAAAATCGCCGATCTGCACCCGAAGTTCATCCACAGATTCTTCTGCGCTGTTTTACTGAAGACCAAAGTAACTGCGCGGGATATGGCAGTAGCCGCCGGGATTCTTGTCCAGATACTTCTGGTGATACTCTTCTGCGGGGAAGAAGTTTTCCAACGGAAGCAGTTCAACAGCAAGACTGGCTCCGGCTTTCTCTTCCTCCGCCCGATAAACCGCTTCGATTTCCGGAAGCTGGTCTTCTTCCGTATAATAGATTCCCGTCCGGTACTGGATGCCTCGGTCATTGCCCTGTTTGTTTACAGAGAGCGGATCGATCACCATGAAATAGTAATTCAGCAAATCAGTCAGGGAAATTACATCAGGGTCATAGTCGACCCGCACTGTCTCAGCATGCCCGTCATCCCGGGTCATCATCTGCTTTGCCATCTCTTGATCGATCTGATGATAACTCGCGACCTCTTGCACTGAACCGGCGGTATTTTACCGAACAACCAGTCAGAAGAAAAATGGTCATCAAAATCAAAAACAACGGTCTTGGAACACCTGTGCGCCTTTCTTCCACTATTGCTCTCGTCTTTTTCATTCTATGTTACCTCGGTATATTCTAATTTATCTATGATTTTTTTCATATTATCTATGGCAAACTTTCCACTTGCTGCAGCTATAGGAAGCCCTCCACCAGTTTGAATCCATTGACTTGCAAGGTATAAATTGTTTATGCCTTTGATAATGCTCTTAACATACTTACTTTTTATAACCTTTCTGTGGATTAAAGCTCATATATCCCCCTTTGTAAGCATTACACCAAGTTGTGAATGTAACTGGAGAATACGTTCCAAGCACGATGAGTTTACCCTCAAGCTGAGGGAACTTTTTCAACCCTTAATCTCAATTCTTCTGCAATTCGCTGTTTTTTTCCTGATTATATTTCTCTTTATTATCTTTTAGCCCAAACCAGTAAGCATAATTTTTCAGCATTTTTGTAAAACATTACACTGAATAACTCTCTTTCCCATAGGAAATAGTGTTTCATCATAATCATAAACACGCATTCCACAAAAAAATTGTGTGTTTCTCCTGCAACATCATATTTGTCACAAGGAAAAAATAATGCTTCCTTCAGGTAATTTCAAATCCGCTTCAGTAACTATTCCAAATGCAACCTGATAACCTGTATTAGAAACATAACCCTCCGATTCTCATACATGTACCTAAGATTTTTTTATCCAAATATCCTTCATCAATTAAGTCATAGAAAAGAGAATGTGGATCTGCACACCAAATATAGTTATCTGAGTTGATAACCTTTCCATTATTACCAATAATATTAACAACCTGCTTATCTGCAATATTTATTTTTTTCAATATTAACGCCTAAATGTAGTTTGCCACCCAAGGATTCAAATTTTTGCAAAGCATTCTACTAACCAAAGCCAACAGAACCTCCCTCTGGAATAGCTGCTGTATTACTTGTATAAAAAGCATACGATGCAACAAAGGAAAGGGCAATGAAGTTGCTATTAAAGTAATTTTTAAAAATCGCTCTAATGTAATGATTTGTAAAACGATTTGTAAAGTCTTCCATAGACTGTTTTCCATATTCCTTTATAGCCTTATTAGCATCTTTCATGCTCATTCCTAGTTTAATAAATTGTATTAGGTTCATATGAGCAATTGAAATATCACATGGCGGCTTTATACACTCTAAGCTTTTAGCACAGTCAAAAAACAAATTTAATTCTTTGGTATCTTCCGGAGCAAGTTCTAAAAACTCTTTTCTTGCTTTCTCTAAATTTCTCCACAAATGTAGTGTTACCCCGTCCATTTCCATACAATAAAAATATGGCTCACGATAAATCTCCAAACTATCAGAAAGAACTCCTAGATTTTCCCACATTTTATATAATTGTTCATCCTTATTGCATCCAACGAGAAAATGAATGCAATTATCTATATGATATCCTTGCCTGTTCCACCCTGCACACTCACCACCGGGCATTTTGTTTTTTTCGTATATTTCTACTGAATATCCAGCCTGCAATGCATATATTCCAGCACTCAAGCCAGAAACACCTGCTCCAATAATTACTACTTTTTTACCCATATTCTCTTACTTTCTATATAAGGTCTTAGAACAATTTTAGAGCATCGGACAATACACAATGCTCATACATTACTCTAAGGAACTAACCAAATTCTAATGAGCTAACATCGATACTTTTCTTCGAATTTCTATAACTCACATGTCCATATGAAAATCCTTTTTCTTCAAATATTCCTTCAATTTAAAGGCACAAAAAAATAAGGAAAAGTATAAATCCGATTGGCATATCCCACATTTACATCTCCGAGTTTTATCCCAAAAGAAATATCCTGATATCGCTCATTGCTAATCAAGTCGGAAAGAGCCTTCGACTGATTGCTATTAGCCTTCACCTCTACCGGAACCAAAGCATTTTGCGTACGCACAAAAAGATCTTCCTCCAGGCTGGCATTTTCCTTCTTATAGTAATAGAGTCCCAAAGCCCTTGCTTTCACAAAAAGCCTCTGCAACAAAGTTTTTCGTACAAAGCCCCTTGTATACACCCCAGATTCTTATTGACTCTAAGATCCTCTTGCGCCTCCTCATCCAAAGAAGAAATCAGCAAACCGGTATCCATATAATATAGTTTGTATTTGCTTTCTTCGACATTTCCCTTTAAAGGAAGCTCGGGGAATTGGAGACAGTTACATTCCATGATGATGCCTGCATCCTTTAGCCAGTCGATACAGCCGCTATATTCCCGGGATCTGGCATTCTTCGCCACCTTATTAAACTGAAACTTCTTATTTTCCTTAGCCAGCTGGGCGGGAATGCTTCGATAGACACTGATAATCTTTGTCTGATCCAAGCCCTCTGCATATTTTTCTGACATCCTCTTCATAGTCCAATCGAATCTGATTTCTGCAAATCCAGAGTACCGGAAAATGTTCCTGTCTCCAAATACTGCTTTACCACATCCGGCATTCCCCTAAAGGACTGAGTAGCGTAGAAAGAGCTCTTTGAAAATGGAGATCTCATTCTCGTTAAATGGCTTGTTCTCCAGCATGTGGCTAAGGATACTGCCAATCTGCTCCTCCCTATAGCCCTTTGCCCAAAGAAATTCTTCAAAATCCATGGAAAACATTTCATAGTCCGTTTTAGAGCCAACGCTATTACTGTGAATTCTTTTTATAATTTATGCCCCAGCATGGAACCGCTACAAATCACATCGTAATTTCCATCTCGATGGAAAAGATTTCAAGCTGGTAGCCACATCAGGATTTTTCCTGTATTTCATCAAAAGAATAATGCTTTCCTTCGGAATAAACTGAATAGACGGGTCTGCCAAGGTGATATTTCTGGTCACACTTTCCACATCATACCCATCTGCTAAAATCTGCATGAACTTTTTTTCCAGAGCAAAATTTGATATAAACGATACTTTTTATAGTTCTGTTTTTGCAAAATGTAAAATGGATTCCGTCTTTCCCTATTTGTCTGGCGCCCTTTAATAATCAAAGGCTTATGCTTTAGCATCCGCCTTCCATTCCTGCAAAAAAATCATCTATCTTTCTTTTTAAAAATACATTTTCACCCCTCCATAGAGGGATGGTATCACAAAAAAATAGCCACTTCAACGCCTTTCATCACATTTCATGAGCCACTTTTTGCCTTTCTCTCACATTTCATGAGCTACTTTTTGCCTTTCTCTCACATTTCATGAAAAATATATGCCTCCTTACTGCTCCATAGTAAAGAGAGAGTAAAAGTATCCTTCTTTTCCATAAGTTCAGAGAATACTCCTTCCTCCAAAAATCTCCTTCTTTTAACACGCATATCCGATCTACACGACTTAAAAATTCTGGCATCCAAGTCATGGAGTACCAAAATCTCCGTAATATTCTCTAAGGATAAGAGGGAATCCAATACCAGATAGCTATTTTCCTTATCCAAAGCTGCGGTAATCTCATCGGCAAGAAGAATAGGGGTTTTTCGAAGAAGACTTCTGGCAATATTGATTCTTTGCCGTTCTCCACCGGAAAGAGCCGATCCATTTTCCCCGCAAGGATAGTCCAAGCCTTTCTCCGAAATCAGATTCTTTAAACCGGCCTTTTCAATGGCCTGTTTAAGCTCCTCTTCACTATATTTCTGAAATAGCGAGATGTTCTCATAAATACTGCCATCAAAAATAAAGACTTCCTGTTGAATATAGGAAATTAAACGAAAGAGGCATTCCTCGGGAAGGGTAGAAAGAGCCCTGTTGCCAATGGTAATCTCCCCTTTGGCTTCTCTCTATCCCCATAAGAAGCTTTAGAATAGAGGATTTTCCAGAGCCGGAAGCTCCCAGAAGAATCAGCTTTTCTCCCTCCTTTACCTGTAGAGTAAAGTCCTTCAAAACCTGCTTTTCCGAAGTATAGGAAAAGGAAAGATGGGAGAAGCAAATATCTCCCTGTAAGGCCGGGATGGCTAGAGCTTTCTTATGGGAGTCTGTATCGATATGCTTATGATAATCGTCCCTTAACGATTTCACCGCTCTTCTCCTGCCATTCCTGCCTCTCTTTCTGCTCCTGCTGTTCCTTCTGCTCCTGCTCCCCTTCTCCTATCTTCTCCCAAAATTGTTCGGAAAGGGCGTAGGCGGTTCTTGCCTTACTGAGCATTCCCGGAAGCTCTGTCACCGGGTCAATGATATAGTTAATCAGTCGGGAAAATGCCAGTACGGTTCCCACGGAAATGCTTTTGCTTCTATAGGCCACAACAGCGCATAAGAGCAAAATGGCGAATTGAGTAATGTAGCCGGAAATGGCGGCAAAGTAATTGATTTTCTCCACGCATTTTTCCCGCTCTTCCATGCGGCGTTCCACCTTTTGGCAGATTTTATCGTGAAGGGCAGAAAAGATTCCTTCCACCTTATAGGACTTAATGATGGTAAAGCCAATGGCAAAATCCTTCAAAAAAGCCAGATATTCCGCATTTTCCTTGGATAAGTTCTCCTCAATCTTCTCCATATTTCTTCCGGAGAAAAGAGCGGCAAAAAAGGGAATCAGGGAAATGAGACAGGCCATCATGGCTAAAAAGAAATTGTAGCGAATCATCACCAATACAGCCCCGATTCCGCAAATGACAATTTGCGAAAGTATGGGAATCTGGTCTAAATAATCCTCTTTGATTTTCTGTAAATCCGTATTTAGGGCGGAAAGATACACCGCCGTATTCTGTCCGTAAAACTCCGTCACTTTCTTTTGGGAAAGATGATGATAGGCCATTTTCCGATACTGCAAAACCGCCTTGGTGCTGAACTTTGTTCGAAAATAGTAGGTACAAAGGCCGGAAAAACTCACCATCAGCAAAACCGCTATGGCCATTAAAACAATTTGATGCATACTATAACGGCGATTTCCGGATAGGAAATCAATCAAAATCTGCATCAGCTGAGGTACAGAAAGAATACCCACGGACAAAACCGTGGTACCCAAAACCGCCATAAATAGATTTTTCCGATTGCCTTCAAAAAAGCTTTGACTTAAGGGATTACGCTGTTTCATAACTTTTCCTTCCTGCTGTCATACTCTATTGTCCTATTTTTATACCCTTACGTACACTCTTGTCACGCTTCTATACTTTTTCTCTATACTTTTCCCTTGTCCCTTTGGAAAATAAGCTTTCCTCTCTCCCCCTGTCTATGCCTGGAGTACTGAAGCTCTATGCCTTCTTTTTCCAGATCTTCTATCCCTTGAATCTTTTCCGCTGTAAGCTTCTCCCGGGAAAAAGCAGGGGAATTTCCGGGGGTAAAGGCTAAGATATTCCAGACAAATGCGTCCTTCCCCGTCACGAAGATTAAGCTCCTCTCCCTCTTTTAGGCCTTCTGAAATTTGCAGGGTATTTTCCGCTACAGAAATTTGATAAAGGGCAGAGGATAGGAGTTTCGACTGTAGTGACTGTTCCATTGTCTCAGGTCTTCTCTCTCCTGACTGTTTCTCCCTATCCTCCCCAAATCTTCTTTCTATATCCTTTAAGGCAAAAAACAATCTATCCAGTTCCTTTTCTGAAATAAAGGGGCCTGTCATCAAAAGCAGATTTTCTCCACTATGCATTTCCGATTCAATGCCATAATCTTCCCGAAGAAGCTTAGCCAAGTCCCGTCCCAGTCTAAGCTCGGGAATTCCTAGGGCTCGCAGGAAAATCTTACTGTAATCCATAGCAAAGCAGGCTTCTTCCCTCTCCCAAAGAAAGGAAAAATAAGAAAGTGTCCTTGCCTTCTCCCGAAAGCCCTTCATCACTTTCTTCCAACGGAAAAATAGTGCTTCTCCCTCTCTTTCCAAAAGTGTTGTAGCCTTTTCCAAAGAAAGCATCAGAGGGTAGGAGGGAGAGGTCGTTTGAAATACGGAAAGGTAGAAAGACAGCTTTTCTCTACTGTATCTTTCTCCATTTCCCAATATCCAGGCACTCTGGGTTAGGGAGCAAAGGGTTTTGTGAGGGCTTTGCACCACCAAGTCCGCACCTAGGGCAATGGCCGACTCCGGAAAGGACGCTCCCTTTTTCGGAGAAAAATGGGCTCCGTGGGCTTCATCCACCAGAAGGGAAAGGCCATTTTCATGACAGAGCCTTGCAATCCCTTCCACATCAGAGACCACCCCCTCATAGCTTGGGCTGGTAAAAATCAAGGCCTTGCTCTTTGGAAACTCCCGAAGCAGTCTTTCCACTTCCTTCAGAGAAACCGAGCCGAAGCAGGAAAAATCCTCCCAAAACTCCGGTAGAAGAAAATGGATTTTTGCCTTTCGGAGAGATAGGGCATAAAAAACAGAGCGGTGGCAATTTCTTGCCACCACTACCTCATCTCCCTCTTCCAGCAGAGTGAAAATACCTGCCTGCAAACCGGAGGAACTACCATTTACTAAATAGAAGCAATCCGAACAGCCATAGTAGGCGGCAGTACGATTCATGGCTTCCTGCAAAATTCCTTCCGGAGCATGAAGATTGTCCAAGTCCTCTACCTCTGTATAATCGTAGGCATAGGGAAGGGCTGTACCCATTTCCGCCTTTCTTTGATGCCCCGGCATATGCAGGGGCAGGAGATTTTTGTCATTGTAGTGCTGAAAATATTTTTCTAAAGGAGAAGGGGAAGGGTTCCGCTCCTCTTTCGATTTATCCTTCATTTTCCTTCCTTTACAGATTCTTCTCCAAATCCTCTACGATCTTCTTAATGGTTCCTCTTTAAAAGGATTCATCAGGCCAACCTTTTCCTCCAGTTCCGTAAAGAACAGGGATGCGGAGTACTTGGAGAACTCCATATAGCTCTTCCATGCCCCTTGGAAATCCTTATCCATCCAGGCCTTGTACTGTAAAGCATTGATGCCGGCAATGCAGTAATCAATGTAATAGTAAGGCAGGTCATAGATATGATGCTGCTTCTGCCAGAATCCCCCCTCTTCCATAAAGGAATTGTCCGCATAATCCAAATGGGGCTTATACTCCTGCTCCAGGGTTCTCCAAAGCAGCTTTCTCTCCTTCGGAGTCATTTTCGGATTCTTATAGACAATGTTTTGGAACTCATCCACCATGGTGCCGTAGGGGATAAACATCAGGAACTCTTCAAAATGCATGGAAAGGTAGTCCTTTGCCCGATCCCCGAAGAATAAATCCATCCAAGGCTCGGTAAAGAATTCCATGGACATGGAGTGGGTTTCCGCCGTTTCCATGGTCAACTGATTATGCTCATGAATGGGTAGATCCGCTGTAATATAGCCCTGGAAGGCGTGCCCGCATTCGTGGGTAATCACGTCACAGTCTCCGGCTGTACCGTTGAAGTTGGCAAAGATAAAAGGCATGTGGTAGTTGGGAAGCATTTCCATATACCCGCCGGTTCTCTTGTTCTTTCTGCCCAGCACATCGAAAAGCTCCATTTTCATCATATCCTGCATAAACTTGGAGGTTTCCGGAGAAAGAGCATCGTACATCTTCTGCCCTGCTGCCAGGATTTCCTCCGGTGTTCCGATGGGAGCCGGATTTCCCTCCTTGAAAAATACCCCTTCATCATAGTAATAAAGCTTGTCCAGCCCAAGGCGCTCCTTCTTCTCTCATGAAGCTTCTGAACAAAGGGCACCAAATCCCGTTTTACCTGCTGACGGAAGGAGGCAATCTCCCTCTCCCCATAGCAGTTTCGATTCATTCTGGCATAGCCGATTTCCGTGAAATCCGGATAACCCATCATTTGCCCCTGCTCGGTACGATTCTTGACCAAAGCATCATAGATAGAATCCAGCTTCTCCCCATTGTCCTCAAAAAACTTGGTATAGGCCTTCCATGCCTTCTTACGCACCTCTCATCCTCTGCCGTAAGATAAGGTGTCATGAGGGAAAGATTCAGGTTCTCCCCTCCCAGGGAATCTTTGCAGAAGCCAGAAGCTTTACTGTATTCGGTGGTTAGTTCATTTTCCTTTTGCATCAGGGGAATCAGGAAATGTCCACCGCCTTCTGTGCCAGCTCCATGTTTTTTTAAAGGCTACATGCCCAAGCTTTTTCTTCCATATAGGCTCTGTGGGGAGAATGGTAAACCCGCATTTGATAGTCCACTAAGAGATTCCGGAAAATGGGCATATTGGCATCGTAAAAGGCTCTCCTTCTCGTAGAAGGGATCCGTCATGTCAATATCGTTTCGAATGCTGGCGATCACACTTTCCGTCATCACATCATCCACCAGCTTATAGTATTTTTGATGCAGGGCAAAAAGCTCCTCCCCGGACTGGGCCTTATCTACCCCCTCGCAAAGCTCCAAAAATCAGCCTTCAGTTTATCAAAATCAATTTCTCTCATAGGGAAATTCGGTAAATTTCATGTTTTCCTCCAATTCATAAAGCACAATGTAAAAACAATCGGTCTAAGCATAACATTTCTATGGGAATATTCCATAAGTTTTGTGTTTTTCCTTTATCCTTTTTGCACAGAAAAATAGGGGATGTAAAAATCAAAATGATTTTTACAGTCCCCATCTATTAAATTCGGACACTATAAGACCAAAGAAAAAAACTCATACTTATGTTTGCTTGTGTTATTTTCACACTATCCAAAAATCCGAGAGATCTATAGGATCTGATGCGTATCCTTGTTTATAATTGCTGATAGCCTTATCCATATCTTTCAAAGTACGTGCAGAAATAGTATCCGGAACCGTCAATTCGAGAGGCACTAGCATAATACAACCATTTTCATATTCCTTAACGTTATAATACTGATATAAAGCACCGCGCAAAGTAACTCGCTTCTTACTGTCGAGGTGAACATAATACTCCTTTGCAGCTTTCATCATTTTCCTCCTATTTGACATTTTTCCAAGGTATTTTCAAGCCAATTTTGACACTTTTTCCAAGGTATTTTTTTGCCCTGATTCTGACACTTTTCCAAGATTTCATAGCGATTTAACGTCCATTCACTCGAAAAAGGTCGGTAAAAAATAGTTCAACTATTTTTACCGACCTTTTCTGAACAGACAATCCTAAAATCCTAACTCCAAAAGCAGAACACTGGCCTTAAAGGACATCCAAAGCAATATTTCATAGCTATGCGCCAAAAATACAAAGAAGAATAAGGCCAAAAGGGGCTTAGTCATTGAGCTTCTCTAAATAGCGTTGAGAACAGCGATAGAGACTGATACCGCCTCCTATAAAGCTTAGTACTTTCACTAAAATCAATCCTAAAAACGCAACATCCATATTGATTAAGCTTAGAAACACGATCAGCATAGAGAGAGAAACTAAGCCGATAAAAACAAGCCCCTCTTTTCCCCGCTTACTAATAGCTTTTCTTCCGGCTTCTTCCTGTTCTTCCTGCGGATATAAAGCTCCCTGTACCCTACGAAGGTAGAAAAAGATAAAGGAATAAACAAGGCCAGGAGAAATAGAGGAAGAAGATTTTTCCCCGTCAACGTAGCAATAGTCCAAGAAAAATGCCACCGGAACTGCCAGCACATAGCAAAAATCAAAGTCAAATTTTTGTGTAAAATCCTGTCTTCGTCCATAAACACCGTCCTTTCTCAAAAGAGAGTAAAGAAGATTAGTGATCTGTTTGTTCAAGCTTTCGAATGCATTCGTTTCTCTCATTATATCCAAGAAAAATAAAAGTCATTCCCAATTTCTTGAGAATGACTTAAAAAAATTATTAGAAAGGATGGACAATTTTTCTTTGGGTGAGAACATAAAAAAATATAGTTGAAAACTCTATTATGCAAATGTTTCGTCATACCCTCTGACAGATAGTTTGTCCTCTCTATATGTTTCTCATCCTTATATAGAATTAAGACGATTTATTAAATTCATTGCATTTTCTGTATCTTCCAGCAGTGATATGGCAAAGCATTTTTTTCCTGCATCCTTTAATGATGCCCCTAATATGATAAACTGTTTTTCCATCTAAAATGATGAATCTATCATGGAATATCTGTGTTTTTTCTACTGTAAGTGTAGGATATTGAGCGTTGAAATTTACTATGTCATTATTTGTTATAGAAGCACTTGCATAGGTATAAATCTTTACATCCACAGTTGCATTCTTTTTTGCCAGAATATTCAAAGTTCCACATCTACATATCCGTCAATCAAAAATAATTTCATTCTGCGCCTTTTTGAACAATTGATGTAATAAAGCTAAAAGCATCATATATCTGTCCATCGAAAAAATCTTCTGTTTCGATTCCGTTTTGATCCTCAATATATTGAAACACCTTTTCAAGCTTCTCATTTGTACTTTTCTGGTATTCCAGTTGTTTCAGTTCTATATGACTGATCTTTTCAAAAAGAAGTGCATTATTAGATATAAATTGACGCATCTCCCGAAATGCTCGCATAATAAAAATGCTCTGTTGTTCCGCCACTTTACCCTTCAGTACTGTAGCCAACATATAAATTCCCTGTTCAGTAAAAGCATAAGGAGGTTTTCTGCGCCCTCCTTCCTGACCAGCGTAAAAATTGGAAAACGGTGAAATCACAAATTGTGATTTCACCCTTCCACCTCCTCCCTTTGTTAGCTGAAACATAAAGTCATCCGGAAAGCGTTCAATATTTCGTTTAACCTGCTGATTCAAAGCCCGGACTTCATAACCATATAGAGCCGCAAGTTCATAATCCAGCATTACCTGTTTTCCTCTAATGGTATATATTCGATTTCCAAAATCATTAACTTGCATTGTGTTAGAAACAGGCTTTTCTTTCTCCTGCTTATCTGCCATAAATTATCCTTCCTGTGAAGTCACACATTCAACAGAATACGGCTTGCACTGGTATTACACAATATCCTTCAAAATCTCCAAAGGAAATGGCTCTCCCACCTTCTCTACGGAAAGGTCTCTTAGCGTAAAGTTGGACTTCCTAAGGGTCAGTGCCGGGTTATAGTAGGGATCTCCCTTTCTCAAAATCTCCGGCCAATGCTTTGCCAGGCAGACAATTTCTCCGTTAAAACGCTTTACCTTCTCCGGATTATCCTCCAGTCCTCTGGACTTGGACTCATAGTGAGTAAATAAGGCATAGGGGGTATATACCACCCGCTTTCCAAGGGCCCGAATCTTTAAACAAAAATCCACATCATTAAAGGCTACCGCAAGTTCTTCTCGGAAGCCCCCTACCTTATCAAAGAGGGATTTCTTGGTCATTAAAACGGCGGCAGTTACCGCTGTATAGTTTTGAATGCAGGCCGCCCTATGCATATAGCTGTTTTCCGTTTCGTGAGTACCGATAAAGGTGGCTCCGGCAATGCCGCCAAAGCCCATTACCACACCGGCGTGCTGAATCATTTTATCCGGATAGAGAAGCCTTTGCACCGCAGATGCCCACTTCCTCCTGCTGCACAAACTGGAGCATTTCCTCCACAGAATCTTTCTTCAGGCACTCAATATCATTGTTCATAAAGAGGAGATATTCTCCTTGGGCAAAGCTCACCCCGAAGTTATTGATGGCGGAGTAGTTGAACTCTCTCTCCCAGCGCACCACCCGTACCGCCTTCTTTTGGAAATCTCCGTATCGTGCCGGGAATTCCTCCTGTATCTTTTCATAGTAGGCAAATGTCTTTTCTTCTACGGAATTGTTCTCCACCACAATCACTTCCAGATAGGGATAGCTTCCGCTAAAGAGGGAGCGAATCGCCAAATCCAAATCCTCGCTATGATCCTTATTGGGGATAATCACGGAAATCAGAGGAAGCTCCCCTTCCTTCTTCTCCAAGGCATAGTGGCAATGATAATAGCCGTAGGTAATACCTCGCTCCACCTTTTCAATGGGAAGACCCAAACGCTTCGCATGGTCGAAAACCGCCCGCTCTCCGGCAGTAAAGGCATAGAGCTTTGCCTCCGGATTCTGGGCTGTGGAAAGCTGATGAGAACGCCAATGATAGAGCACCTTCCTGATATGGATAATCGTAGAAGAAGTAAAGAGCGCCTTCTCCTGTTCCTTTTGCTCCTCCTCGCTAAGACCGGCAGCCTTTTCCCTTCTTTCCGCTTCCTCACAAAGTCGCAAAATCAAGTCATAGTCCTGGGCTCCGTCATATTCCTTCTGCTCGTAAATCTTCTCTCCCTCTTCTCCCTCTTTCGCTACCGCATCTAATAAAGAACGCTTCGCAATCAGAAGATGGCAGAAATAATTTACACTGCGAAGAAGCTCCGGGCTGTAATCCGGCTTAAAGTGAGGCTCAAAATAATAGGCGGAAGCAAAGTCAATCTTGTCCTCATCACTGTAGAGAAGCTCCGCCTTAGGATGCTCCTTGATGCTTTTCGCAATGGTATATAAGGCATCCTCCGTAAGCTCGTCATCATGGTCGGAGAAAATGATGAAATCCCCCTTTGCCATGGCAATGGCGGCATTGGTATTTCCGGAAATGCCCAGATTCTTGGGAAGGGCAGTAAAACGCACTCTGCTGTCCTTCTCCTGATACTCCTTTAAAACCGCAATGGGGGACTTTTCTCCATTTTCCAAGGAATCCTCGGAAAGCTCGGAAGCATCCGCAAGGCAAATTTCAAAATGGGGGTAGGTCTGGGATAAAATGCTGTCTAAGAGTCTTCGTAAAAAAGCCTCCTTGGGACGATACACCGGAATCACAATGGAAAAAAGCAGGGGATTCTCCCAAACTTCCGCTCTTTGTCTCGAAAGCTCTTCCGCTCCGGTCTTTTCTTTTTTGTACCACTCGTTATAGTCGTAATCCTCTTCAATACTCTTTAGCTTTCGCACACTCTTATGCCAAAGAGCGGAAAGACCACCCTTTTTCAGGGTGTCCTTCACCGCCTCCACCGTTTCCCATTGGAAAAGGGCCAGGAACTTCTCCATCTTCTTGTGGGCATGGGAGTTAAAGGACTCGATTTTTTTATCGTCAAAGGCAAAACGACGAAGCTGATGATCTACCTGTATCAAAAGTTCCACCCTTTCGCCCTTCCCTAACTCGTAGGGAGTGTCTACAGAAAAGCCCAGCTTCCTCCTGATTTTCTTCCCGTTTTCCTCCTCGTACTTCGGAAAATAGGCTTCATTTACGGTTTCCCGCTCCACTTCCTCATAGGAAAACTCTCTTTTTTCTCCCTGTCTTCCCTGAACGGACAGTTTCACAGGAGTCTCCGGATCTCTTCCGAAGGCCCAGCCCTGAATATGCAGTTTTCCTTCTCTTACTAAGGCAATATCAATCTTTGCTCTCATTTTCTCTTACACCTCTTCCGAAGAACTTTCATTCTGCCCCGACTGTTCTAAAGAACCGCTTTCACAGGCATCCTGCCCCGGCTGTTTCGAAGAACTCTCTTCGCTGATTGCTTGTTCCGAAGCACTGCTTTCGCCTGCAACTTTCTCCGGCTGTTCCGAAAAGTTCAGTCTCTCTTCCTCCACCACCAGCGGTCTCTTCATGACCCTTTGGTTAATGGAAAGGATATACTCTCCCAAAAGGCCGATAAAAAAGATCTGCACAGAGCCCAGGAAAAGCATTCCAATCAGCATGGGAGCCATCCCTGCGGGAAAACGATCCCACCAGATCAGCTTCATGATTAAATACAGTAAGCCAAAAAGCATGGAAAGTCCTGCGCAGATACCGCCGAAAAATACCGCAATACGAAGTCCCACCTTGGTATAGCTGGTAAAGCTCAGCATGGCGGCATCGTAGAGGGTATAGAAGTTGTTATGGGTCACTCCCGCCCGGCGCTTGGGCTGAGTATAGGGAATATCCTTTCTTCTATATCCAAGCTCCGCCACAATGCCCCGCAGGAAGGGGTGGGATCGTCCAGAGATTTCATCACGGAAATAAAGCCCTGATCGTAAAGACCAAAGCCGGTAAACTGGCTGATTTGATCCACGGAAGACATTTTCCGAATCAGCTTATAGTACAGACTACGAAGGGCGTACATGATTTTAGACTCGTTGCTTTCGGTCTTTACTCCGATTACGATACGGTAGCCCTCCTCCCAGGCATGAACGAAGCGGGGAATCATTTCCACCGGATCCTGGAAGTCCGCCGCCATCAAAATGGTGGCATCTCCCGTGCTTTGCAGCATGGCATAGTAGGGGGAATTAAACTGGCCGAAATTCTTCGCATTAAAAATCGCCTTAATTCCCTTGTCCAGCTTGCAAAGTTCCCGAATCTTCTCTCTGGTTTTGTCGGAGGAATCATTGTCGATAAAAAAGAATTTCGTATTGATACTCCGAAGTTGCTCCTTAAAGCAGAGCCTGAGCGCATTTGCCAAAGGGACAACATTTTCTTCTTCGTTATAACAGGGAACAACGATACTAATGGTTTTTTTCAAAAGAAACCTCTTTCTAAAATGCCCGTTCTGCTTAGGGGCATCTTCTAAATTTCCATATATACAGCCACCTTAATGGCTCTTCTTTCCTTCATATCATAGAGGGCATCCGGAATTTTGTCCATGCCGTGATAGCGCTTTGTAAGGAAAATGCTGGGATGGAAGCCGGATTCCTGCACCTTTCCCAGTACCCATTCCAAATGCTTTCTACCCCCCTTGGAAAGGGAAAAGCGTAAGGTCTTCCCTGCCATCCCCTTTCCTAGGGAAAATTTTGGAAGCAATAGCCCGTCTATGGCCTTCTTCCGCTTTTTCTTTTCTCCCAGAGAAAGCTCCATATCCTGTCCCGCCATTTCCAAGGCTTCCACATCCTCCTCGGAGCCAAAGTAGGCTACATTGCTGACAATGCCGGTACCGTATTTTACCATGTCCAAGGCTTGCGCCAGAGCATACTCATCTCCGCCGCAGATAAGAACCTTATCCACGCCCTTTCCTTCCGTTTCCTCCCAAATGGCATTGACGATAGGAGAATGGGTGGAGTTTGCCAGAGGGTGCTTATCCTTGGGAAGGGAGGCTTTACAAGTCTTATAGTCCAGCACCACTACCGGACAGCTTTCCGAAGAAAGACTTTCCGCCATCCTTTTGCTGTCCTCCCGGCTTCCCACCCCTGAAAATCTTCTTGGCGCCCATTAGCTTTGCGGCAAAGATTGCACCTAGGCCAATAGCCCCTATTCCCAGTACACAAACCGTATCTCCGGGCTTTACCTCCCCTTCCTCCGCAGCGGTAAATCCGGTTTGCAAAACATCCACCGATAGGAGAGCGTCCTCTAAATCCATGCCCTTTGGGATTTTTCCAAGGTTTTGATCTGCATAGGGAAGATAAAAGCACTCCTGAAAGGCTCCGTCATTGGACTTTCCCAGGCTATGGGCGGAGAAGGGATGCCCCGCATGGGCTTCATTTTCCAAAACCTCATGACTCCCCCAGTCCGGGGTAATGGCGGAAATCGCCACAATCTCTCCCTCGGAAAAGTCCTTCACCGCTGTACCCTTTTTTTCAGGATTCTGCCAATGCACTCATGCCCCAGCGTCAGGTCTTTCCTTTTCGGAGAGCCCTGCCAAATGGTATGCACATCACTGGTGCAGGGACTGACCAGAACCGGCGTAATCAATACGCCATGCTCTTCCAAAAGCTTAGGCTCTTCCTTTTCGATAAAGGAGACTTTTCCTCTCCCCTCCAGTACAAAGGCTTTCATCCAAATTTTCCTTTCTATAACTTACTATTTACCGCTTGTCGTTTATAATCCAAAAAAACAGTCTATAGCTCCTCTATCTTCTCTCCCCTTAAGGCCAAAACCCTGGGGCAGGGGCGTAAATCTCTTCGAATAATTCCGGCAATTTCCTCCGTATAGCCCGGTGCCACAATCAGAATCTCCTCCACCGGCTCATTTTGAAAATGGCTCTTATCCACAATGGGAAGGTGGGAGGCGGGGCTGTATTTTCCCTGTTTGAAAGGAGCGGAGTCAATGATATAGGCCACTTCCTCCTGTAAAGCCGTGGTGGAAAGGAGGGTTAAGCCCTGGTGACTGGCTCCCCACACCGCCATTCTCTCCCCCTTCTGCCTAAGGCCTTCCAAGTGCTTTTTAATATCCTCTTGAATGGCTCTTTCATTTTCCAAAATCGGCCCTGATGTCTACCTTCTGTCCAAGTGAACGGAAGGAGGTACAGCTCTCTTTTTCGCTCTTTTCCAGCAAAAACTCTATGGTATCCCGGTTGATAACCCTGCTTTCCACCAGGGAAAATCCCTGATCCTGCACTAAACAAAGCAGGCTTTCCTCGCTATAGTTGGCAATATGGTCCCGAAGCAGCTCATAGTAGGAGCGGTGGTCTAAGATATATTGAAAGCTGGGAACAGTCAGAAGGAAATATCCCCCCATTTTCAAATGCGCATAGGCAAAAGAGCATTTCCCCGGGATTAGGCTGATGCTCTAAGAAATTAAACTGCACCATGGCATCTAAGAGCCCCTCTACCGGACGGGTTTTTCCGCTTTGCAAATGCTTTCCTTCCATACCCTCTAAGCTAAAGCCCGATTCGGGAAAGCCCTGATACAGGGAAAGGCCTGCTGCCTGCCCCTTTTCCACCAGCTCCTTTTTATGCTCAATCCCCAGCACATAGGGTTCAAGCTTGGAAGCTATATCTGAACCGCTATCCACCCCGGACCACATGCCCAGAAACTCTCCTGCACCGGCACCCAGCTCTAAAATCAAAGGACGCTTTTCTTCCTTTTTTGCCAAAAAAGAGAGGAGCTTTTTGTACTCATCCTCCCTTAGAGCCTTCATGGTGCTGCTGCCACCCCCGGCCCGAATCACATCCTTGTAATAGGGAACAGCTTCCGTATCAAATTGCACCAGACCGCAGGATCTGCATTGGCAAAGAGAAAGATCCATGCCCTTCTCCGTAGCCAGCTCCTCCTTTGTGGGAAATTCCTGGGCGGATTTAGGCATATTATGAAAAACAGCCAATTCCTCCAGGTTTTCTCCACAGGCTAAACATCTTTTCTCTGCCATGGCTTCCCCCTCTTTTTTCTGATAAAAATACTGATACAGCTCTTCTATTCCCTGCGAAAAGGAGATTTTCTCTTGAAATCCCCTATCGTATAAATCTTTTACGGAAGGCTTTTAAATCCACCGGCCCCTCTGCATTGAGGCTCTTTTCTCCGAAACGAAGAAGACTCTGTAGCCAATGCTTTCTTGCCCTCTTTCTTCTCTAAAAAGGCCTTTCCCAGTGCCTCAATTTCCAACACATAGTCCTTTAGAGGGCGACTTTCCTTTCCGCAAAGGTCATAAGTACCGCTTCCGAAGCCTCCTTCCAGTAAGAAGGCTATGGCTCTTGCCAGATCTCTTGCTTCCATAAAATTCCACATTTGACTGCAAGGGCTTAAATCCATAGACTGTCCTGCCAGAACCGCCTGCACCAAAGTTTGTACCAGGGTGCTTTCATGGTCTCCTATACCGTAAACCGAAAAGATACGAAGGTCTAAAAAGTCCATTTTTCTCTTTCTTCCTTCTTCCTGACTATTCTCCGGATTCTTCCCTTGTGTAGTCTTTTTCCACAGAGTCAACAGTCTTTGGCTCCTGAAAGCTGTACCTTTCTTCCCTTGTCCTCCGGAAAGTCCGTAGCGGGAAAAAGCTGAGCTTCGCCTTCCCTGTAGGCACTTACCGGCTCCGGATTATCCGTGTACCTCTGCCGTATTCCGCCTGAGAGCCGGCAAAGAGAAAATATTTCACGCCACTTTGAAGCCCCCATTGGTAAAAGCCCTTACTCATCAACAGGTTTTGCTCCTGAATCTCCGGATTTTCTCTTCCCTTGGAGCCTACTCCATCCCAAGCAAAGTGGATAATGGCATCCAAGTCTTTCGGGAGTAGAGACGCTAAAGCAAAATCTCCCTGCAAGAATGCAACTTCCCGGGAGAAACTGTCTTCTGGTTTCCTGATAGCTTCTGCCGAAGCAAGTTCCTCTTTCTCCGCAAAAGAGGAAAACGCCTTCATATCAACGGAAATGAGCTGAAGCCCCCTAAGGGACTCCAGCTTCTCTCGGTTTTTACTCTCTTTTCGAACTATACCATACAGCTCATGGCCTTGGGAAAGCAGTTCCTTTGCGGTATAAATCCCCAGAAAACTGCTTACCCCACTGATTAATATCTTCACAAAACTCCCTGATTCCTTATCTCTCCCCTATTTCTTTCTGGGATAGAGCATCAACATTTCCATTTCCTCCTCCGGAAGGAAGGGCGCCATATCCTCAAGAGGCGGGCTGAAAAGATTTCCCTCCGCATCTCTCTTGGCACTGGACTTAGGGCAGGAACTGCTGCTCCATACTTACAAATACTTCACAAATAACGGGGCCGCTCTGTCCTAAGGTCTTTTCAATTCCCTGCTCAAGCTCTGCATTTTCCTTGATGGAAACATAGGGGTAGCCGTAGGCATGAGCCAGCTTCTCCAGGTTCGGGAAGGACAGGTCACAGCCCTCCACGCCGGAGTCCACACCAATTCCCACCAAAGGCTTTCCGAAGAAGCTGTTCTGGGTTTGACGGATGGAATGGTAGCCTCCATTGTTTACCACGAAAAATCTTAATGGGCATCTGATGATGGATAATGGTTTGCAATTCCTGCAAATTCATCTGGATAGAGCCGTCTCCGGTCATTAAGAGAATATCCTTGCCCTGATAAGGAGGATAAATTTCTCCCTTGCCCTTCCAATAGGGATTCTCCGAAAGACGCTTTTTCTCTTCCTCGGTAAAAATCCACTACGCCGTAGTAGGCACCGATAGCCGCCGGCAATCCGTAGCCCATGGAAGCCACACCGTCCTGGCTGATAAAACGAGTTCCCTTTTTAATGATATAGCTCTGTCCGCCGGCAACACAGGGAGAACCATTTCCCACCACGGTAATCTGGTCTTCTGAAGCCCTCTCGGAAAGCTTTTCCACAAGGGCGTAAACATTGGTCAGTTCTCCCTCTCGCTGCTCAAGATACTCCGGAAGCACGGTGGGGTAGTTTGCCTGATAAAAACGGATGGTATCAAGCCAAGTTAAGTTGGCATCCTGCTTTTTCCGCCAAAACCTTTCCTGCCGCATCTTCCCTTACAAAGCCCTTTTGCCTTTTCTCTGGAAATGCCCTTTCCGCCGTCAAAAAGCGGAAGCTTTTTCTTCCTGATTCAGCAAATGCAGTAAGGCCTCTAAGAGAGCCTTGGCATCTCCGTGAAGCGCCAGGTCACAGTGCACAGAGGGCTTTGCAATCTCTTCCAGATCAATGTCGTTTTGCATCACATAGGCCTTGGGCGCCCACTCCCAGAAGCTGTAGCCCACCTGACGAATATTTAAACGGGAGCCAATGCTTAAAACCACATCGGCATTTTGCACCGCCAGATTTCCCGGACGGTCGCCTCTTCCTCCGGGACGACCTGCATTTAAAGGATGCTTGGTAGGGAAAATGTCCGGAGCATTCCAGCCTAAAACTACGGGAATTCCCAGCTTTTCCGCACATTCTAAGAACAAGCCCTCCGCTCCCGCAATACGAATACCGTTTCCGGTATAGAAGATAGGATGCTCACTGCTTCGAATCTTCTCTAAAACTTCCTTTGCCAGAGGAAGGAAATCCTGCCAGTTCTGAATCCCGGTCTTTTCCTTCTTCTCATTGCTGTCTTCCTCCAAAATATGAGGATTCTTTTCAGAAGATAAGGCCTTTAAGAGAGCTTCCTTTTCCTCTTCCTTGGCAAAATACCTTCTAAGAGCGGTGGCGGTTTCCGGATGACTATTCTTTACACTGCCTGTTTCCCAGCCGTCTCCTCCTGCTGCATAACTCTCCGGGGAGAAGCCCAGCAAATCCTCTTCCTCCACCATAAAGCCCTGCACATCCACAGGAACATCTAACCAGCAGGGTCCGGGACGACCTGTTTGGCAAAGGTAAATTGCTTTTTCAATGGCGTAGCGTACCCGATAAGGGTCAATCAGCATCTCGCTGTACTTACACATACAGGATACGGATTGCAAAAATATCAAATTCCTGGTCTCCCATGGCTCTAAGGGCTCTTCCGGACCAACGGGCGGTATTGTCGTGACGCACCTGACCGGATAAAACCAGCATGGGGATGGAGTCCAGATACGCTCCCACCACACCGGTAATGGCATTGGTGCCGCCGGGACCGGAAGTCACACATACAATCCCCGGCACATTATGGATTCTGGCATAGCTTTCTGCCGCCATGGCACAGGCCTGCTCATGGTGCTGGTATAAGGTCTTGATTCCCTTATGGTGTCCTAAGGCATCATTCAGGTGCATTGCCCCGCCTCCAACCACAGAGAAATTTCTGCTAAGTCCCATGGAATAACACTTTTGGGCAATGTAGTCTGCTACACGAATCTTCATCTCCTGCTTCCTCCTGCTCTTGTTTACATTTTTAACCTTACTTCACTTTGTAAACCGGATCTTCTTTACAAGCAATCCCAACCGGTTTACTGTAGTCCTTACTGCTTTATAACTCTATCTTCAGCATCTTCATGCTTTTATAGCTCTGTCTTTTGGAATAGCCCTAAGGCATTTTCCTTATATTCCTGAATCAGAGATAGGTTAAACGCTTCTCCCGGAGCAGCTTCCCCCTCTCCCTCGAAGATATTCATCCCCAAAATCTTCTGTCCCGAAGCCAAAACGCAGTCCATGGCAATACGGTATTCCTGCTCCGTAAAGCCTTTCCCGAAAATGTCCTTATCCATGGAACAGTATAGGGGGAGCTGTACTAAACGAAGAAGGGAAGGAATGTGAGTCTTGGCTCTTCCAATCTGAAAATCCCGGTCCGAAAAACAATAAAGGCTGGTATGCATCAAGGGATCCCGAACCCCCGGGTGCCTTGCGGCCACCTCCCTTCTGGACTCCAGGCTTTCCCTGCCTCCCTGCATGGGAACATACTCATCTCCCAAGGTCATCAAAGCATCGTTGATGGTGGCTTTTTCCTCTTCGGTAGCCCCTAAGAGCAAAATCCCCCTACAGTGGGGCAGTCTTACCATAACCTCCCGAAGCCAGGAATGGTGGCAAAGCCCCCGAACCTCCGGCTTCTTCACATCCGCCTGATGGTCGAAGAGGAGAAGAATAAAAATCCTCCCGAAGCCTTTCCAAGAAAAAAACTTTGTCAAAAAAGTGCATCGAAGCACAGTCAAAAAAATGCAATCCATAGGGAGAAATATCCTTTTCCATTAGGCTTTTCCGAAAGCCCATACAGCCCTGTTCCAAGCTTTCCGGATAATACATCCCATTTTTCCGAAGAGAACGATACTCTTCTCTTCCATATCTTCCTTGAAAATCAAAAAAAGGAAATCTGCTCTTTCTCCATGCCTTACTCCCTTCTTTCCTCTTCATCCCCTCAAGCCACTCTAAAGCTCTATTCTATACTTTCTATAAATACAGTTCCATAGCCTATATAAAAACCGTATCATAGCTTTATAACAACAATGCACTGTTCTCAAAAAAGCAATTCCATGGGCTTTCGAAAACTCTTCTATACTATAAAAGAAAAGATTGAAAATCTCCATAGTCTAAATTCATTAAGCAAAGCCCCTTTGCCGGAGCAGTGGGACCTGCCAGAGTGCGATCCTTCATTTCCAAAATTTCTTCTAATTGGGCTAGGCTCATCCTTCCCCTTCCCAGCTCCAAAAGAGTCCCGGCCAGAATCCGAATCATGTGGTACAAAAATCCATTTCCCTCTACAGAAAAAAATGAAGGTAATCTCCTCTTCTTCCAAAGAAAAACGATAAATCTCCCGCACAGAGCTCCCCCCTGTAGAAGGCTTTTGAGCCTTGGGATTGGCAAAGCTTCGAAAATCATGTTCTCCCTTTAAAAGCTCCATTCCCTGGGAAATTTTTCCCGCAATCCAAAGGAAAAGGTATAATGGTACGCCGTCCTTCTGCGAAGGGGATTTTCCACCTTGCTCCGGCAAATGCTGTAACGATAAGCCTTCCTATGAGGGGTAAAGCGGGGATGAAACTCCTGCTGCACGGAGTGGGCTTCCATCACCCGAATATCCTCCGGCAAATAGCTGTTTAAGGCCCGTAAAAATCTGTTCTCCGGAAACCTTCCCCTCCGTATCGAAGGAAAGGAGATTTCCCAGAGCATGCACCCCCTGATCCGTCCGACTGGCTCCGATAAAGTTCTCCATTTTCCAAGGAAAAAAGACTACGGAGCTGCTCCTCTACGGTGCCGGCAATGGTGGAAAGCCCCTCCTGCTTTTGGAAGCCATGGTAGGCCGTGCCCTCATAGGCCAGTTTTAATACAATCCGCTGTTCCATCCGCTTCCTTTCTGTTGTTCAATCAGCAGGCAGAAGACAAATCTTCTTTACCTTCCCGAAAAAAATATCTGCCATGCCAAAAAAAGCATTCTCTCTTTGTCGTACTCTCCTTGTGATTTTATCCGGCAATACCGCTCTTGCAATCCTGCCCGGTATCTCTCTCTGTTTCTGATTTTATGGCAGAGAAACAAATCGGCTTCCAATGGAAAGCGCCAACACCATAAGCAGGGAAGAGGTAGGAAAGATAGTCTCTTCGTTCATAGTGGAGCGGCTTCATTTTCGTTCTCCCCTCTCCCCCCTGATAGCAACGGGATTCCATGGCCAAAGCCAGGTCATAGGCTCTTCGGAAGGCAGAAACAAAGAGGGGCACCAAAAATCGGCACCATAGCCTTTGCCTTGTGAACGATTCCTCCACTTTCAAAATCCGCTCCCCTGGCCATCTGGGCCTTCATAATCTTGTCCGTTTCCTCCACCAGAATCGGAATAAAACGTAGCGCAATGGACATCATCATGGCAATCTCATGGATGGGCAAATGCAGCTTTTTCAGGATGGAAAGTCCCTTCTCCATCCCGTCTGTCAGCTCATTGGGGGTGGTGCAAAGAGTCATTAAAGAACTGCTAAGCACCAAAAGAATCAGTCGCACCGCCATCATAGACGCAATATGCAATCCCTCTTGGCTGATTTTAAACATATAAAAGCGGAAAATCTCTTTTCCCGGTGTTAAAAACAGGTTAAAGCTCACCGACAGTAAGAGGAGAAACAAAACACTTTTCAAGCCCCGAACCATAAAGGAGAAGGGAACATTGGAAAGCTTAATCAATAAAAGCAAAACCAGAGCCAGAAAAATATAGGCAGTCCAGCTGTTTACAATAAACAAGGCAATCAAAAACAGAAAGGTGCCGGAAAGCTTCACTCTGGGATCCAGTCTATGAAGAAGGGAGTCAACCGGGTAGTACTGCCCTAAGGTAATTTCTCTAAGCATTTTCCCCTCCCTTTCTCTTCTTATAAGCGGAAAGAATCATTTCCTTCGCTTCCTCTACCGTATTCTTCTTAGGGAAGGACAAGCCCTTTTCCTCCAAGCTATACAAAAAGGCACGAATCTGGGGCAGTCCCAAACCCAGCTCCTCCATTTCCTTTTTATGGGAAAATACCTCCTCCGGGCTACCCTGTCGGATACACTCTCCCTGGTTTAAGACAAAAACCTCCTCCGCATAGCGGGCCACATCATCCATGGAGTGAGAAACCAAAAGGATGGTCATGGCATAGCGCTCCTGCAAATGAGAAATCACCTGAAACAGCTCTTCCCTTCCTGCGGGATCCAGCCCTGCGGTGGGCTCATCCAAAATCAAAAGCTCCGGCTCCATAGCCAGCACGCCCGCAATAGCCACCCTTCTCTTCTGTCCGCCGGAAAGCTCAAAGGGAGACTTCTGCCAAAGGGCTTCTTCCACGCCCATGCTTCTTAAAGCCTCTTCCGCCTCTTTCTTGGCATCCTCCAAGGATAAGCCCTGATTCTTCGGCCCGAAAAGTACATCCTCAAAAACCGTTTCCTCAAAAAGCTGATACTCCGGGTACTGGAAGACCAGGCCTACCTTAAAGCGTAGACCTTGAAAAATCAAAGCCCTCTTCCTTGAAGGAAAGTACCCCTTCCTTTTTCCACTTTTTCTCTTCTTACCCTTCCAGAACAAAAAGCCCTTGTCCTGCAGAATCAGGGCAGGATTCTTCCGAAAATGAACGGAAATCTCTCCTTCTTCCGGCTTTATGAGACCGTTAAAATGCTGTAAAAGGGTGGATTTTCCGGAACCGGTATAGCTAATCAGGGCAGAAAAACTTCCCCTTTTAATCGACAGATTAATGTCCTTTAGGGCATAGCTTTCCATGGCAGTGCCCTTCTGATAAATGCAGGAAAGATTTTCCACTTTCAGGATAAAAATCCTTTTTCTGTTTCCTTTTCCGTTTCCTTTTCTGTTTCCTTTTCAATTTCCGCTTCTATTGCCTTTTCTTCCGAAGAAGGGGTAGGCACCTGAGAATGCTCTTCCTCTTTCTGCCCTTTCTCTTTCTCTTCCATAAAGGAATCCTCCCCAAAGATGGCAAGCAATTCCTCCACCAGCTCCTCTTCCTTTAAAAATACCATCCGAAACCGGCATACCGGAAAGACGAAGCTCATGAGCCAGGTCCGTAATCAAAGGCACATCCATCCGTAAAGACTTCAGCTCCTCCACCTTGGAAAAGATTTCCTTCGGTGTGCCGTCCAGCACCAGCTTTCCCTGATCCATAAGAATAATGCGATCCGCATCCACGGTCTCTTCCATATAGTGGGTAATCAAAATGATGGTGATGCCCTTCTTTTGGTTCAACTCCCGAATAGACCGAATTACCTCTGCTCTACCGCTGGGATCCAGCATGGCGGTGGGCTCATCCAGCACAATGGTTTTTGGCTCCATAGCCAGGGTTCCTGCAATAGCTACCCTTTGCTTCTGTCCACCGGATAAATGATTAGGAGATTTTTAGGCGGTAGGCCTCCATATTGACCGCCTCCAGAGCATCTGCCACCCTCTTCCAGATTTCCTCCGTAGGAACACCGATATTTTTCCGGCCCGAATCCCACATCCTCCTCCACCACAGAGGCAATAATCTGGTTGTCGGGATTTTGAAAAACCATGCCCACCTTTTCCCGGATAGGGAAAACATTGGCCTCCTCCCGGCTGTCCATACCGGAAATAATCACACATCCCTCCGTAGGAATCTGTAAAAGCATTAAAAAGCTTTGCCAGTGTGGATTTTCCGGAACCGTTATGGCCCAGCACACAGACAAAGCTTCCCTCTTCGATTGTGAAATTCAAATGAGAAATAGCGGAAAGCTTCTCCACTACCTCATCATTTTCATCCCTTCGTACGTATTCGTAAGTACAATCTTTTTATTTCTATATTATTCAAAAATTTTCTCCTAAAGAAATACACAATAAATCCTAGTCAGTATATCCCTTAGCGTGTGAAAAGGCAATGAAATGCCGTGCTAAGCATCAGCTCATGCTTCATTATAGTCTTAATAAGTCCATTTGAATTGTTTACTCCTTTGAAAAACAAAGGCAAAAATGCTTTTTCCTATAAAGAAATATGCTGCACATAGCATCATTAGAATAAAAAATCCTTAACGCTTGCTGTGTGATGAATCATTCGGGCGTAAAAATGGGAACCTGCCGATAGCGGATTGGTATAGTTCAGATATTCCGGTAAAGAGAGAATACTGCCGGAAAGAAATAAAAACAGGTAGCCCACAATGCTGACAAAAGAGGCCATTTTCGTAAAAATGAGGGTCAAGGCAGACAGTATATAGGATATCCCCATACAGCCAAAGCACACCAGCACAACAATAAAAAAGTATTCAAATCGAAAGGTAAGTTTTATAAACAAAGAGGCTATTCCTATGCAAATACAAGCTTTAACACTATTTAGCAAAAACCAAACCAAGGTTTTCACGCTAATGATTTGCATAATGGAATAGGGTTTAATCATCAGGTTTTGCAAAGTTCCCTGTTGCTTTTCCGTGGATATACATAAAGACGCTTCCGATAAAACACCATTTACCAAAATCCATAAAACATAAGCAAAGAGCTTTTCCTCTTGTTCCCCCTCCGTATTCATGACTATTACAAGTAACAAAAGATCTGTTAATATGCCCACAATATAATCCGGATAATAGCTGGCCGCCTCTATCAGACTTTTTTTGAATTCAGCCTTAATCAGTTTCATGGAAAACCTCCAGCAATATTTCTTCCAAGTCTCTTTCCTTTTTTCTTATTTCCAGAATTTCATATTTTTTATAATAGCTTTGATATATATCCTGAAAGTTTCCCCGAACCGTGTCACATTCCGGCACATTATCCTTTATAAAGGAAACCAGATATAAATCCTTGTCTTCGTAATCCGTTTTATCGAATTCATGTACGACTCCATCCTTTAAAATCAGTATTCTGCTTTGAAGTTTTTGTACCACATCCATTTGATGAGAGGTAAGTAAGACTGCAATTTTCTCTGTTTTTATAATGGTATTCAATATCTGAATAACGGATAACTTACTCTGTATATCCAGCCCCAACGTAGGCTCATCTAGGAGTAAGAGCTTTGGAGAGGACATTAGTGCAATCAATAAAGCCAGCTTTTTGTCGCATTCCTCGTGAATAAGTCCCTACAGCTTCATGGATTGCTTCTTCCAATTCGAATAGGGAAATATATGTTTTTGATTTTCTCGTTCCCAGAATCGATGTTCAGAAGTCCGGAAAAAGTACTCAATATTTTTGCCATCCGGTAAGATAATCATAAACATTCACACTGGATTCCAGCAAAGCATTTACCTTGGAAAAATACTCCTTGTTTTTTTATACGTAAAAATGTCTCGTCCGTCCAAGAGTATAGATCCCGAATCTGCCTGTATCATTCGCAGAATACAGTTAATTACGGTAGTCTTTCCGGCTCCATTATTCCCCAGCAAACAGACGATTTCTCCTTCATTGATGGAAAAATTCAGATTTTTCAAAACTTCTTTTGCCTTAAATCTTTTTCTTCAAACCCTTGATTTCCAGCATTTACTATCTCCTTGATTACTTACAATACTTTTCTATAAAATATTTAGACCCTCCAAGATATTTCTATCCCGGAAGGCCCAAACAGATATGCTTTAGAAAATCTCTTAGCACATTATACTATATTTTTTTGAATTACTTTACCCACTGCCCTCTTTCATTTAGACGGAAGCCGGAAATAGTAGTGTTCTTCGCCATTGCCCCGTCCTCTCTGAAATAGTAGTAAACCGTGTTTCCGTTTTCCTGTAAGGAAATCCAGCCTGTTCTCATGGCGCCGGAATTGTCAAAGTAATACTGTTCCTTGCCGATCTGCATGATGCCGTTGGAAAGCATAGCTCCACAGCGACCATCCTTTTCCGGACGAAGATAATACCACTTTTGGTCAATCAATCTCCAGCCGGTCTTCATATCTCCGTTGACAGGATCCAAATAGTACCAGTCCCCATAGCTGTTCTTAAACCATCCGGTTTCCATCTCCGCCTGTCCATTGAAATGATACCAATGTCCATTCCACTCTACCCAGGTGTTGATGGCAGGCTGGCTGTTGGGGAAACGGAAATACCACTTTCCGTTGCTTTGACTAAAACCGATAGTACTCGGAATATTGGCAGTGCCGGAATTGTTCTGTCCGCTCTGTCCATGCACCTGATTTTCACTGTATTTTCCTTCTCCGTTGGAGCGGGTACTTTGCTGGATGTCCAAAACCTCGGACTCCGCCTCCTCGGAGGACTTTCCTGCCTTCTTCTGCTCCTCGGTATAAGGAATGGTCTTTACGGAAAATGTATAGCTTCCCTCCTCTGTCATCCAGGGATAAAAATTCAGGCTTAACGCATCTGTGGTAATCTTTGCCAGTCTTCTACCTTCTTTGAACAGGCTGACCTCATAGACGCCGGAACCGTTTTCCGGAGCAGTCCAACGAGCTCTTCCCAGAGAATTACTGTCCCACTGCAAATTATCCGCCATGGAATACTGTCCCTGAACCGCTCTTAACTGAATCAGAAGCTCAAGCTCTGTGGAGCTGACTCTCTTGGCACTAATCAGAGTTCCGTTGGTCACACGAACATTGTTGCTGTTATAGGCACCGAAGAACTGGTAATAGAGAGTATCTCCATTGCTCTTATCCCGGCTGTCCGCCACAAGATAAAGCTGTACCTTGGGAGTGCTTCCCACGGTAATGTCTCCTGCATTTCCGCTGTCTACCCACTGAACCGCATCCACGTGATATTTATCGCTGTCTCCTGTGGAAAAATCACCTTCGCTAATATTCCCAAGACTGTCTCCCGGATCCAGATTCCGAAGTCTTTCCTCCACCTTAATCCGAATCATATTGATGTTGCTGATGCTATCCCTCGCAAAAGCAGGCATGCTCAAAGAAAAAAGCATTGTGGCCATAAAGGCTAAAGACAGCCCCAGGCGCTTTCCTGTATTTTGAAAAAATCTAATCATACAAAACCTCCTGTTCACATTTCCCCCTAGTATAAGGCGGGTGCACAGGGGAAAACAAGTGCTTTTCTCTTACGATTCCGGAACAGCCGACTTGCCGCAGACCTTAAGACATTCTGCAATCCCGTAGCTCTATTACAGCAATTTGATTTCTTAAGTCCTCTTTATCCACTTTCCATTGGTAAAGTCGGGAATGGCTACCGGCTGTCCCCCAAGAGCAATGGACTCCTCCGCCAGGGCGGTAATGCTCATCCAGCTGGCCATATCATACACATCTATCGGCATGGGCTGGCCTTCCTGCAGGCAACGAATAAAGTCGGAGAAAATCAGATAATCCATGCCCCCATGTCCCTTCTTCACCCCCGCCTTCAGATAGTCTTTCCACAGGGGATGCTCATATTTTTCCCGGAAACGCTCCACATTTCCCCACTGCTTCTTCCATTCAAAATGATCCTTTGCTCCCTCATCCCCATCCAGGAAGATAGAGGCATTGTCCTCCATATACATTCCCTTCGTCCCCTGTACGGTGAAGCCACGGGAATAGGCTCTGGGCAGGGTGGTATCCAAGGTCAGTAAAATGCTTTCCCCATTACTGCATTTGATGATGGTATTGACCACATCTCCCTGCTGAAATACCGTGTTTTGCAATGCCTTGTCCTCCGGCTTCTTTTCCTTGATATACTCTCTAAGGCCTGCTGCCTTAGAAGCCATGGAGCAAAGGCTTAACATACGGTTTCCCCGGTTGATATGAAGAACCCTGGCAATCGGCCCAAGCTCATGGGTGGGATAATTTTCCGTATTGCGATGAATATAATTGTCCAAACGGTAATGACGATTTTCCTTTCCAAAGGAGATTTCCTCCCGCAAATCATGCTTATAGCCCCCTTCACAGTGCACAATCTCTCCCAGAACTCCCTCCTCCGCCATGCGGTAAACCATCATTTCATCCCTGCCATAGACGCAGTTTTCCATAAACATAATGGGAGTCTTCGTTTCCTCGTAGCAATCCACCAGCTTCCAGCACTCCGACAGGGTATAGGCTCCCCCCACCTCGGAGGCCACCGCCTTTCCTGCCCGCATGGCCGCCATGGCTATTTCACTATGAGTATCCCAGGATGCACAAATCAAGACAGCATCCAGCTCCTCCATGGATAGCATTTCCCTATAATCGGAGAAGGTCTTAGGTCTTTCCCTTCCCATCTCCACTAAAGCATTCGCCACTTCCTTCTGCCGATCCGTATAAACATCACAAAGTGCAATAAAATCCACATCCGGATGCTCACAATACACATTTTTTACCAAGTCTGCCCCTCTTTGCCCAAGACCGACAACCCCTAAGCTTCACCATCTTTCCCATAACGCATCCTTTCCCGCAGTAATTAGCGCCCTTAATCCTAATTCTAACCACTATTCTATCACGATTCCATTTCAGAAAGCTTTCCCCTATGGATAAAAGATTTTCACTATCGCATACAGTAGTTCATCCCTCATTTGCATTCCTAGCTATGCTGGAACTATTTTGATAGTTTTACCTGTGTCAGCGAAGGGTTTTCTTTAAGAAGAGGCAAAATATGTTTCCCGATCCGTCATCATACTTATCTGCGCTTTATTTTGCGCTTTATTTTTGCGCTTTATCTTGCGCTTTATTAAAAAGCATAATTAATGTAATTTATCAAATCATATTTCGAAAAATCTCGGAAACCGCATAAAGACGGTATACTTTGGACTTTGTTAATTATTCCTGCTAAAAAGTGCAGTAGTAGGCACACAAACACCATAACTACTGCACTTTCATTATAAATCACTTTTTTTCAGTAATATAGGACTGAAAAGGGAGTCTGGGCTCAACCCTGCTTATATCTGCACTCATTAAAAGCCAACAAAAAGAACTGTGAAGAATTATCTTAGACAGGTTTTCGGTAATATAGGTCTGAAAGGGGGAGTCCGGGCTCAACCCTGCTTATGTCTGCACTTATTAACAGCCAACAAAAAGAGCTGCGAAGAATTATCTTAGACAGGTTTTCGGCAATATAGGTCTGAAAGGGGTCAGGGCTCAACCCTACTGTACCTTACTGACAAACAGCAAAAAAAGAGCTGTGAAGAATTATCTTAGACCGGTTTTCGGTAATATGAGGTCTGAAGCAGGGGTAGTCTGAGCCCGTCAGACCTACTTACTGAAAAGCGAGCTAAAGACGCTCGAAGTCTTCAGACTACTGCTACGTAGGCGAAAAGCTAGCGAGATCGTGCCCCACTGCAGACCTATATGTCCATGAAAAACCTTATTACTCTTTCACAGCTCCGTCATCATACAAATGACAGCAAACCTTATGCCCATTGCCCATATCCTTTTCTTCAGGCACCTTGTTCTTGCAGATTTCCATACACTGACTGCAACGGGTATGGAACTTACAGCCCTCAGGAGGGTTAGCCGGGGAAGGAATACTTCCTTCCAGAATAATACGATTCATCTTCGCCTCCGGATCCGGAATCGGGAATCGCGGAGAACAAAAGCCTTGGTATAGGGGTGGAGAGGATTGGCAAAGATATCCTCCGTATTTCCGAACTCCACCAGATTTCCCAAGATACATTACGCCAACCGTATCCGCGATATGCTCTACCACGGATAAGTCATGGGAAATAAAAGAGATAGGTCAGCTTATACTTTTTCCTGTAAATCCTTCAAGAGGTTGATAATCTGTGCCTGAATGGACACATCCAAGGCGGATACCGGCTCATCACATACCACAAACTCCGGATTCAACGCCAAGGCTCTGGCAATACAGATTCTCTGTCTCTGTCCTCCGGAGAACTCATGGGGATAACGTCCCCTTATGGAAGGGCTGCAAACCGCAGTTATCCATAATGCGGTCAATATAGTCCTCGTATTCCTCCTTGGGAACCAGATGATGCTCCTTTACCGCTTCTCCGATGATTTCTCCTACCGGAAGTCTGGGAGAAAGGGAGGAGAATGGATCCTGAAAGATAATCTGCATCTTGAGTACGCAGTTCGTTTAACTCGGATTTGGGAATATCGTAAACCTCTTTTCCGTTAAACAGCACTTCTCCCGCTGTCTTCTCTCCGCTTAAACGCAGGATGGTTCTTCCTGTGGTGGTCTTTCCGCAACCGGACTCTCCCACCAGCCCATGGTGCTTCCTCTTTTTGATGGAGAAAGGAAAATGCCGTCAATGGCCTTTACCTGTCCCACCACCGTATTAAAGAAGCCTCCTCGAATGGGGAAATATTTCTTCAGGCCGCGAACCTCTAAAATATTGTCTTCATTTTCCCGGACAGTCTTAGCTTCTGTCTCCTTTAAAATGCTATTTTCCATTATTTCCTCGCTTCCTCATCATACAGGTAGCAGCTTACTCTGTGGGTCTCGGAGAGGCTGATTTCTCCGGGATAAGCCCCGTCACAGCAGCCCTTCCGCTTGTCACAACGATCTCGGAAGTAGCAATAATTCGGCATGTTAATGGGGTTTGGCACCTTTCCGGGAATGGAATAGAGCTTATCAACATGCTTTCCTACCACAGGCTTGGAAGCCATCAGACCGATGGTATAGGGGTGAGAAGGATTGGAAAAGATTTCCTTTGCCGTTCCCGCCTCTACCACACGACCGGAATACATAACCACTACATAGTCCGCCATTTCCGCAATTACTCCCAAGGTCATGGGTAATCAGCATAATGGAGGAGTTAATCTTGTCCTTTAAGCCTCGTAACAAATCCAGAATCTGGGCCTGAATGGTTTACGTCCAGGGCTGTTGTAGGGCTCATCCGCAATAATCAGCTTGGGGGAGCAGGCCAGACGCCATGGCGATTACGATACGCTGACGCATACCGCCGGAAAGCTCGTGGGGATACATATTGTAAACGCCCTCACTGTTGGCAATGCCCACCATTTCCAAAAGCTCAATGGTACGCTTCTTCGCCGCCTCTTTCGTTTCATAACCGCTCTTATGGAACAAAAGCACCTCATCCACCTGGTCTCCGATTTTGAAAACCGGATTTAAGGAGGTCATAGGCTCCTGGAAAATCATGGACATAAAATTTCCCCGAAGATGCTGCATCACTGTCTCAGGGGTCTTGGTAATGTCGTAAACCTTATCTCCCAGTATTTAAGCGAATGGCTCCGTCCACAATCTGTCCCTGAGGCCGCTGTAAAAGCTGCATCAGAGAAAGGCTGGTTACGGATTTTCCGCAACCGGACTCTCCCACTACCCCCACGGTTTTTCCCATAGGGAACGGAAAAGCTCACGGAATCCACACTCTTTACCGTTCCGGCATCGGTGTAGAAATAGGTCCGAAGATTCTCAAACTCCACCGTATTCTCCGGATTCTTCATTTCCGTCAAATACTCTGATTCCGGGACATTTTTCCGCTTCCGCTTTTTTTCTAAGGCAGCAGTAATTTTTCTATTTTCTTTCGATATCCTCCGGGATTCTTTTCCGGAAAGATAACCGTCTTCTCTTGCCATTTTCTATCCTCAACTTATCTTCCTACAGCTTTCCAAGGCAAATGCCGGAAAGCATGATTTTTTACCGAAACCTTTTATCGCTTCATCTTCGGGTCAAATGCATCTCGCAAGCCGTCTCCCACCAGGTTAAAGGCCAACACGGTAAGCAACAGGCAGACACCGGCAGGAATCCAAATGAAGAGATAGTTACTTAAGACATAGGTATTGTTAACATCGTTAATGATATTTCCCCAGGAAGCAAAGGGGAACTTTACACCAAGTCCCAGGAAGGACAATACCGCCTCTGTCAAAGATTACGCCTCCCAAACTCATGGTACAGGTAACAATGAGCTGAGGAATAACGTTTGGTAAAAGGTGTCGGAAGATTCGGTTTACGGGCTTTAATGCCCTGTAGCCTCCGCCGCAGTCATAAATTCCTGCTCTCTTAAAAGTAAGAATCTGTCCACGCACCAATCTGGTGATGGAAGGCCAACCGAAAGAAATCCCAGAATAATCATCAGGTAAAACATACGAATCTGGGGATCCACCCTCATTGCATCCATAGCCGCACCGATGATGATGTAGATTGGAATGGTAGGGAATACAGTAGAAAAATATCCACAATTCGCATGATTAAGGAATCAATCCAGCCTCCGAAAGTATCCGGAAATACCGCCCAGAATCATGCCCCAAAACGGTTTCGATAATCACAACTACGAAAGCCGATATAAAGAGAAACTCTTCCGCCATACATCAGTCTGGTCAACATATCCATACCGTTCTTATCGGTTCCCAGAGGATGGGCCTTGCTGGGTGGAGAATAAGAGTCATAGACCATCTGCTCTCTGCTTTGCAGAATACTATAGGTTTTGGAGGTGGCATCATATTCCATGGTATAGTTTGCCTCCACCCCGTCATCGTCTTTAAAGCTAAAACTGGTCGCTCCCGCCTGAATCTGTTCCAGCAGTTCTTCCTTAAACTTCTGGGAGAAGGTCACGTCGCTCATAATGGCATTTACCACATATCGGCTGGCATAGGCATAGGCTGTTCCGTCCTTTGTTACGGTTCCATCCTCGGAAAGGGTATAGCTGCTGCCCCCCTCCGTAAATTCCTTTTCTCCGTTTGCCAAGGCCTTTAAAATGCTTAGCTGCTCCGCAAAAGGAATCTGTCCTGCTCCGGAAACGGAAGTCACCGTATCCACTGCCGCAAAGGCTACCGGGTCAGAGCTTCCCTTCTTCGTAATGATATAGAAGTCTTTTCCCGCCTCTTCATAGCTGTAGTCTACGCCTCCTGCGGCAAACTCTGTCAGCTTCTTTCCCTTGGCCAATACGAACTGGGCCTGGGCAAGGGCAGGGAAGCTATCCTTTTCCGCCTGCTGATAACGAAGCTCCGTGTTTACCTTAACACCGGCATACTTCTGGCTTTGGCTGTCCTTACGGTAGAAAAGCTGAGACTCTCCGTAGGGCATTAAGGCTCCTCCTAAGAAAGAGAAGAGAAACATGAAAATCAAAACCACCATACCCAAAACCGCAATACGGTTTCGGAAAAAACGCTTTGCCACCATTGCTCCGGGGGAGAGGGTTTTGACACGACGGTCATCACTTAAAGAATATTCAGCATTCTTCGATGCATTAGCATCGCTATACTCTTCCGTATTCTGCACAGTTTCTTGTGTAGTTTTATCTACAGAATTTTCTAAATCAGACATCTTTTTCCCCTCCTTTCCTAATCAATGCGAACTCGAGGATCTACCACGGCATATAAAAATATCCGTTAGCAGGTTTCCAATCAAGGTCAAAACGGCAATAAACACTAAGTAAAAACATGGAGAAGGGAATGTCTCCTGAAATCATAGCCTGATAAGAGGTGTAGCCGATTCCCGGAATGGAAAAAGAGCTGCTCCGTAATCATGGCTCCGGAAAAATAATCCCGGGAAGAGAGGTACCCCAGATGGTTACCAGCGTAATCAAAGTATTTCTGAAGGCATGATGATAGATTACCCGTCCCTCGGAAAGGCCCTTTCGCTCTTGCGGTACGGATATAATCCGAATTTAATACCTCCAGCATATTGGTACGAATATATCGCATATACGCTCCGATGCTGGCAATCAGCAGGGTAAGAATCGGTAAAAACCAGGTGTAAAGCAATATCCATCTTCTTTCCGCTTGGAGAAAGAATATCGTAATTTCTTCCCACCAGTCCGCCTAAGTCGAACCATTGTAATTTCACGGAAAAATACCAGCTTCAAAAGAGAAGCTGTGAAGAAGGTAGGGAAGGGAAATTCCTGCCAAAAGCCACGATGGAAATCACATTATCCTGCCAGGAATACTGCTTGGTTGCCGCAATAATGCCCAAGGGCACGGAAATCGCAAATTCCAAAAATCATAACCACAAAGCTCATGATAAAGGAAATACCCACTACCTCTTTAAATTTCTGGGTAACCGGCACGGTATACTTCCAGCTGTCTCCGAAGTCTCCTCGAAGAGCCTTGCCCAACCAGGCAAAGAATCCGGGAACGATTCCCTTGTCCATGCCGTAAGTAGCCTCCAACTGCTGCATCCACTCTTCAAAGCTTTTTGGAGCCGGGCTGTTGAGACTTCTGTCTGGCGATCTGCTCCAAATAGGAGGTTGGTAGAGATCGCATTAAAATATAAAGCAAGAAAGCCACGATAAACAGAATCACTACGGACCATAATAATCGTTTGATAATATACTTTTTCACTGAAAAACCTACTCTTCCATATCAAGAATAGCCGCATTCCTAAAGTTTCAGGAAATGCGGCTATTACCCGAAAAATGTAGACGGAACAATCCGTTTACTTTTACTTTGTTAATTGAAGATTCTCAATCTCAGTATACCACTTGTAGAACGGACTCATATCCGGAGTAATGGTATCCACCTGAACACGCTGTGCAGAGAAGATGGTTACTTCCTTTCTCTGGTAGATTGGTACCTCGCAGGACCAGTCGATAATCTTGTCAAGACAAGCCTTATACATGGTCTTACGGTATTCCTGATCCGTTGACTCTCTCGCCTGAAGAATCATGGCATCTAAGTCTGCATCCTCAATCTGGTACATATAGTTGGAACCGCCGGGAGCTGCTCCGCCATTTGCAATATCGGAGTAATATACCTGGAACATATCCGGATCCGGTGTTGCCTGCCAAGCCGCACACCACATCTCTGCCTGCTTAGCCTGAATCTTGTTCCACATATCGGAGCTGTTGGAAATATCGTTAATGGTAAGCTTCATACCGATTTCCGCAAAGGCCTTCTGTGCCTCTGTCAAAAATCATAAAGGAGGGGTGGTCTCCGGTTCCGGAACCGGGGAATCATTACCTCATATTCCATCTTTGCTCCCGGCAGGAGCTGCAGTAATCTTTCCGTCTGCCACGGTGTAGCCTGCCGCCTCTAAGAAGCCTAAAAGCCGCCTTCTTTGCTGCTGCATATTTATCCTCATCGGACATTCCTGATGTATAAATGGGCTCTCCCTTTTGCATCCTTGGAGAAAGCAATCTGATAGCCGTCATCGGTAGGCTGAGGTGCTGCCCAGGAAGTATTGGTAATCGGATAATTGATTACACTTGCTCTATCTCCATAGTAGCTGCTTACCGCAAGGTCTCTATATACAGAGAAAAATGGTGGCAAAGGCACGACGAAGATTCTTGGAAGCTTCACTTCCTGGCTCATTGTTTACAGAAACATTGTGGGTATTGATACCGATATAGCCATAACCCTAAAGGCATCTACGGCAGAGGTGTAAATCTTATCTCCGGAGATTTCTCCATTGCTGTTTGCCTTCTTAATGGCATCTGCAATTTCTGTAGTGTACTGTGGGATTAGTTACGTCCGTCGTTCCGGTTAATACAGCGTTCACACGGTCAGCCTGTGCAACATAGTTCACCTTCAAACTCTTGGTCTTCGGTGCGCCGAGATAGTAGTTCTCGTTTGCTTTCATAGAAACCACACCGTTTTTCATATTTCTCAAAAAAACGTAGGGACCTGCACCTAAAGGCTGGGTGGTCTTTGCACGTACACTGCTTAAATCGCCCTTAGGGAAACCGAACTTATTGTTCGCATAGTCATACTGGGCAGGATCTCCATAATAATGTAAAGGAGAAACGGCAAAGGTAAGCTGATAAATCGTCTGAGCATCCACCTTGGTTGTTATAATACGTACAGAATAATCTCCGGTCTTCTGAATACCGCTGATATTGGGAGCGGAATTACCGGTTTCCACACCGACTGCGTAATCCTTGTAGCTTTCCATTAACTCGGTAAAGGGAGTTCCTGCACTCTCTGCAGAGCTCATATCCTTTTACACTGCCGTTATACTTTGCTACCATGGCATTGAAGAAATCCATAGCTGTTGCATCTTCCTTCAAGCCTTCATAGCCATAGTTTGCCGCAAATGCCGCTACGGAATCCCTTCCTTATTGCTTCCATTGGCAAATCAAGGTATCCTCAATTTCCTTTCACAAAGGCCTCGGCAGCCTTCTTGTAATCTGCCCAGAACTTTGTCTGCTGCTCCTCTGTCCACTTGGAGAAGTCCTTATTGTCCTCTCCTGCAGCCAGAATCAGCTTAAAGAGGGGTTCCATACCCTTTCTATACTCTTCCATACCCTGAATCGGTAAAGAGTAAATAGAAGCCAATCCGTCATAGGTCGGATCTGAATATACATACATGGAGAAAATCACATCATCAGCAGTTAAAGGCTTACCGTCGGAGAATTTTACGTCGTCTCTTAAAGTAAAGTCATAATATACAGTTCCGTCTGCATTCTCGGTAACTGCCAGGTCGGAAATTCCCTTATAGGTGTATTCCTTACCGTTATACTCCTTGGTCTCCCCTTCAATCCCCTTGTAAATAATGGCACCGCTACGATCTGAGTTTAAGAGAGTAGTCGCAGTTAAATTTGCTACATCCTGATCCTGTACAGTCTCCGCAAAGAACATAGAAAACTTCGCACTAAACTCATCCTGAGCAAAAACCAAGGAACCGTCGGTATTGCCGGCAGCTTCTTGACCGCTTTCGCCCTGAGCCTTTGTTCCATCCTCCGCCTTCTTGGGAGAACATCCTGCCAATGCGGAAAGCGCCATCACTGATGCAAGCAGTGATGCCATAATCGCTTTTCTTTTCTTCATTCTACTTCCTCCTTTTAGTAATTTCTTGGCTTCCTTTCAAACTGCATTTTCATTCATTATAGCTTGTTCTTTCCTCCATTTTCCAAGAAGAAAAAGCTCTGTTTTTAACTTTCTGCCAAAACAGAATGGAAGAAATGAAAAATCCCAAAAACCAAAGCTAAAAACCATAACTTCGCCTAAAAGCCCTCCATCTCTTCCCTCCTCTTAGGGAGATAAATCCCTTGGAATAGAAGAAGGATTCCCGCAAAAAGGAAGGAAAGAACTACATTTCCTCCAAAGGGATAAAGCTTTTTTTGATAGGTCCAACCGTCCACCGTGCCTTTCTTCCTAAGATAACCCTAGGAAACGAACAGAGGCTAAAAAGCACCTGAATGATGCACATACCATAGGGCAAGGTAAGGAATAACTTGTGAGATAAATGCGACCTTCGAGAAAAAAATCCCGGAATCAAGAGAAAAGGAAGTTGAAAGAAATAGCAGGCAATCAGAAGCCGTTTTTTTCTTTTTCTTTGCAGTTCCAAAAGGCCGTATATCTTTATACAGCTTCTTTTCTGGCTTCATCTGCCTCTTTGGAAAGAACGCCGCCTTTTTCCATAGGGCGTCCTAAACATTCCCATGCTTTTTTTCCTCCATAGTTTCGACTTTTTCTTGATTTTTTTAGTCTTTTTTTCTTGATTCTTAGTCTTTTTTTCCTTGCTGGCTGTTCCGTCCTATAATGAAAAAAAGTATTGTGATCTCCTGAAGCTCATTCTTTTCTCACTAAACCAGTTCAAGATTTGAAAAAAATAAGAAAAATTCTTTGTTTCTCACAATATTTTTAACCCATAGCTTACCTGTATTTTTCATGCTACGTCAATTATATTTATAGAATAAGAGATATTCCTATTTATCTTATTTTGCCAATTTTATTTATAGCAGTAATATCATTTTTTTACATTTTGATATTCCATTTTTTTCTATAAGCTCTTTATCTTTTATTTTGTTTTAGAAATATTACTCAGTAATTTTCCTGAGTCCTTATACAAATACGCCAGTTTTTACGCTTTAGGCATTAAAAAAAGAGGAAGCAAGCTTCCTCTTTTTAAGCAACTTTGTTCTATTCGTTTTGTAAAATATTATACAAGCTCTAAAAGAACTTCCATAGCAGCATCTCCCTTACGAAGACCCTACCTTTACGATTCTTGTATATCCACCATGACGGTTCTCGTACTTTGGTGCAATCTCTTCAAAAAGCTTCTTTGCCAAGTCTAACTTCTTGGTGTTCTTCTTTCTTCCGGCTGCTTCTGCAGGTCTAACTGTGGGAACATAGGTCGCTGCAAGAATCTGGCGACGAGCCTGCAAACGGGAAGGCTTATCCTTCTGGATGGACTTCTCTACTTCCTCATAAACGGTAAGCTTCTTACCGTCTTTGACTTCTTTAACGCGCTTTCCATCAGCATCCTTCTTTGCAACCTTTGCATTAACGACAACCATTTCATAGTTGTCTTTCTCTCTTACTGCCAAAGCAATAAGCTTCTCTACCTGCTTACGAACTTCCTTCGCTCTAGCCTCAGTAGTAAAAATCTTTCCATGCTCCAATAAAGAAGTGGTTAATGCACGAAGCATTGCCTTTCTCTGGTTTGAAGCTCTTCCTAACTTTTCTATAATTTGCCATGTTTTTTCTCCTTATCCGTGCTTTTTTTAGTCTTACCGGTTGGCCTTACTGTTATCTATTCTTCCGGAAATGATAATCCCAGATTCAAATCTCTTAACTTCGCCAAAACTTCCTCAAGAGACTTTCTTCCCAGGTTACGAACCTTCATCATGTCCTCTGGTGTCTTGGAGGTTAACTCGGACACCGTATTAATTCCTGCTCTCTTCAAACAGTTATAGGAACGGACACTTAATTCCAGTTCATCGATATTCATTTCCATCACTTTGCCCTTTTCGTCTTCGGGCTTATCCACCATAAGCTCTGTTGCAGCCACTTCCTCAGAAAGCGCTACAAACAAATCCAGGTGCTGAAAAAGCATTTGTGCCGCCTTGGAAATCGCATCTTCCGGAGACATACTTCCGTTGGTATATACATCCAAAGTCAATCGATCATAGTCCGTCATATTACCTACACGGGTATTCTCGATGGACATGTTCACTCTTTCCACCGGAGTATAAAAGCATCAATGTCCTGATATTCCTTTGGTGCTTCTACTCTTCCTTCTGCCTTTTTCTCCGGAGTAACCCTGTCCTCTACTGATAAAGAGGGAAATGGAGCCCTTGGCTCCCGCCTCTACAGTAGCAATATGTTCTGCAGGATTACTCAGCTTAAGTTCCGACTCTCCAATAAAATCTTCAGCCAGAATCTCGGACTTTCCGGATAATTCAACGGAAACTTCCAGACTTTCTACTTCCTCCGGCAAAATTACCGCAATACTCTTAAGCTTGGTTAAGAGCTCAGGGAAACTTTCCTGAATTCCGGAAACCTTGTCTCCGGACAGATTGTCGATCTTAATTGCAGAAATCGCAGCCCCGGGCAGAGAGGAAAGCATCATCCTCCGAAGAGAATTTCCTAGGGTTGAGCCGTAGCCTCGTTCCAGTGGTTCACATACGAAACGACCAAAACGCTTATCCTCTGAAATTTCAAGAATTTCAATGTTTGGTTTTGTAAAATCAAACATGCTGCCTCCTTTTTTTAGGCTATCATTACTTAGAATACAACTCGACGATTAACATTTCGTTTACAGGAACGTCAATGTCTTCTCTGTGTGGAAGAGACTTAATGGTTGCGCTAAGCTTCTCAGCATCCATCTCTAACCATGCCGGTACCATTCTGCCGTTGGTTACTTCCACAATATCCTTATATCTCTGTGCAGTTCTCATGGATTCTTTAATCTGAATCACATCTCCTGCAGATACAAGATAAGAAGGAATGTTTACAATCTTTCCGTTAACGGTTACGTGACGGTGTCCTACAACCTGTCTAGCTTCTCTTCTGGTTCTAGCCATTCCCATACGGAAAATAACGTTGTCCAGACGAGACTCTAAAAGAATCATAAGGTTCTCACCGGTCTGTCCTGCTAACTTCTCTGCCTTAGCATAGTAGTTACGGAAAGGCTTCTCTAATACGCCATAGATGAACTTTGCCTTCTGCTTCTCTCTAAGCTGAAGACCGTACTCACTCATCTTTCTTCTTGGGTTACGAAGCTGTCTGTTGGATTTCTTATCCACTCCTAAAAATACGGGGTCCAGTCCAAGTGACCTGCATCTTTTAAGCACAGGAACTTTATCTACTGCCATTTTATCCTCCTAAATATCAAGTTTTGTCGACTCAACAAGCCAACATCCCTAAAAAATTGATACGCCCTTTACACCGATAAGGCTTCTTCAGGCTGACCACATGGTCATACTGTTCTGTATAAGCTTATGCCGCTAAAGGAAATTCTATAATTCCCCGGGCACAGAGCATTATACTCTTCTGCGCTTTGGTGGGCGGCATCCGTTGTGTGGAACCGGTGTAACGTCCTTGATGGAGGTTACTTCCAATCCGTTTGCTGCTAAAGCACGGATTGCTGCTTCTCTTCCGGATCCCGGTCCTTTAACCATTACATCCACATACTTTAAGCCGTGTACCAAAGCTGCCTTTACAGCAGTCTCAGCAGCCATCTGCGCTGCATATGGAGTAGATTTTCTTGAACCTCTAAATCCCAGACCGCCGGCACTTGCCCATGATAAAGCATTACCCTGAGCATCTGTCAAAGTAACGATAGTGTTATTGAAAGATGATTGGATATGTGCCTGTCCGCGTTCAACGTTTTTCTTTACGCGCTTTTTTGTCACTCTCTTACCAGTTGACTTAGCCATAGTTAAACTAACCTACTTTCCTTTTTCTCTTCTTCCTGTATTTAAAACATGAAGATCCATTAGTTACTGTTCAGACCTTACTTCTTCTTGTTAGCAACGGTCTTTCTTGGTCCCTTACGGGTTCTTGCATTGGTCTTAGTCTTCTGACCTCTTACGGGAAGTCCCTTTCTGTGACGGATTCCTCTGTAGCAACCAATTTCCTGCAAACGCTTGATGTTTAAAGCGATCTCTCTACGAAGGTCACCTTCTACCATCTGGTGCTCTGCAATATAGTTCGCCAGAGTCTTTACCTCATCGTCAGTTAAATCCTTCACTCTTGTGTCCGGATTTACGCCGGTTTCTGCAAGGATCTTGTCTGCTGAGGGTCTTCCGATTCCGTAGATGTAAGTCAAACCGATTTCGATTCGCTTCTCTCTAGGTAAATCTACACCTGCAATACGAGCCATCTTTGATTTCCTCCTGTTAATTAACCTTGTCTCTGCTTATGCTTAGGGTTTTCACAGATAATTCTGATGGAGCCCTTTCGCTTGATTACTTTGCATTTTTCGCAGATAGGTTTTACTGATGATCTTACTTTCATAAGTAAAATTCCCCTTTCCTTTACGAATTTGAACAGAGTTGCCGTATCATTCTAGCAAAACAGTCTTGAAATGTAAAGCGAAACCCTACTTATCTCTCCAGATAATTCTTCCCTTTGATAAGTCATAGGGAGAAAGCTCAATAGTCACCTTATCTCCCGGTAAAATACGAATGTAGTTCATTCTTAATTTTCCGGAAATATGAGCCAATACCTGATGCCCGTTTTCCAGTTCCACCTGAAACATGGCATTTGGTAACTTCTCGATTACCTTACCTGTAATTTCGATTACATCTGATTTCGACATACTCAATTCATCCTTTCGATAGACTTAGGATTTCCGGTCCGTTGTCTGTGATTAAAATTGTATTTTCATAATGAGCCGTAAGCTTACCGTCCAGGGGAACCACCGTCCAATCATTGGATAAAACCCTGACCTCCGGATTACCTTCCGTAATCATGGGCTCTATTGCCAGGGTCATCCCCGCCTGTAGCTTCGGGCCTTTCTTCTTCATGCGATAGTTGGGGACTTCCGGATCCATGTGTACCTGATGGCCGATGCCGTGTCCCACATACTGGGTAACTACGCCGTAGCCATGGGCTTCTACATAATCTCCGATACTTCCGCAAATATCATTTAAATGATTTCCGGGAACCGCATTTTCGATTCCCCGGAAAAAGGATTCTTTACAAGTTTCCACCAGTCTTTTGGCATTGGGAGCGATTTCTCCCACCGCCCAAGTTCTTGCGGCATCGCTGTGATAGCCCTTGTAATTTACTCCGATATCGAAGGAAACGATGTCTCCCTCTTTTAAAATCCTTGTCTTCTCCGGTATTCCGTGAATCAACTCCTCATTCACGGATACGCAACAAGCTGCCGGAAAGTCATAGAGATGAAGAAAGCTTGGAGTACATTTTGCTTTTCGGATGAGCTCCTCTGCGTACTTATCCAGTTCGTAGGTGCTCTTTCCCGGGGCTACCGCCTCTCCTACTTTCTCATGTACTTCTGCAAGAACCTTGCCTGCTTCCCGCATCAGTTCAATTTCTCTTTTGGACTTAATCTCAATCATGGATTTTCCTTTCCACTTGGCTCAAGATTTCCTTTACCCTTGCAAATACCGTTTCTAAATCTTTTGTTCCGTCAATCTCTTCCAGGATTCCCTCTTTCTTATAGAAGGAAATCAATGGTTCGGTACTCTGATGATAAACCTTCAAACGATTTTTCACCGTATTCTCTTCATCATCTTTTCTCTGCACAAGATGCTCACCGCAGTTGTCGCAAATTCCCTCTTTTTTCGGCTTTAAAGTTTCCAAATGGAAAATCGCGCCACAATGGGGACAGGTTCTGCGGCCGGCCATTCTGTGAATAATCACATCATCCGGTACTTCAACGTCCAATGCAAGATCAATCTTTTCTCCTTTGGGAGCCAGTGCATTCTCTAAAGCTTCAGCCTGAGGAATGGTTCTGGGAAATCCGTCCAGGATATAGCCCTTCTCACAATCCTTTTCTTCCAAACGGTTCAGAAGCATCGCAATGGTGATTTCATCGGGAACCAGCTCCCCATGATCCATATATGTCTTTGCTTTTAAACCAAGCTCTGTTTCCCCTTTAAGATTAGCCCGGAAAATATCTCCGGTGGAAATATGGGGTAAACCGTAAACCTTAGAAATACGACTTGCCTGGCTTCCTTTTCCCGCACCAGGCGCTCCTAACATGATAATCTTCAATATGGGCCTCTTTCATGATGGGATAAACCACTATGAGCCTCCTTAGTAAACTAAGGAGGCTATAGATTAGTTGTCTAAAAATCCTTTGTAGTTTCTAATTACCATTTGAGAATCGATGGCCTTCAAAGGTTTCCAAAACAACACCTACGATGATGATTAAGGAAGTTCCGGAGAAGGAAATTCTGCTGACGTTAAATACGCCTGAAATGATAATGGGAACTAATGCAATAATAGCCAGTCCGGTGGCTCCGATAAAGATGATATATCGAAGAATACCTTCCAGATAATCACTGGTCGGCTTTCCCGGTCTGATTCCGGGAATAAAACCACCCTGCTTCTTCATATTGTTTGCTACTTCCAAGGGATTAAAGGAAATAGAAGTATAGAAGTAAGCAAAAGAAATACAGTAAGGGCAATGTAGAGAACTAAACCTAAGGAATAAATCGGAGCATTGGGATTTGCCCAGGAACCGGAATTTAATCCCATGATAATCTGTCCTACAATAGAGCTTTTGATCCACCCTTATAATCTGCCCGATAACCACCGGCATGGTCATTAAGGAGGAAGCAAAGATTACCGGCATAACGCTTGCCGTATTTACCTTTAACGGAATCTGAGACTGCTGTCCGCCAACAAGTCCTCTTCCCTGTACTCTTCTACTATACTGCACCGGGATTCTTCTTTCTGCATCCTGCAGAACTACGGTAAACGCCACCATACAGAAAATTGCCGCAGCAATGATAATGGCTGCTACAACCATCTTCGCAGTGTTGTTTCCCATAATGAATCTCTCATAGAGTGTGAGAAAATCCTGTGGAACGGAGGATAAGATATTGAACAAAAGAACCAGGGAAATACCATTTCCCACTCCCTTGTCCGTGATTCTTTCACCAATCCACATCAGAAGTGCAGATCCGGCTGTCATTGCTACTACGCAAATCACTACGCCGGCAATCTTACGAAAGACTGAACCCTCTGCATATCCAATCAGAAGACCGGAACCGCCAAATCCTACCGCCATGGCTGTAGACTCTAAAAGAGCTAAACCGATGGTTACGTATCTGGTGTATTCTGTCAGCTTCTTTCTTCCCTCTTCTCCATCCTTCTGCATTTCTTCCAGGGCGGGAATCGCCACGGTTAAAAGCTGAATAATAATGGAGGAAGTGATATAGGGGGTAATGGATAATGCAAAAAAATACTGAGCTGCTCGAAGGATCCTCCGGTCATGGTGTTAAACCAACCGAAGGCATCATTTCCGGCCATACTCTTAAATAAATCTCCAAAATATCCCGGATTTACACCCGGGATAGGAAGATTTGATCCAAAACGAATTACTACGAGCATAAGGAAAACATAAATAAGACGATCTCTTAAATCTTTTACCTTAAATGCATTTCGTATTGTTTGAAGCATTTAGATCACCTCACAGGTTCCGCCCACAGCCTCAATCTTCTCCTTTGCGCTCTCGGAGAAAGCATTTACCTTCACAGTAAGCTTCTTTGTTAATTCACCGTTTCCAAGAATCTTAACACCGTCATTTACCTTACGGATGATTCTCTTCTCCAGTAAATTTTCTAAAGTAACCTCATCTCCTGCATTGTAACGATCCTCCAATACGGAAACGTTGATTCCTGTAATTACCTTTGAGTTGGGATCTGTAAATCCTCTCTTAGGAATACGACGGAATAAGGGCATCTGTCCACCCTCGAAAACCGATTCTTGGTGCTCCGGAACGAGCCTTCTGACCCTTGTGACCCTTACCTGCTGTCTTACCATTTCCTGATCCGTGACCTCTGCCACGACGGAAATTCTGGGAGTGCTTAGAGCCCTCTGCAGGTGATAACTTTGATAACTCCATAGTCGCCTCCTTAAATCTCTTCCACTTTTACCAAGTGATTGACTCTCTGAATCATTCCCTTAGTGGTGCCATTGTTCGGAAGCTCTACAGACTGACGAATCTTCTTAAGTCCAAGAGCCTGAACGGTTGCCTTCTGCTTAGGGATGGCACCGATAGGAGACTTCACTAAAGTAATTTTTTTAATTTATCTGCCATTTCTACCCTCCCTCTTAACCTGTAATTTCTGCTACAGTTTTTGCCACGGAGTGCAGCGAACTGCTCAGGAGTCTTCATAGAAGTAAGTCCCTGTAAAGTTGCATAAACTACATTTGTCTTGTTGTTAGATCCTAAAGACTTTGTACGGATGTTTCTGATTCCTGCCAGCTCACACACCATACGTGCAGGTCCGCCGGCGATGATACCTGTTCCTTCAGGAGCTTTCTTCAGAAGAACTGTGGAAGCTCCGAACTTTCCAAGGTAATCGTGTGGTACAGACTTATCCTCATTTACAGGTACAGTAACCATGTTTCTTACTGCAGCCTCTCTTGCCTTACGAATCGCTTCAGGTACCTCAGTTGCCTTACCGGTACCGCAGCCAACGTGTCCATTTCCATCTCCAACTACTACAAGAGCGGAGAATCTCATGGTACGTCCACCTTTAACAGTCTTAGCAACACGCTTGATGGCTACTACACTGTCATTTAACTCTAACTGATTTGCGTCAATTTTTTCGCGCTTCATCTTAGTGATTTCTCCTCTCGATTAGAATACTAGTCCGGCTTCTCTTGCAGCATCTGCAAGGGCCTGAACCTTACCATGATACAGGAAGCCGCCTCTGTCGAATACCACTTCCTTGACTCCCTTTGCCAAAGCCTTCTCAGCGATGGCCTTACCTACATACTGAGCTGCCTCAACATTGTCGGTAAACTGCAAATTCGCATTCTTATCTAAGGTAGAAGCTGCACACAGGGTGTTCCCTGCAGCGTCATCAATAAGCTGTGCATACATGTGCTTATTGGAACGAAAAACCGCAAGACGTGGTCTCTCAGGAGTACCAGATAAACGGTTTCTGATTCTTGCGTGCTTTTTTTGACGAAGCTCGGCTTTATTTTTCTTGCTAACCATTCTACTTTCCTCCTATTATTTCTTACCAGTCTTACCGACTTTACGACGAATGACCTCGGTAGAGTACTTAATTCCCTTACCCTTATAAGGCTCCGGTGCTCTCTTAGAGCGGATTTCCGCAGCATACTGGCCAACCTTCTCTTTGTCGATTCCTCTGACAAATACGGTGTTGGCTCCCTCTAATACGGTCTCCAAGCCTTCCGGATCTTCCATGGTTACAGGGTGAGAATATCCTAAAGTCAAAGTCAAGGTCTTGCCCTGCTTTGCCGCTCTGTATCCTACACCATTGATTTCCAGCTTCTTCTCGTAACCGTTGCTTACACCTTCAACCATGTTGAACAGTAAAAGCTCTGGATAATCCGTGAAGAGACTTCTCTTTCTTATTGTCATTTGGACGAGTAACCACTAAGTGGCCATCCTCTTCCTTAATTGTGATTTCTTTTTGCAAAGGTTCTCTCTAAGGTTCCCTTTGGTCCCTTTACCTTTACTACATTGTCCTTAATCTCAACAGTAACGCCTGCCGGGATCGCGACCGGTAACTTTCCGATACGTGACATAGTATACTCCTCTCTTAAATTCTCAGTAAAAATACTGTTTTTCAGAAAAATATATTCCGACAGATTACCATACAAAGGCAAGGACTTCTCCGCCTACACCCTTTTGTCTTGCTTCCTTGTCGGTGATTACACCCTGGTTTGTGGAAATGATTGCTGTACCTAGTCCACCAAGTACTCTAGGCATATTTTCTTTGCCGGCGTATACACGAAGACCCGGCTTGGAAATTCTACGAATTCCGGAAATGATCTTCTCATTCTTGTTGGAACCGTACTTCAGTCCGATCTTAATGTCCTGGAACTTTCCATTTTCAACTAACTCGCAGCTGGAAATGTAACCTTCCTTCAGAAGAATCTCAGCAATAGACTGCTTCATCTTAGATGCTGGGATACATACGCTGTCATGTTTTGCAGTATTTGCATTACGAATTCTTGTAAGCATATCTGCGATTGGATCACTCATACTCATTTTTACGGATATCCTTTCTTTTTATCTATGAGGATGCGCCCTATGCACTATCCTCTTTGCAAACGAAATATCGAATGCTGATGCAATCGATATTCGTTTTACAATCATTTTACCAAGATGCTTTTCTCACCCCTGGAATCTCTCCCTTATATGCTAACTCACGGAAGCATACACGGCAGATTCCGTACTTACGAAGTACAGAATGGGGACGTCCACAAATCTTACATCTTGTGTATTCTCTTGTGGAGAACTTTGCAGGTCTTTGCTGCTTTAATTTCATTGATAATTTAGCCATTTTTTCCTCCGATTATTTCGCAAAAGGCATATTGAACAGGGTAAGAAGCTCTCTGGACTCTTCGTCAGTCTTTGCAGTTGTAACGAAGATGATGTCCATTCCTCTAACCTTATCTACCTTGTCGAACTCGATTTCAGGGAAAATGATCTGCTCTTTGATTCCAAGGGCATAGTTTCCTCTACCATCGAAGGCATTGGGGTTTACACCACGGAAGTCTCTTACTCGAGGAAGAGCCAAGTTGATCAAACGATCAGCGAACTCGTACATCTTCTCTCCGCGAAGAGTAACCTTACATCCAATTGCCTGTCCCTCTCTGATCTTGAAGTTCGCAACGGACTTTCTTGCCTTTGTTGTTACGGCATGCTGTCCGGTAATGATTTCTAAATCACGTACTGCACTGTCGAGAACCTTGGAATTTTCTTTTGCTTCACCAACACCCATGTTGATGACGATTTTTTCAAGCTTTGGAATTTCGTTAACATTCTTATAGTTAAACTTCTTCTGCATAGCTTCTTTGATTTCGCTATTGTAAATTTCCTTTAATCTAGCCATCCTTTATTCCTCCTTTCTCTTAGTCAATAACCTTACCGGTCTTCTTAGCCACACGAACCTTCTTGCCATTCTCAAGCTTGAATCCTACGCGAGTAGCCTGTCCATCAACAACAAGCATTACATTGGAGGCATCCAAAGCTGCTTCCTTACGAACAATACCGCCCTGTGGGTTAGCCTGACTTGGCTTCTGGTGCTTGGTTACCATGTTGCAACCTTCTACCACTACCTTGTTGGTCTTTGGATCGAAGGATAAAACCTTACCCTGCTTACCATTGTCCTTACCGGTAATGATCTTTACCATATCGTCTTTCTTAATTCTACGCATCTGGCTCCCCTCCTTATAATACTTCCGGTGCGAGGGATACGATCTTCATGTAACCATGATCTCTTAACTCTCTTGCTACCGGTCCAAAGATACGGGTGCCCTTTGGGGTGTTATCCTCCTTGAGGATAACTGCTGCGTTCTCATCGAAACGGATATAGCTACCATCTTTTCTTCTGGTCTCATCCACTGTACGAACCACAACGGCCTTTACAACGTCACCCTTCTTAACCTGTCCGCCGGGAATAGCGTCCTTTACGGAAGCTACAATGGTGTCACCAATGGCGGCATATCTTCTGGTAGAGCCTCCCATAACACGGATGCAAAGAAGCTCTCTTGCACCTGTGTTATCAGCAACTCTAAGTCTTGTTTCCTGCTGAATCATATATGCTCCTTCCTTGCTCCTATATTACTTCGCCTTCTCAATGATGGAAGTAAGTCTCCATCTCTTGGTCTTAGACAAAGGTCTGGTTGCCATTACCTTAACTGTATCTCCCTCACCAGCCTCATTGTTCTCATCGTGAGCGTAAATCTTAACGGTACGCTTTACGATCTTTCCAATAAGAGGGTGCTTCACGTGATCTTCAATAGCGATAACGATGGTCTTGTCCATCTTTGCACTAACCACCTTACCGGTACGGGTTTTTCTCAGATTTCTTTCCATTATTCTGTTCTCCCTTCTCACGCTTTCGCTTTCTCAGTGATAACAGTCTGAATCCGAGCGATGTTTTTCCGAACCTCGGTAATGCGGGCTGTATTATCCAACTGATTGGTTGCATTCTGGAATCGCAGATTGAAAAGTTCTTTCTTTGCGGAAACCAGCTCTTCATTCAGCTGCTCAGCTGACTTTGCCTTCAGCTCTTCTAAATATGTTTTCTTTTTCATTAGTTATCACCGCCTTCCAGATCTGCCTTTGCGACGATTTTGCAGTTACAAGGAAGCTTGTGAGAAGCAAGACGTAACGCCTCTCTTGCAATTTCCTCCGGTACACCGGCAATCTCAAATAACACGCGTCCCGGCTTAACTACTGCAACCCAGTACTCTGTAGCACCCTTTCCGGATCCCATACGTACTCCCAAGGGCTTTGCAGATACAGGCTTGTCTGGAAAAATATGTCGATCCAAACCTTACCGCCACGCTTAATGTATCTTGTAAGGGCAACTCTGGCTGCCTCGATCTGATTGGATCTGATCCAACAAGGTTCAGTGGAAATAATTCCGAATTCTCCATGGCTAACGGTATTGCCTCTAGTAGCCTTACCGGTCATTCTTCCGCGCATCTGCTTACGGAATTTCGTTCTCTTAGGCATTAACATAATTATTTCTCGCTCCCTTCCTTATTTTTCTTGGCAGGAAGTACCTCGCCCTTGTAAATCCATACCTTTACTCCTAATTTTCCATAGGTAGTATCGGCCTCAGCAAATCCATAATCGATATCTGCACGAAGAGTCTGAAGAGGAATTGTTCCCTCGCTATAGAACTCACGTCTTGCGATATCCGCTCCGCCCAAACGTCCACCAACGGAAGCCTTAATTCCCAAAGCTCCTGCCTTCATGGTTCTGGACATAGCCTGCTTCAAAGCTCTACGGAAAGATACACGGTTCTCTAAGGACAACGCGATACTTTCTGCAACAAGCTGTGCATCTCTATCCGGTCTCTTGATTTCCTTGATATCGATGAAGATGTTCTTGTTGGTAATCTTCTGAACATCCTTCTTTAACTTCTCGATTTCCGCTCCGCCCTTACCGATAACGTATCCTGGCTTAGCAGTAAATACGATAATGCGAACCTTATCCTCAGCCGCTCTCTCGATTTCAATCTTAGAGACATTTGCGGAATACAGCTTCTTCTTTAAAAAAATTCTCTGATCTTGTGATCTTCGATAAGATTATCTGCAAAGTTTTTTTCTTGTCTGCGTACCACTTAGAATCCCAGTCCTTAATGATACCGACTCTCATACCGTGCGGATTGACTTTCTGTCCCATTCCTTGCCTCCTTACTTTCTTTCGTCCAGAATAACAGTGATGTGTGAGCTTCTCTTGAAGATTCTGTAAGCTCTGCCCTGTGCTCTTGGGTGGATTCTCTTTAATGTTGGAGCTGCATTTGCGAAGCACTCTGCAACATAAAGATTCTCTCTATTCATATTGTTATTGTTTTCTGCATTAGCAGCTGCGGACGCAAGAAGTTTCTTAACCAATGTGGAAGCATATCTTGGGTTATAGGTTACGATTCCCAATGCCTCTTCCAAGCCCTTGCCACGAATAGCATCTAAAACAAAGCAAGCTTTCTGTACAGACACTCTAGCATAAGAAAGCTTAGCGGAAGGTCTTTTATCTTTATTTGCATTTCTCTCTCTTTTAATCTGAGATCTATGACCTTTTGACATTTTTCATGTCCTCCTTTCTTTATGCAGATTATCCTCTTCTTTCGTCGCCGTTACCGTGATGTCCGCGGTAAGTTCTTGTTGCAACGAATTCTCCCAGCTTGTGTCCTACCATATCCTCTGTAACGTATACAGGAACATGCTTTCTTCCGTCATGAACCGCAATGGTGTGTCCAACAAATGACGGGAAGATTGTGGAACGACGAGACCAAGTTTTTCACTACTGTCTTTTTGATTCTGTGCATTCAGTGCATCCACAGCCTTTAAAAAGACTCTGATCTGCAAATGGTCCTTTTTTTAATAGAACGTGCCATTTTTCTTTCTCCTCCTCAATTATTTGATGGCTCTACCATCACGTCTTCTTACGATAAGCTTATTGGAAAGCTTCTTCTTGTTTCTGGTCTTCAAACCAAGTGCAGGCTTACCCCAAGGTGTGCAAGGTCCACTCCGTCCGATAGGAGCTCTACCTTCTCCACCTCCGTGTGGGTGGTCGTTAGGGTTCATTACAGATCCGCGAACTGTCGGGCGGATACCCATGTGACGCTTTCTTCCTGCCTTACCGAGATTGATGAGGTTGTGGTCTCCGTTACCTACTACACCGATGGTTGCACGGCACTCGATGGGAACCATTCTCATTTCTCCGGAAGGAAGTCTTAAGGTTGCGTACTTTCCTTCTCTTGCCATAAGCTGTGCTGCATTTCCTGCAGAACGAACCAGCTGTGCTCCCTTACCGGGCTTTAACTCGATAGCATGAATCTCGGAACCTACAGGAATAGCGGACAATGGTAAGCAGTTTCCTACTCTTGCCTCTGCCTCTGCTCCGGACATAACCTTCATTCCGTCAGTTAAACCGTTAGGTGCAAGGATATATGCCTTGGATCCGTCTGCATAAGAGAGAAGTGCGATGTTTGCAGAACGGTTTGGATCGTACTCGATACCTACAACAGTTGCCACAACGCCGTCCTTAGTGTTTCTCTTAAAGTCGATGATTCTGTATTTCTGCTTGTTTCCGCCACCGTGATGACGAACAGTGATCTTACCCTGGTTATTTCTACCGGCAGTCTTCTTATTCTTTGCCAAAAGAGATTTTTCCGGTGTCTTCTTGGTAACTTCCGCGAAGTCGGAACCGGTCATATTTCTTCTGGACGGTGTATAAGCTTTATATGTCTTAATACCCATTTTCCTTTTTTTCTCCTTCTTTCTGCGTATAATTGAGAAATTTTTTCACGCAGTTCTTAGCAATTTACAGTGCGCTGAAAATCTCGATTTCTTTAGACTCAGCAGTCAATGTAACGATTGCCTTCTTAGTCTTAGCTGTCTTTCCGAATACCATTCCTCTTCTCTTCTTCTTTCCGTCAAGGTTCATGGTGTTAACAGCCTTTACCTTTGTTCCTTCGAACATCTTCTCTACAGCTTCTCTGATCTGAATCTTGTTAGCTTCAGGATTTACCAGGAAGGTGTACTTTTTCTCGCTCATGTCTGCCATGGACTTCTCAGTCACAACAGGGCGAAGAATCACATCGAAATATTGTAAGTTAGCCATTATGCGTATACCTCCTCAAGTTTTAAAAGAGCCGCCTTTGTAGCTAATACAGTGCCGTACTTCAAAACATCGTAAACGTTTAACTCGTTAACCTGAGCTGTCTTTTACATTCTGAATATTTCTTGCAGAAAGCACAGTATTCTGATCATTCTGATCCAGAAGAACGAAAGCCTTGTTTACCTTGAAAGCGTCCAACATGCTCTGGAAGTTCTTGGTCTTGATCTCGTCGAAGCGAATCTCGTCCAATACAATAAGCTTGTTCTCTGCTACTGCGTTAGACAGTGCAGACTTTAACGCTGCTCTCTTTTCCTTCTTGTTCATGCCTGTGGTGTAATCTCTTGGAGTCGGGGCAAATACTACTCCGCCGCCCTTCCACTGCGGGGCACGAATGGAACCTTGTCTTGCATGACCTGTTCCCTTTTGTCTCCAAGGCTTTCTTCCGCCTCCGGAAACCTCTGCACGAGTAAGGGCTTTCTGTGTTCCCTGACGCTTGTTAGCAAGCTGTGCAACTACTGCGAGGTGTAATAAGTGCTCGTGAACCGGTGCTGCGAAAATCGCATCATTCAGATCCATCTTGCCAACTTCCTTACCCTGCATATTAAATACAGATACGTTAGCCATTAGTATGTTCCTCCTTCCTTCTCGTCTTAGGACTTAACAGCTTCTTTGATGGTTACAAGAGCCTTCTTTGGTCCCGGAACCGCACCCTTAACCAGGATTAATCCCTGTTCTGCATCAACCTTCACTACAGTAAGGTTCTGAGTAGTAACCTTTACCGCACCCATGTGAGAGGGCATTCCCTTACCGGGAAGTACTCTGGATGGTGTTGCAGATGTACCGTTAGATCCCTGATGACGATGGAACTTAGAACCGTGGGTCATTGGTCCTCTGTGCTGTCCATATTTCTTAATAGCAGATGCAAATCCCTTTACCCTTGGAAGTAGCGCTTACGTCTACCTTATCTCCTTCAGCAAAGATATCTGCCTTAATCTCATCTTTTAACCTTATACTCTTCTGCATTCTCAAAACGGAATTCTCTTAAGAATCTCTTGTAAGAAACGCCGGCCTTGTCGAACTGTCCCTTAAGAGGCTTGTTCACCAGCTTCTCTCTCTTCTCTAAAAAATCCCACCTGAACTGCCTTGTAACCGTCGTTCTCAAGGGGTCTTTACCTGGGTAACCACGCAAGGACCGGCCTGCAGTACAGTTACTGGAATCAACACACCATTTTTCATCCCAAATCTGTGTCATTCCTACTTTTGTTGCCAAAAATAGCTTTCTTCATCTGTTCTCCTTTCTACAGCGGAACCGTAATCGGTTCATACTAGAATTATTTGTTTTTCATCTTGATGTCTACGAAAACACCTGCGGGCATCTCCAATCTCTGTAAGCTGTCCATGGTCTTCTGGTTAGGATTGATGACATCAATCAATCTCTTGTGGGTTCTCTGCTCGAACTGCTCGCGAGAATCCTTGTACTTGTGCACTGCACGAAGAATTGTTACAACTTCCTTCTTAGTAGGAAGAGGTACTGGGCCGGAAACCTGAGAGCCTGTCTTCTTGCAGTTCTCTACGATTTTTGCGGCGGATTCGTCCACAAGGCCGTGCTCGTAAGCCTTGAGGGTGATTCTCATTACTTGACTTGCCATAAAAAAAGTCGCCTCCTATCGGGTTATTGACGATAAGTTGGTGACTGTACACGTTTCCGCGCGTATCTTATAAAAATACACACGCCGCACCCGCTGCTTGGTGCTTAGATTGTAGTACAGTGACCTGCCGTCAGTTTCAAAACTTGACATTCGCTCCAGAAAGCTCTCTGTAGAAACTTATACATTACTGCTTTCATTTCTAAAGTAATCTTTTCCTTCAACGCTATCATGCCACAGCCGTACTAAAATACCATATCCCCGGCCGGAAAGCAAGATTTATCCCGCTTTTTTTGCACAAAATCAAAAACATAAGCAAATCAACGTATCATCAAGAATCCTTGTTTCCGGATTCAATTCCACGCCACCGTGCGTGTCGCATAAGTATAATAGAAAAAAGAAGCCTTGTAAAGACTTCTTTCTCTCGGATTACGAAAAATTTACATTTGCCCGGTATCGAAAATTTACATTTGCCCAGTATCGGAAAATTGTTTTTGCTCTGCTATCGGCTGTAATCAGGAATTCGCCTCTGCCGATATTTTCGTCAAAAAATTCTCCGTATAGTCCTGTGTTCCATCCGGCTCGATCCACATGGCTTCCACATCCGTTCCGCCATCCTGAAACTTCTTCAGAAGCGCCTTTCCTTCTTCCACATCCAGAATAAAAAGAGCTGTAGAAAGTCCATCTGCAAGGCCGGAGTCCTTCGTCAAGATACTTACGGAACGATGGCGGTCGGCAGGCATCCTTGTTCTCGGGTCCACGATGTGAGCATAGCGCTTACCGTTTACCACATAAAAAAACGCTCATAATCTCCGCTGGTTACCAAAGAAATATCTTCAATTTCTCCTGCCACCGCAAACTGCTCCGTATCCTGTCCATCCACATAAAAGGGATTTTCCACGGGGCAAACCCAGCGTTTTCCGTCTCCCCTTTTTCCGATGGCCCGGAGGTTTCCACCGATATTCAGTAAATAATGCTTGGCGCCGGCTTGTTCCAAAAGCTCTGCTGCCCTTTCCACTGACCAGCCCTTGGCAATACCGCCTACATCCAGCCTGAGTTCCGGATCTTGAAAGTACACGGTGGAGTTTGCTTCATCCAATATCAAATCTTCAATATTACAATGCTTGGACGCCTCCAAAAGAGAACTTTCCTCCGGAAGACTTGCATTTTCCGGATTGGCAATGCCCGCCTCCCGATAGTCATGCCAGATGCGAAGGACAGCCCCGTAGGCGATATTTACCTCTCCGTCTGTCTTTTCATAGATTTCCTTTCCGAACTTCAGTAAGGCCATAATCTCCGGATCCACCTTCACCGGAGCAGTGCCGGCATTTTTCATTTACATATTTTAAGTTCTGTACCCCGGGATAATCGTCATACACATCGAAGAGCTGATGGAGCTCCTGCAGGCGCTTATGCACTGCCTTGAAGTTTTTCTGAAAATCCCCTTCCTTGCCCTCGTAGCCGATAACCAGAGAAACCGTATCAAAGACATCCATAAACTGGTCCTGGTAGCGATTCTTTTTTCCACAGGCGCTAAGAATAAGGCAGACACCAAGGACAAGACAGGCGCTAAGGACCAGATAAGACTTGCGAAGGCGTACAAAAAGAAAAAAAGAAGTATGAGGCAATATCTTTTTTTAGTGCTCACGATACAAAAATCCCCTCTTCCTCTTTGTGACGGGCAAACCATTCCTTTACATAAGGACAGGTGGGAAGGATTTTTCCATCCTGTGCCCTGACCTCTGCAATAGCCTTTTCCACCAAGGTCCCTGCAATTCCCTGTCCCCGAAGAGAGGGATCTACAAAGGTATGGTCAAATTCATAGACCTTTTCCTCTGCCTTATAATAAGGAAAGGTAATTTCCGCCAGGACTTTTCCGTCCTCTTCATAACGAATCTGATGCTTCTCTATTTTTCCATTCCATAAACTGCTCCTTTCAAACGAACAGCAAAACCGCCCTCCGGTTTTAGGGCTTGAAATCCATTTTTCAACAAGAAAAAAATAAAGATGACTTCTGTAACAAAGTTAGTTTACTATAACATTTTTTTCTTCACAAAAAAAAGCTTCACTTTCCTCCGACTGAACTGAATTGTTCTCCCCGCAGACTAAACCAGCCTGCGTTATGGAAAAGAAGCTTTTTTCAATTTTTAGCATTCTCTATGATTTATACGGAAATAACTTAAGCTCTCCTTTATTATATTCCCCCAAATACACCTCTCCTACGCCATGATAGCCCTGCTTTTTCAATTCCTCTTGAAGCCACGCCTTGTCTTTTCCAATAATGGCCAGAATGTTTTTCTGAAGGTGACCATCGGTAATCAGGGGGAATTTCGGATTCTCCTCTCCGTATTTTACAATAATTAACTGTCCGTTCTGCTCACAAACAGCCCTCTTCACCTCCGTTACGGAATATACCCGATTGGTTCGTAATTTAAAGGAGAGATCATGGGCGGAAAGCCCCAGTTTTCTACAGTTGTCATAGAGAATAGCCCCCTCATCCACTACGGGAAGGGCAATACCGTCCAGGACCTGCTTCATTTTCACATTGTGCATCTTCACATAGCGAAGAAGCAAAACCAGACCGCACCAAATCGCCAGTACCGCCAGATATTCCCAGATCTTGATGTTGTCGTTATAAATGACACCGCCGATAATACCACCCAATACATAGTTTTGCACCGCATCGGATGCTGTACTGGGTGCCAGATTGCCTTTTCCTGAGATGTTAATGACAAAAATCAAAGCTAAAAAGCCGATAAATAACTTTTCCGCTACCAAAATGAATTCCTGCATCCTCTTGCCTCCTACTCTTTGCTCCCTCAAATTTCAGAAACATCCTCTGATTTCTCCGAAGCACTATGATATTTTATGCCCTTTTATCCTGTAAAAGCTATCTTTTCGTATAAAAAAAGCCGAGAAAGAAAAATGCTCTCTACGCGCTTTCCTTTCCCGGCCTATCCCGGAGATAGAGAGATTCGAACTCTCGCGCCGGTTTCCCGACCTACCGCATTTCGAGTGCGGACCCTTCAACCACTTGGGTATATCTCCTGATTTTTTGTAAAAAAAACGGCGAGACAGTCTCGCCATTCCTTCACAATGCCGGCGACCGGGGTCGAACCGGTATGGGATTTTTGTCCCGCAGGATTTTAAGTCCTGTGCGTCTACCTATTCCGCCACGCCGGCGTTTCAAGTTTCCCTGAAAACGTCGCATTGTTTTTGCAACAGTACGATAATACAGAATGTTCCTCTGCTTGTCAATACGGGGGCAGTAAAAATTCAAAAAAGTTTGGAAGATTTGAAGAGTTAATTCTCAAACTAGGTTCCACAACGGGATTAACTTCGAGAATTGCTTTAGAAGCTTTAGACGGCCTTTAGGCAAAATAGTCGTAGGCTAAACGTTTGGTTCCATCTCCTACGATAACCTCTCCGCAATATTGAAACCCGAAACGCTGAATGGCCCTTTGCATGCCCCGATTATTCTCATGGGTATCAATCCTAAGGTAGGGATGCTGTTCCTTGCAAAACTGAAAGCATAACTGGGCAAGACCGGGGATTTTTCCGGAGGATACCACCCGATGAATGACGCCATAGGCTTCATTCCTATGCCAAGCTCCTTTATAGATTTCTTTATAATTGGGCTCTTCTCCCACATGAAAATGAAAGACCAGCTCAATCTCCTCCGCCTCTCCTACATAGAGATAGCCCTCTTTGATATCCTTTCGAATCAAATCCTCCGGAGGGTTATTCTTTCCCCACTGGGTGGGATTCCCGTTTTTCGCCATAAATTCTCTGGCCTTTTCGTATAAAGGCATAATCTGCTGTAAATCTTCCGGCTTTGCTTTTCGAATCTGTAGCATAACGGTCATCCTCCTAATCTCTTTAAAGCTTCTTTGTAAAATATCGTTGAAAAGCTTCTTTTATAAATTTCTGTTGAAATTCCTGTTGAAATCCTCGTTAAAAGCCCCCCTTGGACTTTATGTCTAAACTTATATGATAGCTGTTTTCAGCGCAAAATAATCACTAAATTTTCCATCAAAACTTATTTGTTTTCCACAAAGACTGTCTTTTTTTCTCTCATTATGACTTTTTCTTCCCTTCGGGCAAAAGAGAACAGCATATCCTTACACTTTCCCCTATATACTCCACATTCGGATATTATCCGTAAGTGGATATTATCCGAATGTGGAGTATAGGAGATTCCTAAGGCTACCGCTATAATCCTTTTCAGGAGGTGGATATGCCTTATCTCAAACATCATTTTCTTTATCTTTTTTTCTACTCTATGCAGCCATCAAAGGATTTACAAGAACGGAAAAATCCCCAAAGTCTATTTTATACTTTTTTTCCCTCATTCTTTTTCTTCCTTCTTGCTTTCCCCTTTGAAGCCGCAGATCTGAAAAAATCCCTTATTACCCTTATCTACTGGATTCTAAGTCTCTTAGCAAGCTATCCCCTCTTTTATTTCACCGCCGCCGGAGGAGCAGACTGGAAACTATGCTCCCTTCTTATCCCCCTTTTACCCTTGGAAGAAAGTCTTCCTCTTCTCCTCCTGGCATCCCTTTTTCTCTTTACTTTTATTTTTTTCCTTTGTCACATAGAAGACATTCCCTATGCTTTTTTTCTCTTTCTCGGCTATACCCTCGATTATGCTGATGAAAGGATAAATTCTTAATTCCCACAGAAAGGATATTCGTCATGGAAAAAATTCTTGCCATCTACGATGAAGATGCCCTGTATTGCAAGCGCCTTAGCCTTTATCTTCGGCAAAACACCAAGCTCCCCTTCCAAATCTATCCGATTCTTAACAAAGAAAGCCTGGAAAGTTTCTCCAAGAAAAAAAGGAAGTGGATCTTTTGCTTCTCTCCGAAAAAGAATGCGAAAAAACCTCCATTTTTTTCTCCCAAGTCCCACAAAAACCCTTTATCTTTCCGAAGAAAAATCTGCTTACAAAGCAGCGGAAGGAGAATTGTATCTACAAATACCAGTCCGGAGACCAAATTATGCGGGAAATTCTGGTGCAGTACGGAGAGTTGGAGCTTTTAGCGGAAGGAGGCCAGCATCGTGCGGATGTATTTCTGGTTTACAGCCCCCTTGGTCGTTTGGGAAAAACCACATTTTCCCAAGCCTTAGCCAAAGAATTGGGAAAGAATAGAAAGACACTCTATCTCAGTCTGGAAGAGTCCGCCTTTTCTCCAAGGGAGCAGGAAAAGGAGAAGGAATGTTTAACGGAAGCCCTGTATCACTTTAAGGAAAATCATCTGACTCCGATGATTTTGCGAGCCCTTTCCTATGCCAAGGATAACTATGTCACCATCCATCCGGTTCGAAGTCCGGAGGATATCAGCAGTGTCTCTCAAAGAGACCTTTCTCTTTTCTTGGAAAAAATTGCGGAAGAAGCGGGGGCCGATGCCTTGGTTGTAGATACCGACAGCAGTATGAGTCGTTATCTGGAATGTTTTACTTTAGCCAGAAAAGTCTTTCTTCCGGTTTTGGAAGACCGAAAAAGCAAGGCTAAGCTTTCCGTTCTTCAACAATACTTGGAGAAAAATGCAGGAGAAGGCGTAGCGGAAAAATTCATTCAATGCAATCTCCCCACTCTGACAGAAGAAAGCGCCTCCTTCCCCGCCTTGGAACAATACTGCCGGGAGCTTTTATTACGACAGGTCTATGAAGAGGAGCAGGTAGAAGCGGAGCAATATCGAAAAATGGCTTTATAAGCATTTGGAAGATAGCGATAGAGATAGAAATAGAAATAAAAAAATAGAGATCGAAAAAAAATAGAGATCGAGATAAAAATAGAGATCGAAATAAAAATAAAATTAGAAATGATAATAAATACAAGAAGCGATACAAGAATCGCTATGCGAATCGGAAAGGAGCTTAAAGTGCTGGCCCTGGATCAGGTAAAACAAGAAATCAAAAAAAGAGCTTTTTGCTGGATTTGGAAGAAAAAAACAAGTCAGTGACAGCCATTTGTATCAGGAAATCGACTCCGCCCTTTTTAAGCCGAAAGGATCTGGCTTTGCGGGAAAAACTCTACTTAAGAAGCGCGGTTTTTGACAGCTTCCGAAGGCTGGATCTACTTTCCGAGCTATTGGATGACGGTACGGTCAGTGAAATCATGATAAACGGTCCAAAAGAAATCTTTGTGGAAAGAAAGGGGCGAATGGAGCGCTGGCAGGGCTCCTTTCAAAGTGAAGAACAGCTTGCGGATTTGATTCAACAGATTGTTTCCCGAATCAATCGTGCGGTAAATACCAAAAGTCCCATTGTAGATGCCCGCTTAGAAGACGGCTCCCGTGTTCATGTGGTGCTTCCCCCCATTGCACTAAAGGGACCTACGGTCACAATACGAAAATTTCCGGAGCCTATCACCATGAAAAAGTTAATTCAACTGGAAAGTCTCACGGAGGAAGCAAGTCATTTTCTACAGTCTCTGGTTCGTTCCTCTTATAACATTTTCATTTCCGGCGGCACCAACAGTGGAAAGACCACTTTCTTAAACGCACTTTCTCAGTACATCCCTAAGGAGGAGCGAATTATTACCATTGAAGATAGCGCGGAGCTACAGATTCAATCCGTGGAAAACCTGGTTTCTTTGGAAACCAGAAATGCCAATGCAGAGGGAGAAGGAGCCGTCAGTATCTCCGATTTAATTAAAGCCTCCCTTAGAATGAGCCCGAACCGTATTATCGTTGGAGAGGTTAGAGGAAAGGAATGTCTGGATATGTTAAATGCCATGAACACCGGTCACGACGGAAGCATTTCCACCGGTCACGCCAATTCCTCTACGGATATGTTAAAGCGTATGGAAACCATGGTGTTGCAAGGCGCAGACCTCCCTCTCCCATCCATTAGAAACATGATTGCCTCCGCCATTGAAATCATGGTGCACCTTGGAAGAACCAAAGATCACAAACGGCGGGTTTTGGAAATATCGGAAGTTATGGGGATTGAAAATGGAGAAGTTAAACTCAAAAAATTATATCAATACAATGGCAAAATTCTTGAAAAGCTGTCGGATCTCCATAACGAAGACAAACTCCGTAGTCGATTATAGAGAGTACATCATTTATCTCCCGGAATATCTCTTCCTATGGGTCAAGTTTCTATTGCTCCTTCTTCTCTTTTCTTATGCCTTTTATCAGCATATTCTCTTCTTTTTACTTCTGCTTCCCTTTAGCTTTTTCTATCCTTTTCTCCAAAGAGATAAATTAAGAAAGAAGCGTCAGGAGGTATTGGTTTCTCAATTTAAAGAAATGCTTTCCATCCTCAGTGCCTATCTGAGTGCCGGATATTCTTTGGAAAATGCTTTATTCGCCTGCATCCCGGATCTGGAAAATCTTCTGGGAAAGAAATGTTATATGGTGGAGGAGCTAAAGCAAATCAAACGCTCCCTTTCCATGAATCGCCCTCTGGAAGAATCGCTTTCCCAATTTGCTCTTCGTTCCGGCGTTGATGATATCCATAATTTCTCGGAAATCTTCTTGGTGGCAAAGCGCTCCGGAGGAGATCTGATTCAGATTATTCAGCAGAGCAGCACAATTATTCGGGATAAACTGACCATTACCGAAGAAATCATCACCCTCAATGCTTCCAGACGATTCGAGCAAAAGATTATGAACGGTGTGCCTTTCTTTATGATATTTTATCTAAATGCCAGCTCTCCGGAATTTTTCCGGATTCTTTATTCCACCATTATGGGAAGAGGAGTAATGAGCTTTTGTCTCTGTATATATCTTCTGGCCATTTACCTCTCCCAAAAGATTATTGCCATCCCCGTGTAAGGCTTATCAAGGGGCATCTATTTCCACTGACATTTCTGCCATCTCCGGCATTTCCCCGTCTCCGGCATTTCTTCGTGTCTGTTATTTCTTTCGCATCCGGTGTTTCTATCATGTCTCCCCTCTCCGGGCGTCACCCAAAAAGGACTATCTATGAACCCTTACACTATAAAGCAAGAACTCAAAAAATTGTGGTTTCGTATTCCGGGATCTAAAACAGAACTCCTGAAAAAGCAAATCCTTATTCTGATTGTTTCCTTTCTTCTTGCTGCCCTCCTCTTCATGCAGGGAACGGAACAGCAATTCCTTCTCCCCGGAAATCAAATTCAAAGAGAGCCTATAGGAGGGGTAGAGAAAAAAATTCCCCTCAATGTTACGGGAATTTCAGGAAAGAAAAAGGAAGAAATCTATGTCACGGTATCTCCAAGACTCTATAGCAAGGAAGAAGCGGATAAAGCTTTTGCGAAGCTGCAAGAAAAAATGGAAAGCTTGATTCTCAGCGAGGAAGACAGCTTTGACGGCATCTCCGGAAACATACAGCTCAAAAAAATCTTTAGCCCGGAAAATATCAAAGCCACCTGGAGTTTTCGTCCGGAAAGCTTATGGACGAATCAGAAGGAAACTCCCCTTCAAGATAACGATAAAAGCTACACAAAGTATAGAGATATTTTAGAAGACTCAGGGCAAGTCCATCATGAATATCTGGAAAAAAACCAGATTCTTACAGGAACATTGGAAGTAGTTCTCAGCGCCAATATTCATCCTGAAGAGGAGGTGGAAGGAGATGAAATCAGCAGTTTCTTTAATGAAAATAATGAAATCACCTACAACTCTCCCACCTATTCCTATGCCCTTCGTATTTTGCCCTTAAAGCTAAGTGAAACCGAGGCCTTGGAAATGGCCCTTCAAAATACATTACAGTACAGTAATGAGCATACCCGCTCCAGGGATAAACTGCTTTTGCCTAAGGAAATTATGGGCCATCACATTCATTTTTCCGAAAAAAAGAATTTTCGCTATCTTTTGATTCCGGTTCTGGGACTTTTTGCTTGCTTTCTTCTCCCTTTGCAAGCTTTTAGAGCAACAGAAAACTCGTCAAAAAAAGCCAGACTGTCCTCTCTGACTCTGGATTATGCAGAATTGGTTTCCAAGTTAGTAGTTTATCTTGGAGCAGGACTGGCGATACGAAACAGCTTTTCAGAAATTGCCAAGCACTACAACTATCTGGTGAAAAATTGTCATCAGGAATCCCACCCCTTATACGAGGAGTTAAATACTCTCTTAAACCAGCTGGCAAGCAATGTGGGGGAGGGAGAGGCCTATCTGAATTTTTCGAAAAGAATTGCTTTAAAGCCCTACGGTAAACTCATCAGTCTCATAGAACAGAACAGGAAAAATGGCAGCAAGGATCTTTCCCGTCAGCTCCATATGGAAATGGAGGAAGCTTTTTCCGTACGAAAACATATGGCAAAGCGTCTGGGAGAGGAGGCCGGAACCAAGCTTCTGCTTCCTTTAATACTACAGCTCTTTGTCATCATGCTGATGATTCTGTATCCGGCTATGCAATCCCTACACTAAAAAGACGAAGAGAGTTCTTGGAAAACAGCAAGCATTCTCTTTGCCCATACATTCACTCGGCAATCATGCCGCACACAAAAGGAGGTTACGATGTACAAATACGCATTAGAAGATGCCCATTATGCAGTGGACGCCTGGCTTTTTTCCAGAATAGAGCAATGCAGGAAAAAACGAAGAGATTTGCTGCATGGTGATGAGGCCATCGGCACCATTGAGCTGGTTCTCATTATGGTAGTCTTAATCGGTTTAGTCATTATCTTCAAAGCCAAAATTATTAAAGTCTTGGAAGCGATTATGAAAAAAATTGAAGATCAAAGTAACGGTATTTAAAGCGTTTTCTTTACACTTCTCTTTTTGGAAAGGAAGAGTTTATGGCGAAAAAACAATTCTCCGCATCGATTACGGTATTTCTTTCCCTAATCTTTGTTCTGGTAGCTGCACTGGTGCTTACCATTGCGGAATCCGCCAGAACAATCTCCCAAAAGCTCTATATGCAAACCGCCTTAAACAGTGCCATGGAATCCCTTTTTTCGGAATTTCATAGGCCTCTTTGGGAAAACTACCGTATATACGCTCTGGAATATCGAGATGATAAGCTGCTGCAAGAAGAGCTGGAGGGCTTCACCTCCCTTTATACAGAAGCCAAGGATCTCTTTCCATGCAAGGTGGAGAAGGAAGACTTTCTCTTTCCAAATCGGGGAATCCTTTGCGAAGACCATTATTTTGAAGAAGAAGTGCTGGAATACATGCCGGCACTTCTGGCAAAGGATGCCATAGAATTTTTAGGAGAGAAAAAAGAAGATGCGGAAGCTCTTGCTTCTCTGGAGGATTTTCAAAAGAAAGAAAAAGAATCCAAAAGTATAGAAGAATTACAAAAAAAATATTCCCTAAGTCATCGAGATATTGAAGCCTTGGAAGGACTGATTGAGACAATCGATATGGAGTGCAAAGCTTGTGCAACACAGCATAAGAACGGCGCAAAAGCGCTTTCTGCCCACAACCCGGGAGCTTTTTTTATTCTTCCTGTGCAGGCTTTACTGCCGGACTGGAAAGAATTCAGCAAACTGTTCCAAGGTATCAATCCACTGCCGATTCCCTTCGGGAAAAAAAGTAGCCGAGTTACGGCAACACTTTGAAGAAGAAAAAGCCGAATTTGGAAGAAGACGGCATTGCCGCTATAGAGGCCGAATTAAGCAGCTATGACCAATATTTGGATGCGGAGGGCAGCATAAGGCAAAACATTGAAGCTCTTCCGCCAAAGTGTGACAGCTTAAAAGCACAGGCAGAAACGGTGAAGCAAGAAGTAACAGACTTTGAGGAATGGTTGGAGGAAGAACGAGAAGCCAGAAGGGAAAATGAAGACGAGGAGGACGATGATGAAGAAGATTTATCCCAAGAAATTCAAGATTTTTATCATTCCGCAGAAGCAGAATGGAACAGCTTTTCCCTTCCGGCCTACAGCGGACAGGTCACAAAAAAATCAACAAGCAAAAATAGAAAGGCCTTGGAAAACCTTAGAAACCTGGGTAAGAAAAAGCTCTTGGAATATCTCCTTCCCGAGGGAGTGCCCTGTCCAAGTGATGATGAAAAATACGCCGTCCCTCCCGGATTTTCTACAAGCTCCAAGGCCAATCCCTTACAGGTGGGGCTTTTGGGAGAATACTCTTTACGGTACTTCCATTCCTATCATAAAAAGGATGACGATAAGTCCATTCCCTATAGCGGAGCAAACGGCATGGAGGTGGAGTATCTTATCCACCAGAAAAAGAGCGACTATGCAAACCTTTCGGCACAGGTCCTGTCTCTTCTAGCTTTCCGAGAAGCGATGAACTTTATCTATATCATGAAAAGTCCGGAGATGCGGGAGGAAGCCAAAGCCTTTGTCACAGCCTTTCTCGCCGTTACTTTAAACCCCATCGTGATAGAGGTCTTTACCCTCTTCGTCATCGGAATTTGGGCCTTTGCCCAATCCCTCATTGATGTCAGACAGCTTCTGGATGATAAACGGGTTCCTCTTATGCATAGTGAAGAAAGCTGGCGGCTCTCTCTATCTCATCTGCTTACTTTTAATCTAAACGAAGAAGGTGGCGACGAAAATCAGGGAACGCACGGGTTATCCTATCAAGACTATTGCAGAGCCTTTCTTTTTGCCTCCGGCTGTTTGTCCCAAAGCAAAGTCAATGACAGAATGCTGTATTGCATAGAGAAGAATATCCAAAGCACCGTATCCGAAAAGGAAAGTCAATTTCAATTAGACCATTGCCTGTATTTTCTTTCCACAGACGCCGGAATTAAGTCTAAACACAGTCTCTACCATAAAGGCTTTTTGGAAAGTCTTGGACTTCGCCCGGAAGAGCGATACCAATTCACCCTTCATTCCGACTATAAATACAAAAATCTCAGCCATTAAACATTCCAAAAGCCGAATATCACACAAGCGGCAAAGGTTCTAAACCAGCTATGGAGTCGTTTTCCTATAAAAAAATAGCAAGAGGAGGAGTTATGAAAGTCCAAAGCAATTTTCTTCCCTTTCGAAAGCAAAGACGGTGTAGGAAAAAAGTGGATAAAAGAGAGGCTTTCTTCTCCTCTTTCTTTCAAAAAAATCTGCTTGCCTCCCTAACGATAGAAGCAGCCTTTTCCTTAAGTCTTTTTCTTTTTGCCATTATCATTCTGATGACTCCCCTTTTTATCTTGAACCGGGAAATCCGTATCAGCCGAGAAATGGAGAAGAACGCCAGAATCCTATGTATGGCCAAATATCTGGAACACTATGGATTGAAAAAAACGGATATCGCGGATATAGAGCACATTGATCAGATTCTGGAAATTTCGGAAACCGCAGTGGAAGACATTCTCCTGCCGAATACTATTCCCACGGAGGGAATGGAAAACATTCAAAGCTTTCGCTCCCATATTACCGAAGAAGATATTTATCTGAACTTACAGTACGACGAACCCATACCCTTCGGACTTCTTCAAAAGAAGAATATGAGACAGGAAATCGTTGCCCATAGAAGAGCCTGGATTGGCAGCAAAGGTGCCCGTTGGGAAAAAGAAGAAAATGCAGAAGAAGAGAATGAGGAGGAAATGGTCTACGTGATAGACGGGCCTTCCAAGGTCTATCACCTGTCCTCGGATTGCACTTATATTTCCAATGACTTTCTAAGCTGCAGCGCCAGAAGAATCGACGGTACAAACGCAAAATACGGAGGAAAATTCTGCCCCTGCAAAGCCTGCCATCCGGATCCAAACAGTCCTGTGGTGTACTACACCGAAGCCGGAAGAAGATATCACAGCACTACCGACTGTCCGGCCATGCGCTCCAGTGTTCATAAAATTCCGCTCAAACAGGCTTTGGCGGAGGGCAGACATCCCTGTCCCAGATGCGGTAAATAAGATATCAACAAACACAGCCTAAACATTATAGATTGTCGGGAGGAAAAATCATGGCAAATTTACAGCTTTTTACCATCAGCAAGGGAATTCTTTTTCTCCTTTTCTTTGCTTTCACCCTCTTTTTTGACTGTCGAAAGCGAAGCATACCCGCTATGATTTTTTTGCTATTTTTTGGAATCTTCGTCATCCATAGTATTTTCTTTGGGAAGGTTTATTATGCTTTCTTTTCTTCCCTATCCATCGGGGAATTTCCTTTGATCCTTCTCCCCACTCTTTTCGCTTTGTTTCTTCTTCTCCTTTCCAAGTGGAGTAGAGAAGCCATCGGCTACGGTGACAGTTTATTTATTCTGCTTTCCTCTTTTTATTGTAATGCCTATCATTTCTTCTTTTTGATTATTACCGCCTTCTTTTTCTCCACCATGCTATCCATGTTTTTTTTGTTTTGTTCCTGCAAGCTGAAGAAGAAAAAAATCCTAAAAACTTCCGGTTCCCCTTCCTTCCCTGTTTTCTTCCCGGTGTACTGTATTTGCTTGGTCTTTCCTTTTTCTAAACGAAAAGGAATGGATAATCTGTACTCCAAAATAATTGATTATGCATGCTCTAGAAAGGAGTCCCTATGCATACCATTGAAACCACTGTGCTCTTAGGTATTTGTTTTTTTATGCCTCCTAATCCTTTTTACAAGAAAAATATTCAACTGCATGAACGTATACGGGAAAAGGCACAAGCAGCCTATCACGAGGAAGTAGAAAGCCATAGTCTGGAAAAAAACCCAAGGACTATTTTAAGGTGGAGCTCTATACTCGCTTCTTTTTCCGTTGCTGAGGATTTACTCATACGAAAAAAAGGCGAAAAGCTCCGGGTCGGAAGAAAAAGAACGATGGTTCAGATACCAAGAAAAATTACAGAAGAGACAGAAAAAAACGGGAAATCCGTAAAGCCCCTAGCCTCCATTATTCTTATAAAAAGCGCAGATAGAGAAAGGAATATCCATGTCAAACTACAGTCCTCAATTTAAAAAAATGATTTTCAACACAGTTTTATGTATCTTCAAAGTGTTCCTCAAGAGGAAAAATCATGAGCAAAAAGATTCTTCGGCAATGTCAAATTCCGGGAACCTTGTCCTTTCGCCTGTTGGAGGAGGGAGGGAGAATTTCTTACAATATGATTTTTTTCCCCCTATCAAAGGGCCTGCCTGTATTTTTTTCTCAAAGAAAAAAATGCGGCTATCACATCTTAGTGCACTATTCCTCTCCCTACAGAATGCTCTACGAAATATGGAGGAATATCTTCTCTCCCTTCACTCCTATCCATTGACTGGGAAGAAATCTTTTATGATGTGGAAAAATCAGCAATTTCTCTTTCCTCTCATTCCCTTCAAAGAAGAATATCCGGAAGAAGGCTTGTCCGCCCTTTTTGGAGCAGGTATTGGAAAAATATTGATGAAGAAGAGGAAGCTGTAGTATTAGCGGCTTTTTTTACTGTATCAAGAGCAAAAACACGGCGGCTTGCAATTATCCCGTATCCTGCAAATCCTTCATATTCAAGAGCAGAAACAGCTTGTTCCAAAATCGGAAGAAAAGGCAATAAGCTCCTCCAAGACCATGCAAAAAAGTCCCCGGACCTCATCCCACGCTTTTTCCGGTGAAAAAGAATCGTCCCAAGTCAGTCCTAAGCCCTTCGGCGGAAAAACAACAGCTTCTCCATCCTCTGAAGAATCCGAAACCAATTATACGGAATTGGATTTATGCCAATGCTCCAGCTCTTCCTTCCAAAAACAGGAGCAGGAAACGCCCGTGTTTACTACACAATCCGCTGTAGATTCCGATCATTTCCAAGAAGAGCATTCCTATACGGATGCAGCAAATACCATTCCGAAGAAAAAGGGATTCCTGGCATCTCTTCATCTGCCTTCTATTATTGCCTCTCCTGCTTCTTCCTCTGCTTCTTCTCCGGATTCTCCCTCTCTTTCTTCTCCTGTTTCTTCTCCAGCTTCATCCCCTGTTTCTTCCCTTTCTGACCATGAACAAAAGAAAAGAAAAAAGGAAGGCAGAAAGAAAATGCTACTGGGCATCTTCCTTATGCTCTTCCTTCCTTTAGCTCTATTCTATTTCAAGGGCTCCGGTTTTCTATTCCGTTATCTTCCCTTTGTTATTCTGCTGGAGCTGGCTCTTCTTCTGTATACAGCTCTGGATTATCTAATTCTGCTTCTTTCTTCCCCCGGAAGTGAAGATAAGCAAAAATGCAAAACATCGGAATAATGCAAAGATAAGACATAATATTGATAAATCCGTTGACTAAAGCTGTATCTAAAAATGGCGGCAAGGTTCCGCTTAAATTATTCACGCCATGGGCCAGTACAGTGAAAAACAAGGATCTACTTTTCTTCATGAAATAACCAAGGGCTATACCGGTCATAGCGGTATAAACGGCCTGAATAAAGCTTCCGTGCCATACACCGAACATCACACCGGAAAGCACAGCAGGGAACCAAAGAATATCCGTTACTTCTTCAAAGCTGCTGAAGATAATACCACGGAATAAAATCTCCTCTACCAGCGGCCCCACAACCACGATGGCTAAGAAGGTCCAGATAAAGGGTCCCTGATCCAAATCATCGTAAAGGGTGGAAAAGGCTTCTGATTCTTTTCCTAAAAAGGAAATATTATTTCCCACAAAATCTGCAAAATTCAACCAGATGGTTGCCAATCCTCCTACACCGAATCCAATGACAATGGCAAAGAGGATATTTTGCCAAAGCGGTAGACTTACTTCTGCCTGTTTTCTTGGAAAGACCTTACGATAAAACAGATAGCATATCACCGATAAAACCACAGCAGTAGTCGCATCGATAAAGCTGGCACTGGTATCGATAAAGGACTCGCTTACGGCAAATACATCAAATGCTTTATGAATGATAAAGATGACAACATCTCCAATGCGGTCATAAACAAATAATACAAGTAACGGCAGGAATAAAAACAGCATTTTCCTTTTGTCCATCAAATTCTCCATTGTTTCTCCTTCTCTACTTTTCCTTTTTACTTTTTGAACAATATTTTTTCGACATTTTTTTCAAGATAAATAAGTATTTTTTTATCCCAGCACCACTGTTTTGCCAATTTCACGGTATTCCTTTGTTTTTTTGCAGAATATAGCATATGATCCGCAAGAGGCATAAGGCTTTTCACCATAGATTTCGCATAGTAGCCCCCGATGCTTAAGGTAATATGCAAATCCGGGTATTCTTCGAAGCACAGCTGCTCCACTTTTTTTCGGATACGATGAAGCTTTCTACGGAAAGCCTCCTCTGTGATTTTGGGAAAGCAAAGAATAAATTCATCTCCCCCATATCGAATCAGTTGATCCGAACTTCGAACACAGGATTGAATCAAATCCGCAGAAGTTTTCAAAGCCAAATCCCCCACGGAGTGACCATAACCGTCATTGATGTCCTTAAAGTGATCAATGTCAATCATGGCCAGGGCTTGATACTGCTTTTCCTGTACCTTTTCATCGTAAAATCTTCTGTTCCAGGCCTTGGTAAGACTATCGGCATAGATGGCCATATCCAGATGAGCTATCTTTTCAATCACCCCACCGGTTCCGGAAACCCCCATTAAAGCAGATTCTTCCATGGAAGACACCATTTCAATAACATAAGGCACTCCTTCAATTTCCGTATATTGGGCAACCACAAAATAGATATCATCCTCTATGAATTCAAACTTCTCCGCCCTGCCCTTGATAGACATGGCTTTCTCAACTATACAATATCTACAATCTCCTCTTCGATTCCATCGTGCATCACAAACCGAATGTAGTTCCTCTACGCGGTTTGGGTAAAGCTTTACCACCTTTTTGTTCCGCGGGTTAACAATACTGACGGCATGAAATGCGGATGCTAATTCTTCAAGTCGTAACGTAATGGTGTCATAATCCAGATTTAACCATGAATCTGCCCTGTCACTCATTCTTTATCCTTTCTTAAAACTTTCCCCTACTTTGTTCCCCTATATCTAAACTGGTACTACTCCGAACTTAAACATAACACTCTACACTTACACACATCAATACTCTACACCCATACAAAGATTTCTAGCGATCAAAAAAATCCTCTTCTTGAATGATTTGTTGATCTTCTTTATGCATCATAGATACCTTATCCATATTCAAGGTATGAATACCGAAAATCACCCTATCCTGCTTTGAGCGCTCATAAGAACGAATTAAGACGAAACGCTTCCATACATATTCGTTCTTACGATTCTTGCTCCTAAAATACGCCAAAATAAAGTCCTTCTCCGCACTTTCCACTCTTTCCGCCATGGTGTCCGGATTTAAAAACTGCCAGCAGGCTTCCTTGTCCTTCGGATAGACTTTGTTTTCCACAAACTTTTCGATTTCTCCCCGAAGATTGCTGCTCTCATGAACCCCTTCATAGATTTCATTGACATAAACCGGATTTAACAAATTCTCCTTTAAGTCAAAAACAAAAACCATATCATAGACGGTATATAATGGGCTTAATGCCTCCTGAAACTCCTTATTCTTTTGAAATCTTCTGATATTGGACAGAATATCCAAGCGCACCAAGAAGATATTTTTATTTCCTTTGCTGGCTACCAATCTACTCTGAAATTGACAATGCATACCCCCGGACAAAAAATCCATGGCTTCAATTCTTCCGGATTTCCTGGCTAAATCCATAATATCCCGCATTTTATCCGTAAAAAGAATGGACCTGTCATTTAACAAATCCTGAAATTGATGCGTTCCCTCATAGCCCAGCTCCAAAAGATTCTTTCGATATGGCTTGGTAAAATTCAAGTGTTTTAATACCCCATCAATCTCCGACATAACCGCCACCGGCTGACCTGTTTCAAAGCCGTGAATGCTGGGGGAAGAATCGGAGCGTTCCAAATCAAAGGGCACGGGACTGATAATATTGACAAAGCCGATTTCATCGTACAGGTAGCAATCTTCTTCCGTCTCCATTTCGCAGCTTTCTTTTGCGGAAGCAAACCACTCCTTCATGGCTTCAGGTCTTGCAAAATAATAGCCCTGCATTCTTTCGCAACCTGCCACCTTCAAAAAACGATATTGCTCTTCCGTTTCCACACCTTCCGCTACCGTATGAATTCCGATTTCTTTCGCCATATACAGAATGGAAGAAATGATAATAAGAGACTTTTTCCCCATATCACTGAGGAAACGCATATCAATCTTGAAGGTATCAAATTCAAACTCTTTTAAGAGATTTAAAGAAGAATATCCTGAGCCGAAATCATCCATCCATACCTTATAGCCCAGATTGTGTAATTCTCTGACGGTATCCTTCATATAGGCTTCATTATCCATTACAGCACTTTCCGTAATTTCAATGTGAACATAATTTCTCGGCAAGGAATTCTTCTCCATGATTTCTTCCATCTCTTGAAGAAGTGTGGGTACATCAAAATCCAGACGGGAAAAGTTCATCGAAATAGGTACGATAAACTGTCCTCGCCTTCTTCTTTCTCCAAGCTCCCGACATATTGTTTCCATTACATATCGGTCCAGCAGATGTATCTTTCTTTTTTTCTCCAGCACGAGAATAAACTCCCCCGGAGAAATCATCCCATATACCGGATCTATCCAACGGGATAGAGCTTCCGCTCCGCAGACACGCTTTGATAATCCTCGAATATTGGTCTGCAAATACACCTGAATCCACTCTTTTTCAATGGCTTCTTCGATATGGCTCTCTATATAGCTTTCCAGTTCCTTATCCTTGGGTTTTCTCAGTGACATCCTTCCACTCCTTTATCCTATCTAAAGATTTTCGTCTTTAAAGGGATAAATCATAAGTCCAAAAGCCATAAGATTTTCCGGTTTCAACTAAAATATAATGCTCTACTTCCCGTCAAATCAGAGAATTACTGTAGTAAATCCTTTATGATTTCTCCTCCCATAATTAAACCGACCACAGGAGGGACAAAGGCAACGGAGCCGGGGATAGACCGTTTCCCCTTAGCTTTGGGAAGTGCTTCTTCCGCATTCTCTATGGGCTTTCTGGGCATTTCTTCGGAATACACCACCTTCAGGCTTTCTATTCCTCTTTTTTTACATTCTCTTCTCATTACCTTGGCCAGAGGACAAATCCTGGTTTCATACAGATCTGCCACCTTGAATCCGGCGGGATTCAACTTATTGCCCGCTCCCATGGCGGAGATAATCGGCACACCGGCTTCCTTGGCCGCTTCAATCAAGGACAGCTTTGCTGCCACCGTATCCACTGCATCCACCACATAGTCATAGGCGGAAAAGTCAAACTGATCTTTGGTTTCCGGTAAATAAAAACAGCGAAAAGCTCGGACTTTACAGTCCGGATTAATGGAATGAATCCTTTCCTCCGCAATCTCCACCTTGGCTTTCCTACAGTATCTCTTGTGGCAATGATTTGTCTGTTCAAATTGCTTAAGCAAACCACATCATCATCCACCACATCGATTTGACCGACTCCGCTTCTCACAAGGGACTCTACACAATAGCCTCCCACTCCTCCGATGCCGAAAACAATCACCTTGGCTTTACTTAACTTTTCCACTGCCTTCGCCCCAAGCAATCGCTCGGTTCTTGAAAATTGACCTTCCATCCTTACTCCCTATACCAAAATTTTATTCTGCCTGCAAAAAGGACAGTCTGCTTCTGATTTTTCTTCCCAAAGCCAGTGCCAAAAAGACCTTAACGGCATCCGGAAGAATAAAGGGCAGCACGCCTACAGATAATGCCTTTCCAAAATCCATAGACAAAACCTTCCCCAACCATAAAGTTCCCAGTAAATAACAGAGAACAATACCAATGGCCAAGCCCAGATACTGCTTTTATAAAAACTTTTTGGAAAAAAACGATCCACCGCATAGCCGCCAAAAAAAGGCAAGGAAAAATCATTCCGATTAGATAGCCTCCTGTGGGTCCCAGAAGCTTTTTCCACACCGGCACCATAATTCGAAAAAAACCGGTAAGCCGATGAAGCCCAGCAAGAGATATAAAAAGATAAGAAAGCATTCCCAAATTTCTTCCTAAAATCGTTACCGATAAACAAACCGCAAAGGTGCCTAAAGAAATCGGTACAGGCCCTATATTAATGGAAATCGGCGATAAGATACAGCTTACAGCTGTCATAATAGCTGCTAAACTCATTTGCTTTACAGAAATTGCTTTCATACTTTTCTTTCCCTTCCCTTGAAAATTGCTTTTCCTTCAATATTTCTTTTGCCTTCAATGTTACTAGCTTTAAACTGCTTAATCCTTCCGGACGCAGTCCTTTTTCGCTAAGGAAAGTCAATAAAAACTTTCCTGTCCCCTTCAAAGACCACTGCCCCTCTTCTGCAGGGAGGAAATAGCTTTCTCCCTTTTTCACAAATCGTTGTTCCTTTTTCCCCGCGAAAGAGCATTTTTCCTGTTTATACTCCGTAGAACTTTCCTGATGCATGTCCTCACAGCACTTAGTTTCTTCTGTAAGTACCCCTTCTCCCTCCAAAACCAAGAGGGAAAGGAAACTCTCTTTTGTCAGTTTTCCGCTATAGAAAGCATTGTCCTCTAAGAAAAGTCTGTCCACTGTAAAATATTCACAGGAACCGATTCGTTCCAGGTAGACGTTTTTTCCTGCCGCCTTTTCTTCAACCGCGCTCTCTCCTGCCGCGTCTTTTCCTGCCGTACTTTTTCCTGCCGCCTTTTCTTCTGCCGCCTTTGTTCCTTGCTTTTTAAAGGCTTCTTGCCTATAAGAGGAAAGCTGTTTTCGGTCCATCACCTCCAAAGCCTTCTCCACATGCAGTTCTCTGGTATTTCCTTGGGCGTCTTTTCTGCCGTAATCGTAAACTCTGTAGGTCAGGTTGGAGTTTTGCTGTACCTCCGCAAGCAGGATACCGGCTCCGATGGCATGCACGGTTCCTGCCGGGATGAAAAATACATCCCCCGGTTCTACCATCACCTTACAAAGAAGAGAAGGAAAGTTTTCCTCCTCTATCGCTCTTCGGATTTCTTCTTCCGTATAGTCTTTTTGAAAGCCGAAATAAAGAAAAGCGCCTTCCTCCCGTTCCAAGACGATCCACATCTCCGTTTTGCCGTATTGCCCTTCCCGGGATAAAGCAAAGCTGTCATCGGGATGCACTTGAATGGACAGGGCTTTCTTCGCATCAATCAGTTTAATCAGCGTTGGGAAAAAAGGAAAGGCTTTACCCAAACTTCCCGCTGCTTCAGGATGGGATTTAAGGTAATCGGCAAAGCTTTCTCCGTGGGAACAACTATCTCCTTCAGAAAAAAATCCCCCTTCAGAAGATGTCGTTCCTTCGAAAAAAAATCTTCCTTCTGAAGATTCCGTTCCTTCAGAAGACTTCGCCCCTTCAGAAGATGCCGCTCCTTCAGAAAAACGCGACTCGTCAGAAAAGCTGATACGACTATCTCCATCCGGATGGGCGGAAAGCACCCAAGCTTCCGCAAGGGGAGTCTTAGGAGAGGATATCCCGTATTCCCGGATCAGCTTTTCTCCTCCCCATAAATACTGTTTGCAAGCCGGATGAATTTTCCCTATTGCCATAAACCATTTTCCTTCCTAAGAACTCCTACCGGATCGGTTCCTTCGTAGAACCCTCTATGGGCTTACTCCCGAATCGGTTCCTTCGTAGAACCCTCTATGGACTTACTCCCGGGCCGTTGTTGCTGTCTCGCTCGCCAAGGTAATTTCCAGGTCCCGGACCGCTATAGAAGGGAGAGCCTTCTCCACTTTTACTCTCCAGAGTTTCTTCTTCCTTCTTGGGCAGGCTTCGAACACGACGAATTGCCGCATCCAGCTGCTGACTCAAGCTGTAATAGTCTTCACTGCCGTTCAGCTCCTGCAAACGCTCGATAGCATCATTAATCAATGCCTCCGTATCTCCGTCTCGGTACTCTAAGCTCTGCAAGCCGGTCAAGGCGGATAAGAAGGACTCCCGCTTGGCATTCTTCTGCGCCTTTTCCTCCGCTTCCTTTGCCTTACTTTCCGCTATAGATTCCTGTACTCTGGATTCTTCTTCCTTCTTGGCAATGTAGGCATCAATCTCGTCTTTCCATTTATCCTCAATCACCAGGAATTCTTTTTGCTTTGTAAAGAGTCGCTCCTGATATTCCTTTTTGAATTTTTCATCCGTAACATCATTTAGGGAATCCCGGATTTTTCCGAAAAGGGTTCTGGCGGTAAAGACATCCTCCAGCTTCTGAATCTTCATGGCCTCATAGGTCTTGATATCCTTCTCTATCTGTGCCTTGGTTTCCTTTTCCGCCTTCTTCCTCCGATTCTCTTCGCCTCTTTGCTTTGCGGTTTTGGAAACATAGTCTGTAATACCGGACTTTTCATCCGCCTCTTTGACTACTGTATCCGGCACCTCCCAATCCTCCGGATCCAGCCCCTCATGAAGAATATCCATGGTATTTTTTTCCAGATTTTTTTCCGGCATAGGTAGCACCGTAAATCCCTCGGCATTTCCACAGGCATATCATGACCTACCCAGATTGCCGCGCTGTAATATTTGGTATAGCCGCAGAACCAGGTATCCTTGGAACCGTTACTGGTTCCGGTTTTTCCTGCTGCCGGCATCTTGTTTTTCAGCTGTAAACCGCGACCGGTACCATACTCCGTATTCATGGTTCCCTTCAAAATGTCCGTCATAATAAAGGCGGTATCTTCGCGGAAAACCTGAGTATTCTGGATGGTCTTCTCGTCCGCAACTACGCCGTCCTTATCGGATTCAATCTTGATAATACAGGTTTTATTACTGTATACGCCTCCATTGGCCAGGGTGGAATAGCCCTTTGCCATATCCACCACACGAAGACCGTTGGTGAAACCGCCGATGGAAACCGCCAAGGCATCGTTATCCTTCACGCTGATTCCGGAAAAATGCATTTTCTCCAAATAATCCAAACCGTTCTGAATACCGATACCGTCCAAAATCTGCCAAGCCACCGTATTCAAGGAACGGTTGGCAGCCTCTCTCATGGTAACCGCCCCGTAGTAGTGGTCACCGGAATTCGAGGGTCCGTCTTCAAATTTGTGGTCGTCAATAACGGAAGCCGCATTGTACTCGCCTAAATCCAAAGCCGGTGCATAATCCAGCAAAGGCTTAATGGCGGAACCGGGCTGACGATAGCTTAAGTAAGCACGGTTATATTTGTCCTCGGTGCCTCTTCCTCCAACGGTAGCCACCACATAGCCTGTTTTATTGTCAATGATTACGCCGGCACCCTGCATGGAAAGCTTTCCGTTTTCCTGCACCTCCTGGAACTTGGACAGTCCCTTGTCCAACGTTTCCTGTAAAATGTTTTGGATCTTGGGATCCAGAGAGGTATAGATTTTGTATCCTCCCGCACGAAGCTCCCGATTGTAAAAGTTGTACTGTTCCTCGTACTGATCCTGATAGGCTTCCTTATCCGCCTGGGTTTCAAAATGATAGGTAAAGGGGAATTTATTAACCTCCATCATCCGGATGGTAGCCGCATAGAGAGCATAGGAGTTCATATAGTCCTCATCCGTACCCTTCTGCACATTTTGGGAAATCTGTAAAGGCTTTCCAATGGCCTCTTCATATTCCGCCTCTGTAATATAACCCACTGTCTCCATAGACTTTAAGACCTGATTTCGCTTCTTTAAAGCCAAGTCCGGGTGGCGCACCGGTTCATAGCGGGAAGGGGCATTGGAAATTCCTGCCAACATAGCCGCTTCTTCCACCGTTAAGTCCTTTGCAGGCTTTTCGAAGTAATACTGGCTGGCCGCTTCCACACCGTAGCAGTTGTTTCCGTAGAAGTTGGTATTACAGTAAATCTCCATAATGTCGGCCTTGCTGTACATCTTCTCCAACTCCTGAGCCAACATGATTTCTACAATCTTTCTGGTAAAGGTTTTCTCCTGGCTCAGATAGGTATTCTTCACCACCTGTTGGGTAATGGTAGAACCGCCCTGGGTGATTCTTCCCCGATTTTTAACCAGCTGAAAAACCGCACGAAGGGTGGCCTTATAGTCTACCCCGTGGTGAGTCTTAAAATTCCTATCCTCCTGGGCGATGTAGGCATTTTGCAGATTCGGGGAAATGTCTTCGATTTTATCGTACACAAAATGCCCGGCATTGATGGTACCAAGCTGTTGTCCGTCAGTATCAAACACCACCGTATCCGCTCTCTTGGTTAAATCCTTTAAATTGCTGCCTGCCAGCTTGTCATAGGCAATCCCCCGAAGACGATTCACCTCCGGACGGATAAAAATCACATAGCCCAATACAGAAAGCACAAACAGAAACAAAACACTGCCCAGAAACAGCCTCCGGATAAAGCGAAAGGCAGAGGATTTCTTCTTTCCTCTCTTATGTCCTCTTTCTCCTTCTCTTATCTCTCTTCCCATTCTTGAACCTCATATTCCAACAATATGTCCGTTAACTTAGCAAAAATGTCTTTCTTATCCCTTCTATTTCTCTCCGAAATTTTAACAAAAATTCTGTGGAGAATCAGAAAAAATATTGAAAGAACTTCTTAGGATAAGACAAATTTCTCTTAAAATCCTTACTTCTTAGGATAAGACAAATTTCTCCTAAACTCGTTACTTCTCTATACAAATCCGCCTAAGGAAAATAGCGGATTGCTTCACTTTCGGAGAATCAAAGAAACGGCACAAAGCTCTTTTGAACCCTGTGCCGAAGCCTTATTTCGCATAATCTACTGCTCTTGACTCTCTGATAATGTTTACCTTAATCACGCCGGGATACTGCATCTGCTCCTGAATCTGCTGGGAAATGTTTCTGGCCATAATGGTCATATCGTCATCACTCACTTCTTCCGGAACTACCATAATGCGAACCTCCCGTCCCGCCTGTACCGCAAAGGATTTCTCTACTCCGTGATAGGAGTTGGCAATCTCTTCCAATTCCTTCAAACGGTTGGTATAGGTCTCCAAAGCCTTTCTTCTGGCTCCCGGTCTTGCTGCGGAAATGGCATCCGCTGCGGCCACAATAAAGGAAGTCAAGGATGTGGGCTCCGTTCCGCCGTGGTGAGATGCCACAGCATTGATAACGGGTTCAGGCTCATGGTATTTCTGACAAAGCTCAATACCAAGATCCACATGGGTTCCTTCTACTTCATGGTCAATGGCCTTTCCGATATCATGGAGAAGACCTGCACGCTTAGCCATACGAACATCCAAGCCCAGCTCCTGCGCCAAAAGGCCGGAAATCTGCGCAACCTCTATAGAATGTTGTAAAGCGTTCTGTCCAAAGGATGTACGGAACTTCATTCTTCCTAAAAGGAAAACCAGCTCCGGATGTACACCGTGAACGCCCAGCTCCAAGAGAGTAGACTCTCCCTCTTCCTTAATGCTGTCGTGCACTTCCTTACGGCTCTTCTCCACCACCTCTTCAATGCGGGCAGGGTGAATTCTGCCGTCTACAATAAGCTTTTCCAGTGCAATTCTGGCTACTTCTCTACGAATCGGATCGAAGCCGGACAGCACCACCGCCTCCGGTGTATCGTCAATAATCAACTCCACTCCGGTCAGCTGCTCTAAAGTGCGGATATTTCTACCCTCACGTCCGATGATTCTTCCCTTCATCTCATCGTTGGGAAGCTGTACAACGGAAACGGTAGACTCGGTTACCTGGTCTGCCGCACAACGCTGAATAGCCTCTACGATGTATTCTCTGGCGGTTTTCTCCGCCTCTTCCTTAGCTCTGGCCTCATATTCCCGAATATATAACGCGGTATCGTGCTTAATGCTTTCCTCTACGGAATGCAACAATTCCTGTCTGGCCTGATCCTTGGTTAAGCCGGAAACTCTTTCCAGCTCAATCAGCTTCTGGCTGTGAAGCTGCTCAATTTCCCCTTCCCTGGTCTGTAATCCTTCCTCTTTTCTCTGGAGATCCGATTCCTTCTTCTCTAAGCTGGCCGCTTTCTTCTCGGAGCTTTCTTCCCTTTTCAAAATTCTCTTCTCAAGGTCGGAAATTTCTCTTCTACGGTCCTTAATCTCCTTATCCAGCTCATTCTTAGCCTTCAGCGCTTCTTCTTTTGCTTCTAGTAATGCTTCTCTCTTCTTGTTCTCCGCAGTGCGAATGGCATCATCAATAATCTCCCTGGACTTCTCCTCAGCAGTTCCTACCTTCCGAGCATAATTGGTTCTTTCTTTATTCTGTCCAAGGATGAACATGATTGCCCCCACCACTGCCGCCACAATCACAATGATGGCGATTCCCAATGGGTTCAATGTCTGTACCTCCTTCACTATTCTTTTGTTAATGTACAAATATGTGAAGCAAAGCAGGGTTGGCCACGCCAAAAATCCCTTGCAAAAATCTCTCTGTTACCATATTCAACCTTTTAACAAGCTTATTTTAAGGGATATAAATACTTGTGTCAATGAGAACTATTTCCCGGTCCGGCTTCAAAAGGTCTCCAGCACCGGCTTCAAACTTCCTCCAGCACCGGCTTCTAAATATCTCCGGCACCGGCTTCGAAACCATCTCCGGGCAAGCTCTATATCTACTGAAACACCGCCAACATTTTCTGAGAGAGACTTTCTCCGATTCCCATAATGTTATTCAGGAATAAAATTTCTTCAATGCCTTTTTCCTGAATCAGCGAAGACGCATTTCCCTGATAATGCCGGTAGTCCACCACATAAACGTCCCGGTAATCCTGTGCCAAAAGAGGCACAAAAGCATTTCCATAGGAATCCTTTAAGACCAAAATGCTCTTCTTTCGAGGAGCCCCTTCATTATGGATTTCCACATAGCCATGATCTCCCAGCATAAAACAGTTGTATTTGTTTCCGGGAAGCATTTGGCTGGCATCATTAATCAACTTGCCTTCCTGAAGATTTCCCTTGCTGTCGGTATATTGCATGGAATTCATGCTTCCCTGATAAGCCGTTACCTGATCGGGATGCCCCTTTAAACTTTCCGGACGATTCATAAAGAAGTAAAAGGTTCCGTAAAATTCCGGGAAATCCAGCTTTTGATAGTCAGACAAAGGCCTGGTGCTGTAGCCCATACTTTTGCAATATTCCTGATAGCCGTAATACGCTCCAAGCTGTGTCCAGTGATGATCCGTTCGGAAATAAATGTATTCCTTTTTATGTGCGGAAAGAGCATCAAAAACATTTACCGTATTGACTCTTTTATCCATCAGGCTGTAGCTATAGGCAATGGCCTGATCCATCCCGGAGGAAGCCAGCTTTTCCTGCACCTTCGGATCCAAGATCACGCCAAAGGAATTGGGCACAATCATGGCGCTAAGCTTCACCTTGGGAAACATGGCCTGCACCGTATTTAATAAAGAAGCGTGGGCACGAACCGCCTTTTCACTGAAATAATACAGCTCATAGGCAGAATCTCCGTTCAGATAGAGACTTCCAATCTGTTCTCCGGCTACATTTTCCGCCTTATCCGCCTTTTTAATCTGCAGATTTCCCTCCGCATCCGTTTCAAAATTGCTGTTTTCTTCTTTTGCTTTCGTTGTACCTTGCTTTGCATCGGAGCCTTGCTTTGCTTCCGCACTCTGCTTTACTTCCGCCTCTTCCTGCTTTTCCTCTGTTCCGTCCTCCTGCAGGCCTTCTCCATCCTTCTTCAACGCGAAGGTCTCCGCCATTGCGCCTTCTCCGGTGGGAATTTCTTCTTTGACCTGCTCGGCAGCTCCGTAAATCTGCTCTCCCTGCAAGCCGTAGAAAGCCTTGGTTTTCGAAGCCAAAAGCATCCACTCCTCTTTTCCCGGATAGCTGTCCTGATACCATGATGTGATATCCCGGAAATAGCTTCCCGCAAAAAGTCCCTGCAAGGAAAATGCGGGAAACTGCTTCAGTTCTCTTTTTTCCGCATCGGAATATCGCGGTCTTAAGGGGAGAAGTATCCCCAGCGCAAAAAGACAACACAAGAGCCCCATCATGGCCAACGAAAATACCTTGGCATAGGGAAAATCCTTCCCGGACTTTTCCGGACTCGTCTCTTCCGTGCTCTTAGCTTTGGGCGTTTCCACTTCTATAGATTTATCTTCCGTCAATTTTTCTTCCATAATCTTTTCTTCTGTGATTTGTTCTTCTGTAATTTGCTCTTCTCTTCCCTGACTATCCATTCCCCTATACTCCCTGTGCGATAAGTCTTATCTAGCTTTTATTCCTCCTTGAATCAGACGAAGAGCTCTACTCCCTTTGCGATAAGTCTTATCTTCTACGCATTTGCCATTCTTTCCTTTTTGAAAAAAATTTGGAAAAATTCTTCACTAAAATTGATTATACAAAAAAACGGCATATAGCTCTGCCCTGCCATAAGAGCGAAGGACAAGAGCAAAAAGGCAATCGCCGCCAAAAGCTTTCCCCAGAAATACAACTGTTCCGCATGGTCTAAGAAGAAAATGTTTAGCTTTGTTCTTCTTTGGATTCTTCGAAGAATTTTCTCATGGCGAAGCAGGTCCTCCTGATTTTCTTGACTAAGCTCTGCTTCCAAACATTCTTCTCTCAAGACTTCTCCTGATTCTATTTTTTCTTCTGCGTCTACTCCCGCTTCCACTTTAGCCTCTGCTTCTGCCTCTTCTGCAAGTGAAATAGCTTCTTCCTTTTTTACTTCCGTTTCCCCGGATCTTTCCTCAGGGCGAGGAGCACCTTCCCCGTCCAAGCTAAGCTTTAGCATAGGATATTTTTCTTCAGGGAATAAATCCTTCCTATCGGAAGAAGCAGCAAAAATCGACTCATCTGCTGTAGCTTCCGAAACTCCTTTCAAAGCAGCTTCCCCGGCATCTATCGCCGCTACTTCCGGGGTATCTACTACAGCTTCCGGAGAATCTTCCTCCGAATCCTCCATGCCGTAAAAAGCCCAGACTCGCTCTTTTTCTTCCTTGCCAAACAGGGATTTCCCCGGAACAGGAGCTTTTGCCATTCTTCCTCTAAAGTACTCAAAAGATTACCGGAAAAGAGGATGGCTACAAGCAGCAGAAAAATGTTGCTCTTTACAATCAGCAGGGTTTTTCCGTCCACTAAAGCCAGGCTCTTCGGCAGGGTATGAAGCCAAAGGATATTTTTCAGGCTTTGGAAATCGGAAAAACGGAAAAGGATCCAGGAAAAATACAACACCACCAGGGTATAAACGTGTTGTAAACATCTCAGGACAAAGGAAAAATTTCCTTCTTCGGATTTTTTCATTCTTTTCCACAGCTTCTTACAGCAAAGCTCCAGCAGGATAAAAACAAAGAAATACAGTCCCCAAAGAATGAAATTCGCCGTGGAACCATGCCAAATTCCGGTTAAAATCCAAATCAAAAGAAGATTTCTCACCTGCGAAGGAAAGGGAACTCGATTTCCTCCCAGCGGAATATAAACATAGTCCCGGAAAAACATGGATAGTGAAATATGCCAGCGTCTCCAGAAGTCTCGAATGGAACGGGCGCTATAGGGTGCCTGAAAGTTTTCCGGAAGGGTAAAGCCGCAGATTTCCCCGATTCCTATAGCCATATCCGTATAGGCGGAAAAATCCAAAAAAATCTGCAGCATATAAGAAATACCGGAGAGGAATACTGCCAGAAAGGAAAAGGATGGAGAAGACTGTAGCATAGAAGCGTTTTTCAGACTATCCAAGCTAAGAACTTCTACAGAAAGGGAGCCCAGCGCATCCGCCAAAGCCAGCTTTTTCCACAGGCCGAAGGTAAATCGGAACAGGCCGTGGGAAAAGGCTTCATGGGAAAATGCACGATTTTTGATTTCTTCCCGCATTTCCGAATAACGAAGAATCGGTCCCTGAGAAAGCACCGGAAAGGCAAAGGCAAAAAGAGAAAAGGAAAAAAATCTCCTGTTCCGCCTCCTTTCCCTGATAGCAATCGTAAAGGTAAGCTATAAAGCGGAAGCTGTAAAAGGAGATGCCAAAGGGCATCCAGCCCTTCACCATTTTCGGTAGGAAAGGTAGAGCTGCACTGTACTTAAAAAAAGCTAGAGGCAGGAGGATTCCCGCTAAGGATAGAAAAAATATTTTTTTCTTTTTTTCTTCTGCAGCCTGTCCCAAAGCTTTACCCATAAAAAAAGCCAAAAGGGTAAAGACGCAAAGAAAGGCTACTGCCAAGAGTCCCTGAAAAAGCAAGAAGAAGCAAGATGCCAGGAAAAACACCGTATTTTTCCAAGCAAGTTCCTTCTTCCCGAAATACAAAAGCAAAAACAGGGGGAGAAATCCCGCCACAAAGATCATTTGCGAAAACTGCATATTGCAAACCTTTCCCTTGTCAATTTTCTAAAAATCCGTTATACTCATTAGGCTTCGGGGGCAATGAAGCTTGGGCCCCACGCAATGGGAGATACCGAACCGTGTCAGGATGGGAACATAGCAGCACTAAGGTAAACCTTTCATGTGCCGTGGGTTATCCTGGGTGGAGTTCCCGAAGTTTTTTATTTGCCGAGATATCGATAGCAAATTTTTTTGCTATCATATTCCTTGCGATGCAGTGCTATACTGCGTTGTTCTTTTCTTAATCCTTAATGCGATACACCTGTAAGGCATTTTCCGTAGTTTTCCGGATAACCTCTTCCTCTGAAATTCCCTTTAATTCCGCCAGGCAGGAAACCACATAGCGAAGGTTTCCGGAATGGTTTCTGCTTCCTCGAAGAGGAACCGGACTCATGTAAGGGCAATCCGTTTCCAAAACAATGTGGTCTAGCGGAATCTCCGTAGCCACCTGCTTTAACTTCTTGGCATTGGAAAAAGTCAGTACACCGCCGATTCCCACCATCATACCCAAATCAATAAATTGCTTGGCTACTTCCAAGGGATAGGAAAAGCAATGCACAATCCCCCCATTGACATAGCCCTTATGGTCTCTAAGCAAATGGTAGGTGTCCATAGCTGCATCTCGGGAATGGAGTACCACCGGAAGATTTCTTTTCCTGGCCAGCTCCATCATGGCGATAAAGCAGTCCTTCTGCACCTCCGGGTCCGGATTGAACTCTTGCATCTCCGTGATTTCCCCTTTGGCAAAGGCCTCTGCTTCCTGCTCTTTTTCCACCCTGGAGCGCTTATCTATCCGAAAATAATCCAGGCCTATCTCTCCCATGGCCACCACTTCCTTTTCCCGGCTCAGGGCATAAATCTCCGGCAACGATTCTTCCGTAAGCTCATCCGCATTTTCCGGATGAAAACCTACCGCTGCATATTTTTGAAGTCCCGGAATAAAAGGCTCTCTCGCTAAACGAATAGCCGCCTTGGAGCTTTCCAGGTTATAACCGATTTCGCAAATCCGGTCCACGCCCTGCTCCGGAAGGGAGCGGAGCAATGCCTCTCTATCTTCCGCATAACATGCATCATTGTAATGGCAATGGGTATCAAAAATCATCTTCTTCTCCTTTTTGATTTCTGTTTTCCTTACTGACTCTATATTCTTTTTAACTTATTCTTGGTACTTATTCTTGGCGCTTATTCTTCCCACCGTCCTTCAGATAATCTGATGACTGCTCTTCTAAATTAATCTGCCCCTCTAAGCGGTAATCTTTGCCCCTAAGTAAATCAAAAGATAGAAAAAGCCAAGATGCAGGGGGTAATATACGTAGAAGAAACGGCTGAGGGAAATTCGTCCCTTTTCTCCATTGTAAAAGGCAATCGGGAGGAAGCTCACTGCCGCAAAGCAGTAGCTTCCATAGGACAGCGCCGCTGACAGAGCAGCCCCTGAAGACAGGCGCAATGCCTTTTCTTTTCGAAAGTTGTACAGTGCGGCAATCAGGAAAATGCCCAGTGCCCCGTAGTCTGCCCGAATCAGCTCCGCAATGGCGGCACAGGACAGCACCGCAGCCCATTTGTAGAAAACGTTCTTCCGAAAACGGTGCATTCCCTCCATACACAGCACGCCCAGCGCCAGGGTAAAGCCGATATTTTGAACGGTAAAATTATAGACCTGATTGAAAAATGCCAGGTCAAAGGGCACTTCCGAGACTATGCCCATCAAAAGCAGTCTGAAAAAATATTTCTTTCGGTCGTGGCTATGGCGGAAGCCTTCCGTCAGGAGAAAGGCATAAATCGGAAAGGCCAGTCTGCCGATAATGCGAAAGATTCTATAGATTTGGAGCAGTCTGTGCCCCTCCTCTGTTGCAATGGCCATTTGAAAATACTCGGTAGAATAGCCGTAGAGTTTTCCGTTTAAAATTACGATGGCGGCAAAATGGTCTATAGTCATGGAAATAAGGGCAAGGAGCTTCAGCATAAACGCGGAAACTCCTCCCCCTTTTTTCTTGGTATTTAAAATAGCCTGGTAGTTCGTCATATTATGAAATTCTTGCTCCGGCAGGCATATCCGCCAGGGAAGTCATCAGGGAAAGCTTGCCCTCTTCGTCAATGGCAGAAAGGAGCATTCCTTCGGACTGATAGCCGCAAATCTCTCTGGGAGCCAGGTTGCAAAGCACCATAACCTTCTTACCCAAAAGATCTTCCGGCTTATAGCTGGACTTAATGCCGGAAAGAATCTGTCTTACTTCCGAACCTACCTGTACCTTGAAAAGCAACAGCTTTTTAGACTTCTTCACTTCCTCTGCATGGATAATCTTTCCGATACGGAAGTCACATTTGTCAAAGTCCTCATAAGCAATCTCTGCCTTAAAGGGAATGTCAATGCCCTTCTCAAGACCTGTTCCGGCCTCTCCTGCAGAGCAAGCAGCTATTTTCGCCGCCTTCTTCGCTTCTTCCTTCTTTTCCTCGGCCTGTGCCTTGGCAATCTGAGCCTCGGTAATCTTCTCCACTTCCTTCTCTACTTCTTTCCAATCCTTTCTCTCAAAGAGAGTCTTGGGATCTGCCACCACCTTGTTACCGGAGGGGTAAAGACCGAAGTCGGAAAGGGAAGCAAAATCTCTTTCCGTAGTGGAAAGCTGCTCTAAAATCTCCGCTCCTGTGGAAGGCATAAAGCTCTTCAGTAAAGAAGCGCCGATAACAATGGATTCTGTCAGGTTGTAAAGCACGGTTCTCAAACGATCCGCCTTACTCTCTTCCTTAGCCAAAACCCATGGCTCCGTCTCATCAATATATTTGTTGGAACGTCTGAAAATCTCAAAAATCGCGGTTAAGGCGTCCGCCACCTTCAGCTCATCCATCTTGGATGCAGCAAGCTTTGCCTGCTCCAAAACGGTGTTCTTCAGATCCTGATCCACCGGCTCTGTCACGCCCTTATCTTCCACGATGCCGTCAAAGTACTTATTGCTCATGGAAATGGTACGCTTTACCAGGTTTCCTAAAATGTTGGCCAGTTGGGAATTAAAACGCTCTACCATCAACTCCCAGGAGATGACACCGTCATTTTCAAAGGGCATCTCATGCATAACGAAGAAACGCACCGCATCCACACCGAAGAGTCTTACCAAATCATCGGCATAGATTACATTTCCTCTGGACTTGGACATCTTGGTTCCCTCATCCGACTTTGCAGTGGCAGTAAGTAACCAGGGGTGTCCGAAAACCTGCTTGGGCAGGGGAACATTTAAGCTCATTAAGAAGATGGGCCAGTAAATGGTATGGAAGCGGACAATATCCTTTCCAATCAAATGCAGGTCCGCAGGCCAGTACTTCTTATAACGCTCCTGATGCTCTCCGTCCACATCGTAACCGATACCGGTGATATAGTTGCTAAGGGCATCCAGCCAAACGTAAACTACATTTTTCTCGTCAAAATCCACCGGAATTCCCCAGGTAAAGGAGGAACGGGACACGCAAAGATCCTGTAAGCCCGGCTTTAAGAAGTTGTTCACCATCTCATTTTTCCGGGAAACCGGCTGAATAAACTCAGGATGGCTTTCGATATGCTCCATCAGACGGTCCGCATACTTGGACATTTTAAAGAAGTAAGCATCCTCGCTGGCCTTCTCCACCGTTCTTCCGCAATCCGGACATTTTCCGTCCACAAGCTGGGAGTCGGTCCAGAAGGACTCACAGGGAGTACAGTACCAACCCTCGTATTTTCCCTTATAAATATCTCCGTTCTCGTACATCTTTCGGAACATCTTCTGCACTTGCTTTTCGTGATATTCCTCTGTGGTACGCATGAACTTGTCATAGGAGGTGTCCATCAAATCCCAGATGGTATGGATTTCTCCCACCACCTCATCTACGAATTCCTTGGGAGTCTTTCCCGCATCCTTGGCCTTCCCCTCGATTTCTGACCATGCTCATCGGTTCCGGTCATGAAAAATACGTCATAGCCCTCATAACGCTTGAAGCGGGCAATGGCATCAGCCAGGATAATCTCATAGGTATTCCCGATATGGGGCTTTCCTGAGGCATAGGCAATGGCGGTGGTAATATAATAAGGCTTTTTTTCCATAGACTCTCCTTTATCTCTTTTATCTTCTTCATCCTACAAAGAACTCTCTTTTCGGCACTTTTTTCAAATGCCTTTTTTGCAGGAAATTCTGTTCTTATTCTATATTCTATAAACATTCCTAGTCTAACATAGATTTTTCACTAGTCAATAAAATGTCGTCAGGAAGGGGAAAGAGCGGGGTTTCCCAGGCGCGCTCCAACAAATTTTGTCCTGTAAACCGCTCTCCGTTCCACCTAATAGCCTTGAAACAGAGGCACGCTCCCGCTAACCTCGCCTCGTAGGGGTACTAAGCGAAAAACTGCAGTTCCTTTGTTTTTCGCAAGTACCCACGGGCTCAGATTGCCTCTTATTTCAAGGCTATTGATGGAACTTCGGATGATGCTCTCTTCCTTATTATATCAAGACAAACGGAATGCCGCTCGATCCGTGAACAATACTTGTTAAGAATTATGCAAAAAGAGCAGTGTGCCTAGGCAAACACCGCTCTTTGTAAAGTTCCTTTTGTTTGATTTACTTGTATGCAAATCCTCCGGATTATTCTGCAAAATGCTTATTGAGTAGCTCGTCTACGACGGGAACTGTGATGGTGGATTGATTCAGTGCTTTAAAAGCCAGAGCCAGGAATATACAGGTTTTGAAAATGTCAATCGCCTGGGTAATCAAGGACCAAAAAGCGGTAATGGCACGTGTGCCGTCATTGACATTGATAACGGACAGGGCGGTTCCTACCCATTTAAGGGCATCCGGAACCAAGCCCAAAAGGCTCAAAAGAAAGCTGAAGCAAAGCATCGTTGCTAAAGCCTTCAATGCGGATTTCTTCAACCAAGCATCCTCTTCCATCAGAAAAATATAACCCACAGCAAGTAAAATCGCAGTGTAGTTTCCCAGCACCGCCAGAACATAAACGCCGGCAGCCGCTAAGCCTACAGATACTCCTAACTTTGTTTTCATACTCTTCTTTCCTCCATGCCTAACTAAGATGCTTTATAGCACGCAAACAATTAGTTTCCGTTTACTGCGTTGTCAACAGCATCCTCTGCCTTGTTTACAGCCTGTTCTGCCGCGTTCTCCACATGATCCGCAGCCTGCTTTGCTGCATCCACAGCACCTTCTGCTACATTCTCAACTTTGTCCGCTGCCTGATTTACAGCTTCCTTCGCATCCGCTGCCACATTCTCTACCGCATCCTTGCCTTCATTCTTTAAAGCATTCAGCTTTTCCTGAATCTCCGCAATTTTTGCCTGTGCGGCATGAATCTCTTCAATAAAAGCCTTAAATTCCTCGGAAGGAGCATTCTCAAAAACTTCAAAATACTTCTTACCGATTTTGCTGTAAACTGCTGAAATCTTCTTTTCTTCATCATGAATCTGGGAATTGAACTTAGCAGTATCTGCCATTTCCTTACCCTTTTGCATTACGTCCTGACTTGCATCAGAAAGCTTCTTTCCTAAATCATCAAAAAATCCCATAGTATCCTCCTTTGTCTAGTCATTAATGCCACTTTGTAATCTTAGCATGGAGATTCTTAAAGCTCAATGAATTTGTTTCTAAATTTATATTATGCTTACATTTATTATGAATTTATATTAAGCCCGGATATATTCTAAATTTATATTATCCTGATTTATTTTGAATTGATATTAAACCTTCGGATTTTTTTCTGCCATTTAACCATTGAAGAGTATCTCCAATACTTTCCATTCCCCTTCTCGGAGAATATCCCAGCTCCTCCTCCGCCTTTTTTTCTGCTAAAAAAATCCATTGGAATACAGGACGGAAATGGCATAGGGCGTAAAGAAAAGAGGCTGCTTTCGGATTACACAAATGCCTTCGTACATAGGCGCAATACTCTCCGCTAAAAAAATCTTGGCAGGAATAAAGGCATTTTCGGAAGAGAAAGCTTCTCCTTTACCATGGACAGAATCTCTTCCATTTTTAAATACTCTCCGGAAAGAATATAGCCTTCTCCTATTCGTCCTTTTTCCGCCGCAAGGATAATGCCTTTCGCCACATCTCGCACATCCACAAAGTCATAGCCTCCTCCCACGGCAAGAGGAAGCTTTCCTTCCATGAAGGATAGCAACATAGAGCTAAAGCTCCCCCTACCGTAATCTCCGGGACCGATGATTCCACTGGGGAAAATGATATTTGCCCTTAAGCCTTCCTTCATGGCTTCTATTACGGAAGCCGTCGCCATTGCCTTTGTTTTCGCATAAGCCCCTCGTACCGTTTCCGGGGAAAATGCGGCTTCCTCCGTGATATACTCTCCCTTCATCTTTTCAGGGATGGCATGGACGGAGCTGACATAAATCAGTCTTTTCACATTTTTCCGAAGACAATGTCTAAGAATTCGCCTTGTGCCCTCCACATTCACCTGATATAGCTGCTCTCCCGGTTTTGTCGCTACGGAAATAATGCCGGCACAATGAAAGACCAGGGAATCGGAATCCGCAGTAGCCAAAAAAGCTTCTACACTCTCCTCTTCCCGTAGATCTCCCTTCATCACATGAATCCCCTCCGGGATATAAGAATTCAGCGGATCTCCTTCTTGCACAAGAGCATAAATCTCTTGATAGTGCTCTTGCAAACTCTCCAAAAGAGTCCTCCCCAAAAAACCGCTCCCCCCGGTCACAAAGCATTTGGAAAACATAAAAACTCCCTTCGTAAAATCACGCAAGCCTTACGCCTTCTCTTTAAATATAACAAAAAGAGGGTGTAAAAAACACCATTGGAGCTGATTTTCATCCCATATAGGTCTGAAGCAAGGGGCAATCTGAGCCCGTGGGTACTTGCGAAAAACAAAGGAACTGAAGTTTTTCGCTTAGTACCCCTACGAGGCGAAGTTAGCGAGAGCGTGCCCCTGTTTAGACCTATATGGGATGAAAATCTTTCGGTTTTTTACATCCTCTTTATCTTATATTTTAAATTCCGCCACCTGCTTCTCCAGAGCCTTAGCCTCCTGGTTCAGCTCTTCGCTGGCAGCGCCGCTTTCCTCTGCAGTTGCGGTATTTCTCTGTACCACATCGGAAATGCTGCTAATGCCTTCTCGTACATCGGATACGGCCTTTGCCTGCTCCTCTGTTGCCTTGGCAATTTCATTTACCAAATCATTAACCTGGCCGGAGCCCTTAACCACATGCTGCAGGGAAACTGCCGTATGCTCTGCAAGCTTTGCGCCTTCTTCCACGGCCCGTACGGTTTCTTCAATCAGGGTGGTGGTATCCTTTGCCGCATCGGCGGATTTTTGTGCCAGGTTTCCTACTTCATCCGCTACTACTGCAAAGCCCTTACCGTAGCTTCCTGCTCTTGCCGCCTCGATGGCTGCATTTAAAGCCAAAATATTGGTTTGGAAGGCGATATCGTCGATGGTCTTGATAATCTTGGAAATTTCTCCGGACTTATCGGAAATTTCCTCCATAGCCTTCTGCATCTTCTGCATTTGCTGGTCAGCCTTCTCCACCTCGCCCTGGGTGCTCTGAGCTTCCGCATTGGCAAGCTTGGTATTTTCCGCACTCTTTTCCACATGGTCGGAAATTGCACGAATTCTCTCGGATAACTGCTCAATGCTTCCTGCCTGTTCAATGGAACCCTGGCTTAAGGACTGGGCACTGTTTGCCACATTTCCTGCAAACTCGGAAACTCTTTCAGAGGAAGTCTGAATATTTCCAATCAAATCGGTAAGCTTTCCGGACAAGGCATTTAAAGCCGCCTTGATGCAAGCAAATTCTCCGTTATACTCATGCTGTAAGGAAATGGAAAGTTCTCCCTCACTCATCTGATTCAATACCTGAGAAATTTCCCCGATGTAAAGCTTATAATTCTTCAGCTGTCCGCCCAGGCTCTCTAAGGAATGAGCCAAAGCGCCAATCTCTGTCTGATCTTTTACGGTGATTTTTTCATCCAAAGCACCCTGAGACATCCTTTCCACAGACTTGGAAAGCTTCACAATGGGGTGGGCGATACGATTTCCTACCAAGACAGCCAAAAACCAACATAAAAGGCTGCAAAGAAGACAGAGAAAACCGTAAAGGTCAGTTTAAAGCTCTCCAAGCTTCCGTAGATTTCATGATAGCTTGGCACCGTCACGATCTTCCATCCGTTTTCCAGAGTGGTAAAGCCCATTAAAATGGAGGACTTCCCGCTTCCTTCATGGACAAAACCGTGGTCTTTTTCCTGCATTTCCTTGAAAGCATCGGCATACTTACCGTCTTCAATCTCCTGGAAATTCTCACCGTTTTGATACTGGGCATGGTAGAGGATTTTACCCTCCGCATTGATTAGAAAGCTGCTGTCTCCCTCATACTTCTGATTTTTCTTTAACAAATCATCCAAGTAGGCAAAGTCGAAGTCCACACCGGTTACACCGTAGTTGTCTCCATTTTTCAGATAGAAGGGAACCACATAGGAAATGATAGTCTTGGAAATGTTGGCATTAAAGTAAGGCTCCATCCAAGTGGCTTTTTTGTTGGCCAAGGGGGTGTAGAACCAGCCTACATGCTCCGTATCACTAGGCTCATAAGCCGCCAAATCTGTAGGGGTAACCGCCTCCAGCTTTCCGTCTCCGTCCGTATCGGTATAAAAGGTTCCGGAAGTACCGTAGGTTAATGCCGGATCGTAACGAACATAAGAAGCTACCAGGCCGGGAATATCCTTGGTGCCGTCCACCAAAAGATTATTCATATTGCCCTCAAAGGACTTAAAGTAATCCAAATCCTTTGCCTGAATTCTATCCTGGTCGGGAATATCTGTTACCGCCAATTCGATAACGCCTATTCTGGTTTCAATTTCAGATAAAATAGTATCCACAGCGCTTCCCATCTGCACTGCTGAGGATTCCATAGCCGCATCTCCCTCTTTTGTGCTCTTTTTTTCCATAAACTGCATGAACACAAAACCCAGCAAAATAAAAACTACCAGTATTGGTAGCAAGATGGATAAGATAAGCGTATTCCGTAAAGATTTCATTTTCCCTCCTTGGTAAGTTTCTTTCTAATACTTCCATGCCACAAAAAGAAAGAACATTTATAATAATTCTATAAATGGTATCGGCGGAGGGGATTGTGGGTATAAGGGATTTTTTTAAGACAAAATAGTGTAAGTTTAAAAAACGAGAAAGACTATTAAAAAAGTCTTCCGTGCAAAGCACGGAAGACTGGTTTTATGGTATAAATTACTTTCTGTTGAATGCGCCGAATCCGGGATAGCATGCTGCTGCACCAAGCTCCTCTTCGATACGAAGAAGCTGGTTGTACTTTGCCACTCTCTCGGAACGGGAAGGAGCACCGGTCTTGATCTGGCAGGTATTCAATGCTACTGCAAGGTCAGCGATGGTGGTATCCTCTGTCTCTCCGGAACGGTGAGAAGAAATAGCGGTGTATCCTGCCTTGTGAGCCATCTTGATAGCCTCTAAGGTCTCGGATACGGAACCAATCTGGTTTAACTTAATCAGGATAGAGTTTCCGCATCCCAACTTAATTCCCTTGGAAAGTCTCTCGGTATTGGTTACGAAAAGGTCATCACCAACGAGCTGAACCTTGTCTCCAAGCTCCTTGGTCATCTTCTCCCAACCTTCCCAGTCTTCCTCGTCCAGACCGTCTTCGATGGAGTAGATAGGATACTTCTCCACTAAGGACTTCCAGTGAGCAATCAGCTCATCAGAGGTGAAATCCTTACCGGACTTTGGCTGATGGTAGAAGCCCTTACCCTTTTCGCTCTTCCACTCGGAGGAAGCTGCATCCATAGCCAGAACGAAATCCTTACCGGGCTCATAGCCTGCTGCCTTGATAGCCTTTAAGATGTGCTCAATGGTATCTTCATCGGAAGCTAAGTTTGGTGCGAAACCACCCTCATCTCCTACTGCAGTGGTATTTCCCTCATCCTTTAAGATCTTCTGTAAAGCATGGAATACCTCGGTACACCAACGAAGTCCCTCACGGAAGGAAGGAGCGCCTGCAGGCATAATCATGAACTCCTGTGTATCTACGGAGTTGGTAGCGTGTGCTCCACCGTTTAAGATGTTCATCATAGGAACAGGAAGACGGTTTCCGTTTGCTCCGCCTAAGAAACGGTAAAGAGGAATGTCTAAAGCGTTTGCTGCAGCCTTGCAGGTTGCGATAGAAACAGCAAGGATTGCGTTAGCACCCAGCTTGGACTTGTCCTTGGTTCCGTCAGCCTCGATCATAGCCTGATCTACAGCATAAATGTCCATAGGATCCATTCCCAGTAAAACGTCGTTGATGATGGTGTTGATGTTCTCAACAGCCTTAGCAACACCCTTTCCGCCGAAACGAGACTTATCTCCGTCTCTTAACTCTAATGCTTCGAATTCTCCTGTGGATGCACCGGAAGGAGCAGTTCCTCTTCCGATAGTTCCGTCAGACAGCATAACCTCCGCCTCAACGGTTGGATTTCCTCTGGAGTCAATAATCTCTCTTCCAATGACCTTCTCAATCTCTAAGTAGCTCATCTTACCCTCTCTTTCTCTTGCAAGCCTATGGCTTTGCCAGAAACCAATTTTAAGATTCCTTTAAGAATCCATAGATTAAATCGCAATCCTTATACTAATAGATTGGGCATATCGTGTCAAGAAAGAACTACTGTTTCTCCCGATAATGCCCCCTAAGAAGCCTAAGTTTTTAAAAATAAAAAATCACTCTTTCTTCAGTAGAAAAAACGAATTATTTTCCGGGGAAAATCCCTCGAAGCACTCTGGGATTTCCGGAAAGATCCGGAAAAAAACTTCCACCGCTTCATATCCTTCTTTTTGGAAAATGTCTTTTACGCTCTCTCCTTGGTCGTAGCCGATTTCCAGGTAAAGCCTTGCTCCCGGAAGCAAAACCGCCTTTGCCTCTTTGGCAATCCGGCGATAAAAGATCAGTCCGTCCTCTCCCCCGTCCAAGGCCATCTTAGGCTCATACTCCGAAACCTCCCGTTCCAAGCCGGGAATCACCTTGCTGACGATATAGGGAGGGTTGGAGAGCAGGAGAGAAAAGCGTTTTTCCTGTACTTCCGTCAATAAGTCGCTTTGCAAAAGCCTAACATTTCCCCCTAAATGCTTTTTCCGCATTTTTTTCTTGGCAACCGCTAAAGCCTTTTCCGAAAGATCCACCAAAAAGCAGTTCCTGATAGGGCAAATGCTTTGCCACCGAAAATCCCAGATACAGCCGCTGCCCGTGCATAGATCCAAAAATTCGCTTTTTCCGCATAAGTTTTTTCGCCCTGCTTTGCCAATTCCGCATAGTCTTCCAAGACCAAGTCCACTAAGCACTCTGTATCTGCCCGGGGAATCAGTACATCTTCATTGACAAAAAAATCCAGACCGTAGAAGCTCTGCCTTCCCAGAATTTGCGCCAAAGGAATCCGTTTTCTCCGCTTTTCAAAGTTTTCATAAAAGGAATGAAGCTTTTGCAAAATTTCCGTTTGTTCAATACCTGCCTTGCATAAGGGCTCCTGCTTTCTAAGGAGATAGCCGGCGGTATTCAAAGAAAAGCTCTCCTGTAAAAGGAGGCGGACTTCCAGTGCCGCCTCCTCTTCTTCCACCCCTGCTTCCACAAGGAGCTGCTTCCCCCTTATTTCTATTTTTTGCAGGCTCGCATCCCTAAGTTTCGGAAAGCCCTGTGCTTCCCTGGAAGCCATCCAATCTTCCATCACGCTTCCCTTTCCTCCGAAACCGTCTGCTCTGAATCCGCATTCTTCGAAGACATCTGCTCTGAAAACACCTTCTCCGGAAAGTCCTTCTTCTGAAAGGCTCTCCAGTCAAAGACCCGCTCCACCGCCGCAATGGCCACCTCCACTTCGTCCCGCTCCGGCTCCTTGGTGGTTAAGCCCTGCATCCACATACCGGGAATAAAGAGCAAGCGGGTAAGAGGGTTGTCCACCATTCCCACCAGACGAAGCACCTCATAGCTGATGCCCGCAATCACCGGAATCAAAAGAAGACGAGACAGTATCTTTAAATAGAGGCTGTCAAAATGCAAAAACATAAAGAGGAAGATGGAAATCATCATCACATAGACGATAAAGCTGGTACCGCAACGCTTATGCTCCTTGGAGGAAGCCATTACATTGTCCACGGTTAAGTCCAGTCCATGCTCCACACAGTTAATGCATTTGTGCTCCGCCCCATGGTATTCAAAGGTCCTGCGAATATCCTTAGCCCGGGAAATCAGCTTGATATACAAAACAAAAATCAAAAATACGAAGTAAGCCCTCCAAGAAGGCCAGAGCCGATTCAATAGGAAGAAATTTCTTCACAAAGCTCAGTAAAATGGTGGGTAAAGCCACAAAGATAAACAGAGCCATAGCAAAGGAAAAGACCATCACTAAGGCGGAAAGCACCTGCTCCACCTTCTCTCCGAAAAAGCTTGTCCAAAAAAACTGCTCCAGCTTTCCCGGCTCGCTTCCCTCATCATCCTCATAAAAAGCTGGCACTATGGCTAAGGCACTTCATCCCCAATGCCATAGAATCATAAAAGGATAAAATCCCCCGCAAAAAAAGGAAGACGGAAGAAAGGGTATTTGTCCGTTAATGACAGATACTCTCCCTGTATCACGTCAATACTGCCGTCCGGCTTCCTTACCGCAACGGAATAGTCCTCTTTATTCTTCATCATAATGCCTTCGATCACTGCCTGACCGCCGATACCGCTATATACCTGTTTTTTTCCAAAATTCTTCCTTTCCAAAGCTCTTACTATCCGGCTATACAAAAAAAGATTTCTATTCTTTCTTTTCTATTTTTGAAAAATAATCTCCTAGCTCCAAGCATTTTCAAAACACACAGAAGTTTCAACGGGACATAAACGAATTATCTTTCCGGAATAGGAAGAATTATACTAAAGTACAGGGCTTTGAACAATCGTTCCCAAGAAAGTATCACGCTTTTTTCATATTTATAGGAACAAAAAAACAGGGCCGAGGCCCTGCTTCTTACTGCTGCTGCATTCCAAACTTCTTATTGAACTTATCGATTCTACCCTTAGCGGATGCCAGCTTCTGGTTTCCTGTGTAGAACGGATGGCACTTGGAACAGATTTCCACGTGGATTTCCGGCTTTGTGGATCCTGTTACAAATGTGTTTCCACAGTTACATGTTACGGTTGCCTGGTGATAAGTTGGATGAATACCTTCTCTCATTTTCTCCCTCTTTCTGCATGATTGCCAACCATGCGGTTCGTCTATCCCTCTTGGGGATTACTTAGTTTTCATAATACAAGTGCTTTCCTATAGGAATAGCGACCTGTCGGGGCGTACCCCTTAGCCGTACCAAGATAGCACAAAGTCTAAAGAAAGGCAAGTCTTTCTTCCCAAAGATCCTGATAGATTCATGTTCACAATGTTCCTATAGAATGCCTCTATAAAATTTATTATTCATAAAGGAATTGCTTATAATCTTATAATTGCTTATTTTTTTCTTTTTCCTGTAAAATTTTAAGAGTTTAATTTGGAGGAATCGGCTAGGAAAATCCCCTTCCCCCGGCAGTGAAGGAGCAGAATTTTTTCATGAAAAACAACGAAAACGGCAAGTTACTTTTACATCATTTTCTCCCGAACTGGGAGCGTTATCTTTTAATGTCCATCGTTCCTATTTACTTTATGCTCATCAGCCTTACCCAGCAAAAATCCCTTGAGCATTTTTTTGAAGGTGTGCGGGAAATCATTGTACAACCGGATATCTTGATTACGGACTATTTTGTGGTAGGCGGCGTGGGAGCGGCATTTTTCAATGCGGGATGCCTCACCATCATTTCCCTTGGCTTACTCTGTATCGCCAAATCCAACTTTGACGGAAGCTGTATCATGGCCTCCTGCCTGATGTTCGGCTTTTCTCTTTTCGGAAAGAATCTTTTAAATATCTGGGCTATTATTCTGGGCTACGCTCTTTATGCAAAAATTCACCGGGTTCCCTTCCGAAAATATCTTCATATCGGACTTTGCGGTACCACCCTCTCTCCGATTATCACCCAGATTCTTCTGATTCCCAACCTGCCGAATCTTTTACAGCTTCTGCTGGCTCTTGCGGTAGGACTTATTATCGGCTATGTCTTGATTCCCATTTCTTTGCATACCAAGCACGCTCACATGGGTTATTCCCTGTACAATGCCGGCTTCGCCTGCGGTATTATCGCCACCATCATCATTTCCCTGATGAAATCCTTCGGAGTGAAAATCGAGTCCCGACTGGTTTGGGATACCGACCACAGACTCTTCGGCTTCTACAGCCTGCTGGCGCTCTTTCTCGCCTTGATGTTCCTTGCCCTTTTCTTCGGAAGAAAGGAAACGATTCTGGGCTATCGGGATATCCTGAAGGAAAGCGGCCAGGGCAATCCGGACTTTTTAAAGAAATATGGGGACTATCCTACCATCTTCAATATGGGGGTAAACGGTCTTGCCATGACTTTGATTCTCTACATTTTAGGCGGAGACTTTAACGGTCCTACCATCGGTTCCATCTTCTGTCTGGTGGGCTTTAGCGCCACCGGAAAGCATCTTAGAAATATTTTACCGGTAATCTTCGGCGTAATTCTTGCAGGATTCCTGAAGGTTTGGTCCGTGCAGGACCCCAGCTCCACCCTTACCCTGATTCTTGTGACCACCCTGGCTCCCATTGCGGGGGAATTCGGCATTTTCTGGGGAATGGTGGCCGGTTTTCTCCATTCTTCCGTTGCCTTAAATGTTGGAATTCTATATAATGGGACAAACCTTTATAACAACGGCTTTGCAGGAGGCGTGGTGGCCATTTTTCTGGTTCCTATCATCCTCGCCATCAAAGACAGACAGAAGCCTATGGCGATTTATGATGAGGAAGCGAAGAACCTTGCCATCAAAGACAAGCTTTTTGACAAGCCGGAGGTAAAGCTTCCGAAAAATATCTTTTGGAAATAGAGAGTAAGGGAAATTCTATGCAAGAGAATAGAGAAAAAGTCATTGTACAAACCAGTATTATCGGAATTCTGGCCAACCTGTTTTTGGCCGGCTTTAAAGCAGGAGTTGGAGTTTTTTCCAACTCCATTTCTATCACCTTGGATGCGGTCAATAATTTAACGGATGCTCTATCCTCCGTAATTACCATTGTGGGAACCCGCCTGGCCAATAAGGCACCGGACCGGGAACATCCTCTGGGACACGGGCGAATTGAATATCTTACCGCAAGCATCATCAGCCTCTTAGTGCTTTACGCCGGTTTCACATCTTTAATCGAATCGGGAAAGAAAATCCTCCACCCGGAGGAGCCCAGCTACAGTGTGATTTCCTTAGTGATTATTTTCGTAGCGGTTTTGGTGAAATTTTTTTCTTAAGCCGTTTTTGTAAAAAGAAGGGGTGAAAAGGTAAATTCTCAAAATCTCATTGCCAGCGGGGAAGATGCGGGAAATGATGCCATTTTATCCTTATCCGTATTTCTGTCCGCCCTCTTTTTCCGTTTTACCAAGATTTCTTTAGAGGCTTATGTAGGCGTGGTGATTTCCGTCTTTATCCTGAAGGCCGGTTGGGAGCTTTTACAGGAAACCCTTTCCCAGATTCTTGGGGCCAGAGCGGACAGCAAGTTCACCAAAGAGATTAAGGAAACCATCAATGCCATTCCCGGGGTTTTCGGCACCTATGACCTCTTCCTCCACAACTATGGTCCGGATACCTACCTGGCTTCCGCCCATATCGAGGTGGCGGATACCATGCACGCCGCGGAACTGGATGCTCTCATGCGAAAAATCGAGCGGAAAATATACAAAAAGTTCCACGTGGTTATGGCGGGAATCAGCATTTACTCCCGCAACACGGAAAATAAGGAGCTCCTCAAGCTTCAGCAAGAGATTCATGACCTGGTTCTGTCCAAGGAGCATGTTTTGCAAATGCACGGCTTCTATGTGGAAGAAGAGAAAAAACGAATTCACATGGATATCGTGGTAGACTTTGAGGAAAAAGACAGTGACGGCCTCATTGCCAATATTCGGAAAGAATTGGAAGAGAAATTTCCCGACTACCAGTTCCTGATTACCCGGGATTTGGATATTTCCGATTAAATGCTATACTGTAAAAGTGAAAATCAAATTCCAATAAGGAGCAAACATGATTATTACCAAAACCCCCTTTAGAATGTCCTTTTTTTCGGTGGCGGCACCGATATGGAAGAATATTTCAAAGAGCATGGCGGAGCGGTGCTCTCCACCACCTTTGACAAATACTGCTATGTGAATGTCCGGCATTTGCCACCATTTTTCGACTATAGCACCGAGCTTTCCTACTCCAAGACGGAAAGAGTCTCTTCTCTCGAAGAAATCCAGCACCCTGCTATTCGGGAGGCTATGAAAATGTTGGATATGCAGAAGATTCGTTTAAATTATGAGGCGGATCTTCCCGCCCGTTCCGGCCTTGGCACCAGCTCCTCCTTCGCGGTGGGCATGCTCCATGCCTTCCACGCCTTAAAAAGGAAAGTATGTAGGGAAGAAAAACCCTGGCGGATGAAGCCATTTATCTGGAAAGAGTGCTTTGTCAGGAATCCGGCGGCTGGCAGGGACCAGATTGCCGCAGCCTTTGGGGGGCTTAAACCATATCGAATTTTTCCCAAAACGGCTATACCGTAAGCCCCATCCTCATTTTTCCCGGAAAGAAAGAAGGCTCTGGAAGAGAATCTGATGCTCTTCTTCACCGGCTTCACCCGCTTTTCCTCCGAGGTACAAAAGGAAAATAAAAAATCCTCCCCCCAGGACAAGCTAAGTCTCTTGTCCGAGATGAAGGCTTTGCTGGTGGAGGCAGAGGATGTGTTGCAGGATAAACACAAGGATTTAAATGACTTCGGTCGTCTTCTGCATAAGACCTGGGAATTAAAGCGAAAAACCGCAAAAACCATCAGTACCGACAGCATTGATGCCCTGTACGAAAAAGGTCGCGAGGCAGGAGCCCTTGGCGGCAAACTCCTTGGTGCCGGCGGCGGCGGTTTCCTCCTCTTCTATGTGGAGAAGGAAAAGCAGGGAAAGGTACTGGAAGCTATGAAGAACCTGATTCATGTGCCCTTTTCCTTTGAAAATGGCGGCACGCAGGTGTTATATTACGCTCCGGAGCGCTTAGAGGAGTAAAAGACATTTACAAGGTCTCTTACGATAAAAATAGAGGGATGGAAAGTAATAGAGGGATGGAATAAAGGTAATATATTTCATGCCGTAACGGTCTAAAATTCGGGCACGCTCCCGCTAACTTCGCCTTCGTAGCAGTACTAAGTTCAAGCTTCACTCTGTTCGCTTTCACTAAGTACTGACGGGCTCAGATTACCCTCTTTTTAGACCTGTACTGTATGAGATAGAATCACGCTGGACTACATTTTTCCATCCCTCTATTTTTCTTCAAAAGCCTTGCAAATGTCTTCGATATACTCTAAGGAGCCCCGAAGCTTCTTATATTCCTCCGTGAAGGAGAGATTGTTAATATCTGCTTCTGTATAAGGGGCTCTAAACATTTTGTGGCCACTATAAATGGCGATATAGAGCAAATCTCCTTTGATATAGATTGAAAGCTCCTGTCCTGCAAATTTCTCGGAAAATACCCTGAGCACTTCCGGAGTTAAAAAGCGTCTTGTTCCAAACTCATCCGTGGCATAGATGTCAAAATGCTCATTGTGCTGAATGTCTTCCGTATCCAGCTTCATCTCCCCTTTTCCGCAGCCGGGATATCTGTACTGGACTTCATTTTTTAAAAGAAAAGCTCTATCCGTAGGGACAATGCGAACTTCTCCCTGCACTGTCACCGGGCTCTTCATACAATACAGTTGTCCTGTAAAATCATACACCGTGGTGGAATGCTTTCCGCCTGTTGTATGATAGGGACTCCAGATTTCCCATAAGGAGTCCTCTATCATCATGAAAGAACAGAAAGGTATCTTGCAGGTATTTTTGAGACTTTGGGGTGAATCTTACTACATCCTCCGGGGCAATTCCCTTCTTTTCCACCGTTAGGTCCGGATAAAAGTTCTGTAGCAGCGGTTCCAGAACCTCCTTGGCATAAACATCCTGAAGGCTTTCTTGCTTACCGAAAAACATTCCCGGCATCTTATGATTCATATTGTAATAAAACCAAAAAGACCGCCACCAATCAAAAAGTATCCAAGTAAGCATGCTTTTCGTTGCGGCAAAACGAAATAGTAAAAGCAGGAGAAACAGAGCAAGGTATTTTGCTGTAGACCACCTTTTGATATCCAACATTCTCTTCCGGAGGGCTTGAAGCTTCATTTGAAACTCCGCACTGTCCTCCATGTCCTCAATTTTCTTTAAATCTTCTTCCAAAGTTCCTAACATAGACATCCTTTCTATTAGAAAAAGCAGGCAGAAAAAAATCCCTATATCCCGACTTTTCCACCTGCCATATTTCGGACTTTAAGCCATTTCCCCTTATGAGCAAATGCTTTTCTTTCCTTAATCCATATTGTAATCCAAATCCTTCAAATCTCTCTTACCCTGTAAATCTTCTTCCAGAAAATCTACTTTTCTAAGTCCCTTGATTCCTGCCGCCAGACTTGTGGGAAAACTAACAACAGCCTGATTGAATACACGTACATTACTGTTTACAATCCGCTTTGCTGCTGCCAAATCTTCATTTTCACTGGCAATCTCGGACTGCAGGTTTAAGAATTGCTTGGAAGACAAAAGCTCCGGATAATTCTCTCCTACCATACGAATCTGTGCCAATACATCATTTTGGTTGGCAATCGCACGGTTTGTATCCTGAATACTTCCTCCCTGACGCAAAGCTACCAGCTCGGTAAATACCTTCTCCTCATGCTTGGCATAGGCCTTAGCCACCTTTTAACATTTCCGAAATGGTGTCGTAGCGCTTCACCAAGGTAATATCCACGGTCTTCTTGGATTCTTCGATAATAACCAAGTAACGATTCAGCATATTACTCTGTCCGATAAACCAAACAAGAACAATTACGATAAGGATAATGGGTACTAAAACCATATGCAGTTCCTCCTTTTTTTCCGGTCGCCCTAAGCTCTTTTCCCTAAGTTCAGGGCACTTACGTGCAAAACTTCTTTTGCCAAAAGAATTCAAGTAGATTTCTTAAATCTCGGCAGAAAACAGTAAAAAAATAGTTTCCTTGCCTATTATACTAAGAAACTTGAAAAAAATTCAAGAAATTTCTTTACTCTTGCACCTGCTTGGAAAAGGTTCGCAATAAAAGGAATCTTCCGAAGAGCGGTATAGAGAAGCATGGAAATCAGCACACTCATCACCGCCTGAATGGTATTGGTCAAGATTCCCGCAGAGGCAACGCCAAAATCAAAGACGAAGCTCTCCGCTACAAAGTATCCTGCAACGATAATCACTCCGCCGATAATCGTCGCCAAAAGAGCGGAGGAAAAGCTTTTCTTTTTGCCATAAACGGTAGCTACCAAAAAGCCTTCAATTCCCTTTACCAAAAAGGTAATCGGAACAAATACCGCATAGCCCAAAAGCAAATCCGCTAAGGCTGGACCGATAGCCCCCACCAGCGTTCCCTCTTTTCTTCCCAGTAGAAGAGCCGCCAACATAATCACCGCATCTCCTACATTGAAATATCCACGTATTCCCGGCACGGGAATCTTGGTAAACATCGTAAGAAGTGTAGAAAGCGCAATCAAAACCGCCGTGATTGCTATGCCCAAGGTAGTAAAACCGGATTTCGTATGCTTCTGTACTGTTGTTGTAGACATATGCAACTCCTTTCAGGGACAAAATTAGTTTTTTTCTAACACTAAGGACTATATCTCCAAACAACAGATTTGTAAATATGAATAATTTTTTTTATTTTTCAAAATGATATTTTTATTATCTATTTTTGTCTTTATTCGTTGTCCCTCCTAAAAACAAAAAAATGAGGCCGTGAAAAATCAAAAATAGTAAAGAATTTTCGGCAATATAGGTCTGAATGAGGGGTAGTCTGAGCCCGTCGGTACTTGCGAAAAACAAGAGAATCGCAGTTTTTCGCTTAGTATCCGATACGTGGCGAGGCTAGCGAGAGCGTGCCCCAATTTCAGACCTATATTGCTTAGAAAATAATTTTGATTATTTACAGCCTCAATTTGATTTTACAGTCTCATTTTTTATTCGGATGCGTTTTCTGTGGAAACTTTCTCACCCTTTTCGATACCGCAGATTCCCAAAGCTTCATCCACATTTTCCACGGGACGAATCTCCAGCTTATCCTTTACTTCTTCCGGCACATCTCGAAGGTCATCCACATTTGCCTTAGGAATCAAAACGGTTTTTACTCCTGCCCGTTCTGCTGCCATCAGCTTTTCGGGAAGTCCTCCGATAGGATTTACCTTTCCTTCCAGAGATACTTCTCCTGTCATGGCAATCTGCGGGCAAACCGCCTGTCCTGTTACCAGGGAGGATAATGCTACGGTAAGGGTTACACCTGCGGAAGGACCGTCCTTCGGAGTTGCTCCGTCAGGAACGTGGATATGCAGGTCATTTTCCTTAAAGAAGCTTGCCTTCTCCGGGAACATGGACTTTACCAGACTGATGGCAATCTGGGCAGATTCCTTCATTACATTGCCCAGCTGTCCGGTAATGGTGAGCTTGCCTTCTCCCTTGGTAGCAAGGGTTTCGATAAAGAGAATTTCTCCTCCCACTGCGGTCCAAGCAAGACCTGTGACCACACCGGCTCTGCCCTTTTCTTCCACAGCTCTATGATGGAGAGGATTCATATCCAGATATTCCTGAAGATCCTCTTTTCCTACGGTAATCTTCTCGCCCTTTCCTCTTACCAAATGCACAGCGGCAATTCTGCACAGGGTATCCAGACGCTTTTTCAAGCCTCTCACGCCGCCTTCTCTGGTGTAGTCGGAGATAATGCTTTCCAAAGCCTCATCGCTGAGCTCTACATTTTCCGGCTGAAGGCCTACATTTTTCAGAGCCTTCTTCATCAGGTGCCGTTTACCGATTTCAAACTTCTCCCTTGGGGTATAGCCCTGGTACTGAATCACCTCCATACGGTTTAGGAGAGGTGCGGGAATACTGTCTGTGGTGTTTGCGGTACAAATGAAGAGTACATCGGAAAGGTCGTAGGGTACATTCATATAGTGATCCGTAAAGGTATTATTCTGCTCCGGATCCAGAACCTCCAACAATGCTGCTGCAGGGTCTCCGTTGTAGGAGGAGGAAAGCTTGTCCACCTCATCCAATACCATTACCGGGTTGGAAACTCCCGCCTTATGGATACCGTCCATGATTCTTCCGGGCATAGCACCCAGATAGGTTCTTCTGTGGCCGCGAATATCCGCCTCATCTCGAACACCGCCCAGGCTCACCCGGACATATTTTCTACCAAGAGCTTTCGCAATGCTCTTTCCGATACTGGTTTTTTTCCGGTTCCGGGAGCACCCACAAAGAGGAGGATGGAACCGGACTGCTGCTTCTTTAAGTTCATCACGGCAATCTGCTGAATCATTCTTTCCTTTACCTTCTTTAAACCGAAATGGTCTTCGGAAAGAATCTTCTCCGCCTCATCCAAGTCAATGCTCTTCTGCTCTTCCTTCTTCCAGGAAAGTCCTGTCACAAAGTCCATGTAGTCATAAAGCATACCCGCCTCTTGACCGTTGGTACCTTCATTTTTCAACCGATTTAAAATCTTTGAGGCTTCCTTCTTGGCAATCTCATTCATGCCGGATTCTTCAATCTTAAGCTCCAGCTTTCTTAAATCGGAAACCTTCTCCGGATGCATCTCATCCAGCTCTTTTTGCAAATAGTCGATTTGCTTTTGTAAAGCCTGCTCCTTATAGAGCTTCTGGTAGTCCTCCTGCTGCTGGTTTCTGGCATCGGAGGTTACCTTGGTGACCTCTACATATTCATAAAGAATCTGCTCCAGCATCTTGGTACGAACGGAAAGTCTATCCTCCTTAAGTACCTGATAGCGCTCTTCATTTTTCAAGCTGAGCCAGGGAGAAAGAATGCAAGCCACTTCTTGAATGGAACCGTACTGGTCAATCATGGTCTGCATAATGCTTCCGGCTCTAAAACGATCTACCAGCGTCTTTAATTCCGCCTTGATTTCCTTCAGCTTACGCTCGGAATCCTCCCGATCCAAGTCCTCAATATCACTTAATGGAGCGGTTTCCAACAACAGGGGCTCCCCTTCTTTTTGAGCCAACTCCAGAATTTTAACTCTCTGTCCTGTACGAACCACCACGTAGCCGTCTCCGCTGATTTCCGTAACACTTCCCTCTACCGCAACGGAGTGGAACTCTTCCTTTCTTAAATCCTTTGTATTAAAACTGTCTTCCTTTAAAACAGCCAGTAACACATGGTCGTCCTGTCTGATTTCCTGTCCTGCAATATTTTTAAAGCTTTGTACCTGAAAATAAATGTAGGAATGGGGAAGAACCATCATATTATAAACCGGAATTACCCGCATCACATTTCCTCCTCTATACTCTGTCATATTGTCTTTCGCTCGTTCTATACCGTTTTGCGACTCTGCACTCTGCTCCACTGCGTTTTGTCCTGTGCTATGTGCCGCTGTATTCGATTCTGCGTTCCGCCCTGCACTTCGAGTTTCTGTATTCTGCCCTGTGCTCCGGGCTGCTGTATTTGATTCTGCGCTCTGATCCGCTTTGTTCTGTTCTTGCCTTGCATGGCTCTGCTCTACCGTCTCAGGCGCTACGGCATTATGCCCTTCGGTGTTTTGTACTCCGATACTTTGCCCGCCGAATTTTTGTCCTACAGAGTTTCGTGCTTCCTGAGGAATTTCTCGGGAAATGGCAGAAATCCGTCCCCTTTTTTTCTTCTTTAAAAGGGAACGGATTTGTTCCAAAACATCTTGCATGCTCATATACATATCCCTTCTGAAACAAGGAAAAAAAGCTTCTGCTCTTCTTCCTCATTCCTTTACGTTTTGTCTCATTTGTTAGCAATCTCCAATTTCGAGTGCTAAACCTTTTCAAAGAATAACACCCTCCTAAGAGGGTGTCAAGGTCTTTAGAAATTCTTTTCGATTTCGACTATTTTTTTAGCTCTTTACGAGAGCTATTCGGAAGATAACTCCTTCCTTTTCTTCCGACTATTTGTTCAGAAGATGTCTCTTTCCTTATCTTCCCAATGTTTATTCGGAAGCTTCTCTCCTTCCTTTCTTCCTACCGCTTATTCGGAGGATAAGTCTTTTCCTCTTCTCTTATAAAAAGTATAGGCTGATGCCAAAGAGGGAAAGGCTGAAAGACACACCGAAGAAAAAAACATTCCGCTTTCATCTCCGGTGGCCACATTTCTGGCCGTACGATAAATCTTGGTACAAATCTTCGGAATCTCCACTATCGGATTAAAAAAATTTCCAGCTTCTTTACCCCTAAAACGCCGGGATCATGGCTCACAATGGGAGCGGGGGCTTGCCGCTTTCCCCGGGAGGATTACCCGGTCCGGGCGGGGTGTTCGGATTCGGAGGAGTTGGCTCCGGCGGCACTGTCTCCGGGGGCGTTTCCGGCTCCGGAGGCTTCGGCTTGTCATAACGGTTATGAAAGGCAATTTCTCCTCTTTTTCATATCCTGCTTTAGAGGATCATTTCGATCCGTTACAATCAATACCGCAGTGAGATAGGCAGGTCTTGGATTTCCCGCACTATCCTTGTTTTGCAATTCCACTTTTACGGAAACCAGATACTCCCTATCGTCATAGGTCATATATTCCGTATCGCCCTTTTTCTGACGAATATCGTACTGATAGATTCCCTCCTCTGAAAAGGAAATGGGGGCAAAACGTTTCTCCTCCTTTGTTTTTCCTGCCCCTAAAGTGAGATGAATCTCTTTCTCATCCGGCACCAAATCAGAACCGGATATCACCGGTTCCAGCTCCACCGTAAATTCTTCCTCCGGGAATGAATCTCCCGCGGCATACAAGCTCACCGGAATCTCCACTTTTACCGGAGCAACGGCGGCATAGCTCTTCGGAACAAACAACGAATTCCCCAACAAAAGGCAGAGAAAAAAACCGATAAATTGTATTCTCTTTTTTCCCTTCATGCTTTCTTTCCTCTTTCCTTTCCTCCTACTTTACTGACTTACTTCATTAGTGACTTTCTTTCTAATCGACTTTCTTTCTAAGCGATTTTCTTCCTAAATTACTCTCTTCTTTACCGCTAAGCTTAGTCCTTCTTACTCTCTCTACGAGCTGCCTTCTTTGGCAGTTCTTTGTCCTTATCTTCACAATATTCTGATAAGTAATTATATTATCGGCGCACTTTGCAATTTTATATAAGCTTTTTAATAATATTTTGTTTTTTCTCTTTTACCGGAAGCTGCCCTCTCCCTTTGCTTTTTTTAAGAATTTTTATAGTTTCTTTTATAATTATAGTCTTTTTTTGAATAATCAAGCTGTTCTATTATGTTTTAAAAATTGGACAAATATATTTAATCTTGATAGTATCATGTGGAAAAATAATTATTTGTTAAAAAAACACTTATTACTCGCTTTCACTAAGTACCGGGCGAGCTCAGATTGCCCTCGTTTTAGACCCTATGCTGTTTTGCATCTCTGATATTTCATCTCTAATATGCTTTATAATTCATCTTTCTTTTTTTATATCCCTTTTCTTTCAAGCTAAAGAAGAGGGTTTTTTTAAAAACATACAGATTGGAAAAAGCATTTAGAATAAAAAAATATTTATAAGGAGGATATAGCTATTTATCCATCAAAGAAAAATCATTGTAGTCAGTCACTGTGTTTTGAATCAAAATGCTGTAGTGCATGGCTTGGAGCGTGCAAAAGGCGCCTTTCCGCTGGTCGAAGAAATTCTAAAGAGGGGGATAGGCATCATTCAGCTTCCCTGTCCGGAATTCTTGTATCTGGGAAGCAATCGTCCTTCAATGAATAAGGCTGAGTACGAAAAGACGGAAGGCTATGCCGAACATTGCCGAAGGATTTTAGAGCCTGTTTTTTGGCAGTTGGAGGAGTATCAGAAAAATGGCTATAGTTATATTGGAGTTTTAGGAATTCAGGAAAGCCCCAGCTGTTCCCTTTCCTTCCCCAAAGGCATCCTTATGGAAAAATATATAGAGGAAATGGAAAGAAGAAACTGGACACAGGCCTGTTTCGAAGTACCTGTCTTTTACGATGAAGAAGAGAAGGACGGTAAATGGGAAGAATATAAAGCTCGCTTTACTGCCTTCATAGAAGAAAAGCTTGAAGCTTAAGTGAAAAAGATGAAAAAAGCTCAAGTATTGCAGTAAGAAAAATCTGCTATGAAAAAACGAAAAAATGTGTGCTGTACGGTAAGTGATACAGCAGGAATTTAATAAAGGAGAATTGCAATGAACAAGTTAAATAAGAATACGAAGATTCTATTATTTTGTGCTCTGGCGGTGGTGGTAAATGTGGTCTTTGGAGATTTTGTCAGCATGCTAAAGATACCCCTTCTTTTTATGGATACCATCGGCACCATTTTCATTGCGGCATGCTACGGTATGGGCTATGGCGTTCTTACCGGTGTGGCCACCAACCTTTTGATGGGCTTTACAGCCAGCCCCAGCGCAATCCCCTTTGCCTTGGTCAATGTAGTGGTTGCAGTCGTGGTAGCCCTAATCAGTAAAACCGGAAAGAAGGGCTTCAGCCTTCCCTAAGCAATCCTTGCAGGACTGCTTTTAGCCATTTTATGCCCAATGGTTGGAGCTCCCATTCGTATCTTCCTCTTCGGAGGACTGACCGGATCCGGAACAGACTTGGTGATTATGGCCTTAAAGCAATCCGGTCAAGAGCTTTTTACTTCAGTTTATCTAGGGGCTGTTAGTGGAAACTTGGTGGATAAATTACTGTCCTGCGTACTGGTGTCCCTCCTCTTACAAAGACAAGCTATGAAACGAAGCCTCAGCTTGGCCTAAAGGAAACTACGCCCATTTTCCGGACAGGCTGTAAACCTTTGCCAAAAGACCTCCCAAAAACTTGCCGTGAAGCTTCCTGAATTGTTCCTTTTTCTTCCTTTAGGCGGTTTTTTTGTTCTTCATTTGCTTTCTGGTTTCCGCCTCTTCGTGTCTTCGATAGGAAAGCAAAGCTTTCTTAATATAGAGGAAACGCCCTCTTTTTTTCCGCCAAATGCAGGGAAGGCATCCCAATCCGTAATAAAACGATACTCATTTTTGAATAATAATCTTCTGCAATGTGCTGTCACATAGGTACAGCTGGGGCAGGAGATGCTGTTGCCAAAAAGCAGGGGAAGCTTTTTCCAGAGGCTCTTTTCCGTATGATGGGTAAAATGATAGGGAAGTCGTAGGATTCTTTTCACTTTCTCGGCAACATTCGGCAGCTTCTGTCCCATACCGTCAATGTCCTGTACCGCAGTAAAAATCAAGCTGGCATCCGGATAGAGGGAATAGGCATGCTCCACAGCCTTAGTGTAATCTTCATGATACAAATCGTCCTGATGGGCAATGGTCACCAGCTTTGCTCTTTTTCTGCCTACCTCCAAAGCAAAATTCCAATCCCTTGCCAAAGAGGGCTCTCCGTTTCGAACAAACAAGGGCAAACGATATTCCCTGGAAATCCTCTTTAAAAATGCATTGGGAGTTGCGGTGCAAAGATAAATAGGAGATTGATTTTTTTGCTTTAAAAGAGATTGAATGCATGCTTCCAGATAAGAGGATTCTCCATAGCAGGGAATGACAAAGGCATGCAACACCTTCTTTCTCTTCTTTAACGCAATAAACTTTCTTTCCGGAAGCCCTCTTACGCCTCTTTCCTCTGCATGAGCGGCGGCTTTTTCGATAAATGCCTCTGTTTTTTCCTTTGCTGTCTTAAAAAATCTGCACCTTCTGGCTTTTCGCGCTTTAAAGGAAAGACCGGATTTTTCCGACTTCTGAAGGATAGCTTGTGGCTGTTCTACCTTCCGTTCCGGTTCATGCGACAGCTCCTGCTTTTCTTCCTCCAGAAAGCGGTTTACACCGCCCTTAGCCTTTTCTCCTTCTGCAAATATTCTTTTTCTTCAATGCTTCCTTATCCATTTTTACTCCTTTGGCATTGCGGTAAGATTCATAATGCTCCTATTTTAACAAAAAAATTAATTTTATTTCCACCGTTATTCGGAAGCTTTTTTTCCCTATAATCTAATTTTTTTCCCTAACCCTAGTTCTCCTTTAATTAGAAGAAGGGACTATAAAAATCAAAAAAATAGATTTTTCGGCAATATAGGTCTAAATAAGGGGTAGTCTGAGCCTCGTCGGTACTTGCGAAAAACAAGCAAAAACGCAGTTTTTTTCGCTTAGTATCCGCTACGAGGCGAAGCTAGCGAGAGCGTGCCTCAAATTTAGACCTATATTGCTTAGAAAACTATTTTGATTTTATAGTCCCTTCTGTATATCACTCTTCCAAACCGGATTAAGCCTTCTTCTTTCTATAGAATGTATTGTCCATAGGAAGCTTGGTTCTGAACTCATGGTCAAAGGCATAATAAGCATTGGCAATGGCCGGAGCAATAGGAATGCTGGCAATCTCTCCGATACCCTTAGCGCCGTATGCAAATGGGATAGGAGTATCTCTTTCTACATAGATGGCGTGAATATTCGGAATCTGGTTTGCACGAAGCAGTCCCAAGGTTCCAAGCTTAGCAGTGGGTACGCAATCCTTTAAGGGGAAGTCCTCAGTTAAGGCATAGCCCATTCCCATCAATACTCCACCTTCAATCTGTCCTTGAATCGCAACCGGGTTTACAACCTTTCCGGAGTCATGGGCAGCATACACATCCGTTACCTGTCCCTGCTCATCCAAGAGTACCAGATTGGTTGCAAAGGCATAGGCCACGTGAGACTTGGGGTTGGGGAGGTCAGCGCCAAGCTTATCTGTGGGATCAAAGAATTCGAAGAAGTATTCTTTTCCTTCCAATGCGGAAAGGTCTCCGCCTACCTTGTCCAAATCTCCCTTAATCTCTAAGGCAATTCCCTTTACCGCCTCACCGGTAATCAGAGTCTGACGGGATCCGGAAGTAGTTCCGGAGTCCGGAGAATCCTCTGTGGATCCCTTGGAAAGATCAATCTTCTCCACCGGTAGACCGGTACTTTCGTGCATCATCTGCATAAATACGGTACGGCAGCCCTGTCCGATATCGGAAGCCGCAGTATACAACTCTACCACGCCGTTCTTAATAACCGCTCTGGCTCTTCCCTTATCCGGAAGACCTACACCTACGCCGGCATTCTTCATGGCACAGGCAAGACCCGCTCTACCCTTGTTGGCTTCGTAAATGTCCTTTATGGCCAATAAGGTTTCCTTAAGGGCTGTAGAGGAGTCCGCAATCTGTCCGTTGGGAAGAACCTTTCCCGGCTCGATGGCATTACGGAAACGAATTTCCCAGGGGCTGATGCCCACCTCCTCAGCCAGCTTATCAATCAACATTTCCAATGCATACTCACTTTGGCACACACCGAATCCGCGGAAAGCTCCTGCAGGTGGGTTATTGGTGTAATAACCATATCCATAGATATTGGTGTTCTGATAGGTGTAAGGTCCAACGGAATGAGTACAAGCTCTCTCCAATACCGGTCCGCAAAGGGATGCGTAGGCTCCGGTATCAAAGTAGATTTCACAATCCAAGCCCTGGAAAATACCATTTTCATCACAAGCCAGAGTAAAAGTACCCTCCATAGCATGACGCTTGGGGTGGAAGTTGATGGATTCCTGACGGGTGAACTTTACCTTTACCGGTCTTCCCACCTTTAAAAGCCATCAGCACGGCAATATGCTGTACGGAAACGTCTTCCTTACCGCCGAATCCGCCACCTACAAGCTTGTTCTCTACCACGATTCTGGAAGGATCCCAGCCCATCATGATGGCAATTTCTTTTCTGGTATCATATACACCCTGGTCACTGGTATAAACCTTCACGCCGTCCTTATAAGGGAAGGCAATGGCACACTCCGGCTCCATGAAGGCATGCTCTGTAAATGGAGTAGAGAAGCTCTCTGTTACCACATACTTAGCGGCAGCAATCGCCGCCTTGGCATCTCCACGGGTTACGTGTCTTTGCTGACAAAGATTTCCGTTAGGATGAAGCTTAGGCGCATTTTTCCGCCTTAGCCTCTGCAATGCTTCTTACCGGCTCCAGCACTTCGTACTCTACCTTTACAAGCTTCTTCGCCGCCTCCAAAATGGAAGGAGTCTCAGCAACGATCAGGCAAAGAGCGTCTCCGATGCAACGAGTTGTATCCCCTTCGGCAATCATTACATCCCAGTCCTGCTGAATGTGTCCCACCTTGTTGTTGGGAACATCTTCGGCCTTTAAGATAGCAAGAACGCCGGGAAGACTCTCCGCCGCCTCTGTATTAATCTTTAAAAATCTTGGCTCTTGGATACTCTGTACGAACAGCCCCTCCGTAAACCATGTTTTCCATCTCCACATCATCAGGATATTCTCCGGTTCCCAAAACCTTCTCTCGAACATCCACACGGAAAGCAGACTGTCCAACCTCGTAGTCTTCTCCGGATTCCAGCTCGGACTGAATCTTTTCCTCTCCCCGAAGCACCTTGGCAGCAAGCGCAATTCCTTCGATAATCTTCTTATAGCCTGTACATCTGCAAATGTTGGAGCGGATGGCTTTCTTAATATCCTCTTCTGTTGGATTCGGATTCACATCGATTAAAGCCTTGGCGCTCATCACCATACCGGGAATACAGAATCCACACTGTACGGAACCGGCACGTCCAAAAGCATAGACATAGGCCTCCTTTTCCTGAAGGCTCAGTCCTTCAACGGTAACAATGTTCTTTCCCACTGCCTTTTTGGTAGACAAAATACAGGAACGCACAGCCTTTCCATCAATCAAAATGGTACAGGTTCCGCAGGCTCCTTCACTACAGCCGTCTTTTACGGACTTACACTTTAAATCGTCACGAAGAAAACGAAGCAAAGGCTTGTCTTCCTTTGTTTCCACCTCTTTTCCGTTTACAATAAAACGAAATACATCCATCTCTTCCATAAGCATCTCCTAATTCCTAAACTCAATATAGCGACGAAGGTATCCTCTTCCCTTTTTACTCTTTCTCCTAAGCCGATGAAGAAAAAGAAATTGCTCCTCCCCTTTATCGGCTAAGCATTCTCACTGTTTTGAAAAGCTTTCGGTTGCTTATCGCAATCCGTATTCCTGCAGGATATCTTATTATTTTTTTAGCTCGCTCCTTATAATCTAAAAAAATAATTATGTCGTTTACAAATTAACAATATGATTATAAACGAAAAGCGGTGAGAGTTGCCACCCTCACCGCAAAGACTTCCCTTTTTTTCCAAAAGAGAGTAAAAACTTTTTGTGCGATTTGCCTAACAATTTTTTTAGGCAAAAAACCAAAAATATTTTTTTAGTTTGCTTTCTGAAGATTTTCCTTCACTACTCTTTCTACGGCATTTAAAAATATTTTCATAACCGGTGCAACGGCATAAAGATGTCCGAAATCAGCTTTCTTAACTCGTCTCTGGTATAGTCCTTTCCTGTTCCCACAATCTCCACCGCGGTAAGAATCAGTCCGGGAGTACAGAAGCCGCACTGCACCGCTGCTTCTTCGATAAATGCGGTCTGAACCGGATTTAACTCTCCGTTTGGCCCCTTAAGACCTTCTACGGTAAGAATGGACTTTCCGTCTGCCCACATAGCCAGGTAGATACAGCTGTCCACTGCCTCTCCGTTTACCAAAAACGGTACAAGCTCCGCACTCTCCTACCTCACAGCCCTTCTTTACAGAAGTTAAGTCAAGACGCACTCTCAAGGGCATCCAGGAGAGACTCTCTCTCATCTACAGCCAGTTCCACATCTCTTCCATTCACCTTAAAATGAATAATTTTAAGCATTGATCTGTCCTCCTTGTAAAACAATGGCTTCCTTTAAAGCACGCTTTGCCAACTCTGAAATCACCTGTAAACGGAACTCCTTGGAAGCTCTCCAAGAGCTTCTGGGACGAACCTCTGTTAAGGCGATATTTACATAGTTCTCAATTCTTTCCGTATCGGTGCAAGCCGCACCCTTCAGGCTTTCCTCCGCCTTCGGGCAACGAATGGGAGTAGGCGCCGCTACACCGTAGCCCAGTCTTACTTCTTCAATATGCTTCTTCTCTTTGTCCAGCTTTACCATTACCGCACAACCCAGAGTGGCAATCTCCATTGCCTTTCTCTTTCCGTACTTAATGTATTTTCCGCTGAAGCCTTCGTAATCTTCTTTCTTAATCAAGAAGCCGGTACAAACTTCATTTTGCTCACGGACAGTCTTTCCCGGGCCGGTATAAAACTCGGAAATCGGAACTCTTCTCTCCCCATTGGGGCCTGTCAGGCAAACAATGGCATTTAAAACCTGCATGCCTGCTGCGGAGTCTGCGGAGGTTGCTCCGTTACAGATGTTTCCGCCGATGGTTCCCATATTTCGAATCTGGGGACCTCCAACGGTGTCCACGGCCTCTCCCAGCATGGGGATATGCTTTTGTACCAGAGGGTCATTGGTCAAATGGGTAAAGCAGGTTCCTGCTCCAATGAAAAGGTCTCCGTTGTCCAAAAGCTTTACGCCTTTTATTTCTTCAATATTTTTAATGGATACCAGTGCTTTCCCCGCATCCTTTCCCTCACGAACACGAATCAATACATCGGTTCCGCCGGAAATGATTTCCGCATTGGGATTGGCAGTTAAGGCCTGCACCGCATCCGCTACATCCTTTGCTTCATGAAATCCCTGTAAATCAAACATGTCTTTATCCTCTCCTTTACCATAAGATAAATATCACTCTTGTGTTTTACGGACGGGAGTCCCGGCTAAAACAGGAGCCCCTGTCCTCTATGTTCTATACAATCTTGAGAAGAAATCGGCATAGGGAGGAAGCCCTCCCTATCGCTTTTCTTCCTTAGTCTACAGAGATTGTCTTAATTAATCCTGCCTCGCGGAAGGCATCTGTGAGTCTCTGGCTGGTCATCGGCGCCACATTCATGGCAACACCGGTAGCCTGTAAAGATTGCATTTCTCACCGCAGGAGCCGCCGCAATAACAGGAGGCTCTCCCAGGGACTTATTGCCGTAAGGGGCCGGTAGGATCCTCCAGCTCTATGAAATCCACTTCCAAATCCGGAACGTCCATAGCGGTAGGAATCTTAAAGTCTAAGAGGTTGGCATTTAATACCTTTGCGGTCTTCGGATCTACCAGTAAATCCTCGGATAAACCGAAGCCAAGGCTCTGGACCATTCCGCCGTGAACCTGTCCCCTTGCAGTGTCGTGGTTAATGATTTTTCCGGAATCATGCACTTCCACGATTCGTAAAATCTCCACCAGGCCTAAGGGAATATCCACCTCTACCTCGGCATAACATACGCCGGAGGAGAAGGTATTGCTCTTACAGTGGTTGGTACATTCCGCCGCAATATGCACGGACTTATCCAAAGAATAGAACGCGGTGTCTGCCAAAATAGCAAGGGGAAGTAGTGGGTTTCCGCTCTTCTTTTCCACAATCTGAGAATCCACCAGATCTAAGGAATCCTTGGAAATCTCTGTCTCTTCGGAAAGGGAAAGAAGCTCTCGAATCTTCTTTGCCGCAGCGGTAACCTCTTCGGCATATACGGTTTTGGAGAAATCCTGTACCGCATTGTTTAACATATATTCCGCATAGTCTAAGATACGATCCTTAAACTCTCTGCAACCTTCTTACAAGCCATACCGGAAACATAGGTCTGGCGGGAAGCGTAAGCTCCTGTATCAAAGGGAGAGTATCGGTATCCTGGGTGGAACCGATATAGATCTCCTCGTAGCGAATACCGGAGGCCTCTGCCGCCATCTGGGTAAATACAGTATCCGCACCCTGTCCAATCTCCGTAGCCCCCATAAAGAGCTGGCAGGAACCGTCCTGGTTCAATACCATACGAGCCGCAGCAGTCTCTAAAGCGATAGGATGAACACCGGTCTTATAGCAGAAAAATCGCCATACCGATACCTCTTCTCTTGTCTCCGCTTTGAGGGCTTATCGTACTCTGCTCTCTTCTCCTTCCAGTTTGCAAGTTCCGCACCCTTTATCATGGAATCCTTTTAATCCATAGGAATGGAAGGTAATGCCATTGTGCGGATCCTTAAATCCTGCAGGAATACAGTTCTTTAAACGAAGTCTCCAGAGGATCCATTCCGATTTTTTTCTTGCTAAATCATCGGTTAAGCACTCGGTAATCCATACAGACTGGGGAATACCGTATCCTCTCATAGCTCCCGCAGTAGGAGCGTTGGTATAAACAGTCCAGCAGTCTACCTCTGTACCGATCTTATCAATATATAATTCTTTGAAGACATTTCCGCAGTTTGCACAGATGGCGTGACCATGGGAAGCATATCCTCCGTTATTGGCAAAGGCTTCCATCTTTCTGCTAAGAATCTGTCCGTCCTTTGTCACCACCGCTTTGGTATGTCCGGTGATCTGGTGTCTGGTTCTGGTGCCGTAAATGGTTTCCTCACGGGAAATCTCCAAATCGCACCGGTCTTCCGCCCACCTGCATGGACATGTAAGCATTTAACGGGCTCATACAATACGTCCTGCTTTGTTTCCGAATCCGCCGCCAATATAGGGCTTAATGATACGAACTCTTCCTGCAGGAACCCCAAGCGCCATAGCTGTATATAAACGAACGATATGAGGGAATCTGGGTGGAGCAGACAATGGTAATCTTGTCGTTCACATCCACATAGGCAAAGGACACAGGAAGCTCGATATGACAGTGAGAAATCTTCGGCGTATCATACACCTGCTCGTAGGTGAAGATATTTTCCTCTCCATACTCTTCCTTAGCCTTCTTAAGACCTTCCTCAAAGGTATAATCCTTCTCCCCATAGTCATGTGGCTATGAACGATAACATTGTCCTTACGAAGATCCGGGATGAAGCGCCTGAGCTCCCTCCGCCAATGCCTCCTCCACGGTGGTCATCACAGGGATATTCCTCGTATTCCACCTTCAACAGACGAAGAGCCTGGTCACAGGCAACTTCATTTCTCCGCGATAACGCAGGCAATATCATCTCCGTAAATCCGAACTCTCTGATTCAGAAGCTTTCTGTCACAGATATCCTGGTGGGCTTTCTCCACAGACCAGGGGTGGCCGGCTGTAGGGAAATTGAATATCCGGCACATCAAAAGCAGGTGAGAATCTTTACCACTCCCGGTACCTTCTCCGCCTCACTGGTATCAATGCTCTTTACCAAACCATTTCCGATGGTGGAATGGTAAACCTTACCGTGCAAAAATATTCTTCGGCTCTAAGTCCGCAGTATACTTTGCTTCGCCTGTGACTTTTCCATAGGCATCAACACGAATCTTATCTTTCCCTACTGCACGCATGGAAACCCTCCTGACTGTTTGCAAATGCATCCATTTGGTTACGAAAATACAAGGCCTTCTTCCTCCGGAATGGCTTTGTCTAAGTATAAAATCACCCATTTCTGGAGTCTATTCACAGTTTTTGCCAAGCTTTTTTTGGTGCTTCTGTCATAGATTTAACAAAAATATTTTTTTAGATAATCTAAAATTTTGTACTGACTGGCAAAAAAATCCACTCCATCATACGGCTTATCCTTGCATCTTCCTACAAGCCTTGATATTACTGGATTTTTTTGGACTCAAAATGCCATTTTAATATTTCCAAGGTTTTTTTCCTTTATTTTTTTAGAAATTTCCGTGAACTTGTCTAAACTTTTTGGCGTATTGTCAAAAATATAGACAAGCACTTTTACAGAGTGTTACAATACAGTCCAGATTCTTGTTATAGGATTTTTTTATCTTTTTGAAAAAAACTAGGAAAGATTTCTATGAAAAAAATCACAAAAAGGGATAGCTACATTTTCAAGGAAGAAAGCTCTACAGTCCGACATCGGAAAATGCTGTTTGGGAGCAAAATCAGGAAGCTCCTTAGGCACAGTTTTGAACCATTGAAAAATATCGTAATCCCCGGTGATATTTCAGGAATCTTTTTTTCTTTTTCAAACAAACGAAGGAGGAAAAATGAGTCAAGAAAAGTCAGTAGCACGCATGGAGAACATTTACAAGCTGGACGGAAGAGTGCCCATCGGAAAGGCCATCCCCTTCGGATTACAGCACGTCTTAGCCATGTTTGTATCCAACCTAGCCCCTATTACCATTATCGCAGGAGCTGCACAGCCCGCCCTTACCCAGCAGGAAATTGCCATGCTCTTACAAAACGCGATGTTTGCCGCAGGTATCGCCACCTTTATCCAGCTGTATCCCGGTCTGGAAGATTGGCGCTAAGCTTCCTATCGTAATGGGTGTAAGCTTTACCTTTCGTGACCATCCTGTCCACCATTGCCGCAAACTTCGGTTATCCCACCGTTATCGGTGCGGTCATCGTAGGCGGTTGCTTTGAAGGTGTTTTAGGACTTTTGGCAAAGTATTGGAAGAGAATCATCACTCCCATCGTTGCCGCAACCGTTGTAACCGCCATCGGCTTCTCCCTTTTTACCGTAGGCGCACGTTCCTTCGGCGGAGGCTACGGAGATGACTTCGGTTCCAAAGAGAAACTTAATCATCGCCACTGTAACTTTACTTACCTGCATCGGTTGGAGCATCTTTTGTAAAGGGCTATATGAAGCAGCTTTCCGTTTTGGCCGGCTTAATCGTGGGATATATTCTTTCCATATTTATGGGCAAGGTGGATTTAAGCCTGATTTTCTCTGACGGCTTTGTGTCTTTACCAAGACTCTTCCCCTTTACTCCACAGTTTAACATCGGCGCCATCCTTTCCGTTTGTATCATCTTCCTGGTTTCCGCAGCAGAGACCATCGGAGATACTACAGCCATGGTAGCCTCCGGACTTAAACAGAGAAATTACCGAAAAGGAAATTTCCGGTTCTCTGGCTTGTGACGGATTCGGATCCAGCATTTCCGGACTTTTCGGCTGTGCTCCCGTAACCTCCTTCTCCCAGAATGTAGGTCTTATCGCCATGACCAAGGTAGTAAACCGTTTCACCATTGCCACCGGTGCAGTAGCAATGCTGTTGGCAGGACTTCTGCCCCCTGTAGGACATTTCTTTGCTTCCCTTCCCCAGAGCGTTTTGGGCGGATGCACCATCATGATGTTCGGAAGCATCGTAGTCTCCGGAATGCAGATGATCGCTTCCTGCGGTTTCAGCCAGAGAAATATCGTCATCGCTTCTCTTTCCTTGGCAGTAGGAATTGGCTTTACCTCCAGCACGGAGAGTAGCATCTGGCATATCTTCCCCTCCATCGTACAGACCGTATTCGGGGAAAATGTCGTAGCGGTAGTCTTTGTTGTTGCTTTGATTTTAAGTGCGATTTTGCCGCAGAACATGGAGGTGGCAAAGCTTACCGAATCTGTTGAAGAAGAGAAATAAAAAAAACTTACCGAGACTGTAGAAGAAGAGAATAAAAGAAAAACTTACATACTATGCAAACAATACTTGTTAAGCATACAGAAAAAGAAAAAGCAAGAGGTCCTCTTGCTTTTCTTTTACTTTAATCGTACAATATCTTGTACAATCAATCCGAAGGAGAAAAAAACTATGGAAGCTGTTGCCTATTCCAATTTCAGACAGAATTTAAAGCAATACATGAAGCAGGTCAATGAAGATGCTGATGCGCTGATTGTAACCGCAAAGGATGCGGAAGATACCGTAGTCGTACTATCCAAAAGAGAATATGACAGCTTGCAGGAAAGCCTTAGAATTCTATCCAATTCTTATTTAATGGAAAAAATACGCCATGGAGAAGCGCAATTCCGAAAAAAGAATTTTAAAACCCATGACTTGCTTGAGGTAAAAGAAGATGATTAAAGCCTGGTCCGATGAGGCATGGGAAGATTACCTCTATTGGTATGCCCAAAATAATAAAAGTACCATCAAAAAGATTCATCGCCTTATTGAGGCGATAGAAAGAAGCCCATTCTCAGGAATCGGCAAACCGGAGGCCCTAAAATACGAGCTTAGCGGAAAATGGTCCAGACGTATCACGGAAGAAGATCGGCTGATTTATGCTCTTGAGGATGATGTACTGTACATTTATTCTTGCAAGGACCATTATTGAGTTGAAGAAGAGAAAGAATTTCCATTATAAAAAGAAACGCTTCAGTAGTGATTTATCGCTTTTCAACAATATAGCCTGTAATAGGGGCACGCTCCCGCTAACTTCGCCTCGCAGGGGTTCTAAGCTTTTATAGTACAAAAGCCAAGAACCCGCGGGCTCAGATTGCCCCTTATTACAGGCTATATTTCGAAAAGCAAAAAGTGCTCAGACTTCTTATCGCTACTTCAGCGTTTCTTTTTTTATATGTTTTCTTTCTCTTGTTTTGAAAAAAATTATAGCTCCAAAGCCTTTAACCTGTTACGTCAAAGAATAAATTCTCCAGTGCTTCTTCATAGAGCTTTACCGTATAGAAATTCTTCAGCTTAGACTGTACTTTGTCGTTCTTCTCCGGTGTGAAGACCAGCTTTTCTTCATTATTACTGCTCAGCTTTTTCACAGGATAACGTTTCATTGCCTGTAAGCTATCATCCGGCTCGGTAAGATATAATGCGGTTAATTCTCCGTAGATATCCCACTCTGCACCGTAAACTACGGCAATCTGATTTCCGCTTGTATTAAAGCCGCTATGCTCCAGAAGCAGAACCTCTCCTTTTTGTAAATATTCCAAAACCGTCTCGGAAAAGTCGGAAGGATTGACTTCCTGCTCATCAAAGAGAGCTTCATTTCTTAAGTTCTGGGGAAGTGTACTGTTCTGTGCTTCCTCTCTTCCCAGGTTGGAAGCGGAAGCTGTTACTTCTGAACGAGAGAGGGTGGAAGCGCTGGCTCTTTGGCTTTGACCGGTTTCCTGTGTCTTTGGATACAGGGCATAAGCACTGGCTCCTGAAGGAGCATTGGCCTCGGTATAAAGCTCATCCAGACTATGTAGTTTTCCAAAGATTTTTGCCTTAAAGCTTCCGATCTGCGGTGTTTTTCCCTGTAATTTCACCACTGCATCACTTCTTTGTAAAAAGGCATGCCGTAAAGCATCTCGCTCTGCCGCATAGTAGCTTAATCTGGAAATATAGTTCTCTTCTCCTGCGCCGTATACTCTTTCCGCCACATTCACTGTATCATAGAAGCCGGAAGAAGCGGTATAGGGGAATGCTTTCAAAAGGCGTAAGTATTCTTTGCAATAACCAGATTCTCATCTTTTCTGAAGCTTCCTGCATATAAATCGATATCCTTGGCAAATAAAGCGAATCTGCTTTCTCCCTTCTTATCAAATCACTTGAAGGCGACTAGGCTCTGCTAAACCGTTTTTTTAAATTTCTCCTGAGTCTCTTGGAAAGCCGCCTCTCTCTTAGCCTGCTCCTGTCTTAAAACGCTCAGCATTTTCCCAGTCTCTCTGCTCTTGTGCTTCTCTTGCCTTTCTCGCAGCCTCTTTTTGTTCTGCTCTCTGCCTATCCAGGCGTTCTTGTTCCTGCTTAGCACGTTCCCTAGATCGCGCCTCAATTTCTTGTTTTCTACGTAGCTCATTTTGCAAATGGAAGCTATACAGCTCTTCTCTTGTTGCAAAGGGATTCTTGGTAGAGGGATTATAGCTGGTCTGCCAAGCACTGCTGCTTGAACCGGAGGAACTTCCGCCTCCGGAAGAACTTCCCCGCCGCCGGAACCGCCTCCGGAAAAAGCTTCCGCCACCGCCACCGGAGCTGGAACCGCCACCTCCGCCGCCGGAGCCTCCTGCACTCTTCACAACGCCGGAGAACTTCACCGCTCCTGCATTGGCCTCTGCCGCCTGGGACTGGGAAGCTCCTGTAGTCTCAGACTTTACCTGTGCCACAAGACTTACGATTTCCTCCAGGCTCTTTCCTTCTTTTCTGGCCTGCTCCGCTACCGCTTCCTTCTCTTTCGTGCTTTGTACGCCCTTGGAAAGGTCGAACAATGGCTCGCCCTTCTCGTTGGCGCACTTTCCGCCCTCCTGAACAAAGAAGCCGTCCGGTGTCTTTTCATTGTGATACATTCTTCCGGAATCACCGGCAAAGTAATAACAGTAGCCGTCAACCCACTGCCAACCTGTTGCCATCTTTCCTAAAGAATCCGCCTTGGTGTCTAAGAAGAACCATTTTCCGTCCTTCTCCATCCATCCGCTTTTTAAATTTTTGCTCTGGGGATCCACAAAGTACCACTGTCCCTTGCTTTCCACCCAGCCGGTCTTCTCCTGACCGTTTCCGTCCACGTACTTCCAGTTGTTTCCATCCTGTTGCCATCTTCCTTCAGAAGCCGCAGTACCCTGTCCCTCCGCGAAAGCCTGTCCGCTAAACAAACCAAGCAGAATGGCAGTAGCCAAGGGGAACAGTACTCTGTCTATTCCTTGTTTCTTCATTTTGCCTCCATTCCAGAAAAAAGAAGGACCTCCCTGACCGACTTTTCTCTATCCCTAAGGGGTAATCCGGGCCCTGCAATATGCCGCAAAGCCTTTTAGCCAACGTAACCGTTTTTTAACTACTCCCTTAAACGCTCTATACCTCTAAAAAGGTCGAGGCCAATGTTTCGCAAAGCTCTCGTTGATACAAGAGGAAAATACTTTGTCTTAAACTGCAAAGCCGGAAAATGCGTAACATTCCTCGACGGAAGACTCTCCTTCGTCTCTAAATCCGAAATCCCTGGAAGAATCCGTCTTTATTATAATCGTCAAGGTTTTTTTGACAAGATAAGCTTTTGATTTAATTTTTTTTGCAAATTCCCCTCCTTCCATTCGAAACAGGAATCCAAAAATTAATGAAGAAAGAAGAAGATAGAATTTTTCTATTTTCGTCTTTACAAGAGAAAAAAATGGGAGCAATATATTATCAGAAATAGGGTGAGGGATTAGGGATAGAAACGTTTCCGAAGAATGGCGTAAAAGCCACAGATTATCATAGAAAAAAATTCCATTTTAGGAGGCAGTATGAGCGACGATATTCTTCAATTTCAATCCGACTACCAGGAGGCCTGTCATGAGAAAAATTCTACAAAGACTGACAGAAGAATACAGACATCCCTATCCCGGCTATGGCAAGGACAGCATTTGCGACTCCGCAAAAGAGCGGATACGGGAAGCCTGTCAGTGCCCTGAGGCTATGATAGAGTTTTTGGTGGGCGGAACTCAAACCAATGCTACGGTGATTGATTCCTTTTACCCTCAACCTATGGCATCATTTGTGCCACCAGCGGGCATATTGCCGTCCATGAAGCAGGTGCCATTGAACTGACCGGACACAAGGTAATCACCCTAGAGGGAAAAAGACGGCAAGCTTTGTCCGATTCAGGTAGAGTCCTATCTTTCGGATTTTGCTCTGGATGAAAAATAAAATGCATACCGTACAGCCGGGGATGATTTATATTTCCCAACCTACGGAGTACGGAAGTCTCTATAGCAAAAAAGAGCTGGAAGCCTTGGCCCGGCTTTGTAAGGAGCATGAACTGGAGCTTTTTGTGGACGGTGCCCGACTGGCCTACGCCCTTGCCTCTCCGGAAAATGACCTCAGTCTTCCGGATTTGGCAAAATACTGTGATGTTTTCTATATCGGCGGTACAAAGTGTGGAGCTCTCTTCGGAGAAGCGGTGGTAATCCCCAATCCCAAGTGCCTTCCTCACTTTTTTACCTCCATCAAGCAACACGGAGCACTTCTTGCCAAGGGCTGGCTTTTGGGTCTACAATTTGATGAGTTATTTAAGGATGAGCTTTATCTTCATATCGGAGAAGGCCAATGCCTATGCCAGGGATATTAAACAGGCGCTGAAGGAAGCCGGTTTCGCCCTCTTTGGGGACTATCCCACCAATCAGGTTTTCTTCATCATTTCCCATACAAAAATGGAGAAATTAAAATCGCTAGCCCATTATGCCTATATGGAGCGCTACAGTGAACATTACAGCGTGATTCGCTTTGCCACCAGCTGGTCCACTACGGAGGAGGAAGTCCGACAGATTTGTGATATTATTAAACAACTTTAAGAATCAAGCAAATGTCCCGGACTTTTCCTTCTTTTCTGGCAAGATAATAGTCCTTATCTTTGTAAAAATCATAGCCCAGCTGCTCTACGACCTTTTCCTCTGCTCCCTTTTTGGTGATATAAAGGCCGTAATTTTTCATAATCGGAAAGAAATATTTCTTATAGTAACGCTTTCATCTTTTGTAGGCTTGCTCGTAAGTGGTCAGTATAAAAAAAGTCTTTAGGAGGTAGTACACTATGTTTAGTAGGTCGGAGATAGTAGAAAAGTATAAGAAAAAAGCCGGATGGCTTTCCAAAAGCTATACATTGAAAAAGGATATAGTGGAGGCTTTCAAAGAAGCTTGCGAAAAGCAAGGCGTATCACAGGCAAGCGTACTATCTGCTTATATGGTAGAGTACGCCAAGGCAGCAGGCATAGAAATAAAAGAAAGGGAATAATGATAAGCACTATAAAAAGCTAGGGTATACCGCCCTAGCTTTTTTCTTTTTGACTTTTCAAGCCGTGCATGTCTTCTTTGTTATGCTACCGCTCCGCCTATCCTTTTACGCAAACATTAGCTTTCCCTTTGCTTTTGGGATGGCTATTCCGTCCTCATTCGCCACCTCTAGCCACTCTGCTATAACGCTTTCGGCATTGTTTATGGCTTCTGCTCTTGTCTTTCCCTCTGCAAAGCATCCCTTTAGCTCTGGAATTTCTGCTATGTATAGCTTATCTTCTTCCGACCAGTACAATATAATTTCATAATTTCCCATATTTACCCCCTAATCAGCAAATTATTTTCAAGTATGAACTTTCTTATTTGCCTAATTTGGTATGCCTTAGCCATCTTCCCGCTTGGCTGTATGTTTAGTATAGACTCAATATCTGAATAAGTATAGATAAAGCGGTCGCCGTTTCCCAAGGATTTCAAAGAGATTTTTTTATTCTTTTTTTGACGTTCTTTCTTGCGAACAAACTTGAAAAACCAAGCTAGTACAGCTCCGGTTTTACCGGAAGAATGGCCTTTTTCTGAGCAATGGAAAGCCCCTCCATGAGCCATCAGTACTGCTGAGGGGTTAAAGTGCGGGCTTCCTGGTACTCCGTGGCCACTGCAGCTTTCCATCTGTAAATCGTTTATAGCAAAGAAGCCAACCGTCTCCTTCATAGAGGAGAGCTTTTATGCGATCACCGGTGCGTCCACAGAACAAAAAGATAGAGTTGGACTCCGTAGGATCAAGCGTGAATTCAGTATTGACTACTGCGATAAGGCCGTCAATACCACGTCTAAGGTCTGTGTATCCGGTACAGAGGTAGATGTGTTTGAATCCGGAAGCATCGTTAAGCATTTTTCAAGACCTTTATAACATTTGCCAGTAAATCCATCGGCGTGTTTTCGTCAATCCCTAAAACTACTTCATTTACGGACGCTGTTAACTTTGGCGATGGATAGCAGGAGGAAACCTCTACCTGTTGCTGTACTTCCACAAATCCACTCTGCGTAAGGGCAGCTTCCTTTACTTTTCTGAGCCAGTAGAAGTAGGCATTTCTGGAGAGGCCATGCTGTGCACAATAGTCATCTACTTTTAGACCACTCTCCTTACAATCTTTAATAATGTCAGCCCATTGCCCTGTTCGCATCCTGCTTGTAGCGAGTTTTGTGTTCATCTTGAATTCCCCCTGAGATAGTGTGCAAAGTGGGAAAAAGTTTGTAAAGTGGAAAAACTGCGTTCAACTTTTTCACACTTTTCACGATTATCTCAATTTTTATTGAGAGAAAAAAAGATGACAGGTTATTTACCATTTACGAAGTAGAATGAAAATGAGCAAAACAAAAGACACGAACTTTTTTTACGGTTCGTGCCTTTTGGCTTGGTCATTTATGTGGTCAGCTTGTTCCCATTTGTTCAGATAATTACTTCCTTATCTATCTGCTTCATTATCCGCTTAGTTTCGATTAATATAGCAATCATACTTTGATAGTGCGTTATGTCGCTTTCGGACAATATTGCTCCTTTTCTGTCTTTCAACCATTTTTGCAACGGCTGATACCCTCCAAGCCCCATCTCCCAAATTTCCTGTGGAATATTAGTGAACTTACTTCTAGTCTTATTAAGAAAAATGCAACCTGCTTTATACTTAGGAGCATCAACCATTAGACTACTTCCACGCTCAAAGACAATCCCATCTGCTGAATGTGTTGTTCTCATTAGATGCAATTCTCTTAGCTCTTTTCCAAGCGAAATCATCTTGAAGAAATACTCCCTATCTCTCGGATATGGTATCTGAGGGAAATCAATTTTTAATTGATTTTTATATTTTGCTCGGTACTGTTCTGAGTAAAGTACCGCATAAATATAATCTAGAACATCAACAGCGGAAAAAGCCCTCTGGCGATTCGTAAAGTATACCAATCAAACTTCATCTCAATGATGTTTTCCAATGCTTTTATTATATCGGCTGAGAAGTTTGCTTTAGGCTTGACTGCATTACGGAACCTATCATGTTCAACCACAAATAGAGGCAAATGATATGACTGAATAGTTCGCTCAGCACACTTCATCTCAGAAACCATATCTGAAACGAGAAAACTGTCTATTGTATCAGATTTATTTTGCCTTCCGACAAGAAAGTGCATAATTGATGAAACCAGAACACATATGTATCATCGTGGAATATCGTGATCTGCCCAAAAATCCACTCGACTTATTTGTTAATGCGGTATATCTAACATCGAATGGTCTGAACAATATCGGGATTAAATGATATTCATTGCGGAGCAAGTCCTGTTTGGCAGCGCTTACCGTCCAAGTTCCTTCCGCCTTAATTCCATACTTATGTGCAAGTTCAATTTCTGATAATGAGCAAAAATCATTTACTAAACAGGTTATCGCTTCCATTGAAGGTTGCAACGTAAGCGCATCATTTTTGTTTGGACTCCAGTGTTCTTTTCAACAAAAAGTCCTGCAACTGAAAATCCTTTTTCATAGGATGCTGTTCCAGAGTAGTCTTTATTATCGAAAAAGTAATAAGGAGCTTCTGGTCTTACAACATCCAAGTTAAGACTACTAAGGGTAGACTTACCAAGCAAATCCAACTTGTATTCCTGCAAACCAGAATACATCTGTGTAATGCAAAGTCACAAGACTCTTTTTGCTCTTTGCTTTTTTCACAAAGATATGGATGCTAACACCTTGCTGAATATCAAATACATTTTCGTCCTTACTTCCGTCTGGACACTTTTCCAGTCTGTTAGAGTCCCCGTGAAGATTTACAATATAAATCTCATCAAATGTGCGTAACAATTCATAACGCATTTTTCTGTGGGTAACTCCGTTAATAAAGCTATTGTTAGATATATACGCCAATACCGAGTTGTCAGCTTGGTCACATACATATTGCCCGAATCGAATGAACTTAATTGAATCTTCATCCAGATTTAGTTTTCGTTCATTTAATCCTTCCTTATACAGCTTTATTAAATCTAAAATCCATTCATTCCTGTTAACGCTACTGTTGCTATAAGGCGGATTTCCAATGACTACATTTATACCGTTGTTTTTCTTAACTTTATTTGCTGAAACAGCTTCAAAAGCTAATGGATCCTCGAACAGGTTAAGCTGATTTTCCGAGTTTCCCGGTTTCTCCAAAGTATTTGTCAAGAACACCTGAAGTCGCTCGTCTGTATCAAACAAATATCCAGTATCTTTGAGTACCATCGCCAGTTTCATATGAGCGACCGCATATGGAGCCATCATAAGTTCAAATCCATTTAATCTTGAAAGCAAGTGCTTAGGTACATACTCGTTCCATTCAGCTTGAATCTGGCTTTTTCGTTTTTCCTTTTCTTGCTTCACAGAAATTCTGATAAATCTGCAAAATTGCCTGTCTTAAAAATGTGCCAGTTCCGGTCGCCGGGTCAAGAATCTGAATTGCTGGAACTTCTTTTTCATCCTCAATAGTCGTGCGCAAACCATTTACTCGCTTCTTACTCTCTCGTAAAAATTTGACTTTCTTTGTTTTCGTAGAAGCAAGTCCTTCAGTTACGCCGAAATCTTGACACTAATATATCGTCAACAGCTCGAACAATAAAAATTAACGACAGGTTGCGGAGTGTAATAAACGCCACGCTGAACTCGTTGTGTTTTATCATATTCAGAAAGGAACTCCTCATAGAAATGGATAACAGGGTCTTCACGACCACCGCCGGTTTGTCTGTTAAAATCGGTGATTATGGAATCCGTATTCGTATGAAGAAGCAATTCCACGATATTTCCAACTTCAAGTTCATCGAAAGACAATTTGCTCTTTGAATTCTGAGAACCTATGCACTCCTGCAATAAACTCTTGAGAAATGGACTCGTGTTGGGAATACACTCAACAGCTTCTTGTGCATTAAAATCTTCCTGACTGTTGTCCATACATCTCGCAGAGAAAAGACCGTATACGACTGTCTGAGGCGTACATATCTGCAAACTGCTGTTCAGTCATGTCATGGACAAGGGTATTCTTAAATTTCTCATACAAAAGGTGGACATAACCGTTACTCGTCTCAATTTCAAGTGTACCGAGAATGCGGTCACGGATATTCTGTGCTTCCTCCGCTAACTGCACAGTTAGAGTATGTGCATCCTGAATTGCCTGTCTATATCGAGTAGTAAATGCAGACGACCACGCTTCATGCCAAGCGACCACGTCAGAAGTATTGCTTGGCCATGCCAGCTTGGACAATCTTTGCTCAAATACATTGATTTGAGTAAAATCTTCCACCGCAGGCTCACAGGAAATCATCTTGATTTGTGGCAAGCCTTTTTCTGCATCTTCAAAATAGGCTGCGCCAATGGTTGTCTTGTTGCGTTCGCCCCAAGTGCAAAGGAACAGCAAATCTTTTTTATCCCATACAGCATGGTCAGCATTACGACGGGAAGGAACTAACCCGGAAAGAATTTTTCTCAATGCAGATACTTCAAAACGAGTGCTTTCAAAGTTTACAAAGAAAACTCCCCAACGCTGATCATCAACCAGTGGACGCAACTGCTTGAGGGAAGTAATCTTCGCAAAAGCTTCATCTTTCAAACCAAGGTCAGCAGCTTCAAAATCGTAGGTAATATCATCAATATCATAGTAATCGTCTGGGTCAATAGCCCAACCGAGATTTTCGGAAAAGTAAGTTATCAAAGATTCTATGTCATTTACTTTTCGTAATTCTTGTGCCAAAATGACGCACCTCCTTTTAACACAGTTCCAGCCATGTAACCAGTCTCGGTCTCACACCAAGAGGGGCTTGCACGGAACGCATATAGTTTTTCTTAATGTAGCTCTCAATAGCTTTTTCGGGCTTCTGAAAATCCAGATACATCAGTGTATTTTCCTCGCCTCGTCCGGCGTACACTTAAGTGCCTTCCAGACATCGTAGGTGGATTCCATAACCTTTTGGGTATCTGTGTCAAGTAGGTACCAGCGATACCAACCGTCTCCATCCGTCCATGTGCCATCAGTCCGTTTCATGGGCAACTCATAGCAGAAGAAGAACCCGGTAAATGTAGATGCCTGTTTTCCGGAATACATTTTTTTAGGTAAGTTTTCCACAAGTTTAGGATAATCCGGTTTGTGAAGCAAGCAGTTCTTGATATGCAAGAGCCATTTCTTCGCCCCAGAAGTTTCACCCTCATACTGAGAAATTAAACTCTTTCAATGCGTCAAAGAGTCATCTTCAGGGGTCAACAGTTTCTTTCCCTCGATACCGAAAGTCTTTGAAATCCGGAGAGTTTTTCTCGATACAGTCTGATACAGATTAAGGAGCTGTTCCAGTTCCGTAGGCGGTAAGAAGTTCCAGTAATACGCATTTGCTCGGTCAGCAGTAAGCTCTGGATGGTCTGCAAGAAGTCTTGCTTCGATTTCGGCGTTGCGGCGGCGATCCACGACCAATACGCTGCATAAGGCGAACGGGATTCCAATGAAGCTCATAATTGACCAGACAAGAAGCATCTTGTAGGTTCAAAGCCTTCTGCCAAAACATCTGTTGCAATCAAGATACGAATTTCGTCATTGACATCAGCAGAACAAGAATCGTTGTAGTACGGGCTAAATCGGACCACCATATCGTGATCGACTGCCCTTTGATTGTCCGTCTATTTCATACAGACCATCAAAGCCAGCATTTTGCAGTTCGTGATAGATATATTTCGCCGTAGACCTAAACTCTGTAAAAATAATGACCTTCTTGTTCTTTACTCGCTCATCTTCTGTAAGGATGCGTTTTAGTTCACGGATTTTTATCATCCTTGCTTGAATCGAAATCCATAATATCCTCGATAAACTCTGCAAGGACTTCCATATCAAGAAGGGTATCATCCAGCATAGCACGAATATCAAAATCGTCCTCGCTGAGATTTTCTTCAACTTCCCATACATAGTCCGGCAAATCATCTTCCAACTCATCAAGCGTAGACTGCATATTGTTTTCGATATATTTCTTTACATAATCTAAGACAGTCGCTTGGCGGTTGAGAGTTCGTTCAATCAGCTTCATATTGCCGTGTTCTCTATAAGCATTAAGAAATGTATAAAGACGGAAATAAATCCTGATGCAAGTTTCTTCAAATGCTGCGATAGAGCTTTCAAAACGCTTTAATAACAACTGACGAATCAAATTAACGACCTGCTGTTGACGACCAGAAACCATCAAGTCAATTTTAGATTTATCACCGATATAATACTCGTCCTCATAAGGAGAGTATACCGCAAGAGATAAGATAGGAAGGCTACGTCCAGTTTCTTTATCTTTTCGATAGAACGAATCCACGAAGTCATCAATCAGCTTACCATAAGATGCTCGAAGGGAATAATTTGCAACAGTAGGAGCTTGACGAATAGAAAACAGCACCTTGTCTCCTCAGCATTTAAAAGGCTCTTTTTCACATAGGCACGGCTACGCTGAACAACCAATTCGTTTACAAGAATATCTGCACGGAAAATATCATTAGATACATCCACGGCATCTGCAACATCGGTTCCTGTTTGACGTTTCAAGTCAGATTCCATCTTTTTGAAGTGTCCAGAAAGGCTATGGATGCCGAGAGGTGCAGGTGCAAAATAATCATCCTGTCTATGTGTAAATAATTCAATCAGATGCTGTAAATCCAAGAAACTATTATTGATGGGAGTAGCAGTGAGCATAAACATCTGCTTCTGATGCCCGGTAGCCATCATATCAAATAGTTTGCGATAACGGTTAGAAGAACGATTGCGGAAATGGTGTGCTTCGTCAATCACAATAATTTCAGCCTGTTCTTGGATTTGCTTCATGAGATTTTCGTTTTTCTCTAATAGAAGGTCTGTATGATTGATAATCTTGAAAGGGTAAAAACTCTCAAGGATTTCGGGAAGGTATTTTTTGATGGTTGCTTCCCATACCGAAATTCTTGCCGATGCTGGAACAATCAAAACCACATTTTTACGCTCTTTCTTTACGAAGCGTTCAATGAGCATCATACCTACAAAAGTCTTTCCTAAACCAACGCCATCACACAGAAAGGCACCAGAGTAACGATCAGCAATTTCTACCATGCTGTTATAGCCGTCACGCTGATATTGAGAAAGTCCTTTATAGATTACAGAATCATGTTGTTCCCACTCAGAGACAGTTTCTTCTCTACTCTTGAAATACTCATACATTGAACGCATATACACATCGTAAGGGCTAAATTCCTTAACATGATTTTCGATTACTTTCAAAACAGCAGTCGTTATATCTTCCCCCTGTTCCCAATGTTTATCGAACCATTCTTGGAGTTGAGCGACATCACTACTTACTTGCACATTCAGTTCGATGTTCTGTGTTAATCCAGCCATTGTAAAGTTGCTGGAACCTACGAGAGCATATCCAGACGGTACATTCATCGCCTGAATAAACTGTTCCCGGTAATCATCCCGAAAATATGTGATATAGGCTTTTGCGTGAAATTTATTTTTATTAAATACTCGACACTCAATTTTGCCAGATTTCATGGCATCTAAAATAGCAGGAACACCAACAAGGAACTCATTGCGTTCATGCTCATCATCAATGCTATCATTGAAATGAGAAAGCAACGTTTCAACAACCTTGTCAATTACGTCTTTAGTTCTCTTGGTCATTTCATTACCAAGTATTATGCGGATTTTGTCCAACTTCTGCCAGTGAGGGTCCAGAGCAAGAAGTCCGCCAATTTCCATATATCCGGTAGCAATATCCATTTGTTTGGAAACTTTGCACCAATCAATAAGATACTCTTTAACGGATTGTTGTTCTGTAGAATTATCTACGATATATAAATCTTTGTATGACATATGAAGAGACTCCTTTCTATTTATCTGGTGTTGTCTTCTTTTGCTCTGGTATAAATTCAAGAATATCATCGACCTTGCAGCCAAGAGCAAAACATATTTTTTCAATCGTATCAAGGGACAGATAATTGTCACGCTTTAATCTCGTAATGATGTTTGCACTAAATCCTGCTTTTTCCATCAGTTCTGCGTTGGTCATACCTCTGTCAATCATTAAATGAAACAATTTTTTATAGGTCACTGCCATGTTTTCGTCCTCCTTACTGCATTTTAGCATATCACGAAAACGTGAAAAATCAATGTTTCAAAACAGCTTTAGTAAATTGATTTTTATAATTATATAGATTGTATGGCGGCATCAGGAAGAAATGCAGAGAGAATAGAAAGCTTACGGACATATGTGTTAGAGAATTGGGCAGCTATCAGAAGAACGCTAAGAAACAAACTTGTACAAGGCTGTAGTGCAGAGAGTCATGTAAGTCATGTATTATCTGACCGCTTAAGTTCAAGACCTTTATCATGGAGCCAAAAAGGTGCTGACAAGATGAGTAAGCTAAGGTGTTATGAGAGAAACTATGGAAGAGAGAAGCTTCTTCAGTTGCTGAAGATAGGTCGAGAAGAAAGGAAGCTGGAAGCGACCGGAACAGAAGGGATAAGTGTAAAGGAAATAAGGCTTAGAGATGTGTTAAAAGAGCACTACGATGCGTCAAAGAAATATAGACGGACTCCATGCATCAATGCCGGGAGAAACAGTTAAGAAGACTTTCTCCATACGGAACCACCTCCGTTTATTATAAAATTTTGAGTTTGTGAAGTATGTTTATTTTGATATTTTGATATAATATATCTAAATAAACAAAACGGATTGTGAGAATTTTGGAGATGAAACTATAGCTATACTATGGAAAAACTTTGAAGAATGGATAATTCTTATACCTTTTTAAAAATGGAATATTTTACAGATACATGTGCAAAGGAAAATAACTTAAAAACTGGACTATAGCATAGAGTCTTTGGACGAGCTGGAAAATTGGATTCTTAGTAATTACAGTGAGATAAAGGATTTGATAAATGATACTAAGACCTTGGATTATTTGGCAGTATATATCGGCGAGACTTTCAGGAAGCATATAGGTGGAGAATGGTTTATAGATTTGAAAAATAAAAAGAATGCATACTACTCTATGCCTGTTTTAACAAGTCCTGATTACATAGGAGAAGTATACAAAGCTCCAATGACATATGCGACGGCATGTATAAATAGGAAAAAGGGAGATTATATAAGCACTATTCTAAAAAACTGTATGGAAAATATGGCCTATTGCCACGAGTAAAACTTCCAGTTTGACTGAATGAATACCTCTTCGGACAATTCTCTTGTACCAACGGTCGTTTTTTATAATTCCGAAAGTTCCTTCTGCTTGTATCGAACGGTTCATTCGTAATAACGCACCCTGGATACTTTCTAGGGTTTTTCGATTACTTCCTGATGCATTTTTCTGATTTTTTCTCGTATTCAGCCATTACGCACATACCTCTTCTACTCTTTCGGTCAGAAAGCAAATTTTCGCGTGCTCTAGTGACTGATTATTTAATTTTAAGAGGCCGGGGACAGCCATACGCACCCTCTCGATGAGCACATCAAGCGAACCGCTTTCTATGACTAGCCCCTTTATATCGTCGCTAGTAGCCACCCATACGCTTGCTTCACTATCCCATAGTAAATTTACTGTATAGCTCATGTTTTCCACCGTTCTTATGCCTTGAATATCTCTTGCCCAGTATACGCATTAAGGGCTTTCTTGATGTAGGAATTCATGGGAACCCCTGCTTTATCAACAATAGCCTTTAACTCCTCATAATCAGCCCTGCGTACATTAAAAGGGATTAGAAAGACAAGTTTTAATAAAAAGAATTTGGAACGCATTAGATGGTGCATTCACTTCTCAAGCCAGCGCTTTGCTATTGTTTCCGTCCCCTATGGGGATCTTTTTCTATCTTAGTTCTTCTTATCTCTTATGTCCTATAATCCTAATGCCTCTACCCATTCCTTTTCTTTAAATCCCACCAAAACCTTATCTCCATAAAGGAATATGGGTCTCTTTACCAGCATACCGTCTGTAGCCAGTAGTGCTTCCTGCTCTTCCTCGGACATATTGGGGAGCTTATCCTTTAATTCCATAGACTTGTACAACTGTCCGCTAGTATTAAAGAAGCGCTTTAAGGGAAGGCCGGATCGCTCCTTCATCTCATGGATTTCCTTGGCGCTGGGGTTTTGCTCCTTAATCGGGCGCTTTTCAAAAGGCACATTGTGAGCCTTTAAAAATCCTCCGCTTTTTGCAGGTACTGCAACGGTCATAACAAATAAATGTATTCATGGGTTTTCCTTTCTGTTTTAGGCTTCTACTAAGCCACTTCTTTCTTTTAATAAGGTATCTATGTCTTCAAAAGCATTCTCCAGACGCTCCACATGATAGATTTCGTATAAATCATAAATCAGCTTGGTCAAGTCTGCCTCATCCCATAACTTTAGAATATCACTCGCTTTTTTTGCTTTTTTTGAAATCTGCATATCTTTCCAAAAGATAAATAAAAACTCTCCTTCTTTACTCATTTTCTTCACCTCTAATATATTGGGAGTTACGAGGATTTCCGGTAATCATTTCACTTTCCCACATTTCAAATACAATTTGCGGACTAAAGGTGTATACCTCTGTCAATGGATCCAGTAGCATTTGATAGGTTTCCGAGAACAAAAAGGAACGAATGGCTTGCATATCCTCCATTTCGTACTTCATTTTTATCAAAAGAAATCACCTGACGATCAAAGAAATCCCTTTGTCTGGCACTGATCTCTGTCACAACTGCTCACTCCCTTCAAAACGTAGAACCCTCTTTCCTAACCCCATGCCTCTATTTATAACAAAAAGGAAGGAGAATGAACATCCCTTCCTTCACTTTATAAAAGCTGCTTATAGTCTCTTTACAAAAACTTCCGGTCCGTATTCTTTATTTCCGGAAAATCTTTACCCCTGCTCTTTTAACAGCTTTCCCAAATACTCAGCCAAATGCTCATGGGCGTAGATATTGGCATTCTTCTCCGCAGTAGGGTTATAGTTGGTGTTGGTATTTACGTCATAAACATAAATCTCTCCGCTTTCCGACTGTACCCACTCAATCGCCGCAACGTCAATGCCGCTGTGCTGCAAAAAAATTTTGTGTAGGCCTGCTCTCTTTCCTTCTCCAAGGGTTCTGTAATTTGGAACTTTTCGGAGCTTTCCAGCTCTTCCTTCTTCTTTCCAATCTGGCAACCGTCTGCCGGGCAGAGCTGGAAGCCGTCGGAGGAATCAATGGATACGGTATATAAAAACTTCTGTCCGATAAACTCGGAGCGGCGGATTCTGCCGTCTGCGGGCTTAATATACTCCTGCAAGAGGGTGATGCCGTCTACGGATGGCTCAAAGGCCGGGCTGTTGACATAGGCCTCCAGCTCTCCTTCATTTTGAAAAAGCTGTACTCCCAAGCCCTTTCCTGCACGGTTATGCTTGGTAATCAAGGGGTAAATGTTTAGCTGTCTTGCTCCTTCCAGAATCTGATCCTGTCCTAAAACCGCCACGGTTTTGGGATGGGGAATGCCATTTTCCTCTAAGGCCAGGTACTGCTTTACCTTACTAATTTCCAAGTTTATGGCCCCTAAACCGTTTACCACCTTGCGACCGTGTCTTGTGAGCCAGGAAAGCACCTGCTCCGTATATTCCGGCGCATAGCGGTGGCCTCTGGTATGGGAGGAGGCAGACATACGGTTGTAGAACACGCCCTCAGGGGGCGCCTCCTGCAAATTCAGGATTCCCTTGGATAAATCCCATAGCTCATAGGGGATCTTCTTTTCTTCCAGCCACTTTACCAAATGCTGAGTCCATTCCAGATTTTCATGGATTACATATACCTTTTTCTCTGCCATATTACTTCCTTTCCAAAATTTTCTATTCATAAATAATTTTCATCAGAGGATTCATGCATGGTCACTGAATATTCCTTCTATGAGGATATCTTGGCTCGCATTGCCGAATGAATATTCCTTCTATAGGATTCCTTAGCCTGCATTGGCAACAAGTTCCTTGCCTGTCGCATTTTCCACCTTTGCTGTCTTTTCTACTTTTTCCGCATTCGCTTTTTTACTATCCAATACAGCCACTGCTAAAGCCTGCCCTACCACATTCAGAGCGGTTCTTCCTGCATTTGCAAAGAAGTCTACGGACAATATCAAGGCTACACCTTCCACAGGAAGTCCCAACTGGGGAGCTGCCGCCAATAAAACTACAATAGCTCCGGAAGGGATGGTTGCCGCGGTCTTTCCGATTAAACTTAAAAGAAGAACCGTAAACAGTAAGGCCTGGGTCGTGAAAGTAATGCCGTAAGCATTTGCCAAAAAGACAGTCGCCAAGGCAAAATACACTGCCGCTCCCTCAAGATTAAAGGAGTAGCCGAGAGGTACCACGAAATCCGTTACCGCCTCGTCATAGCCTCCCTTCTTCAAACGCTTCAAAAGTGGGGGTAAAACCACGCTGGAGCCGCCGGACACAAAGGCCAGTGTCACCAAATCTCCGATACTCTTGAAAAGCTTTACATAGTTTACCTTATATAGAATAGCAATAACAGGGAAGATTACAAGTGCCAAAACGCCGTAGCCAAGGTACATTCCCAGGACAAACTGTCCAAGTCCCACCAGCTTGTCCACTCCGGTTGTTGCCACGTCCTTGGCAATAAAGCCAAATACGCCCACAGGGAGAGTAAAAATCACCGCATCTAAAATCTTGTAAATGGCGGCAATCCAAATCTTTGTACCGGAAAGGAAGGCGTCCTTCTTCTCCTGCTCCAGCTGTCCTACGCCATAGCCTAAGAAAAATGGCAAAAAAATCAGAATCGGAAGTAATGCGCCGTCTGTAAGTGCCTTGAAAAGATTGGAAGGAATGAAGTTTAAGAAAAACTCATCAATCTTCACGCCGGTGGCGATTCCCTCCAAACTGGCACCTTCCTGGCCGATATTTACCCCCTGTCCAAAGCCTAAGTAATAGGAAGGCAAAGACAAAGAGAGCGGTAATTCCTGTAGTTACTGCGAAGAAATACAGGAAGGTCTTTCCCAGGAGCTTCTGAAAATGATTCTTGCCCAGTACCTCTGCCACAGCCACCACCACAAGGGGAAGTACCAGAGGAATAATCAACATGCTGATAAGCCGGATAAAAGCCTGTCCCAGAAACTGGTAAAAGCTTGCGAATTGGGGAAGGAAATATCCTGCTGCCCCTCCTAAAAACAATGCTATCAATAATTGTAAGCCTAAGGCTATCTTTTTCTTCTTTACGTTACCCATAGTTCTCTTCTCCTTCTTCTCCCATACATTCCGCTTACTACTTTCGGATTTACTACTTCTTCCTTTTTCTATACGCATTTCATCCTGTTGTAACTTACATTTCCTATAAACCTACTAATCAACTAGGACTTCTGTACTATAGCATAAGGAGCCTTCCTATGCTAATTCTTATTTCAAATGTTTAGTTATAAATTTCATCTATATCAGGCTTTTCAATTTTTTACAATTTCTGCAAAAAATTTGCATCCAATGTGCCATTTTCGTTAATTTTTGCTATAATCTAGGTAGTTATGCCAAACACATTATTCTTTGGAGCAAGGAAGCAGGGAGCTCCCTTCTCCCTCTATAGAAAGGAGACACAAATGGATCAAGGCAAGTTAGAGCGGATTTTAAAGAAGATGGAGGAGCGGAATCTTTCTCAGATGATTATTACCGACCCACCCGCCATTTTCTATTTAACCGGAAAGTGGATTCATCCCGGCGAAAGAATGTTGGCATTGTATATCAACACAAAGGGTGACAAGCATCTGTTCGTAAACCGTATGCTTCCTCAGGAGAGAGACTTAGGTGTTGAAATCACTTATTTTGACGATACGGAAGATCCTGTAGCAATTCTTTCCGAGTTCATCGAAAAGGATAAGCCCATGGGTATCGACAAGACCTGGCCGGCACGTTTCCTTCTTCGCTTACAGGAATTGAAGGCAGGCTCCTCCTTCGTCAACGGTTCCGTAATCGTGGACAAGGTACGTCAGATTAAGGACAAGCATGAGCAGGAGCTGATGATTCAGTCCTCCCTGGTAAATGATAAGGTTATGGAGGAATTGATTCCTTACGTAGTCAAGGGATTAACCGAGAAGGAGTTAAATGCCGTAACCAGAGACCTGTACAAGAAGCATGGCTGTTCCGGCGTTTCCTTTGATCCCATTACCGCTTACGGACACGGTGCCGCAGATCCTCACCATGTTACCGACGACACTAAGGGAAAGAAGGGAGATTGCGTTATCCTGGATATCGGCGGTGTCTTAAATGACTATATCTCCGACATGACCAGAACCGTCTTCATTGGAGAAGTCAGTGAAAGACATAAGGAGATTTATCAGATTGTTCGAGATGCGAACCTTCGCGGAATCGCTATGGCAAAGCCCGGCAACAGAATGCGGGATGTGGATTTGGCTTGCCGAAACTATATCGAGGAGAAGGGCTATGGTAAGTACTTCACTCATAGAACCGGACATTCCGCAGGTATCGAGGATCACGAGGTGGGAGACGTTTCCTCCGTTAATGAAGAGATTATCGAGGTTGGACAGTGCTTCTCTGTAGAGCCCGGTATCTACATTCCTGAGGAAAAATATCGGTGTACGTGTAGAAGACCTGGTAATCATCACCGAGGACGGATGCCATGTATTGAACCACTACACCAAGGATCTTCTGATTGTAAAGGAAGACGGAAGTATCGTTAAGGGAGAATAAAAGAGCTTTTCTCTTATCTAATTCGATGTTTTCTCATTAGAAGATTTGTAAAATCCCCCAAAAGGATTGTCATTCTCCTTGGGGATTTTTTTAGTATTAAAGCGACTTCCGCTTCATAACATTTCCCGTTAAATAATTAACATCTCTTGAAAAAAATATGGTATGATAAAAAGAAATATAATTTAAGAAAACCAGCGGCTCAGCCGGTAGAAACGGAGGACATTATGGCACAGATTCAAGAAGGGCGCATGCCTTATTTAGGCTATGAAACGTATTATCGTATTGTTGGAGAGAATAAGGGCAATAAAAAGCCTCTTCTTCTGCTCCATGGGGGACCAGTTCCACCCATAACTATTTCGAGGTTTTTGGATGACCTTGCTGATAAGGACGGACGTCAGTTGATTATGTATGACCAGCTGGGCTGTGGAAACTCCTACCTGGACGGACATCCGGAGCTTTGGACCAAGGAGACCTGGCTAAACGAATTAATCGCCCTGAGAAAGCATTTAGGATTGGATGAAGTCCATATCTTAGGACAGTCCTGGGGCGGTATGCTGGCGATCATTTATGAATGTGAATGTAAGCCCGAGGGAGTTGCCAGCTATATTCTTTCCAGTACCCTTCCCTACAATGCCATCTGGGAAAGTGAACAGAAAAGAAGAGTAGGCTATCTTCCCGAGGAGATGCAGGAGGCTATCGCCAAGGCGGAGAAGACCGGAAACTACAGTGATCCGGACTATGATGTTGCCATTACGGAGTTTATGACCAGATATTGTGCCGGTCCCTTTGGCCCGGATGCGGCGGAGTGCTTAACCAGAAAGAAGAAAGCCGGAACCGAAGCCTATGTGGCAGGATGGGGTCCAAATGAATTTACTCCCACCGGTTCTCTCCGGGATTATAATTACATGGATCAGTTGAAGGATTTTTCCAAGCCAACTCTAATCTGTAACGGTGCTGAAGACCTTTTGTTCTCCCTATATTGCAAAGACCATGTTTGATGCTATTCCCAATGCCAAATGGGAGCTTTTCCGTTATTCTCGGCACATGTGCTTTGTAGATGAAGAGGAGCTTTACAAGAAGGTATTGATGGAGTGGCTGAATCAAAAACGACTAAAGCTTGAAAGAAGGGTAAATACAAAATCAAAAAAATTTTTCTAAGCAATATAGGAAGGAAATGGGAGGGCTTTTAGCCCTCCCATTCTTAAATGCTTTTTATCCATTTATTCTTTTTCTATGCTGCTTCTGTCTGATCATTGGTAATCAAGCTGTTCAGCTTTCGGTCCATAATCCAAAGAACTGCTGCAAGGATAATCAAAAAGCGCTGCAATACCGAAGTTTGCTGCTGCAAATGGCATCTTGGAAATAATGTTATACAAGGTTCCGTAGGAAAGTCCTGCAATAAAGATAGCGAAGGTCCATACCGCCATCATTGCGGAAAGGAGCTTTCCGGGGAGCAAACTTGGAAATAAAGGAATTTCCTAATGGAGAGAAGGTCATCTCACCAAGAGACATACAGAAACCGAATACTACAACCCAAAGCAAGCTTGCAGGTCTTCCTGCTCTGGTAATCTCTGCCATTGCAGCTACCAGGAAAGCAAGTCCTAAAATTCCCATACCTAATGCAGTGTGCTTAAAGATACTGAGTCCGCCGCCGGCGCGTTTTTGCATCTCTTGCCCAAAGGAGTCCTAAAAGCAGGTCCTAACAGAATGCAAAGAAGTCCATTCTCAGAGTCAAAGAAGGATGTGGGAATCGTGAATCCGAAAAGCTTCCAGTTCATGTTGATAAATTCCTTAGCATCATTCATTGCTCCCCAGTGATCATAAACAGGAAGGTATGCCAAATACCAGAAAATCCAGAAGATGGAGGAGAAGAGGGAAACGGCGATAATTGCCAGTACTCTTTGCTTCTCGATCTTTGTAAGAGGTCTGCTTGGCTCAGCTGTCTTAATGGTCTCCTTGGATGCTGCTACTTCTGCACTATCCTTAAAAAGGCTTTAGCTCCTGCTTCTCCCTAAGGGTCCCCAACCTAAGAAGAACATTACAGCATTCACCAACATAACGATGGAGCAAACCAGGAAACAGATTCTGTAGCCTCTGGCTCCTGCAATCAGTCCCACGCTGGTGGTTCCAATGAAAGAACCTAAGTTTACCATAGAATACTGAGTGGAGAAGGCCATATCCAAATCCTTAGGATCGGAGAATAACTTTCCGGTGATGGAGTTGGTCTGGGGCTTAAAGAGTCCTGTTCCGATAGAAGCCAGAGCAATCATGATAGCAACATCGGTAAGACTGGATGATCTAAAGCCGAAGAAATATCCTAAGCTAATCAAAGCCATGCCGATAGGAACCAGATACTTAGCACCCACAAAATGATCGGATATGTAAGAACCGAACAAAGGCGCTAAATAGGTAAATGCTACGAAGAAAGATTGATAAGTAGCACCATTTTTCCTTCGCTACTCCTAAACCACCGTCGACTACACTGGCGATTAAAAACTGTACGATGAGCCACTTTACGGAGTAAAAGCTAAAGCGCTCCAGGGTGAAGGCAAAGTTACAAATCCAGAACCCTAGCCCTCCCTTTCTTTTTACTGTGCTGTCCATAAACACTCCTCTCCTTAAGGTTTAACCCTTATCCCTGCCTTTTCTCCTTATGCCACTCTTTCTTCGGGGAAAGAAAGAATTTTTAGGGGAAAATGCAGGCAAGCAAAAATAAATTCTTAAGGGGAATTATAGCACTTGTACGCTTTTTCTTCAATATTCTGTAAATATTTATACATTTTGTCTTTAAATGAAATTATCTATTTTTAGGGACTTTTGAAGCTATTCGTCAAGCTATCTTTGCATCTTGTCGAACTCTCTATTCATCAGCTTGTCTCTTAATCTTCCTTCAACTGGAATTTTTCCATCAGCTCATTTAAGGTATGAGCCTGTCCGGTTAACTCTTCGGAAGCCGCGGCACTTTCCTCCGCTGTTGCGGAGTTATTTTGTACCACGGAAGAAATCTGGTCGATTCCCACACTTACCTGCTTTACGCCCTTGGCTTGTTCATCCGATGCCAGAGAAATGTTGCTGATCATACTGTTAATCTTCTTACTTTGTTCAGAAACCACCACTAAAGACTGGGCCGTTTCCTCGGAAAGCTTTGCTCCCTTACCGATGGCATCAATAGCCTCTTCGATTAAGCTGCTGGTATTCTGGGCAGCCTTGGCAGACTTTTGAGCCAGGTTTCCTACCTCATCCGCCACAACCGCAAAGCCCTTTCCTGCCGCTCCGGCACGGGCTGCTTCGATGGATGCATTTAGGGAGAGGATATTGGTTTGGAAAGCAATATCGTCAATGGTCTTGATGATCTTATTGATTTCCTGAGATTTCTCCGTAATATCCTGCATGGCTCTGGACATCTCATCCATCTTATTGGTGCTGACATTTACAGCCTTCTCCGCATCATTGCTTAATTTTGCCACTTCCTCGGTAATCTTTACCGTACTGTCAATCTTGTGGGAAATATCATCCATGGTAGCGGAGAGCTCTTCAATGGAAGAAGCCTGTTCCGTTGCCCCTTCGGAAAGAGACTGAGCGGCATTACTTACCTGATCCGCTCCTTCCTGTACCTGCTCTGCGGAATTTCTGATTTCCTTCATGGTATTGGACAGGTCTCCCCGAATCTCTCTAAGAGACTGTAGGAGAGGTGCATAGGCACCGGCATAATACTCCTGATCCTCCATATCCACCCGGAAATTTCCCCTTGGACAGCTCACTGAGCTTATTTTGTAAGTCGGAAATAATAGTCCTTATTCTCTGCATGATTTCTCTCATGCTTTCTGCCAGCTCTCCAATCTCATCTTTCTTATTATACTGAATGTCTACATCGAAATTTCCCTTGGCCACTTCCACTCCGGAAGAAGAAATTTTCTTTAAAGGAGCCAATGAGGTACGAATCAGGAAATGGGTAAGGCAAACCAAATCAATACCCCCAATAAATTGGTCAACACAGCAGTCTTTACCAAAGTCATCAGAGTAGCATTATATTCTGCTTCAGAAAGGCTGACACTTACCCACCAGTCTGTATCTCCTACTTCTAGCGGAGCAAGAAAGCGCTTTACCTTACCATTATCCAAGCTATCAGTAACCACATTAAATGATTTTCCCTCTGCCTTCATGCTTTCCAGAGTATTGTATACATCCTCCGGTAATGTATCCTTTACAGGTTTTGCAACGGCGTCCGCATCCATAGAATAAGCAACATTGCCATCATGGTCGGTCAACTCAACTGCCAAAGATGGAAAACGTTCGTCCGATTGCTGCAGAAGTTCGAAAACATCCATTTTCATATCCACAAGAACATAGCCCTTAAATTCCTCTTTAATAACAATAGGAACCATTATGGAAAAAACCCAATCCTTGGTATAGGCATCCTGATAAATGCTGCTAACGCTAAGCTTTTGTGTTTCTTTTAAATGCTTAAAATCCTCTTCTTCCTGATAGCCTGCGGAATAGGTCTGCACAGTACGAGTCTTGGCATTTTCCTTGCTAAGATAGAGGGAATAGTCATCCACGCCGGGAATAAAGGCACCCTTGTCAAAATAGACTCCTACGCCAAATATACTGTCATCACTGTTGACCGCCGCGTAAAGAGAGTCCAACATAGCAGACTCCGCATTATAAAGATTTGCCGGAATGGCAACATTTCTTACCCGAGACTGGAAAGTAGTTGGTCCCATCACCTTGGTGGCAACGGCATTTCCATTCCCATCCACAATATTCCAGATATTGGCGGGCACAGCTCCCCACCTCTTCCTGAGTCTCATAAGCCGACATAATGCCTTCTCTGATAGTTTCCGCAACCACCTGATTTTGATAGAGAATATTTTCAATATCATTGATAGCCATGTGGGTTTTATCCACCATATTGCTGTCAACGGTCTTTTCCATACTGCTCTTACTAATATTAATTAGAATAGAACCTGTCCCGATAAGTGCAATCGCTGAGCAAAGTCCGATTAAAATCGACATTTTGCTGCTTAAACGCAAGCTTTGGAACAAAGCCTCCCTTCTTCGCTTTCGGCTCTTTTTTTCTTTTTGTTCCACTCCTTTTTCATTTTCTCTTCTCCTTAAGTGCTAAAAACACAGCTGTTCATCTGCTGACTCCTAAGTTTTTCGTCCCAAGCAAAGAAAAAGAATAAGAAGTATAGAAAAATTCTTATGCGTTTGACTTGAAATATAAATTAAATTTTATAGCGATATGCCCAATAGAACCTATCCATTCCTGTTTTTTACTCTTTAAAAAATACAAAAAAGCGGTGGAAGAAAGTCTCCGGTTTTTATCCCGTTTTTCTTTCACCGCTTCTTTCTTATGCATTTTCTACAAACTATCTGCTATCCACTTAGCGCTACTTAAGATAGAGGAATGGTAGCTACTTCGTATCCTTCCGCTTCAATGCGAATCTCCTGCTCTTTATCTACATTGTCTGTAGGAATGGAGAATAAAAGTAAATCTGCTAATTCTTTCTCTCCTTTTAGAGTCTCCGAAGCTAAACTTCTCTCCCATCTTCAACAAATCAGCACTGAAAAGGTGCCATTTGTCCGTATGTTCTTCCTGCAACGGTCAGAGTCTTGATGCTCTTTAGGTAATTCTGAACAGACTTTCTGTCTCCCTGGAAGGAAAGCTCATAGTATCCCTGAGCCTCTTTCTTCTCAAGCTTATTCATTACAGGTGCAGACTTTGCCTTCTCCTGTGTATACTTAATAAGAAGATCCTCATAGCCATCTGCTCTCAATGTAAGATTATGAGCTCCTGCTTCTTTTGGATAATAATTTAAGTTCAAAGTGATACTTGTACCCTCAGATACGATAAAGAAACGTGGTTTTCCTAGTCTTACAAAATCATCAAAATACTTTTCCTCAATTTTCTGATAGTGTACATCATCAATAACTACCTCATTAAGGGCACTGAGATATTCTTTTTGACCTTCACTAAGGTTATTAAATGCGAAAAGTTTTACGTTATACTCTCCTGCCTCCGTTCTGTCGAAGTCTTTAGGGGTAGTAAGCTTCTCCGGCTTCTTAAGAGTTAGCTTTTTCATCCTGAAGCTCTTCCTTTGTTGCATTAACATGAAGAGTTACCGGATTATAGCCATCTGCCTGAATTTCAACAGTGTTCTCTCCCTCATGGAAGGACTTTTTGTTAAAGTTAAGAGCATTGAGATATCCTCTCACCTTTTCTTTTCCTCTAAGGTCATGGCAATATGTATTTGCTTCTTTACTTAAATCCGTTTTAGCATCTCCCACTGCATATTCAGTCTGATTTACCGTAACCTTATTAATGCTAAGCAGTAACTCTTGAAGCTCATTGATCTGATTTCCTTCATCAAAAGATAAAACAAAGCAGTTTTTAGCTGCATCATAAGATAAGGTATGTGTTCCCGGCCAGTTCTTTAAATTGTTCTCAGGCTGTGCCGGAGTTTCTGGCTGAGTTGGATTCTCAGGTTGTGCCGGAGTCTCAGGCTGTGCCGGGGTCTCAGGCTGTACCGGAGTCTCAGGCTGAGTCGGGTTCTCGGGCTGAGCCGGGGTTATCGGAGTTTCCGGCTGTGTCGGGTTCTCAGGCTGGGCCGGGGTTACCGGAGTCTCAGGCTGAGTCGGATTCTCGGGCTGTACCGGTGTCACTGGAGTTTCAGGCTGTGTCGGGTTCTCGGGTTGTGCCGGTGTCACTGGAGTTTCAGGCTGTGTCGGGTTCTCAGGCTGTGCCGGTGTCACCGGAGTTTCCGGCTGTGTCGGTTTCTCGGGCTGAGCTGGGGTTATCGGAGTTTCAGGCTGTGTCGGGTTCTCAGGCTGTGCCGGTGTCACTGGAGTTTCAGGCTGTGTCGGGTTCTCGGGCTGAGTTGGTGTCTCAGGCTGAGCCGGTGTCACCGGAGTTTCAGGCTGAGTCGGGTTCTCGGGCTGGGCCGGAGTTACCGGGAGTTTCTGGCTGAGTCGGTGTCTCTGGCTGGGCCGGGATTACCGGAGTTTCAGGCTGTGTTCCGGGTGTTTCTGTACCTGTAGATGCTCCTGTTCCCTCTGTAGAGGGAGTAGGAGTTCCTGCGGCACTTCCTCCGGTTGCTGTTCCTGTAGAGATTCCGCTTGTAGCGGTTCCTGCTCCTCCTGTGGTAGATACAGTTGCTCCGCCTCCGATGGATCCGCCACCTCCACCACCGCCGAAGCTTCCGCCTCCGGGTGCTGCAATGGCTCTACTTGCTCCAAGAACCTGTCCGGGAAGAGCACGGCTTGCTCCCGCTACCTGCTGGGAAGAAGCTGCGGATGGAAGTCCCTTGCCTGCCTCATAGACAGCATCTCCATTTTCCCCGTGAAGCCACTGTCCGCTCTGATTTACATAATAGCCATCCGGAGTTCTTCCATTTACTACGAGAACACCGTAATTGCTGTCATCGGTAGGCATCAGATAGTAGCAATAACCGTCAATCCACTGCCATCCGGTTAATAATCTACCCTGCTGTGCGCCGGATTCTGTGCTGAGGAAATACCATTTTCCATCCAGCTGTAACCAACCGGTCTTTAACTGTCCGTTTTCCGGATTCAGATAGTACCATTCCTGGTTATATACTACCCAGCCCTTTACAGACTGTCCTTCTGCATTCCGGAATACCCATGCATTGTTTTCTACCTGCCAGCTTCCCGAAGTATTGCTCTTACCTGTCTGGGCAAATGCAGAAAAGCTCGGTGCAAGCATCATTGCCATTACCGTGGCAATGACTGTCGTCTTCAAACCGCGTCTAACCATTTCTTCTTAGTTCCTTTCAAAGTCAACTTGCTGTCCCTCTGTCTAAAATTCATTCTCTCCCTCAAATGAATATTGTGCGATTTTAATAATATATCATAAAAAAACTAAGCTAAATTTTCTCTTAAGACTATTGTAGTTTTTTTAATAATGCTATTTATAAATTAAATAGTATGCTTGCTTTTTCCTTTAAGTTCTGAGGTTTCTACAGTATCAGTTAGGGCTGAAGACGGATTGTTTCCCATATCGCCCCCGGAATTTCTCCAAAAAAGCTCACAAAAAAAGAACTGTAAAGAAATCAATGAATTTTTCTAAGCAATATATTTCCGAAAATTCTCTATTTTGATTTTTACAGTCCTTTTTCTGATTTTACCCTTAAACTAAGAAGCACTTTCCTCGGCGGATTTTCTGTCATTTTCCTTCAGATTCTTCTTCGCCTCACAGTAGGCTTCCATTTCCTCCGCCACAATCTTCGCCTGATGCACCGCTTCCACTACAGTTTTGGCGCCGGTTACCACGTCTCCGGAAGCAAAGGTTCCTTCCTTCGTCGTATGCCCCTTCTCATCCGTAAGCAGTAAGCCTAAGTTATTGGTGTCCAAATCTGTAGTGTTGGAAACAATATTGGCTCTGGGGTTCTGGCTGATGGCTACAATAATGCTATCCGCCTTAAAGAATACTTCTTCCTCCGGCTGTCCCTCTTCCTGCTTCTTCAGAATAATGCCCTCGTCCGTAATTTCCACCGGAGAGTGATGAAGCAGAAATTCTACGCCATCCTCCTCCGCCTCGGCGATTTCCTTCTTACTGGCGGTCATATTTTTCCATGCCCTTTACGGTAAATGATGGTAGCTCTGGAACCGCTTCTTTTTGCAGTTCTGGCAGCATCCATGGCCACATTTCCCGCACCGATGATAGCAACATTTTTCTCCTAAATGATATGTCTCCGGAGACTTTAAGTAGTCAATAGCAAAATGCACATTTCCAAAGCTTTCTCCCTTGATGCCCATGGTTCTCGGATTCCATACACCGGTACCGATGAAGGCAGCGGCATAACCGTCCTCAAAAAGCTTATCCAGAGAAAGCACCGGTCCAATCAGGATGTTGGGGACGAATCTTTACCCCCAGATCCAGCAAATGCTTTTCCAGAAGATCAATGATATATTTCGGAAGACGATACTCCGGAATGCCGTAACGAAGCACGCCGCCGATTCTGTTTCGAGACTCGAAAATGGTTACCTTGTAGCCCTTTCTTTTGCATCAGAAGAGCAATGGTAATTCCGGCAGGTCCACCACCGATTACCGCAATACGCTCCTTGTTCTCCGCACCCTTTTCAAAATGCAGTTCTTCCAGATATTTTAAAGAAATCTCCTCTTCCATCTTATAGAAGGGAATAGGAATCCCCTTCACTCCTCGAATACAATTTCCCTCACACTGCTTCTCATGTTCACAGACCAAAGCGCAGATGGCGGAAAGAGGGTTATTCTCGAAAAAGAATTTCTCCCGCCTTCTTCAACTCTCCCTGCTTATACAACTCAATAACCTCCGGAATAGAGGTATTTACAGGACAATGCTTGGAGCATCGTGGATTCTTACATAACAAACAACGATTGGCTTCTTCCATTAAAAATGTGTTCTGACTCATCTTCCCTCCCTTAACCCTTACTCTAGCGACTCGGTTTCATGGTTTTACACTAAATACTGACTCTAAATACTTACTCTAAATACTTACTTTTAAATATTTATCCTAAGTGCTTAGCCGAAAAGTCTTACTCCCATCATCTACTCTAAATTCACGGCTAAAAGCTCTTTTTAGAAGAAAAAAATTCTACCACAGTTTATTATCGACCATTGTTTATTTCTACATTCATAGTTCTAAAAATTTTCATAATGAAACAAAAAAAGGAGCTGTAAAAAAATCAATTTAAATATAATTTTTTTCGGCAATATAGGTCTGAATACGGGGGCAGTCTGAGCCCGTCGGTACTGCGAAAAACAAGAGAAACGCAGTTTTTCGCTTAGTATCGATACGTGGCGAAAGCTAGCGAGAGCGTGCCCCGTTTCAGACCTATATTGCTTAGAAAAATTTATTGATTTTTAACATCTCCTTGACTTTCAGTTGAAAATTTTCTCTTACTTCTTGGTAATCTTGGTTCCGGTCTTACCCTGTAATGCTTCTCTTGCCTTCTCCAAAAGGGTAATCATAGCTTCATTTCCCTTCTTAGCGGAAGCGAACTGGATAGCAGCCTGTACCTTTGGAAGCATGGATCCGGGGAGCGAACTCGCCCTGGTCTGCATACTTCTGAGCCTCTTCTACGGAAAGGTCTGTCAACCACTCCTGATCCGGCTTACCGTAACGGATAGCAACCTTCTCTACAGCAGTCAAAAATAATCAGCATATCTGCTTCCAAAGCTCTCTGCCAAAAGGGCTGCAGCGAAGTCCTTATCGATAACCGCAGCGGCTCCGGCAAGGTGCTTTCCTTCAGAAACCACGGGAATTCCGCCACCACCGCAGCAGATTACCAGCTCTCCCTGCATCGGACATAGCCTTAATAGCGGAAAGCTCTACAATCTCCTTTGGCTTTGGAGAAGCAACTACACGACGGTATCCACGTCCTGCATCTTCCTTAATGTTCCAGCCTCTCTTCTGTGCCTCAGACTCAGCCTCTTCCTTGGTCATGAAACGACCGATTGGCTTGGTAGGATTCTGGAAAGCAGGGTCATCCTTATCTACACGAACCTGAGTTACTACGGTTACTACTGGAGGTACCTTTCCTCCTCTGTTCAAGAATTCCTCTCTCAAGGCATTCTGGATATCATAACCGATGTACGCCTGGCTCATAGCTACACATACGGAAAGAGGAGTCGGATCTTCCTTTATGCTCGGAAGCAAACTCTCCCATAGCATTGTTGATAACACCAACCTGAGGACCGTTTCCGTGAACAACTACTACTTCATTTCCGTCTTCTACAAGGTCAACGATAGCCTTTGCAGTGGTCTTTACGGCTACCATCTGCTCCGGCAAATTATTTCCCAGGGCATTTCCCCTAAGGGCGATAACAATTTTCTTTCCCATAATTATTCTCCAATAAAAATTTTTACTCCTGAAACAGGAACAATAGGCTTTTCAAATCCTTTTTAAGGAAAGAATAGCGCCCCGAATAAATCGGGACGCTATATCATTCTCCCTCTAAGCTTTTATTCTTAACGAGTATCGCACGCGTAGTGTGCGATATCTCGTTTTGCTTCAAAGGTTCTATCTGTCTGCATGAATTATGCTTCAGATTTTATCTTGTCTGCATGAATTATGCTTCGAAGATTCTATCCTGTCCGCGCTTCTGTAACTCCTCTAATACCTTTGCTGGATCCTTGAACTTCTCAAGAAGGATCATAGCTGCGATAACGTATGGCTTGAAGGAAGCCTCCTTGTAAAGTGGGTCTCTGTAACGATCGAATACAGTTGCGTCAACCTCACCTTCCTTGCAGGATACGCCGGTGATATCAGCAGGTAAGCAGTGCATGTAGAGAGCCTTTCCGTCCTTGGTCAGCTTCATCATCTCTTCTGTACAAGCCCAATCCTTGTGCTGAGCGTTCTGAGCAAGAAGCTCCTTCTCAAGAGCCTTGATGCCCTCTGTGTCACCCTCACCGTAAAGGTTGGTTCTCTTCTCCATAGCTGCAAATGGAGCCCAAGACTTTGGATATACGATATCAGCATCCTTGAATGCTTCCTTCATATCGTTGGTAACCTTGAAAGATCCGCCGGACTCCTTAGCATTCTTCTCTGCTACGTCTACAACGTCCTTCATTACATCATATCCTTCCGGATGAGCAAGAACTACTTCCATACCAAGTCTTGTGAAAAAGACCGATTACACCCTGAGGTACGGAAAGTGGCTTTCCGTAAGAAGGAGAGTATGCCCAAGTCATAGCCAGCTTCTTACCCTTTAAGTTCTCGATTCCGCCCATCTCGTGGATTACGTGTAAAGCGTCAGCCATACACTGTGTCGGGTGGTCGATATCACACTGTAAGTTAACCAGTGTAGGGTCTCTGCTCTAAAAACACCGTCCTTGTGTCCTGCCTCAACAGAATCAGCAACCTCGTGCATGTAAGCATTTCCCTTACCGATGTACATATCATCACGGATACCGATAACATCAGCCATGAAAGAAATCATGTTAGCGGTCTCACGAACGGTCTCACCGTGAGCAACCTGAGACTTTCCTTCATCCAAATCCTGAACCTCTAATCCAAGAAGGTTACAAGCGGAAGCGAAGGAGAAACGAGTTCTTGTGGAATTATCACGGAATAAAGAAATTCCTAAACCGGAATCAAAAAAACCTTTAGTGGAGATGTTTCTCTCTCTTAAGTTTCTGAGTGCATCTGCAACATCCCATACTGCCTTTAACTCATCATCAGACTTTTTCCCATGTAAGGAAGAAATCGTTTAAGTACATCTTGTCGGTCTTAAGTCCCTTAATTTCCTTTTACTAACTCTTCAAACTGCTGCTTCTTATCCATTTTAATCTCCTTTAAAAAAATGTGTTTATCCGATAAAGCCCCATGGCTTAATCTTTATTCTTATTTTGTACCATCTACTCCGGAATTACCGAAAAGTATAGTACCTGATTTACACTTTAGACTCTAAAACTTAGTCACAGTAGTACTGTGGAAGTGCTGCGTAGAATGCTGCACAGGTTACAAGTCCTTCTTCCATGTGATCTCGTTAGGTGCGTGAGCCTGAGCCTCAGCTCCGGGTCCGAATCCGATTACAGGGATACCGTTTCTTCCCATGATGGAAACACCGTTTGTAGAGAAAGGTCCACTTGTCAAGAAGAGGTCTTGGCTCTCTCTCAGCCACTGTATCCACTTCACCGATTCTCTTCTCACCGTAAAAGATCCTTGTAAGCAGCAACGGAAGCCTTACATAACTTGTGATCCTCAGGAAGTACCCATGTTGGGAAGTAGCACTCGATTGGGTATACACATCCTGTGAAGGAAGGACGATCATAGTTGTACATAGAAACTACATACATCCTCACCGTACTTCTTTACTGCAGGAAGCTGTCTGATTTCCTCAAGACAAGACTCCCAAGTCTCTCCAGCAGTCATTCTTCTGTCTAAAGATACAGCGCAGCTGTCAGCTACTGCACAACGAGAAGGAGATGTGAAGAAGATCTCGGAAGCGGTAACAGTTCCTCTTCCTAAGAAACGAGCCTCTTTCCACTGCTCATTGTACTTCGGATTTAACATCTTAACCAATCCGCGGATAGAAGTAGACTCTGCATCTCCGTTGTTGTTTAATGCACGAACATCGGAAAGAATGTCAGCCATCTTGTAGATTGCATTGTCTCCTCTTTCAGGAGCGGAACCGTGGCAGGAAACACCCTTCACGTCAATGCGGATCTCCATACGTCCTCTCTGTCCTCTGTATAATCCACCGTCAGTAGGCTCGGAAGATACAACGAACTCAGGACGAATCTTATCTTCGTTGATGATGTACTGCCAGCAAAGACCGTCACAGTCCTCTTCCTGTACAGTTCCTACTACCATTACGCGGTACTTATCGTTCAGAAGTCCCATGTCCTTCATGATCTTTAGCAGCATATACTGCAGAAACGGTTCCGCCGAGCTGGTCGGAAACACCTCTTCCACCGATCTTGGTGTCATCCTCGTATCCGTCGTATGGATCAAATGTCCAGTTTGATCTGTTTCCGATTCCCTACGGTATCGATATGTCCGTCGAAGCAGATCAGAGTCTTTCCGGATCCCATGAATCCCATTACGTTACCCTGTGGGTCAACCTTAACCTCATCAAAGCCAACCTTCTCCATCTCGTTCTTGATGGTCTCAACGTGCTTTGCCTCGTCAGCGGACTCTCCGGGGTTCTTTACGATTGCTCTTAAGAAAGCGCTCATGTCAGCCTTATAGCCTTCTGCTCTCTTCTTAATCTCTTCCAAAAACTTCCTTATTTAACTGTCCCATACTAATATCCTCCTTAGTTATATATAAGCCTGTTATCCAGGGTGTTGCACAATTTGTTTCTTTGAAAATGAAGTTTATCCTTACTTCTCTTTTAGCTTCCCAGATGATGTTCTTCCAACGCTCAGGGATCTGTATCTCCCTCAGTATTGAAGCAAAGCACCTTACTGTTCTCGTTAAGCTGTAACTTCTCTCTTAAATCCTTGAAGTCATCCTGTAACATGATGGCAGCCAATGCACCAAAGCCTGCTGCACCGGACTCTCCGGAGAAGACCTGATCGTCTCCCTTTAACGGAGCGTTCAGCATTCTCATTCCTCTTGCAGCAACGATATCCTCAGCAGAGATAAATGCCTTTGCATGGTTCTTCAAGATATCCCAAGAAGTGATGTTCGGCTCTCCGCAAGCAAGACCTGCCATGATGGTAATCATGTCGCCGTCCACAATACGGATGTTTCCGTCATTTGCCACAGCGCCCTTGTAAAGGCAATCTGCAACGGAAGCCTCAACCACAACCATAATAGGAGGATTCTCCTTATAACGGTTAGCGAAGTATCCTACAACTGCACCTGCCAGAGAACCTACGCCGGCCTGTACGAATACGTGGGTGGGTCTTTCTCCCAGCTGGTCAGCAGCCTCATCCGCCATGGTACCGTAACCTTCCATAATCCATGCAGGAATCTTCTCATAGCCTTCCCAAGCGGTATCCTGTACTACGATTCCGTGCTCTTCCTTCTCGGCAAGGGCTGCAGCCTGTCTTACACACTCGTCATAGTTTACATCGGAAATCCATGCCTTGGCATTCTCAGCCTTGATGTGGTTCAAACGGGTCTCTGTAGAGCCCTTCGGCATGATGATTACACAGTTCTGTCTTAACTTATTAGCCGCCCAGGCTACTCCTCTTCCGTGGTTTCCGTCGGTAGCGGAGAAGAAGGTTGCTGTTCCGAACTCTTCCTTTAACTTCTCGGAAGTTAAAACATTGTAGGGAAGCTCGGAAATGTCCTTTCCTGTTTCCTCGGCAATGTAACGAGCGATAGCGTAGGAACCGCCTAATACCTTGAAGGCATTTAAGCCGAAACGATAGGACTCATCCTTTCACGTAGATGTTTGCCCAGTCCAAGGTACTTTTGCCATATTGGGAAGCTTGCAAAGAGGGGTCTCAGAGTACTGAGGGAAGCTCTCGTGGAAGGTTCTTGCCTTCTTTCACTTCTTCCATAGACATAAGAGGAAGATTCTTATCCTCTGTCTTTGGCATTTCATTAATTTTCCATTTTAAATCCTGCATGGCTATTCCTCCTTTTTTTCGCCACTATACTGTTACTTTTTTTGCTCTGGTCAATATAGCTGTATAAAAGTAAATTTGCTGATGCCGTAGAAATTGGAAACCTTATCTCCGGACTTGGTAATCAGGAAGGCTCCCGCATCCCGTAAGAACTGGATGGCTTGGATTTTTTTCTTCCTTATTCATCAGAGCCGGCGGCTTTCCAATCCGCTTCACGCTTTGATTAATCAGGTTGTCCAAAAAGGTCATTCACGTTCAAAGGAATCTGTCCGTCTCCGTTACTGTCATGGCTCTCCACCGTGGTGATGGATTGCAATGCCGCATCCACATTCATCAGTGCGGTTACATCATAGTTGATGCCCAGAACCCAGCGGTATTTTCCGGTGCTGTCCTTCAGGAAAACCGTAGAGGACTTTAGGATTCTTCCGTCCTGGGTAGTAGTGCGATAGCCCAGATGGTCCACAATGATGTCTCCCTTTTCTATCGCTTCCAGGGTTTCCAGTACCACCTTTTGAAGCGCCGTCCCCAATCTTTTCTTCCGCTCACATGTCCGTTGATGATGAAAATGATGGTATGTTCCAAATCCTTTACGGAAAGATCATGGATACAAACCTCGCAATCCTTTCCGAACTGTCTGGCAATACCGTGAGCCGTACTCACCAGCATTTCCAAGCTGCTATCCTCTGCCATTTTCCCTCCTTTCCACCGGATTTTATGCTTTCAAAATCTATCGAAAAAGCACTACCTAAAAAAATTTTTTTATGTACCCCTATCTTAGCACTGGTTTTTTTACTTTTGCAATGAGTTTTTTTCAAAAAAATTTTTAGCTTCCAAAAAAATTTTTTTATGTTCTCCATTGCATTTACTTTCAGGGAATGATAAAATCCTATCAAATCTGTTTTTTTCCCTAGAATTTTCAAGGCTTTACAGAGATTTTTTTAGGGAAAAACTGTATACAATTTTTCGCACTGAGCCAAGGGCTCTTAGAAAGAAAAAGGAGGATTGAGCTATGTTTTTTTAATCGGAAATGGACGTCTTTTTCACCAGAGACGAAAAAGAACAGCTTTTTTTCGAGAATGGCGCAGTAGTTTGGGAAAGACAATACTATTGTAGAAGTAGGAGATTTTGAGACATTAAAGAAAAAAATACGCAGACGCGGAATTTATTGACGCAAAGGGTGGTGTGATTCACCCGGCTTTTTATCAATACCCATGAGCACATCTACTCTGCTTTGGCAAGAGGCTTATCCATCAAGGGCTATGACTCCCAACGGATTCTTAGAGATTCTGGACGGACTTTGGTGGACTATTGACCGGAATCTGGACAACGACTTAACCAAACTTTCCGCAGAAGCTACTTATTTAGAATGTATCAAGAACGGAGTAACTACCATCTTCGATCACCACGCTTCCTTCGGAGAGATTTCCGGATCCCTTTTCGCCATCGAAGAGGCTGCCAGAGACTTCGGCGTACGTTCCGTTCTTTGCTATGAGATTTCCGATCGTGACGGTAAAGAAAAGGCACATGCCGCTATCAAGGAAAATGTTGACTTCGCAAAGCACGCTCTTTCCCTGAAGGATGACTTCATTAAGGGCATGATGGGTATGCATGCAAGCTTTACCATCTCCGATGAAACCATGGAGCTTTGCCGTAAGGAGAAGCCGAAGGAGATCGGATACCACATCCACGTGGCAGAGGACATCTTAGACCTTCACCGTTGCTTAAAGGAGCACGGCAAGAGAATCGTAGACAGACTCTATGACTGGGACGTATTAGGGGAGAAGACCTTACTGGCACACTGCATCTATGTAAATCCTCACGAGATGGATTTGATTCGCGATACCAATACCATGGTAGTACACAACCCGGAATCCAATATGGGTAATGCCTGCGGATGTCCTCCCACCATGGAGATTGTACATAAAGGGATTCTTACAGGATTAGGTACAGACGGATACACCCATGATATGATAGAATCCTGGAAGGTGGCGAATATTCTCCATAAGCATCATTTGGTAGACCCGGGTGCCGCTTGGGCAGAGGTTCCGGAAATGCTTTTCCAGGGCAATGCTCGTATCGCTAACCGTTATTTTGAAAAGAAGCTGGGCGTATTAGAGAAGGGGGCAGCTGCGGATATCATCATCACCGACTATATCCCGCCAACACCGATGAACGCTGGCAACTTAAACGGCCACATGCTCTTCGGTATGAACGGTCGTTCCGTAGTAACCACTGTCGGAAATGGTAAGGTTCTGATGAAGAACAGAGAGCTTCAGGGAATCGACGAAGAGAGATGCCTTGCCAAGATTCGCGAGGGTGCAGCTCGTTTAGAGAAGAAAAATTAACGGTTAAAACGGAATTTCACAAAAAAGCAAAGTATTTTCTATAGAAGAAAAGGGTAGCTGAGAACCCTTTTCGTTCTGGAAACTTTGTTCGCAACATTAATGGGCCATTCTTGGTCAGGCAAGAATACCCCATCAGGGGAAAAAGCCCTCCTGTAAATCAGGAGAAGACGCAGGATCTTAAGCAGGAGGGCTGTTTTACCCGAAAAGGAGATTTCCATGAGTGATATTATGACCCCTGATTCCCTTTGACAGATTGATGAACCGTATTTTTGGTAGAGCATCAACAGGGAGCTGTTTTTGGTATGCAGAAATGCTACCAGGCAAAAAAACCTTCAGCCAAACACTCTTTTTGGCAGAAAAATTAGAAGGACAGATTGGACCCTGCTGCAGGACCTAACACCCAGCTTGCTCAGAACATCGTAGCTTCTTACTACGGCGGCGCTCGTTTCTTCGAGCTAAAGACCGTACAGAAGATGGACGGTAGAGAGCTGGCAGCTTGTGTAGCAAAGCCCTGTATCACAGCAGAGGACGAGTGTTACAACTGTGAGTGGTCCACAGAGTTGGAAGTACCACAGGCTTTTGCAGAGTATGTAAAGGGCTGGTTCGCTTGTAAGGTTATGGCGAAGGAGTATGATTTAGGTGATCCGGATGCTTTCCAGTTCAACATTTCCGTAGGATATGATCTGGAAGGAATCAAACTTCCCAAGGTAGACCGTTTCATCAACGAGATGAAGGACGCTAAGGATACCGAAATCTTTAAGGAGTGTAAGGCATGGCTTTTGGCTAACCTTGACCGTTTCCAGAAGGTGACCAAGGAAGATGTAGAGGCTATTCAGTCCGAAATCATCAACAGCGTTACCGTTTCCACCCTTCACGGCTGTCCTCCTTCCGAGATTGAGGCGATTGCTTCTTACCTGATCCAGGAAAAGCATTTGCACACCTTCGTAAAGTGTAACCCTACTCTCTTAGGATATGAAACCGCTCGTGCAATCTTAGACGAGATGGGCTACGACTACATCGCTTTCACAGACTTCCACTTCAAGGATGACTTACAGTACAGCGATGCAGTACCTATGTTAAAGCGTTTGCAGGAATTGGCTAAAGAGCTTTGAACTTAGCCTTTCGGTGTAAAAGATTACCAACACCTTCCCTGTAGATGTGAAGAACAACGAGCTTCCTTCTCAGGAAATGTATATGTCCGGTAAAGTCCCTCTTCGCTCTTTCCATGTCCGTAGCGAAGATGCTGACCAGAGACTTTAACGGAAGCCTTCGTATCTCCTTCTCCGGCGGTGCGGATTACTTCAACATTGAGCGTATCGTGGAGGCCGGCATTTGGCCTGTAACCATGGCAACCACCCTCTTAAAGACCGGTGGATACCTTCGTTTCATTCAGATGGCTGAGCTTTTAGAGAAGAACCTTGCAAAGCCTTGGGAAAAGGTTGAGCTTTCCTTAGTGGAGAAGATGATTGCAGACGCTAAGAGCGATAAGCACTTAGTAAAGCCTGTTAAAGCCCCTTCCCAACAGAAAGTCCGATAAGAAGGTTCCTTTGGTTGATTGCTATACCATGCCCTGTCGTGACCGTTGCCCAATCCACCAGGATATCACCAGCTACGGCCGCCTGGTAAATGAAGGCAAGTTCCAGGAAGCTTTAGAGGTTATCTTAGATAAGAACCCGCTTCCCTTCATGACCGGAAATATCTGTACTCATACCTGTCAGTCTGCTTGTACCAGAAATCACTATGAGACAGACGTACAGATTCGTACCAACAAGTTAATCGCTGCAAGAGGCGGATATGATGCCGTTCTTCCCGGATTAAAGCAGGAAGGTTCTGTGCAGAAGAAGGTTGGTGTTATCGGAGCAGGTCCTGCAGGTATCTCTGCCGCTTTCTTCCTGGCAAGAGCAGGCGTAGAAGTTCATGTTTACGATAAGGACGCTGTAGCCGGCGGTGTAGTAGCGAACGTTATCCCCGGATTCCGTATCCCTGCTGAAGAAATTCAGAAGGACGTAAACCTAGCGAAGCAGTACGGCGCTCAGTTCCACCTTGGACAGGAAGTGAACGATATTGACGCTTTCCGTAAGGAAAAATAACTTTGACGCTGTAATCGTTGCTATCGGCGCCCACAAGGAAGCTCCACTTGTTCTGGAAAAGGGAGAAGCTTACAATGCCCTTCACTTCCTTGCTGACTTCAAGGCACAGGACGGCAAGGTAAACTTAGGAAAGAACGTTGTTGTAGTAGGTGCAGGAAACACCGCTATGGACGTTGCAAGAGCTGCGAAGAGAAATGCAGGAGTAGAAAATGTTTATCTGGTTTACAGAAGAACAAAGCGCTACATGCCTGCGGATCAGGAAGAATTGGAAGAGGCTATTGAAGAAGGGCGTAAACTTCCAGGAGCTCCTTGCTCCATTTACCCACGAGAACGGTAAGTTACTTTGCCACCGCATGGTACTCTCCGATGTGGATGCTTCCGGAAGACGTTCCGTTAAGGAAAGCGACGAAGTGGTTGAGATTCCTTGTGATACTGTAATCGCTTCCATCGGTGAGAAGGTAGACGGTTCTTTCTATGAGAAGAACGGTATTGCTGTTACCGACAAAGGGACTTCCTGTATTAAAGAAGGAAAGCAACGAGACTTCCGTAGCCGGCGTTTACGCTGCAGGAGACGGTGCTTTCGGCGCTTCCGTAATCGTAAAGGCTATTGCCGATGCGAAAGCTTGCTTGCGAAGCAATCTTAAACAAGACCATCGGAACCGACCGTCCTTCTCAGACAACTGACGAGAAGATTTACGGAAAGAAGGGTAATCTTGTAGAGCCGGAGAAGGGATTAAATCCTGACAAGCGTTGTCTTTCCTGCGACCACATCTGTGAGAACTGCTGCGATGTATGTCCTAACCGTGCAAACTTCGCTATTAAGGTTCCCGGCGTAGAGATGCACCAGATTATCCATGTGGATTATATGTGTAACGAGTGTGGTAACTGTGAGACCTTCTGCCCATACGATTCCGCTCCTTACAAGGAGAAGTTCACTCTCTTCCACAGAGCCGAGGAAATGGAAGACTCCACCAACGACGGATTTGCATTCGTTGACAATGATGGAAATGCCATTGTTCGCGTAGGCGGCGAGAAGATGAACTACAAGGTAGGCGATAAGAATACAAAAGCTCTTCTATCGTCTGGCAGAACTGGTAGATACCGTTTACAACGATTATTCTTACCTCTTGATCTAACATTTAAAAATCCAAAAAAGACTGCAGAAAAAGTTATGTTTTCATGCAGTTGCAGGTCTAAAGCTAAGGCGGGCTCTCACAGAGCTCGCCTTTTAACTTGAAGAACTATAGCAATCAATAATTGAAGCGAATGATGCAGTGTGTGTCTATAATAGGGGCAATCTGAGCCCGTCAGTACTTACTGAAAGCAAGCAAAGCGAAGCTTGAAGTTAGTACTGCTACGAAGGCGAGGTTAGCGAGAGCGTGCCCAAATTATAGACACACACTGTATCAGAGCGCCTTCTTATAATGAGTGCAGTTCTTCACCACATAGGGCGAGGTTAGCGGGAGCGTGCCCCGACTTCAGACCTACATTGCAGCAAATAACTATTCTGCAGTCTTTTTTATTTCTTTCTCTTCTTTATTTTGTAACCAAATCTTCCCTTTTCTGTCTTTCCTAATGTGCTATCATTTTAAGGTGTTGTAATTTCTTAATTATTCTAATATTTTTAAGAGTTTACAATGTCTTGAGGACAAGTTGAGTAATAAGAACTAAGCTTTGAAAGCCTTTCGTAATTCTAAGGATTCTAGGAACCAAAGAAGGGATAGGAGCTTGTAATTCTATAAGGAGTGTTATGATGAAAATGTTGAATCGAAATAAGACGAATCAAGAGCCTTCTTTTATGAAAGGAGCTCTTCTTTCTTTCCTCTTTCTTTGCTTTTTTGCCCTTCTCCCTTTATTCGGCGTAAGAAAAAAAGCTTTTGCGGAGGAGCATCATTTGAAGTCCTACTATAGCTTTATACGGAGCGGATACCGGCTTCCAAAGCTACAGTAACGATAGCCAACGGCAGATGAAAGCCGGAAATTACCCCACGGCGCTAAAGATTCTTTTAAAGCATCAGCCCGAGGGAAGCACCGGTACCATTCAGTATCAGGTCAACATTTCCGGTAGCGGCTGGAGTAAAACCTATGAGAATGGACAGGTCGCCGGAGAAGGGCAGAGCATGCCTTTAGAGGGAATCCGCGTTTTCCTAAACGGCAGTTTAAAGGATCAGTATGATGTGTACTATAAAACCGCTGTACTGGGCACCTGGCAGGATTGGGCGAAAAACGGAGAAGACAGCGGAAAAATCGGTGTAGGAATGCACATTGACGGTATTTTAGTCACCGTGGTAGCAAAGGGGGAAAGCCCCAGAGAGGAACAGCCGGAGCAGAGCCATAAGGTCTCCAAGAGCAATGTGGACGCTTCCAAGCCCATGGTTGCCCTGACCTTTGATGACGGTCCCGGAAAATATGAAGACCGTATTCTGGCAGCCTTCCAAAAGTATGGCGGAAAAGGTACCTTCTTCTTCGTAGGAACCCAGGCAGAAAAATATCCTTCCGTAGTGAAGCGTGTGGCAGAGGCAGGACATGAAGTCGGTAACCACAGCTATAAGCATGAGAATCTTCCAAAGCTTTCTCAGGCAGGAGCAAGCCAGTCCCTGGCAAAGACCAACGAAATTTTAAGAAAACTTTCCGGTCAATCCGTTTCTCTGGTTCGCCCTCCCTACGGAGCTACCTCCGCCAGCGTGAAGGCCGCTTTACAAAGCCAGGGACAGCCTTCCATTCTTTGGAGCATTGATACCCTGGATTGGAAAACCAGAAACTCCAAAAGTACCATTAACACCGTATTACAGCACGTAAAGGACGGAGATGTCATCCTGATGCATTCCATCTATTCCCAAAGTGCCGATGCGGCAGAGGTACTGATTCCCGCCTTACAGGAAAGAGGCTTCCAACTGGTAACCGTATCCGAGCTGGCGAAGGCAAAGGGCGTAGACCTGCAGGCAGGACACAACTATGGCTCCTTCCATAAGAAAGGCTAATGTTCAAAGAAAAAAGAATATAAAAAGAGCTGAATAAATAAAGATATCAGAAGGCTTTTCAGCAAAATAACTTCGGAATAAGGGGTAATCTGAGCCCGCGGGTTCTTGGCTTTTGTTTTATAAAAGCTTAGAACCCATGCGAGGCGAGGTTAGCGGGAGCGTGCCCCTGTTTCGAAGTTATTTTGTATTGAAAAAGCTAAAATAATAGTCTTTATTCAGCTCTTTTATTTTCTTTTTTTCATTTACCTCATCTTCCCATAAGAAGGTTCTTCCGTACTGCCTCCAGGAAGTCCCTGCAGGACTCGCTACAGCTGTCCTTGTCTACGGGAATCAGCGCATTGCCGCCGATGTCCAAAAGATATAGCGTCTCCATATCCACGATGTTTTTCAGCTCATCGTAGTACACAACCATACTGCTGCGTTCCGTCTTCATCAAAAAAAGTAGTTTTTATAGAAGGCGATGCTTACCGGTAAATTCAGCTTTTTTTATTGGAAGACCGATACAGATTCTGAAGTTGTCCCTTATAAAGATAAAACAGCAAAAAACGGAACAAGAGCTATAAGAATTACCATACAAATGGCAAAAAAGCTATTTCCCATCCAATATTGGCTAAATGCCAAAAGGCCTAGCGCGAACCAAAAGATAAAAACCAATCTCCAGATTTTCTTCTTATAATAGGCCATCGTAAAACGGATAAACTTCTCTTCACTGGGCAGATATCCTGCGGTATATTCCGGAATCTTATCCCCTGCACGACGATAACGGTGAAGCTCTTCCGTAGTCCATTTTTCCATTTTTTTCAAGCCATCTCCGTCCTGCTCTGAAGAAGCATTCTTCTGTCCTGCCTCAGTGATTCCATCCTTGTTCTGTCCTCTTCTATCCTCAGAAAAATTCTTCTTGATTTTTTTAGCCCCTAAGCATCTCGGATTCTTCTTCTATAAGATGGTACTGCTCCTCCTTGGACCTTCTGGCATTCCATCTGGCCAAGTCTTCGGAAAGCCCTACCAGCTCCTCTTCCATGTCTTTATTTTCTTCTACTGCCATGCTTTTTCCTTTCTGTTCCTGCTGTTTTTTTCTTTGCTCCTTTTCGCACGGAAAATCCGAAGCTTCCCAATACTTTTCCCAAACCGAAATATTGTCCGTGGGAATAAGCCAAAAGCTTTGCCTTTTCCAGTTGCAGACGCTTTCTTTTCATCCAATAAGGAAGAGTCTACATGAACCGCCAGGATTTCCGCCAAAAACAGGTCGTGACTTCCCAGCTCCAATACCTGCTTTACTTTACATTCCATATTTACCGGGCACTCTGAAATCATGGGAACGGAAAGCATTTTCCCCTCTTCCTGATGCAAATGCAGTTTTTCCCACTTATCGATATCTCTTCCGGAACGTACACCGGCCTCATCCGTTTCCCATACCAAGTCCTCCGTGGGAAGATTCACCACAAACTCCCCGGTTTCCATCAACATAGCATGGGAATAGCGCTCCTTCCGAACGGAAATGGATAGCATAGCCGGTGTGGAGCAAATGGTACCTGCCCAGGCCACCGTAAGCATGTTGCTTTCCCCTTTTTTATTTTGACAAGTCACCAGCACAGGAGGCACCGGATAAAGCATATTTCCGGGCTTCCACATTTCCTTAGCCATAGAGCTTCCTTTCTTCCAAAAACAATACAATTTATTGTATCGAGTTATAGGAAGAAAAAGCAAGTGAGGGGGCTCTCATTTCGAACAGGGGGCTCTCATTTCCGAACAGATTCCACTTTCCAAGCAGGCAGGAGCTTCCCTCACCCCGGCAATTCAGAAGAAACCATCCCAGTTCTCACAGAAGCTACTCCTTAGAAAAAAGCCATAGCTCCCGATTCCGAAAAAGCTATGGCTAAATGTATAAGATTGAAATTCCTCTTTATACCATGGGCGTGTGATCCAAATAAGGTCCCACAAATGCCAGGAAAAAGCTGAGGATTGCCGCTCCGAACAACATCGTCAGAACAATTCCCACCACAATGGCAATCAGCTGGGCTCTGGCAAAGTTTCGGATATTCTTATTCTTCGTAGCTCTGAGACTCATAATAATCACCACAATAAGTCCCTACCAGAGGAATCGCAAAAACTACCTGATAGAGGAAGAAATGAAGAGCCGGTACCACCTTAAGCTCCTCAGGCAGGTCTTCCTCGGAAATATCCCATGGGCCAGGCTTTCTTTCCAAAGTATCTCTGCTGTACTGTTTTTCCATGCTCTGCTGCTCTCCGCCTACAGTGCCGTTATTGTTCTCATATCCCTGCTCTTCCATAGTGCCTCCTTTATACTGTCCTTTTCCAATCCTTCTCCAACCCTTTGTTTATACCATGAATCGGCTTTCGGTGGCAAGAAAAAGGCGATCTCCCGACAGACAAAGGAACCAAATACAGGCACAGGCCGAATCCGATACAGCATCCTTAGAAGCGGAAAACCATCGTTTGCTTTCTGAATTTGTGCATTATATAATAGAAAGAAAAATTTGAAAGGAGAATTTGCTATGTCTTGTACAACAATTTTGGTTGGTAAGGATGCCAGCTACGACGGTTCCACCATGATTGCCCGTAATATGGATTCCGGTTCCGGAGAGTATACTCTGAAGAAAAATGATTTCGTTTCCGGAAAGAATCCTCCCAAGAAATACCGTTCCGTGCTGTCTCATGTGGAGATTCCTCTTCCGGACAAGGCACTGGATTACATTTGCTTCCCCAACGCCTTAAACGATAGCGGTATCTGGGCAGGCGCCGGTACCAACAGTGCCAATGTCTCCGTTTCCGCTACGGAAACCATTACCAGTAATGAGCTGGTGCTGGCAGCGGATCCCTTGGTAGTGCTTCATAAGGAAGGCAGGACGGAAATTCCCGGAGGCATCGGAGAAGAAGATATGGTAAGCTTACTGTTGCCCTATATCCATTCCGCAAGAGAAGGAGTGCTTCGTCTCGGAGAGCTCTTGGAAAAATACGGCACCTATGAAATGAACGGAATCGCTTTCTCCGATACCAAGGAGATTTGGTGGCTGGAAACCATCGGCGGACATCATTTTATCGCCAAAAGAGTGCCGGATGATTCCTATGTGATGATGGCCAACCAGCAGGGGCATCGACTCCTTTCGATTTAAAGGATGCCTTCGGAAAGCAGGAATCCCATATCTGCTCCAAGGATTTAAGGGAATTTATCGCAGAGCATCATTTGAATCTTTCCTACGAAGAGGAGTTCAATCCCAGAGACGCCTTCGGCAGTCACTCCGATGCGGACCATGTGTATAACACTCCCAGAACCTGGTATATGCTGAAGACCTTGAATCCCCACTGCTTCCGTTATGAAGGGGAAAATGCGGATTTCACCCCGGATTCCGATGACATCCCCTGGAGCATGGTACCGGAAAAGAAGATCAGTCCCATGGATGTAAAATACGTGCTATCTTCTCATTTCCAAGGCACCAAATATGACTGCTACGGAAAATACGGAGATACGAGCCATGTGGGACAGTTCCGCCCCATCGGTATCGAGCGTACCTGCTTCCTGTCTCTCCACCAGAATAAAGAAGAAAAAGATTAAGGACTTGAGTGCATTACCTGGCTTGCCTTCGGCAGCAATGTCTTCAATGCCCTGATTCCCCTCTTCTCCTCCGTTGGCAAGATTCCCGCTTACTTCAGCACCACCAAGAAGGAAGTCAGCACCGACAGCTTTTATTGGAATAACCGCTAATCGGCGCTTTGGCAAATGCTTCCTACGCCATCAGCCGTTTCCATGTGGAGCGCTATCAGAACTCTGTACAGGCCAAGTGCTATCAGCTGATTCTGGAGTGCAAGAAGGAAATTGCAAAGAAAAAGAGAAGCCAGGAAGAAATTCGAGCAATGCTGGAAGAATGCAATGAAAAGATTGCCCGCTGTGCAAAACAGGAAACAGCAGATCTTTTAGACAAGGTATTGTTTGAAGCCAGCAGCGTGATGAAAAACTCCTATTCCCGCTCTGATGCTTAGAGCACCGTGAAAGGCGGCATAACGCTCTGCCAATAAAAGCATTTTTCACCAAAGGGTAGTGGCCCCGAAACAAAAGGCACTGCCCTATAATATAGCACAATCCCCCATAATAAGAATTCCCCATTATAGAAAGAGGTACATTTATGACAACATTGATTTCCGCGGAAGATACTTGGGCGCTATGGACGATTCTGTCCCTTAGCGTAGCCATCTCTATCTACCTGGAACAAAAATATGTCTGGGCCAACAAGATTACCGGCTGTATCCTAGCCACAATCTTTACTTTGGTACTGGCAAACCTGAACATCATCCCTACAGAGTCACCGGTATATGATGCGGTATGGAGCTATGTGGTTCCCCTGGCGGTGCCCCTGCTTCTCTTCAATGCCAATGTAAAAAAGATTTTAAAAGAATCTGGCAGAATGCTGGCCATCTACCTTCTGAGCAGTGCCGGAACTCTCTTGGGGGGCTTTGTGGCCTACTTTAGCTTGAAAAATGCTATCCCCAAGCTAAACGATATCATTCCTATGTTCGTAGGAACCTATACCGGCGGCGCGGTAAACTTCGTAGCCATGTCCGAGCAGTATGCTGTCCCGGGAAAAACCGTATCCGCTGCCATCGTTGCGGATAATCTTTTGATGGCGCTTTATGTTTTTGTTCTCATTTCCCTGCCCTCCATGGCCATCATCAAAAAGCTGTATAAGCAGCCCTATGAAGATTCCCTCTTGGCACAGTCCGAAGAGGACCGGGATAAAAACAAAACCATGGCTGCGAAGTTTTGGGGGGCAAAAAGCATTTCCCTAAAGGACATTGCCTTTGCGGTAGGCATTGCCTTTACCATCGTAACTGTTTCCACTAAGCTCTCCGGAGTCATCAGCGGTTTCTTCTCCGGAAAAGACGCCTTCAGTCAGTTTATGGGCGGTTTCTTCGGGAAACAAATACCTGCTGATTACCACCATTACCATGATGATTGCCTCCTTCTTCCCGAAGCAAATGTCTTCCGTGAAAGGCTCTCAGGAAATCGGTACCTTCCTGATTTACCTCTTCTTTGCGGTAATCGGTGCTCCTGCATCCATTCTTTTGATTATTAAAGAATCCCCACTGCTTTTGGTTCTGGCTTTGATTATGGTAGCGGTAAATATGATTATTTCCCTGATTTTCGGAAAAATCTTCAAGTTCTCCATCGAAGAAATCATCATTGCCTCCAATGCCAATATCGGCGGCCCCACAACAGCGGCGGCCATGGCGGTTTTCAAGGGCTGGACAGAGCTGATTATTCCGGGACTTTTGATCGGAACCTTTGGGCTATGTGATTGGAAATTATCTGAGCATCTTTGTGGGAATGGTTTTTGCATTAAACAAAACTTTACCGACTTTGTTAAAGAATCTCATTCTGCATAAAACACAAAAAAAGCAGAAGAACAAAACACAAAGAAAGCGGAAGAAACAGAAGAAAAAGAAGAAAAAAAGAGGCTTGCAAAAAAATCAAAAACTGTCTCCTATACAGCATGAAGACTATGGATATCTTGATTTTTTGTAGGCCCTTTTTCTAGTTCAGTAGCCAATCAATTAAGCTTACAACATGAATTCCCTCATATTCCTCATCCAATGCTTTGTCTAAAGTAATCACCATTTTTGTATAATTATCGGGAATTTGCTGTAAAGGATTCAATTCTCTGTTTCTTACCGTCTCCTCCAGCATGCTCTCCGTAACTTGTACATAAAGCTTTTCATTGGCCTTTGTAGCAACAAAATCAAGCTCCAAACTAGCTATTTTCCCAATAGCAACATCATAGCCTCGACGCAATAATTCAAAATACACTATATTTTCCAAGCTATGTCCCCTATCTCTATCCCGAAAACCTAAGAGATAATTTCTTAATCCAATATCCACGATGTAATATTTCCCCAGAGTTCTCAAATACTCCTTTCCCTTAATATCAAATCGCTTGACTTCGTAGAACATAAAGGATTCTTTTAAAGCGCTTACATAAGTTGCTATAGTTTGGGTTGCCGGCCTTCCCTGCCTTTCACGATTTTCCAGCAAATTCTCCGATACCAGCGTATTACTCACGGAATTTAAGGATGTAGTGTTGCCGATATTATCAGCTAAAAATAGTATAATTTTTTTCTAAGAAGCTCCGCATCCGTAATCTGTCGTTGTCCCTCTTCTTTTTTTCCCGTTCTAAGATGTCTCGAAGTACCACCGTTGAATAGATGCCGTCCAGCACAGTCATCACTCTATCTTGCTCCAAGCCAAAATCTGCAATGCCGGGCATCCCGCCATAGCGCATATAAGCATCAAGTAAATCTCTTGTTTCTGCGATTTCTCCATTTTCCTTCCAGGCACGTTTTTTTGTTTCCCCAATAGGGGTCTGATAGTCTTTCAAAAATATAACCATGAAAGTCTATGAATTCCTTAAAGGACAACGGATACATTTTCACTTCTATATACCTTCCGGCCAAGTAGGTGGAATACTCCGAAGACAAAAAGATAGGAATTCGATCCTGTAATATAAATATCGCAGTTAAAATCTACTCGAAAGGAATTAATCGCATTTTCCCATTGATGAATTCTTTGTAATTCATCAAAAAACAAATAAGTTCTTTGATTCTTCGAAATCTTTTTTTTCACATAAGCATATAAATCCTTATAACTCATTTCTTGAAATTCTAAGGATTCAAAAATTGATTGCTATAATCTGCTCTTGTTTTTACTCCCGAATGCAAGAGATGTTCCTGCATCAGCTTTTAAAAGACTGGACTTACCACACCTTCTGATTCCCGTGATAACCTTCACCGGCTCCGTGTCTTGAAAAAGCAATCAATTTATTCAAGTAAATATCACGTTCCTTTTAATTTTCTATTCTCGCCCACCTCTTACACCTCCTTGCAAAAACTTGATAATAAGAATACCTTAAACTTTTTTTATTTTTTCAAGTTTAGGGTATTTATCAATCAAACTTTTTTTCTATTTTTCCTATTCTTTTTCTTGCTCTACTTATTTCTGTGTTTTTTTATTCTGTTGTATCTGATTCTGTTGTATCTGATTCTGATTTTTCATATTCTTATCCCGTTTTTTTCTGTTGTTTGTCTCCTCCCTCTGTTGTAAAATAGTTCTGTTGTATTTTTTTCTTGTTTGCTGATGAATTTTAAGCTATGAAGGAGGATTGCATGGCAGATTTTCAAGAAAAATTACCTAGAAACAAATCGACAAGAGGAGCAGGAGCGGGTACGACAGCTGGCCGATGATCCTGATGTACAGGCACGACTCACAAAGATTCTGCGGGGAAATGCAGGAAAAATATTAAATGGAAAAAAATTATCTTATCGTTGCGGCCATCGTAGCCGGTTTACTGATTATTGTGTTTAAGTTATTCGGAATTTTGCTTGTAGGGCTCCTTTATTTTTGTCTATCGTCCGAAAAAGAGCAAAGAAACGCTTACTTTGCAAAAGGCGGTAAGAATAACGATGATTTGTATGCGGAGGAATTCCTAAAGCCCATTCTTCAGAAAATCTTCCCAAAAGCAAATCTTGGACAAAGAGGAAGCCTGCCTCTACAGGCCATGAAAAAGGTAACGCCCAAATCAGAAAAATATGAGCCTTTCTTCTTCCTGTCTTTAGGAGATGAGCAGGATACTCGCATGTGTAATCTCTATTCTTCCCACACGGAAACCAGAATTGAGACCAGAGACGGAAAGGAATATGCAAAAAACGTTCAGGTAACAGACTTTGTCGGACAGGTATTTTCCATGCAGCTCCCCGTAAACTTTAACGGACAGCTTCGAGTAGTTCCTACCAAAAAAACTTTAGTTCTGAAACGAGAAGTACAGGATGCCTATCCCGGAGCCCTGCCCGGAGAGCAAAAAATTGATGTGGAAGATATTCAGCACAACGAAAACTTCAACATCTACTGTAGCGATGAGCTTTCCGCAAGAAAGTTCTTAAGCCCAAGAGTCTTGACCTGGTTTGACGAACACATTTCTCAAAACGGTCTTTGCGTCTATCTGGAGGGAAATAAGCTGTATATCTCCTTATATACCGATAACTTCATCTTCCCCACACCTCAGACTCCTGAAGAAGTAGACGGCCTGTCCATTGAGAAGGAATATAAGGAGCTTCGAAGCAGCTGGATTTTTCTTTTGGATTTTACGAAGGTATTCCAAAGCTAAAAAGAAAAAGAGCCTTTTTAGAAAGTCTCATCGAAAAAGACCGATAAACCCGCATAGCGATGGTTTATCGGTCTTTTTTTCATCAATTTAAGAAGATAATCTCATAATATCCTCCATAGTACATCCCAATGCTCCATACAAAAAGCCCAGTGCTATATCAAGGACAGCATCAAGCTAATGCCATAGCCTGCAAAGATAAAAGCCACCCATAGGAAAAGGCATCTTTAATTTTTATTTTCTTTAGAAGCAGAAAGGGGATGAACGTAATCGCACAAAGAATAAAGGAGAAAAGAAGAATGATACAGGCTGCACTGATACCGGAATAAAAAGCAATGGCAGCATATAATTTTACATCTCCCATTCCCAGTCCCCCTTTGATAGGAATACCATCAATAGAAGAAAGAGCAATAAAATAAACAGGGAACCTAATGACTGGAAAAGGAATTCTCTCCACCCAAGGTGATAATACAAAATTTCAATAAGTCCTATCACTACCCCTGCCACCAGAAAGATGAGCACTAAAAATATTCGGAATAATGTATTTTTTTCCCCGTCTACAATGGCCGCTACAGCCAAAAATAAAATACAGCAAAGTCAGACGAAAGATAGCAAAAGTATCTACTGCATTCTGTGCCGTGAAGTAGCCCAATACAGCGGAAAACAGAATAAACAATCCATACAATATATTTTTTGCCTTTTTATCGAAAATCGGATGGGTTTCCTTTTTATCTATCCCTTTTCGCTGTTGCTGTTTTTGATGCCATACCAGCAAAATGTGGCTTAGCTTAATAGCTAACACAGAGAGAAGCAGATATAATACACCGATGCCTAGTTTTTAAAGCCATGTTTTCCCCTTTAATAGTCTTCCAATCCCCATAAATGAACTTTCACCTTCTGGGATAAGTCCAATGGTTCTGTTTTAAAAAGATTAAACCAAAACTTCATCTTATACTTGGCAACAAGGGTTAAATCGCCGTTATTGACTGTCCCGCTAAGCTCCATGTTCCCTACTACGCCCAATTTTTTTAATTTGGTATAAGCACTGAGTTTATTTCCATCCCCGGTAAAATAGGAATAAAATCGATCCTCCAGTACACCGGAAGAAACTGTTTCATTCTTGTGCCAGCTTTCCGCAGAAGAAAAGCTTTTGGTCTCGAACCGCATAACGCTCAAATCTTTGCAAAATAGTGCTCACACTGGTATTCTCCAAGCTGATTTTTTCATTCCAATAAGGATCAAGACTCAGACTATTAGCCGTTTGCACCAAAGTATGCATCACTTGATTCTGCGCCGAAAACACAAAGAACACACCATTCAATGCCATAAATAGAAAGCAGAATATGGGCAAGATAATCGCCGCCTCTAGGGTAACGGAAGCTCTTTCTCTAAGAAGCGTCTCTTTAAGATTGTTTTCAACGGTATCTTCAACGTGATTTCGATTGCTCTTCATTTTATCGTTTTCCTCTTTTTCCCATCATGAATCCTCTCCAAAAGAAGTAACCAAACCGAACAAATCCTTTCCAAGATTGATAAAGGAATCTACCAATCCTGCTATCTTGGAGAGATCACTTATTTTATTATTAAAATACTGGCTAAAATGGACCGTATTGACGTAATGAAGCACATCCAGGGTTGAGGCAACTGCCACTACTTTTACTTTGTTGGATTCTTTTAAGCCGACTTTCTCCAACAAGGGTGCAAAAAGAAAATCAAAGCTTTTTTCCGCTTCCAGTACATAATGGCATCGTCCAAGATCATCCGGAACTCTCTTTACCCTTACCGTTTCCTTACCGCCACCATTTCCGCCACTGTACTTCGTAAGTCTAAATCCTAAAAAACTACTTGCTTTCTCATTTCCGTGTATGAGAAGATTAATTTGTTTCAGACTAAGATAGCGATACAAGCCTATATTTTCAATATCTTGCACCGTTATCTCCTCTTTGTATTCCAAGCCTTCGTATTTATAATTCTCTGCTACTCTCACTACCGCCGCATTACAGGCTGCTGTAAACATATTTCGCTGATATAAATGAACGGATAAGGCCAAAAAAAACATAAGAATAAAGATAGAAAATATCATTCCTATCCCCCATTCCAGCATTATGGTTCCCTCTTCACTTCGAACATCCATAACTCACCTCTTTTGTTCCCATTGTTTACATTACTATTTAGAAAAAACCGATGCCATAGCCTTTGCTTCCTGACTTAAGTCTTTTAGATAGAGAGCCGCTTTTTCCACCGACCACTCACTCAGCTTCTTCTTGGTGTACGGCACCGGAAACATATATTCATTGGTATATTTGCTGATATAAAGTTTATTTCCCTTAAGGTAGGCACAAAGTCCCTGATCTGAAATCTGCTCATCAAACCAAGCCAGAACACTTGGACTTAAGAACTTTCGGGCAGCAATCTCATCCGTACAGTAAATGTTGTAATTTTCATTGTGCCGCACATCCTCCACATCAATCTTTTGCTCACCCTCTAAGGCTCCCGCATATTTTCCCTGTGTCTCTATATTCAGATGCGCAAGCTGCTTTGTGGGCACAATCCGTACATGCCCTTGATAAACTTCCGTCAGAGTTAGGGCGTACAAAAACGCCTTGGAAATCCCTCACTGTCTTAGTTCGTTTTTCCTTTCCACTCTTGTACTCTTCTTCATGCCAGGCATACAAATTACAAACACTAAGGTTTCTTTCGTCATTAAACTTCAATGCATCGAATTGATTATACTTCTCGGACTTGGGAACCGCATATTTTACATCCTCTATAGGCTCTTCTCCCCAGGAGTGAATCTTAGCCTTCGGAAGGATTGCCCCAGTATCAGATTAAGAATCTGTTCTGTATAGATATCATCCAAATCGATATCACTTTTTGCTCTTAAAAAAAGGGGATGATGATTAAGACAAACAGCAGGACTACTGCCAAAGGAAAAGCCTGCACGACGAGGGCAGATAGCACAACACGAAGAGACAAATTAGTCCCTTGGCAGCCATGTCTACACCTTGCCTGTCTCTTTTTTTACAAGTTCGTCTTTTTATCAGTTTATAGTTTTTTTAAACTCTTCAGTGCGTTTAAGTTCCTTTAATTTCTCTACTTCTTCAGCTGTTAATGCCATTTTCCTATTTTCTCCTTTAAAATTGTACTTCCGTGAATGCTTTCACCTCTGATGCAATTTATTGGCCTTCCCTTATTTCTCCTCTATCTTACATCGATAACTGATAAAAAATACCCACCATATCCCTAATCTCTTGATTCAACTCTTTAAGACTGAGTGCTGCTGTTTCTACTGACCATGCATCCAGCATTTCCTGTGTATATGGTACCCGGAACAAATAGTGATTCTGATATACTGAAATAAACAGCTTATTTTCTTTCAAATATAATGATAATCCTTGCTTCGAAATCTGTTGATCAAACCAAGCTAAAACACTGGGATTAAGAAATTTTCTGGCAGATACCTCATCAGTACAGTAAATGTTGTAATTCTCATTATGTAAAACATCTTCTACATCTATTTTTCTTTCACCTTCCAATGCTTCAAGATATCTTCCTTGGATTTCTTTTTTTAAGAATTTTGATTTCTTGGTTGGAACAACTCGTAACTGACCTGCATAAGAATGGGGTAATATCAGTCCATATAATAGTCCTCGAAAATCAGTGACTTCTCTAGGATTTGTGTCATGTTCACTATTCTTCACTTCATGCCATGCTCGCAGGTCACAAACTTTAAGGCATCTGTCATCATTATATTTAAACATCCATCCTAGGGCATAATAATAAGAATCGGGAACTACTTTTATATATTCGTTAAGTACGAAGTCACCTTTAACGCATATTTCTGCATTCGGATCAAGGATTTGCAAAAATTGAATTTAAGATACCGAGAGCATATGTATCGACTAAACTGCTCTTCTTCTCTTCCTTCAGCACAGCATATGTCATAAAAATAATAAAAGCAAAGAAACTCAGATAAATCCCCAATGGAAAAAATTTCACAAGAAGAAATAAGCAAAATAAAACCTTTAAACGAAAATACAGCTTTTTTCTTTCTTCAAGTCCGATTTCCTCTTTAATTTGTTTATAAGCTTTTTAAAAATTTATCTGATTTCTTAAATTCTATTAATCTTTCTTTTTTTCTTCACTTGTTAAGTGAATACAATCTTTTTCCATCAACTTTCTCCGACTTTCCGATATATACTTTAAATTTTTAATAATACTATTCTCTAATACCCAAGCGTTTTCGTACAATCAAGTTTAAACCCGCCAGTACTTTTTGTAATGGGCACAAATTCATTTAATTGATACTCTGTGGTAGCGGTAATTCCGGTATAAGCTTTACTCAAATGATAATCCGTTTTTTCCTTATACTTTTCCTTTGCCTCCAATTGCACAAGGTTCTGTAACCGCATAAGATACTGATCTTGATTTGTTCCTAAAAAGCATCAAAATTAAACAATGCTCCCCATAGTCCAGCTTCATAAAGCCTTTCTCATCTTTTAAGCCCATGGCCTCTGTGGGATTTACATATCTATCATCATCTTCCTCATTCAATTGATTTTCACCCATACTATGCTCTTTTTGAGTTTGTTCGCTACTTTTTTCTTTGTCTTCCTTTGGTTTACTTGGTTTACTTGGTTTACTTGGTTTACTTGGTTTACTTGGTTTACTTGGTTCACTTGATTCACTTGGTTTACTTCCAAATTTATTTTTTATATATTCTTTTGTTTTATCCCCTCTATTTTTCATGATTTTTTCTGTTTTCTTTTTTATCAACTTGGCTGTATCATCTTTTAACCCATCACATTTTAAAAGATCTTCTGTTAAATCAGATAAGCCTGTAGTAGACATATATGCCTTTATCTTAATAAGACGAACGGATTGTTTGTTTACCAAAAGTATCATATCTATAAACGACTCTAGTAAAAGAAGTATCACAAAAACAACTACTACGAAGGGCCCGGTAACACTTGTTTCTGTAATCCAGTCAGAACTTGCAATAGCCGGAAGATTAGAGACTAATCTTAATAAGAAACCATTAAAGAAGGTACCCACCTGTGCACCTTTTTCCGAGTTGGAACCGGTTAAAAGATACTCCAGCTCTGCTCCCTTGTAGAGTTTGTCACTTCCTTCCACATTATCCATTTTAGGATAATGCCAGAAGTCTCCGTCTAGAAAACCGACATTATATGTACCACCGGCCATTTCAAAAATATTACTATAATCATATCCCGTTAAACTGGAACCATCGCTATAATTGGTTCTATTTGGCATATTGTAAACACCATAGCCATAGAGCAGAAAATTCTTTCCCAGGGACTCTCCACCGGAAAGTAGACGTCCAAGATTTTGTAGCCTACTGCTTGCCCAATCAAATATACCCTTAAAGAAGGTGACTAGGCTCTTCAAAAAAGTTCCAAGAGCTGTTAATGTCGCTAAAAAATCTCCATCTCCTACCGATATCAAGAATTCCCAAATAGAAGACAGTAAATCCACAACGCTATCTGTTATTTCCGCTGTTCCTAAGTCCAGCACCCCACTTTGATTAATCAGCTCACTGGGATCCAAATTAGAATCTAAAGAACCGTCATATAAAATTTTTATGCCTAATATTTGATATAATAAATCTTTAAGCTCTGTTGCAATATCAATTCCATCATCCGAGCCTTTGAGGGTATTTTTCAAATCGCTATATAAAGAAGCCGTTCTTTGATCAATATCCTCTACTTCTGATAGAACAACATATCCTTCAATTTTACCATCTGTTTCAGTTGAATACGACTTTAGTTTTCTTGCCTGTTCTTCTAGTTTCCGGTCATCTCCTTTTCCATCATTGTGTATTTCCTTTTGATAGGAATCTAAAGTCTTTTTGCATTTGATTATATACCTCATGATAAGAGATAAGCAAAAGGATTCTGCAATGTATTTTTTTACCACCAAAAATGAAAAAGTAAATTCCACTCATCTGTCTCCCGGTAGATTTTACTTCTGCACAGTTGATATTTTCTCTTTCACATTTCTCATGGTATGTTTAGAGCTCCTTCTGACAGCAATGGAAGGAGTTTATTATGAGTAAAATTATTCCCGGTAACCAAAAACATCTTTCTTTAGAAGACCGACTCTTTATAGAACAAAGTCTAAATCAAGGACTTTCCTTTAAGGAGATTGCCAAGTATCTTTGCAAAGATCCTTCTACTATTTCTAAGGAAGTGAAGAAACACCGAGCATCAAACTGGTATCACAAGGGCAGTTTTCTGAACAAAAAGAACTTCTGTGTTCATCGTTACCAGTGTCGTAAAACAAATGTCTGTAAAAAGATTATCCTTTGTGAGATAAAGTGTACTTCTTGTCCTAGCTGTAATCAGACCTGCAAGGACTTTGAAAAGGAATGCTGTAATCGTCTAATGAAGGCTCCCTACGTTTGTAATGGCTGCTCACAAAAGCTTCATCAATGCAGCATTGCCCATAAATATACCTATGATGCCAGATTTGCTGATAGAAAATATAGGGAAACCCTTAAAGACTCTCGTCGAGGTATAAATCTTTCCGAAAAGGAAGCAAGAGAAAAAGGACTGCATCATTACTCCCCTGATTGCAAAGGGACAATCCCCTTACCAGATTTTAGTGAATCATCCGGAATTACAGATGTCTGTTCGCACCATGTATTCTTACATTGACCAAGGAATTTTTACTTCCAAAAATATCGATTTAAAACGAAAAGTGACATTCAAACCAAGGAAATGCCATAAAACACAGATTTCAAACCGTGAAATATTTCATGGTCGAAGCTATGAGGACTTCTTGAAGCTTGGATTAAATGCTTTTGTAGAGATGGATACCGTTCATTCCTGTAGAGATTCACAAAAAACTCTGCTGACCTTTTTCTTTACAGAGGAAAAACTTTTCCTGGCTTATCTGTTAAATCGATGTACAAAGGGGGCTGTCAAAGCAGTCTTTGACCGTTTAGAGAGACGCTTTGAAGATGTCTTTGACTTTCAATCTATCTTTGAATATATCCTTACAGACCGAGGATCGGAGTTTGGGGATCCTGTCGCTTTAGAAACAAATCCCAATGGGATACAACGTAGTAGCATTTATTATTGTGATCCTATGCGTAGTGGACAAAAAGGGGGCTTAGAGCAAGTCCACACCATGCTCCGCATGATTCTTCCAAAAGGCTCTTCTTTTGCTTTTCTTACACAATGGGATGTGAATCGGATTGTAAACCATATCAATTCCACGCCAAGGGAAAGCTTAAATGGAGATACTCCTTATCAAAGGGCACTAAACCGATATGGAGAAGATGTCTTAAAAGCACTTCAGCTCGGACCCATTCATCCTGACGAGGTTTGTCTGAGGCCCAAGCTGATTCGCTTTAAGTAACCCAACAACCCAAAACCGATCTGCTGTCAGACAGGGCAAAAACTTTTACATTTTTCGATATAGCCAGTGGAATTTAGTCCTACACACGACTTGTCCTGTGGCTTATTTCCCATGTCCGGAAAGAGATTTTTTGAGGTTGTTATGCACTATTATAGCAAAATCAGGCAGAAATGAAATTTCAAACTGCCTGATTTTTGGGATTTTTTTAAACTGGGTAGAATTTACTTCTGCACTGGAATTTACTTTTTCAATTTAGCTGTATTTTTTTACCATACATATTCTTATTATACTTTTTGGGTATTATTCATTAGTTCGTCCGTTGCATTTATAAACTCTTCCTCGGTCTTTACAAATTCTCTCTCTGTCTCTTTTAAAGAAGAAAGCTTAGCTTTAAATTCATCAGTAGCTGTCCCAAAGGCTCTGGCCTTACTATCTACCTCACTAATGTAAGAATCCAAAGAAATCTCTTCTCCATTATCTTTCCTACTTCTTGCCTCTTCTAATGCTTGGTAAGCATCATCGTAAGCCGCTCTTGCTTCTTTATACTTTGTTAAAGACTCCCCGTATTCCTTGGCTTCATCAGAGTATTCTTTCAAAGATTTTGCCATCTTAATAGCAGAATCGGTTAAATCAACAGCATTATTTGCACCATCCAATATATTTGCAAACATTTTTAGATGATCTTGTTTTAAAAGAAATTTTTCCAAATAATCTTTTTATATTTAAGCCCTCTTCCAACGTATTGATGGGTACGGAAAGCTCACTGTACTCGAATACCTCCTGCCTTAATACCAAAGGTTCAATAAGCGAATTTTTTTCCCTCTGCCGAGCTTCCCGATAAGCTGATGGCCTTTCCGAATCCTTTGAACATTCGCTTCCAGATAGCTTTGATAACGAGAATCAAAAAGACTCCTCCTGATCCTGTCTCACTGCCATAAAACCGAAACGTTCATCCAAGTAGGGGTCATAATGAGCCAGGGCAGAAAAAATAGAGCTTCCCATCAACTCTTCAATAATGGCTTGTGCGCTTTGTATTCTGGCATATTCCACGAAAATCAAAGTACACATCAACAAAGGGGAAACAGTTAATGCCAAAAATAGAAATCATTCCCTTTCCGCCATTGACATAAGAATACAGAAAGAACTTTAGTTTTTTTATGAAATTCTAAAAATATTCATGGGAACGATTCTGTTCCTAAGCTTTGGAATGAAAATTACCGGTAAGAAAAATAATCCATAGAATAAGAGTCATAAAATTTTTTTCATGACTCTCCCATGGAAAAGAAATACTCATTGAAAACTTTTCCATCTGTCCCCCTGCATGAACGCATCTGTTAAGGTAGTGAACTGCCTTTGTTATTTTTTTCTGTACATATTACATAGCTTTTAAACAATTCCCTATTGTAGTTTATACTAACTTATGAATTCTTATTTTTTTCAATATTTATATTAAATTATTTTTTTATTTTTTTATCTATAATTAATGCCATTAAAAGCTATTTATGTATTCGTAAATCACATCATTTTTATCTTTACATATCGGGAGTATGACAGTTAAATAGTTCCAAAATCTCCTCAGGCCTTGAAAAGCCTGACTGCAAGCTCCATCACGTTTACCGTGCACTGAAATCCTTGCAAGAGAGATCAATAAGAGCCCATGAATGGCGTAATTACGCCATTTATGGGCTCTTAACTCTTTCTCAACTGTCAAACTCGGGATTATAAGCTTTTCTCCTTTGTTCTTTCAATTATTTTCTGTCTTAAAATTCAAAAATTTCCCTATCTTATCTTTCCTCTCAGTCTTCTCCGCTTAAGCTCCTGTAAGAGGCTTGGGCCGTTGACCACGCAGGACAATCCCATTAAGCCTGCCACAGTAGCGATGGCGGCATTTCTGGCAAAGTTTTTCTGAGAAATAAGACGAAGCAAAAGGATTGTTGGTAATCACGAAGTCGGAAACTTCCTTTCGGCTTTCATTGCCGGCTGCATCTCTTGCTACCACTAAAAAGCTTATGTCGCTTTTCCCTTTTCTCCGGAGATCTGTAAGGGAAGCTGTCCTTTCACAACCGCTTCCTGTAAGCTCTTGTCCTTCCAGCTTAGTTCTTCCGTTCCATCCACGGTGGCATCTACCTGCTCCAGCCACAGGTTATCCTGTACGGATAAATCCAAATCTAAAACATCTCCACGGTATACCCCCTGATTGTCCACATTGGAAAGCAGGATTCTGGGGGGTGTTCTGTCGATACCGAAGCGAAGCTCCGCCCCTCTTTCGGTCTGTTCCGTACTGGCAAGGTTTCCTGCCTTATCCTGAGAGGAAATCTGCAAATGATACAGACCTTCCTTGTCAAAGTTATCCTTCTTAATCAGATAATCTCCCCGATACCATTTTCCGTTTCCGCCGGAGCGAGTAGTCTGATACTCCGCCCCCTCGGAAAGGGCATGCTTTTCCTCATTTCTGTATAAGGTCAAAGCAGAAGACAAAACCTCATCCGCATTGATTTCCGAAATCAGAATCTCTTCGCCCTCTTTCTGATAGGTACCCTGCAGTGCCTTCGCCCTGTCGGACAGAAGATAGGTGGAACCAAAACGGTTTACGGAGAACCAAAGCTCTTCCGTGGTTTCATTTCCCGCCATGTCTACAATCTTTGCGAAAAGCCGATACACATCGTCCGTATCCGGCTCCTCCGGGAAGTTTTGGAAGGAAAGATTTCCCTCTTCTCCCCCTGCGGAACTTTGGTAAACAATGCCCTCTTTCTCCTCTTCCTTCTGCTTAGGAGACTCGGTTTCCTCCATAGACTTCTGCATAGGAAGATTTAAGGCATCCGTTCTGGCTATGGGAATGCTTCCTCCCTGCTGAGAAGACAGTTCATGCTCTCCATGCACCTCTCCTACAAGCTTCAAAGACAAGCGTCCTGATCCAAGTAACGATCGCCATAGGAAATCTTGGGACTTACTTCTCCCTTATTGGCAGATTCATTGACGATGTCCGTAATACTTAGACTTGGCTCCGTCCGGTCAATAACAAAAGCGATCTTCCGGATAAGCCTGCGCCTCATTTCCCGCCAAATCCTTCACCCGGATGTTGAACTGATAGTCTCCATCCTCTTCATAGGAAATGCTTGCCTGATGATGAAGCTCGGAAACGCCCCGACCTTCTCCACCGCTAAAGGAAGACAGGGCGCTGCCATGTCCCTCCCGGCCGCCATCCTTCAACACGGAATAGTCCACAAGATCCGAACGGAAATTTTTCTCCTCAATGGAAATCTCCGCTCTTCTTCCTTCCTTGTAATAAAACTCATGGTTTGCGGTATTGTTGTCATAGCTTACGCTAAGAACAGGGTGCGGTTTTATCCACGGTAAAGTCCAAAAGCCGCCTGAGTTCCCTCTGCATAGACTAGCTCTTCCATGGCATTTCCGGCCAAGTCCTCTCCGGTGATGGAAAGCTGATAATCTCCGTCCTTATTGAAGTAAATACGGCTTTCCCATCTGGTGCTGTCTCCGCTTCCGGAAACCTTTTGGAAGGAATCCCTTTCCACTTCCAAAAGCTTAGCACCCTTTCCCTCTGCCGGGTCAGTAATCAAAAATCTTGAAGGCATCCTCTGAGAAGTTTCTCTCCTCTACCGTAATGGTAGCCGTTCGATTTTCTTTAAAATAAAACTCATTTTCCACACGATTGTTGTCGAAGGATAATGTGACCCTTGGTTTTGTAATGTCAATACTGAGACGCTCTTCCTTTATGGTCTGGTTTCCGGCATTGTCCACTGCCTTGATTTTCAGTAACACGTCATTACTGTTGTTGTCCTTAGCCAAAATCGTAAGAGCATGAGCATCATCATAGGACTTCTTTAAGTCGTTTAACTGGGGCTCCTCCTTGGAAAAATGATAGAGAGAGCCTGCCTGGGTTTCTATACCGTCTCTGTAAACGGTATAGGTCACATCCTTTAAGCCGGCATAGCTGTTTCCGGGGCTGGGCTCCGTTACGGAAATTCCTACCACCACATCCTTTTTATAGAGGCCATTTTTCTCCTCTTCCTTAGGCAAAGTAATGTGAATTTCCGGATTCTGCTGGTCCAAAATTACCCCGTCAGAGCTTAGATAATACTGGTTTCCGGCCATATCCTTTAAGTGGACATAGGTAATAAAGGTCTCATTAGGAGAGACTTCCTTGGACCAGTAACCGTCCTTTACTTCGCTGGTAACATTCTTAAAGGCAGAACTTGCCTGCAAATCCGCAAGGCTCATCTTCTCCCTTGTCCGAAGAACTTCCACCAGCCCGACACCGCTTAAGTTATCCTCTGCCTGTAAACGAATAACCTGCTTCTTATTGCTGAATCGACCAAAGCTAATACGATCCAGGAGCTTGGTCCAAAGGGTTCCATCCTTGGAACGATCCCAATCGCCAATCTTCAAGGCACCTGTAGGGGCTTTTCTGTCCACCACAAAATCAAAGGCCGCCTTGGTCTCTCCTACTTCGATGGGAGCATTTTCATTGCCTGCCAAATCCTTCACCTTTAGGCCAAGATGATAAATGCCGTCTTCGGTAAACTCTACCAAGCAGGTATATTTATTTCCCTCTTGCGTCCAGCTCTCCGGGTTCTTCAAATATGCTGCATGATTTCTTGCGGTAGATACCGGATTTCCCCGCCTTATCCTTTACGGAAAAAAATCCACCTGAAGAGAAGAGAAATCCAAGTGGGCATCTTCGATTTCGATTTTCCCCTTTCTGACTTCTCTAAAGTATTTCTCATTGGCTAAGCCGTCATTGGATAAAGTCAGCCGAATCTTAGGGGGTGTTTTATCCACAACCAAAATGTTGGAGGCGCTGGCCTTTCTTCCGGAAAAAAATCTGTGGTATGTAAGTTCACCACATATCTACCATCTTCACTTAAGGAAAGCTCCGCCTTATTCAAGGTGGAATCGGAAGCCTTTTCCTTCTTCCAGCTTATATTGTTCGGCCGTATCCTTCTTTCCCCTGTCTCGGAAGAAAGGCTACTGGAACTTGCCACAGCAGTTCGCCCCTCCACCATATCCGGGGTAAATACATAAGAAAGATCGGTGGCTGCCTGATTAAAGTTTTCTTCCAGTACATTTGCCTTCAGCTTAACGTCCTTGGCAAAGTACCGTACCTGTCCGCTTTCGGAAGAAGGGTCAAAGAAAAATCTTGGGATCCGTATGATCCACAGTGATAGCCAGTTCTCCATTCTTCTCCAATCCTAAAGTATTCTTCCATTCTAAAGCATTTCCGGAAGGATCCTTATAGTCGAAAGGACAAACGATAATGTCCTTCTTTGGGTGAAATTCATTGTCAAATCATTCTGTTCCCCATTAGGCATGATTTGTACGAAGGAAGTAGAATTGTCCTCTAACAAGCTCTCTCTTCCATCACTAATGAAAGCAGAATTCTTCTTTAAGGTTAGAGCTTCCCTATTGCCCTGCACTCTATAGGAACTTTCTTTGTCTTCTCCATTTCTTCTGCTATAAACCTTCAAAGAAAAATCCTGATCCTCAGGAAAAAAGTTCTTTTCTTCCACATTCAGAGTTAAAAATGCCTTATCTTGAAAATAAAAGTGGTCATTAACTTTCTTACCCTCAGGCTGAAAGTCGAAGCTTCCCTTTGGTTTTATTGTATCCACTACCAAATACTTATCGGTTTTTAAGAGGCTGATCTTCATTTGTATTGTCTGCGTTATCTACCGCGAAGAATACAATCTTTCCCCTGAACTGAGGATCAATCTTGATTTTTGCAATGGCTGTGAAATCTTTCGGTCTGCTAAATCTCTCGTCATTATCCGTAAGCTTGTACAAAGTATTTCCCTGATGAACAATCCCATCACTATCTTGTAGGTCAAAACGATAACAGATGGCAGCCATCCCGGAACGCTCATCCCTGGCTTTTTAGTTCCACTTCCAGGGTGTCTTTATGAAGTCATAGCCCGCAAGGGTTTTTGACTCTGGACTCTTTGTCCGTCCTATAGGAAATGGAGATAAGCTCCGGCTTGGTAGTATCAATATTATACTTTTCAAGTACATACGCTTTACCAATTTCTCCGTTAGGTTTCTTGATAAAAAGTTCTCTTCCTTCCAAAGCACCGTCTTTTTCCTCAATCGAAAAACTTTTTTCCCACTTATTCTTGGTGTCATCCCAAGAATCACTATCGGAAATGCTATCATTTTTTTGACTTAGGGGAGAATACTATATTCGTGTTATACCAGCCTTTATCATTAGCTTTCCCTTGCTTATCTATGAAATTAGAGAAGTCCGGATAAACCACATTAATCTCCGCATAAATGGTCTTTGGATCATAATTTCCTGTTGGGTCAACAGATGTAGCAGATATTAGGACGGGACCAACTTTACTGTTTTTTTAAAAAGTAAGGACTCCTGTCTGTGCATTAAAAATCAGCAATATCCTCTCCTGCTTCAAAGCTTATAACTTACACTCGTGCCTGTAGCGCCTCTGGTACTTACGCGAAAAAGAATGTTTCCCTAAAGTCCATCCTCTTTCCTGATTCTCCTTTCCGTAATGCACGGTATACCGGAATACCTTATTCCCTCCCTTTCTTCTTCACTTGGCTGTCCAAAATCTTTTTAGACTAAAGGAAAATTGGTTCTGGTTCCCGGGGGTAATCGTTATATAAATTATCTCCGGTTCAGCCGTATATATTGTTCCATCCTTAGGGTCTACCCAATCATCTACTCTGGCCTCTATTCTAGCCTTTCCAATATGCCTCATTCTTATTATGCGTCTATTTTCATCAAGTTCAATAGAAGCATTTAATTTAGGAGAAACAATAGAGTAGTAAACCTTAGCTTTAAATATTTCATTAATTTCCGGCTGAATTTCTTCACTCTTTTTCAGTGGTATTTTAATATTTTTATTTGTAATGATTTCTCCATTGAAGCGTTTTTTCACAACTAAACTCCGACGAGCTTCTAAAGCAGTGTGATTGGAGTCCTCCGGTACTCTGGCGATGATGGTATATCTTCCGGAAGTACCAACTAAAAAAGCAGTAGGATCATAAATCCGAGTTCTATCTCCCCTGGAATTCGCAAGGTAATATTCTATTTGGGGTACAGTTACATCCTCTTCCTCACTGGCCTTTTGATAGTATGCTTCCAAAGGAATAGGATTGCTTTCCCCCTCCTTCAAAATTACATCATTTACCGGAGGAAATACTAAGTTTCCTTGCCACTGCTTTTTCTTTTTTTGATTCAACTCAAGCTCTATAGTTCTATGCAGGTCATCCGGTAAATTCCCGTCTGTAATACGTTCTTCATATAAACCAGACGTTTCATAAGACTCATTACTTCCTCGTACACGAATCTCTATCGTATAGTTTTTGGTCATATACTCTGCCGGAATTTCCTGAGAAATTTCTCCATCTTGATTCGTTTGCCCGGTATAAAATGAAACTTTCTGAACAATTCCATAAGTCGGATGTATCTTATTAGAAGGTTTATCTTCACTATAATTCGAACTGTTATAATAATGTGGGAATCCGTCACTATTATCCCAGTTGACTTGTTCTTTAGTATAGTTACCGTCCTGTTCTATTCCGGAAGTACTGGAGCTAGTCTTTTCGTTACCTTCATCTCCAATAAAAGAAGCTGATACCTTTTCCTCCTCATCTTTATCCATCACGGAAGAAGACAGCACGTTTTCATCTGTCTCTTCTGTCTTTTTTGCATCGATTTTTTTATATACAACAAGCTCTACCTCCACCTTGATTGAGCCGGCTCATTCTGAGTTATGATCTACAAAGGAAAAATCTAGTTTTGTAACTTTCTCTTCTTGACTTCCTTCTGCTTGACTCCCCTCTACTTGACTTCCCTCCGCTTTCCATTCTACAGGAAATTGAAAAAGCACTTGTAATATAACAAGGCACAGGGCTATCAGCCTCTTTCCTCTCTTCCCCAAGATAAAGCTTTTCATAAATTACTCCTTCTTCCACAAACCGAGACAGAAGCATCTCTTCTATCTCGGTTTCTTTACCTTTTGCATTGTCGAATTTCTGTTTAGAATTACTGTCTTTTTTTCTATTTTAGCTTTTCCCTAAAAATAGATTATATAAACATTTCTATAAAAACATAATGGCTGTTTTTACTGTTTTTTTGCACTGCTCCATTCACTACCCATCTTCCTTCCGAGTCCACTGTAAAACCATCGGGGAGTAGTGGTGTTTCTATAGAGAGCACCTTCATTCTGTCCTTGAGCGTCTAAAGTAGTAGCAGTTTCCGTCAATCCACTGCCAACCGGTGAGCATCCTGCCCTTTCCAACCGTCAGAGTTTGGGAAAAAGATAGTATTTACTGCCGTTTACCTCTATCCCAGCCTGTAGCCATATAGCCGGAATCCAGGAAATAGTACCAGTAGGACTTTCCATTATAGGCTTCATAGCCCCAGCTATTCTTCGGATAGCTTCCGTCCGGTCTTTTGTACCACCAGCCCTTTTCATCCTGTACCCACTGTCCTCCGGATAGAGAACGATCTACGCCAAGTACCTGTCCGGTAAAGCTACTGCTGACCTTAAAGCTTTCCGGAGCACCACCGGAACTTCGCCTGAGCTAGCCGGAACCGGAAGAACTGCCACCGGAACTACGAGCTGGAAGAACAGCCTTTAGAGGCAGATAGCCGGAGTTTGCCTGTATTGCCGGAATGATTTTCTTTCTTCTCTACTTTTTACCGCATCGAAGAAAGGGGAAGTTATTCATGTAATGGTTGATATATTATGATCGGGGAATAACCCCTACGGACTTTCATAGGGCTCATTATTTGACATAAATCTCTGTACCTTGGCCATAAGGATCATCAGTCTCCGACACTAAGAAACGATAGTTATCCACTGTATAATAAGGCTGTATTACATATAGTACCTTATAACGGCCTTCCGGAAAAAAATTCTGTCTTCTTCCTGCGTAAACCTGAGATTTCCGTTTTTTTCCCGCTTCATTCGGATAACTTTCTAAATAGAGTTTATACTGATTCAGGTTTTTTTGGGAAAAATCATTACGAAAATTCATAAGAAAAAGGCTGTGGCAAATCCTTAGGCAGAAGCTCCGTACCATCTTTTAAGACAATCTTCTCCACTTGAAGTGTTGCCCTCTTCGTAGTATCACCTGCCTTAACATTATGGATGTCAAAGCTGGAACGGAGATATACTTTCGCCATAACCTTTGCTTCCTTCACGGTAAAAGTTTCGCTTTCAAAGGTATAATATTTATACTTTTGCATCTTCCCGTTGAGTAGCTTTCAAATTATCTTGATCATAACTATGTACCCCTTTCTGATAAAAAAATACCTTTCCTCCACAGAAACACTTGTATAAGCAAATATACCATCTCCATCCTGTTCTGCTATTGGTAAAATATAAAATTGGCTCTTCTTTCCTTCAGCAAGTGTATATACATAGTGATACTCCCCAGGGGTAAAAGTAGTTGAGATTGTAAGGAACCCACTGACCATTTACTTTCTTTTTCCACTTCCCTCTCGGGAGAATTTTATAAAGATCCGGGCTTGGATTATTGATGACTCCAGGCTCATTTCCTCTTAAAACGACACCTGTTACGTTTACTTTTTTTTATCTCGAAGCACTTTCATATGATCTCTTGCCGGAAAGTCCCAATCTTCAAATGATACAGTCACCCTTATAACCTTATTGTCAAGGGATCTCGTTACTGCAGCACTTCTAAACCCTGAATATCCGGAGGTCATTACCGTAGAGTCTGTTCCTCTTATATCTTCTGTAGAGCCTTCTGTAGACTCACTCTTTCGCTCAGCAAGCTCCTCGGGGTCTTCCGCTTCAGTAGTCGGTACTTCTTCCTCTATGGACGCAGTTTTTCCCTTCCACAGCAGTCTCTTCCGGAAAAATCGTCTAATCCTTCTACAGTTCCTGCTGTTTCAAAGCTATTTTTTTCAGAGCTTGTTTCTACCTCCGGTACGTAAGAATCCTTCGTATCTATACTATCCGCATAGCTTGCAGGGGCAAAAAAAGCCCTGTACAAAGTACTGCACTCAGTCCTAAAGCCAGCATGTTTTTTTCTTCTCATCTCCATCGTCCTTTCTTATTTCTTGCCATTTCACGATATAAAAATTATACTATATTTTCTATCCATTTGTGGAAATTTTTATTGTTTTTTTGTACTGCTCCATTCACTACCCATCTTCCTTCCGCATCTACTGCATAGCCATCGGGAGTAGTGGTGTTTCTATAGAGAGCACCTTCATTCTGTCCTTGCGGGTCTAAGTAGTAACAGTTTCCGTCAATCCACTGCCAACCGGTAAGCATTCTTCCCTTCCAACCGTCAGAGTTTGGGAAAAGATAATATTTACTGCCGTTTACATCCACCCAGCCAGTAGCTATATAGCCGGAATCCAGGAAGTAGTACCAGTAGAACTTTCCGTTATAGGCTTCATAGCCCCAGCTGTTCTTCGGATAGCTTCCATCCGGTCTTTTATACCACCAGCCCTTTTCATCCTGTATCCACTGGCCTCCGGATAAGGAACGATCTACTCCAAGTACCTGTCCTGAAGAGCTACTGCTTACTTTAAAGCTTCCGGAACCACCACCGGAACTTCCCCCTGAGCCACCGGAACCGGAAGAGCTCCCCCCTGAACTGGAGGAGCCGGAGGAACTACCGGAGTTTCCGCGAGAAGAGCTGGCGGAGTTTCCGGAACTATTATTGGATGGATTTTCTGCTTTTTTCACTTCAAATTTCGGACTTTGAAGATATGCTTGTGTCGTTAACTTCCTTTGTATTCCAACTGTATTGGTTTTATATAATTCATTATTGATATAAAACTGAGTCCCGCTTCCATAATCATCGTCTGTATTATTCACCAAAAAACGATATTTCCCTATCTGGTAATTAGGTCTTATGAAAAAATAGCTGTGATATAAACCTACTGTATAAAGCTTACTCTCTGTTATATTAAATACAGCTCCTATATATCCTTCTTCATTTTTTTATGGCTATATAATCTTACTTGGGAGTTTATACTAACTTATGGATTCTTATTTTTTTCAATATTTATATTAAATTATTTCTATTTTTTTATCTATAATTAATTCCATTAAAGCTATTTATGTCTCTGCAAATTTCCTGTAAAAACAAAAGGAGAAGCCGTAATCAAACAACTTCTCCTCTTTCCCATCTATTGATTTGTATAGTTTTTGTAGCTATTTTTTAATCTGTGGAACACCGTTCTCTACCCATCTGCCTTCCTTATCCACTTGGTAGCCATCCGGCGTTTTTTCATTTTGATAGAGATGCCCCTCGTTGTTTCCACTGTCCGTTCCGAAGTAATAGCAATAACCATCAATCCACTGCCAGCCTGTCAGCATTCTTCCCATCCAACCGTCGGAGCCCGGGAAGAGATAGTACTTACTGCCATTCAAGTCTACCCATCCTGTTGCCATATAGCCACTATCTAAGAAATAATACCAATAAGACTTTCCATTGTAGGCTTCATATCCCCAGGTACTCTTCGGATAGCTTCCATCCTGCCTCTTATACCACCAGCCTTTTTTTCATCCTTTACCCATGCACCATTGGAAAGAGAACGGTCCGCACCCAAAAACCTGTCCGGCAGGATTTCCACTAAAGATTGCAGAAGAACCACCCCCGGAGCCGCCGCTACTTCCGCCGGAGCCGCCGCCACTGAATGCCCCTCCACCTGAGGGAGCTTCCGCCACTATATGAGCCGCCACCCGAGGAACTGCCACCACTGCTACCGCCGGAGGAGCTACCGGAACCTCCGCCATGAGAAGAACCGCCGCCGGAATTTCCACCTGCACCCGTTAGAGTGATATAGTCCGGGTCATACAAGGTAACTTTCAGGCTTCCCGTCACCGGATCGATGGAATCCAAAGAACTTGTTCTCGGATCAATCTTCCATTCTTTATCATTGATGTAAAACTTGGTTACGAGACTGCCGTCCAAACCGCTGAAGGTAAGACGATAGTGACTTATCGAATTCATTTTCAATGTAAAATTGCGAAGCACACGGCGATAAGTTCCCGGCCTTGTGATCTTCGATCCGCTTCCATAGTATCCGCCCCTCGAAACATCCTCTAACGCATATTCGCATCTTACTTTATTTTCGCCCTTATGCGGAATGGAGACTTCCGTCTCTGTTTCCTCTCCATTTCCATCAATCAGGCCATCTCCCATTTTACTCCATGTGGTATAGGGTACCTCGTCTCCTAATTTTCCATACTGTAAATCTTTCTCCGGAAGAAACATCCTGATTTCTTTAAACGGATAATCCTCTTCTACTTTACTCATAGACCCTTCAGAAAAAAATAAAGAACGAGTTTGTTTTGCACTCTCTTCTTCTCCCGCAAAATAGAAAGAATAGGTATGATGGACTCTAATTGTTGCTTGCCCATAAACGGTTTCCAGAGAAAAAAACTATTCCGTAAATCATTCTCGAACCAGTAATTCTTGTTTGTTGTAGTCAGTTCAATCCCGTAAAAAAATAGTCTCCGGGAGTAAATGTTCTTTCCGTGTACCGCTCATAATCACTTTCCCCGGTCATCTTGTTATAATAGATAGGGAGAGGAAATGTAGATATCGTCTACATTGATGAACTGATTCGGGAGCATCCCCTTCTGATGAATCTTCAGCTTCAAGTTCTTTCCTCTGAGATCAAGCTCTTGTACCCGCATCCCATCTCTCGGTGTATTGGGCATCAAATCGGGCATCAAATCATTTATTTGTTCACGAAGTTGAATCTCATCAATGACAATCTTTCCTGCAGGCGGAGTCTCGCCAAAATATCCATAGTAATTAGCTCCGGCAGAAAAAAATTGTGTCCCCATGCGTAGACTCAAATATTTGGAAGAGCTGGCTCGAGGTTCCGTGCCTTCTTCTCGCATAAGCGCTCATCTTTCCTACCATGAAAAGAGGCACAATGCCCATACATGCCACGAATACTATTCTGCTTCTTTTTCATCTGCACCTCCTGCAAGCCTGTACTATACTGTTATAAAGCTATTTTATCACCATTCCGTAGTCATTACTATATTAATAATTAATCTTATATCTATATAGCATACTTTTTAATGAATTACTTCCATATGATCTCCGAAAGGGATTTGCTATTCCATTTTAAAATATTAATGAAACGAAATGGTGTCAAACTTCACCTGTAATACTCAATTAGAACAAAAAAAGCACCCAAACCCTTAACGGTCTGAGCGCTTTCCTATTCCTCTTTACTTTTTCACAGTTTAATAAGTAGATATAAAAAAATAAAGTTAATATTGTGGTATCTGTCTGAAATGAGAGGCAATCTGAGCCCATGGGTTCTTAGCTTTTGTCTTGTAAAAGCTTAGAACCCCTATGAAACGAGGTTAGCGAAGCGTGCCTCCATTACAGACGGATACCATAAATAGCTTATTTTTATTTCTTCGTCAGATACTTACGAATATCCAAGGATGCCGCAATGAAGATTACGATACCGATGGCGATGTACTGTGCGTTGGCATTTACACCAAGGTACTGTAGTGCGGTCTTTAAAAAGCTCCAAAACCGCCACACCGATGAAGGCACTGGATACCTTTGCCTCGTCCTCCGGTTACGGATACACCGCCCAGGGCGCAGGCTGCGATAGCCTCCATCTCATAACCAAGTCCGGTATTTACGGATGCTCCTCCGGCTTTTGCTCCCAGCATATAGCCTGCCATGCCGTGAAAGCTGCCGCCTTCGCATAAATCAATACCAAGGTAAGGTTTACAGGAACACCGGCAACCTCTGCCGCCTGTGGGTTTCCACCGATGGCATACATATATTTTCCGTGTCTGGTCATGTTGAAGATGAACCAGGTAAGAGCTGCCATCAAAAGGGCGATCCAGATTAAATAGCTTAAGCCCTAAGAATTTTTCCGGTGGAGAAAAACGGTATAGGGACTCAATGTAGCCTCCCAAAGGAGTTGCGTTGGTATAGAAGACCTAAACCGTAGATGATTTCCATCATTGCCAGAGTAGCAATGAAAGGGAGGTACGGAAAGGTAAGCAATAAACCAACCGGTGATGGTACCGAAAGAGGGCACAAATCAGCATTACCAGGAACAATACCACGAAGGGGATTCATTGGGCTAATCTTTAGTAAAGATTCCATTTCCCATGGAAGCCCAGGGCTCGGACTGGAAGAAACGTCCGGAATAATCCGCCTTTTGCAAAAGGGTTCCTGCAAGGCAGGCACCGAATCCGATCATACGTCCTGCGGAAAGGTCACAACCTGCGGTAATAACGCAGCCCGCAATTCCTAAAGCGATCACTAAGCGGTAGGACATATTTGCCAGAAGGTTCATTCCGTTATCCGCGGTTAAAAAGTTCTTTGTGGTTAATCCTGTATAAATCACCAGGATGAACATAACGATAATAACGCCGTTATTAATCAGAAAATCCGTTAATTTTTGTTTTTGTGTCTTTTCCATTTTCTTTCCCCCTAAAACATCGTAGCAAAGTTCATTACATTTTCCTGGGTCATTTCTTCCTGCTGATTCAGCTCTCCGGTGAGCTTTCCGTTACACATTACGCAGATACGGTCCGCCATACCCAGAAGCTCCGGCATTTCCGAAGAAATCATAATGATTGCCTTTGCCCTGTTTTGCTAACTCTTCCATGATTTCGTAAATCTCATGCTTTGCCCCGATATCAATACCTCTCGTAGGCTCATCCATAATCAGAATATCCGGATCCTTTGGCCAGCCAGCGGGAAATGATTACCTTCTGCTGGTTTCCTCCGGAAAGATTTCCGATATGCTCTTTCATGCTGGGGGTCTTGATGGACAGACGCTTGATATTGTCATCCACCACCTTATTAATGGAAGGATGGTCCAGCATAATTCCTGCCTTTAAATACTTCTTATAAATCGAAACACCCACATTGTCCTTAATGGAGAGACAGCCGAAAATACCGTTTCCCCGGCGATCTTCGGTAATCATACCGATACCCGCATCCATGGCATCTCTGGGTCTTTTAATCTTCACTTCTTTACCGTGAACCTTGATGGTTCCTTTAGCCAAATGACGGATACCGAAGATTCCTTCCATCAGCTCCGTTCTTTGGGCGCCTACCAGTCCGCCGAAGCCCAGAATCTCGCCCTTTTTGATGGAGAAGGATACTCCCCGGAAGGATTTTTTTCATGGATGGAGGTCAAAGTCTTCCACCTCCATAATGGTTTCGCCCGATGCTGTGATGATGCTCCGGATAAATATTGCTTAACTCTCTACCTACCATCTTGGCAATAATCTGCTCGGTGGTCATCTCCTCTGCGGGCCAGGTTCCTACATAGGTTCCGTCACGCATGATGGTGATATCATCGGAAATCCGCTTGATTTCATCCATCTTATGGGAAATGTAAATCATGGCTACGCCCTTCTTCTTCAAATCTCCCATAACCTTAAAGAGGAATTCTACTTCCTTATCGGAAAGAGAAGAGGTAGGCTCGTCGAAGATAATGACCTTGGCGTCGTGAGAAACCGCCTTGGCAATCTCCACCATTTGCATCTGTCCGATAGAAAGAGAGGACAAAGGTGCCTTCACATTGTAAGACAAACCAAGCTCGGCCAACCACTTCTCCGTATCCTGATTCATCTTCTTATGGTCAATCACCTGAATCGGTCCGATTTTTTTCACCGGGAAACGTCCCAGATACATATTTTCCGATACGGAACGGGCCAGTACCGGCTGTAATTCCTGATGCACCATGGCTACACCGTGCAGCATAGCATCATCAGGATTGTTGATTTCCACTTTATTTCCATCCAGATAAATCTCTCCCTGATCCATCTTGTAAATGCCGAACAGGCACTTCATCAGGGTGGATTTTCCGGCTCCATTTTCTCCCATTAAGGCATGCACCGTTCCGGGACGAACGGATAACTGCACCTGGTCTAGGGCCTTTACACCCGGAAATGATTTGGAGATATTTTTCATTTCTAACTTATACTCTGCCATTTCCTCCTCCATTTCTTCACACTACTCTCGGAATGAAAAACAATCGGGGAGGCAAATACACAATGCATCTGCACTCCCCAAATTCGTTCTGTATTGGGAAAATGTTTTCTGCTCCTATTTCTTTAGCAAATCTCCATTTTCCTGATAATCCATGCTTTGAAAAAGTTTTCCTGCAAATCTTATTACTTTAAGAGATTTAATACGTCCTGTGCGTTGTCCTTGGTAACCTTTACATAGTCACAACCGATGTAGTGGTCATTTCCCTTACCGCCGAGGTAGTTGATTGCTGCATCTCCTGCTGCGTGGGACTGTGTAAGGAAGTCATTAAATACGGTTCCGGTCTGTGTTCCTGCCAATACATTCTGGCAAGCCTCCTCAAGAGCGTCAACACCTACTAAGTAGATATCCTTTCCAACGGTTCTTCCTGCTGCCTGAATAGCCTGTAAATGCACCAAGAGCCATGGAGTCGTTGTTACAGAAAACAACCTCGATGTCCTTACCGTTCTTTGCCAATGCGTTAGCAACCAAAGACTGTGCAAGAGCCTGATCCCAGTTACCAACCTGCTCGTCTAACTTGTTTACTTCCATTCCGGCATCCTGTAATGCCTTAACGGAGAACTCTGTTCTGTACTGTGCATCGATGTTCTCAGGGTCGCCCTTAATCATGATGTAGTCAACTTTTCCGTTTCCGTTCATATCCAGCTTATCCATTCCAACGGAAGCGATAATCTCTCCCTGGAAGGTTCCGGACTGACGAGCATCACAACCCACATAGGTTACATCCCAGTTCTTCTCTTCCCATCTCTTCTCTTCGTCCTGATCCGGCTCTCTGTTGATGTAAACCAATGGAATTCCGGCAGCCTGTACCTTATCGGTGATGGTAGCAGCAGAGGAAGAGTTAACAGGGTTTAACAATCAAAAACGTCTACCTTGTCGGTGATGAAGTTCTCGATCTGGTTGGTCTGTGTAGCCTGGTCGTTGGCACCATCCATAATCTTAATGTTCTCTTTCTTGAATCCCTTGGATACAAGATAGTTCTCCAGCTCTGTACGGAAGAGGGTCATGAAGTTATCAGAGAACTGATAGATACATACGCCAACCTTCTTGTCGCTGAAGTCTCCGCTCATTTCTTCTACAGCTGCCTTGGTTCCTTCCATCGCCTTCTCTGTCTCTTTTGCACTTTCCTTCTGCTCAGCAGCTGCGGTAGTGGTCTTTCCGGCATTGCTGCTGCCACATGCAGCTAACATAGATACGGCCAATGCGGATACTGTTAAAGTGCTTAAAATTCTTTTCATTTTTTCCTCCTGTTCGAAATAACTTTCGATTACGTTTTATTAACAAGGAGGATTATAGCTTTTCTTTTTTTAAAAAAAAATAGAGTTTTTCTTCTTTCATTCTTAGAATTTTTTTAGAATTCGGAAGTTTGGTGTTTTTCTACAATAAGACAGGTTTTCTAGTATAGGTCTGAAATGAGCACGCCCCGCTCTTCGCCTGACTGAGCAGTGGTTTTGTCACCCACTGCTCACTTTTGCTCAAAAGCAAATTCCTTCGGAAGTTGGTCTGTAACAGGACGACTTTTCTGATGAAAAGTCTGTCCTGCAGTACTAAGCGAAAAAAACTTCATTGCCTTCGTTTTTTTCGCAAGTACCGACGGGCTCAGACTGCCTCTTTTTCAGACCTATACTGCTGAAAACTGCATAGTTCTTTTTCAAATCCCAAACTGTCCTTTGTCTGGATATCGATACTTCTAGACTGTCAGAATCCTCCTCAATATTTTTTTACTGTCCGATAAAATGTATAGAGGCCTGTCCTTCAGTTCTTCAAACAGAAATGGCGATATATTCTCCGATAATCCTATGACGAAAAAGCACCGCAAACATAAAGCAAAAGCACCACCACGATGGTGGCGTAGCCGGAGGGGGCGCCCTTTCTGGTTAAAAGGGTGTAAATCAAAAGCAGGGTTCCCAGTCCTCCACTGCAAATGGCCGCAAAAATCCCTAGCTGTAAGGGAAGGTTGGAAAAGGTAAAGAGGGTGTTTTTGGAAAACTGCCAAAGCTTACTTAGAGAGTAATGACTTTGCCCCGCCTGCCTTGCCGCCGCCTCATAGCGAATGCTGGTTTTTGGGAAAGCCTACGGACTGGACAAAGCCCCGAAAGGTAACGCACCTTTTTCCCGGTAATGCTTCTTTAAAAACCTCCTGCACCTTTTTGGAAATGCCGAAGAAGTCGGAGGCATTTTCCTCAAAATGCACCGGAGAAACGTGGTTTAAAATCCAGTAAAAAAGGGCGGAGGTAATATTTTTCACAAGACCTGCGGAAGGATTCTTGGTACGTACCATAGACACCACCTGATAGCCCTCCTCCGACTTTTTCAGCATTTCCGAAATCAGTTCGGGGGATGCTGTAAATCCGCATCCATAAAAACCAGGAAATCTCCCTTGGCATGGTCCAGACCTGCGGTCATAGCCGCCTCATGGCCAAAAATTTCCGGGAAAAAGACAATACCCGCACGTGTTCCTTGTCTCTCTCTGCAAAATCTTCTAAAGAGAATGGCACTTTTATCCTGAGAGCCGTCATTGACAAAGACAATTTCATAGCCATAGCCCAGCTCCTGTAATTTTTCGCAAGACTGACTGCAATGCTGGTAAAAATGGCTCCAAGCTGTCTTCCTCGTTATATACGGAAACAATAACACTACAAATCTTTTTCCAAGTTCATCCCTTCTCTCTAAAAACAATCCCTCATTGAAATGATTTTTCTTGAGCCTTTTATCCGTCCTAACTTTTTAGCCATCTTTGTTCAACGACTTTAGCAAGATCTTCTACCCTTCACCGTCTTAAATCATTTCCTCGTGGCTAGGTACCTGCTCTTCTTTCTTCGGCGGTGTCATATAATCCCCGTAAAGCATCTTCAGCACACTGTCATAGTCTGCCGGCACCGGAAATTCCTTTCCGGCAAAGGGCTTATACTGCACCGGCTCTTCCCAGCTGTATTGCACTTTACAATACTGGAAATCCGGCTGATAGTTGGAAAAATACAGGAAATCCTCTCCTCTTCTCTCTGCCTTCTCTCTTCTTGCTCCCTGAGCCCATCTGTCCTGCAAAGAAAAAAGAAAGGGCAGGGGAAAGCATTTTCCCAAAGTGGCAAGAACCGCCACAAAAAGCTTTGCCATTGGAGAATACTTCTGAAAATCCAGCTTCCTCCGATGTCCCATGGCCAGACCGAAAATCATCTGCTGTCGAAAAACGATACAGCTTTATCCAAAAGGGCATTTCTTGGACAGTCATCCAAAATAAAGCAGTCCACCCATAGATGATTCAGCTTTCCTTCGTAAAAAGCATCCTCTTCCCCCTCGACTTCCCGTCTTTTTGCTTTGAAGATCCACAACACGGGGCACAAAGTCATAAAAGGAACGACCGTTTCTGTAGGTATTTGGCATGAGTAAAGCAAAGTTTTCCGAAAGCTCTTCCTTCGCTGCCCTTTCAAACTTTTCCCATTCCTCCCGTAAAAAGCAAAGGTCCACATCATCATCCCAGGGAATAAAGCCCTTCATGGCGAATGGCTCCCAGCAGGGTTCCGGAATCCAGGCGGTAGCTGATCTTATGTTTTTCACAAATACGGTGAATCTCCTCCAAAATGCCGAAGCCCCGTCTCTGCTTCTCCGCTAAATCCATACCTACCCTTTCTACAGCTCTTATCCAAAATGTAGCTTTACTCTTATTGCTACAAGCTTAGTTCTTCGTCTAAAAATTCCGTTTAAATCCCCAATCTAACGACTTAATATAAAGCTTCACTCCCGGTCTTCCGAGGCAAAGGCCAAAACCTGTGCTTCGGAAAACTTCCGTAGGTCCTCGCCTTTATGCCATGCCTTATACCAATCTACGGTTTTCTCCACCGCTTCCTTTACGGTATACCGAGGCTGCCAGCCAAAGACCTTCTTTAACTTCTCCGTGCTTAACTGTAAAAATCCCGCTTCATGGGGAGCATTGGGCTCTGCGTGATTCTCCCAGCTTGCATTCTCTCCCCAGAAACTCCACGAAAAGTTCTGCCAAGGCTCCTGTAGTAATGGCATCGGAAAGCTCCGGTCCCACATTGTAATAGCCGGCAAATTGCTTTCCGCCTTCTCCTGCCTGTCTTGCCACGATTTCCAGATAAACAAAGAGCGGCTCCAAGACATGCTCATAGGGACGAACAGAATAGGGATTTCGAATGCCGATAGGCTCTCCCTTAATGCTCTTCCGTACACAGTCCGGGATGATACGATCCTTTGCGAAATCTCCTCCCCCGATGACATTTCCGGCTCTTGCGGTGGAAATCCGCGGAAGAAAGCTTTTGCCTTTACCGTAGGCGGAATCCTCGGAAAAGAAGGACTTCTGATAACTATGGGTGACCAGCTCCGAGCAGGACTTGGAGTTGGAATAGGGGATCGTGTCCGTCCAGCTTCTCCTCCTCCATAAAGGCGTGTCCCTCCTGGTCCGGATTCTCGTAAACCTTGTCCGTAGTAACATTTAATACGGAACGAACAGAGGGACAATGCCGTACCGCTTCCAGAAGATTCACCGTTCCCATCACATTGGTCTCGTAGGTTTCTCTGGGAAACAGATAGGATTCCCGCACCAGGGGCTGTGCCGCCAAGTGGAAAACCAATTCCGGCTCCGCCTCCTGCATCGCCTTCCTTAAATGGTCATAGTCCCGCACATCTCCCTCGATAGAATGCATCCCCTTTTCTAAGTTTAAGAGGGAGAACAAAGCTCCCGGCTCTTCCTTTAGGGCATAGCCGGTGCATTTCGCTCCCATCATTTGCAAAATCAAACTAAGCCACGCCCCTTTAAAACCGGTGTGGCCTGTTAAAAATACTTTCTTCCCTTGATAAAAGGCTTTTAATTCTTGAAAAATGCATTTCCCCTACTTCCTTAAAGCCGATACTTCTCTGTTGATTTTACGGATTTCCTATAACGATTCATGACAAATGTACACGCTCTACATAGCCCTTGCTACCAACGCTTCCAGGGCGCCTTGCCACTTGCCCACAGCTCTTCCAAAAGCTTCTTCTCTCTCTGGGTATCCATGCACTGCCAGAAGCCGTCATGGTAATAGCCCATCAGTTTGCCTTCCGCCGCAAGATTTCTGCATGGGGACTTTGCTCTAAAAATGGTATTGTCGTCCTGAAGATAATCAAAGATTTCCGGCTCCAGAACCATAAAGCCGCCGTTAATCACTGCGCCGTCCTTTTCTTCCTTCTCCCGGAAAGAACGAATCTGCCCTTCGGCATCCACATCCAAAACGCCCTTTTGCTGGGCAAGGTTTACCATGCTGATGGTTGCCGGCTTGCCATGCTTTTTATGGAAGTCCAAAAGAGCCTCCAGATTCACATCGGAAACCCCGTCTCCATAGGTCAGCATAAAGGGCTCATGCTTTAAGTATTTTTCCACCCGCTTTAATCTTCCGCCGGTCATGGTGTGTAGACCGGTATCCACCACGGTTACCTTCCAGTCCTCCGCCTCGCTGTTGTGAACTTCCATGGTATTCTTTCCCATGTCAAAGGTAATGTCCGCATTGTGCAGAAAATAGTTGGCAAAATATTCCTTAATCAGGTACTGCTTATAGCCTGCCAAAATAATAAATTCCTTAAAACCGTAGGAAGAATAATATTTCATGATATGCCATAAAATGGGCATTTCTCCGATTTCAATCATGGGCTTCGGCTTTAAATGGGATTCCTCCGAAATTCTGGTGCCTAAGCCTCCTGCAAGAAGAACAACCTTCATGTCTTCCGTCCTTTCTTTTTTTCTTTAGAGTATAGCACAGAGTCCTTAGAAAATAACAGCGGAAAGATATCTTTAAGGATTCCTTCCGCTATTTTTTCTGCTATTTTTCTCCCGCATTTTCCAGAAAAGGAAAGAAAGGAGAAAGACTAAAACTGCCGGTATAAGCCAGCCCATTCCGATAGAAAAAAGAGGAATATAAGAAAGAAGCTCCATCATTTTCTCATGAAAGGGAATTCTCCCCAGTAGCTCCTTCGGCAGTGCCTTGTAGGCATCCAAAAGGGCAAAGGGCATCGTAACATACAGAGCGATTTGGAAAATCTTTTTTTCAAATCGAAAATGCTCTCCAATCAGACACAGTACAATCAGCACGATACTCATGGGATAAATAAAATAAAGCGCCGGGACGGTAAATTGAATGATTCTGCTTAAGCCCAGATTGGAAATGGCAAAGGAAAAGAAGGTAAACAGCAGCACAAGCTTTTTATAGGGAAGCCCTTTAGGGAACATCTCCGCAAAGGCCAGACTGGTGGAGGTAATCAGCCCCACCGCCGTTTTTTCAGACAGGAAAGGCAAATGATGATTCCTAAAAGAACTCCGCCAAAGCGTGGAAAGTAATGGGTGGAAACGGAATGCAGGATGTCTCCGCCATTGTCCTGCAAAGAAAAAAGACTTCTGCTGGCCGCTCCGGTAAAGGCCAATGCGAAATAGACGATGGCCATCATCACCGTGGTAATGCTTCCGGAAATGATGCTTAAGCGAGAGACTTCCTTTCCGTCCTTCGCTCCCCGGTTTTTAATGGTCTCAATCAAAATATTGCCGAAGGCCAGAGCTCCCACCACATCCAAGGTGTTGTAGCCCTCTAAAAGCCCGGTGACAAAGCTGTTTTTCGTATATTCTCCTGTAGGGGGAAGACTTTGAATTGCCCCCATAGGATGTAGAAAGGTCGTAAGTAAAAGAATTCCCAAAAAGAAGAGAAAGAGCGGATTCAGAATTTTCCCCACGTAGGTCAGGATTTTCCCCGGACGAAGGGAGAAATACAGCGCCGCCAAAAAGAAAAGGAAGGTGAAAATCAGCAGCCCTAGTCTCTGATGGGCTTCTCCGATAAAGGGATAAAGCCCCACCTGAAAGGAAACCGATGCGGTTCTGGGAATGGCAAACAGGGGGCCGATACAAAGATAAAGCAGACTGGAAAAAAGAGGGAAAAAACCTTTTCCCCCTTTTTGATGCCAGTTCCAACATACTGGCAGATTCCGTACGGGCCATGGCTATGATTGCCAAAGAGGCATCCCCACTCCGGTAATACAAAAAGCCCAGAGTGGCTAAACCAACCGTATTTCCGGCCTTCTGTCCAAGAGATACCGGGAAAATCAAATTGCCGGCCCCGAACAACATGCCGAAGAGAAGGGAGGCAATGAATAAGAGCTCACGCCCGCTTACATTTTTCTTCATAGGATAAAAACTCGCTTTCACAAAAACTGTTTTGCAGTATATCCTACTTTTCCCTTCTCTTCCACATATCAATATTCTTTTCAGATAAAGTTTAGGAATTCACTAATGCAAAGGAGCGTCACAAGCTCGGCTTATGACACTCCTTTTTTTCATTTTAAAAGTATTTTTTTATTTTACGGTGGAAGCGAAACTGCTTATAGGACATAGAAAGCTCTATAAGCCGAAGCCGCCCTTGCCGTTGTTCTTATTATTTCTGGCGATGGGCAGGGGCAGAAGCCAGGCTGCTTAAGTTTCTGGTCTGGATATATACCTTTCCTTCCCCAATAAAACGGTTGACCAGGCCTTCCCCTGTAGTGAATCCGAAGGTTCCGGAGGCTACGGAAATATGGTAGTCCAGACTTTTATCCCAAGCCACCACATGGTCATTGTCGATAGTTAAGGGGCTGTCGGGGTGCACTTCCAGCTCCAAAAGGTCTCCGAAGGCATTAACAAACAGATCTCCCTGTCCCTGACTTTCCATGACGAAGAGGCCGCCGGTGCCACCGAAGAACGCCTTTCCCAAATCCTGCATTTTCATGGCATAGCTCACCGTGGAATCCCCGGCCAAAAACGCTCCGGTATTCAGGCGGTACTGCCTCTCTCCAATCTCTAAACGAACAATCTTACCGGGAATAGAAGGCGCCACACCGATTCTACCGCCATTGGCCACGCCGACAGCCTCGGTAATAAACATGCTTTCTCCGCTGGCAATGCTTCTTCCCACAGCACTTAACAAACCGCCCAGACCGCCGCCGTTAGCGCCGGAATTCATCTTTCCCTGCAACTCCACACCGGCCATATAGGCCATGGAGCCTCTCTCAATCTTCACCCTTTCTCCCGGGTTTAACTGAATTTCCAAAATGGGACAATCATTATCTCCTAATATACGATGCTGCATAAATCCTCCAATCTAATAATCTTGAATCATTCAATCGGGTTAAATGTACTTATCCAATTATCCTGCCCACCCTCTGTGAGGGCTCCACGATATGCTGGGTGTATTTCCCAAGAATAGCCTTTATCATTTTTATTTGATAATAAAAACGGCATCTCATCGTAATAAGCACGAATAATTTTATTATCTCCACCTCTTTTTCTTCCTGTAATAAACCCAATTTTATATAAGAAATGTGCAATTTCATGAAAGTCTGCTAGTACAACTTTTTCAGACTTCGAGTCATAAATCTCGACTCTAACATTGTTCTGAATATTTTTTTAATTTTTTTAAATACAATTCATCAGTAGAATACACATATCTTTCATTCTTTTTTTAAGCTGAATTTCATTTTTCGTTGGTGCCATACGTAATAGTAAACTATTAAGATTTGGTAATTGATTAGAATATTCATTCACTAAGTCTTTTAATCTTTCTTGAGAATACAACTCCAAAACTGATAAAAAGCATGATGAATCAATAATTGTTTGTTTCTTCTTATATGCTACTTCTGCTACACTTTGACAAAGCTTTACCATATCTCTAGGCTTTCGACGAATAAGCGAATATATAACTCGATGAGTCGGTGCTTTTGCCCACACTCTAGTTTTGTCATCAAAATTTTCGACAAAAATATAATTTAAATACTGGACAATATTATATTGTAATGTAGCATTATCAGCAGTAGAATCCTCATTAAAGGGCATACCAAAAATATGCACAAATGCGCTTTGCTAAAGCTTTCATGATTTCCTGATTATTCCACTGGCATTTGATAAGTGCTGATTCGAACTTATCTGAAAATTCTTCTTGCCTAATCATTTCATAAACATCCGTTCGCAAAGCAATTCTAACATAAAAATTGTCTATATCACTTGTCATATCACTAAGTGATAACAATAAACTTTTTATTTTAACTATTTCAGACTTTTTTTCCATGCCAATCCAAGTCAAAATCATCAAAAAAAAGACATATTTTTTGATTTTTTATAAGACGTTTCATAACATGATGTTCACCAATAGATTCAGAATCATCGTTTAAGTCTATATAACTCTTGAGTGATGGCTCTATCTTCTTTATTGCAAGGGCTATAAAGTCACGTGCAGCATATCCAGATTCATATGCCCAATTTTGCTACTTTCTCCAAGTCTTCAGAAACGATTCCTCCAATTTGAGAAAATAAATTCATCATAGTAAGCTTACTAATAGATCTTTTCCACAAGGTTTTTTTAGGTGATATAAATTTTCAGAATCTAAAATTTTTTTGAATTGAGTTCTGCTAAATCATCCATACGGATAAAAATAGGAACTGTATCACTATCTTTTAATTGAAAACTATATAAAGCAATTTTTAATTAAGGCTGACTTTCCAGTACCTTTTTCACCAGTTATGATTTGAAATTTGATATCCGACATAATATCTTCATATTGCACTGTTTTTATAATAATACGAATTCAGTCTATTTTGATCTTCTTTCCCTGCATCTTCACATCCAAATAGTTTTTAAACGATTCTCCTTTTTAAATGTGTCATATGTTTCATTTCTAAATTCTTTAGATGAAGTGCTCATAATCCTCCTTTTGCGCTAATAATAGTCCGACAATTCAATTAACAATTGTAAGCATTTTCTAGTTAACTCCAAATCTTTTTAATGAAGAAATTTACTTAATATATTTTATAGAGTTATATAAAATTCCCTTTAATCTATTTATCCCTTAATCCCAGAGCTTGCCATAGCCGTCTGCACCTGCTCCTCTAAAACCGCATAGAGCAAGATTCCCGGTAAAACCACCACGGTTAAAGCCGCAAAAAGTCTGGGGTAATTGTAGGAGAAGGACTCTGTGAAAAAAATTGCAAGGCCAATGGCAGGGGTTCTGGCCTTGTCCGAACTAATCAACAATGAGGCATAGAAATACTCATTCCAGTTTCCCAAAAACAATAGAATTCCCGCTGTGGTCAAACCACCCTTAGCCAAGGGAAGGTTGATTTTCCAAAAGACAGTGAAGAAATCTGCTCCCTCCAGTATCGCCGCTTCGTCCAAAGACTTGGGAATGGAAAGGAAAGCCGGTCTTAATACAAAAATACTCATGGCCAGTCCCATGGAGATATACACAAGGCTGAGTCCCGGCAAAGAATCATAGAGATTTAGATGAATCAAAAGGGAAAATATCGGCTGAGCCTTGGACTGTGCCGGCACCAACAAGGTGATGGAGTATAGGATAAAAAGAAGATTTTTTTCCCGGGGAAGTTATACTTGGCAAAAAACATAGGCTCCCATGGCATAAATCAACAAAGCCAGTAGCGTTGCGGAAAGGGAAACCAAGGTGGAATTCAAAAAAATACTGTACAAAAATTATACTTTGAAAAAAATATAGCTGTAGGGCTCTAAAGAAAAGCCTGTAGGCAGGGAAAAGGGATCCGATAAAAATCGCCGCATTGGTTTTAAAGGAGGATAAAAATCACCCACACAATCGGGAAGAGAGAAATCAAAATGGTAAAGCACAAAAGCATTCCAATGAGAAGGGAGGATAAGAACCCCTTCTTTTTCTTTACATTGACATTTTCTTTATTTTGCAAAAATGCTTTCATTTCGATAAATCCCTTCGCTTAGACCGTAATGCTTCACTTCAACTGAACTCTACACTCTCACAAACCTCTACTTTTAGTCATAAATCCCTTCATTTAAACGAAATCCCTTATGCACCAAAAGCAGCACCAAGATTCCCGCCAAGAACATCATCACACCGCTGGCATTGGCCAAGCCGTATTTTTAAGTCCAAAATGTTCTTCATCAGGATGAGGGGAGGTTCATGGTATCGTTTCCCGGCCCTCCGGAAGTGGTTAGGGCGATTTGCTCATACATGGCAATTCTGGCTGTAATGGAGGCAATGATGGAGGTTCCGATGGAAATACGACACATAGGAAGCTCGATATGCCAAAGAATCTGAAGAGTATTGGCGCCGTCCACCTTCGCCGCGGAAAATACCTCCTCCGGAATGGAATAGAGGTCATTCATCACTAGGAGGGTTACAATCACCGCATAAAAAAGCCAGGTGAGCGTCACCGCCCAGAAGGCATAAGGAGATTCAAAGAACCATTGGTGATGAAAGTCCTTGTTGAAGAGGCGAATCAGCCCGTTCATAAAGCCCATTTCATCATTGAAAATGAAGCGATAAATCAGAGCCCAGGCTGCTGCGGAAATTACATTCGGCACCATGAAAACCGCTCTGGTGAATTTCCAGCCTCTAGATTTTTGGAACAAAATAAAAGCAAGAATCGTTCCAAAGCCCACATGAAGAATGGTGGCAATAAGAGACCACAAAAAAAGATTCTTCATAGAAAGCTGAAAGGATTCCTGCCCAAAAAGCTGTATGTAATTTTGCAATCCCACAAAACGGGGACGGTTAAAGCCGTCATACTTCGTAAAGGAAGTTAGAAAAATACTGAGAATCGGCTGTAAATAAAAGAAGAGAAAAACCAAAAAGGAGGGGAGCAAAAATAGGGCAATCCACTTATAATTCCGTCTTTCCAAGCTTGATGCTTTCATCCTATTTTACTCCCCTTTACTCTACCTATTTAATGTTTTTGTATTACTGCTTTGCCTCTTCCGCCTTCTTTTGTAAGCTCCTTACAGAACTCTTCCGGGCTCAAGCTTCCGTCAATCAGCTTTGGTAAAAGCTTTCCGAATTCCTGATCCCCGATAGAAGCCGGGAATACATCCCCTAAGATAGGTACATATTTTGTATCATCATTTACGCTCTGATTGTACTCGTATAACAATGGGTTTTCCTTAAGCTTATTCAGGAAATCCTCGCTATACTTCAGCTTTGGTGCGGTTCCGCCCTCTGCCAAAAGATAGGCTTCCAGCTCTTCCTGACTGCCGCGGAAAGCAAGGAATGCCTTAGCCACTTCCTTCTCGTCATCGCTTGCAGTAGCGGGAATCCAGAAATCTCCATAGCCTGCAGGATTGGCTAATGCAATATTTCCGGGATAAATGCCGGCATGCACGGAGGATCCTTTAAAATCGTTACTCCACTTGTCCTTGGATTCCTCGTTGAATTCGGAAACCATCCAGGAACCGTTGGGAATTACAGCGGCCTTGTTGCTCATAAAAGCATTGGCTGCATCTGCATAAGCTGCTCCCAAGGTATTTGCGGAAGCATTCTTCTGTAAAAAGGGTCTGTAGCTTTTCTACGCCCTTTACAAATGGCTCTTCCGTATAATCCCAAAGCTTATCCTTTACGCTGTCCTGTAAAAAGCTTTGCTCCACCCTCTTCATTTCCTACAAGAGCGGAAAGCATCAAAGTAGTGGTCCAAGCATTTTCAGAGGTCATAAAAGCGATTTTGTTGTCCCCTAAAGAGGAAACAAACTCGTCATAACTAAGCTCTCCAAGGCTTTTCTCCGGCTTATACAGGTCTTCGTTGTAAAACATACCGATAGGACGAATCACCAGCATGGGAGAAACCACCAGCTTACCGTTATAGGTACAATACTCTTTGGATTCCGGAATCCACAAATCGGAAAGCTCCGGAGTTTCCTTGGCAAAATCTGTCAAATCGTAGGCAAGGTCATTGTCCAAAATCACCTGCTTAAACCACTGGGCATCGATTCCGCCGGAGCCGGGGCTATGCACCAAAGCAGGAAGCTTCTTCTGGGTAGCCAGCTGCTTAATCTTCTCCGCATAGGAATCCTGTACCACCTCTTCTACGGTGATTTTATATTTTCCCTCATACTTCTTATTAAAACGCTCTACCTGAGGAAGGAAGAACTTTGCGCCAACATTCTCTCCTGCCAGGAAGGTGGGGAGCTTCATCTCCTTAACTCCCTCAGAGGCTTCCGCCTTTTCTCTGCCTGCCTCCTCAGCCTTTGTCTCTCCTGCCGCAGCACTGCCCTTCTCGCTTTCCGCCTTGGATGCATTGTTCGCACAGCCCGGCAGAGAAAGCCCCAGGACTAAAGCCAAGGCAAGGGATAAGAGTTTTCTTTTCTTCATACTATTCCTCCAAATTTGATAAGTTTTTAGCGACTTTGCACACAATCTAATCGCCGTTTTATGCTTTTATCTAGCATTATACCCAATAAATGGAGGGTGTCAAGAATTTATCGCATCTTCCTTTGCTACAGAATTCAGAATCAATATCTTTCAAAAAGGGCATAGAACAACGGAGCTTTTACTTTCCAAGCTCCGTTGTTCTCTTATAAGCCGCTTCTACCGCATCCATAATGATGCCGTGAAGTCCGGCCTTCTGCCAGGTATGAAGTCCGGCGATGCCGATTCCTCCCGGGGTGTTCATTTCGTCTGTAATTTGATAGAAGTGTCTATCGGTGTTTTCCAAAACCTTCCCTGTGGCGATGAGATTTTCAATAACAATCTTTCGAACGTCATCACGATTCAGTCCGGTTTTCACTCCTGCATCCACCAAAGCTCCTGCATAGAGTATCAACCATTCCGGACCGGCGCAGCTGCTGGCTGTAAAGGCATCAAACTGACTTTCCGGAATCTCAAGAGTCTTTCCGATGGACTCTGTAATGCCTCTGACTTCTTTCTTTTTTGTATCATCAAAAGATGGATCAAAGGTAAGAGCGCTGTATCCGCGTTGAGATTCAATCATGGTGTTGGGCATGATTCTGGCAATGGAAACATTTTCTCCCAACCAGGCATGAAGCTTTTCGATTTGGCTTCCTGCCAGGATGGAAACGATGGTTTTCTGTCTTTTTAAGTAAGGCGCCAGTTCCTTTCCGGCCTTTTCTCCATCCTGGGGTTTTACCGCGAAGACGATAAGATCCGTTTTTTTCCGGCCAGCTCTTCATTGCTCTCCACAATGCTCAGCCCAAACTGTTTCTGAAGCCAAGCCGCTCTGTCCTTATTGATTTCCCGAACAAAGATATTCTTCGGCTCATAGCTTTTTCTGTCGATTAAACCGCCGATAATCCCGGTCGCCATGTTACCGCCGCCTAAAAATCCGATTGTTTTTGCCATTTGAAACTCCTTTCCGATTTCTCTCTTAACGCTTCTAAGCTTAGTGCATTTCATAACGCTTAGTTTTTAAGCTCAGTCGCTTGCATGAAGCCTAACCACCTGTATTAAGCCTAGTCGCTTTCATTCTTTTAACTTACTCTCATGCATTAAGCTTAGTCACATACGTTAAAATTAATATTGCGATACTTTACTATAGCATCTGTCATTTCTTCCCCATAGTCTTTTTGAAAAATCTTCCAAAACCTTCTCAGAGACCTTCACGCCTTCCCTTAAAAAAATTGCTTCCGTCACTTCCTTAAAAAGCATAATAAATGTGGGCGCAGTGATAGGCAAAAGGTCGGAGACTCTCCGGATTTTTTTCCGCGTTTTGCTCCTTCCCCAATGTTTCCGCTGCGAAGGTGATGAATGCAGTACTCTCCCTCATGTAGAGTTTTTTCCACTTCATAGCCTAAAAACGGGTTAAAGCCTCTGGAAATGGAGGCATCCAAATCTTTACAATAAAGTGCTCCCGCCTCTCGGCTGTTCATGTCTTGAAACTGGGTATACCAGGGGCAGGAACTAATTTTTCATCACACCATCCGAGGTAAGCTCAGCACGGTTTTCAATGCCTTCCCTCTTGATTTCCTCCGTATTAATCCACTCTCCATAATAATTGTAATTTTCCTGTGTCAGCTCAACCCCATCTCTTATGGCTCTTTGCGCCATTCTTCTTCCTCTTTGGGCTCCATAGTACTGCACCGCGTGTAAAAATGCTCTTTTCCCTCTTTCTCCAAAATACTCTTTAAGATAATGATAGTATTTTGCCGGAATATATGCGTGCACACGCTCATTAAATCCGTCCATAAGACTCCTCACTTCAATTTCCTGTTTACTTCCAAGGCACCAAAAACTCTTCTTAGGGATTTTACGCCAAAATTCAAGATGGTCACCACAAGGCCGATCATGAAAATTCCGAAGACAACCTTGTCAAAAATTTGCAAAATCCGAATGATACTTGATGTACCAACCAAGACCGGAAGTTCCTCCAATCATTTCCGCCGCAGTAAGTACCAAAAAGGAAGTGGAAATGGAAACAGAGATGCTGTTAATCAGCCCCGGTAAGCTGTAGGGGATTAATACATCCATAATCATACTGAACTTGCTGACATTTAAGGTCTTTGCGGAGTTCATGATTTTTGGATCAATCTCCCGAACGCTTAATACCATATTCATGAACAAGCTCCAGAAAATGGTTAAGGTGACCACAAAAATGGCGGCTACCCTAAAGGTCGGCAGTAATGCCACAGCATAGGGAGAATAAATAATCGGCGGAATGGGGCTGATGACCCGGACGATAGGAAGAACGATTCCGCTTATATGGTCGGACAAGCCCACAAACAGTCCTAGGGATACCCCCAATACGGTAGCGATAATAAAAGCAATAAACAGAAGTTGCAAAGAACTGAATACACCCTGCAAGATCTTTTGATAGTCTCCCAGAAAAACGCTAAAAACATTTTCCGGAGCAGGATAGAGCATGCTGTTTTTCACCCCGATTTTAGCGGTCATGATTTCCCAGAAAATCAGAATACAGTAGAGTATGATACCGATATTTACAGCTACGGGAGATTTGCGAAAAAGAAGCAAAATCGCTTCCGATGCAAATACCACAAACAGGAAGGGAAAATATCCCTTCGTCCCGCTAAGAGAGGGCTGTACAATAATAAGGCTCAGAACCAGAAACAGAAGGTGAGGCACTACTGTATGAATCTTCTTCCACATAAACTACATTTTCCTCTTTTCTATCATAATCATAATATAACGAAACAATGTCTTTCGAATTCTTCTGTACTCCAAGCTTCCCAGAAGCTCTTCCCTTGATCTTGGTCGTTCAAAGAGAAGCTTGATATCTTTTTTTCAATTCTTTTTGTTCTTCATAAACAAAACTCTATCGGACAAATACAGCGCTTCATCCACATCATGGGTAACAAAAAACGATGGTTTTCTTGGTATCTTTTAGGATATCCAAAAGCAAATCCTGTAAAAGTACCCTATTTCTGGCATCGATGGCCCCGAAGGGCTCGTCCATCAACAAAATATCCGTGTCCATGGCAAGGGTTCTGGCAATGGCCGCCCTTTGTCGCATTCCGCCGGAAAGCTCGGAGGGATACTTGTGCTCACACCCTTTAAGCCCACCTTTTCCAAGTAAAAAGAAGCTCTTTCTTGCAGCTCCTTCTTGGAAAGGTTTTTGATATTCTGTTTAATGCCGAAAAATCAGGTTCTTTTTCAATGGTCATCCAAGGAACAAGGAGTAGTGTTGAAATACAACACTACGATCCTTGCCTGTTCCCTTTATTTTTCTCCGTTAATGAGTACCTCTCCCGACTTCGGGCGGTTTAAGCCTGCCAAAATGCTTAGAATTGTACTTTTTCCGCATCCGCTGGCTCCGATAATGCTGACAAACTGTCCGTCCTCTATCGTTGAGGAAACATCCTCCAGGGCGCCAAATACCTGATTCTTTTTGTCAATATATTCAAAGGATACATGATTCAATTCTATTTTTGCTCAAAACAACCCTCTCCTTTTTATTAGTACTATTTTTTTGTTGGCACTTCTATTTATTGATACTTTTATTTGTCGGAACTATTTTTATTGCTGCTTTTATTGGTGCTTTCGCTTTCTGCCTTCAAAGCCTGATAGGTCTTGTTATCCGGATTTTCCTTTATAAGCTCATTTAAAGCATCTTCAAAGACAGTAGTATCAATATAGTCATCAATATTTACATTTCCCTTAGAGTATCCGATATCTACCATGGCCTGGAAGAAAGCTTTGGTGTTCTTTCTGTCCGGATTGGGACTAAGACCAAGGTGACCGTATTGATAAACCTGCTTTTGATAGGCATCGTCGTCCAAGTCAATTCCCTGACGAGCAGCTTTTTCCGCAGCCTCTTTGTCATTTTCCAGAAGGCTGTATGCTTCAATGTTCGCCTTCAGCGCATCCACATAGGCTTCTCTGTTCTCCTTCAGCTTATCTCTTGTGGTGAAAAGTCGGCAGCAAATGTAGTCAGGCCATTCATCCTCCGCATCCAGCTGGCTAACCGGAACAAGCCCCTGCTTCTCCGCACCATCACGGAAGGTTAAGAAGTTAATGCCTAAATCCACATCTCCCTTAAGAACTGCCTGGGTAACCGTTGCCTGAGAATCCAGCTCCACAAACTCGATTTTGGATAAATCCAATCCCTTATCCTTTAAAATCTTGCGGAATGCCACGTCTCCCGTATTTAATCTGGTTACACCAACCTTTTTTCCGTATAAGGTATTGGGGTTATACAAATCTTTAAACTCCTCCGCTCTCTCCGGACGCACATAAACCGTTTCTCCCAAAGACATCTGTCCTCCGATGATGACAATGTCGGAACCATTATCAATGTAATTTAATACCGCAGAGGAACCGGCAGAAACCAAATCCGCCTTGTCGGCAAGAAGTGCCTGAATATTATCCGGATTAGAGGGGTTGAACTGTATCGTAGTGTCTAATCCATTCTTATCATAAAGTCCTGCATACTGCGCGATAACGGAATCGATGTGAGCCACATTGTTGTTATTCGCAATCACTCTTAAAGGAATCTTCTTATTATCCTTATTCTCCGCCTTCTGATCGGAAGAGCCATTCTCCTCCTGCTTTGCAGTACCGTCACTTTCCTGCTTCGTTGTCGCCTGACTGCCGGTAGAACTGCCTTCTCCCGACTTCGCCTTTCCGCAAGCAATAAGGCTTAATGACAATATTCCCAATAATGCAATCTTTCGTAATGTAGTGGCAGTAAAAACTAAATTTCCCTTCATTCTATACCCTCCTAACCTGCAACTCAGCTTCATAAAACTTCCTTGTTCTTAATTCCCCTCTAGCATACAGGAATGGTAGGTATTTGCATAATCTGAAAATTTTTTATCTGTATATAGGCTATATTTATAGCAAACGATATAATCTATACCTTTACAAATACAGTTAGTCCTATTCCGGATTTGGTAGACATTGTCTGTTAAATCATTCTAATCACTCTTCTTGATAAGTGTGATTAGAATGATTAGAACGATTAGCAAGAGCAGAGAAATTAGAAATTAAAGCGAGCAGAAAGAATTATCTATAGCAAGCGCTAAAGGCGGGACGCATTTCTTCTATAAGCCGACGGGACAATCCACAAGCTTTAGCTTGCTTCTCCCAGTTTTCTTTACAATGGTCAGAATATCTTTTGCATAGGTCGTTGCATCCGTCTCGGAAATTCCGAATCGGACAGCCGTCTGTATTGCAAGGTCAATATTGATACTATTATCCTCTTCATCAACATTTAAGGATAATTCGTCGCCATAGGGAACCGGATTTACATCGTAAAGAGGTGAAAGCCTCCAGCCATTTTTCTGCGAAAAATGAAAGCATGGTTTCGTAGATGGTCATCCGTGTTACTAACAGCCATATTAAAAAAACAATACGTTTCCAAAGTTCAACCAAGTCCTGCTTAGGCTGGGCACCATAGGATTTCATAAAATCCGCTATATCCAGATAGCTCGTTCCGTCTGCAGCAGAAGCTCCATCTGTTTTTCCAAGCAAGGTCATGGCAGAAGCAAAGTGTATTCGCTTATTCAAACTACGATCAAATCGCTTAACCAAATAGGTGCTCCCAAGATTGGAAAATTTTTCAAGTTTTTTGCCTCCGGAACATGTAGTCCACAGAGCTTCGCCAAATCATGTGTTACCATCTCCCATGCTCCGGTATCATTTTCATCATTCTTGGAAGGAATTTTTGCAATCCAAAAGCTGTTCTTTCGGATCTATCACAGTAGCTTTTGGTCTGGCACCGCCAAGAGATGAGCCGGGTCTTATTAATTGATTTAACCATTTTTCAGATAAGGCTGTATCATCATTTTCAAAATTTCTGGAAGCTTCCTCTAACGTCCGAAGACTTGTCCAAGGCGGTGCAGCTGTTTCTTTATCATCTGAAAGGAAGGCCCCATTGGTCTCTGTTTTTAAATCGAATTCCTCCCAGTCTCATCTCATCATATACTCCCAATAGATAATCGCTGTCATAAAGTTTAGCAGGTTTTACGACCTTCCTTTTCTGCCAATATTCTTTTCGCGTTTATTCATAAGAACACGCCCCCAACGGTCGGGAGAAGAATCTGAAAATAGCCCAAAAATCGCTTTGCCGAAGGGATATTGTCTTCCGGAATATGGCATAAGTTCAGGATCCAATGTGATTTTTTTAGTGAGGTCTTTTTGAGCCACTCTCTGTCATATTCAAAGGAATAAGACTCCCCGCCCTTTAAGCTATTAACATAGAGGATTCCCATTAGTGTTGGATTCTGCATGCTAAAGTCATCGTAGACGAAAAATTGTCTTTTTCTTTAGATACCACTATTTATTCCTCCTTGGTGCACGCTTTCTTGTTATCAGATTCAAATCTTGAATTTGTCTACCAAGAGCATCATCCTTTGCAAGCAGCAGAAGATCTTTATCAAGATTGTTTAGAGCATGCAAAACTGCCGCATAGATTCCCATTGCTACGGATGGATCCCCTTTTTCAACCTTCCATAAAGATGCCCGGCTGATTCCGGCACGTTCTGCGGTCAGCTCCGAAGATAGGCAACGTCTGAGTCTGGCAAGCTTAATCTGCTCACCCATGGTTTTTAGTATTTCTTCTGTACCCGGAAGTATGTTATATGCCGCTTTCCTCATCTAATGCACTCCATTTAACATTTACTATTATAAACTATATGTATTTTTTTCGTTGATATTAGTATACATTATAATATGGTAATTTCAAAATAGAACTTTTTGAATTGCAAACAGAAAACAAAGAATACCTACTCATACAAAAAGAGCTGCAAAAAAATCAAAAAAATTGTTTTGATTTTTTTACAACTCTTTTCAGCTTACTAACCTAATTCTCCCAACATCTGCTCCGGATTATCCGCAGCTTTGACCTTGTCAAACGCCTTTACAATCTTTCCCTTTTTCATCAATCAAATAAGTGGTACGCACTACGCCCATATAGGTCTTACCGTAGTTCTTTTTCTCCTGCCATACATCATAGGCCTGAATTGCCGCAAGCTCCGGATCGGCAAGCAGGGGTAAAGGGCAGTCCGTATTTCTCTTCAAACTTCTTGTGGGAAGCCACGCTGTCCTTACTGACTCCCAGAACCACCGCACCCTTCTCTGTAAACTGGGGATATCGTTCAGCAAAGCCGCAAGCCTGCTTCGTGCAACCGGCGGTATTGTCCTTTGGGTAGAAGTATAAAATGACCTTCTTTCCTCTGTACTCCGACAGAGAGTGCATGTTTCCATTCTGATCCGGCAATGTAAAAATCCGGTGCCTTTGTTCCAATTTCTAACATAGTAATCCTCCTTTAACAGTGGTTTGTGTTTGAATAAAAAGATGCTACAAGAATCATTAGCTTATCTCTCCTTTTGAGAGCAATAAGCTTTAGTAATATAAACCATTAAAACATTTATAGTTCTATTTTTATACCCTTATTTCGCAGGTTTTCTATACACTCCATCAGATATTCCCCATTATGCTCTTTGTAGATAGGACTTTCTATCATTTTTTTCTTCAAGATTATCGTATTTTTCTGCTGTCTTTCCTCTATAATTCTTATCTCCACTCTTCAGAAACCTTATACCCTCTTTTTTTCCATTTCATCCATAACCAAAGAATGAAATATAAATAAATGATATGGAGTATAGGAAAAATGCATAATCTACTGTTTTATGCTTCTTATTCCACCCATTCCCTCTAAGAGCACAGCACTCTCTATGTTGTCCAAGAAGCTGATTTTTCGGCAATAAGGGAATCAGTTGTTCATGCCATAGTCTCATATATATTTTTCTCCTGCTAAGAAAGTAGATTCCTCTAAATATTGATTGGGATATTTCCTTAGTAAAGCGTTAAGATATTGAATCACAGCTTCCTGACTATTTTTCCCCTTTCATATATTCTTCTAATATCTCAAATAATCCTTGTTTTTTTCCGTTTCACTTGCTTCTTTTTTAAAAAATATCCCCATACATGAAGAATAGCATTATGAAAAATCTTTTTTTACTCTCTTCTATATCCTTTATGCTTTGTATTTTTCGCTGTAGATATGCAATATCCACTTCATTTTCTTTCAAATACTCTCAGATTTCCAGATATGCCTTATGGGATTTGCTCAGCACATAATATTTATTTTTGCCCATAGCTCTTCGCATTCTTTTTTTACATGCCTGTAAGCCATTGCACGCCTCCACATTCCATTTTAAAAACAAAAAAATTGCAGCAACGAATCTCTCTAATCATTGCTGCAAGAACGAGATGTTCCCTGCGGGAATCGAACTCACAACTAGTGCTTGGGAGTTCGTCCCATATCAGTCAGCAATTATTCATTTGTGTCAAAAAAATAGATAAACTTTATCAAGTGTTTAAGCCCACTTCACTGTTTGTCTTTGTCAAACTAAGATAAAAGGTAAATAAAGCCTCTCTATCTTTATAATTCAATTTTGCAATCTGTCTCATTGCATATCCTCACATATTTGTTTTATTACTACGTACACCCACGACGTGGCAAATTTTGCTTCTTCAAGCATTGATATTTTTCTCTTCCGTAGAAAAATTTCTCTCTAATCTGCTTTATTACACTCTCAGTAATTCCATCCTTGCCAATAGCCTTTATTGCTTGGATTACTAGTGCCGTTTTTATAAGATAATTTTGAAATTTCCTTATTCGTTGTCTTTTTGAATTCCAACATTATCTTTTTATAGGTATATTTTTTTATAAGCACCATCACATACATAAATCCAAACAGAGAGTACTTGCGTAGACAACCCCAATATGTTAAGAGCAGTGTCGCCATAAGGAACAATCGTCCAACCAAATTTTCTTGCTATAGCGTGTGCAACATCGTTAGGATCCGGTTCGATACATTCCCCAAGAAAAGAATTGTATTCTGGATATACATAAATGCCATGTAATATTTTTTTATTAAGCCTTCTTTCTCCAGTCTCGATAACGTGACTCCTATTTTTGCACTATCTGAAATATCAGAAAAGTCACTCGCTGAAAATACCGAGCCTGGTTTAAATTTCGTTATGGTATCACGTGTTTTTCCTAATATATTTGGTCTTTCCATAAAATTACCTCGTTAAAAAAATATTATGCACTTTTTTTAACGAAATTCAATTCTTTTAGTAAAGGAATTGTTTTTAGAATTGTTAATTCGCTCAGAAAAATAAAAAAATATCTTCATCATTTCAAAAGAGAATGACGGAGATATTTCGCCTTGTTTATTCTTGTCGCAACCAATCGGCTATATCATGAATTTCGATTCCTTCATAACTATATTTTGGATGTTTGGTTCTGGCAATAATCATTTTCGGATAAGCATCTCGGATCTGAAGCAGAGGAGCGCATTCTCTCTCAAATGTTTCCTGCCCGGAAATGTTGTCGCTGACCTGAATATAAATCTTCTCGCTGCCTCTCTGAGCAACAAAGTCGACCTCCTTTTGATAGAGCTTGCCGACATAGACATCGTATCCACGGCGAAGAAGTTCGATGCAAACGATGTTTTCATATACTCTGCCGTAATCCATATTTCTGCTTCCCAGTATTGCATATCGAATACCGCTGTCACACAAATAGAACTTTTCAGAACTTTCAAGGTATTTCTTGCCTCGGATGTCGTATCTTTTAATATCATAAAATACAAAAGCACTGCACAAATACTTAATGTACTTGCCGACGGTTACATGATTGGTCGGAGTCTCATTTGCTGTCAGCAGCTGACTAATCTTATTAGGGGAAGTCAGGTTGCTGATATTATCCATAAGGAACTCGCTCAGACGCTGTAAAACCAAAGTGTCCGGGAGCGCATATTTCTGCACCAAATCCCTTGTAACAATCGTTTCGTAGACCTCTTTGATATAGTTTGTTCTGTCTTTTTCGGTTCTGTAAGCGTAAGAACCTGCTAAACCGCCCCTGATAGCGTAATCATCAAAGAGCTTATCTTTATCACTAACATCATCATAATATTGGCAATATTCCCGGAAGCTGAAAGGAAACACATGAATTTCAATATAGCGTCCGGTAAACAGAGTTGCCAGATCCGCACTCAACAGGAAAGCATTGGAGCCTGTTACATAGATGTCGTATTTTCCCTTAGAGTACAGGCTATTAATTGCCAACTCAAACTTGGGGCACATCTGCACCTCGTCTACAAACAGATAGTTCGTTTTACCTTCCTGATAATGTTCTTCCACATAGGCGTGTAAGGCATGGTATTCCTTAATTTCCTCATACGCCAAATCCATGAAGTCAATGAAGATAATATTGATGTTTTCAAAATGGCTTTTCAGATATTCAATATACGCCTGCATCAGATTAGACTTACCGGATCGACGAATGCCCGTGATGATCTTGATGTCAGGAGTACCATTCAGTTCAATGATTCTGTCTAGATACTTTGCTCTTGTAATTGTTTTCATATCGTCACCCGCTTTCAAAAGTTGAAGATTTTTCATTTCTTGAAACCGCTTCGGTGTACTTATTATACTGTCTGCTAATGGTATATGCAAGAAGTCGGCTCAATGACCGCCAGTTCCAATAGCTTTGATAAGAACTTCGATGCACCGGAATCTTTCAGCTTTATAATTGATACAACATCACTTCTTCCAAAATATTAAACAGTAGCAAATGTATTATATAAAAGCAAGCACATGATCTATTGTTTTTCGTTGATGTATCCTTTAACTTATTAGCAATAGACTCTGAAATATCAATATCTACTTTTCTTTCATCAATGTCTACTTTTATATTGGCAGCATAGCTCTTCACATTCTTTTTTACATGCTTGTACGCCATTACACGCCTCCACATTCCATTTTAAAAACAAAAATTGCAGCAACGAATCTCTCTAATCATTGCTGCAATAACGAATGTTCCCTGCGAGAATCGAACTCACAACTAGTGCTTAGGAGGCGCTTGTTATATCCATTTAACTAAGGGAACAATGGAACTCTCTTATTTTACCTATCCTGCAGTTTTCTGTCAATGCAGGGTAGGAACTAAGATTACTGCTAACCGGACTGTTTCCATATGCCCATCCTTAGGAAATTATTCCTTCACTATTCACTTTTTTGATATTTTTGGTTCCTACTGTTTGGCTTATCAGGGTACCGTCATTTCTATTTTTCCTGCGCTAAGTAAAGGCTTGATATATTTTTCCGAAAAGTTTCTTCTACCAACCAGCCCCATAAATTCTTGCATTTCTTTCCGACTGCGAGGAACAGAGCAAAATTGAATAAGATCTTGTATCGTGACTTGCTCCTTATCTTGTTCCTTTACTTGCTCCTTAACTTGTTCCCTTAAAGCAAGTTCTATAGACGGCCCGACCATAGCTGTTGCAGCTTCAGATAGAGGAATAATAGTTGAAAAAGACATCAGCTTCTGTAAAAATAGGCTCTCCGCCGGAGTGCATCTTCGTGTATTTATAGCTGTTTCGCATACCGCTTCCAAGCTCATCAGCAAGTCCAATCTCTCGGAAACCCTTTGCTATCGGCGGATTCTTTGCAAATGGTCTGAATGTTTTCAGATTCAGGTTTCCGTGTCCATGTGCAAGGTTGGCATTTTCAGTTGTGATCTTATCCCGTTCAATGACAAACTTCGGTACATATCCGCTGGAAAAATCAATATCCCGGCTTCTCGCTCCTGCTGCGCTGTTTCATCATCATGCCTCAAAACCGCTTCTCGCGTAGTATCGAGTAAAAAAATATTCAGCACCAGCCAGAAAAATCCGTAAAATTACATCCCTTATATATTCACCAGCTTTCTCTATTCATCAGCCTGTTTGCCGTATGACTGCTCGATTAATTCCATGACGTCGTCAATCTCTGGCGTATGTTCAAAGAACACCTCAACATCGCCATTACCCCGTCCGTCAAGACCAGTGATGTCCTTGCATACCCCCTTTGGATCGTGAATCTCCGAAAACTTCATATTCAAAGAAATTCGAAGGTCCTGTTTCTGAACCACTATATCAACGAAATCGGTATCCAGCTTATAAGCAATATATAGCTTCTTAAATTCACGCTTCACATCTGGTGACAGATTACAAATTCGTCTATCGAGCATATCAAAAAGCGTCCGTGTAAATGCATTAAAATCGTAAGAGTCAATCGTGTATTTCTGGGCAGGCTTTTCCTCTACCTGATATGGTGCAAGTTCAGCCGCAGTAATCTCCGGATAAGTCCAGATCTGTTCTGCCTTTTTGGCCAGCAGCTTTGCTCGCTCTTTTATGTGCTGTTCATTCCATTCTGTCAGCTTTACCAGATAAGCATTAAGGCGAAGAGCGCTTTCTTTGAATCCACCTTTCATATCCATTTTTACCATAAATGGATTATCGCTCATTTCCGAGTTATAAGCTGTTAGTGTCAGGTTCCCTATTGTGTGCAGGTAGGTTTTCTGAACCTCTTTCCAATTTGCGTCAAGCATAGTCTTCCACTCGTCACGTGGATTACTGTTCTGTGGCATAATGTGTTCAATCGTATAATTCTCGATAATGATTGGAGCTTTGTTCTCAAAGTTTTCAAGGTGGCTGAGAATGAAGTTTCTGGAACGCATATTGTAAATGTCACGGGACACAAATGCCTTCTCAAATTTCTCATCATCCGGGAACTCTTTATAGTCATCGCGCAGTACGAAAAAGGCCTTAATAGAATTCATATAATCATCGGCCTTGATCTCATTACGCAGAGTTGCAAAAGTCTTATTAAGCGAATTCGTCGGAATGTCGCAGATGCTTCTACGAAATACATAGCTGATGCACATTTTGATAATCTCAATAAGATCATCTTCCGTGATAGCACCCTCTGTGCAATCGTTATGCACTTTTAGCAAGAATGGGAATGCTACTTCCATGCGAAAATCGCCAATATCTGAGTACAAAGATTTTAAGACAGCCTTATCACTCCTGCGGAATACCATGTTTGTATAGTAGGTAGCATAGGTCAGCAGGTCAGCACAAAGTTCCCGAATCGTACTGAATTTGCGATTCAAGTGATAAGTTTTGAATCCCTCATAAACCCGGTCGACCTTCGGGATGCGCGTAGTCTTCATCGTCAGATAATCACGGAAAAAAATCTATCCATGACAGAGTCCTGCTTCTCATAATCAAAAGAGCAACTCCATCGGTCTCCACATATGCTCATATACATACCGCTGTTCTGAAGGTTCAAGTCCCATGAGTACATAGTTTCGAATGAGGTCAGATTCAGACAATTCCTTACCTGTAGAGTTCAAGCTTTCAAAAATTGCCTGTGCATCATCCACATTTCGGTCAAGTGTAATATTTACAATCTGAAGTTTACCGATAGCCTCATAGACATCTTTCGGCTGTAACTCCATATCGGCTATTTTACCGGCAAAAAAAGTTATAGTTCGACAAGATGCGTGACAGACCAGGGATTACTGATTGGCTTCTTCTCAACGAGACTAATCAGCAGATTGCGATCAGTTTCTGTTAGAAGCAATTTGTACCTCTCGTCACCATCCTCATATTCATTCTTCAGAAGCATATTATCGATGCGACGAGCATTGATAGTGCCATCTTCCTGATGTTTTTCCGCATAGTCGCGGAGGGCAATCAGCAGCAAGCTCAGCGTGGTTAAACGCTGCTGCCCATCAATTATCATATATTTCTGAACACCGGTCGGCATTGCCTGCTCCGCAATATTTACGATAGAGCCAACAAAGTGACCGACCTTATCTTTTTTCTGCATGTCAACGATATCATTCCAAAGGCGACTGCACTGTTCCGTCTCCCAACTGTAATATCTCTGATATACAGGAATGAGAAACTGCTTATTTCCATTTAAGATGGCGTAGATATTACCTTTTGTCGCGTCCATTAGGTTAGTCCTCCTTCTTTGTTCCGTCTGGCGCAGGTTCTTCCGCTACCATCTGTAAATCTTGTGCTTTTTTACTGAAAGCCTCAGCATAGTTAACTACCCGATGCTCCATATCGTTATTGTCTGTCCATAGCTCGCACTGAAGCATTACCGTAGCAACAGCATCATCCATGCCCTCCGGCGGGTATTTATGTTTTCTTAAGGAGTCTCTTAATCATCATACGCATCTTGGCACGCGCTGAATCACGCTTTTGCCAATCGATGGATCGATTCTTTCGAAGTGCCTCCGTGAGCTCTCTCGTTATAGCAATCAGCTCATCATTTTCATAGAAATCCTTAATCGCCTGCGGCTTTGTCAGGGCATCGTAGAATGCCAGCTCATCTTCCGAGAGACCAAGCTCATCTCCTGCATCATGAGCCTCTCGGATTTGCTGTGCCATTTTCAGGAGTTCTTCGATGACTTCCTCATTGGTAAGCATTCCGTTCAGGTACCGGTTCATGACGCCCTGAATAATTTCACTGAACTTCTCGGATTTGACAACATTTCGATCGTCTGTAGATCTGTATCTGCTCAGCGATCAGCTTTTTCAAAAGTTCAACAGCAAGGTTTTTCTCCTTCATCTTTGAGATTTCCTCAAGGAATTTAGGATCAAACAGTGAGAACTCTTCTTTAACATCAGAGAATAAATTGATAACACCATCGCTCTTGATACTGGATTTTAGAAGTTCATTGATACGAGCGTTCATTTCCGGCAGAGAGATCTTTTTCCCCTCGCCCTGATTCATTAAGCGCATAACAAGCACGCGGACAGATTCAAAAAAGGCCGCCTCCACTCGTAGATCACGCTCTACCAGTGACGAGCAGAGCGATAAAGCCTGACGCAACAACAGTGCCTCTTTGATGAAGTCCTCGCGTTCTCTTTCCATGTCAGTGCCTACAATAAAGTTAACCGCGCCGGTGATCGCCTTCGAGCGTTCAAGATCAGTGCCATTCGTAAACTTGGAATAGTCATATCCGTGGAATAAATCACGGCAAATGGACAGCTTCTCAAGGAACTTCGGATAGGCCACTTTGGCGATATCGGTATCTCCATAGTTCTTTTTATCGCGAGCTGTGTAGTCATTCATGGCCTGCCGGAGCGCTGACGCAATGCCAACATAGTCGACGATTAAACCGCCCTCTTTATCCTGAAAGACACGATTGACGCGGGCAATGGCCTGCATCAGATTATAGCCCCTGCATCGGCTTTATAGACATACATCGTTGCAAGCGAAGGAACATCAAATCCGGTCAGCCACATATCAACAACTATGGCGATCTTCATTTCGCTATTATTGTCTTTGAATTCCTTGGCGAGCTCATCCCTGCGGCGCTTATTTCCAATAATAGCACGCCACTCTTCCGGATCTTTATTGCTCTCGGTCATTACGACCTTAACCTTTTCTTTCCAACTTGGGCGCAGCTCAAGAATGCGATTATAAATCTTCATGGCGATTGCACGAGAATACGCTACAACCATCGCTTTTCCTGTCAGGAGATCGGCTCGGTAATTTTCATAATGATCAAGAATATCATTAACCAGCGAATCTATGGTAGCATCATTTCCAAGGACGGCCTCCATCTGTCCAAGCTCCTTTTTACTCTTTTCCACTACTTCAGGATCAGCGTTATTCGCCATGATGTCATATTCCTGATCGATAAGGCGAAGCGTAGCTTCATCAAATTTCAGCTTAATAACGCGGCTCTCATAATATACCGGTCTCGTTGCGCCATCCTCTACAGCCTGTGTCATGTCATAAATATCAATATAGTCGCCAAAGACCTCACGGGTATTTCTATCCTTTGCAGCTATAGGTGTTCCTGTAAACCCAATATATGTAGCATTTGGAAGGCTGTCACGAATGATACGTGCCGTTCCGACCTTTATCTCGCCGGTCTTGACGTCAACTTTTTCCTTCAATCCGTACTGGCTACGATGCGCCTCATCAGCCATAACGATGATATTGCGGCGCTCTGAAAGCGGCTCTGATGATTCTTCAAATTTTTGCATCGTCGTAAAAAAATGATGCCGTTTGCCTGCCTACCGTCGAGCCAGTCCTTCAAACCTATATCATTCTTACCTGAAGTCTCTGTCAATTTCCTGCAGGTAGCGTGCACCGGTTCCTGACGCAGAAAAATCTTTGCACTTAGCAAACTGTCCGTAAAGCTGATCATCAAGATCGTTACGGTCTGTAATTACTACGATAGTTGGGCTATCCAGCGCTTCCTGCAGAAGGTGTGCATAAAAGACCATAGACAGAGATTTCCCGCTGCCCTGTGTATGCCAGAATACGCCACCTTTACCATCAGTTACTGTCGCGTTTTTTTGTGGATTCGATAGCCTTTCGGACTGCAAAAATACTGGTGATAGCCAGCCAGAATCTTAAATTTTTTTCAATCCCTCATTGGAGAAGCAAATGAAGTTTTTGATAATGTCCAGCAGTCGCTCTTTTTCAAACATTCCCTCAAAGAACGTATCAAACTGAGCGTATTGCGTATTTTCATAACTGCCGTCTTTTTGTTTTCCATTCCATAAAGCGATCCTCACCGGAAGTGATGGTTCCGGCCTTGCTGGTCAAATGATCGCTGATGGCGCAGATGCAGTTAAAGATAAACATAGAGGGGATTTCCTGCATATAGTTTCTGATCTGCAGGTACCCTTCAGAAGCATCTGTTTCCTCACGAGATGGCGACTTCAGCTCAATAAGCACGACCGGCAAACCGTTCAGGAACAGAAGCACATCCGGACGCTTGTTACTATTTTCAATGAAAGTCCACTGGTTTGCTACGACAAAGGAGTTCTTTTCAGGATTTTTTTATAGTCGACAATATAGACGAGGCCGGAGCGCCCCTCGCCCTTAACGAAATACCGGACTTCGATTCCATGCTGAAGATAATCCATAAAAAGTTCATTCTTCTGGACAAGTTCAGCATTTTCAAAATTCTTCAGTTTGAACAGCGCATCCGTAATAGCATCCTCCGGCATTTTCGGATTCAGTCTGTGCAGTGCTGATAGCAACTCTTCTTCGTATAATGGACTACGGAAGTCACGCTCCAAATCCGGCGCGTAGACATACCTGTATCCCATGTTCTGGAATAATTCGATGATCGAATTCTCATAATCCGCTTCGGTATAAAATCCTGACATGAGTCTCACTCCTTCGTTTATTTTCTTACATTTTCCCCTTCTCAGAGGTGTTTTTCATTCATCTTTGCTCCGTTTCAAATAAAATAAACAAGAATTTACAAGAGCAGGCACGGGCACTTTTATCGTGAGATGTTCGTAAACACAACAAACGAGCAACGACGCACTTGCCGAGCGGAAGAATACTTCGATATTGCCATCGGAAAAACTCCTCCACGCAAGGAACATCAATGGTTTACGACGAATCCCTCCGATGTTACATGGGTTTCCATTTCGGATATGGGTAGCTGTGGTACCTATATCAGCAGAAGTTCCGAACAGCTTACGCAAGAGGCCATTGACAAGTTCAATATAAAAGTTGTTCCCAGCAATACGGTTCTCTTGAGTTTCAAGCTCACGGTAGGTCAATTGCAATCACTCACGGTGAAATGTCTACCAATGAGGCCATTGCTCACTTCAAGACGGATAAGTCTTTTATCAATGAATATCTGTACTGCTATCTGAAAGATTTTAACTACCAGACTATGGGAAGCACTTCCTCGATAGCAATCGCAGTTAATTCAAAAATCATCAAGGCTATGCCGTTTGTTATTCCTGCGGATGATGAGATTTCTCGTTTCCACTCCGTTGTCGGTCCGATGTTCGAGCAGATTCTTAACAATCAACTCGAAAACGACTCGCTTGCGGAAATGAGAGATACCCTATTACCGAGGTTAATGTCAGGAGAACTGGATGTTTCCAGCCTTGACATCTAAGCCGCTAAATTCTTGTTTATCTCTATATTCTTTCTTATTTTTTTCATCCAAACTTGAGAGCAGCTCTACGATCCCATCCTGCTGTTGACGAGGCGGTAGCGGTATTGGCATTCCCCAATGTTTGAGCGTTAATGTTGCCTCTTGTGCTTCCTGTGTTAAAAAGTATGAATCCAGCCCTTATAAGCATCGGACATACAGTAGTATTTCACATATTTAGGATTCACCTTCTGAGGATCAATACTAAATTTGATAAGGAACCCTGCATATACAAATTCACCATCCGTCCCATCATAGAAATAGTTCCGACCTGTACTTGCTCCAGTTCGTGCAAACACAATATCGTTTGGCTTCAAAAGATATTGAGAAGCTTTTGTATCATCGACTGATTTCAAATCAGCCATATTGAGCGTCCCATCATCGCGTATATCTGTGATGCGAAGATAAGTATATAAATCCTCCGAGCGTTCCACCGCTGAGGCCCCGATTCCATATGAGCCGCGTCCGTCCACAGAGAGGGAAGCTAAAGTTGTGTTTTGGATTTCCATCATGTCACCATCCTAACCTATATATTTTCTATGGGCCAATTTCACATTACTTTGCTTTTACCATCGCATACTGTAAAGTCGTATCAATCCTTTTATGGCCAAGCAGTTGCTGTAGCTGTTCAATCGGCATCCCTTTGTCAATTGCCATAGTAGCAAGTGTGCGACGGAACTTATGCGGATACACTTTCTCTATATTCAGCCTTTTTCCAAGCTCTCGAAGCCTATGCTCAATACCGCCGATTTTCAACCTCTTATGCGGAGCCCGGAGCGATACGAACAATGCCGGATTATCATCAGTACGTTCTTGCAGGTAGTTCTGCAAATGAATCTTAGTCCGTGCGTCGAAGTACACCATCCGTTCTTTGCTGCCCTTACCGAACACAACACATTCCCGCTCCTCGAAGTTGATGTCATCTCTGTTAAGCAAAACCAGCTCTCCGACACGCATTCCCGTTGAGGCAAGCATATCTATCAATGCTAAATCTCTGAGTTCCTCGCAACTATCTCGCATCTTCTCCAAGGACTCATCGGTATATGTTTCCTTGATGGTCAAGGTCGCCTTCACCTTATGGATACGGCGTACCGGGCTCTTTAGGATATAATCCTCATCCTCCAGCCAAGAGAAGAAGCTCGACAGAATTCTTCTAATATTGTCCACCGTGACCTTGCTGGAGTTTTTCTCTCGCTGATATTCTGTCAGGTATGCACGCAGGTCATCCGTTTCCATCTCTCGGACATTCTTTTTAACCTTTGCCGTCATCGTTTCTATCGTAGTCCGATAATAAGTCAACGACTTTTCAGAACATCCCTCGATTCGTTTTGCCGCGAGAAAATTATCCAGAAGATGTTCATTTGTTAGTGTCGCATTTACTTCTTCCTCCGTCTCACTTACTTGCTTATGGAACAATGCGTGTTCCAGCACTTCCTGCAGTCTTTCCAACTGCACATTGTTGAGGCAGCCGAGCATGCCCTGCATAACCTCGTTGATTACTTTCTGTTTCATAGTCTATTCTCCTTTTCTAGCGTAGAGAAAGACTACGGAGTGGCAATCCCTCTTTTTTAACTCTTGCCACTCGCAAGAGTTATGGTTGTATGTTAAACAAGAATTTAGCAGCTTAGAGGTCAATGTCTGAGACGTCAATCTCGCCGGACATGAGCTGAGGTAGTAGGGAATCTCTTAATTCAGCCAGCTTGCTGGATTCCTGAGTGTTTTGCTGCACAGTCAGGTACATCAGGGGCAACGACATTCTCAAACTTTGTGAGAGTATCTGCATCTGGAATCAAGAGTTCCATGGCATTTTAAAATGTCTGTGGTCATACTCGGAATGGCAGAACCGGCATTAAGATCGACAAGGTCTCTGCCCGTACGAAATGAAAAACAAACTTCGCCACATCTGGCAACCTCATTTCTGTAAAGAACATGGTGTCCACTCGACCAGAACGAGCTCATTGACATACATGACATTATTGAGAGTCCCTTTTCGTGGAATTAATACAGATTCTTTGTCATATAGAGGTCTTTCGACATAACGCATGATGCCTCCGGAGCCATATACAGGATATGTCCCGTCTGCAAGTTTCTTATGATCCTTTCCATAACGGACGGTGATAAGATCGGAAAGATGTCCGCTCTGCCATGAAGGATTGGAGTTGGTAATGAACATATCATTATAAATGACCTGTGCCTGCTCTTGTAAATTCTTGTTTATCTGCTTATTAAGTTCCTCCTTCTCGCAAAATAAGTAGTAATAATCTCCGATGCATTTTTGAATGTCCATAGGCGGAACTGGAATCAATAGATCTTTTAGTTGTTGTTTTTTAAAGTGAGGAATTACATCGCCTACAGTTGTCGCTGTTATCTGTTTTTTTGAATTTGCTCACTACGCAATACGGCCAAAAGATATTTATTGTACACAACATCCGAATCAACTCGCAAAGCAACCATATCTTGAGCTATACAAAAATCAACTGGATCAGGAACCATGCAAACTCTGCCCGGTGTTCCCTTGTTGACAAAAAAATAATATCTCCGGGTTCTGGATGCGCTCTGAACCAATGTTGATATGTTTCATCATTTAACGTTCTGATCTTTTTCGTAGGGACGGATATAGATTTTTCGTTTCGTATGCAATTTGTTGCAATTAGAACATGTTCTCCGTCTGGGTCTGTAGGAACTGTTTTTCCCTCTATTATCGACAATAAACTCAAGCAAATCTGGTAGCGCATGCAATTTGGCGTCTTTCCAAATATTAAATTTCATATCCAATCGCCCCCAACTTCTTACGAATCTCATTCTCAAGCTCATGAGAGCGTTCGAACATGTCAGAAAGCTCTGATGTCAAGCGTGTCATCTTTTCCTCGAAAAGGCTCACCATCATCTTCCTGCTCCTCAATGCCAACATCAGCGTCCCGGGGTTAAAAACATAGTCCTGCTTTTGCGATATCTTGGATTGTCGCTACAGAGCAGAAACCCTTTTTCATCCTCAAGTGTGCCATTCTGGAAGGCTTCGAATGTATCCGTGAGTTTTTGGATATCTTCCTCCGTAAAATCACGGTGCTTACGGTCTACCATGTGTCCCATCTTGCGGGCATCAATGAAGACTGTCTTGCCTTTCTGTTTTTTGCCCTTTGAAATGAACCAAAGCGTCGCCGGGATTGTTACGCTATAGAAGAGCTGCGGAGGCATCGCAATGATGCCTTCAATAAGGTCATCCTCAATGATCTTCTTTCTGATCTCTCCCTCGCCGCCACTCTGGGAAGACAATGCTCCATTTGCAAGAACAAGTCCGATCTTTACCGTTCGGCGCAAGATGATGAATCATATGCTGAATCCACGCAAAGTTGGCATTACTTGCAGGAGGGATTCCATATTTCCAACGAACATCGTCCATCAGCTTATCCTGTCCCCACGGATTATAATTGAAGGGAGGATTGGCCAGAATGAAATCTGCCTTCAATGTTGGATGAAGGTCTTTCGTAAATGTGTCGGCATGATAACTACCAAGATCAGCATCAAGACCACGAATCGTAAGATTCATGATGGCCATCTTCCATGTGTCCGGATTGGCTTCCTGACCATATATTGAAATTGATCCTCTTTTAGCGGAGTGTGCTTGAATGAACTTAGCGCTCTGTACGAACATGCCACCACTGCCACAGCAGCAATCATATACACGGCAGTTTGAATAAGGCTTCAGAATTGACACCAGCGTGTTTACGATACTTGACGGTGTATAAAACTCTCCGCCGCCTTTGCCTTCCTTTTCAGCAAACTGAGCGATGCAGTATTCGTAAGTTCTACCGAGGACATCTCGGTTACCTTCGGTCTCTCCCATATCCATATTGGTAAAGAGGTCAACGACATCTCCGAGGACTCTTTTGTCCAGATCCGGACTGGCATAATTCTTTGGAAGTACATTCTTGAGTTTCTTATTGTCAGCTTCGACTGCACGCATAGCATCATCAATAATCCTTCCAATTTCAGGCTTATGCGCTGCTGCCGCAATCTTATTCCAGCGGGCATCCTCCGGCACGAAGAATACGTTGTCCTCGAGATATGCGTCCGGATCATCCTCAAATCCATCCCCTTCGTCTACAAGCTGTTGATACTTCTTGTCAAATGCCGTAGAGATGTACTTCAGGAAGATAAGCCCAATTATCACGTTTCTATATTCTGATGCAGGAATGTGTCCCCAAAGTACGCAGGCAGCATCCCATATTTGCTTCTCAAAACCGATGTTGGCAGTATTTTTAACAGCCATTTTCCACTATCCTCCATTTTCTATTTGTTTGATGTTTAGGCAAATTATTACTTTGCTCAAGGCCTATATCTCCATTATATAGCTTACATATAATTGTAGAACTCATTCAAAATGTCTAAAGGCATTATACCATACCCTATAAAACAAAAATAAGATAAGTAATACAAAGACTTATCTATCAGCCTCATGGAAGCGGTTACAGTGCCGCTACTTAGCTTCTTTAACGCCCCGCTCTCCACTCCTTTTTCACCTGCTCCCAAATAGCAAAGGCTTTCCGAATCCGCTCTCCTCCATGGCGATACTCAAATACGCTTTCCAACTCCTCATCGGAATAAGCGGAAAGATCATGGGAATAGGTCCACATACGCTCATAATGCTCCCGCCGATACATGGATTTTCCCCATTCGCTGCTGTCTGTCCAAAGGGTTCCCAAAAGGAAGATTCCGCTAATCAGGAGACAAAAGGTAAGTCTGCCCTGTGATGTTCTTGATTTCTGTCCCAAACTTGCTCGGTTCTCATTTTTCCATAAGAACAAGAGCAAAAATGCTCCCAACAGCGCACTTTGATATTGCAGGGCATAACGGCTTTGAAAGGCATAGCTTTCCTTTAAAAAACATATATCGGGTAAGGAAAACCAGAGCATGACTGGCTAAGCCGTGAAGAAGCAGTAGTCCGGGCAGTAAACCGAAGTAGAAAGTCTCTACGCTTTTTCTGCTGCCATAGAACTTTTTCCTATCTGATTTTTCGCTTCTTCTTGCCCCTGCTCCGAAGAAAGACCTTCCTTTCCCTTCCCGGCAAATGCCTTTCCTCCTCCATTTCCGGAAGATGCAAAAAAACTTCCAAAAGATACAAGAGGGTCATAAACATATAAAAGAAAAAGCACAAATGCGCCAATCAGCACAATCCCTTTTTCCCTGTATTGCTCCGTCTCTAAGAAGCTTCTCCAGATTTTCCCCGGAAACAAGCATGGAGGAAAAAGCCGTAAAAGATAAATTTCACCACAAATAGCAGATGATTTTGCAGTACCTCCCTTAGGGAAATGCTTTCTGCCCCAGCATATTCATACACCGCATAGTGATTGCTGAGAAGATACAGAAAGAGGCAAAGTCCATTGGAAATAAGGAGAAGAATCGTCCCCTTGATATCCCAGAGCTTCTTCCCCAAAGCCAGGAAGAAGAACAGAGCAAAGCAGGAAAGGAATACCGCCAAGCAGTAGGGGCCTGCCACCAGTAAAATAAATGGCGGATAAATCGATAGAAGAAGCAAGGAGCTTTTCTTGCTGAAGGCCTGATCCAAAGCATAGAAATAGTCATAAAATACTGAAAAGGCCAGAAAATGAATATAACCCGAGCCATTTAAAAGCATTTCCCACTTATTTAAGCTGTAAAAAAGAAGTAACAACAGAAGCTGCTGCAAAAAGGGCAGCTGCTTTTTTTGCATAAAAAGCAGTAAGGGTTTGCTGGCTAAGAATAGTCCCAGTACCCCAAGTACCCGGTCAAAAATCAGGGTATAACCAAAAGAATGACGGTTTATTTCCCTAAAAAAATAGGTCAAGGGAATTCTGGTTAAAATATCCTTTTGCAGTAAATCCCCAAGCTGAAAGGGCTTTCCCAAATAGGAATTTACCAGCCGGATATAGTCGGAATACAAAACATCCGTAGTACTTAGAAGAACATAAAAGAGAATAGCAAGCGCCATAAGGAAAGAAAGGAGCAATAAAGCAATGGGGAGCTTCCCTTCTTTCCCCTTGAAAAGCAGATGCTTACCCGAAGCCGATGCCCCAAAAGCTTGCCCTAAGGGAACCCGCTCTCCGGAAGCTTCTACGCCGAAACTTTTTCACATCAAAAAGCTTTCTCTCCGGAAGCTTTTTACGCCGGAAGTCGATACCGTAGAAACTTCTGACCCAGCCACCGGTGTATTTCTGTTTTGTCCCTCATGCTCTGCCATGCTTTCCCTCCCTTTCTCTGCGAATATATTGCCGTTTATTTTGTAATCTTTTCTCCGATCCGGAGAAGCTTTTAACATCAGAGGTTGGGAAATACCTCCTGAGTAATATCCCTATAGGCCCTTTCTTCCGGCACTTCCTTTAAAACAAGGCTGTTGTAGAAGTTCGCTTCCGACGGAAGTTCCTAAAGTCCTTGATGAAATGAATCTTTGTGCCCTGTCCGGACATTTCCGGATCAAAGACCTGGAAGAAGGTATCTCCGTAGAATTTGCTCATCTTATAGTTATTTTCCAGAATATAAACTTGTTTTTCCCAAAACATAATCCCGGCCGTACTTCCCTATGGTTTGCTCTGCCAAGGAGTTCATCCGTTCCTGATCCTCCCAAAAGTAAATTCTGGGGAAGGACTCACGATATTTCATTTCTGCCGGGAATCGCAGGCAAACGAAGAGCAGGGCGAAAAAAAATGTTGGAATTGGCATGCCGGTATTTCCCAAAAGATAGGGCGAAATACAAAAGAGATGCCGCAAAGCTTACATAAACCCAACGCATTTCCACCCGGATAGTAATGGAGGAGCATCCGATACAAAGAGCAATAAAGCATAAGAACAAAAGATTTTTTTCCAAAAAAACTCTTTTTTTCAGCTTGCCCTTACGAATGGCAAAAACCAGAGCCAAAAGAATGCTAAAGGCTAAAACTGCAATGGAAGCGTAAATGACATAGCGATGCTTTCTGCCTACTTCCTCCCAGGGAATTCCTGCAAGGTAATCCGGCCCTGCCTGAATACCGAAAATATAAAATACCTGAGAAAAGGCATGGGACAGAGCTTTTGTTAGAGAAAAGCCGTCCTGAACCTCCGTTCCTCCCGTTCCCTTCGGCACAAAGGAACCGATGGCCAGGCTGCGAATGCTGAAGAACAAAAAGGCCTGTACAAAAGGCAGGAAGAAGGGAAGAAGCTTCGGTTTTTTCACAGATTCCCTATCCGACTTATCCTGTTGCCCTATACTTGCATTTACACTTTCCCTTACATTTGTATATGCACTTGTACTTGTACTTGCACTTGTACTTGCACCTGTACTTGCACCTGTACTTGCACCGGTATTTACACTTGTACTTTCACTTTCACCTTGCTCTATTACAATATACCCCTTTCTCTCAGTAGCATTCCCTGACCAAGCACTATCTGAAGCCTTTGCATAATCTGAAGCTTTTCTGCTATCCAAAGCTTTCGCATTTTCCGATGCTTTCGCTTCTTGCGCTCCTATATTCTGCGCCACGACACCGGTATTTCCTCCCGCCTTCTTTCCTCTGAAAATCAGCGGAATGTAAAACAAGGGCAGCAAAGCCACATATCGCTCATGGGTGAAAATCAAAAGAAAGAAAAACAGATGAGAGAAGAAAAGCATTTTCCCAAAAATCCTCTCCTCGCAGTCGATTTGCCGGTAAAGGAAATACAGCGTTAAAAGGGCAAAGCCCAAAGCCAGGGTTTCCAAAATACCGATAGCCTGCCCGATCTGGTAATAGGCAAAGTGGGCGGACAAAAAGAGAAGCCCAAGGGACAAGGACAGAATACGCTTCTTCGTCATTTTCAAAGAAAAGAAGAAGAGAAAAAAGGCCAGCAGGCTGTTCAGGAAAAATGTTGAAATGCAAGTAACGGTTGGGGTCCGCCCCCACCAAAGCCATTTCGATATAGGAAATCGCCCAATACACCGGGCGAAACCGCACCGCCTGCCCAATGGGAAAAACTGAATTCAAAGAAATTTTGCTCCCGGAAAAAGGAAAAACAAATACAGGTCATCCATGTAGAGAGCCTTGATGTGAATCTGCCGGTTAATCCAATAGGCAGCGCCTAATAGGGAAGAGAAAGGCCAGAAAATAGCCCCCAGCGGTATTCCTTTTATAAAAGCTTTATTTCCTTCTTGTTTCATTTTACTCCTTACCTTTCTATTGGCGGATTTCGTAATACAATCCGCCTGTTCTTTATTCCCTAGAGATATAGCGAGGGCTGCCACTCTCATCCTACTGTCAACTACCGCTTTCATGCCTTCGGAAACCCTATTGCAAATACTCCGACAGCAGCTGCACGATCTTATCTTTTTCTGCTATTTCTTCCTTAGTCAAAGCGGGATAGGGCTCTTTGTTCCAAGGATATTCTAAACGCTCTTTCCGAATCTGTAAAAGCAAAAGCTGTTCCGCCCCTTCGCCATTGGATTCTGAAAATGCCTTTACGCCATCAAGAGGCAGGATTTCATTCTTCTCCACCAGCATGGGGCTTTGGAAAATGCCCTCCTCCGCCATTTGCAAAAAGCATCTCTCTAGCCCGTTCTTCTCTCTCATCATGCAGGAAGCTTTGCTCCAAATACACATAGTCGGTGCCGGACCATTTTTAGGGAACCAGGCAAAGTAGAGGGAGAATCGTAGAGTCCCGGACTTCCTCCGGAGCCCTCCACATCCGTAATGCTCTGCACATTGCAGGGGATTCGGTAACATTCCGTCGTCTCTGCAAAGGCCAAAACATGGTGCCTCGGATTTTTTACCATTTCCGAAAAGGCAGGAAGGCTGCCCTTTTCTCCTTGATTTTCCAACTCTACCAAAGCATGGTCATAATAGCCCTTGTTGGCCAAGTCAATAGGGGTAAAGCCCACTGCCCCCGCCCAGCTGGTGGTGATGGTAGTAAGAAATGCTGCAAGATAGAAGGGGGAGAAGACAAAGGCTTTTAAAAGAAAAGCCGAAAGCTTGGAGCCCCTTGCATTTTCTTCTTGAGAACTTATTTCCGGAGCACTTCCCATGCTAAAACATAGCAGTAATGCCAGACATTCCCATAAAATATAGTAATTTCCGTCAATCTGCCAAAGCATCACAAAGCTCAGCAGAGAAAATGCCATAATCACAAGGAAGGACAAAGCAAGGAGCAGGTAGTCCCAAAGAGAAGCTTCCCCGCTTTTCCCGGGAGGAAAGAAGCCTCTTCCCGGTAAACTATTTCTTCCAAGTAAACTATTTTTTTCCCGGTAAATTATTTCTTCCCGGTAAATGATTTCTTCCCGATAAGCATTTTTCTTCCTAAGGAAAAAGCACTGCCATATCCCGAAGACTAAAATCAGCGGAAAAAAAGCACACCGCTCCAGGCAATGGCCACATGCTCCATATCCTCTCCCACCGGATAAAAAAGGAAAGAAAAGAGTCTACGGAAAAAGGAGAAGGCTGATTCCGAAAGGGAAAGCTCTCCGCTGTAATCCACATGGGCATCCAGATTAAAGGGCCAGTTTACATGAAATCCTATAGCCTTGAAAATGCCGGTAAAGGTGGTGGAAAAAGGAAGCCCCGTAATCCAAAAAGTCCGAAGGGTAATCAGTCCTGTATAGACTACAGAAAACAGGACAAAGGGAAGCTCCGAAGTCCACTTCTCTCCCTTCACCTGAATCGTATTAGGATTTGTGTTGCTATTTATGCCGGTATTCCCATTGATGTTGATATTTTCTTTCGTATTTGCCTTTGTATTCCTCTTCCCGAAAAACTCCAAAAGCATGGTGAAGAGAAAAACGATTCCCAGAAGGGTAGAAAAAACCACCGCCGTAGGCTTAAAGCTGTAGCTAAAAAAGAGCAGGAAGCAACTTTGCAGTCTCTTTCCCTTTAGGAAGAAATACAAGGCGGAGAGCTGCAGCAAAAGGGTGAATAAATCCGTTTTCATGGTAAGGGACATATTCCCCACAGAAGACAGTAGGAAAAAACAGAGTATACCGATATAAAAGCTTCTTTCTGTTTTTCTGAAAATGAAAGAGAAGCAAGCCAAAAACCAGAGCCAAGGCCAGATAGGTCCAAAGACTGAAGGACAAAAGAAAGCCATAGCCCGGAAGGTAATTTAAAGGATAGGTCAAAAGCTCCAGTCCCTTGGGATAGCTGTAAACGCTGTTGATTTGCCCGTGGGCAGAGAAAAAAAGCCCTCCGGAAACAAAAACATACGCACTTCTAAGCCCATAGCGAAGGGAGTCATAATCCAATGCCACATTGCTGCGGTTCATTTGCAGGATAAAAAGGGAAGGGCAAAGACCAAGGGATACAGCGCTCCCTCCTGAAAGTCCTTTTCTAAAAAGAAAAAGAATCGTTTTATGTCTCGAAAAATTTGCAGAGGCCTTCCCGTGGTAACAAAGCGAAACAAAAGGGCAAGCACAAAAAACCATAAGCCGGAAATAAGCATTGGCAAAAGCATTCGGTGAAGATAGGCAAAGACCAGCGTTGGTAAAATAAAGAGAAGAAAAAGAAAGCTAAGAAAGGCTATATTTAATGCTGCTCCGGAGCTTCTCTTCTCGAAAAAAATTCCCTTTCTCCGGGGCATCCTGCATTTTTCCTTTTGAGTAAAAATCCCATAAGACAGAGAAAGAGATAAGCAAAAAGCCAAAGCATTTCCCGGAAAGCGACTTGGGTTTTCTCTTCTAAAAAAACGCTCCAGATTTCCCGAATCACGAAAAAAACAGCAGAAAAAAATAAAGGGAAAGAAGACCGATTCCTCCACCGGCGATTGTTTTTACAATGCTTCCTCTTCTTCCCTCTGCCATTCCTAAATCCCTTACCTTCTCTTCCTGATTGTGTTGCTAAAGTTCTCACTATTGGTATTTCTGTATTTTAGGCTATTTAGGTAGTTTTTTTCAAGACGAAGGATTAAACGAAAAAAATTTTCATATTAAACAGGAGAAATTGCATAAAATAACGCTCGATTTTTTTCAAAAAAATAAATACAAATTTATAGAACTATGTTACAATCATAACAATCTACAAGTTGGAAAAAAACAGAAAGGAGATTTTATGGGTGCAAATTGGGTTGTTTGTCTTGTGGTGGTGATTTACCTTCTGGCCATGCTGTTTATCGGCTGGTACTCCTCCACAAAAATCACAAGTAACACGGACTTTATGGTCGCAGGGCGTAGGTTGGGTCCGATGCTGATGGCAGGAACTCTTGCCGCAACGGAAATCGGAGGGGGTAGCTCTCTGGGCGTTGTGCAAAACGGAATGTCCGGTTATGGCTTAAGTGCCGCCTGGTACATTATCACCATGGGAATTGCCTTTGTCATTCTCTCTTTCATGGCTCCCAAGTTCCGTGCCGCCACGGTAAAAACCGTTCCGGAGTACTTCCGGAGACGTTACGGAAAATCCTCCGGATTGGTGACGGCAATCATTATGCTGCTTCCTTTAATCGGTCTTACCGCAGGACAATTTATCGCTTCCTCCGTTATTCTTTCCACCATGCTGGGACTAAGCTATAAGCTTTCCGTAATCATTGTTGCGGTGGTGGTAACGGTTTATTCCATTATGGGCGGTCTTTGGAGCGTAACCCTGACCGACTTCGTACAGGTTTTTCCTGATTATCATCGGTATGATGGCGGCAGTACCCTTCGCCCTCTCCCATGCCGGCGGCGTGGAAGCCGTGATTCAAAATGTTCCTAAGGAAAGCTTGAATCTTTTTGCGGGCTATGACTTCTTTGGGATTCTGTCTCTCGTCATTATGTACGTAGGGAACCTTCTCCGTAGGACAGGAAGCGGTTTCCCGTTTCTATGCCGCAAGAGATGAAAAAAGGCGGCAAAAGCAGGGCGCTTGGCTTGCCGCACTGTTAAACTTTATTTATGCTTTTATCCCTACTGTTTTGGGACTGATTGTACTGGCACTGATTAATATGGGAAAATTCTCCGCCGACGAATTTGCTTCCGTTGGCGCACGGTATGCCTTGCCGATTCTGGCGATTCGTACCATGCCGGCCATCATTTGCGGCCTGCTCTTCTCCGGTGTAATCTCCGCCACCATGTCCAGCTCCGATTCAGACCTTTTGGGAGCAGGCTCCATCTTTGCCAATGACATTTTCAAAATCTTCCTGAAGCCAAATGCCAGCAGTACGGAAGTTATGAACGTGACCAAGATTACCATGGTTTTGGTGGGTGTGGCTTCCATGTTTATCGCCCTTTTCAATACCCAGAGCATCGTTTCCATCCTGATGTTCTGCTTTACGCTCCAGGGCTGCCGGTTCCTTCTTTCCCTATGTACTGGGACACTTCTGGAAGAAGGCCTCCACAGCAGGAACCATTGCATCTTTGGTACTGGGAACCATTACCGTAGTTTATCTGGAGCATGTGTCCAAGGGAATGCTCTTCGGCATCCACTTTAGTCAGGCCATTATTCCCGGACTGATTGCCGCATTCATCGGCTTTATGGTTTTCTCCATTCTCATGCCTCCCGCAAAGGAAGGAACAGAGCTGGCGGAGGAAGCAGACGACTAATCCGGCCACAGGCTTCCTAAAATAAAAAGAAGAGACATAGACCGTTATCCATAGAATAGGTCCAAAATCGGGCGCGCTCTCGCTAACCTCGCCCTGCGCAATGAAGGACTGTATTCTTTGTAAGGATGCGCTCTGATGCAGTATGGGTCTATAAGAGAGGCATGCTCCCGCTAACCTCGCACTGCGCAGTGAAGGACTGCACTTGTTATAAGAAAACGCTCTGATGCAGTGTAGGTCTATAAATGGGGCACGCTCTCGCTAGCTTCGCCTCGTAGCGGTACTAACTTCAAGCTTCGCTTCACTCGCTTTCAGTAAGTACCGACGGGCTCAGACTACCCCTATTATAGACCTACACTGCATCATTCGCTTCATTTATTGATTTTTACAGTCCTTCCTTCCGCCGGTTTTCTTAAATACCTGCGGGTTCAGATTGCCTCTCTTACAGACCTCTACTGCAATCGCTTCAATTATTGATTTTTACAGTCCTTCACTTCACCGGCTTTCGGTAAGTTTCGACGGGCTCAGATTGCCCCTCTTTCGGACCTATTCTATTGAACCGAAAAATCTATAGTCTCTTCTTTCTTTTTATTCGGAAACGTTGAGTCACGCTCTCAGCGTACCCTCTTTTCCACAGCTATCTGCCAGAAAGCTAAGCTAAACCCTGTTCTGTCCCTCTCTTTTTTTGTATTTGAAAGCGCTGTGGCCGGAGGAGTATCTCCTCCAATACTACGCCTTCTCTTTGGTTGAGTAGCATTTCCACCGCCGAAGCCACATCCTCCGGCAGGAGGTAGCTTCCTTCTTCTCCCACGGTAAAATCCGCGTTTCGATAAAGCTTGGTATCCGTCATATCCGGTAAAATGCTGTGTACCTTTAGACCGCTTTTCCTATATTCGGAAAATAGGCTTCTGGCAAAGGACAGTAGTCCTGCCTTTCCTGCCCTGTACACCGCCCCATAGGTATTTCGCTCCAAGGCGGTTACGGAGGAGATGAAAATGATGTGTCCCTGATTTTCCTTTAACTCCCGTAAAAAATGCTGTGTCAATATCATCGGAATTTCCAGATTTAGCTCTGTCATCTCTCGAATTTTTGCTTCTTCCACATTTTCCTGTAAACCATAATAGGCTACCCCGGCAGAGTGAACCAAAAGAGTAAACTTTCCCTTTTCCCGAAGGCTTTTTTTAGAAAACTGTCCCTTTCTTCTTTCTTTCGTAAATCCAAAGAAATCGCTTGAAAAGAGGGATTCAGACCGGAAAAATCCCGGCCAATGCCATAGACGGTATAGCCCAGTTTTTGCAGGCTTTCTGCTATAGCAAAGCCGATTCCCCCGGAGGCCCCGGTGACCAAAGCCAGTTTTTCTTTTTTCAGCTTACTTAAATTGTCCAATTTCCCACCTCTTTTCTTCTCGCATCCCTTGTCTTTTTTACAAGCTTGAGCTTAGTTCTGTTTCAAGTCTTAGTTCCTGCCTGCCTCTATTTTTCGTTTACACCATCTTCTTCCTGACTGTCCCAGCGGAAAATTTTTCTCCTTCGGGAGCTTCTCCTGCAAACGGCTATACAAAAAGCCTTCCATTTCCTCCATCAGTTCCTTGGGATAATGGTAATAGCCCCAGTATTTTCATAGGGAAATTGGGTGTGGGGAGAGCTGGGCAAAGCCTTTCCCATAGCCTTTAGATAGCTTTCGAAAATCCGAAAGCTTCCCACACTGCAGTCATGAATCTGCTCCATGGGAATCTTTTCAAAAACCTCTTGGAGTAAGTCACCATAGAGCTCCTTCCAACAGGGGATGATAAATCATAGGATCAAAGCAAAAGCCGTACAAGATACCCTTCTTCCAAAGCTTTTTGAATGGCAAAGATTCTGGAAGAAAGCCTGGCGGTACCCTCCTCCGCCTCTTCAATAATCTCCTCCGGAGATAAGGTAAAGGCGAAAATCATTCGTTTTCTAGCATCCGAAGATAGGGGAAGTCTTTGCATTTTTCCGCCAAAGTCCCTCTCCCCCGGCCTTGGTTCGCACCTCGATACGGAGAGCATTTTCCTGATTTAAAAATCGGGCAAATTCCTCCACATAGGGATAAACGCCCTCCATAGCCAGCAAATCCGTGTCGTAAGAGATGCAAAGATACAAGCTCCCCTTCTCTGCAATCCACTTTCTACAGTCGGAAAAATAATCCTCCAAATTTAAAAACATCACCAGATTACTGCTGGGGTACATCCCTTGCAGATAGCAGTAGGCGCAGTGAAAGGGGCAGTTCATCAGGAGGGAGGTATAGCAAAAAAATGGCTTTCCGAAAAAAATCCTGGCAAACCACTGCTCCGTCATACAGCCTTTGCCCTTCTTTCTTTGCCAAAATCAGCTTTCTGCTTCGGGACTGAGGAAGGCGTCCCTGTTTCTTTCGGTTAAACACATCCTTGTAATGCTTAATAGGAATGACCTTTGCCTTGGGGAATTTCCGTAAAATCCGTTCCACATCAGGGCTCTGTAATATGGCTTCCTCCACATAAATATGCTGAAAATGCTCCTGATAGAGATAGCTTTTTGCAGGACTTCCTCCCTGCAAGGTATTTCCTGAACCGTCACATTTTACCTGCAAAGTTCTTTCGGACAAAATCCATTCTTTCAAAGAGGAAAGAGCTTTTTCCGGCTCTTTTTATCGCCTTCCTTTCCCCCAAAAATTCCGCTCTAAATATTCCCAGACTTCTTCCGGAGAAATCCCTTGCAGGAAGGCATAACGAAGCAGCCTTTCCAGCTGTTTTTCCATCACAAAGGAACAATGCAGGCTTTCGGAAAGACTTTGAAGCTGCTGCTGAAAAGCAAGCTCCCCTTCCTCTTCTTTTTCTTCTTTCTATTGATTTTTCCTGTAAAAAAATCTAATGAAACGAAGAACCTTCTCCTCTTCCTTTTTGCAAAAGACTTTTGCAGTTTTTCCTTCCATGACAGAGAAGAGGAAGAGAAAGAATCTGTTTTTTCACCGGGACTCACGCCAAAGTCCGTTACGCAGCGAAGGAAAAAGAAGTCTTCCGGAGCCAGGTAGAAATTCGCCGCCTGAAATACCGCGGCACTTTCCATATCGTAAAGTAAGAGCTTCTCAAATACGCTAAATTCTTTGGAGACGATATCTTCTTTAGAGTCGCTGTATCCTTCGGAGGCGGTATATTCTTTGGCGTCGCTATCCCCTGAGATTTCACCATCCCCCATAGAAGTCCGTTCTAAAATCTTATCCCCCGTTAAAAGCTTTGCTTCGGGAAAATCCAGCTTATACAGTAAATCCGGATAAAAGCAGCGACCTGTGCTTTCCTGCTCCAAGCTTTGAATCCAAAACCAGCGACCAAGTAAATCTTCTGATGGCCGATTTCTTCCTAAAATTGCCGCCGCGCTTCCCAAGGATAGAAGCAAATCTCCCTTTTTGGCTTTTTTTCCTCTTGCAAAGTCGCCAGCAACAGATACAGAAGCATTAATCTGTCCCTGTCCGGTGATAGTCAGGAGAATTTCTTCCCTTCATATTGCAAAAAGGGAAACGAAATTTTTCGTTTCCCCAGACTTAGTTTCTTGATAAGATGTTCTACTTCTCCCTTGTGGGCCGCAAAGATATAGACCATTTTTATTCCTTAGTTTTATTTCTCAAGCTTGTTTCTTGTCTTTATTCCTTAGCTTTATTTCTTGGCTTTATTCCTTAGCTTTTCTCCTGTTCCGCTCTCCGATAGGCTTCCCGGTAGAAATAATCCTGAGAATCCAATCGTTCCTCCGGCATAGGATCCGGATCATGATATAGACCGTCGGAAAGAAGCCATTTTCCTTTTTCCGTATCTTGGAAGCCTAAGTCAAAAATTTTCCGAACCCGGTTCTTATTCTCAGGATCCCAAATGGGTACAGCCACCTCTACCCTTCGAAGGGTATTTCTGGTCATGCAGTCCGCACTGGCAATGTAAAGCTCCTCTTCCTCTCCCTGTCCAAAACGATAAATGCGGGAGTGTTCCAGATACCGGCCCACAATGCTTCGAACGGAGATATTCTCCGTCTTTCCCGGAATTCCGGGAATGAGACAGCAAATGCCTCGAACCAAAAGCTGAATCACTACTCCGCTTTTGGAAGCGTCAATCAAGGCATCAATAATATCCTTATCCGTAAGGGCATTTAACTTGAAACCGATATAGCCGCCTCTACCCTCTTCGCATTTTTTCTTTTCCCCTTGGATTTTTTCCAGGATGCGATTTTGTAAACCATGGGGAGCCACCCAAAGAGCCTCCGTAGATTCCACAGTTTCTCCCAAAAGAAGGGTACGGAAAACCTCTGCCGCATCCTTTCCGATGCTTTGGTTTGCAGTCATTAGGCAAAGATCCGTATACAAAGTAGCGGTTTTTTCGTTGTAGTTGCCGGTTCCGATTTGGGTAATGTAGTGGATACCCTGTTCCGTCTGTTTTGCGATTAAGCAAAGCTTGGAATGTACCTTATAATTGGGTAAGCCGTAAATTACCTGACAGCCTGCATCCTCCAAGCGATGGGACATCTCGATATTGTTGGCTTCGTCAAATCTTGCCCGAAGCTCCACCAACACCAGCACTTCCTTCCCATTTTCCGCAGCCTCACATAGGATATCCACGATTTGGCTATGGCTTGCTACCCTGTATAAGGTAATCTTAATGGAAACTACGGAAGGATCTCTGGCCGCATCCTGCAATAAGCCTAAAAATCCCTTCATGCTTTCGTAGGGGTAAGACAGCATCAAATCCCGACGTTCTACCTGAGAAAGGACGGATTCCCCTTTTTGAATATAAGCAGAGCTTCTGGGGCTGTACTTCGGATAGAAGAGCTCCGTCTTCTCTCGAAGGCTGTTCTGTAAGGTAAAGAGGAAGGACAAATCCAAGGGTGTTCCGCAGTGCAGGATGTGCTTGTGGGAAATGCCAAGATGCTCCGCTATCTTTTTCTTCACGGACTTATGAAGCTCTCTGGTAAATTCCAAGCGCACCGGATTCAAACGATTTCGCTTCTTTAAAAGTTGCTCCATCATACCGCGATAATCCAAGTCCTCATCATAAACATCCGTAGCGTCAATATCCGCATTTCGGGTAATGCGAAGGATGGACTTTTCCTTAATCTGATAGCTTGGGTAGAGCTTAGATACAAAGTGTAAAATCAACTCCTCGGATAGCATGTGATAGCCCTTTCTTCCGGGAATCTCAATCAGTCGTTTAAATACCGGGTTCCAGCAGGGTACAATCCCCAGCTTCTTTTTGCCGTTCTTACTTTCCAGGCGCACTACCGCGTAAAGCTCCCGATTTTGCAGAAAGGGGAAGGGCTGTGTCTTTCCCACAATCATAGGGGAAAGGTAGGGGCGAATGGCCTGGTCAAAGTAGATTTCCAGCTGGCTTTGCTCAGCCTTAGACAGTCTTTGGAAATTAATGATGTGAATACCGACAGGCTCCAGCTCTCCCATCAACTGCTCGTAGATTTCTTTTCTTTTCTGCTCCAGGCGTTGGACCTCTTCTAAAATCAAGTCCACCTGTTCCTCACTAGTAAGATCCGTTTTATTATCTCTGGTGGTCTTTTTCGAGCGCATTTGCTGCATCAAAGTCCCCACCCGTACCATAAAAAACTCATCCAGATTAGTCTGGTAAATGGAAATAAAAGGCAGACGATCCAAAAGAGGCACTCTTGGATTGCCTGCTTCATTTAAAACGCGCTCATTAAATAAAAGCCAGGATAATTCCCGATTCTGATACGCTTCTCTTCCTTCCTTCATTTTCCATCCCTCTTTTCTCTCTATATCGGCAGGAAAGAATTTCCCCTTATCCGGCTCCTGCCTGTCCATGCGGCTGTCTCTTTCGTTATGCAGTAAGGTCTGCTTCGTTTCTTTCCTATTCCTTAAAGATAATAAATCTTCCCTCCCCCTCTGTACAGAGGGAAGAGGGAAGAAATTTTGTTCTCTACGAAAATGAAAGCTTCTGGAATGGCGATTTTTCCGCTCTGTCCAAGACATGGCTTAGGCCTTTTCGTTCTTTGCCAAAATCGGCATGATAATTCCTAAGATGGAAAGTACTACCGGTGTGATGATGTTCAATGCCATAGTGAAAGGATCATCAGAATGCATTCCCATCAAACTGCAGATTGCGGTAAGGGCAAAGCACCATACACCGAAGCCCAGAGCCACTGCATTGTTCTTTACAAAGTAATACTCTCTTGGGAACTTGTCTCCGGCCTTTCTTAAAGCAATGTAAGCCACGAATACCCAAAAGGTAACGAAGAGGCATACATACGGAGTTTAACTTGGTCAGCTGCTTCAATACCGCTGCCGCTCCCGGAACGAAGGACTGTGCCAGGATGATGGAGCCGGAAAGTACCGCTACCATGACAATACCGTTTACATAACTTCCTTCCTTGTTCTGCTTTTAAAAAGCTTCTTGGGGAAGAATGGACGAGTCTCTTCATTGTCCAAAAGCATACGGAGAGGAGCATCAATACTGATAATCAAAACCGCAAACTGTCCGATTACGTTACAAAGCGCATAAATTACCAGTAAAGTGTCGCCTACATGATAGTACTGGCCAAGCTTCTGGAATGCCCAGTAGGATCCGTTTGCCGCATAGGAATCGAAGGCTTCCTTGCTTTCGTTGATTAATGCAGGGTCAAACATCATACCCATAGCGATGGTTCCCAGCATAGCACATACCACAACCATGATAGCCAGAGCAATCATTCCCTTGGGGAAGCCCTTACTGGGGTTTTCTACCTTATTTACATAAGGAGAAATCTTCTCACATCCGCCTACCGCAAATACCAGGATGGAAAGAGAAGTAAAATACTCCAAACGGAAATTCGGAATCAGGTTCTTTAAGCTAAAATCAAGAGAAACATAGTCTCCCTGAGGATTGATAGCCGGTGCCGCAAACATCATGACAATGTAGAGCAGGGACATAATAAACATACTGGAACCTGCCAAGGTAGCCATCTTCTTCAAGGGGTTTAAGCCCTTGCTGGCTACATAGCAGAAGATAATGAGCAAAGCAAAAGTAATCAACTGAATCACGATGGTGGGCAGTCTGTCATAGAGCTCTGCGCTACGGAAGATTACCCAGGACAATGCCTTCAGTCCACCACTTGGCTTACTGGCAATATAGGTAATGTGACAAGCCCAATAGGTCCAACCTGCATAGTAAGCAAGCTTTGTTCCTAAGGTTTCTCTAATCCAGGAGCTCACACCGCCTCCCGCATGCTTAAAGGCAGAGCCCAGCTCTCCTACCATCAAAGCGTAGGGGACAAAATAAAGGGCAAACATGAAAATCCAGCTAAAAATAACCTGAATTCCGTTAAACCATACGAAACCGTTGGTTACGTTTCCAAATCCCCATACTGTGGAAAAAGGCCATAAACGCCAGCATTTTTCCAACTAATTTTTCTGATCCATACTTATTCCTCTTCAATTCTAATTGCTGAAATCGTGTCACGGACCATCCGCAACACAGGTTGAGCGTTTTTTCCTCCGGCTCTGTTCTCCATGTTCAGTTCCGAAGAAAAATCATTTTACGAAAAGATGATTTCGTAATTTCCGTCTCCCGTCCCAAAACGGAGGAGAGTAGAACAGCTTAGCCACTTCCACCATGTATCTGGTATCCTTTACCCCTGCGGTTTCGAAGGGGGAGTGCATAGCCAACTGGGCCAGGCCAATGTCCACTGTATTCAGGGCTACCTGACTGTTGGAAATATTTCCAAGGGTAGAGCCTCCCAACATATCGGACCTGTTGGTGAAAATCTGGAAAGGAACCTTTGCCTTTTCGCAGAACTGCTTGAAAATGGCACCGGAAATTCCATCCGTGGTGTACTTCTGGTTTGCACTGTACTTAATGACAATTCCCTTATTGATATAAGGACGGTTTGTGGGATCCGCCTTATCCGGCTGGTTGGGATGTACCGCATGGGCATTGTCTGCAGAAAGCAGGAAGCTGTTCTGCAAGGCCTGCAAATATTCGTCTTCGGTCTTTCCAAAAGCTCGCATAATCCGCATCAACACATCCTTTAGGAAGGTGGAAGCTGCGCCCTGCTTGGTACCGCTGCCTACCTCTTCATTGTCATAAACACAATGAACCGCTACACTCTGCTTAGGCTTTGCGGCAAGGATTCCCTGTAAGGAGGAAAATCCGCACTGCAAATCATCCAGTCTTCCGCTGCAAAGGTACTCTTCCTTTGCCCCTAAGATGCAAGCCTTCTCCCTGTTGTAAAGGAAGAGGTCTGTATCCAGAATATCCTCCGGCTTAACCCCCAGTTCCTTTCCGATAAATTCCAGAAAGGCTCCCTTCTCCTGAAAGGAGGAAAATAAAGGCAGCATATCCTTTTGTGCATTGAAGGCATAGCCGTCGTTGACTTCACGATTCATGTGAATGGCAAGGTTCGGGATAATCATTAAGTCTCTGTCCACATTTAAGAGCTTAGTCTCTACTCCGCCCTTTGTCTTGCAAATGACTCTTCCCGCCAAAGACAGCGGTCTGTCCAGCCAGGGGAGCAAATCATTCCGCCATACTTCTCCACATTCAGCTTCAGATACTCCTTGTCAATCCCGATTTCCGCATTGGCCTTGATTTTGAAAACCGGAGAATCACTGTGGCTGGCCATCATCTGGAAGCCTTTGAAGTCCCCCTTGGGAAGGACAAAGGCTATTAAAGCTGAGCCATTCCTTGTCACATAGTACTTTTCTCCTGCCTTCAGTTTCCAGGCCTCTCCCTCATAGAGAGCTTTAAAACCGCCCTTTTCCAAAGCCTGCTTCATATTTTCCACAGCAAAAAAGGCATTAGGACTTTGGTCCAAAAAGTCCATTAATTTACGGTTTATGCTTTGTTCTTCTTTGTCTATCGGCATATAGACTCCTTTCTAATCTTGCAAGAACAAGCTGTCACAATAAGCTATCGTGACACCCGAATGGCATTATACAGTAAAAGCCCGGACAATGAAATACTGTCCGGGCTTTTCTTTTATGCTATTTATGCAAAACGATCTGTTTTATGCCGTTTCTATTTATCAATACTATATGTACGGAGAAACAGCTTCTAAGCGATTTGCCAAACGAGAGCCTTACAGGGCTGCTTCCACAGCCTTTCTTACTTCAGCCATATCTACGGTAGGCTCAAAGCGGGCAAGTACATTCCCTTTCTGTCCACCAGGAACTTGGTAAAGTTCCATTTAATCTCCGGATTCTTCTCATAGTCCGGATCAATCTTTGGAAGCATATCCCGAAGAAGATCTGCCATCTTGCCTTCTCCGAAGCCCTTAAAGCCCTGCTGCTCCTTTAAGAAACGGTAAAGAGGAATCTGGCTTTCTCCATTTACATCCACCTTCTTCATCTGAGGGAACCGGGTATTGTAGTTTAAAGTACAGAACTCATGAATTTCCTCATCGGTTCCGGGAGTCTGTCCGGCAAACTGATTGCAAGGAATATCCAGAATCTCCAGTCCCTTGTCGTGGAATGCCTCGTACATCTCCTCCAGTTCCTTGTACTGGGGAGTGAAACCGCAACCTGTTGCTGTGTTTACTACCAGTACCACCTTTCCTTCGAAAATCCTTTAAGTCCTTCTCTCCGCCCTTAGTGTCCGCTACCTTGTAATCATAAAAATCCCATACAAACTCCTTCCTTAAAAATACGTCCTACATGAATTGCCCTAAGTACTCTTTTTCCTCTTTAAATAAAAGGCTCCGAAAAAAAGCTCTGATATTTTTCACTTTAGCACTTTTCTCATGAAAGCAAAAAGATATAATCCGGAAGTTATAGATTTTTGGCAATTCAATTTTTACAATCTTTATTGTAGTGAGGAGGAAAGTCTCTGTCAAGGGAAAGAAAAATAAAAAAAGTTGAGAAAGTAAAGTCTTGATAAAAACAGAATTGAAAGCAAATGTTGCAATCGCAACAAACTTTATTTTTTTATTTTTTTGTTATACTCTGCTCAGATTCGAAAAATCAGCGTTTAGAGGAGGATAAAAATGGCAAAGATTAGCACTGATATGTTGGTAGGACAGATTGTAAATGAGTACCCTGAGTTAATTGATACTTTATTAGAGGCAGGAATGCATTGCCTTGGTTGCCCAAGCTCTCAGATGGAGTCTTTAGAGGACGCTTGCATGGTACATGGCTTAAATCCTGATATTCTTGCAGCAGCATTAAATAAAAAAAGTTAGAAGAGGTAAATGCTTAATGAGTGCATTTTTAGGACCAATCCACTATTGGTTATACAATAAGATCCAGCTTCAGGAAGAACTGATCAAAGACATCGTATCTTACGGCGAAAAAAAGAGCAATGGAAGGCTTTTTGCCGATGGAAGCTTGGCAGAAAAAAACGGTAAATAAGGAGTTGCGTCCTTTAAATGAATTGATTGACGTAATGAATATTCACGGATGGTTACAGGAAAGAGTACAGGACGCAGAAGCTCGTTATGCTCTTTTTGGTAACTACCCTCTTGGCAGAGGACGCTTCTCGTCTTTCTTCATTAGAGGAAATTGCTTTTCAGTTTGGTCAGAAGCATGCTTTAGAGGCAGATTCCGATGCCAGTGATGCCTACAGAAAGATTGATGATTCTCTCTTAAACGGTATGCCCTGCGACAGAGTCAATGTTTTGACAGAGCAGGATGTGGACAGAACCTCCTGGCAACAGGAAGAGGATATCCATGCCCCATTCTGGGAAGCCGTATCCGGAGATCCTAAGGTTTACTATCAGTTGAGAAGAAAGATTATGGAGGGTATGTTGAAGGGTACCAAGCTCCATATGGATTCTCCCGACGAAAACCATTACAGTATTTATAGATAAAGGGAATGCTGCCGGTTCAGATTAAAGGCTAGCGTAATGCCATAGCTCCGGCGATACTATATTTTTATAGGAATTTTTATTGAGGGTCATCACTTTGAAGAAACCCTTCTCCTATTACTGTTACAAAAAAATTTCAGAAAATACGAAAAGAGGAAGTTTATGAATCAAAGTGTAATTCTTATGGAAGAAGACCATGCCAACATCAATAGAGCTTTAGGCGTTGTCCGTAGCATTTGCCTGCAGCTGATGCAGGGAGGGGAAGTTCCCGATGAGGATTTCCGGGAAATTATCGAGTTTGTTCGGGAATATGCGGATAAGCATCACCATGGGAAGGAAGAGAAATTCCTCTTCCCCGTGATGGTAAAGAAGTTGGGACCTGTAGGAGACAAGCTGGTAACTCACGGTATGCTGGTGGAGCATGATTTAGGAAGAGCGGATGTTTTATCATTGGAAACCGCCCTGAACGAGTATAAGAAGAATCCCCGTCTGGAGTTAAAGCTGGACATCTTGTCCTATGCTATGGCTTATGCTCACTTATTACAGCTTCATATCGAGAAGGAAAACAGTGTGGTATATCCCTTTTGCGGAAAGAGGTCTAAGCGAAGAAGATTTCAAGAAATCAATGAGAAGAGCCAGATTTTTCGAGGATGAGCAAACTGCCAAGGGTGTGCAGAAGCATTACCTGGATATTTTTGGAGAAGCTGGAGAAGAAGTATCCGGCAATTGCACAAGCATAAAATTTAAACAGATAAAAATAAGAGGCCAGAAAAATCAATTGCTTTTCCATGCAATATAGGTCTAAAATTGGGGCACGCTCCCGCTAACCTCGCCCTGCAGGGGTACTAAACGAAAAAAACTTCATCTTATTCGTTTTTCGTAAGTACCCGCGAGGCTCAGATTACCATTTTTAGACCTATATTGCTGAAAACCCATTTAGTAATCTTGATTTTTATAGCTTCTTTTTTATTTAATCAGACATCACCACTTATATTCTTTGTTTTGCATTTTCTGTTCCTTTATCTATACTCAAAGAAACCATGTGAAAATACAAGGAGGTATATACAAATGGCACAAGATACCTTGAACATTTCCATAAACGAGGCTCCGGTTACAAGAGAGGGTGCAATGCAGGCATTTACGGCTTTACGGACAGAGGCGAAAAGCAAATGGTGTTTCTGATATGAGTACAGATGATATTAATCAAGAAATCGATCTCGCCAGGAAGGAGGTAAAGGCATGATTTGCTAAATTCCTGGCTTTCCGTAAAGATACTTTCAAAGACTGCTCCTTTTTCATAAATCCGTCTATCTCTCTTTTTTCTATCTTCCTGTTTCTGTTGACTGATGAGTTTTTTTCTTTTTGTTTTGTACCTGCTTGATTTCTTCTTCTGCCATTAAAATCTTTTTCTTCTATATTTTTCATTTTCCTTGTCCTTTCTTCTTGAGTTTGAGCAATAAAAAAACAGTAAACCTTTTTTTGATTTACTGTTTCTTATAAAGTGTTTCTTATTAACTTCTATCGTGCTTCACTAACATACTTTTTGAATTGAGTCGCAAGCATATTCAGCTGTTCCAATTCCAAATCTATCTATATTACTTTTGAATTCAGGGTTTTTCCTGATAACCATAACCAATACCTGAAAATGCTTCCATTGAACAATCAAAAGAATACCGACAGATGTATTCATGTAAACTCTTTGCAAGTTCAACACTTTCTTTTGATGTTGCTTCAATTCCTTTTTTGCCATATTTTCTGCAAATGAAGTGAAGATTTGATTTAGATTTTTCTGTAAATTCTACTTCTTTTCCTTTTTAAATTTTCCATAGATTTTTTTCAATTATATCTTTTTCCGTACTTATCAATTGCCATTTCTTCATATTTCTGATTGTCTTGATAAACAAATCCTCTAAACTTTTCTTTTATTGACATAGTAATTTTCCTTTCTTCATAATCAATAGTTTGTTGTAATGTTTCCATCAATGTTAAGAGTTTCTCTTTTTCCTTTTTCATTAAGCTTAACTGTCTTTTTTTAAGTGAGTTAGTAATTCAGTATTATCTTTTGCCATTAGTAATTTAATCTTTTTTTAATGGAAATCCTAAATATTTGTAAAATAGTATTGTTTGCAAATATGCCAGATCTTCTTCTGTGTAATACCTGTATCCATTTTCTGATTTTTGGGGAGACAACAAACCAATCTCATCATAATGATGCAACATTCTTACCGACACACCACTAATCTCACTTGCTTTTTTTATCATGTACATGTACCTACCTCCTAACAATTGATACTCTAAACCATGACATTATGTTATAGTCAATACTTTTTTATTTTAGACTTATCCGTATTTAGAAAAATTTCACTACCTATTCCGCCCTACCTGTGATAGACTGAATGTGTAATTGTATAGGGTATTTTTATATATTCGACAGCATGTGAACTGCTCTTGGGCGATACAGAAATAAGGAACTGTGACAGAGATTTTTTCTCCTTCTACAGTTCCTTTTGTTTTATCTTTTTTTTCTTTTTATCGGACCATACAATAGGCTTCTGCCGTAGCATCCGCCAAATCCTTTTCTTCCCTCTACTGCTTCAAAATAAAGGTATTCCGATCAAAGTCTATAATGCCCTCATCCTTCAACTGGGAAAGCTCTCTGGTCATGGCAGATCGGTTGGTGCATAAGAACTGTGCCATATCCGTACGGCTTAGTCCCAACTCAATATACTTGGATTTTTGTTTCTGTGCCTGTAAGGAAAGGTAGGCCAAAATCTTCTCTCGCAGACTGCTTCTGGAAGTTACCTCGATTTTTTCCATCAGTTGAATGTTTTTCTTTCCAATCAGATCAAAGAGATTTTCAATCAGGCGGAAGTGGAAGGCACAACGGTTTTTGCAGACATGAATAGCTTTTTTTGGAAGGAAATAAACAGTACCTCCGCCTTGCTGGCCGCCACAAAGCTGACATACTCTCCCGCAGCGGTATTGTTCCCAAAGGTCTCCCCAAAGATTTCTCCTTCATTCATATAAGTGAGAAGGGTTTCATTTCCCCACACATCTGTCTTCAACATATGGATACTGCCTTGTAATACTACGCCCACATGCTGCTCATTCTTTTCCTCCAAATGAACTATTTCCCCCTTCTTGTAGGAGCGAACATAGCTCTTCATACAGTACAAAAGGGCATTCAGATTCTCCGTCTCTACTCCATTGAAAATTTCCAAATCCCTGTAGCGAAGGAGCTCATCCCTCTTTAGATTTTTCTTCTTTTCCTGCACCCTGCTATGCACAGAGGTAAAGGAAGCTTCTCCTCTCTGCATGGCTTCCCTTTCCTTCCCGCTAAGCACGGAAAAGTCCTTATCTCCTATCCCTTGATGCGCTCTCTTTTCTTCACAGTCCGGGCAGTACAGCCCTCTCCATGCTCTTTTGCAGAGTAGCCGCAAGAATGTCCATGGGAGTCGAACCCATGTCCGCAATTGCATTCATGAGAATCCCCCGAACAGCCGCAAGACTCTTCCTGAAAGCCCTCTCCGCATTGGCATCTCTCCTCAGCACTATTCTTCTTTTTATCCATTTCCTGACCCATTTTTTCTCTCTCCTGTTGTTTCATTTATTTTCTTAAATTTTATCCATAATACACTCTTCCGGATACTTTGCACTAGCAAAAATACAACAAAGCAGTTTTCTTTCGTATTTTCCCAAGTTCGTGTTTCTTCTCTATTTTCCTCAACTCTATAGCCTGTTTCTTGTATATTTTTTTCTCCAAAACTATCGTAAAAAAATACTTAAAAAAATTCAGATATTGTATTTTATATATACAGAGTTTATCAGTATTTTGTTGCCTCTGCAACATTTTTTTCTCATTTCCCAGGTATGATAGGCAAAGTAATAAGTCTATAAATTTTTTTCTTCAGGAGGAAAAATGGAAAATAAAATGTTTTTGTTACCAGTGTCAGGAAACAGCAAACTGTTCCGGATGTACCGTATCCGGTGTTTGCGGAAAAGAAGCCCGAAGTAGCTGCTATGCAGGATCTTTTTGGTTTATGCCACCAAGGGATTATCCGCTGTGGCTCAGCAGTTAAGAGCTGAGGGAAAGGAAGTTTCTCAGGAATTAAACCACAGAGTAACTATGAACCTTTTCATCACTATTACCAATGCAAACTTTGATAAGGATGCTATCGTGGAGAACATTAAGGAGACCTTTGCTCTTAGAGATTCCGTAAGAGCGACTCTTTCCGACAGCTCCAAGCTTCCTAAGGCAGCAACGGTAGAAGTAGCAGAGAAGGATTACGAGATTTTTGCCCAGAGCATCGGTGTTTTAGCTACCGAAAATGAAGATATCCGTTCCTTAAGAGAATTAATCACCTACGGATTAAAGGGACTTGCTGCTTACTCCAAGCATGCAAACGCTCTTTTAAAGGATGATGCTAATGTAGATGCTTTCATCCAGAAGGCTCTTGCCGCAACTTTAGACGACAGCCTTTCTGTAGACGATTTGGTAGCACTTACCTTAGAGACCGGTAAGGCAGGTGTAGAGGGTATGGCACTGCTTGACGGAGCAAATACTTCTACCTACGGACATCCTGAAATCACTACCGTAAATATCGGTGTTCGCAACAACCCGGGTATCCTGGTTTCCGGACACGACCTTAAGGATCTGGAAATGCTTCTCGACCAGACAGAGGGTACCGGTGTAGATGTTTACACCCACTCCGAGATGCTTCCTGCCCACTACTATCCCTTCTTTAAGAAGTATAAGCACTTCGCAGGAAACTACGGAAATGCTTGGTGGAAGCAGAAAGAAGAGTTCGAGCCGTTTAACGGACCAATCCTCATGACCACAAACTGTATCGTTCCTCCAAAGGACAGCTATAAGGACAGACTTTGGACTACCGGTGCTGCAGGTTTCCCCGGATGTAAGCACATCGGCGGAAAGTACGGCGAAATCAAGGACTTCTCTGCCATCATTGAACAGGCTAAGTCCTGCCCCGCTCCAACAGAAATCGAGACAGGAACCATTGTAGGCGGTTTTGCTCATGAGCAGGTATTTGCCCTTGCAGATAAGGTTGTGGATGCTGTGAAGTCCGGCGCTATCAAGAAGTTCGTAGTTATGGCCGGTTGCGACGGAAGACAGAAGTCCAGAGACTACTACACAGAGTTTGCCAAGGCACTTCCAAAGGATGCGGTAATCTTAACCGCAGGATGTGCAAAAGTATAAGTACAACAAGCTGGAGCTTGGAGATATCGGCGGAATTCCAAGAGTATTGGATGCCGGACAGTGTAACGACTCCTACTCCTTAGCCTTAATCGCTCTGAAGCTTAAGGAAGTATTCGGTCTGGATGATGTAAACAAGCTTCCTCTTGCTTACAATATTGCTTGGTACGAGCAGAAGGCTGTTATCGTTCTCCTTGCCCTTCTCTACTTAGGGGTAAAGAACATTCACCTTGGACCAACCCTTCCTGCCTTCCTTTCTCCAAATGTGGCAAATGTTCTGGTACAGAACTTTGGTATCGCAGGAATCGGAACTGTGGAAGACGACATGAAAATTTTCTTTGGAGAGACTGCGTAAGACTAGCTTCCCCTTCGTAGAAAATGAAGGCCCCGCTCCTAAAAATTTCTCCAAAAGCTCACTAGAAAGAGAGTAATACAATGCATTCCATTCAATGTAAACGCATTTATGAAGAAAAAAACTGAGAACGATGGTTTTCGTATCTTAACCGACCGGCTGTGGCCAAGAGGCATCACGAAGGAGCGGGCAGCCTTAGACAATTGGGCAAAAGAAATGAGCCCTTCCACCTTTCTGAGAAAAACTTTTAATCACAAGGAAGAGAATTTTCCTCTGTTTGAGAAAAAGTATTGGGAAAGAGCTGGAAAAATCCGGAAAAAGAGCAGTTTATTGCTTTAGTAAGAGAGCAGCTGAGGCAGGGAAATGTTTCCCTCCTCTATGCAACCAAGGAAGAGCGCTTTAATCAGGCTGTGGTTTTGGAAGCCTGGTTAAAGGAAAAGTTGCTGGAGGAAGCAGAGGAGCATTCCGCCTAATCCTATAAAGAAGGAGCTGTAAAAAAATCAAAAATAAGAAATAGATTTTTCGGCAATATAGGTCTAAATGAAGGGTAGTCTGAGCCCGTCGGTACTTGCGAAAAACAAGAGAATCGAAGTTTTTCGCTTAGTATCCGATACGTGGCGAAGCTGAGCAGAGCGTACCCCAAATTTAGACCTATATTGCTTAGAAAAACTATTTTGATTTTTTTACAGCTCCTTTTTATAATGCTATCTTTTTATCTTGCGAAATGCATATAGGATCTCTTCAGTTTCTTTATTCTGTTTCCATTTCTCCCATATCCATCTCTGCCATATCCATTCCTTCTACTTCAAGGCCTTTTTCTTTTTTTCTAAGGACTCTTGTACAGCATCCTTCATAGCGTCCATGCCATTGTCTTCCTGTTCTTCCGTTTCCTCTCCCCGAATGGACTTCTTCTTTTTATCCTCTTCTACAGTTTTTTGTAAACTCCTCATGGTGATAGCCATGGCGTAGGCCTTTGGATTTTTTTCCTTTAAAAATTCCAGGTCTTTCGGACTCACAGCCTTTCGGAACCATATAATAGCGCAATGCGAAAAAGCATCCATCTCATCCTTAAAAAGCCTTGGATGCAGCCTCCCCGGATTCTTTTGGCGTTCTCCAGTTCTTCCAGTTGGGAAGCCCATTCCTGCCTTAAATCATTGCTTTTGTTAAAATCCTGAACATCCTCTTCCACAGTCTTGAAAATATCGGAAAGAAGATCCTCCAGCTCCACATCCTCCTCTTCTCCATTCAGTGTTTGCAAAAATTCCTCATACTCTGCACTGGCTTGAAAGCTGTCTCTTCTCTGTAAGGGGACATCCTTTGTTTTGTTTTCGGCTTTTTCCGTCCTTGGAAGTGGATTTGCTTCTTGCTTGAAGTTTTGAAAGATTCCCTCCACCGGGAACGAATTTGATTTCCATTTTGCCTCCTTTGTAAAAATACACAGAATTCCTTACATTCTAATTCGACAATAAACGGAAATACATTACGCCCTTAAGGAAGACGCTTAATAGCTGTAGACTTCCTCCCTTTGGGCACAACTACGGGATTCGGCATTTTCTTTCTTCGGAAACAAATCTTCCACCAGTTCCTGCACCGATACAATTTCCCGAAGCTTTTCTACATTTGCTCCGGAGAAAAAGAGGCCTTCCTCCACATTTCCCTCCACAGCGGAAATGAGGGCATGGGTAATACAGTACTTTACTGTGCCCGGATCACAGCCGTGAATACAACGGGAGCAATGCCTTGGAGGAATCCGTCCGCTAAGTCCCAGTTTCTCCAGCATAGGGCTCTTTACCGCCCTTCCCGGCATTCCCACAGGACTATGGATGATTTCAAGGTCATTTTCACTCTTGGAAATAAGATACTCTTTGTAAGCTGTGCTGGCGTCACATTCCTTTGTTCCGATAAAGCGGGTGGCCATCTGCACACCATAAGCTCCCGCCTCCTGCATCCTTACTATGTCTTCCCTGCTCCAAATACCTCCTGCCGCAAAAAGCGGAATCTTTCGCCCAAATTCCTCTTCAAAAAAACTTGCAAAACAGAAAGAACTTCCGGAATCAATTCCTCCAAGGGCTTTGCCTTGGCTTCTTCCACCTCTTCCGCCTTAAAGCCCAAATGTCCCCCTGCCAAAGGTCCTTCCAGTACCACGAAATCTGCGGTTCTTTGGTATTTTTGGCTCCAGGTCTTTAGCAAAACCTTGGCAGCTCTTCCGCTGGAAACAATAGGCGCAATCAAAGCTGTTCCTTCCGGTACAATCTCCGGTAGACTTAAGGGCAGTCCAGCCCCGGAAATCACTGCATCAATTCCCTCTTCCACTGCGACCTTAATAGCGTCCTCCCACTGTCTGGTGGCCACCATGGCATTAATGGAAATCAGTCCTTTCCCTTCACTGAGTGCTTTGGCTCTTTGAATTTCTTTTCGTAAAGTTCGAAGATTAGCCTCCTCGGGAAAACGACGAAAATCCTCTTCCCGATAGCCGCAGTCTGCCGTACTGATACAGCCCATGGCTCCTGTCTTAGCCACTGCTCCTGCTAAACCGGACAGGGAGACCCCTACTCCCATACCGCCCTGTATCAAAGGAATTTCTAAGCCTCTATTTTTTAACTGATCCATTTTTCCGCATCCTTTCTGATGATGGAGAAGGAAAATTCTTCTTCGTATATCAATATTTTTTTAATTATATTTCTTTAATAGCTTAAATCATCTGAGAAACCCCGTCAAGTAGTTTGCGAAACTATATTCTTGTGTCTTCCTTATATTTTCTTTGTATCTTCCTTTTATTTTTCTTGGCTATTTCTTAAGTATTGTCTCGTTTCCAAGGGATAAACAGCAAAATAGAGGCTCTGCTTCCACCGGATAAAGCGCAAAAAAAGAGGTCCTGCTTTCGCAGAACCCCTTTAATTTCTTCAGGATTTTTATGTCTATTAAGCCTTTGCCAAAGCTTCTCCAAGAGCCTTGCAGTTTGCCAGTCCTTCCTCATCAGGGAGTGTTGTTGCAAATAACGGGAGGCGCTACCATTACAGCACCTGCACCGGTCATTCTTGCTTCCCAATCACGCATCCACTGTCCATCGCCCCAGTCATAGGATCCGAAAAGAGCAATCTTCTTGCCGGAAACGGAACCCAGTAAATCCTCTACGAAAGGCTCCATCTCTCCCTCATCCAAAACTTCATCTCCCATAGCAGGGCATCCTAATGCATAAACTGCCTCTCCTGCTAAGTCCGCTGCGGAAATATCGGATACGCTAACCAGCTTAGCCTCTCCCCCTGCTGCCTGGATTCCCTCAGTAACTGCCTTTGCCATCTCCTCTGTGTTTCCTGTCTGGCTAAAAAATACTACATGAATCATCTTTTTGTCCTCCTTGATTTTATGCCTAAAATATTGAATTATTCAATATTTGGGTTTGTAAAATGAATTGAATCGATTGTTTGAGAAAATTGTTGGCAAAAATTGTTTACGAACACTTTTTGCGAAAGACTTTTCTCTTTGAGGAGTCTTTATTTCTCCTCTTGTCTATATCCTAGCATTTTACTGGGGTTTTATTTGTTGCTAATGCAACATTCTTACTACCGATTTTTATCAGCTTTGATTTTTCTCAGATTTCTCTTTTCTAATAGCTTTTTTTCTTAAGCCACCTGTCTTTTCTTAATATGATAAGCCATCACCAAATCCCTACAGCTTAAGCCGGATTGTAGCATCAGGGTAAAGCTTTGGATGCACATATCATAGGCCTGAAAGCAAGCCAATGCGGTCTCCACCTCCGTGTACACCTTCCAATAGCCGGTGAGCTTCGCCTTCGCCAGGGGATTCTTCATATAAATCTTCACATCCCGAAGGGGATACCCAAGAAAGACACCTACCTCATGGGGAAAGTCCGCCTGTTTTTTTCCTTATACCGGGCAAAACGCACTGTAAAATGCTGAAAAAAACCTCCTCTAAAGAGAAACTCTCATAGCCCACGTCTAAGCTCTGTAAAAAGCTCTGCACAGTCTTTCTGCTCAGAAGCTCCTCCAGCTTTTCCCCTTGGTACAGGAGAATACTTTCCTTCTTCCCGCTATGAAGACTAATCAAACAAACCTTGGTTCCAAAAAAAAGTTCTTCCAAAATCTGTTTCTCCGCCTTTGTTACCGTGATAATGGCAGAAGGCTTAAGTCCAGTAATCACCGGGGCATTCAAGCAGATATGCTCTGCAATATAATCTTCTATGCCCTCTTTTCTTTTGCAAAAAAAATTGTCCTTCTCCATTCTCTCTCCCTTTCAGTTAGTTAAAATAAACTAACTCTAAGGTGGATTATATTAGTTAATGCTAACTTTGTCCAGTAGGAAATAAAAAAATTTTTAGATCTGCCGGATATTATTTTTGTTATAGGCTCTGCTTCTCCTAAAATGTTTTTCACAGCATTTTGGGAATGCCCCCTATGCTTTTTCCTGCTTTATGCTATAATTTTTTGAGGAATTTATTGAACCATTCGATTCTTTGAATCGTTATAGAGTCGTTGCATTGCTTTCTTTTTATATAAGGAGGAACTATGATCCTGATTGAAAACGGAACCCTCGTAAGCCCCAGAGAAAGTTTCCTTGGAGACATCCTTGTGGAAGGGGAGAAAAATCAAAAAAATTTTTCCGAAAGGACAGCCCTAATTTCCAAGCCGAGAAGGATGCTGCTTTGGCTTCCGAAAATGCTGTGGAAAGAATTGATGCCGGCGGAAAACTCATTTTCCCGGGCTTTATTGACTGCCACACCCACTTTGAACTGCATGTTGCAGGCACCGTAACCTGTGATGATTTTCCATCCGGCACCAAGGCCGCCATCTCCGGCGGAACCACCAGTATTGTGGACTTCGGCACCCAATACAAGGGAGAAACCCTGATGGAAGGCTTTAAAAATTGGCAGAATAAGGCTGATTTAGGCGCGTCCTGCGACTACGGCTTCCACATGTCCATCAGTGACTGGAATGAAGAGGCCAGCAAGCAATGTCAGGATATGATGGATGAGGGACTTAGTACCTTCAAAGTTTACATGACCTATGATATTCAGGTAGATGACGAGGAAATGTTCTTCATTTTAAAGAGATTGAAGGAAGTTGGAGGCATCACCGGTGTACACTGCGAAAATACCGGTATGATTGCCGCTTTACAGAAGAAGTATATTGCTGAGGAAAGTACAAAAAAATCTGTGTCTTCCCACTACCTTTCCCGTCCGGATGATGCGGAGGCGGAGGCCATCAACCGTATGCTCTATATTGCCGATGTGGTAGACACACCCATTATTGACGTGCATTTGACCTGTGAAAAGGGATTAAATGAGATTCGAGAGGCCAGAAAACGGGGCCAAGTGGTATTTGCAGAAACCTGCCCCCAGTACCTTACCATGACTGAGGACCTGTATAAGTCAGATTTTGAGACCTCTGCCCGCTATGTAATTGCTCCCCCTCTTCGGAAAAAATCCGATCAAGAAGCACTATGGAAAGCTTTAGCAGATGGAGAAATTCAGACCATTTGTACCGACCACTGCTCCTTCACATTAGCACAGAAGGATCTGGGCAAAGAGGATTTCGGAAAAATCCCCGGCGGAATGCCCGGTGTGGAAACCAGAGGAGAAGTTATTTTCTCCGAAGGCGTGGTAAAGGGACGAATTTCCAAGGAGCGTATGGCTGCTCTTCTTTCCGAGAATCCCGCAAAGCTCTACGGCATGTATCCGGAGAAGGGAATCTTGCAGGAAGGGTCTGACGCGGACATCGTTTTACTGGATCCTAACAAGAAGAAAACCATTCGCAAAGAGGATCAGGTTTCCCGCTCCGACTATGCCCCATTGGAAGGACTGGAAATTCAGGGCTGCATTGAAGAAGTGTTCCTGAGAGGAAAGCTGGTGGCTAAGGGTGGAAAAAGTGCTCTTGGAGAATCAGGGTAAATACCTAAAGAGAAAGAAGTTCCAGCCGGTGGTATAAAAAAACTTCAACGGAATAGAAAATCTTATCGTTCCCTCTTTACCGTTTAAAACGGTGAGGAGGGATTTTTTTATGTAGTAAAGATAAAAGGCCGTGAAAAAATTAGACAAAGGGAAGTACGATACCTACTCCGTTTACGGATATTATCCGAATATGGAGTATAGGGGATTTTAAAGAAGCGCAGTATACTATTTATGAACCCGTTCTATTTCTTCTTCACTATTCAAACTCTTTGCTACATCATATTTCCAATATTTTTTTATCTTAACAGTCTCATCCTACAATATTTTAAAAAGGAGATGCTTATGTCTAATTCTAAACTTGCTTCCGACTATGCTGATAAACAGGAAATTATTTCTTCTCTTACCTTGATGGACGATTTATTTATGAAAGTAGTTTTTGCAGGACAAGCAATGCACAGAATATATTTTTGCAAACAATCCTGGATAATGCAAAATTAAAGCTCAAAAAAACAGATTCTTCAAAAATCTTCCTAATCTCCATGGACATTCCCTAATTTTAGATTGTCTATGCGAAGATGAGACAAATAATATTTATAATATTGAAATTCAAAATAATATCTTCGGAGCCCAACCCAAAAGAGCCCGCTATCATGCCGCTTTATTAGACATGCACTCTCTAAAAAGAGGAAATGATTTTTACACAATTACCTCAGTCTTATGTTATATTTATTACAGCAAAAGATGTACTTCATGGTCAACAGCAGATTTATCATGTAGAAAGAATAATAAGAGAATCCGGAAAGCCATTTTCAGATGAATCTCACATTATCTATTTCAATACTTCTTACATAGATAATAGTCCTTTAGGGAAATTGGCTGAAGACTTTCATGCTTTAGAAACAAGCAAGATGCACTCCCCGATTTTATCCAAAAGAGTAGAAGTATTAAAAAGCTTCAATGCTAATCAGAAAGGAGATCAAGAAATGAATGTTCTTTTAGAGCAGTACAGACAAAAAGCCCTGAAAGAGGGTATGGAAAAAGGAATGGAAAAAGGAAATTTGGCTAAGCAAAAAGTAATGCAATTAATGGGATTGCTGGCGGAAGAAGGTAGAATTGAAGATATCAAAAAAAGCTTCTGTGGACCAGGAATATTTGCAGAACTTGCTTTTTGGAATTTGATTTATAAAACAATTCATATACTATATATAAAGTAAGCCCCCGAATGTTCAGAAAAGGATTCTGTTCATTCGGGGGCTATAATATCGTAAATTGCAGGCCTTCTATGACTAAACATGTCATAGAAGGCCTTTCTTTTGCAACTCACGTCTTAATGCGGGGCTTTATTATCCAATAAATACAAATATAGTCGGTATTGGGAGATACGGAAGTTATGTGGGAAGCCGTTAAAAAAATTTTATTAGATTAGACTAACTTTATTTTTTTATATTTCATATTAATGATATTGATTTTTATTCTATGAGTTTGTTATGTTTAACCACGATACATGGCAGAAGAGTCTTCGTTTGTAATCAAGCTAATTCTTGAATTTACTTTGACGCTTCTGTAAAAACGCATAAGAGAAAGGACATTTATGAGAGCGAAAAAAATCTGTTAAATGTAGTAATACCTATGGCACTTGCAGTTGCAGTGGTCACAGCTTGCGGCGCTAAAAAAGTGGCGGAAGTGAAAGTTCTGCCACGGTCAAAAAGTGCCAGATGTGACAACTTCATCTGCTTCTGAAAAAAGTAAGACATCAACAGTATCAAGTCTTCAGAAAACACATCTTCTTCCGGTGCGGTAAGCACTGCTTCTTTTCCTATAGCAATGAAGCATGCTTATGGAGAAACTGTTATTAATGCTAAGCCTGAAAGGGTTGTTACCCTTGACTGGAATAATGCAGATGCAGTTTTGGCCCTTGGAATTGTTCCTGTGGGTACAGCTAGGGCAAACTGGGGACCTGTTACCGATAAGGGTCTTTTACCTTGGACCGAGGAGAAGTTTAAGGAGCTTGGAACTGATAATCCAAATGTGTTTAACGACCTTGAAGGCTATGACTATGAGGCTGTAGCAGCAGCCAAGCCTGATATAATAGTAGCCCCTTACTCGGGAATGGATGAAAAGGCTTATAAGCGTCTCTCTGAGATAGCACCAACCCTTCCATTCAAAGAAACAGCTTGGAAGACTACCTGGAGAGAACAGACCGTTGAGGTTGCAGAGGCTTTAGGACTTACAGCCGAGGGAGAGAAGCTGGTTGCAGATACAGATGCATTTATAAAAGAAAACTTCGCAAAATATCCTAACCTTGCGAACAAGAGTGTAGCAATTTGTTATATCAATGCAGCTGACCTCAGTAGCTTTTCAGTTTATAGAACAGCAGATCCAAGAGGGGCATATCTTACAGACTTAGGCTTTACCTTTCCTGAAAAGGTAGAGGCCCTGGCAACAGATAAAAATGCATTTTACGTGCAGATATCTTCTGAACTGGCAGTTGATGCTCTAAGTGATACGGATATCATTATAACTTACGGTGATGATAAGACAGTTGCCGCCTTGCAAAAAGACGCAATCTTCTCTAAGATTCCGGCAGTCAAAGAAGGCAGGGTAGTGGTGCTTGACAGCAACGGCAATCTTGCAGCGGCCTGCAACCCTTCCGTACTTTCTATCAAGGCAGAGCTTGCGAACTATCTTGAAGCAATCAATGCAGTCGTTAAATAAAAAGGCATAGTGAACATGGGAAATAAAAGGTTTGTACTTTCTATAATCTTATGCTTAGCCCTGCTTTCTATTATGGCAGTATTTTCCATATCGCTGGGTGCTAAAAACATAGCATTTTCTAAGGTTGTAGACGTTCTCCTCGGAAATGATCCGGATAGCCTTGAGGCTGCTATCATATTACAAAGAATTCCAAGAACCGTATTTGGCATACTTGCGGGAGGCGCCCTTGGCATATCAGGGGCTCTTATGCAGAGTATAACAAGGAATCCTATTGCTGATCCAAGTATACTTGGTGTAAATACCGGCGCATCACTCTTCGTGGTCGCCGGTATAGCATTTTTTAATATTACTGTTGCCTATCAATACATCTGGCTTGGCATAACAGGAGCAGGCGTTACCGCAGTTTTTGTATACAGTGTGGCAAGTATGGGCAAAGACGGTGCTACACCGCTAAAACTGGCGCTCTCGGGTTCGGCTGTAAGCATAGTCTTAGGTTCACTTGTTAGTACCATTATGCTGCCAAATAACAGGGTAATGGAAGCTTTTAGGTTCTGGCAAGTAGGGAGCATAGGAAGTGCAACCTGGGAAAATATTATGCTCATTAGCCCATTCCTGATAGTAGGTTTTATCATATCAATGTTTATATCAGGGTATTTGAATAATCTGGCTTTGGGAGATGAAGCCGCTACTGCCCTTGGGACTAATGTAGTGATGACAAGAACCATAGGAGCTCTTGCATCCGTACTATTATGCGGTGCTACTACAGCACTTGCAGGACCAATAGGCTTTGTAGGGCTTATCATTCCCCATATTATAAGGCTGATATTTGGAAGTGAAATGAGTAAAATGCTGCCTCTTTCTTTTCTAGGCTCAGCTATACTTATGCTTATTTCAGACGTAATAGGAAGAATAATAAGCTTGCCGGGAGAGACTGAGGTGGGTATCGTTACCGCCGTCCTTGGTGCACCGGTATTTATTCTGGCCATTCGGAAAGGAAGGGTAAAGAGTCTATGACAGAGCTAAATGCTGGATATAAGAAAAGGATTCTTCGATGGCGGCTTGTTGTACTTGCCCTTCTTAGCATTATCCTTATTCTATCAGCCTGTGAGCTTTGCTTTGGAAGTGTGTCCTATCCCATAAGAGATGTAATCAAGGTTTTACTTGGCGAAACGATTGACGGAGTATCTTATGCAGTAGAAAATGTGAGGCTTCCGAGGATGATGGCCGCTGTATTTTCAGGGTTTGCCTTTGGAGTGGCGGGCTATGTATTTCAAACATTGTTACACAATCCACTTGCTTCGCCGGATGTAATTGGAATTTCCGCAGGAACAAGCACAGCAGCGGTTTTTCTCATACTGGTGCTTGGACTTAGGGGAAGCATAGTGTCCTTGTTAGCGATGATATTTGGAATTGCAACAGCTTTAATCATTTACAAGCTTTCAGTAATTAAAGGGCATTTTACCTATGGAAGAATGATCCTTGTCGGCATAGGAATTTCAGCACTTTTAAGAGCAGTTACATCTTATTTACTGGCAAAAGCTGCGGAGTACGATGTAGGGACTACCATGCAGTGGCTGAGCGGAAGCTTAAATGGCGTGCAGATGGAAGATGTGCCTGCACTTGTTTTGGTCGTTGGGATAATCACTATTGCGTTGGTTTCACTTACAAGACATATGGAGATTATTCCTCTGGGAGACAACTTCGCAGTATCACTTGGACTAAATACAAGACTTACCTATTCGGTAATGATAATAGGTGCAGTTATACTTGTTTCATTTGCAACCTCTGTCACAGGACCTATCGCATCTGTGGCATTTCTTTCGGGACCAATTGCCACAAGCCTTACCGGAAAGGGGAAATCAAGCCTTATTCCTGCGGGACTCGTTGGCACAACACTTACTTTAGGAGCAGATTTGGTGGCTTTTCATGCATTTCCGGTACACTATCCTGTAGGGGTTATCACAGGGCTTTTAGGCGCACCGTATATGCTGTATCTGCTTATTCGAATGAATAGAAGAGGTGTGAATTAATGGGAAACCACGTATTAGAAGCCAAAAATCTTGTGGCCGGTTATGACGGGAAAGCGATAATAAATGGTCTTAATCTGACCATACCGGAAGGAAAAATATCAGTGATCATAGGCTCAAACGGCTGTGGCAAATCCACTCTTCTAAAAACCTTTTGCAGGTTAAACAAAGTCATGAGCGGAGATATTTATCTGGATAATAAGCCTGTATCCGAGTATTCGTCCAAAGAAATATCTAAAATAATAAGCCTTATGCCACAATCGCCACTGGTGCCTGAGGGAATAACCGTCTATGATTTGATTAGCAGAGGCCGTTTCCCTTATAGAAAGGTATTTCGGGGACTGGATGATAAAGACTTTACGGCTATTGAAGAAGCTATGCAGACTATGGGTGTAACCGAGCTTCGAGACAGAGCGGTAGATGAGCTTTCCGGAGGACAGCGTCAAAGGGTGTGGATAGCACTCGCACTTGCTCAACAGACTGATATATTATTTTTAGATGAGCCAACGACATTTCTTGACATAGCATATCAGGTAGAGATTCTTGATTTGCTTGGAGAGCTAAACAGGACTAAGAAGACCACCGTCATTATGGTTCTGCACGATATCAATCTCTCTGTAAGATACGCAGACTATATATTTGCCCTCAAATCAGGGAATCTTTATGCCGAAGGAAGACCCGAAAATGTGATTAGTGAAAAAAACTTATAAAAGATGTATACGGGCTTGATAGTAAGGTCATTACAGATCCTACTTCAGATGCGCCTATGGTTATTCCTATAGGGAAAGTATAAGAAGGAGCTTGAGGCGGGCTTATAATGTTAAATCAGCTTAAGTAATTTGTAGATTTGTAGAGAAAGGGTGCGGACAAAAATCCGGACACATATTAGGGGCTCTAAAAGGAGTCGTTGAAAGATGTAATCAAAAAAATCCGATGAGTACTCTATGCTCATCGGATTAAATTTTTACTCAATCTTTCAGCCAACAATTAAAACAAAGTTTTTATTCAAGATTAGCATGATTTAAAAAAACATTTTTTTCCTCATTCATTTTGCAATAAATGCATTAAATTCATAACCAACGTATCACAAACCAGCCAAGCCATTTGTTCAAACGAACTCCCCATTACTTGCATGCTTTTATTCGTATTCTTTAATTGGCTTTTAGGTGTAGAACCCGGCAATATAATTCTATAATCCGCAATCTTTCCTATCGATGAATCTACATGTATAGTAATAAGTAAAACCTCTGCCCCAATCTTCTTCGCTTTCTCTGTTATATTTACTAGACTTCCTGTTTCTCCTGACCCACTTCCAACAATCAATAAATTTCCAGATCGAATAGCCGGTGTGGTCGCATCTCCAACAAAATGCACTTGTTTTCCTAGATGCATCAAACGATTGGAAAAAGCACGCATTACAAATCCTGTTCGTCCACAACCCGCAACAAAAATCATTGTCGATTTAGCAATAAGATTTGCTGCCATTTCTATTTCTTGCCCATTTACCATATCTGCATTTTCTTGCAGTTCCTTTATGATTTTCAGTAATTCTATAGACTTCGTCATAGTGTACCTCTTTCATTTTAAAAAACCTACTGTAGTAGCATTCCACAGTAGGCTATTTTTATTATAATTCAAAAACATGACGCACAAATTCACATGAATGTTTAGCATCTGCATCCAATTTTGCTTCTGAGGTATCTGGTAAAAGATTGCGCCAAATTTTTATATCTTGTCCAACTTTCCCCCCCTGTAAGACAAATGGTTCCATAACTGCAGCATGTTGATAATGAATATCCCGAAGTGCCTGGCCGATTTCTGCCCATGGCATAGTGCCTTTACCGGGAACCTTACGATTTCGTTCTCCCATATGAAAGTGCACCAACTTATCTCCGGCTTTTCTGATGGCATCTCCAATGTTATCTTCCTCAATATTCATATGAAATGTATCTAACATCACACCTACTCGATTGTTTCCGACAGCATCAATATATCTTAAACACTCATCACAAGTATTGATAAGATAGCCTTCAAACCGATTAAGCACTTCCATTCCAAGCGTAATGTCATACTCCTCTGCATATTTTGCAATAAGTTTCATATTTTTTACAGAAGTTTCAAAATCACGTTCTTTATTAATATCGCTATTAAAATCAACCGGCCAATAAGAATACAACCCTCCACCTAAAATATGGATATTCATCAAATGGAGTTTCCGAAGAGTTTCTTTAAAAAAATTCAATTGCATTTTTTTGTACAGCTTCATCTGGCGAGGCTAGATTTTCATCTTTCTGAGGACCATATCCAGCTGTTAAAATAATCCCTTTTTCCTTAGCATATTCCCCTATTCTAAGTAACTGCTCATCTGTTGTGTAATCTTTTTTAAATGCACCACAGGAAATTTCAAGAATATCAAATCCCAGTTCCTTGACCTTGTCAATATATTTAAAAGTAATCACCGGTCCATTCTTTTTCCCAATATGCATAGTAAATACCATATTTCATCTTGTTTCTCTCTATTCTTTTTTATGATTCAACAAACGGTCTTAATCGTATAAATTTGTTGAATAATCAATAAGTTCCGTATATACAAAAATAATCTTTATTTATGCAAAAAGCTTTCTCATAATATTTATCAAAAAAATTATTCTTTCTTATTTTCTCATCTTTCGCTTATCAGAATAATAATTTGCAATCAATACAAGAATTAATGCAAGCCCCCCAAATCAGGTCACGGTAATAGTTACTTATATCCGGGAAGGTATTAAGATAAGAAGATAACATCTGTAAAAATAAATGCTGCAATTATAACTCCCGGCACAGCACCAAATCCACCATTCGGATTAATACCCCCTAGTACGGATATCAAAAATGCATTGCATTATATAGCTGGACCCAAAATCAGCTTTTGCAGAATTAATTCTCGCCAGCGACAGATTCCCGGCAATTCCACAAAGTACACCTGAAATTGTGTATGTAAATAGAAGAACTTGTTTTGTACGAATTCCCGAGAAAATGGAACACTTTTCATTGGTACCTACAAAAATACACTCGCCGCCCAAAAGAAGTTTTCCCCATCAGGAAAATAGCGCCTAAAGCTACTACTGCAAATATGATAAATGGTATAGGAATTCCCAATACCTTTCCCATTGCAAACTTTGCTAATACCTTATTACCCTGTACCGTTTTCCCGTCTGAAATCACAATGGCAATCCCTTGAAATATTTGATAAGACCCAAGAGTCGCAAGCATTGCAGGAATCCGAAGATGGGCAACTAAAACCCCATTAAATGCACCACAAATAGCTCCGATAAGAATACCGCAAAGCATTCCTGCAAATATATTTCCACTTGTTTTTTGCATAACCAATGCCGCTGAGATTCCTGCCAAGTTTGCAATATATGCGCCGGAAAGATCAATACCACCGGAAATCATACAAATACTGCACCCTAGTGCCATAAGCCCAATTTCTGATACCTGGCGCGCAATTGTTTGAAATACTGTTGGCTTAAGAATTTGGTTTCCCTTTGTTAACGCCATGACAGCAAATAGAACAACAAAAATGAAAATCAATTTTTTTCCACTTTATCATCAATGTGAAGCTTTTCTTACTTTGGTCATTATGCATTTCCTCCGTTCTGATGAATTCCGGAATTTTTTTAGATGCGAAATGCTTCTGTACCATCGGTATCACTGTTCCAACAATAATAATTCCACCGATAAATACTTTCTGCCAATTTATACTAATTCCAACAAGAATTAAACTATTTGTAACCATAGATAAAAGCAATGTCCCCAAAAGGCATCCACGTAATGTTCCAACACCACCGGTTAATTTAGCACCACCAAGCACGATAGCTGCAATCACCACCATTTCACCGCCTGAATATTCTGCAGGAAGATAATGTAATGTCATTGTGGCATAGCTTAAACCTGCAATTGCTGCTACACATCCATTAATTACAAAAACGCCAAAACGAATTGCATTTACATTAAAGCCGGCTCTATCTGCAGAAATCTCATCTCCGCCGATTGCATAGACTCCTCTTCCTATCATAGTATAATTTAGAACTATATATGCCACTAAATACACTACAATTAAAATTATAAATGTATATGGCATGGAAGATCCAAGTCCCGTTTTTTTACATTCTTAACACTGAAGAGTGCTGCACTTCCAAACGCTTGTAGGTTAGCCGGTAATTCCGTACGTTCCGCTTCAAATGCTCCAAATAATAGACCGCTGATAATTGAAGATGTACCAAGAGTCACAATTAATGAAGGAAACTTATATTTAACTATAATGAATCCATTAACAGCACCCATGATAGCGCCAAAAATGATGGCAATTAAATATACAAAAATCCAAGGTCCGTTAAATCCGGTGCTTTTTTTGTAATGGCAATTGCCAGGAAACTACTAAAAGCACCAATCATCGGAAATGAAACATCAGGTCCTGTACTAACAAAGGCAAGCAGCGCACAAATAGCCCCCCAATGCCGGATAAATCATTGATCGTATAATATCCACTATATTATTATTGGTAAAGAATTGACCTGAGCGTACCTGTATAATAAGCGAGAGTATAACGATGATTATAAACACCCAAAATTCAGTGTCTTGAGTGATTTTTTTGAACTTCTTCATTGTTGCAACCTCCTCTATTACACTGTAGTCTTATTCAAATTAACTGTATTCAGGTCTTCTTTCTCCAGTGCACCTGTCATCTTTCCCCCTTGCATCACAATTGCTCTGTCACAAAGCGACACCACTTCAGCAGTGTCATCAGAAACAACAATAATAGACATCCCTTGCATTGCTAATTGCTTCAATAACTTGTGAATATCGTATTTTGCACCAATATCTACTCCAACTGTAGGTCCATTTAAAATTAAAAATTTTAGGATTATCAGAAAGCCATTTTGCTAACACTACTTTCTGCTGGTTTCCACCTGAAAGTGTTCCAGCAGCATTTGTCGGATTTTGTGTTGCAATTTCCAACTTTTCCACCCAAGTGCTAGCCTCATTCATTAATCTTCCCTTATTTAAAACTCCCATGTTAGACAAAGAATTCAAACGAGTTACTGTGATGTTATCTGTAATAGATTGAGGGATAAAAAGTCCTTCTGTTAACCTATCCTCGGGAACCAATGCAATTTTTCAGTTTTTTTGAGCTTCCTGTACACTATTGAGGTTAACCTCTTGTCCCTCCATAATGATTTTTTTCCTGAAACAGGGCGATTTAACCCAAACAACGATAGTGAAAGTTCTGTACGTCCGGAACCCAACTGCCCCGTAACACCGAGAATTTCCCCCTTATGAAGTTGAAAGCTGACATCTTCAAATCCCTTTGCAGAAAGATTCTGTGCTTCAAGAATAACCTCTTTACTTGTCTCTTTAGGCAAAGTAGGCGATTCATTCTCAAAAATGCCGGCCGGTCATATAATAAGTGAATTTATCTTCTGTCATATCACTGGCCGGACAGCTAATCACATTCTCACCACTTCTAAGAACTGTAATGCTATCGGATATCTCAAACACCTCGTCCAACTTGTGTGATACAAAAAGGATGGTAATTCCTTTGCTTTTAAGTTCCGCAATAATATCAAAAAGACGATTTACCTCCTTACTTGTTAACGCAGTAGTCGGTTCGTCCATAATAATAAATTTTGCATCATGAACCAAAGCTCTTGATATTGCTATCAGCTGTTTGTCTGCTACAGGCAGTTGTTCTACTCTAGCATCTAAGTCTACATTGAAGTTAATCTTTTTGAATTGCTTCTTCTGCTATAGTTCTAAATCTTTTTTTATTTACAAATTTTTTTCATTATTTGCAAGAACCTGGTTAAATGCCAGATTCTCCATAACTGATAAATTCGGGAATAGGGAAAAAAATCCTGGTAAATAACCTGTATACCGGCTTTAATAGCATCAGACGGTGTCATATGTGGGTGTACAATGCCATTCACCTCAATTGTACCCGCATCAGGCTTATAGAAACCGGAAATCACTTTAATAATCGTAGACTTCCCACACCCATTTTCTCCGGCAAGACAATGAGTTTCGCCTTTTTTTAATCGTCAAATCCACGCCTTTTAACGCATGAACACCACCAAATGATTTTTTGATTCCCTTAACGGACAATATGTTTTCCATCATACCTCCTTCAGCAGGAACATATTATTTAAAAAATGCATATCCCACCACATAACTGTCAATAGGATGGGATATGCAACACTAAATACATTCCTTAGAACTCGTAATTATCTACTGTATCAGGAGTAACAACCAGTTCCGCCTGCCCAATCAATGTACGGTTAGTATCCTTATTTAGAGTCATTGATTTATATCCATCAACACCAGCATTATAGCCTTCTCCATCACCAATGTTTTCACCTGCAAGAATATCTGCTGCCAGCTTACACATAACATAGCCTGAAAGATCAGGATCCCATAAAAGTAAAGTGTCAATAGTGCCCGACTTCATATATGGTGCAAATTCTTTCGGTGTACCAACGCCGACTACATGAACGTCCAATCCAAGTTCCTCAACAGCTTTAGCAATTCCCGGGCAGTCTGTTGATGCAACACCAGTGAATCCTTTAAGATCCGGATTAGCCTTAAGAACTTCTTTTGCACGCTGATAAGAAGTATCCATAGACTCCTCTGACTCACAAGTTGGAACTTTTCCGTCTATGAGTTCCATATCTGGATATGCTTCCTTTTGACGTTCATATTGAGCATTAGCATATTCCATATGTGTAGTAGAAGTTGTATATGCAACCATCTCGGCATATTTTCCTTCTTTATCCATTGCCTTGGCCAGCTCATCCATAATTGCAGCGCCAAAGTCCTTTGCAGTGAACGCTTCTATATCAAATAAGGTATTTTCAAGATTAGATGCTTCATGAGAAACAACCACAATTCCTGCTTCCATTGCTCTTTGTAGTGATGCCTCAAGTGCCCCTGGATCAATGGGCACAACGCAGATTGCATCTACACCTTGATCAATCATCTGATCCACAACCTCAACCTGAGAGGCAGCATCTGCTGTTGCAGGTCCTTTTTGAATCACATTAATAGAGGTATCCTTGCCAAATCGATTAACACCAACTTCCATCCGTTTAAACCACGCTGAAGTATTGTCCTTAGTAACAACAGCAATAGTCCACTCAGACTTATCCTTGTTGGACTTATACTTAGCCACGTCAAAGAGATCCCCTGAAGCTACTTCCGTTTTCCCACTCGCTTTTTCCTCGGCAGATGCCTCCGTCTTGGCCGTAGTAGAAGTAGTCGTATTTGATGAACTGCTTCCACATCCCACCAGTGCACTGATGATAGTTGCTCCAGCTATAACCATAGCCATGAACCTCATTCTTTTCATAGTTTCCTCCTTAAAGTTATAAATGAATTTTTTTGCTATTCTTAGCAAAAACTAGTTAACAAGAACAATCATAGATTTTGAATACATATCTTGGGCGTAAGGTAAACATGCCGAGTTTCGGATTTCGGAAATGCAATCTTTTCAATAAGAAGATTAATGGCTGAATTACCTATTTCTTCCGGGGGTCTATCAATATAATCAAAATTATCCAAAATAATATCCATGGGTTCAATCTTATCAAGACTGATACACCGAATTTCCCTATTCCAGTGCATTCCATGTTTTTTCAATGCCTTCAATAATCCAAGACTAATACTATTATTGCCAGTTATCATTCCATCTGGTATCTCACCTGAATCTAGCATCTCCATTGCCACTCGATATGCACTTTCTGTAAAATAATCCACTGTATTATAATAATATTGATCAATACATTTGATGTTATGCTTCTCTAAAGCATCGACATATCCCTGTCTTCTTGTACGCCCCAATGTAGTACAAACATCGGCATTCATCATCCCAATGGTTTTGCACCCGGCCTCCATCAAGATTTCTGCGGCTTGGAATATCGCCTCACGATCTCGAAAGAAAACTCCGTCAAACATCTTAAGTGCTTCTACATCTCGATCCATTACAACTATAGGTACATCAAGCTGTTGCAAAAGAGATATAATCTCGCTTTGAGAAGAATAGTCTATCGCAGGCGTGTATAGCAAACCAGCAACTCCAATTTCTTTAAATCTTTCCAAAGCTAGCGTATCTTTTTTTGCATCATCATATGCGCTAAAACAGATAAATGTCATCTTTCGTTCATCCAGTTTCTTCGCAATACAACGCAATACAGCCCCCCAGAATGGATTATCAATTTCAGGAATTATAACTCCGATAGTGGTACTTAATTGCATGGATAGATTTCTAGCGTTCTGAGATGGTACATACTTTCGTTTTTTTCATTATTTTTTTCAATTTTTTTCTAGTAATATCATTTACCTTCTCAGGGCAATTCATTACACGAGAAACCGTTGTTTTCGAAACCTTTGCCTCCTGTGCTATATCATTAATCGTAAATTTTTTTAATTGCCATCTCATTTCCTTTTTTTATGAAATCGGTTACATCAACTAGAGATTATTGCTTTTTTTACTTTTTTTGTCAACAAAAAAACCTTTTTATCATTGATTATTTTGTACTATTTGCCTATATTCTTTGATATATATTGTTCATAATGTCCTTCATATAATGTATATTTTTTTATTTTATAAGCATAGTGTGTAACTTTTTATTGACTAAAAATCTTGATATGAATTAAATAATATATATGTAACTGGTTTCATATTTTTTTAGTCTATTGCTTCTGAATGCTTGAAATAATTTATTATATCTAAGGAGGTTTAATATGAAAAAAATCCTAACGTAAAACACATAATTATAGGAGGAGATCCTGGTGGCTTTTCATTAAAAAATGCAATTCGAGATCACCTAATTGAAGAGGGATATGACATAACAGATGTTGATTCTGATGCTCCTATTTTTTTTCAAGATGTAGCAAAAAAAGTTGCCCAAGGAGTACAATCACAAAAAAATTCGATAGAGGAATTGCAATCTGTGGAACCGGAATGGGGGTTAGTATTATTTGCAACAAGCATAAAGGAATATATGCAGCACTTTGCGAGAGCGTTTACCAAGCTAGACGAGCTCGCCAAGTAAACAATACAAACGTACTCTGTCTAGGTGGATTTATCGTCGGGGAGGAAATGGGCCGAATCATGGCTGATGCTTGGCTAGAACAAGAACATATGTCTGGTTTATCCCCCAATGTTGCAAAAAAATTGTAGAGCATGAATTTGATCAACTGGTCGAATTCGAGAAAAACGGTTTTTGAATAGATAAGTGAGGTCGCTTAGCAAATGGATATTAAGAGACAAATAGAGAATGAGGATATATTTCTTGGCATTGAATTAGGATCAACAACAATAAAAGGCTGTTCTTAATGATCTTAACAACCACCCCATTGAGGAGGGCACTTTTTTTCATGGGCAAGTAATTATGAAAAATGATATTTGGACATATAAATTAGAGGAATCTGTTTTTGGACTTCAAAAAAAGCATATGCCAACTTAAAAGAAAAAAAGTTAAAAAAATAAGTATGGTGTTATTATTCATGGATTCAAAGCAATTGGAATAAGTGGCATGATGCATGGCTATCTCATTTTTTTGGGAAAGACGGAAATCTTCTTACACCGTATAGAACATGGCGGAATACCATGACCAAGGAAGCCTCCGTATTTTTAACAGGATTGTTTCATTACAATATTCCTCAGCGTTGGAGCATTGCGCATCTTTATCAGTCAATTCTGCGAAAAGAAAATCATATTCCAGATATTACTTTCATGACAACATTGTCCGGATATATCCACTGGATTTTTGACCGGAGAAAAAAGTTTTGGGAATTGGTGATGCCTCGGGAATGTTTCCAATTAATTTTTCTCATAAGACTTATGATGCCGACATGATTCAAGCATTTAATACGCTTATTAGTGAACATTCTGTAACTTGGCGCCTCCAAGATATTTTACCCAAAGTTCTTCTTGCCGGCTCAGAAGCAGGGAAGCTCACCGCAAATGGTGCTCTAATATTAGACCCTACGGGAGATCTCAAGTCTAATATTCTATTCTGCCCTCCGGAAGGCGATACATCGACTGGGATGGTTGCTACGAATTCACTAAGCCCTAAAACCGGAAACATTTCGGCTGGAACCTCTGACTTTGCAATGTTAATTTTAGAAAAGTCACTTTCAGAGGTATATCCTCAAATCGATATAAATGCAACGCCAGCAGGTCATCTTGCCGCCAACATACATTGTAATCACTGTACTGCCGACCTCAATGCATGGGTTCATATTTTTGAAGAATTTGCTGAAGCAATAGGCCACACAATTTCATCTACAGAACTCTATTCTTTACTGTTTCATAAAGCTATAAAAGGAGACGCAGATTGTGGCGGCCTATTAGCATATAACTTCTATTCAGGCGAACCAATTATTGGAGTTGATGATGGAAGGCCATTGCTAACACGTTCTTTTAATAGTAATTTCACTCTAGGGAACCTTATGCGTTCACATTTATTTACAGCATTTGCCGGTTTGAAATTTGGAATGGAAATACTACAAATAAATGAAAAACTAACTTTTAACCGCATTATGGCTCACGGTGGAATTTTTAAAACCCCCCATGTAGCACAAGATATTCTAGCTGCAGCTATGAATACCCCTATTTCTGTAACACCAACAGCATCATTTGGAGGTGCCTGGGGTATAGCGGTTCTTGCTGCATATACATATGCCATAAAAGAACATAATACAAACAAATCTTTAGATAACTGGGTTGATCAAGATGTATTTAAACAACAAGATATTGTTACAGTAGATCCAGATCCTGAAATGGTAGCGGGTTTTAACACATTTTATCAGAGATATATTCGTGGCTTACCTATTGAGGATGCTCTAGCAAAAATATATGAGTTAAGTAAAGCTAAGAATATACGTTTATATTTATTTATCCGCTTTGATATGGAAAGACTTAATTCCATCGATAAAAAAACACTTCTTAAATATAAATTATGAGAAGCATCAATAAAACTATGGAATTTCAAGTTAAAAAAAGAGTCCAGTAAACGTAATTAGAAAAGGACTTCCAGGATACATTTAGAGACCGATAAATCGGTGTTCGCCGGATTATCGGTCTTTTTCTATGTTTTTTTACACTCTTTTTAACAGCCTAAATAATCGCTAAATATAGAATAATATATAGCGCCTCCTCATATTTTAAATTTAAGCCCTCCACTCTTCTACAAATGCCACTGTTTTATCAGCTCTCCACTCATCAACTATTGCAACCTTCAGATTTGCTCGCCATCCGTCTACAACAGCAACAAGCATATCCGCTCGCCATTCCTCTACTTCTGCAACCTTTATATCAGCTAACCATTCATCAACTATTGCAACTTTCATAACATATCCTCCTAAACTATATATATTATTTACTATTCATTATTTTTTTCACGAAGTACTTCTAGCTCATATTTCTTATTAAATACAATTCTTCTATGTCTATGATCTCTCATAGCCGATCTACGTTAATCAACTTTCATTAACTTTATATCACGGAATAAACAACTCTTTAAAAAACATCTTACTCACTTCCACGTACTAAAAAGCTAGTAATAAAATTTTCCATGTAGCTTACAGTTGCCATATGATTCCATATATATGTCTGATCATATTCTTCATTACCAATTTGGCTTAGGAAAGTAGCCCCACATTTTTCATAATACAAAACCGAATAAAGCAGTGCATTAATATCACGAATTAGTCTATCCTTGACTTCATCAGATAAAGTTTCAAAATACACTCCCACTGCACTGTATTCTGCAAATGCGCAGATAATATTTGCACGTGCATCTTTTGGACAACTGGGATTAATATCATTATTAGCACATATCCAGTTAAATAGTTCTTCTCGAGCTAACGTTGTGATTTTTGTATCATCCTGCCCATACTTAACATAATACTGCGAATACTTTCTTTGATATTCCGGTTGATTAAAGCATGAACAAATAAGTGCAAAGAGCAATTCAGAATCAAATGAGTCTTTATGTAACTCTGCAAATTCTTCTATTGCATCAGGCATTAACATACTTAAAAAGCGACTTGACATATTAAAGCGATGGTCGCCCATATTGTTTTTTAAAGTCCCTAACTCTTGATACAATTTGCTTTTTTGCAAATCATCCAATGTACATTGACCACTGATTTTATATGGAGTAATCAGATTTTCATTAAAGCATGATTCATTATGAACTACATATTCACTTAAATCATTATCTTTTAGCGGTAATACATCCGCAGTTTTGAATATTCTCCCTAGATTATCAGTACTAAAACGAAATCCATTATTTTGGAGCGAGGCTGTTTTTTTGAGCAATTTCAATACTCTCAACGGTACAATTTACTATATTTAGATTGGATAAATAACATTTTTTTAAAAGGATCTCATTAGTTCAAGAAATTTTTGCCACTCTTCATTGGTTTGATCACCTCTTATAGCTAAGCCCAAAATAATAACTGCATCACAATTATATTTTTTTGATTCGTTATTAATGTATATTGGTAATAAGTTTGTATGTCATCAAAAATCACTCCTGATGTGTTTGATGATTTATCAAAGTGGCATTCAAAATGTCTTCCTTCGATATCTATATACTTTAGTATAGTTTTCAGTTTCTCGAAAATATGTTCAGCATCAAAAGTATAGGAGTATATCATATATGCTTCTGTTGCAAGTAGTCCTATTTGTGTACTAAGAACATGCATTTCCTTGCTAACAAACTCAGTAAATCCTGAATCGACGACCGCATCTTTATTATTAATCATAGGATTTACATTCTGTGAATTTATCCCCTGTGAAGTCTTATTATCAAAAAGAAATGCTTTGAAGATGTTCTTTATACACAAAATATACAATTATTGCACCAACAATAATAAATAAAATACAATATCCCATTTTTTTCCTCCTTTGTAATTCAAATTTAGTGAAAAAAAGGCTATTTCCTTTCAATCCTTTTTTTGGAATTTTTATAAGTAGAAAAGAAAACTCTTCGACAGCTGAATTTCTAACTTTTTCACATAGCAAAAATAGACATGGACCACAGAAAATCTAATCAAACAGCTATACAGAAAAAGTTATAATGATCCAACACAGTTAGTGAACTATGTTAGTCTGTATTGCTCCTATCTTTAACTGAACTCATAGAGAATTCCTGAGGTTTACATTCTTTTAATCAATATATTCGTATGTATTATTCAATTACATACAGTGGTCCACCTGCTATACCATATTCTACAGGTGTACCATAGTCTGATTGTCTACTAAATGTTTTTTCAAAAACCATGTACACGGTTTTCCCTGCATAGCGATTATATTTTAGCCTTCTTTCGTTATTCATATAAAAATCCACACCATCTACCATATCATAATAGCTTGGATCTCCATCGGCCGGCTCTATCCATAGTCTTTCAGGTTTAATAAAAATCCAAAAATACCAAAAATATCTATATTTAGAATCCTTGTTCAATGCATATTTTCTATTATCATTTTGATAGCCCATTTTATTGGCCCACTCAGTCTCAGTCCAAATGGAAAATCTTCCCTGCAGAACTTCATAGCCTTTATTTTTTGCATCTTGAATTTTTGCCTGTAATGCAGCTTCTGCCAATGCCTTTTCCTTTTCTATATCTCTTTTTCCATCTTCCCCAAGATACTTTCCTTCGATTTCTTGATTTTTTGCCATGGTACCATCTCCCAAGAGATAGTAGTCTCCTACCCATTGATTTCTTGTCATGACACCATTAGGTGAAAAATAGTACCAATTTCCCTGATCTTCCACCCACTCTTTACTGGCCATATAGCCATTGCTTTTAAAATAGTACCATTCTCCATCCAGTTCTGCCCATTGGTTCCGATAAAACTGATTTTTAACCCTATATCCCCAGAGATTACCGGTCTTTACCCAAGTTCCTGCAAAACTGATTCCGGAAAATGTAGTGGTCAATATAAGAATAAAAGCAAGCTATATGAATAATTCTTTTTCACATTTCCCTCCTATAATTCATTCTGTTTAAATATCTTTCTCCCTTTGTCAATGCTGTTTCCCAAGACTATTTTTTTAAGATTCTTTTTTTCTTCATTTTTCACTTAAGTACTTTTCCGAAATAGAATTTTTAAAAATAGTTTTTTTCCAGAAAAACACTTTAGGCGTATGTCCGTAGCAATGTTACATTTGCCTGTTCTACATCATTCATCACCGGATATATTTGTTCCATGTCCGTTGTTTTAGGTGCATACCAACTCTTCTGCGAAAAATAATCTGTTAATGCTTGGTCTTTAAATATGTAGCCATGTTTTGCATACATTTCATTAATAATCATTTGTGTAATACTTCTATCTCCCGGAAACAGCGAATTCGGATAACGAGTCTGAAAGCTTGATACATCTGCAGCTGTTAATAGTCTCGTCGCACTTTCTGCAAATAAGTACTCTTCATTAGTAGATTTGTTTGCTCCTCCTAATTCTTGCTCTCCTGTTGTATTTTGCACCTCAGTCTCATTCTGTCTTTCTTCCTGTGTTCCGGAAGTTTCTTGTAATTGTTTATCAGAATCTGTATTACTAAGCTCACTCTCCACTGACGAAGAATCTGCCTTTTCTTTTTGAGCCTGTACTTGATTTTCAGTCTCCTTCTCTAGCGCAGTATAACCATTGCCTACTTCTTTCTCTAAGCCGGATACTCGAAAGCTTCCGCCCTTTACTGATAAGGGAAGAAGCAATTTTTTCGCATCATCCTCCGAAAAACTCCAATGATACAGAATAATATCTCCATTCTTTAAATCCGTACTTTTACTAAACTCCGGTAACATAACAATATTTTTTGTATACTCTAAAGCATCCGGATATAAGAGAGGCAGAAAACCTTCTTCTCCTTCTTTCGAATATTGAATTTTCTTTTTCTCCTTATCCGAAAATGCTTCCCAGTCAAACTCTGCTTCTAATACTCCGCTTCCATTACTTCCTATACAATGGATTTTCAAATAGCGGTTTAATGGAATTTCTCTTTGCTGTCCGCGAAATAAAAGAAAAGCCAAAACAAGCAGAAAACTAACTGACAATACAAGCAACACTAGTGGAAGTTTATGTTTTTTGAAATTCTCAGTCATAGCCACTCCTTTTTATCAACGCACCTTAATAGTGATATGCTTTCAAGAAATTATCCCATCCCATCTCAAAGACTTCTCCGGGAGTGTAGAATTGAATATAGTCCCTGTTTTTATATGCAGAAAACAACGCTGTATCCTTGGTAACCGGAGTATCCACTCTGTTCTCCTCATACATACTATAGGTAGCTATTTCCGTAGATTTTATTTGTCCTCCATCATAGTAGTAATAGTACATACGATTGATACCATTTTCAAAAATCATAACTATCTCCACGGTACCACAAGCCGCCAAATAAGCCCGGATATTTTCTATCTTTGCTATATCCTGCGTATGCAGAAGAAGAGTACACGCTCATTACACCTTCTATTTTTTTGACCCCTTGTCCCGTTACCTGGTAGAAATATATGTCGCTATAGGTTGAACCACTATTACTTCCTACCAGTAATTCCGGAATCCCATCATTGGTAATATCATATAATGCCAAACTGGGGTTCTCCTCTCTGGGCACCTCATTTTTATAGCTATCCCATAATTCAAATTCAAATAGCCACTCTTGCCATGTCACATCTCGTGCAGGGGGAACATCGGGATTAGTATTCTCTTCTACAGAAACAGATTCCGTATCTTCCACGGCAGTGTTTTGTCCGCCGCCATTTGCATCAGAACCTTCTCCCGCCTGTTCAGCTACTTCCTCTTGCAGTGCCTGGGCCAGACTTTCCATCTTGCTCTTTTCTTCCGGACTTGCTTCCGCCATGTTTTGAACAGTGAAAGTCAATCCCTGCTCTCCTGCATTTTCCGATACAAGGCAGGAGCGATATTGCTCTTCCGGAAAGCTATCGCTGATAAATTTGAGTAGAATGCGATAAGCCATTTTCTCCTTTTTCACGGAAAGGATTTCCATATTTTTTACTTCTCCGGTGGATGGGCTTCTCTGCTCCAAATTTTCTAAAATGCTAAGCAATAGAGAATCCGGAAGACTTTCCAGAAGAATGTCGGAATCATCCCCTTCCTTCAAAATCTGTCCTTGCAGGAAGAACAGGGCCTCATTATAGGATAAGGCTATATTTTTTACAGAAGCAGTCACTGGTTGATTTATGCTGTTGTTCTGTTCTTTTGCAGTATTTTCTGAGGAATCAGTAGATTTCTCAGGCTGATTTTCAGGCTTCTGAGACTCATCCAAAGTATTCGAAGCTTTATCTTCAGTTTTTTTGCATTACATCTACAGTGTCCTGAGAATCCTCAAACTTGCTGTTTTTGCCGTTGCTAAGTAGTATACGGGATTGTTTCTTCTTCAATCCTTCCCAAAGGGTCAAGTAATCCTGTTCCTTGACTTCTTTTTCCATGCAGTATAAACTGACCGGAATTATTTTCCGGACTTTCCTCTTTATTTTCTTCAGAGTTTTCTTTCTTAACATCTGCACTGCCTTCTTCAGCAGTTCCCCCGGCATTTTCTCCCACGTCTTCGCTAACATCTTCTCCGCCAAAGGGTTCGTAGGAGTGACTGGCGATTTCCTCAAAGCTTAGGGGAAGACTGCCGTTATTCAAACGGTAAAGCCGTTCCAACATTTTCCCGTCATACTCCTCCCGATAGAGATAGAGGGTCTTTTCTCCTTGAATTTGAAACAGGGTATAGTTCACACCGCCACCTGCGAAAACATCCAGACTGTCCATGGTGCAAAGGGGCTCAAGTCTTCCCCCTGTAAAGCTGTACACCTGTAAATCTGCCTGACTTACCCTGCCGTCTTCCTTACCACTGTTTCCCTCTATGTAAAGCAGCTCCGGGGTATCGTCACCGAAAATATCCCAAAGCAATACTGTTTTTCCCTCTTTATGCTCTGCGTCTTCCCCTGCATCCTCTGTATCCTGTCCGCCGTACTGCCAGACATATGAAGAAATGGCCTCTCCCTTTTCTTCCAAGTGGGCAAGATAGGAGCCATAGGCTCTACTATAATCCGAAGAAAATGCTTCCTCCTTCCCTACGGCATTAGACTTTCTCTGTAAGAACATGAGAAAAAGAAGCAATATGGCCACGAGTAACACGAAAAATGGCAAATACTGCATGAGTTTGTAGCGGCCGCTTTCGGCATTTCCGATATTTCCTGTGCTTTCAATGTTTCCGGCTTTTTCCTGCACTTCCGGAAGCTCCGCAGTTTTCCTGTTGCTCCTGTGAAATATTGGAAGAGTTCATCATTTTCCCCCTCTAATTCCGAGTAAATCGGCTTCTTTGAAGCTTTAAGTTTTACCCTATCTTTTTACCACAATACCAGCGATAGCTAAAAAGCTACCGCCGGTATCAGTTCTCCAGTAAATCTTATCTCTTTACCGGCTTTCCGTTTACAGTCCATCGACCTTCACTATCTAATTGATAACCGTCTTTTTTTGTTCATTACGATAAAGTCTTCCCTGGTTTGCTCCTCCTTCTTCCAAGTAGTAACAATAGCCGTCAATCCACTGCCAGCCTGTTACCATTCTTCCTTTCCAACCGTCGGAAGTTGGGAAGAGATAGTATTTGCTACCGTTTAACTCTATCCATCCTGTTGCCATATAGCCGGAATCCATGAAGTAATACCAATAGGTCTTACCATTGTAATCTTCATTTCCCCAGTTGTTCTTGGGATAGCTTCCGTCTGCCTTTTTTTATACCACCAGCCGGTTCCATCCTGCATCCATTGTCCGCCTGCTAAAGAACGCTCAACACCCAGAACCTGTCCTACATTTCCACCGCTAACGCTGGGTTTTCCGAAGCCACCGGAGGAGCTTCCGCCACCTCCACCGCCTCCGCCACCACCAGAGGAACCACCGCTGGAGGAACCACTAAAGGAGCTACCACCGCCGCCGGAGGAACTGCCACTAAAGGAACTACCGCCGCCGGAAGAACCACTACCTCCACCGGAAGAGCTGCCACTAGAGGAGCTGCCGGAAGAGCTACCGGAGGAGCCGCTTGAAGAACTGCCACTATTGCCACCGGTCTGTGCCTTCTTTTTATACTGCGCCGTAATAGTTATATTTCCCTGCACATTTCTTGCATCCTTATCCCAGCCGGTAAATTCATAGCCCTGCACAAGAGGTGCTGAAGGATAACTTGCATTTTCCCCTTTTTCTACATTTTGCGTAGATAGGGTTTCTCCGTTCATTCCCTTGAATGTGACATTATAATACACTGCCGCAGGGTATCTGTCCAAGTAGAATCTTTGCGCGTCATGTCCGTGCCAAAGATATTGCTGAACATTGGTACCATTAGCCGTCAAACCGCCGGTAATGTCCACCACTTTTCCGGAGCCCTTATTCACAAAACGATAGGTTCCGTCTCCATTGTTCACCACATACCATTGTTCACTGGGCTTACCATGCTTCTCCCAGGTTAAAATGTTGACACGGTCACTAAGACCATCTGCCACCACGTCCAAGTACTGATTATTGTACTGATTCTTTACCAAAAAGCTACCATCACCCTGCTTTTCCAAGTTCCAAATGATTGCCGGATAGATATTGTCTTTATTGAACTCCCAAAGATGCACATTGCTTCCCAACTGTGTTGCATTACCTGTAGCTACTGCAACGGCCTTATTCGGCGCAAGCTTGGAGCGAAGCACGTAACTCTTACTCTTCACCTCAGGTGCACTCTTTTCGTTTACCTTGGGTTTATTGTATTTCACCAGATTAAAGCGCTGGGCATAAGATCCATTCGGTTCATATTGGTGGACATTCGTGCCATCTGTTATTCCTGCATTATCCACATCCACTCTAAATCCGGAACACTTTGGAATAAGCTGATAGCCGTTTCCATCATCGCTCTTTACAATATAAAAACGCTGATTAGCATTGTTTCCCTTTTGATCCCATACCTGAATATTCGGTCCATTGCCAGCCGCTTCGGGACCTCCATACACGTCTAAAACGGTTCCCGCCTTAGAGCGAATAATGAAGCTGCCATCCGCTTGTCTTTCCAGATGCCAATAATAAGGCGTATCTCCCCAAGCGTAATAATCTCTAAGGAAAACATTTTGTCCACTCTGACCATTCCCGCCATAGGCAAGACATCTTCCTTCCGATAACAAAGAAGTAATCAGATAATCACCATCGGAAATACTTTTATCACTGCCATTTGCCGGGAGAGGTAAACGATCCGGTTTTGGGGGCGGTGTAGGCTGATTATAGAGATAGATATAACCTTGGAAGCCGGGTACATTTTCCATTCTGTCATACCGGAAGCTATATGACCATCTGGACCCTTTACCGGCAGTACCATAGCTGGAACTTGAAGTATATACCACACCATTTTCTACCTTTTCTACCACGGCAACATGGCCATATATATAGGCACTATTTCCCCACCAACAAGCAATCGCTCCTGGACGTGGTTCACTTCCGGTAGGAAAAGTCTTTGTTCTTTGATTGTTTCCCCACCAGTCTCTTGCATTACCATAAAAATTAGGCTTGTATCCAAGAATCTCATAAGCTCTGCCAAAGGCATACCATGTACAATTCCATCCCGGTTCTGGAAAGGGATTGTCATAGCCATAGAATCTACCCCCTGTTCCCGGATTTGTCGTTCTCGGCACATACCCTACCGACCTAAACCCGGAATATCCGAATAAAGACGCGGTCTCTGCTACGGGAGCTTCTTCAGTGCCTTCCTCCTCCGTCTCCTTGAAGCCACTTTTCAGCTTGCTTAGATCTACGATGGAATAGGTATTTTTCTTCTTTCGCTACAGATCCTTCTGCTACCTCTTTTTTTCCTTTGCTTCGTTCTTTTGCTTCTTTTTCTCGAATTTTCTTTGTTTTCTGTTTCTTCCTTTCCTTTTGCTTCTTCTTGTACTTTCCCTTCTGATACTTGCTTTTTTTCTTCCGGTACTTGTACTTCTTTGCCTTCTGCTTCTTCCTCTTTCTTTTCTAAAGAGCCGACTGAGTCTTCCGAAATTGCTTCCTCCGACTTTGTCTCGGTTTGTTTCCTTCGTAGTGGCTTCAGATGCTATATTTTTCCTGCTCCGCATACGCCGGAATCGTAGCACTTCCTACCATCGCCAAAGAAACAAAAAAAGGCAAGGATTTGTTTCTGTCTTCTTCTCATGCATAACCTCCTTATCCTGCATTTGAAAAACAAGCGTTTTTCCTATTCACGTAGTAGTGTTCAAGCCATCAGCATATCCTCAGATAAACTGCATCCTGACGGATGAACTTTTGTCGCAAGGCCAGCCTATCGGTATGCCTCGGAGCATCTACTCGCTGGTGTTGCTTTGGTTCTAGCAAAAAATTCGCAGGAATACACTTCCCTTTTCTTACACTTACAGGGGGTGTAAGTTTGGTGTAAGTGGAAAAAAGGCGCAAAAAAGGCGCAAATTCCGGAAAATTCATTTTCCAAAATCTGCGCCATAGGCATTTTCAAAACTGTTTTTAAAGTATCTTTTATAGATGTGCCGCCAGCAAGAAAAAGAAAAAAATCAGTAAAGCGTAGAGAAGAAAGTAGGCTCTATGCATTCGCATCAGGGGGAAAATGCTGCGAACCCGATCTTTCAGGAAGGAAAGCAACCATACTACCAGCACAACAACATTTACCCCGTGTACCAAAAGGTGCCCAGTCCCGCTTTAAAAGCAAAGAATGGCATAGAGGGTGCTCAGCACGAAAACGATGGGGAAAAATAATGATAAAGGAACCGGCGCATTCCGCATTGAACTCCACGGCAAAGGGAGAACAGGAGGAAAAACCACAGGAAGCCGTAGATGAAAAAGAGCGCTACGGCAAATCCGGGAGACAAAAAGCAATGTCCCATCCCCTCCATGCATATAGCCGTAAACCAAAACCAGAAGGATTCCTATAGCATTAAAGGTCATATTGAAAATCATATGAAAACTGTTGGCAATCACATGCAAACGATCCATTTTCTTGGTATCCGGATTCTCCTCGCTGGCACAAAAACGTATGCATGGGCTCTCTGGTAAAGAGAAAAAAACTGTGCACAAAGGTGACCAGCATATTAAAGGCCAGGGAAATGTTGGCCACGGGGACAAAGTGTCCCTTTCCCACATAGCTTGCAAAGTCCGGAATGCTTCGTAGGAAAATGTAAAATGCCATAGAGGAAAAAGGCCCCGAATAAGTTGCAACCCTAAAGAGTAAATAATTAACTTGGGAGACAGGTCATAGCGCCCCATTCCGGGAATCACTCTCCGGCTATCTCCGTATTTTGCAATGTAGGGAATTTCTTTCAGCTTAACCTCCACTGCGGGGTTTCTTTGACAATAAAAAAATACCGCTATTGCTGTATCCACCAGTCCCAAAAAGAAGGGGGAAACCGCCAGCATAAAACTCAAAGCAAAAAAAGCGAGTGGAGAAAAGCCGGATGCACTGCAAAAATATGTCCAGGGTATTCATTTTCCCTAAATGCATTATGAAGAACACCAAAGCAATCATACCTATGGTAAAGAAAAAGCAATTTCTGTTATCCAAGATTTTCTTCCCCAAGGGGTTCTCTGCCGTAAAGTCCGCTCCCCGGGGCTCCGGGAGAAGGGGGATGGCCTGTTCTGCTTTCGGAAGCGTTGTTTCCATTACCGGATTCCCGGAAGAATCTATCGGAATATTCATAGGAATATTCGTAGGGAGGCTCGACAACCCTATCCACGAAAAGCATCCATAGATGCCTCTCCCACTGCATTTTCCTCCGTAAGCTCCCCTGGGGCACATGCAGTTATCCAGCCCGTACTCTAAAAAAAGCGAAGGGCATAGCTTTCCAAGTCCTCTTCTTCATTTTCAGAACCGGGAAAGCTAAGCTCTTCCCTTTTCAAAAAACTGACGCAAATTTCTAAGGGTGTAGTCTGCATCCTGCTGTTGAAAGCACTCTGTAAAAGCAAAGAGAAGCCGCAGTTTTTAATCCGCGATACCCTTTCCGCTTACCCTGTTTGATTTCACTGATTCGGGTCTCGGTCATGTTTCCTTCACGAACCTTATTAAAAAAATAGAACACATGGCCTTCTGGGTCACCCGTAGTTCTTCGTTTATATAGCGGAAAAATATCTCCTTGGCAGACGCTCCTCATAACCCAAAAACTCCTTCAGGGAAAAAAATCATTGCAATTTCAAGCTTATTTTTTTATCATGCGTACTCTTTGTCTTGCCTGGAGTAGCCCTCTTTATCCCCTCTCACAGCAGCTCAACAATTTGTATATATAATATCTTAAGAAATACTCGTATGTTGTCAATATCCTATGAAGATTTTCCCCCTTTCACGGTAAGAATTTTGTTCCATTCCTTCTCTTTTTCTTTATTTTCTTTAGGATTCTTTAAGGCTGAAAACATATTTTGCTCACAGTTTTCTTGTATCCTATACACAGTTACAGAAATGTAACTGAAGAAAAAAAGCTTTTCATACTCAACTCCGGGACCTTCTCCTGAAAATATGGTTTCGGAGTCCCCCCTTCAAAAAAAGAAAAGCGGCTGTGAGAAATCACAGCCGTTTTTCTTTTCCGTTTATTTTAGTTACAGGACTATTATCCAAATCAGCAATACCCTTCCTTGAAATGCCTGTTCGCTTTCAGCTCCGTCTTATCTAGGAAACTAAGCTTTGCCTTTTTTTGTTCAAGAAAAACAGATTAAAAAGCATGATGCCAATATAAAGAATCAGACATGCTCTATTGATAAGATTGGTATGAAAAACAAAGTAGTTTAAAATGCAGGCTCCATAAGATAGAAAAAGTAGAGCAAAGGAAAACTGATAGACTCTGTTATCCTTTAAAGATGTTTTTTTCGTCCTTCATCCTTCTTTTCCAACTGACTCGCTGCTCCTAAGCCAATAATCATAGTCATGCAGAAATCTTTTATAGCCTGCTCTTTACTAATGAGATACACAATAAAGAAAGCTACAGCCACCCCTGATGTTCAAAAAAATCCCAAACGCTAAGCTTCATGCCTCCTCCTTTCATTAATAGCCTTTCACAGCTATCTTTGCTTTCAAAGTTCATTTTCCATTGCTCCGCAGAGCTCTTTTGGAAAAAAACTTACACAGTAAAAAAATAAATCAGTATTTTGAAAGAATATCTTTAGAAGGATTATATAATACTAAGTTTTTCTTTTCATCTTACATTTCTATTAAGCGGCTAAAAATAGCTGTAAAAAATCAAAAACTCAGACCTATATTGCTTATAAAATTTTTTTGATTTTTTTACATCGCTATCTTTCTGCTCTGCATCCGTCTCCTTACGATGCTTCACCTTCTCCCACAAAGCCCGAAAAGCAGGCAGGGAACTTTCAATCGTTTCATAAGGGATACAGTAGGAAAGGCGGAAATAGCCGGGTAAGCCGAAGCCGTCAGTAGGCACCATAATGATATGCTCTTCCTCCGCCATCTTCTGGAATGCCTCTGTGTCCTCCAAGGGGGACTTCATCAAAAGATAAAAGGCTCCCTCCGGCGGCAAACAGGAAAATCCCATTTCCGTAAGCTCCGTATAAAGAAGCCGACGATTTCTGTCATAAAATCCCACATCTACCTTCACTTCCAGACATTCGGAAATTACCTTTTGAAAAAGAGAAGGGGCATTCACAAAGCCCAGGGTTCTTCCGGCAATCGTAGCAGCCCGCATCAGCTTTTCTCCGTCCTCCACATCTGCCCCGATAGCCAGGTAGCCGATTCTCTCTCCCGGGATGGAAAGGGTTTTGGAGAAGGAATAAAGATAAATGCTGTTGTGATAAAGGCCGGGCATAAAGGGAACGGTTCTATCGTCATAAACCAGCTCTCGATAGGGCTCATCGCAAATCAAATAAATGGAATGCCCCACCCTTTCCTCCGCCTCTCTCAGCATCTCCGCCAAGGCCTTCAGCTCTTCTTCCTTATACACCACGCCGCTGGGATTGTTGGGGTTATTTAAAATCACTGCCTTGGTTTTTCTGCGGATCAGCCGGTCTGCCATGCCGATATCCAAAGAGAAGTTATCTTCCTTTACCGGTACTACGGTAAGCTTTCCCTTGTAATGGGAAACGTAGGCATTGTACTCCGTAAAATAGGGAGCAAAACAAAGCACCTCATCCTCTTCGTCCAGAAGACAACGCATCAAAATGTTTAAGCCTCCTGCCGCTCCTGCGCAGAGAAGAACCTGCTCCTTCTCATAAGGCAGTTCAAAACGTCTTGTCAGATGTCTTGCAATCTGTTCCCGCACCTCATCATAGCCGGCATTTTTCATATAGCCGTGAATTTCGTGGGGATCCTGATTTTCCAAAAGGCTGATGATGGCATTTTTCACTTCGTAGGGCACAGGAGCCACAGGATTTCCCAGACTGAAATCATAGACATTTTTCCTTGCCGTACTTCTCGGCCATTTCCTGTCCCAGTTCAAACATCTTTCGAATGGTGGAATTTCCTTGTAAAAGGGGTTCCATCGTCTTTGCCAGTGCCATAATACCTCCCAAAGAGCATGCTCTTTTTCTTTACTGCGTTTCTTGATTTGCTTTGCAATACTTCTTTTGCCTTATTGCTTACTATTTTGTAGCTTGTTCGCTTTTGCTTGTTTTTACTTGCTTATGTTAACGCTAATTCTTGAATTTATTGCTTCTATTCACTGTTTCTATTTACTGTTTCTCTATTTACTGCTTCTATTTACTGCTTCTATTTATTTCTTTGACTGTGTTCCCAGTCTGCCTTTCCTTCTTTTGCCTTTTCAATGCCGCTTCCTTTAAGGCCTTAAAGCTTTCTTCTTCAGAAACCGCATCCGGGTTATTTCTAAGCATGGTTTTGGTCCACCAATGCATCTTTCCGCTTTCTGCATTTCCTCCGTCCTCCAAAACCGCAAGCTCCTCCTCCATTCTTTCCTTATCCTTTAAGAGACCTTTAAGAAGAGCACCGGCAGATTCTTTTCAGATTCCCGGCGGATTCCTTTACACTGCTGGCTGCCTGTCCCACAGCGCCCTTTGCGGTATCCGCCGCAAGGCTTGCTGTACTGATGGTATTGCTGGCCGCCTGGCTGACCGTATTTTTCGCCAGGGAAACGCCGGACTCCATCACATATTTCACGGCAGCCACATTGCCTTCCTTTTGCTGTACGTTTCTGAGCTCTTCCGCTCCCTGCTCCCACTCCTGCTTGGCTTCACCGATGCGGTCGTAAAGCTCTCCGATGGAACGCCGCAGGTTCTGAATCTCTTCGAATTTCTCGCCAGTCTTCCCAGACGCTCCCGAAGCTCCAGAGCCGCGATGACGGAGAATACCACATCTTCCACAAAAAGGGTATAGAGCATGGTGTCTATCACCACGAAGGTAAGATAGCTCCAATCTGCCGGAATGGAGGAAACAAATTTATGCACCACCTGCATTAAAAAAATCGCCATCAATCCCCATCCTATAGAAGCAAAAAAGCAGATGTAACCACGAAAGTTCAAAAGGATTCTGAGAATAATCCCACCAGCGCATATGAAAGATATGATTCATCAGAAGACCGGTGATAAGTTCCAATGCCGTTCCGCCGAAAAATCCAAGCAAAAAAAGATAGAGGAGATGCCCCTCATGTCCATGAGCGAAGAAGACCAAAAAGGCAGGGATCCCACACCATACAAGGGAATCCAGGGTCCATGGCAAAATCCTCTATTCTGTAAATGACCGGATTTCAGAGAGCAGTAAGAAGACTCGAAGCACCAACCCAGGATGCAATACAGCATAAAGAAGGTCAGCCACTGTAAAATTGTGTATCCTCTCATAAAAACTCCCTTGCTTTAAAAATCATTTTTAGCTATTTTATCGCAGTTTTTCATTATTGTCGAGTTTTTTGGCGTTTTTCAAAATATATGTTCTAAAATACAACTCTTAAGCGCTATAGGCAAACGTGTAGGTTTCGGGATTTATGGCATAAGCTATATGATCCGAGCTTTGAGCATGGAAATCTCTGAGAAAGCCGGAATTTAATCCTACATCTTAGATTTACCATCTTTTTCTTGCAAAAAGCGGTAAAGAGATTTTCTTCCCAAAAAGAACGCAAACTGCCACGGAAAAATCCCAGCAAAAACAGGAAGAAAAAGAAGCTGAACCGGCAAAAGCTCTCTCATGATATAGAAAATAGCTGTAGCCTCCCATCTTTAGGAACAAGTCCCGGAAAGGGGCGATGAAAAAGATAAATCACCAAAGAATATTTTTCCCCAAAGAGAAAGCTTCCTCTTCAAATTTTTCCAAAAACTTCAGAAAGTCTAAATTGGTCTTCCCAAACTCCGGTAAGACCAAGCTTCCGGCCCAAAGCGCCGACAATGCTCGACTTCCTTCCTAAGATTTTTCTTGTGTAAAGGATACTTTCTCAAAAAAAGAAAGGATCCAATAGAAAAAAATAGGAAATTCCCATAGCAAAAGGAATATAGAAAAATGCGAAGCAGGATGGGAAAGCTTTGAAAAAAAGGGAAGAATCTCCTCTTTGCTGACCCTTCTGTACCATACTCCATAGAAAAATTCGGGTATAGTTTTTTTAAACCGGGGAAAAAAACAGGAGGAAAAGAAGCAGGGAAACTCCCCCAAAGAGAGCAAGGCCGTCTCTTCTTTTCTTCCAGGAAAATGAGGATTGGGAAAGGAGCATCCCGAAATAGAAAAAAGGGAGCAAAACCAAAGACCCGATCCAAGGCCAAGAAATCCACAAATCTCCTATTTTGATCCAAATATCCTGCGAACAAAGAAAGGAAAATCAGAAGGAGAAGATAGTATTTTTCTTTCCTATCCTCCGGATTCCCCCCCCTTCCGATATAGACCTTGTTTCTCTTAAAAAAAGCAAAGGGGAAGACAGGCGAACTGCCAAAAGAAAAAGTCCCAAAAAGGTACCAAGGGGTAGAGGATTCATGGAGATAATCCGGGAAGCTCCCCTGCCCCCCGTAGCAAAAAATACATCAAAGGGATAGAGCAAGGTTTTTTTAAGAAAAAAATAGCAGATAAAAATAATACAGTAGATTCGAAAAAAGAGGAAGCCTTTCTTCCCTCTTTACAAAGCTTTGTTGAAAAAAATATCCGGACAGGAAGATAAAGGCAGGCATATGAAAGCTGTATATCCCGTAAAAGCTCCGGGAAAAATAATGCCATGCCACTATCCTTTACAGGCAGGAGAAAATGTCCAAGCACCACAAGGAAAAATCAATAATCCCTTGTATTGGTCCAATTCCTCAACTCTTTCCCCTACCATACTGTCCTTTCTTTAAGCAAAAATCGGTGCTACCGCCTTGGCATACTTCTCTTTGACTGCCTTGGCCTCTTCCTTATTCTTTCCTAAGGTGGTGTAGTAAGCCTTAATTTTCGGCTCTGTTCCGGAGGGGCGCACAATAATGCTGGATCCGTCCTCCAAGTGGTAAATCAAAACATTTGCCTTAGGAAGTCCTGTCTTCTCTGTATCCAGATAGTCCACACATTCCTTTACCTTAGTGCCGGCAAAATCCTTTGGGCTTTCCTTTCGTAAGGAATCCATAATGCCCTGCATCTTATCCATGCCGGAAAGTCCCGGGAAGGAGAAGCTGTCCACGGAATTCAGATAATAACCGTGCTGTGCATAAATCTGCTCCAAACGCTCCTTAATGGAAGAGCCGTTTTTCCGGTAATAAGCTGCCATCTCGCAAATCAGCATGGAAGCTACCACCGCATCCTTATCCCGCACTGCGGTTCCGGACAGGTAGCCATAGCTTTCCTCGAAGCCGAAAATGAAGCGATTTTCCTCTCCCTTTTCCTCCAAAAGCTTAATCTGCTCTCCGATCCACTTGAAACCGGTAAGGGTATGGCGAAGCTCAATGCCGTAATGCTCTGCCACCTTATCCGCAAGGGGGGTGCTCACAATGGACTTTACCGCCACCGGTCTTTCCGGAAGGGTACCTTCCTCCTTACGGCCTTTCGCAATATAGTCTAAAAGCAAAACCCCCATTTCATTTCCGGACACCAGTTCATAGCTTCCGTCCTGACAACGCATGGCGATACCCACACGGTCTGCATCCGGGTCTGTCGCCAGCATCAGGTCTGCATTTTTCTCCTTAGCCAAAGCCAGTCCCTTCTCCAAAGCTGCGAAAATCTCAGGATTCGGGTAGGGGCAGGGTGGTGAAATAGCCGTTAGGATACTCCTGCTCCGGCACAATGCTGACGTCCTCGATTCCCATTTCCTTGAAAAATGCGGGTTACCGGCTCTAAACCGGTTCCGTTCAGGGAGAATATACCAGAGTCAGTCCTGCATCCTTACAAAGTCCGGGATGCACCTGCTGAGAAAGCACATATTTATAGAAGGCTTCCTTGCAATCTTCCCCTACAAAACGAATCAGCCCTTCATCCACCGCCTTGGCAAACTCCATGGTCTTATAACCGGTGAGTACATCGGTTTCCTGAATCTTTTTATAAACCTTTCCTGCGGCTTCGTCCGTCATCTGGCATCCGTCACTGCCGTAGGCCTCATAGCCGTTGTACTCTGCAGGGTTGTGGGAAGCAGTCAGCATAATGCCAGCGCTGCAATGATAGTATCTGGTAGCAAAGGACAGGGGCCGGCACCGGCATCAAAGCATCATACATCCGAACGGTAATGCCATTTGCCGCCAAAAACCTTCGCCGCTTCCTTGGCAAAGGTCCAGCCCTTCAAACGAGAGTCATAGCTGATGGCTACCAGCTTTTCCAGCTTCTCCTCTAAAATATATCTGGCCAAGCCCTCTGTAGCCTGACGCACCACGAAAAGATTCATTCTGTTGGTGCCCGCGCCCAGCGTTCCTCGGATTCCCGCGGTACCGAACTCCAAAGTTCTTGCAAAATGCTCTTTGATTTCTTCCTCCTGCCCTGCCATGCATTGCAGCTCTCTCTTTAAATCAAAGTCCTCTAACTCCGCTGCCATCCAGCGCTGATACTCTTTTTGATAATCCTGCATCTTCTTCGTCCTTTCTGCATTCTGCTTTTTTATTGCTCTACTTTACCATGGAAGGCAGAGAAGAGGCAAGAATATCGTATAGAAATGATGGAGCCAAATGATATAACCCAAAGGTATAGAAATGATATCGTCCTGAATCTTTCTCCATAGGATGTCTCTCCATAAAATGTCTTTCTATAAAAATGTCACATTCTTCCATAAAAACTGTTTATAAAAAAGCAGTATACAAAAAAGCATTCTTCTATTGTTAGTTCGTGCTAACTAATGTATCATAAAAAACGAGCATTTTTATATCATTTAATAATTTTTATATAGTTTCTACTAATAGTTCTTACTAACATCTTTAGGAGGCACCCATGAACGTTTACAAAAAAAGTATTCCGCTACGTTCCGGAAAAATGCTTTGGGAATCCTTTTCTATCCTGACTTCCCTTCTTTCCGGAGTGATTCTGGTCTACGCCTATATGCTCCTCTACTTCTTTCTGGAAAAATCTCATCCTTTTTCCGAGATGAAGGGCAAAGCTACGCCATGAGTCTGAAAATTGTTCTTGCCCTTACTCTGGCAGGACTTTTGCTATCTCTTCTCCGGCGTCTTATCCCATATCTTTGCCTTCCGCCTGGAGACGAATCTCCGGAAGAAAGGGATTGAGGGCTTGGCGTCCGCTTCATTTCGTTTCTATGACCTGCATTCCTCCGGCTATATTCGAAAAAAACCATTGACAGTAACGCAGAGAAAACCCATCAGGCAGTGGCCCACATGATTCCGGACAGTGCCCAGGCTTTTCTTGTGCCCCTCCTTACCCTGGCTCTTGGCTTCTTTGTGAGTCTTCGGGTAGGGGTAATTCTCCTGCTTCTGGTTCTCGTTAGCGGCTTCTTCCTCCAGAAAAATGATGGGCGGCAGCCAATTTATGAAGTTTTATCAGGAATCTTTTAAACCATCTCAGTGCAGAAACCGTGGAGTATGTTCGGGGCATTCAGGTCGTAAAGCTCTTCGGAAATCGCTTGCAAAGCTTCAAAGCCATGAAAGAAGCCATTGAAAACTATGCAAAATACGCCTTTGAATACAGTTTAAGCTGTAAAACGCCCTATGTTCTCTACCAATGGATCTTCCTAGGCTTAATTCCGATTCTTTCGATTCCCCTGTCCTTTCTTCTGGTAAAAGAACCCCAACCCGAAAAAAACTGCTTATCGACCTAATTATGATTTTTCTTTCTGGACGGGGTCATCATGGTGGCTTTCATGAAAAATCATGTGGTCCGGCATGTACATTTTTCAACGCAAGCTTTGCCATCGACGAAATGGAAAAGCTCTACAAGGCAATGCAGGAAGACAGCCTCCAATACGGCAGGGAGGAAAATTTCCCCAATTACAGCATGGAGTTCCAAGATGTAGATTTCTCCTACGGAGATAAGAAAGTTTTGGAAGGACTTTCCTTCCGTTTGGAAGAAGGAAAAAGCTATGCCCTTGTGGGGCACTCCGGTTCGGGAAAAATCCACCATTGCAAAGCTTTTCTCCGGCTTCTACAAAAGCGGATAAAGGGCAGATTCGAATCAGGGGATCTCCCCATTGAAAGCTACAGCAAAAAAATGCCCTTTGTAAGGCTATCTCCTTCGTTTTTCCAGGACAGCAAGCTCTTTCATAAGACGATTTATGAAAAATGTGCTGTTAGGGAAACCCGATGCTACTCCGGAAGAAGTCCATCGCGCTTTGGAACTGGCAGGTTGCAGAGAAATTCTGGAACGTTTTCCCGAGAAGGAAAAATACCTTAATCGGTGCAAAGGGCGTTTACCTCTCCGGCGGAGAAAAAGCAAAAGAATCGCCATTGCCAGAGCGATCTTGAAAAAAATGCTCCCATCGTGATTCTGGACGAAGCCAGTGCCTCCATCGATGCGGATCAAGAGTATGCCCTGCAAAATGCCTTTAAGAATCTGATTCAAGGGAAAAACCGTGATTATGATCGCCCACCGTCTTTCCAGTATTCAGGGACTCCATGAAATCCTGGTTTTGGAAGAAGGAAAGATCCTGGAACGGGGAAGCAGTAAGGAGCTTTTACAAAAAGACAGTCGCTATAAAAAAAGCTCTGGGAACTGTATCAAACTACGGAAGATTGGAGGATAAACAAATGATGAATTGGTTCAAAAAACAGTTCTCCCTTACGGAGCAGGGAGCGAAAAAAACCTGCAAAAAAAGCCAGTCTCTACTGCTTTCTTACCTATTGCATCAATATGGGGCCCGTTATGCTCTTACTCTATCTTGCAAAGCTCCTTCTGGAAAAATGCGGCTAGAACGACCTTTTTCGCCATGGGAGCTGATTCTTCCGGCGCTCGTTATCCTGCTCGTCCTCTACCTACTGCTTTCCAAGGAGTATGTCTGCCTCTATAATGCGACCTACAAAGAATCGGCAAACCTGAGAAAAAATATTGCAGAAACCCTGGCAGACCTTCCCGTTGCCTATTTTTCCAAACATGACTTAAGTGATTTGTCGGAAAGCATTATGTCCGACGTGGAGAGGATTGAACACGCTTTAAGCCATTCCGTCCCTAAAATCGTAGCCATGTTTTTTTCTTCTTCCCGATTATGGGAATCCTCATGTGCTTCTCGAACTGGAAGCTGTCCCTTGCCACCCTTCTCCCCACGATTTTCAGCTTTCTTTTTGATTCCCTTATCCAGAAAGCTCGTAGTGCAAAACAATCAGAAGTACTATCATCTTTTGCGGGAAAAATGCGGAAGCTTTTCAGGAACACATCGACCTGCATCAGGAAATCAGCAGCTTTCTCCCGGACAGGGAGGTTAGAGAAGCTTTATATCAAAAAAATGGACGAGCAAGAAAAAAACTTCACTTAAAAACGGAAATGGGTTCCTTTATCGTCATGGGATGCTCATCCATTTTTGCTTTCCTGAGTGTTGCTACGGTGATTTTCGTCGGTTTCCCGCTCTATCAAAATGGCAGCCTTTCCCTCCTCTACTTCTTAGGCTTTATCATCGCCTCCATGAAATTAAAGGAAATCTTCGACATTTCCAAAGAAAGCCTGATGGAAATCTTCTATATCGCGCCGGCAGTGCAGCGTATCTCCGAAATCAAGGCCGCAAAGAAGCAGGGAAGGGGAGAATACGGTGCTTTCCGACTTCTCCATTGACTTTCAGGATGTGTCCTTCTCCTACAACGAAGACAGAGCAATTCTGAAAGACGTCTCCATGTCGGTAAAGGAAGGGGAACTTTTCGCTTTGGTGGGCCCCTCCGGCTGCGGAAAAACCACCATTTTACGCCTGCTGTCCAGACTTTATGACGCAGATGCCGGAAAGATTCTCATCGGAGGCAAGGATTTACAAAACACGGCAACTGACTCCATTTTCCAAAAAATCGCCATGGTCTTCCAGGAAGTGAACCTCTTTAATACTACTATCCTGGAGAATATCCGTCTGGGTAGAGCGGATGCCACGGACGAAGAAGTGCGGGAAGCGGCACGTCTTGCCAACTGCCTGGACTTTATTGAAAAGCTTCCCGAGGGCTTCCAAACAAGAATCGGGGAAAACGGCGCGGAACTCTCCGGCGGAGAAAGACAGCGACTTTCCATTGCCAGAGCCTTCTTAAAGAATGCTCCCATACTTCTCTTAGATGAAATTGCCGCAAATCTGGATATTGATAATGAAAGAAAAATTCAGGAAAGCCTCAGCAGCCTAATCCGCGGGGAAAACCGAACCGTGGTTCTCATTTCCCACCGTTTGAAGTCCATCGAGAAAGCAGACCGCATCTTAGTGCTGTCCTCCGGAGAGGTGGACGCCGTGGGCACCCACGAAGAACTGCTGGCGCGCTCCAAAGTCTATCGGAACCTGGTAGAAAAAGAGCCGACTTGCCGAAGAATTCAGCTATTAAAGCCGTTTTACGAAAAAGGAGACTTGCTTTTATGAATAGAAATAAACTGACCATTAAAGACCTGGTGTCTATCGGTGTTTTTGCCGTGATTTACTTTATCTGTATGTTTGCCGTGGGGATGATGGGTGTCGTTCCGATTTTATATCTTGTCTACCCTGCTGCCTACGCGCTTATCGGCGGACCTATCGTCATGCTCTTTATGGCAAAGGTAAATAAACCCTTCGGACTGCTCATTTTCGGCATGATTACCCCCTGTATCATGTTCCTATTCGGCCATACCTTTGTGGTGCCTCTCCTCTCCCTTCTGTTCTGCCTTCTTGCAGAAGGCATCCGGCGGATGGGAAACTATCAGTCCGGCTCTGCCACGATGCTAAGCTATGCAGTCTTTAGTCTCTGGCCCTGCAATTCCCTTCTGCAAATGCTTCTTTTGAAAGAGCGGTATATGGAAATGGTTGTAAAAGAAATGGGAGAGAATTACGGAAATGCCATTGAAAAGCTGATTAGCGTACAAAATATGGCTATCGTTTATGTCTGCACCTTCCTTTTCGGCCTTCTCGGTGCTTTTTGCTCGGAAGAAAGCTATTGAAGAAACATTTTGAAAAAGCGGGAATTGTATAGCAAGACGGAGCAAAATAATGCAAAATAAAAGTAATTTAGAGCGTACCATTAAAGAAAAGCCCTGGGCGGAAAAGCGGAATCCCTTTAATCCAAACCCGATTACGAAACTTCTCGTTTTACTGTTTTTAGGCTTCACGATCATGCACTATCTGCCCTTTTACGGAGAATGGGCAGTGGTGCTTCTCTTCTCTGTCTTCTTCTTTCTGAACGGTTTCCGAAGAACTGCGCTGTTCGCCCCTCTTGTTTTTGCTGCACTCTGCTTTATTCCGGGGTATTACGCCCAGTATTTTATGCCGGTCCCCTTACGCATCCTCTTTTCCTTTCTCTATATTTTTCGTCTGCTTTTTTTACCCTATCTTGCAGGAAGCTTTTTCATGCGAACTTCGGATGTGGGCGCCATCTTAAGTTCCATGGATTTTCTCCATATCCCCCAATGCATTTCCATCCCTATAGCCGTGATGTTCCGTTTTTTTCCCGCCTTCACGGAAGAGAAAAAAGCCATCGAACGAGCCATGAAGATTCGGGGAATTCGAACTTGGAATCCGATGCAGAATCTGCTCTATGTTTCCATTCCCCTCCTCATCATTTCCGCGAATATTGCGGAGGACATCGCGAAGGCGGCGGAATGCAAATGCATCGAGAATCCCGTCAAAAAGACGCGCTACAATACGGTTCGTCTGCAAATCGTGGACGCTGTTTTTCTATTTTCAATCCTGCTGATACTGGGGCTAAGCTATTTTGGAGTTCGCTGACTACACTATTTGGGAATTCGGTGACTACACTATTGACGAAAAAAAAGGAGTTTTTATGCTTTCTTTCGAAGATTTTTCTTTATCCTACGGGGAGAGTGCCCCGGTGCTACAGGATATTTCCCTGACCATGAAAGAGGGGGAATGTCTGCTTCTTACGGGAGAAAGCGGCAGCGGGAAATCCTCCCTGATTCATGCCGTAAACGGTCTGGCTTATCAGTACTACAACGGAAAAAGCAAGGGGAAGGTCCTTTTTCAGGGAGAAGACTTGTCTTCCCTTCCCATTTACAAAATCGCCCTACAGATTGCCACCGTTTTCCAAAATCCGAAAACCCATTTTTTTAACATCAACACCACAAGAGAATTGCTCTTTACCATGGAAAATATGGGACTGAACCGAGCGGAAATGGACAGGCGAATGGAAGATCTTCTCCATTTTCCCCATTGAAAAACTGCTTGGGCGAAATATCTTCGCCTTATCCGGAGGTGAAAAGCAGATTCTTGCCCTTGCTTCCGCCTACCTCTCCGGCTGTCCCTTCCTTGTTCTGGACGAGCCCTCTCCCAACCTGGATGAAGGCTCCATTGCCGTTCTAAAAACGATGCTCCAGACCCTGAAGGAAAAAGGGATGACGATTCTTGTGGCTGAGCATCGCCTTTACTATCTGATGGACTTCGTTGACCGGGTGGCCTTTTTAGAAAAGGGAAGACTCAGCAAGTTATTTTCCCGGGAGGATTTTCTGGCACTTCCAGAGGAAAATATCAAAGCCATGGGGCTTCGCGCAAGAACGAAACCGAGCCTTTCTCTTCCGGAATGGAAAAATGAAGGAGCGCTAAGATATCAAAAGGAAGAGAACTGTGCCTCTTTTTCCTTTGGAAAAAAATTTACGGCATTAGTGGGAGAAAAACGGAATTGGCAAGTCCACCTTCCTTCGTAAACTCAGCGGCTTGGAGAATGAAAGAGGAAGTCATTTCTCCCTGTTTGGAAAAGAACTCTCAAAAAGACAGCGTCTTGCTCTTTCCGCGATGGTTATGCAGGACGTGAATCAGCAATTGTTCGGAGACTCCGTGGAAGAAGAGATGGAATTGGGGAAATGTGGTAAGGCGACAAAAGAAGAACTCCTCAGCGTACTGGGACTTTCCGAGTTAAAAGACCGTCATCCCATGAGTCTTTCCGGTGGGCAGAAGCAACGACTGGCCATTGCCGCAACCCTCTATCAGGAGGCAAAGCTATTCTTTTTGATGAACCCACCAGTGGGATGGATCAGAAAAAAATATGCTTCGCATCGCCCGTCTCTTAAAGTCCGCTATTCGGGAGGATCGAATCTTCTTCATTGTGTCTCATGACTACGCCTTTTTACAGGAAGTGGCGGATGAGGTGGTGGAAATCAGTTTGCTAAATATTGCTGGTTTTCAATCTGTTCCCAACCTTCTTAACCGCTAACTCTAGGGTCTAAATCATGCAGACCACTATATGCTTTTATCAGGTATTCAATCGGAACTTTTTTAACAACTTCGCTACTCGGAATATTGTAATACCACTGATAATAAGCATAGAATTCACCTATCCAATCGGGCACAAAGCCCTTTATAGACTCACCTTTTTTCAATATAAAACCATCTGTTTTGCAGAAATAGTTCCATAATTCGGAATTATCCATAGTATTTACATAAGCTTGTCCTTCATCTATGCTTTTTCTGGTCTGACTGTTCATGTAGGTCTGAATAAAATCAACGGTATCTTTATCCGGATAATTATGCGCAACAAAGTCAAAAAGCTTTCCCTGATTCTCTACGACATCCCCTAAATATGCTTCAGAATATGCCTGCATTTTCATTACCTCCCTCTCAAATTTTTTTCTCATAATGTGCTGATGTTTAAGCAAATAACATATTGCTTCCAATAGTTTATTTTTAGGGAAAGATTACACTCTTATATAAGTTTCTCGCAAAGCTTTGATTTCTGTCTCGAGATCAGAGTCAATCTGAAGGTCAGCGAACACAATATTCTCCCCCTTAATCATCTCAAGAAATGCATCTATAGAGTCAGCCACATCACCTGTTACCTCGACAGTTTCTCCCTCCGGTACTATTTGAAAGAGTTGAAAAACATCATTTTTGTGCTTTCGCAAATCTTTTGAATTTACATGTCTGCCTTCAGCCTTTTCGTGCATAAGGTTTATCCATGCCATCATCTTAAAGGGAATAATATAACTTGCCGTCAGTACACTTAAGCCACTTATAACCGTACGCCCCTTTAACATAAACTTATAAAAAAATCATCATTAAGCAAAATAGCCGAAAGGGATGACACATCGTCATCAATGTGTATAGGAACTATCGGTGTTGAAGATTCTAGATGATAACTCGGCTTTCTCGAAAACAATTCTATCTGCTTAGGATATCCACTTTTTAGGATTTGTAAATCTGTAAAAGTGAGGCTCATTGCTATTTTTTTCCAGCCATACGTATACTCCCCTTCACGGACATAATTCCAGAATAATTCTGCAAATTCCTTGAATTTATCCTCAAAAAGAATAATCATGTCTACATCTTTTGTCGCTCTAAAATCTATTGGCGTCTGCGACATCAAAATCTCGCATGCCGCTCCTCCAATAATTGTATAGCAGTCCTCATAACCGGCAAAATACCTTGCGAATTCATCTAAACCACTTACTGCCACTTAATTCCTCCAAAAACGTTTTCTAATTCCCCTGAACTCTAGAATCTTTTGTATCCTTCAATGAGGGCGTACAAGGAAAGCTTATCCACTATTCCGTTTTCACAAAGCTTCGCCGGATCATAGTTCCACAATTCCACTTTGCATATATCAGAAGGCTTTTCCCATCCCGGCTCATCAACAATTTCAAATTTATCTACAATCCTGCTTTTCTTAAAACAGGCATACACAGCTATCTCCGGTGGATTTAGCATACTTATTTCTGACAAGGCAAAATCCGAAGCCTTTGGAAGTCCTATCACATCTTCTGTTTTTCTCACATAGATTACATCACGAACAGGACTGGAAAGGACTGAACTTGCAACATTAAACAACTCTTTTTGAATCAATTGTAAGCCCCACCTCGATACTTCTTCCTTTTCTTTTTCTCTGCAATAAATCTCCTGAAACAAGCTCTTTTGTACCTCTTGTTACATAGACAGGGATCCAGCCCAAGTATTACCGCCAATTCTTTCTTCGTATAATCAGCTTTTTTATTATATACTAGATAAAGCAAAATCAGCTGCGCATTGGCTGTTAATTGCAGTAAGGCACTTCCTTCCGTCCCGGAAAACTTCTTACTGAAAAGTATTCCTAAAAACGGCAAATAAATCTGCGTAGGAACCATCAGAAAGGGGATGTGATGCTTTACATATGCATTCCTGTTATTCTTTGTAAGCGTTTCAAAGCAGAAAGCAACCGGTACGCCAAATTTCTCTTCATATAGCAACTTTTCTTTATAAAGTACCCTACTGTCAATCGCGGAATGAAGCTTTATAATATAAAAGCCAAACTGCTCATATTGTGCTTTATATATCTTTCTTCCCGTAGTTAGGTATCTGGGCAGTCCATTCTTTTCTTTATGTTCAGATATTGCAAAGGATAAAGCAAATACCCTTTCTAATTCTTTCTCAATCATCATAATTACACCTGAATAATCTATTATTTATAAAATGTAATAATTTATATATATGTAATTATAAATCTTGTATGACTATGTTTCAACCATTGAATTTCTTAATTTCAGTTTAGCAAAAGTAAAGAAGAAAATCCCTGCCCAAAGCTCCACTGCCGTGCTATACTGGAGAAGTCAGAATACAAGAAGGAGCGTAAAGCAATGACTCTTACAAAAATGGAATGTCCCAACTGTCACGGCACCTTGCATATTCCGGAGGGAATGAAGGAAGGCTTCGTGACCTGTGAATATTGTAAAACCAAGGTCTACATCGAGCCTAGCAAACCGAATATCACCCAGAACATTCATATCGATAATGTTAATTTGGGACAGCAGAAAAGCGCTCCCCCGGCAAGGCAGGAACTCAATGCTGTGCAGACGGTTGCCCTCGTTGGCATACTTCTATTTATCGCCTTAATGCTTTCGTCAGCAATACATTTCGTGCGCCTCATAAAAGCGTTACTCTGACGACGACGAAGTTTCGGACTGTCCCGGAGGATGAAACCGTAAAAAGCTTCGTAGAAACAGCCTTCGGAAAGAGCTTGAAGGATATTACAAGGGAGGATTACAACTCTCTTGCTTTCCTGTCCATTCATAAAGCCAGCAAGGCCGGTTCCGACCAAACGGAGAAGTGGCGGTTTGACTATGCAAAGTCTATGAATGAGGACGGCACGGCAAAGGATCCGGAGACACTTTATTTGCCTATAACAGATACCATCGATGAAGCGGATATACAGGTTTTTACAGGCCTTAACAAGCTCTCCCTGGGATATCAGGTACATTTCGACTATAGCGCCAACGCCGATGCGAATACTCTAAAGAGTCTGACCAATCTCCGCTATTATTCCGGAGAATATGAGGATTTTCGAACTCTCGCGAAGCTTTTCGCGAATCCCGAGCAGATTCTTGGACTCTACAACATTACTCTGGACGATGATGCTACCGGTGATTCCTACTCCGGCGAGGATGCAGAAGGGGAAGATCAGGACGCGCCCTTTAAAGCATTTTCTTCTCTGGAAGAGCTCACCCTTCATATCGATGATGACTATACGAAGGGGCTTCTGTTCCTTCGAAACTTTCCAAAGCTCAAGACGCTTGCTCTGGAGCTTAATGCGGACAAAAGCCCCATGGATCTTTCTCCCCTTTCCTCTTTAAGCAGCCTAAACAGTCTGGACCTCTTGGGAACAGGAGATAGTTCCGTGGAAAATGTTGCCGTACTTTCCGGTATGCCCCAGCTGGAGCGGCTCTCCTTACGGAATTTAAAGGATGTAAAGGACTTGAACTTCGTGCAAAACATGCCGAAATTAAAATCCCTAAGTTTAGTAGACCTTTCAATTTTGAATCTGGACGGCTTATCGGGACATCTTTCCTTAAACAGCCTCTCCATTGACTGCTCTTCCCTGGAAAATGTTAATGCTCTTAGTACCCTCAGTTCTTTACAGACGCTTTCCTTCGGGTATCACACGTATCAGCTTCCTGATTTACACGGCTTAAGCGCCTTGGAAAATGTGAACTGCTATTCCCTGGATCGGGATTCCATTGCCCACATGCCTTCCATAAAGACGCTGACAATCCATAACTATAGTATTGAATACAGTGCAGATTTTCTGCAGGGAATGAATGCATTAACGGATTTAACCATTGTGGGAAACGGCATTATCGGTGCAGTGCAGCCGGACTTGGGACCTGTCCTTCGGACCCTTCCCGCTCTTACACATCTGGAATTCCAGGATTTGCCCTTTGATAAATATACGGATTATACCCAAACTTTTACAAATAACGGGGCCAAAGAGCTTATTTTCTCTCCGAACAAAGGTCGCTCATCCAGTGACTATCCTGTTCTTCCCGTTTCTCTAAGCCACATGGAGGACGACAACACGGTGGAGAGCCTGACTCTCACAAACGCAACACTCAAGAATTTGGATGATGAATCGGATGATTTTTCCACTAATGCAAAATCTTTCCTCTCTCATTACAAGGCCTTAAAGAGTCTGAATATCAGTGACAATAAACTGCAAAGCCTGGATTGCCTGGATGGCCTTAGTACCCTGGAGGAGGTGGATTTCTCGAATAACTATATCTCCGACATTTCCGTTCTTCGGAATCTTCCCAACCTAAAGAAAGTGAAAATGAGCGGAAACCCCATCGTAAATGCGGAGCTGCTGCCGGATGGTGTGGAAGTAATGAGATAAGCGAATACTCCAAGAGCCACTGAAGTCTCCTTCAGTGGCTCCGGTTTTCCTATGCATTGATAGCCATTAATCCACCTCTATCAAATCATGTTCCTCTAATGTGCTCTTTCCTGAACGTACACTCTCGATAATTTGGGATCATCATTTTTTTATCCGGATGAATCTTACGTTTTAGATGATAGATTACTTTTATAATTATCTCTTAAAAAAATAGCAATATTGCCATAATTTAATGCATGTGGTATTCTTTTCTACAGAAGCCAAATGTGAACTTGTAAAACAATATATGAGGAGAAAAATGAGAAAAAGAGCAAAAACAGCATTGGCATTACTTCTGGCATTATCTTGCAGCTTTTCTACCTATGTTTCTGCAGCAACTGTAGCAAATGAGGCGGTACTTTCTGAAGGAATAAAACAAAGTTTTCCGGAAGAAAAGAGTACAACTTATTCTGAAAACGTGATGGAAGAAAATGCACTTGAAGAAATCGTAATGGGAAAAAATGTAGTCGAAGAAAAAAACGAAATCGAAAAAGATATTTCAGAAATAGAGTCTGAAGCTACAGAAGAGAACGCATTTTTATGCAGAAAAAAAGAGCTTTCCGGAGTACTCGTTACGGTGCAGGCTGATTCCGGGGGTATTTCCAAAGGACGCGACTTTACGAGTAAGAAAGCTCTCTAAAGTTGAGGAACAGAAGGTAGATTCCGCTGTAAAAGAGAAACTTGAAGAGGATCAAAAAAATCTTCTTCAGAGCATGATTTTTGATATCTCGGTGCTCAACAAGGATGGAGAAGAAGTGCAGCCGGATAATACGAAAGGGGAAGTGAAGGTTCAATTTTCCAATATTCCCTTTTTACAGGAGGATGCGGAAAAGCAGATTTCCGTGTTTCATCTGGACAGCGTAGATGCAGCGGCAGAGAAACTCGCGGCAGAAAAGATAGAGGAGAAGGAAAGTGCAGTAGAGGTATCGGCAGAGCATTTTTCCTTATTTGCCGTTTCTTTGGTTGGGAAAGGAAATTCTTTTTCGGATACGGTAGCGGTGGAGTTAGGAGACACAATCAGTCTTTATAAACTGCTTCCGTATGATGTTTTGCGTTGTGAAGCGATGAAAGAGACGGATCCCGCCGTGATTCACCTAAAGCATGACGGGGATGGGGAAATCGCCATAGAGGCTTTGCACGAAGGAACAGCCAGATTGCTTTTTAACCGTAAAAAGATGACCTGGGGGAGGAAAGAATATAGGGATTATTGTACAGAAAGCCTCTCTTAGTGGAAGGGCTGGGAAGGAGATTGAATATAGTTTAACAGGCTCCGGAAATGATATGACTCTGACACTTCGTGGAAGAGGAGAAACGGATGCATTTGAACTGGCTCCCTGGGAACCCTATAGAGATAAGATTCGAAGAGTCATTATAGGAGAAGGGATAGAAAAAGTTGCATGTGGAGGTGGAAGCCTTTGGCAGCATGGAACATCTGGAGACGGTGAGTCTTCCTTCTACGCTTAAGGAAATACCGGACCATGCCTTTTTATCATTCGGAAAACTTAGGGGATGTCACGATTCCGGCTTCCGTGCTGAGGATTGGAAAGCAGGCATTTTACAAGTCTAAGGGAAATGGAAAGAAAAATACGATTATCAATCATTCTTCGGTATTTATGAGTGAGAAAGGAAGCGAGCAGTACAATCCCGCGTTTACTTCTGTGCAACAAATTGCCGGGGAAGAAGAACAGGAAGTAAAAAAGTGGAACATTTCCATGAAAAATGTACAGTTTTATACACTTCCGGAAATCCATAAATGTTTCTTTGAGTTGGAGACGGAAGGGAATGAATATGCAAACTTTTATCTGTATACGACAGAAGATCCAAGCGAAGCGGTTACGGTAAAGAACTTTACAGATGATAGTGGAAGTCTAAATGGAGACCTGAGACTGATCTTTTTTTCAAGCGGAAACGGATGGCGGCTTCCCGGAACAAATAAGACATTTACTTCTTATCTATTTGATCTTAAAAATACAGACCTATCTTCCTTTTTACCGGGGCACACCTACTATTGTACATTTTTAATGAATCCGGGAGGCAGCACCAAACCATATAGTGAGACGCAATTGTTGCAAAAAGTGATTACGGTATCGGATGAGGCACGCCTTCCTCGCAGCGACGGGAATTTTAGCTGGCAATTAACAGGAGAAAAGAATCCCTATACGCTTACCATAGAAGGGAACGGACGGATGCAGGGACTTACTGCAAACGGAGAACTTCGCTCATGGAATAAGCTCTTGCATGCTCTCGGAAGACAAGCGCATCTGGAATTAAAGGGGAATATTACAGCACTGGATCCCCATGCCTTAGATGGCGTCACTTACATTAAGAAGGGTTTAGTGTTGCCGGATTCTATTGTAGAAATAGGGGATTCTGTTTTTTATAAAAAATCGATAGGAGGCAATCTTGTCTTCCCGAAGAATTTAAAGAAAATAGGGAATTCCGCTTTTCGTAATCTTTTCTTACAAAGGGAGATTTATCCTTGCCGGATGGACTGGAAAGTATCGGGGAAAGTGCTTTCCGTGACTTGAAAGAAACGAATGCCATCACGATTCCCTCCTCCGTTACAGCTATCGGGACAGGCGCTTTCTATAAAGATCAGATGAGCTATAAGGGAAAGAATCGTATAGTAAATCACTCTTCCCTGAAACTTGGTACACGATATGTAAACCCGCTTTTTACGGATTACACAACCGATGATTCAGGAGAAGCACCGATTCCTTCTTATTCCGGAAGTGGCAATGGCGGCTCCGGTAGAGGCGGTATTTCCGGTGGCAGTGGCGGTTCCGGTGGTGGAAGCAGTTCAGGCGGTAGTGGCGGAACACCGATGGTTTTAGGGGCAGACCGCAATCTGCCGTCCAATGTAAACTGGCAAAGAGACGCAAAGGGCTGGTGGATTTTAAATCCGGATGGAAGCTACCCGAAATCACAGTGGTTATGGATTAATAATCGTTGGTACTATTTTAATCAAGAAGGCTATATGTTCACCGGTTGGCTTTTCTATAACAATGCCTGGTATTATTTTGAGGAAAATGAAGGCAGTGAACAGGGAAAGATGATCCTTGGTTGGAAAGAGATTCGTGGCTTCTGGTATTACTTCAGTGAAGAAGTCGGAGCGGAAAGTGGTAAGATGCGTACCGGTTGGCAGGAAGTGAAGAGTAAGTGGTACTACCTGAATCCGAAGTCCGGTGAGGAGAACGGAAAGATGCTTTTCAATACCAAGGTTGAGGGTTATCTCCTTGGCCCGGATGGTGCTTGGCAGACAGCGTAGGCATATTATGAAAATCCTTATTGCTATAGATTCCTTTAAAGGAAGCCTCTCCTCTAAAGAAGCGGGCGAGGCCATAAAAAGCGGTATTTTACGGGTAGTTCCTGATGCGGAGGTTGTGATTTCTCCTCTGGCAGACGGAGGGGAAGGCACCGTGGAAACGCTGGTGGAAGCTTTAGGGGGAAGCTTGGAAACAGTCCGGGTAAAAGGGCCGTTGTTTCAAGAGGTGGAAGCTCATTATGGTATTCTTTCAGACTCGCAATATTCCCCAAAGGATGGAAAGCTAGCCGTTATGGAAATGTCTCAAGCTTCCGGCATTACCTTACTCTCTCCGGCGGAAAGAAATCCACTGAAAACCAGTAGTTACGGCGTTGGGCAAATGATTTTAGATGCCTATTACAAGGGCTGTCGTCGCTTTTTAATCGGCATCGGCGGTTCCGCCACAAATGACGGTGGAATCGGAATGTTAAGCGCTTTAGGCTTTCGTTTTACGAAGGAAAATGGAGAAGAAATTCTCCCTATTGGAGAAGGACTGAAAGACTTGGCCGGGATAGAAAATGCTTCTGTACCGGAGGGTTTATTACAGTGCTCCTTTCAGATTGCCTGCGATGTGGAAAATCCTCTTTATGGGGAAAATGGATCCAGCCTTATCTTTGGCTTTCAAAAGGGCGGAAACAAGGAAATGCTTTCCCAAATGGATCTTTGGATGAAGCATTATAGTGAGCTTGTAAAAGAATATAACCCTGCTGCCAATCCGGAAGCTCCAGGCTCCGGAGCCGCCGGAGGGCTGGGATTTGCCTTTCGCAGTTTTCTTCAGGAGAACTAAAATCCGGTGTTTCCTTGGTTTTGGAAGAAACCAGGGCTTTCCGAGAAAAATGCAGGGAGCTGATTTAGTGATTACGGGAGAAGGAAGGCTGGACGAACAATCCTCCATGGGAAAAAGCACCAATCGGTGTGGCAAAGCTGGCCAAAGAACAGGGAATTCCGGTGATAGCCTTTGCAGGAGCCGTTACAGAAGGAGCAAAAGCCTGTAACCAAGTCGGAATCGACGCCTACTTCCCCATCCTAAGAGAAATCATTACTTTAGAAGACGCCATGAAAAAAGAAACTGCCAAGAAGAACTTGGCAGATACTGTCGGAACAGGTGATGCGGCTCTACCGCCTACAGCATAAAAAGTAATAGAAAAAAGAAGCTGAAAGAATCACAATAATTTTGATTCTTTCAGCCCCTTTTTTTATGCCTAAGCGATGCCTAGGCGCAGACGATGACATCCTGTTCTGAATCATCTTTTGGGGAGCTCTTTTCGGTTTAAAAAAGAGAACTGCGAACAGTGCAATACTTAGGCTAGCTTTTCAGCAGGATTGCTTTGGACTACGGGGTAATCTGAGCCCACGGGTTCTTAGCTTTTGTCTTATAAAAGCTTAGAACCCCTGTGAGGCGAGGTTAGCGGGAGCGTGCCCCGATTCCAAAGCTGTCCTGCGAAAAGCAGCTAGAATCTACTCTTCACAGTTCTCTATTTAAACTATTTCTTCTTCGGCATGGAATGTACCGCTTCTCCAAATACATCCTCCAAAGCCTCTCCCACTCCTTCATTATAGGTTGGGTGAGCTCTCATAGCCTTCAGCAGCTGCTCAACGGTAAAGCCGTTTGCCACAGCATTGCCAAACTCTCCAATCATATCGGTTGCTCTTGCGCACATCATTTGCACACCTACAACCGCATGGCTCTTGCTGTCGGACAGAATCTTGATAAATCCGCGCTCTTCCTTGGAAATCATGGATTTTCCGTTTCCGCTCATCATGAACTTACCCACATTGATTTCTAAGTCCTGCTCCTTGGCGATAGCTTCCGTAATTCCAACGGAGGCGATTTCCGGTGAGGTATAAACGCAACCGGGCACCACATTTAAGTCAATGCTTCTCTTGTGTCCCGCCAGCTCCTCCAGGAGGCAAATGCCCTGTGCGGAAGCAAGGTGTGCCAGCTGTAAGCCCTTAATCAGGTCTCCGATGGCATAAACCCCGTCCATGGAGGTCTTGAAGTGCTCGTCTACCACTACTCGGCCTCTCTCCATTTCCAGTTCAACCCCTTCCCCGAAGAGTCCCTGGGTATTGGGCACACGGCCTACTGCACAAAGCACATACTGAGATGTTACTTTTACCGGCTCATCCTTCTCGGTATAGAAGCAGGAAACGCCCTCTGCTTCCTTTTCCACCTTCTCTACCTTAACGGAGGTATGGATATCGATGCCTCTCTTCTTTAAAATCAGCTTCAAATTCTGAGAAATATCCTTATCCATGTTGGCCAGAATACTGGGCAGAGCCTCCAGAATGGTAACCTTGGTGCCTAAGGCGGCGAAAATGGAAGCAAACTCCACACCGATGACTCCTCCGCCAATGATGCTTAAGCTCTTGGGTACTTCCTGCAACTGGAAGAGCTCATCACTGGTTAATACGCCTTCACTATCCAGTCCCGGAATCGGTACTAAGGCCGGCTTGGAGCCTACAGCCAAAAATCACATGCTTCGCCTGATAATTTCCGGCTCCTTCTCCACCGCTTACGGTAACGGAACCATCCTTTTCCAGCGTTCCCAAGCCCTTCAAATAATCAATGCCGTTGGACTTAAAGAGCTGCTCTACTCCCCCTACCAGCTTATCGATAATGTCCTGCTTATATTCCAAAATCTTGCCGTAGTCATAGGAAATATTCTCGGCAAAGATGCCGTACTCCTTTGCATTTTGCATCTCTCTGTAAAAGCTCAGTGGCATGAACCATGGCCTTTGTAGGAATACAGCCTCTGTTTAAGCAGGTTCCTCCCACTCTGTCCTTCTCTACCACAGCTGTCTTAAAGCCTAGCTTTGCAGACTTTAATGCCGCTACATATCCGCCGGGACCGGCTCCTATGATAATCACATCATAACTCATAATTGTTACTCCCCTAATATTTGCTGTCTCACAAGGTTTCCAGAGCAATACCGACTTAGTATACTGACACTCTCCGCCTTAATTTCTCTCTTCCCTTAGCACCCATTTATCTTTCTTAGCAAGAAGAGCTGTTACATAAAGAATCCTTCAAAGAAGAACCGGAGCTTTTGCTTGTTTCGATAAAGCTATGCTTTTTCAAACAAAACTCTTGTTCACTCTCTCTTTTATCCTTATATAACAGCTCTCTAATCATCTACTTTATTTTACTTTCTTTCGAAATGATGTATCGACTTTTTTTGCCTTTACTTTCTTTCATAGTGAAATATCAGCTTTTTTTCGCCTTTATCTCCACTCGTAGTAAAGTATCGGCTTTTTTGCCTTTACTTCCACTCATAACGAAGTACCGGCTCTCTTGCTGCCTTTACTTCATCCAATCTTCCTACCGGAGTAGTTACAGGAGCATCATGAAGCGCCTGTGGATTGGTCTGAGCTTCCTCATAAAGCTTTCTGAAAACAGCTACAGCATCATCCAAAGTTTCCTTGGACTCTGTCTCTGTAGGCTCAATCATCAAAGCTTCATGAACGATAAGCGGGAAGTACATTGTGGGCGGATGCATTCCGTTATCCAACAGAGCTTTGGCAATGTCCATTGCAGAAACCCCTGTCTTTTGCTTAAGATCCTCTAAGCTCATAACGAACTCATGCATACAAATCTGATTATAAGCCATGGTATAGAGATCCTTCAGCTTATTCATCATGTAGTTGGCATTCAGCACCGCATTCTTACTAGCCTGTGGAATTCCTTCTTTTCCTAAGGTCTTGATATAGGTTAATGCCCTAACCACTACCAGGAAGTTTCCGTAGAAGGCCTTCATGTCTCCGATAGACTTTGGAGCCTTCACAAACTTCTTCACTGCATCTCCGTCAACCAGATATCCGGGCATGAAATCAGCAAGAAGCTTCTTACATCCAACAACTCCACTTCCGGGGACCTCCGCCGCCGTGAGGTGTGGAGAAAGGTCTTATGAAGATTCAAGTGAATAACGTCAAAGCCCATGTCTCCGGGACGAACAACACCCATAATGGCGTTTAAGTTGGCGCCGTCATAATAGTTTAATCCGCCGCAATCATGGATTAACTTGGTAATCTCTAAGATATTTTCATCGAAAATACCTACAGTATTGGGGTTGGTCAGCATCAAGCCGGCAACATCATCCCCTAAAACCGCCTTGAACTTCTCCATATCTACACAGCCATGTTCATTGGAAGGAATGGTTACTACCTTGTAGCCTGCCATGGTAGCGGTTGCGGGATTGGTTCCGTGAGCTGCATCCGGGATGATAATCTTGTTTCTGTTAAAATCCCCTCTGCTCTCATGGTAAGCCTTAATCAGCATGATTCCGGTGAACTCACCGTGAGCACCTGCTGCAGGCTGAACCGTTAAACGATCCATACCGGTTACTTCACAAAGAAGGGTTTCAATCTCCTGGATTACGGAAAGGCAACCCTGTACGGTATGCTCCGGCTGCAAGGGATGAATCTCTGCAAAACCGGGTAAAGCCGCCATATCATCATTAATCTTCGGATTGTACTTCATGGTGCAGGAACCCAAAGGATAGAAGCCGTCATTTACACCTCTGCACTTCTTAGCAAGCTCTGTGTAATGTCTGCTGATTTCTGTCTCTGACAGCTCCGGCAAATGTAATTCAGCCTTTCTTTGATCCTTTGCAGGAACATCTACCACTTCCACATCACAGGGAGGGAACAAACTGCAATGTCTGCCGGATTTGCTTTTCTCGAAAATAAGCATTACTTCACCTCCTTTAAGATTTCTACTACACGGTCCATAGAAGCCTTATCATTAACTTCCGTACAGCACCAGAGAATTCTCTTATCATCCAGAGGATATCCGCCAAGGATGCCTTCCTTCTCTAAAGCCTCTAATGCCTTTGCGGAAGAAAGGTCAGACTCTGTTACGAATTCATTGAAGAAATCCGCCTTATACTGTGGCTTAAAACCGATCTTTTCTAATTCCTTGGCCAAATAATGAGCCTTGGAGGTAGAAAGACTTGCCGCTTCCTTTAAGCCTTCCTTACCTACTGCTGCAAGGTAAACGCCAACAGCTAAAGCACAAAGTGCCTGGTTGGAACATACGTTACTGGAAGCCTTTCTCTACGGATATGCTGCTCTCTGGCCTGCAGAGTCAATACATAACCGGTTCTTCCCTGATGATCCTCTGTAGCTCCTACGATTCTTCCGGGAAGATTTCTCTTCATCGCATCGGTGGATGCCATGAATCCAAGGTAAGGTCCTCCGAAAGCAATGGGAAGTCCTAAAGGCTGTCCGTCACCAACCGCAACATCCGCTCCATACTCCCTGGGAGTCTTAAGAATACCAAGAGAAATGGGATTTACGCTCATAGCAAACTTTGCCCCTGCCTCATGGGCAATCTCTCCAATCTTCTCTGCATCTTCCAGATTGCCGTAGAAATTCGGATGCTGGATGAAAACTACAGCAGATTCCGCATCTGCCTTAGCCTTCAAAGCCTCCACGTCTGTCACACCGTCCTTCTCCGGAATAATCTCTACCTGCATACCATTACCATGGCAATAAGTCTTGATGGTTGAAATCGTGTCCGGATGCATCAGGCGGAAATCAAAGCCTTGCTTCTCTTTCTCTCTCTGCACATTGCTACTGCCTCAGCCGCAGCCTCAGCACCGTCATAAACGGAGGCATTGGATACGTCCATGCCGGTCAAGTCGCAGATCATGGTCTGATATTCAAAAAAATAGATTGTAAAAATACCTTGGCTGGTCTCTGCCTGATACGGGGTATATGCCGTCAAAAAAATTCTCTTTACCAATCACGCTCTTTACAATAGAGGGAATAAAATGACGGTATGCTCCGGCACCTCTGAAGATCACCAGGGAACACTACGTTTTTTTGTTCGCCAGGGCGGACATATCTCTACGTACTTCCAGCTCGGACAAACCGGCAGGAATAGAAAGCTCGCCTTTTAATTTTACTTCCTGTGGAATATCTCTAAACAGATCATCAAAGGAAGAAAAATCCACTTTCCAGAAGCATCGCCTTCTGCTCCGCCTCTGTATTGGGAATGTATTTTCCCATAATCCACCACCTTTCTTTCGGTTAGGGTCTTCCTTAAGAAGATAGGGGAGATCTTCCCATTCTATCCCCTTAAGGAAGGATTCGCATTCTGTCTCTATTACAGAGTCTTTAAGAACTCCTCATATTCTTCTGCGGAAAGAAGCTCTTCCTTATCGGTAACATCCTTTACCTTTACGAACCAAGCCTCATAAGGGAGAGCTGTTGATACTTTCAGGAGCATCCAAAAACAGCCTCATTGATTGCACTAACCACACCGGTTAATGGAGATATTACGTCGGAAACAGCCTTTACGGACTCAACATCGGAGAAAGACTCTCCCTTTGTTACACTGTCGCCCTCTTCCGGAAGATTTACGAAAACCAAATCTCCTAATTCGCTCTGTGCATAGTCGCTAATTCCTACTACGTACTCTCCGCCTTCTTCCTTAACCCACTCGTGATCCTTGGTATACAATAATCCCTTTTGAACTGCCATCTTTTTTTCCTCCTTAAAATAAGTAGTGTTGATTAAACCGTTTTCTTTATAAAATAGATCTTCCCGGAAGAAAATCTGATTTTAAAAATTTGTCTTTCTTCGAGTATTGCGCCTAAATCCTGCAATCTCTTTCTTGAAAAATGTTTTGCTTTTATTTCTCTCTCTTGTAGAAAGGAAGCGCTACCACTTCTACATCCACCTTACGTCCCCGAACGTCTACCTGAAGCTGAGTGCCAACCTCTGCATGCTTGGGATCGATTAATGCCATTCCTACCGGATAGTTTAAGAATGGGCAGTGAGTTCCGGATGTGGTGTGACCGATAACCTGGTCTCCTGCCAAAACGTCCTGATGTTCACGGATAACGCCTCTACCGGTAACCTTCAGGCCGACTCTCTTAATCTTCGGCTCTCCCTTGGCTTCAATAGCAGCCTTTCCGATAAAATCAGGTTTGTCCATCTTTACCGCAAACTTTAATCCGGTCTCAAGGGGAGTGATTTCATCGTCCATCTCATGACCGTAAAGAGGCATAGCTGCTTCCATACGAAGGGTATCTCTGGCACCAAGTCCGCAGGGAATCAATCCCTCTTCTTTTCCTGCTGCCAAAAGCTTATCCCACATTTCCTCCGCCTTGCTGCTGTCCAGATACAGCTCTACACCGTCTTCTCCGGTATAACCGGTCTTGGAAACAATACAGGGAATGCCGTCAACCGTAGCATTGAATACGGCATGGTAGTATTTCTGAGGAATATTATCTTCGGAGGTCAGCTTTCTGATGATATCCATAGCCTTAGGGCCTTGAAGGGCAATCTGGGCATAATCATCGGAAACATTGGTGAATTCCACATCCCCGAACTTATGCTGTACCATCCAGTTAAAGTCCTTCTCACGGTTGGCAGCGTTTACAACGATGAAGTAGTCGTTCTCTCCTTTCTTGTAAACGATTAAATCGTCTACCACACCGCCGTTTTCATTACACATCAGGCTGTATCTTGCCTGTCCGTCCACCATGTTCTCAAAGTTATTGGTTAAAATCTTCTGAAGATTTGCCAATGCATCCTTTCCTTTGCAAAGTACTTCACCCATGTGGGACACGTCGAAAAGTCCGGCTTCGGTTCGAACAGCCATATGCTCCTTGATTACTCCACTCTGCTCATACTGAACAGGGAGAAGAAATCCGGCGAAAGGAACAATCTTTCCACCTGCCTTCACATGCGCTTCATACAACGGTGTCTTTAATTCCATAAACTGCCTCCTTTTATTTTTATGGTGATTTTATCATCATGCTTTTTCCCCCATCGCCTGACCCCTAACATCAGAACATCCGGGCAAAAAAAGTAATTACTCTATCTTTTATTATAAAAAAATTTTTTTCTTTTTCAATGCATAAAAAAATAAAAAAATATATGGGTTTTCTCCGGCTATCCGGCCTGTCTTTTCTCTCAAAACCCTTTAGGCCAGCATATCCGCAATCTCAGACACGGAAATTCGATAAATCTTTCCCTCCAAGCCTCTTTCCCTAAGACCCTTTAAAAGGGAATCCCGGTCAAAAGCCAGTCCTACAAAGGCTTTACTGATTTCCTCAGGATCCAGGGTACTGAAAAGATCTCCGCTAATAGAAGCTCCCTGTATTTTGCCCTTTTGAATCTCTAAGGAAAAATGCATCTTCCCTCCCGGAAAGCGTCCAATCTTTTCCATGTTGAACTTCGGATTTTTTCCGTACAGACTGTCCCAGTTTTGAAAAATGAGTCTTGGCCAGTTCCTTAACTCTCAGAATTTCTTCCTTGAAAAGCTCCAGGCGATTGGCTTTATTCTCTTCTCCCAAAATGGCGGAAACCATCAGTTCCTTAAAGTCCTCCGGGGAAATCTTCTCCTGCAAATGCTCGGAAATGTTACAAACTCTTTCCCGCACCGACTGGATACTTTTGGAAATAATCTTGTACTCATCCACCCTGGTGGAATTCACCATCTTCTCGATATCCGTGGAAAAAAAGCAGAGATCCGTGGTGGACAATGCTTTCCCCAGATGATACTGGGCATTTGCCGGAAAACTTTCGTCCCCTCAATACAGAGGTCATTTCTTCCGTTAAATTCTGCTTTCACGGAAAGCTTTGCCAAGGCATCCAGTACCGGGCTTAGGTATTTTTTAAACTCTATCCCCTCTTCCTTATAGCGGTCGATAAAGGTAAACTGCCAGCCTCCCAAATCCGTGTAAATGGTGCCTCCCCCGCTCATCCGCCGTACCAGATTCATCTTCTGCTCTCTGGCATAGGGGAGATTCACTTCCTCCGCCAGGTTTTGGTATTTGCCCAGCATCAGGGTAGGGGTGGTTCTCCAGAAAAGAAAAACCGTATCTTCCAACTTCTTTTCTTCGGCTAAGTAATATTCCAGACCGAAGTTCTCATAAACGTCCGTGGACTCTAAATCAATATAAACCATGCACGTCCTCCAAAGCTTCCCAAGCTCTGTAGGAGCTTCTGGCTAAGGGTGCGGAGGCTACGTGGTGAAAGCCCTTTAAAAGAGCATTCTTCTTATAGCGAGCGAAGTCCTCCGGTGTGGCATATCTGGCCAAGGGGTAATGCTCCTTGGTGGGTTGCAGATATTGTCCGATGGTTAAGATATCACAGCCGGTTTCCAGCACATCATCCATCAGCCTGTCAATCTGCTCTTCCGTCTCTCCAAGCCCTACCATGAATCCTGTCTTTACCCGGATATCCGGAGAATGTTGCTTGCAGTAACGGAGCACTCCTAAGGACCTTTCATAAGCCGCCTGGGGACGAACCGCCTTCTGTAATTCCTTTACCGTCTCCACATTGTGATTCAGTACCTCCGGCTTAGCCTCCAGAACAATGTCTAAAGACTCTGTCCTTCCCTTCATATCCGAAATCAGAGTTTCAATGGTGGTACCTGGACAAAGCTCCCGAATCGCCCGAATGGTCTTGGCAAACTGCAAGGCGCCTCCATCCTCCAAGTCATCTCTGGTGGAACAGGTCAAAACCACATGCTTCAGATGTAGCTGCTTTGCCGCCTTGGCCACATTCATAGGCTCTTCTTCGTCCACTGCCTCCGGTCTTCCGCAGCTTACATTGCAAAAGCGACAATTTCTGGTGCAAACGCTTCCCAAAATCATAAAGGTTGCCGTGTGCTTCCGATAACACTCTCCCATATTGGGACAGTTGGCTTCCTTACAAACGGTATTCAAACGAAGATCCTTCATCAGCGCCGCCACCTCTTCGGTAGCCTCCTGATTGTATCGAACCTTCAGCCAGTCCGGCTTCTTCCCTAAAGAAGGAGGGGCAGCCTGTAAATCCTCCGCTTTCTCCAATGTCTTCTCCATATCTTGCTCCCTATCTCACTCCCTATCCTGTCCTTAGCTGTTTTTTTCAATCACTGCCTTCAGAACGTCTTTTTCATCCATCCTTAGCACTAGCTTCTATAATCATTGCTTTTGAAGGCCTCTATAATCATTACTTTTGGCGGTCTCTATACTCCTCGCCTTAAGCTGTCTCTTCAATCAGAGCGACCTTCTCCAATACCCCTACCGTATCTCCTTCTTCACAGCACTGCTCTACCAGGGTGCCCTCAAAGCCGGATTCCACTTGGGTAACCACCTTGTCGGTTTCAATCTCAAAAATCGGTTCCCCCTTCTTTACCGGGTCTCCCACTTCCTTCAACCAGGCACAAACCACTGCCTCCTGCATCTCCGGTCTTAACTTCGGAATCACAATTTCTTTCTTCATCTTCTACTCCTTCTATAATGCAAGTCCTATTAAGACTTCTCTGACTTCCTTACTATCCTGTGGCTTAAGCCTTTCCGCCAAATCGGAAAACTTTTCTTCAAAAAGCTCTAAAGAAAATGGCTGTCCTTGGAAAAGTGCTCTGACTTCCTCTTCCGAAAAATAAGGGGATTGGATTGTAAAATCTTCAATTCTTCCCTTCCGAGCCTGATAACTGATTCGTATTTTTTCTCCTTGGAAAATGCCTTCCTTCTCAAAAGAGAAATGAGGGGTTTTTCCAAAGGTCCATTCCCAGGAATGGTATTTTTCCCAGCAAATCCTCTCTACCTCCGCCTTTTTCCGCCTCCGTAAGCGCTAATGCTTCCGGCTTAGCTCCCATGGCCTCCCTTAATGCTTCCATAAAGCTTTCTATGGGAGGAAGTTCCGTAAAGGGATAGCCTTCCTTTCCCAATCCTTCCCAGGATTCACTGATATTACAAACCTTGCAAATCGCTGAGGGAGAAGCCTTCGACTGAATGTGAACACTTTTATTCTTGGTGGTAATCTCATCCAAAAGACTTAAGTCCGATGCATATAGCAGGGTACCATGGTGTAAAACCCGTTCTCCGGTGACCTTTTGGGCACTGCCGGAAATCTTCTTTCCTCCTATGGCGATATCGGAGCATCTGTTCTTCTCCGCCATAATCCCAAGCCCTCGTAAAGCCGTAATCACCGGAAGGAGAAAAATCGTCATACTCTAAAAATCTTGTTTCTTTTCTTCATGAGGCTGTAATTCACATTGCCCAAGTCATGATACACCGTACCTCCGCCGCTGCTTCTTCGAACAACCGGAATCCCTCTTTCCTTTAACCGACGCAAGCTTACTTCCTGGCTGATGTTTTGATAACAGCCTACGATAACTGCCGGAGTATTCCGCCAAAGAAGAAAAATATCCTGCTCCGTTCTATTCTGAAAAAGATATTCTTCCAAGGCCTGATTATAGAAGGGGTCCAAGGAGGGATTTATAATTCCAATCATAGGCTCAGCTCTTTCTATTCCGAAAATTCTTTCTATTTTTTCGGAAAAACAGTGAGATTTTTCCTCTACAATGTTCATTATAATCATTATTTATAAAATGTCGATATAATAACGCTAAAAATTTATAAATAATAACAGTATTTAAGAGGAAAAAAATTGTCTATTTTGACTAGATTTTTCCTCTTAAATACTGTTGTATACTTTTATTTTTGTTTTAATTATTAACAAATTCGGCTTTTTTTACAAAAGAAAGCAGAGCTTCTCTATCATTTTCCGAAGGATTCTGCATCACATAATCCAAAGCCTGATGCAAAAGTTCTCCCATAGCCGGCCCGGCTTTCACGCCTATAGAAAGTAAGTCCTTGCCCTTGATTGCCAAATCGGAAAGGGTATAGCAATCCCCCTCCTGCTGAATCTTTTGAAGCCATGAAAAGGCGAAGCTTCACCTGCTCCGACATAGCCTTCCCCAGGGTATTGGAAACATTTTCCAAAAGGAGCGCCTTGGTCTCATAAAAGTCCTGAACCAGTTCAAGTCCATACCGAGAAAGCCGTTTCCGAAGGGCATAGGGAGAATCCGCCTCTTCCAAAGAAAAGAGCTCCACAAAGGCGGAAGCCTGATCAATACATTCTGATCCAGTTTCAGCTCTTCTAAAATTTCCTTGGCATATTCCGGCAGGTGCCTTAGCAGAAGGCCCAAGCGCAGATACTTCTTAGCTTTGGCATTTCCTAAAAGAGAAGGAATTCCCCGCTTCTCGATTTCCGAAAAATGCTGTGTCACAAAATCGGAAAGGCCGGTAGAAAATAGCATCTTCACCCGCTCCGGATGACGGCTACATAAAAGCTTCACCAGCTCCACCGCAATCCGCTCCTTGGAAACCTTTCCGAGGTTTTCCCGAAGAGCCAGCATGGCCTGAAGGCAGTCCGCTTCTATCTGAAAATCCAGCTGGGCGGAAAAACGAATTCCCCGCATCATACGAAGGGCATCCTCCGTAAAACGTTCCTCTGCCCTGCCCACGGTGCGAATCCTTTTATTTTCCAGGTCTTCCTGTCCATGGTAACAGTCAATAATGCCCCGATCCATGTGGTAGGCCATGGCATTGATGGTAAAATCCCTTCTGGCCAGATCCTCTTCCAGACTTCCGGTAAAGGACACTGCCTTAGGGTGCCGTCCCATCCTCGTAAATGCCGTCTACCCGGTAGGTGGTTACCTCAAAGGCTCTGTCTCCCTCTCCGGCTTCCCTGGACTTAGCAGAACCGTCACGGTGCCATGCTCGATTCCCGTATCAATGGTACGCAAAAAAAGGGATTTTACGACCTCCGGCTTAGCAGAAGTCGTAATATCCCAATCTTCAGGTTCTCGTCCCAAAAGGGCGTCCCGAACACATCCTCCGACAGCATAGGCTTCGTACCCTGCCTGCTCAATCTGCCGAATAATGTGTTCTACTCCTTTGGGAACGGTGATTTGTATTGCTTTCGGATCTTTCATCCATTTTCCTTTTTTAACATGTTTCTTTTCGTAAAGCTTGTGCACAAGGAAATTTCCGTAAGACCTATTCCCTGCGCTGTTTCTTAGTAAGCTCTTCCCCAGTAAACCATCTTTGTAGCAGGCTTTCCGCATACTACGCAGGTATCGGCAATCTTTTTCCTGCTTTGCAGGGAATGCAACGGGAGGTAATACCGGAATACTCCTTAAGCTTCTCCTCACACTCTCTGCAACCGCACCACATGGCGCGAACAAATCCGGGCTTCTTATCCAAGGAGGCTACCAATTCATCCAAGCTCTTGGCATCGGTGGTTCTTTCCTTCTGGAAAGTTAAAGCTCTATTATACATATCCTTCTGAATCTGCTCCAAAAAGCTTCTTGCTTTCTTCCACAAGATTCTCAAAAGATACTACCAGCTTCTCTCTGGTGTCTCTTCTTACCAGTACTACCTGTCCCGCTTCGATATCCTTTGGTCCGATTTCCAGACGAAGAGGAATTCCTCTTACTTCACTGTCCGCAAACTTAAATCCGGGAGTCTTGTCGGAATCATCCACCTTCACCCGAAGTCCTGCATCCTTCAAGGTGTTCATCAAATCAAAGGCCTTGTCCAGTACCCCTTCCTTATTCTGCTGAATAGGAATGATATTTACCTGTACAGGAGCAATACGAGGAGGAAGAACCAATCCGGAATCATCCCCGTGAACCATGATTAAAGGCACCGATGGTTCTTGTGGTGATACCCCAGGAGGTCTGGTGTACCGGCTCAACGGTATTGTTCTTGCTTAAATACTGCACCTGGAATGCCTTGGCAAAGCCGTCTCCGAAGTTGTGAGAGGTTGCACACTGTAAGGCCTGTCCGTCATGCATCAAAGCCTCTACCGTATAGGTAGCAATCGCACCGGCAAACTTCTCCTTATCGGTCTTACGACCCTTTACTACAGGAATCGCCAGTTCATTTTCCAAAACATCCGCATAGATGTCCAGCATTAAAAGGGTTCTCTCTTCCGCTTCCTCTGCTGTAGCGTGAACGGTATGTCCCTCCTGCCATAAGAACTCTCTGGTTCTTAAGAAAGGTCTGGTGGTCTTCTCCCAACGAACTACGGAGCACCACTGGTTCAGAAGCTGAGGAAGATCACGATAGGACTTTACCACCTTGGAATAGTAGTCACAGAAAAGCACCTCGGAGGTAGGACGAACACAAAGTCTTTCCTCCAGTCTCTTGGAACCGCCGGAGGTAACCCATGCTACTTCCGGGGCAAAGCCTTCCACATGCTCACTCTCTTTTTCTAATAAGGACTGGGGGATTAACAGCGGCATAGAACAGTTTTGTACACCTGTAGCTTTAAAACGGGAATCCAGAGCCGCCATAATATTCTCCCAGATAGCATAGCCTGCAGGTCGAATAACCATGAAGCCCTTTACAGAAGAATAATCTGTAAGCTCCGCTTTCTTTACTACGTCCGTATACCACTGCGCAAAGTCTTCCTCTACGGGAAGTAATTTGCTCTACTAATTCTTGTCTGCCATAACTGTTTCCCCTTTTTGGATATTGTTAAAAAAACTATCCTTTGATTTTTACATGATGAATTTTTGGATTTGCAATCTTTATTCCCTATAAAATATTTTATCTATAGAAGATGAAAATAGAGGTACGCTCTCGCCGACCTCACTCCACGTCGTGAAGGACTGTATTCCTTTTAATGGAGCGCTTTAATGCAGTATAGGTCTGTAATTGGGGCACGCTCCCGCTAACCTCGCCTTCGTAACAGTACTAACTTCAAGCTTCGCTTTGCTTGCTTTCAGTAAGTACTGACGGGCTCAGATTGCCCCTTTTACAGACCCATACTGCAATTCGCTTCAAATATTGATTTTTACAGTCCTTCACTTCGCCGGTTTTCTATAAGTTCTGTCGAAATCAAATTGCCTCATTTTCAGACCCTATATTGCCTAAATTACTTCAAAATAAATCCATACTTTACAGGATCTTCTTCATCAATCACAAAGTGGTTGAAGCCGGTAATCCATGCGGAACCGGTAATCTGAGGAATAACCGCATCGTAATCTCCCACCTTGGTGGTTCCTACGATTTCTCCCTCGAAGATAGTGCCCAGGATGGACTCATAGAAGAACTTATCTCCCTGCTTTAACTCACCCTTTGCGAAAAGAGTAGCTAGCTTTGCACTGGTTCCTGTTCCACAAGGAGAACGGTCTACCTGTCCCTGTCCGAATACTACGCAGTTCTTTAAGGTCGCGCCCTTGGTCTCTGTTGTAGACCACCATTCTACTAAGTCTACGGTATGGATATGGGAAAGCAATGGATGCTGTACAGGAATCTCCTTGTTGATGATGTCTCTTAGCTGGATTCCCAAAGCGTTCAGCTTATCTGCATTTTCCGGCTTAATCTCTACACCGATCTGGTCTACTTTCACGATAGCGAAGAAGGATCCGCCGAAGGAAATATCAAACTTAATCTTGCCGTAACCCGGAAGCTCTACCTCCTGATCTCTCTTGTATAAGAAAGCGGGAACATTCTGGAAGCTTACCTTCTTAGCCTTGCCGTCCACAACGGTAACTTCACCGTGGATAATTCCTGCAGGAGCCTCCTGTACAATCTTGGTAATCGGCTCTGTTACAGGAACGATACCGGTCTCTACTGCAACGGTCATAGCACCGATGGTTCCATGTCCGCACATGTTCAGGTATCCGCCGCCATCCATAAAGATAATACCGTAATCGGCCTCATCCACTGTAGGCTGTGTCAAAATGGACCCGAACATATCGTTATGTCCTCTCGGTTCCAACATAATAGCGGTACGAAGATAATCCATATTGTCCTCAAGCCACTGCTTCTTCTCAGGCATAGTCTTTCCGGGGATTTTAGGGACTCCACCTACTACGATTCTGGTAGCCTCACCGGCTGTGTGGGAATCAACTGCGTGAATACTCTTGCTGAATTTCATGATGCTTACCTCCATGGTTTATTTTTTTATAAAGGAAAAAGTCGCCCCATAAGACGACTTTTCCGATTCTGAACAAGTAATGGTTCAATCCTGCGTCATCTTCTGTGTTCTTTATGCCGCCTGCTTCTTTTCCTTGCTTAAGGAATAGAACATGGTTGCTGCGGTGTAGAACATAACGCAGATAACGATAATCTTTAAAATGTGAGAGGGTAATCCTAATGCTACTCTGGTTGCTACAAATACACCCAAAGAGCCGAAAATGGTTCCCCACAAAGCTACCTTTCTATTGTAGCTGCCTTCCTTTACGAAACGAACGGAAGCAACCGGCATAAGGTATGCGCAGGATCCCATCATGATGGGGAAGGCAACCTTCGGGTCCATGCCCAATACGCAAACCAGGGCAAGACAGGGTGCATATAAGCCAACTCCGGCAGTCATAACTGCGCCTAAGAAGAAGTTAATTACGATAGCAACAATAAGCTTTATTCCGCTGAGTCCGATGGCGGTTCCTTCTACGGGGATAACATTCGCCACCTGTAAAATGATGACGAAACCGATTACTACCATGGCAACACCCATAACCAGCTGAATCATCTGCTTGGAAAGCTTGGAAATAATTCCTGCACCAATCCATGCACCGACCATAGCCGCAAGCAGCATAGTAACCAGTGTGATAGGCTCTACTTCCACTCCCTGAATAAAGAGGAAGGCCTCCATAACGACAGGAATAGTACAAGCTACATTCAAGGTTCCGGGAATCAGCTTGTCATCCACCTGCTTTAAGCCCTTGTAAAGGGAAGCGCCCGGAGCGAAGGATCCGATACCGAATACGTCGAAGAAGTTAATTCCAAAACCGATAGCACTGCTAACCGCGGTATTGCTTTCCTTCTCCATGCTATCCTTATGCGCCAGTAAATCCTTTACAAATGCGACTAAAAAAATAAGCGCTAAAATGCCCAGTATCACGAGCAAGCCTACAGTAACCATTTGTTGAGCATTCATATCTTTCTCTCCCCCTTGCAAAATCTTTCACAAAAGAGACTCCTGCCGTTCTCATTCATTGTGAAATAATTCCCAATTGTTCTGTTCCCTCATTTTTAAGACGAAAATGTTACTTCGTCAATTCCTATTGAGAAGCGGTATAAGCAAAAAAATTTTTTTAAAAAAACTTTTTATAATTTTTTTATAAAAAAATTTTTATTCTTAACGAGTATCGCACGCGTAGTGTGCGATATCTCGTTTGTTCTTATCTTCGATAAGCCCGTTTCACATAGTCCAATCTGGCGCTGAGATTCTCCAGCATGGCATCCAGCACAGTTAAAGCCGTCATGGCTTCCACCACCACATTGGCCCGCTCTACCACCGTAGGATCGTGACGTCCCTTGATGGCGATGGTAATTTCTTCTCCCGCTTCATTTACCGTTTGCTGGGGCTTGGAAATGGAAGGTGTGGGCTTAAAGCCGGCTCTGATGCGAATGGTGCTTCCGTCACTCATTCCCCCCAGAATGCCGCCGCTATGGTTGCTGCCCTTTTTCAATTTTCCCTCGAAGGAAGTAGTTCCTTCTAGCAAGAAATGAGGACAACTATCCTTCCCTGCCGCATCCCGCTCTTTCTCTGACTCGTAGACTTTTTGCTCTTTTCGAACTGCACGTCTTTCTCTTCCAGAAAGAAAAATGCATCATTGTTCTCGGAGCCAAGGCTCTTGGACACTTCGATGCCGTCTCCGATTTCCACCGACTTTACCGCACCGATGGACATCACGGCCTTTGCCAGGGAGGCATCCAGCTTATCAAAAACCGGTTCCCCGATGCCGGCAGGAAGTCCTTCCACCAGACATTCCACCACTCCTCCGGCAGAATCCCCCTGCTCCCTTAAGGAGAGAATCTTCTGTTCCGCCAAAAGCTCCGCCTTCTGCCGATCTTCTGTCAGGGAAATGCCGGCAAGCTCGATGACCTTGGCCCGGACGGAAACCCCCAGCTCTAATAGCATTTTCTTGGCAATGGCTCCCGCCGCCACTCTGGCAATGGTTTCCCTTCCGGAGGAACGACCTCCCCACCGATAATCCCGAAAACCGTATTTGGCAAAAAAGCCGTAATCCGCATGGCCCGGGCGAAAGGCATGGGCAATTTCTCCCGTAATCCTTGGAGCGCTGATCCTCGTTCCACACGACCATGGCAATAGGAGTACCGGTGGTTTTTCCCTCAAAAATACCGGAAAGAATCTCTACCTTGTCCCCTTCCTTCCTCTGAGTCATCTTCAGATTCTTCCCCGGACGGCGCCGTTCCAGCATTTCCTGAATATCCTCTTCTGACAGGGAAAGCCCTGCAGGGCAGCCGTCTATAACCACCCCCAGGGCCTTACCGTGGGATTCACCAAAGGTACTGATATGAAATATTTTTTTCCAAACTGACTTCCCGCCATTCCTTACCCCCGACACTCTACCATACAGATGCTGTTTGGTTCATCCACTTCCAGCTCTCTTGCACACATGGTTAAAAGTCCCTGCTCATAATCAATGTTGAAAAAGGTAATGGTACCGCTTTCATTGTTGGCTACCGCAAGGTGCTTTTCATCCGGGAAAATGCAGAAATCCTTAGGATATTCACCGGCAATAGGAAGGCTTCCCTTCATGGTTAAAAGCCCTGTCGCTTTATCTCTGTCATAGATGGTGATGGTATTAATTCCCGCATTGGACACAAAAAGATGAGAAGCATCCGGATCCGGAGAAAAACGCATCTGGCAAGCGGCAATTAAGGGGTTGTTTTCCTTATCGTTATGGGTGGAAATGGTCTGCAGCTTCTCCAGCTTCACCTCCGAGTCCTTCTCTCCCTCGGAAAAATGATACACATCCACCACATTTTTTAATTCATACAAAAGATAGAGGTAATTCCTGTCCGGGCAGAAACGAAAATGTCTTGGGCCGGATTGCAGTTCGCATCGCAAAGTATCTACCTGTCGCATCTTCCGGTCCGCCTTGTCGAAACGGAAAATCTTTACCTGATCAATTCCTAAATCCGCCACCAGAAATAAACTTTCTGGTCATCGGTCATACGGGAGCAGGAAACATGGGGGCGGAAGGTACGCTCCGCCACGGAACCGATGCCCTGGTCATAAACGCCGTCTACGATAGGGACCTACAGAACCGTCCGCTTCCAAAGAAAGCAGGGTGGACTTTCCGTCATGATAGCCGGACACCATCAGGGTACTCCCCCTTCTTGTCAACGGCAAGGTGGCAGCCGCGCATTCCGCGGATATTTCTGGTATTTAACTTACTCAGGTTTCCGTTATCCAGAATACGGAAGGAAACAATTCCCTCATCCGCAATGGAATAAAGGGTTCTTTTTATCGGGAGAAACCGCCACGTAGGGAGGGTTGTTCACTTCCACCTCTGTTCTTTTTCAAATCTTCCCTTTTTCCATATCCACATCACAGATGGTTATGCCCTTGGCAGTGCCGGTGTATGAATAAGAACCGATATATGCTACATATTTTGAGCGCATTTTTCTTCCCCCTTTTACCTTTTTGCTACACGCAAGCGACTTTTTTGCTACACGCAGCCGACTTTCCTGCTACACGCTGACTTTCTTTCCTTATACCGACAGCTTTCTCTGTCACCCGGCCGCTTTCTTTCTGCAAAGAATTCCGCCGTTTCTAAACGTCCCCTATTTTTAGCAAAAAAATTTTTCGGAATAAAAAGCTTTTCTAAAATTTCTAAGAATAGAAAAATCCCCTCCCTATGGACTTTCTCCATAAAGAGGGGTTCTGTCAAATCTTTTTTCAAATAGGGTTTGGATACTTTGATCTTTTTCAAATAGGGTTTAGGAAACCTTGATCTTCTTCCACCGGTCGTTGTACTTGGCTTCGTCCTTTTCTCCCCGATAGCTGAAGACCTCTCCCTTTTTCAAAACCTCCGACATATCCGGAAATACCGCTTTGTTTTCCGTGTACTCCGGCGGCAGGAGCTTCAAGGCGCCTACGTTTGGGGTGGTGTAGGTAATATACTCGAAATTCTTTGCCGCAATATCCGGGCGGCAGAGGAAATTAATCCATTTTTCCGCATTTTCCTTATGCTTGGCGTTCTTGGGAATTACCCAACCGTCTACCCACAGGTTGGTGCCTTCCTTCGGAATCACATAGTCCACTTCCACGTCCGTGCCTTCCAGCTCTCCCTGCACATAAAGGATTTCTCCGGAGTAAATGACGCCTACCGCCGCCTCTTCTCCGATCATCTTGTCTCTGACCTGATCCACCACATAAGCCTGTACCAAGGGCTTCTGGGCAATCAAATCCTTCATGGCCTCATCTAACTCCTTGTCATCCACGGTATTCATGGAATGGCCTTCCTTCTTCAGCGCCACCATAAAAGGCATCCCTGTACGGAGTCCTGCATCAGGATTTCTCCCTTCAGCTTCGGGTTCCAAAGATCCGCCCATTTGGTGGGGTAGGGCACGCCCAGCTCATCCAGCATTCTTTTGTTATAAAGAATGCCTACGGTTCCCGTGGTATAGGGTACCATGTAACGATTTCCCGGATCGAACTCCGCACACATTTCCATATATTCTTTTTCCGATTTCCTTGATATTGGGAATGTTCTTAAAAGTCGATTTCCGCCAAAAGATGGTTCTGCATCATCTTCTCAATCATGTAATCCGAGGGGCAAACCGCATCATACAGCACGCCTCCCGCCTCGATGACGGGATACATTTCCTCGTTGGTTTCAAACATATCGTAAACCACTTTGATGCCGGTTTCCTGCTGAAATTCCGTAATCACCTCCGGGTCGATATACTCTCCCCAGTTATAGACATTGACCACATTGTCAGTCTTCCCTTGGCTCTCTCCCTCCGGACTCTCTGTGGACTCCGCCTCCTTCGGTCCGCAGGAGGACAAAAGCAGGGCGCTGAAAAGAAGCATTAAGCCTGCTGCCAGAGGCAGAAAAAGTTTTCTTAGCTTTTTTTGTGCGGCCTTACTTACAAGCTTTCCTGCACGCTCTCCCGAGTTGCTCCAAAGATTCTTTTCAAAATTCTTTTCAATATTTTTCTCATGCCTTTTTCCTCCTTTCTTCCCATAAAGCTCGGGGCAAAAATTAGCGATTAAAAGGATGATAAAGACCGTAACGAAAATCAAAGTGGAAAGGGCATACATACTGGGGTTGATTCCCTTTCTGACCTCCGCATACACCAGGGTGGAAATGGTGTTGATGCCGGCACCTCTGGTAAAGTGGGTAATGATAAAGTCGTCCAGACTCATGGTAAATGCCAGCAAGAAGCCGGACAAAACTCCCGGCATAATGTCCGGAAGCACCACCTTAAAAAAAGGCGTAGAGGGGCTTTGCCCCAAGATCCAATGCCGCCTCATAGCTCACCTCCGAGCTCTGCCGAAGCTTGGGCAGCACGGACAGAAGTACATAGGGCAGATTAAAGGTAATATGGGAAATCAAAATGGTCTTAAAGCCCAGGCTGATTTTGAAGGCGATAAAACAAAGCATCAAAGAGATACCGGTTACGATATCCGCATTCAGCATAGGCACATTGCTGACACCGATAATCAGACTTCTGGGAAGCACCTTCATTTTCCGAAGAGCCACCGCCGCCATGGTACCGAGAATCGTAGCAATAAAGGCGGACAAAAAGGCTATCAGCAGGGTATTTTGCAAAGCCTGCATAATATCCTCGTTTTGAAACATCTCCACATACCAGCGAAGACTGAAGCCGGTAAAATGGGCTCTGCTCTTTCCCGCATTAAAGGACAGGGCGGTAAGCATGAAGATGGGTGCGTAGAGAAAAAGCACCACCAAACCCAGATAGGCATTTTCCAAAAATACGAACAGATTTCTTTTTCCATTAGAAAAATCGCCCCCTCTCCGTTGTCATAGCGGGACAGTATGGCCATGGATGCGATGATGAAGACCATTAAGATCATGGACGGTCCCGAACCCACGTTCCAGTTGGAATTCACCGTAAATTCCTGCTCGATGACATTTCCGATGAGGAAAAATCTTGCCCCCTCCGAGAATGTTGGAAATGGCGAAAGGTGGTCAGCGCCGGCACGAAAACCATGGTGACGCCGGACACGATGCCGGGAAATGGACAGGGGCAGAATCACCCGGAAGAGGGTGGTGAAAAAAAGCTGGCCCCAAGGTCGTAGGCGGCATTGATGGTATTGTCATCGATTTTGCTTAAAGTATTGTAAATAGGGCAGAAATCATAAAGGGCAGGAAGTCGTAAACCATACCCAAAAATAATGGCATAGGGGGTGTTGATTAGGCTCTGAGTAGGTAAATGCAGAGCCATCAAAAATCTCATTCAGCACGCCCTTTCTCTCCAAAAAGAGTCTGCCATGCCAGAATTCTAAGCAGAGAGTTCATCCACATGGGCAGGATAAAAAAATAAAGGCCACAAAGGAACCCTTTCCCACCTTTTTGTTCCGAAGCGCCATGGCTAGAGGAAAGGCCAAAAGAAAGCATAAAAGGGTACTGCAAAGGGAGAGAAGCACCGCCAGATACAGGGGCTTGTGGTTCTCCACAAAAAATATCTTTGTTAAGTTATCTAAAAGTAAATGCACCGGTCTTGTCTGTAAAGGCATAGTACCAAACCAAAAGTAACGGGTATCACAATAAATCCACCCATCCAGATCAGATAGGGGGCGGCCAGAAGCCTTGTTCCTTTATTCTTCAATGCCCAATGCCTCCTCGTCTTCAGACTCGGGCTTATTCATAATTTGAATATTGGAGGGACGTACATAAATTCCCACCTTTTTCCCCGGCTCATGCATTTCCGTGGAGTGTACCAGCCACTCGAAGCCATCCTCCGTGGTACATTCCATCTCGTATATTTCTCCCTTGAAAATGATGTGGGTCATGGTTCCCTTCAGAATCGCACGATCGTCTCCCCTCTTCCAGGATTTCCACGTCCTCCGGACGAATCACCACATCCACAGGGGTATTTTTTCCAAATCCCTCATCTATACAAGGGAAGTTGGCACCAAAAATACGCACCAAACGGTCCTCCAGCATGATGCCGGGGACGATGTTGGAGTCTCCGATAAAGTCAGCTACAAATGCATTTTCCGGTTCGTTATAGATTTGTTCCGGGCTTCCTGCTTGTTGAATATAACCCTGATTCATTACCACCACATAATCCGACATGGTCAAGGCCTCTTCCTGATCATGGGTGACATATATAAAGGTAATGCCCAATTCATTTTTCAAACGGATAAGCTCATATTGCATCTCCTGCCTAAGCTTTAAGTCTAAAGCCCCCAGGGGTTCGTCCAATAAAAGTACTCTGGGTTCATTCACTATGGCTCTGGCAATGGCGATTCTCTGTTGCTGTCCTCCCGATAAGGGAATCCACAGAACGTTTTCTCATAGCCCTTGCAGATTCACCAGCTTTAAGGCGTATTGAATCTTCTCCCGAATATAGCTTTCCGACATCTTCTTAATCCGAAGACCGAAGGCAATATTCTCTGCAATATTCATGTGGGGAAACAGGGCGTACTTCTGGAATACCGTATTCAGCTGCCGCTTGTTGGCCGGCAATCCGGTGATATCCTGTCCGTCAAATAAAACCTGTCCCTTGTCCGGCTGGGTAAAGCCTCCGATAATCCGTAATGTGGTGGTCTTTCCACATCCGGAGGGTCCCAGTAGGGTAACAAAGCTGTTCTCCCGAATAGATAAATTCAGATCATCTAAGATCAGCTCTCCGTCAAATGTCTTGGTAATTCCTTTTAAATCAATCAGCGTTTTTTTCCAACTCATAAAAACCCCCTTCTTAGTATTTTGCCCTTTTCTTTTTTTCCCAGCAACGTGTCCATTGTATCAAAAAATGAACGCAAATACAAGAAATTTACGAAGGAAATTTCGTTAGACTTTAAAATGGAATTTTAGAAGCTTTATGAGCTTTATAAACTTGAGAAGTCTTAGGAGTTTAAGTCCTTTTAGGACTCGGACTCCATTTCATACAAGGTTACATAACCGCTCTTTGGCTTTGCTTTATTTTTCTCAGCTCCGGAAGCGCTCTCTGCAGGGAGCGGGATCTTTACGGTTTCTCCCGCCTCGGCGGAAGCCCCGGACGAAGCTCCTAATGAAACTCCTGAAGAAACTCCTGAAAAATCTCCGGATGAAGCGCCCAAAGGGGTTTCCAAAGAAGCTCCCGAATGGGTTCCCAAAGAAGCGCCGGATAGTGCCTCCGAAGAAAACAGCGGGGCGGTTTCCTGTCCTCTATAGTTGTCCTCCGGCATCAAAAGCTTGGCGGTAGCCTCTCCCTCCTGCTTCCAGGGAGCCTGCTCCGCCATTCTTCTCTTTTCTTCCTGCTTTTCTTCAGAACGCTTCCGAAGAAATTCCATATCGATTTTTCCCTGTAGGGAGAAGCCTTTTTTCTTTTGTTCCTCTCTCTTCCTTCTCAGGATTTGAATGTTCTTCTTCTGGCGACTTCCGCTTAAGTACAGGAAGACTCCGGGAATCCGAAAGAGTATGAAAAGAAGAATGCTGCAAAAAAGAAAGACAAAAGCCCAGTATAAAAAACAGGCCGGAATATTGATCCACCGCTAACCATTTCATCCCTTATCTTCCTCCTGTGAAAAGACATTCTGAACGGCAATCTTCGCATCCATCAAGGTCTCCTCCAACGTTTTCTTCTTCTCCTCCGTAAGCTCACTGTTCACACTGATTTTCGGAAGCAGCATCTCTATACGAAGTAAAGCATCCTCCATGGCGGAACGAGTCACCTGATCCGCCCGCATCTTTCCGGCATACTGCTCGATGCTTTCCGCCATAAACTCCAGAAGCTCCAGACGAACCATTTCTCCCTCTTCTTCCTTTACCGCAACCTCCTGGAAGAGGTTTGGAAATCTTCAAAGAGGGTTTTTATACATGCCCTGATCGCTGGCCTCCACGATATTGGTGGCAATATCCCGATAAAAGCTTCCGATTCTTTCGTACACTAAGGCAATGCTCTTCTTGGAATCCCCATCCTCCAGATATTCCAAGGCATTGGCAAACCAGGGCGCTGCACTTTTCGCCCGCTCCATCCGTCCTGCATTGTCCTCCCCTTCATAGTAATACCAGAAGGCTTTTCCCAGCTGGAAGCAAATGTCTCCATACTCCTCGGGATGCTTTAAAAGAGCCGCCCTGTTTTTCCGTATCAGCTCCTCCAAGGTTCCCGCCTCTTCCCGGCTAAAGACCTGATCCGACTTGGCAGATTGAATCAATCCCAGATAAGCCTCCTCTCTGCCCTCCATATCCGGCATATTGGCGGCTTCCAGATAGTTCTTCTCCTTCTCCGCCCCGTCCTGTTGCACCTCCGCATTTTGCAGGAGCATGGTATAGCGCTCCTCCTTCTGGCTCTGGGAAGACAGGAGGAAGCTGAAGCCCAGAGCAAAACAGATTCCGGACAGAAGCAGGGTGCTTAAAAAGAGACGAAATTTTCTTCTCTGCTTCTTATAATAGCGTTCATCACTTTCTTCCACGTGGGAAATGGCGTAAAGAAACTCCTCCGCGTTTTGATAACGCTGCTCCGGATCCTTCTCCGTGGCGCAGAGCAAAATGTTTTCCAGACCCTGAGAAAGATTGGGGTTAATGCTTCGAATAGGCTTGATTTCATAGGGGGGAAGGGAAGGATTATGCCCGGTTAAAAGATGATACAGGGTGGCTCCCAAGCCGTAAATGTCTGTCCTTTCATCGGTTTGTCCCAAGCCCCCGAACTGCTCCGGCGCCGCATAGCCTACGGTACCGAGACAGGCGGTATCCTCGGTTTTATCCGCCTTAAATTCTCTGGCGGTTCCGAAGTCAATGAGGGAAAGGTTGCCATCCGGCTTCAGGATAATGTTGGCAGGTTTCATATCCCGGTAAATAATCGGCGGAGTCTGGGCATGCAAATAGGACAAAACATCCAAAAGCTGTTTTGCCCATTCAATCACATAGTCCTCCGGAAGGCTTCCCTGCTCCTCCAGAAGTACCCTAAGAGAGTTCCCCTCCACATAGTCCATGACAATGAGGAACACATCCTCTTCCTCAATCACGTCTACAATGGTGGGAAGGTTCGGATGGCGGAGGCGTTTCAAAAGATCCGTTTCCACAATCAAGCTTTGCTTCACCGCTTCAAAGTCCATTACACCGGACTTTCGCACCTCTTTAACCGCCCAGGTTTTGTTGGCCTTCTCGTTGATGGCCATATAAACCGTACTCATTCCGCCATGACCGATTTCACTCAGTATTTTATATTTTCCGTCTAAAACGGAACCGATTTTCAGCATAGTTTAACTAAACTTCCTCAAAGACTAGATGGTACTGATGGCTATTGCCGTAAGGTTATCCCGTTCCTGTCGTTCCAGATTCCAGCGCAGTAAAATCTTTAAAGCGCCCTCCAAGTCCTCCAAAGACTCTCTTCTGTTCCGCTGAAGAACCTGATAGAGCTCCTCCCGGAAACCTCATGGCGAAAGCCGTCCGAACAAAGCAGATAGGTAGCCTTTGGCTCCGGTGCGCCGAAGAAGAAATCCGGATAAATCTGATCCGATGCCCCGATGCATTGCAGGAGAATATTGCGCCGGGAATCCTTTTCCGCATCGTATGCGGAAAGCTTTCCCAGATCCACCTCCCGCTGCACCACGGTATGATCCCTTGTAAGCTGTCGGATGCCCGCTTCCAAAGCATAGGCGCGGGAATCTCCGATATTCATAATATAATATCGCTCCTCCGTCATCAAGAGGACTGTAAGGGTTGTGCCCAGAGAGATGCCCCGTTCCCTGCCGTAGGCATGAAGATATTGGTTGCAGCGGTTTACCAGCTCTGTCCATTCTCTCCGTATTTCCGCATCGACAAATTCTCCCAGGGCATAGTCCGCTAAATGCTCCTTTCCCCAGGCCTTAAAGGCCTCCACCACGGTTTTGCTGGCGAACTCTCCCTGTTGCAAACCACCCATGCCATCGCAAAGAATGGCAAAAACTATATTTCCCCGCTCCGTTCTTCCCTGTTCGAAGAAATAATAGTCCTGGTTGACTTCCTTGACATTTCCCACTGAAGAAACTGCCATGGTGACAAAGTCCATCTCCACTCCTTTCCTCTGTCCTTTCTTGCCTCCGGGCTTCTTCCTTTCCTTAGGCTATTTTCCCTTTTCTCAGGCTTTCCTACTTCCCTTCGGCTTTTCTTCCGTCTATCTTCTTCCCTTTAGTCTTCTCCGCTTAAGCTCCTGCAAAAGGCTTGGGCCGTTGACCACGCAGGACAGTCCCATTAAGCCTGCCACAGTAGCGATGGCGGCATTTCTGGCAAAGTTTTTCTGAGAAATAAGACGAAGCAAAAGGATTGTTGGTAATCACGAAGTCGGAAACTTCCTTTCGGCTTTCGTTGCCGGCTGCATCTCTTGCTACCACCAAAAAGATTATGCCGTTTTTCCCTTTTCTCCGGAAATCTGTAAGGGGAAGCTGTCCTTTGCAACCGCTTCCTGCAAGCTCTTGTCCTTCCAGCTTAGTTCTTCCGTTCCATCCACGGTGGCATCCACCTGCTCCAGCCACAGGTTATCCTGTACGGATAAATCCAGATCCAGGGCATCACCACGGTATACCCCCTGATTGTCCACATTGGAAAGCAGGATTCTGGGAGGTGTTCTGTCGATACCGAAGCGAAGCTCCGCCCCCCTTTCGGTCTGTTCCGTGCTGGCAAGGTTTCCTGCCTTATCCTGAGAGGAAATCTGTAAATGATACAGACCTTCCTTGTCGAAGTTATCCTTCTTAATCAGATAATCTCCCCGATACCATTTTTCCGTTTCCGCCGGAGCGAGTAGTCTGATACTCCGCCCCCTCGGAAAGGGCATGCTTCTCCTCATTTCTGTATAAGGTCAAAGCAGAAGACAAAACCTCATCCGCATTGATTTCCGAAATCAGAATCTCTTCGCCCTCTTTCTGATAGGTACCCTGCAGTGCCTTCGCCCTGTCGGACAGAAGATAGGGTGGAACCGAAACGATTTACGGAGAACCAAAGCTCTTCCGTAGTTTCATTTCCCGCCATGTCCACAATCTTTGCGGAAAGCCGGTACACATCGTCCGTATCCGGCTCCTCCGGGAAGTTTTGGAAGGAAAGATTTCCCTCTTCTCCCCCTGCAAAGCTTTGGTAAACAATGCCCTCTTTCTCCTCTTCCTTCTGCTTAGGAGACTCGGTTTCCTCCATAGACTTCTGCATAGGAAGATTTAAGGCATCCGTTCTGGCGATGGAAATGCTGCCTCCCTGCTGAGAAGAAAGTTCATGCTCTCCATGTACCTCTCCTATCAGCTTTAAGGACAGGGCATCCTGATCCAGATAGCGATCCCCATAAGAAATCTTGGGGCTGACCTCTCCCTTATTGGCAGACTCGTTCAAAAATATCACTAATCGTCAGACTGGGAGCCGTTCTGTCAATGACAAAATGATCCTCAGGATAAGCCAGGGCCTCATTTCCCGCCAAATCCTTCACCCGGATATTAAACTGATAGTCTCCATCCTCTTCATAGGAAATGCTTGCCTGATGATGAGGCTCGGAAACGCCCCGACCTTCTCCCCCGCTAAAGGAAGACAGGGCACTGCCATGTCCCTCTCTGCCGCCATCCTTCAACACGGAATAGTCCACCAGATCCGAACGGAAATTTTTTTCTCCTCAATGGAAATCTCCGCCCTTCTTCCTTCCTTATAATAAAACTCATGGTTCGCGGTATTGTTGTCATAGCTTACGCTAAGAACAGGTGCGGTTTTATCCACGGTGAAATCCAAAGCCGCCTGGGTTCCCTCTGCATAGACTAAGTCTTCCATGGCATTTCCGGCCAAGTCCTCTCCGGTGATGGAAAGCTGATAATCTCCGTCCTTATTGAAGTAAAGACGACTTTTCCCATCTGCTGCTGTCTCCGCTTCCGGAAACCTTTTGGAAGGAATCCCTTTCCACCTCCAAAAAGCCTGCCGTCCTTTCCTCCCGCCGGGTCTGTAATCAAAAATCTTGAAGGCATCCTCTGAGAAGTTTCTCTCCTCTACCGCAATGGTAGCCGTTCGATTTTCTTTAAAATAAAACTCATTTTCCACACGATTGTTGTCGAAAGATAATGTGACCCTCGGTTTTGTAATATCAATGCTGAGACGCTCTTCCTTTACCGTTTGGTTTCCGGCATTGTCCACTGCCTTGATTTTCAGTAACACGTCATTACTGTTGTTGTCCTTAGCCAAAAATCGTAAGAGCATGAGCATCATCATAGGACTTCTTTAAGTCGTTTAACTGAGGCTCCTCCTTGGAAAAATGATAGAGAGAGCCTGCCTGGGTTTCTATACCGTCTCTGTAAACGGTATAGGTCACATCCTTTAAGCCGGCATAGCTGTTTCCGGGGCTTGGCTCCGTTACGGAAATGCCTACCCCCACATCCTTCTTGTAGAGGCCGTTTTTCTCCTCTTCCTTCGGTAAGGTGATATGAATCTCCGGATTCTGTTGGTCTAAAATCACACCGTCAGAGCTTAGGTAATACTGATTTCCGGCCATATCCTTTAAGTGGACATAGGTAATAAAGGTCTCGTTGGGAGAGATTTCCTTGGACCAGTAACCGTCCTTTACTTCGCTTGTAACATTCTTAAAGGAAGCGCTGGCCTGCAGATCCGCAAGACTCATCTTCTCCCTTGTACGAAGCACCTCCACCATACCGATACCGCTTAAGTTATCTTCAGCCTGCAAGCGAACTACCTGCTTCTTATTGCTGTAGCGTCCAAAGCTGATCTTATCCAAAAGCTTGGTCCAAAGGGTTCCGTCCTTGGAACGATCCCAATCCCCAATCTTCAAGGCCCCGGTGGGGGCTTTTTCTGTCCACCACAAAATCAAAGGCCGCCTTAGTCTCTCCTACTTCGATGGGAGCATTTTCATTGCCCGCCAAATCCTTGACCTTAAGACTGATATGATAAATCCCATCCTTACTAAACTCAATAGGATAGGTATACTTATTCCCCGCCTTCGTCCAGTAAGCTAGATTGGTTAAATGGTCTGCATCATCTATGGATATGGAATTTCCTGCCTTATCCTTTACAGTAAGCTCTACCTGAAGAGAAGAGAAATCCAAGTTGGCATCCTCAATTTCGATTTGCCCCTTTCTAACTTCTCTAAAGTATTTCTCATTAGCCAAGCCGTCATTGGATAAAGTCAGCCGAATCTTAGGCGGTGTTTTATCCACTACCAGGAAATTGGAGGCGCTGGCTTTTCTTCCGGAAAGATCGGTAGTATCCACCATAACCTCATACTGTCCGTCCTCTGTGAAATTTAGTTCAGAAGAATATAGGTTGGAATCGGATAGCTTTTCCTTCTTCCACGTAACCGTATGATTTTTAAACTGTTGCACGCCTCTTGTCGAAGCCAGAGAACGGGGATGAAGAATACGCCCGGGCATAGTGCTGGGACTTACCGGCGTAGCCAGAGATGAAGGCGAACTTTTCACAGTATCCGGAAGAAAATTATAGTTAAGGTGGGTATCATTGGTACTAAAATTTTCTTCTAAAATCTTTGTTGTAAATTTGACATCCTTCGCAAAGTACCGTACCTGACCACTTTCGGAAGAAGGGTCAAAAGTAAATCTTGGGGTCTGTATGATCCACAGTGATAGCCAGTTCTCCATTCTTCTCCAATCCTAAAGTATTCTTCCATTCTAAAGGATTGCCGGAAGGATCCTTATAGGCAAAGGACAACCGATAATGTCCTTCCTGGGTGAAATCCATTGTCAAATCATTCTGTTCCCCATTAGGCATGATTTGTACGAAGGAAGTAGAATTGTCCTCTAACAAGCTCTCTCTTCCATCACTAATGAAAGCAGAATTCTTCTTTAAGGTTAGAGCTTCCCTATTGCCCTGCACTCTATAGGAACTTTCTTTGTCTTCTCCATTTCTTCTGCTATAAACCTTCAAAGAAAAATCCTGATCCTCAGGAAAAAAAGTTCTTTTCTTCCACATTCAGAGTTAAAAATGCCTTATCTTGAAAATAAAAGTGGTCATTAACTTTCTTACCCTCAGGCTGAAAGTCGAAGCTTCCCTTTGGTTTTATTGTATCCAAAACCAAAACTCTATCTGTAACTTGTTCACTACTTTTATTGTCTGCATTATCTACTGCATAGTATCGAATTCTTCCTCGAAACTGCGGATTCAAGGGAAACTTTACAATCACTTTATTACTATTATTTATTTTTTCAAATCCCGGTGTTCCTTCTTTCATTTCTATCCATTGCCCCTGAGTTTTTCCTTCCTCCTCAAGGCAATAATGAATGGCGGAAACCTGAGATTTTGCATCCTCCGCTTTCAGCTCTATCTCCAGTGGGGCATTATAAAAGTCATACTCTCTAATGCTTTTTATTTTTGTTTCCTTGTTCTTGGAATCTACAATTGAGGAAAGTTGAGGGGGAGTGCCGTCAATCTGAAAGTTTTCCAGTGTTTTTCCCGGCTCTAAACCTTTAGATATCTCACCGGTACGCTTATTCAATAAAAGATCTCTTTTTCCTTTCGGAGAGACTCTCTTCATCAAAAACCAATTCTTCTTTCCATTCATTTGCCGAACTCCAAGAATTGTTTAAAGAAAGCATATAGCCTGGTGCTTTATATGTTATCTTTTTATACCATTTCTTGGTATTTGCAGTTCCTCTTTTCTCTACTCTTGCCGAATTATTATTATAATATATATTAATTCTAGCTTTGATTTTTGAGATTCATAAGTATTATCACCTGGTGCTGTTGCAGAAACCTCTACTGTTCCGGTTTTGGCCATCCTGAAATCTTAAAATCCCCCTCTCCGGATCAAAGTCAGCAAACTCATTCCCTGACTCCAGTTCGTAAACCACTTTTCCCCGGCTCTTTTTGATTCATGGTGGTAAGCTTAAATTTATGGTCTCCACTTCCGTCTATGTCTTTTTAGTCCATAAGGAATTCTGTAATCATATACAGATATGCCGTTCTCCTTCTTGACATTTGTCTCGAGATATTTCGAATGCACAAAAGAAAAATCATTTTGGAGACCGGGAAAAATATTAATCAGAATATTCTCACTGAATCCTTGGTAATACACGTTCTGCCCACCAACTCTAGCCATCCACGGGGAAACTATTACCTTAATCCTTACAGCTTTTACATCCTTCATCAAAAGTACTTTTTTATCCGAAGAAATTGCAATAGCGTCATTATTAGGAGCACCGGAATCTGCATATTCATAGCTTACATTCCCTTGGACATTTCGATTCTTATGTAAGATGACTTCTTTATTGAGATCAAAAATCACATCATCTTGTCTGGTGTTTCCCTCAAGAAAACCTTCCTGGAACTTTTTTCTTACAAAAATTTCTTCCCTTTTTTCCAAAGCCCTATGATTCTCATTCTCAGGAAGACGAGCCACAACGATATATTTTCCGGTATCATAAATAGTCGCTGTTCCTGACTTCCCCATATCAATAAGCTGGTTCTCCGGAGTATATAATTCATATTGTATTGCAGGTATATTTTCTTGATTCTCCGTATTTTCTTTTCGGTACATAGACGGCCGAAACCTCGAGACGACTGGATTCCTCATCACTAATTTCAGGTATTGAAATAGGTTTTAAAGCTAAGATCTCCATCCCAAACTTGTTTTCTCTTTATATCTATAGAAATAGAAATAGGGCTCTTAAAATCACCTACTTCAAGTATCCCTTCTCGAATGACAATTTTGTCCTCTTTACTTTCATAGGCATCATTATATGCTCGTACTTTGACATCTATTATATAATTTTTTTCCCCATATAATACTCAGGAATTGTTTGAGCAATTTCCCCAGCGATTCCTGTTTTCCCTGTATAAAAAGAACTTTTTCTAATTTAGCTTGGTAACCTGGATGGGATGAACCTGGTTTAGATAAGTTATGAGAAAAATCCATCATTTTCATCCTGCTCCGCAGGATATGTCGTTTTTTTCTGTTTCTCTTCCCTCCATTTTGCTCACTGGAGCTGGCTTTTATCTTCTTTCAATGTGGATGTAGAACTGTCTTCTATATTGGAAGAGGATGTCTCTTCGTTTCCTGTCTCTTCCGAGTCCAAGGTATCATTGTTATCCCCTTCTATATCATCTTTTTTATAAACAGAAAGCTCCACTTGTACATTGGCCGCTTGCACAGCTTTCCTGTTTTCATCTATAACCACAAAACTAAGCTCTTTATTTTTCCTTGTCTGTCCCTCTACTTTCCATTGTATTGGAAATTGAAAACAAACCTGCAAAATCACAAGGCACAAGGCAATCAGCCTTTTTCCCCGACTTCTCATGATTATGCCTTCCATCAACTAACTCCTATTCTCTTCAATCGGGAAAGCAGGATCTCCTCCTTTCCCAATTGAAGACTTCATTATATTGTTTACTATTTTATCTTTCCCTAAAATAGCCTGTTTCTTAACCTTAAGTATGAACTCCAAAGAACGCCTTCTACTTCTTTTGCACTATTCCCTGCACTACCCATCTTCCCTCATTATCTACCGTAAAGCCATCGGGGGTAGTAGTGTTTCTATAAAGTGCTCCTTCATTCTTTCCTTGAGAGTCTAAGTAGTAGCAGTTTCCGCCAATCCACTGCCAACCGGTAAGCATTCTGCCCTTCCAACCATCAGAGTTTGGGAAAAGATAGTATTTACTGCCGTTTACCTCTACCCAGCCTGTAGCCATATAGCCGGAATCAAGGAAATAGTACCAGTAAGACTTTCCATTATAGGCTTCATAACCCCAGCTGTTCTTCGGATAGCTTCCGTCCGGTCTTTTATACCACCAGCCCTTTTCATCCTGCATCCACTGGCCTCCGGATAAAGAGCGGTCTACGCCAAGTACCTGTCCGGTCAAGCTACTGCTGACCTTAAAGCTTCCGAATCCGCCACCGGAACTTCCCCCTGAGCCACCGGAACCGGAAGAACTGCCTCCGGAACTAGTAGAACCGCCGAAATTTCCACGAGATGAGTTGCCGACATTTCCAGAACTATTATTGGATGAATTTTCTACTTTTTTTACCTCGAAATTCGGACTTTGAAGATATGCTTGTGTCGTTAACTCCCTTTGTATTCCAACCGTATCGGTTTTATATAATTCATTATTGATATAAAACTGAGTCCCGCTTCCATAATCATCGTTTGTATTATTCACCAAAAAACGATATTTCCCTATCTGGTAATTAGGTCTTATAAAAAAATAGCTGTGATATAAACCTACTGTATAAGGCTTACTCTCTGTTATATTAAATACAGCTCCTATATATCCTTCTTCATTTTTATGGCTATATAATCTTACTTTTATATTGTTGTAAATTATCGGGATAATCTTTCATTGTGTTCACAAGCAACGGCATATTCGTATCCGAATTCATCACTACCGTTCCATCTGTCAACTCCATTTTATCTAAAGATAAAGTAATCCTTTTCATCAAATCGCCTGCATGAATATTATAAATATCCAAGTTGGATTTTAGATACACCTTACTAATTGTCTCTTCTTTCTCTACGGCAAATTCCCTTCCTTCCAAGCGATATTTTCGTCCTACAGAACTATCTGTTTCTAACGGTATAATCTTAGCTATAGAATTTGAATTGTTGTGTACACCATTAGCAAATCTACCATCTATATGTGCTTCTGCTGTAATCTTTTTCTCTCCATTGATTTCGCCTTCTGCAAGGTATAACGAAGAACCTTTTACTATTTCTAAAATATAGGAGTAGCGATATATTCCCGGAGTAAAATAGTCCAAATTATAAACTGTCCAATTATTTCCCTCTTTTTTCTCTACTACTCTTTTCGGTTGAATGCGAAATTGAGTATAATCATAAGTCGCTCCCGCAATTCCTACCGCATAGGAATTAACCTTTAAAGGAATTTCTCTAACAACCTTCATGTGATCTCTTCCCGCTACATCTAAGGTATTATCAAATTCAACACCAACGGATAATACTTTATTTCTTCTGTCTTCCTTTTCTTCCTCCTCACTAGCATAGTAAGGAGGATCTGCTAAAGGCTCTTCTGCTTCTGCTTAATGGAGTGAGAGTCTCTCCTGCAGCTCTGTCCGTGCCACCTAAGGCTTCTGTAGAAAGAGAGGATTCCTCTCCTGCCTTTTCCTTTTCCTTATCAGAGGCTTCCCTTTCCTCTACAACTGAAGGATCTTCCGTTGTGTCTTTCTCTACAGCGGTCTCTGTAACGGTTTCTGCATTGGAAGCTGTTTCTTCTGTATTTCCCACTTCTGACGCAATCGCCTGTAGGCTTTCTTCCTGCTCTAAAGGAAGAGCATAAGCAAGAGTACTACTTGCACCCACTCCCAGTACAAAGCTAAGTCCTAAAGCCAGCATGTTTTTTCTTCTCATCTCCATCGTCCTTTCTTATTTATTGCCATTTCACGATATAAAATTATACTATATTTCTATCCATTTGTGGAAATTTTATTGTTTTTGCACTGCTCCATTCACCACCCATCTTCCTTCCGAATCCACAGCATAGCCATCGGGAGTTGTGGTGTTTCTATATAGAGCACCCTCATTCTGTCCTTGCGGGTCTAAGTAGTAGCAGTTTCCGTCAATCCACTGCCAACCGGTGAGCATTCTACCCTTCCATCCGTCAGAGTTTGGGAAGAGGTAGTATTTACTACCGTTTACCTCTATCCAGCCTGTAGTCATATAGCCGGAATCCAGGAAATAGTACCAGTAAGACTTTCCATTATAGGCTTCATAGCCCCAGCTGTTCTTCGGATAGCTTCCGTCCGCTCTTTTGTACCACCAGCCCTTTTCATCCTGTATCCACTGACCTCCGGATAAGGAACGATCCACGCCAAGTACCTGCCCGCTCAAACTACTGCTGACCTTAAAGCTTCCGGATCCACCACCGGAACTTCCGCCTGAGCTACCGGAACCGGAGGAGCTGCCTCCGGAACTGGAGGAGCTGGAGGAACTACCGGAGTTTCCACGAGAAGAGCTGGCGGAATTTCCGGAACTATTCTTAGATGGATTTTCTACTTTTTTCGCATCAAATAAAGGGGAGGTTATTAAAGGCAGAGGAGTTAAATCAACCTCCGGCTTAGCAGGCATCTCCGTAATGTATAGCTCATTGTTGACATAGAATTCCGTTCCATTCCCATAGTTATCATCTGTTCCCTTTACCAAAAGACGATACTTGTCTATTTTGTGATTTTGTTGAAGCAAGTAAGAAATCTGATAACGTCCCGGATCAAAAGCCTTCGTTTCCTTTATATCGAAGACATCCCCTATATAGCCTTCTTCTGTTTTAAAACTATCCAACATAAGTTTCCACTGATCCAAGTTATTGGGATAGCTGTCGTAAGGATTTATAAAAAATAATGGATTTTTATCCGGTGTAATCTCTGTACCATCGGTTAATACTATTTTTTCAGTAGACAAGGTAGCCCTCTTCATCAAGTCCCCCACATGAACATTGTGAATATCAAAGCTGGATCTTAGATAGACTTTGCCGATGGTCTTTTGGGCTTCTACTGTGAATTCCCCACTTTCTAAAAGATATTTTCTACCTTTTACAGTATCCTTTTCCAATGCTACTACATTCTGCATATCATTAGATGCATTTTCTATACCATAAAAATAAGGTCCTTTTATATAAGCCATGGCAACTTTCTTGACCCCATTGTATTCCTCCCCTGCTGCAACGTATAGTGTAGAGCCTTTTTGTATATCTAAAATATAGTTATATCGATACACACCGGGAGTAAAATAATCCAATGTATATTCTGTCCATTGGCCATTAATCTTCTTCTCTACTGTTCTATTCGGTCTTATACTTAATTGCTCTACCTTATGAGGAGCGCCGTATATGTCCACTGCATAGGCCTTTACGGTAATCGGTTTCTCTCTAACCACCTTCATATGATCTCTTGCCACGGCCTCTAATGTATTGAATTCTAACATCATTGTTGTTATTCTATTTCTTCTGTCTTCCTTTTCTTCCTCCTCGCTAGCATAGTAAGAAGTATCTGCCAAGGCTCTTCTACTTCTGCTTAATGGAGTGAGGGTCTCTTCTGCAGCTCTGTCCGTGCCGCCTAAGGCTTCTGTAGAAAGAGAGGATTCCTCTTCTGCCTCTTCCTTTTCCTTATCAGAGGCTTCCCTTTCCTCTACAGCTGAAGAATCTTCCTTGCTGTCCTTCTTTGCCTCTTCCTCTATAACGGTCTCAGAATTAGAAGCTGTTTCTTCTGCATTTTTTTCTTCTAAATTACCTGTCTGAAGGCTTTCTTCCTGCTCTGAAGGAAAAGCATAGGCGAGGGTGCTACTTGCACCCACTCCCAGTACAAAGCTAAGTCCTAACGCCAGCATGTTTTTTCTTCTCATCTCCATCGTCCTTTCTTATTTATTGCCATTTCACGATATAAAATTATGCTATATTTCTCTCCATTTGTGGAAATTTTATTGTTTTTGCACTGCTCCATTCACTACCCATCTTCCTTCCGCATCCACTGCATAGCCATCGGGGGTAGTGGTGTTTCTATAAAGAGCACCCTCATTCTGTCCTTGTGCATCTAAGTAGTAGCAGTTTCCGTCAATCCACTGCCAACCGGTGAGCATTCTACCCTTCCATCCGTCAGAGTTTGGGAAGAGGTAGTATTTACTGCCGTTTACCTCTACCCAGCCTGTAGCCATATAGCCGGAATCCAAGAAATAGTACCAGTAAGACTTTCCATTATAGGCTTCATAGCCCCAGCTGTTCTTCGGATAGCTTCCGTCCGCTCTTTTGTACCACCAGCCCTTTTCATCCTGTATCCACTGTCCTCCGGATAGAGAACGGTCTACACCAAGTACCTGTCCTGAAAAACTACTGCTGACCTTAAAGCTTCCGGAACCACCACCGGAACTTCCCCCTGAGCCACCGGAGCCACCACTTGATCCACCGGAACTACCGGAGACAGCTTTAGAGGTAGAACCGGAATTGCCTGTATTGCCGGAGTGATTTTCTTTCTTCTCTACTTTTACCGCATCGAAGAAAGGGGAGGTTATTCTTGTAATGGTTGATATATTATAATCAGGGATAACCCTACGGACTTCATAGGGCTCATTATTGACATAAATCTCTGTACCTTGGCCATAAATATCATCAGTTTCCGACACTAAGAAACGATAGTTATCCACTGTATAGTAAGGCTGTATTACATATAGTACCTTATAACGGCCTTCCGGAAAAATTCTGTCTTCTTCCTGCGTAAACCTGAGATTTCCGTTTTTTCCCGCTTCATTCGGATAACTTTCTAAATAGAGTTTATACTGATCCAGGTTTTTGGGAAAATCGTTACGAAAATTCATAAGAAAAGGCTGTGGCAAATCCTTAGGCAGAAGCTCCGTACCATCTTTTAAGACAATCTTCTCCACTTGAAGTGTTGCCCTCTTCGTAGTATCACCTGCCTTAACATTATGGATGTCAAAGCTGGAACGGAGATATACTTTCGCCATAACCTTTGCTTCCTTCACGGTAAAAGTTTCGCTTTCAAAGGTATAATATTTATACTTTGCATCTTCCCGTTGAGTAGCTTTCAAATTATCTTGATCATAACTATGTACCCCTTTCTGATAAAAATACCTTTCCTCCACAGAAACACTTGTATAAGCAAATATACCATCTCCATCCTGTTCTGCTATTGGTAAAATATAAAATTGGCTCTTCTTTCCTTCAGCAAGTGTATATACATAGTGATACTCCCCCGGGGTAAAGTAGTTGAGATTGTAAGGAACCCACTGACCATTTACTTTCTTTTCCACTTCCCTCTCCGGGAGAATTTTATAAAGATCCGGGCTTGGATTATTGATGACTCCAGGCTCATTTCCTCTTAAAACGACACCTGTTACGTTTACTTTTTTATCTCGAAGCACTTTCATATGATCTCTTGCCGGAAAGTCCCAATCTTCAAATGATACAGTCACCCTTATAACCTTATTGTCAAGGGATCTCGTTACTGCAGCACTTCTAAACCCTGAATATCCGGAGTTCATTACCGTAGAGTCTGTTCCTCTTATACTTTCTGTAGAGTCCTCTGTGAACTCACCCTTTCGCTCAGCAAGCTCCTCGAGGTCTTCTGCATCAGTAGTCGACACTTCTTCCTCTATGGACGCAGTTTTCCCTTCCACAGCAGTCTCTTCCGGAAAATCGTCTAATCCTTCTACAGCACTTGCTGTTTCAAAGCTATTTTTTTCAGAGCTTGTTTCTACCTCCGGTACGTAAGAATCCTTCGTATCTATACTATCCGCATAGCTTGCAGGGGCAAAAAGCCCTGTGCAAAGTACTGCACTCAGTCCTAAAAGCCAGCATGTTTTTTCTTCTCATCTTGTTTATCCTTTTTCCCTGTTATTTTCCAATGTATTCTTACACTATATTTTTTTCTCTTTAGGAGAATCTTTTTACTTCTTTCTATAACAAACTATAAAGCTCTATCACAATCTATAATGATTCTGTTTCCATACTTATTTTCATACTTATTTTCATACTTATTTTCATACGTACTTTTATACTTATTTTTATATTTATTTCTATACATATCTCTATACATATTGTTGCACTTATTTATACGCTTATTTCTTTATATAGTTTCAGGGAAAGGTTAAAATTTCATGGTAGTAGCCTTTCCCTGATGGGAGAACGACTTACATTTTTCCAACAAGACGCTTTTAAAGCAAATGCTTACTCATCCTGCTGTGTCTTCTCCCTGATTGGTGCCTTAAGCTTTACTACGCCTGAACTAAGAGCTCTGCCCTTTCGATTCTAAGCTTCGTAATCTTTCTTATTGCACACCATATTCAATTTTTCCTTCGGCTTAGTTAGCAGTGCTGTTGATGAAGGTAGATACCTTCTGGCCTACCAGCTCCAAAAGTTCCTTACCTACTGTCTTAAATGCACTTGCTAAGAATACAGCTACTGCAATAAGAATCAGCATAGAGATGAAGTTTGTGTCTCCGTTCTCCTCATGGAAGAAACGATCTACAGCCTTCTCCCCGCGAATTTTTGTTGCTAAAATCATGTCATCAAGTCTGGTCATAAAGACTCCTTTCTCTCAGCGAGACACCGATTCGGTGCTCTTGTGTGATAGTGTTTGATATTTATTTAAAAGTAACCTAAGGCTACTACCATGAACGACTTACTCTTAAAGCAAGAGGAACTGGAACTCTTCGTTCCCCAGACGAATGCTTGCCTTGTCCTGTAAGGGAAGCTCCACATTGCTTACGCATTGCTGTCCGTTTAGGAAGCTATGGTTTGTGGAATTGTTATCCTGCAGAAAATACTGTCCGTTTCTACTGATGATGTTGGCATGGCTTCGGCTGATGGCCTCATTGTCATGAATCACATAATCCACAAATTTTTTTCTTCTTTTCCCAAACGGAAAAATGCTGCCTGTAATAGGAATCCGCTCTCCGTTCTTAATCCGGAGTAGATATGGCTGTTTCAGTGTGTCCGGTGCCTTGGTATAGTTTAATACCGAGGGTTTCCTCCCCTCGAAAGCCACTATGCAAAAACCGTAGTGTCTCCGAAGTTTCTTCCTCCATTTCCCACAGCTTCTTGCTGATTAGAAAACAGGGGGCTTGGCTGGCCGGCTGTAAAGTTCCCTTCGCTACCGAAGGATTGCTCTTCGGGATATTCATTCCGGAACCGACCGAAGGATTGCTCTTTGGGATATTCATCCCGGCACCGACCGGAGCGCTGACTTTGGGGATTTCCTGCGAAATTTCCTTGGCTAGTTTACCGGGGCATTGGGCAAGCTTTTTATCCCGGACAAATCCTCCCCCGGCTTGTCTTTTTCCGGACTCCTTTCCGGGAACCTGAAATGAAAAATCCTCCGGAAGCCGGTTTTTTTCGCCTTCGGTGCAGCAGAAGCGGTCTTCGCCTTTCCTCCGGGAAGATTGAAGGAGGCAGCGGATTTTTCTTTCCGCCCTTCTTCGCCAATTCAATCTTTTTAAGGCCTCTTTTCTTGCCTTCAGCTGTTTCTGCTGTGCCATATATTCCTTGGCTCTGTTGTTGTTGTAATGCTGTAAGAGGTAGAAAAGAGATTCTTTCTTCCTTGGGAATATCATCCGGTACAGGAATATCCGGAATGACTTCCTCCACTGCATTTTCCTGCTTAAGAGCTCCTGCCTGAGATAGGGAGGATTGCTCGAAAAAGCTTGCCGCCGCTCCCCCTACGGAAGAATTTGCAACGGCATTTCCGAACTCGGCTACGCCCTGCTGCAGGCTTTCCTTCGCTGCCGGAGCAAGGGCTGTTCTATCCTTCTTTCCTTCCCTTTCCATCTCTGTCAACAGGTTCAAGAAATCCAGTGAAGAAAATACAGGAATACTGTTTAAGTAATTCAGGATTCTGGTGACATAGCTTCCCTCTTCCGGATTCTCAAACTGTGCCTGGAACATTACAGACTTCAGGAATTCTCTCTGATCCTTCTGCTCTTTTTCATTTTCCACCGGAAGACAGATGCACTCCGTCTCCCCGGTGGATACGTCGGTATAAATCTGGTTCAAATCCAAGAGGATGCAGGCGGGATCCAGCATGTATTCCTCTGCGGATACCATGGCCTCCGTAATCCCCTTGAAAATCCCCATAAAGCTTTGCTTAGTTACCGGCCGGGCAAAAAACTGGTTTGCCGTAATCTTTCCGGTAATGGTGTAACGGATAAAACGCTGTGTATCCATCTGCATATAGTTGGTAGAGGCCAGTCCCTTGGCCTTGTTGCTGGTAAGCATATTCAGACTGATATTGTCCAGCACATCCTCTTCCTTGAGCTGATAAACCAGAAAACTGCTGGCTCCTTGGTTTTCGTATTTGAATTCTTTCATACTATTGCTCCTTTTTGCTTACTTTTCTCCCCACATTTTGGCTTTGGCACTCTGGGTAATATTCATCTTTTTCTTTCCGAACATATCAAACCAGACACCCATTTTATATGTGACGGTAAGGGTAACATCTCCTCCCGAACTTTCGACCTTGAAGTTCATGCCATCCAAGCCTCTCTCTACCCCGAAGGATTTCAGTTTTTGATTTGCCTTGGAGTCACTGGTGTCTCCGGTCAGGTAGGCTACAAAACGTCTTTTGGCATCATCATTTCCCATACCCAGGGCGGCGCCCATACCTTTTTTGCTTCCCTTATACCAGTCATTAGGGGCTGGAAAAGTATTTGCTGGAAAAAAATCTTCTGTAGCCGTCTTGAATAACATCACTGAGGCTACCCCAGAAGCCGTTGGCCCCGTCCAGGCCCGAGGCAATCTGATTGTTGGCATAGGAATCCATGCCCAGGCTGGTTGCGGATTGTACCAGTGCGTGTGCGATTTGGTTTTGGGCGTTAAACACGAAGAAGAAGCCGTTTAATGCCATAAACAAAGCGCAAAAGATAGGAAGAATGATGGCTGCTTCTATGGTTACCGAGCCTTTTTCCGTATTCTCTCGTTTCATCTTTACTCCCTTCTCCTTTAATACGCCAAATCCTTTTGCTTTTCGTAGGGGAAGCCTCCGGTAAGCGTAGGAGATAAATTCATAAATATGTTCAGCTTGTATTTGTTGTCGGAATGTACACTGGTGTAAGCCTTGTTGATGTCGAAATCAAAGTCCTTCTTGTGCTTTTCCTTGGCTTCCAGCTGAATGAGGTTCTGCATCCGGTCTGTATACTGGTCGTAGGGGGTGCATAAAATCATCAAAATAGCGCCGTGGGCAGTGTAGTCCAGCGGGAAATAACCCATCTCGTTTTTATCATTGGTTTTTCCCGAGCCGTCCTGTCCTCCATGCTTGGCAGGATCATCATGGTACACGGCTACTTCCGTGCCGGTGGAGCTACCTCCCCCTCGCTCCCTTTCAAACATCCCGCCTAAGGTTGATTTCTGTTCATCACTCAGATCCAGGATTCCGGCCATGTCTTGTGCCAGATGGGGTAATCCCTTAGTGGAAAGGTACGCCGTGGTCTTGAAAAGCACCTGGGTTCCTCCATTTACCAAAATCACCATATCCAGGAAGGGTTCCAGTAAGAGGAAGATGACGGTGGCTACAATTCGTACCGGTCCCAAACCGGAAAGTGCCTTCAGGATATCCGAGTTAAATACCGCATAGCAATCCACCATCAGGCGAAGCATATAGCCGTCAAAGAAGGCACCGGCCTGGGCAGTGTACTCGGGTTTGCACCGGTAGCATATATTCCAGTTCCGCACCCTTAAACATCGGATCCGATCCGGAATTATTCCCTAAAGAGGCGATGTCGCTCATGGCACCCCCTTTTCCACCCTTATCCGATCCGCCTGCCAGGCTAAATACCTTTTGGAAGCTATATCCGGTTAAAGTGGATCCTTTCTTATAGGTCGTTCGATTCGGCAGGTTGTATGCCGCGTAGCCATATAAGAGGAAGGCGTGATAATACTCTTGGTAGTTCACCAGGAACTTCGCCAGATTGATAAAGTGCTCTGCCATCCAGGTTACCAATCCCGCTAAAAAAACTTTGCCAGATTAATCAAGAAGCTGGCTAATTTTGTAACCATTTTGAAAACATTCGGAACTCCGTAGCAGGCATCCGCAAAATCTATCGCATCCTGTAGCATCCCTGCAAATCCGGAAGCCGTTAAGAGGGTTGAGGTATCAAAGGAGCTGGTATGGGCTAATAAAGCCGGATTGATATTGGAGTCTAAGCTGTTGTCATAAAAAATCTTCATATCCATCAGCTTTTTGTGCCAATCTTCCGACGGCAATAACTTCCTTGACTCCCTCTTGGTCCGCAGTCGCTGATTTGTCTAAAATATCTACCAGCTTATCCACATACTTAGCCACGTCCTCCTTAAAGCCCTTCATTTCTATCTTTCCTAAAGGAGCGGAGGATAATTCCGCCATGGAATGACCGGAAGCGGTGAAGGAGCTCAGGGCAGCGGCCTGATTGTTTAAGCTTGTTTTTTCCGCCTCCACAATGGCATCGATTCCTTTTTGAATCTGTTGATTGGCAAAATCTTCCGTGGCCTTATGCATTTCCTCAAACCACTTATAGGCATCCGTTCCTATGGTTTCCGCCCCTTCTCCATCAGGAATTTCCCCATCTGCGGCAGTTCCTGTTGTTGCCACCTCCGTGCTGCCATTCGCCGGTACTGTGGCTACCTCTGTACCAGTGCCGTTGCCTGCTGCAGGGAATTGTAGCAATCTCTGTACCGGTGGAAGCTGCGCTCTCCGTTGCCGCCTCTTTGCTTTCCTCTTTCTTTTTCTTCGTGGCCTCCTTCACTTCACTAAGGTCTTTTTTCACCTTTTCCATCTTTTCCTTTAAATCCTTGGAGGCATCATAAAGGTTTCCAAGACTGGTGCTAAGCTCCTTCGTAGCGGTAGCCAGCTCTCTGGCCGCTGCATCCGCTGCCGCCTCTGCGGCGGGAAGACCTTCCTCCTGCCCGCTGTTTCTGATGGATTCAACGGTTTTGCATCGCCGTTTGAAAGGCTTGATATTTTGTTTTGTAATTCTGACATTTTCTCCTTGAAGTCCTTCGCCTTCTCCTGAAAATCCTTGACACTGTTAATCATATCCTTGGTGTCATTGGCATAGCCTACCGCCTTGTTCGCCACTTCCGCTCCGGCGTTCAGCTGCTTCATTCCGGGAAGACCGTCCAGCTTCTTCTTAATACGATCCAGGTCGAAACCGTCCCACATGGCCTGTGCCATAACCGTATATTCACTGGCCTCATAAATCTGCTGCTTCAGGATGGAGGCGCTACCCAGACTATGCTGTCCGGAAGCCTCCATACTCTGTATGCTTGCCCCCTTGCCCAAAGCATTCATATTGGCCTTCATATAACCCTGGTAAGTGGTATTGACATCATCCTTTTGAGAAATGGAAAGCAAGTCAAAACGCTCTTCCACATAATCATCATAGTGACCTAAAGTTGAATAGAGGGAGCTTCCCATGACCTCCTTCATTAATTCCTGAATACTCTGGATTCTTGCGTACTCTATGAAAATGAAGGTGGACATCAATAGCGGAGAAAACCACTAAGGCTAAAAAGATGGATAGCATGCCCTTCGTCCCGTTGACTTTCCTTTTCAGAAAATGTCGTATTGCTTTTCTTTTTTCTTTAAACCATGCTTTCATATTCTTCTCCCCTATGAAAAAAATTTGTTAAGGCCTTTAACCACCTTGTCCACCGTTTCCAATACAGTTGCAAAGCTCTTCACCTTTTCACTGGCATATTTTGCAAGCTTTACGGAATGAACATAATCCAAGGCATCAAAGTCGTTGCAGGCTACCGTCGCATCCAATTGCTTGGTTTCGGAAACGCCGATAAAACGCATTAACTCTCCAAATAAAAATCCATAGTTTTTGTGCATGGTAATTTCAATATGATGTCTTCCGATATCATCGTTGGCACGTTCTACCTTAATATCCACCTCACCCTTTGACTTTGCCAGGCTCACATTGGTGAGACGATTGTTCAGAAAATTAGAGGCTCTGGAATTTGCCGCATCGATTCGATCTTGCTTTTTCCCCATAATCCAAAGGTAGCGATACACCCCGATATTCGTAATATCTTCTTCACTCACCAGATTCAAATCCTTCTTGGCAGATCCATACTTGTAATTCTCCGCCACAACCTGCGCCGCCTCATTGGCCGTAACATGGAACATGACATTTTGGTAAAGGTACATACTAAATCCGATAAAGAACACCAGTATCAGAATGCACAGCAGCATACCGATGGACCATTCAATCATGACGGTGCCATCTTCCCCTTTCTCTCGAAATCCCTTTCTCATCTTGACTCCTTTTTCCTTACAGAAAATCCTTCTCCTTCGGTACCGAAGCTTTTCCCTCCGGCACCCTCTTCAGCCCTTTTCCTACTGAAGCTTTTTTCTTCGTAATAACGCTTTTCTGCGAAAGCATTATTTTTCGTCGTAATACTGCTTTCTACGGAAGCTTTACTCTCCGTCGTAGTACTGCTTTTCTCCTAAGATTCCGAATACATCCTCAAAATTTTTGTCCAGCCAGGAATCCTTCACAACATAGAAATTGCCCTTTCCGATGGAAGCAAAGGAATCCGGAAGCACCTTTAAATTTTCAATTTCCTTGGGGAAAGTAATAAGAATCCACAGGATCCGCGGCAAAGGCACCGCTACCGATTTCCTTTAAATTCTTGGGCATGTGGACTTCCTTCAGGGACTTGCAATCCTGAAATGCCGCTTCTTCAATACTTTCTACGGAATTGGGGATGCTAATCTTCTCCAGCGCGGAACAGTTTAGAAAAGCGGAGTCCGGAATCACCTTTTAACTGTTCTCCCAGAAAATTCACTTCCTTTAAGCTGGTACAGTCTCTAAAGCCGAACTCGGCAATGCTAGTTACCCCTGCCGGAATATCCAGACTTTCCAGCTTATCGTCAAACTGTACGTCGACCTCGGAGGTCTGATTCTTCGGCAGCACAATCTTCTTTACCTTCTTCAAAAGTGTCAGGCCGTAGCCCAGCTGAAAATCATCATCGCTTTCAAAATACAGTTCTTCCAGCTGTACGTCATCATCCGGTCCTAAGCCGGAGTCAAAGGACTTTGCCCGCTTGGGAATCACAATCACCTTCTGCTTGGCACCCTCTTCATTCAGATTTGCAATGGAGTCCTCTCCCATCCATTCAAAATAGTCTTCATTTGGTTTGGCATTGGCTTTCTCATTTCCCTTACCGCTGTCTGCCTCCTGCTTGCTGTCTCCCTGAGCACTCTTCTCTTTTCCTCCGTTGCAGGCGGTAAGTCCCAAAGCCAAAGCCAGGATTCCTAAACCTAACAGTGTTCTTCTCTTCATTTTTATTCCTCTTTCTGATTGTTTTCTTTTGCTTTTTATCTTCTATTGCTTTAATTAGCCAACGAACTTCTGTGTATTTCCGAGCTTCTACGTATTCCGCTCTTAAATATTTTCCTTTAATAATTCCTCGAAGAAAGTCTTCTCCGCCAAAGTCTCCACCAGCGCCTCTGTTCCGGCGTGTTCATATCTTGGTACCCCTCCCAGCTCTCGAATGCCGATTTTGGGAAGGCTCTGGCCGGTTTTATTACTGAACTTGTTATATACGGTGTACATTCTCTTCATGATGGGAACGGGAGAATTTTCCTCCTTAATCTGCAAGGCCTGTAGCATTCTTAGGAACTTGTCATTTCCGATTTCCGATCCGTCTACGGTGAGGACAATGCCGTGCACTCCCCGGTAAACCGCTAAGCTGTCGTCATCAATGGAGAAGTCCCCGTCCAGGATGATAATGTCATAGGAGCCCCCAAGCTTTAGCTCCCGAAGCAGCTTCTGTCTCTCCTCTAAGGAAAGCTCCATCATATCCAGGGCAATCTTGGCTTTGGAAGAAGTACACCCCTCTTGGATCCTGGCGAACCGCACTTTCCAGCTTTTAAGCGGAAGTTGGCCTTCTGCTCCTTTAAGGCAAATACCACATCGCTCATATCCAGCTGTCCTCCGGCATGGAAGAAGAGATCCGCCGAGCCGTAGCGCTCCATATTCAAGTACAAAACCCGGTGTCCCGCCTGGAGCGAAATGATAGGCACAGGCTGCCGCCATGGTGGAAGCCCCGGTTCCTCCGGCTACCGAGCCGAAGGCAAAGACCTTACAGGGATCCTCTCCGATCTTTCAGACCGGTAATGCCCTGAATCCGCTCCGCATAGAGGCTTAAAATCTGCTTATAAATCAGCTCCGCCTTCTGGTACTTGGAGATGGCCGCCTCATCCTTATAGCTTTCGATTTCCGCGGACTCCACGAAAGTACGCAAAGCTGCACTGCTTGGGAAGAAGGGCGGTGTTGATGTCAAAGGAGGCATCCGCCACCAGCACATCCATCTTTACCTCCCGAACGGTCTTTAAGGCCAGTTCTTCGTCGGTAAAGGAATACAGCTCAAACTTTTCTCCAAAGCGGGTGCTAAACACCGTTACGATTCTTTGTAAGTATTCCTTGTCCTGTTCCAAAATCGCTAATTTGATTTTCATTTCCTTCTCCTTTGCTCTTTTCCAGCTTATTGATTGCTATCTTCGTTCCATCTGCGCCCTATCCTGCTGCCGGAGCCCCTCCTTCTGCAGGGGGTGCTTCTTCCCCTTCCGGGGGAGCTGCCGCTGCCGTTTCTCCCCCTTCTACAGGGGCTTCCGCTACTGCTTCCGGCGCTGCCTCCCCGCCTTCTGCCGGGGCTTCCGATGCTGCTTCTGTTCCTTCTGTCGGAGCTTCGGTGGCTGCTTCCGTCATTGCCTCTGTTGCCGCTTCCGTTGTTTCTTCGGGCTTTGTTTCCTTTTCCTTACCCTTCTCCTCTTTGGTAGCGTCCTTGCTGTCTTCCGTAAAGATTTCCTTCTTCACGATATTTCGTTTGATAAACTGATATACCTCCGGAGTGGTTTCCACTATGCATACGCCTTTTTTGTTGAAGTAATCCACGCCGAAGAACTGGGGGGTAATGACCATTTCTCCTTTTAAGTTGATAAAGCCCCAGTAGTCGTCCTCCATCACGCCGGCAAGACCTTCCGAGAAGCTCTTCGCCGCCTTGTACTTAGGCTCCAGTACCACTTCTCCCTTCAGGTTGGCAAAGCCCCATTTTCCCTTCTTGGAAAAGGCGAAGATGCCGTCCTTTCCGATTCCGTCCACTTCCTCAGCGGAGAAGTCCGAAATCTGTTCCCAGTTTTCATTGTAGATATGGTAGGCGCCGTCCTCCTTGGCCAGGATGCAGCCCTGGGCCATAAAGCTGTAGTCCGGATTAATCTGTACCGCTTCAAACTTTCTTTCTTGTTCTATCTTCTTTCCGTTTTCGTCTTTTTTCGCCTTACCCTTTTCGTCCTTTACCGTATACTTAAGCTCCAGCTCCTTCCCTTCCGAATCGATAAAGAAGACCCTTTTAGCCTTTTTTACCACCGCCTTTCCCTTTTTGGAAACGGCTGGCTTCGGAGAATCCGCCGAAGAGCCGGTCTCCCAAGGCATTGTAGTAGCTGTATTCTCCCTCTTCCTTGATGGGAATTCTGTCCTCCGCATAGTAGCCGATGTCTTCGGGATTTTTATTGGAAAATACACCCTGCGTTACTTCATTTTTATCCATCAAAATGGTTTTTCCGTCCTTACGTAGCAGACGATAGCCCTTCTCTCCGATAGGCCCTACAAATTCCTGCTTTAAGGAGTTGGAGGATTCCCCGTCTGCCGGGATATAGCCTGCTCCCTCCTTGTTTTTCACCCCGTAGAAGCCGTTGGAAAGGGGATAGTAGCTGTTGTAGTTTCCATACAGGGTTTTGAAGGAATAGAGCATTTTCCGGTATTCCTTTTGGAAGGTCTTATCCTTGGAGCCTGCCTTTTTCGCCTTATCCAAAAAGTAAAAGGCATTGGCATAGTCGTTTTTCTGAATGTACAGTCGGGAAATCGCCAGAGCAAAATGCGGATTTTCCGGATAGGCCGCCTGAGCCATCTCTGCCGCCTCCATATATTCCTTGTAGCGGTCTTCCTTTTCCTCATAGGCCTTTCTCGTAGGCATCCATCATCTTTTCATAGATGGCTTCCTCCTTCTTAATGCCCAGAGCCTCTTTATAATTTTTCTCCAGCCTTTTGGTACAGGCCTCTCTTCTCAAAGTCCGCGGCTTCCGCCACTTCCTGCTGATACCGTTTTTATCTGTCTCTGCTGGTCGGAAATCTTACTATACCAACCCATACCGGTAATCAATACCAGGGCAAAGGCAACCCCATCTGTGTCTGTGTCACAAGCTGCTCCTTTCTAAATCAGAGATAGCATGGCTGCAAAGCCAAAAACCGAAGTAGATAAAAGGTCCCAAAGGGAAGGGCGTCCTTTAGCTTCTTTTTTTCTTTAAGAGTAAAACCGGAAGGGAACACAGGGGCACAGAGCAGGAAGGAAAAAAAGTAAGCTCACGCAAAAATCCGTACATCCCTGTAAGAAAGGCAAGACCGGTAAAAAAATCTTGATGTCTCCCATACCCAAGCCGGAGCAGGGAAATCTTATATAAGAGGCACAATAAAATCAAAGCGATAAATGCAGGTACAAAGCTGTTTGAGTAAAATCATGGGGAAGTCCCCCTGGTAAAACAGAAGCTCCGGAATCATAAAAGAGAATCCTGCCCGCAAGAAGCACTATGGTGCAGAGGTTTGGTATCTTCATGGTGTAAGCATCCACCAGCCCCGCCCATTCCAAAAACCATGAAGCAAAAAGAATCATGGCTAAGGCCAGGGTATGCACCGCCGTTTGTCGTACATAGTAGCCTGTCAGGAAGGAAAAAAAGGCCAGAGCGCCAATCACGGCATAGGGGTTTTAAGAAGGACGACCTTTGCCTGCCCTTTAAAAAAATATCTTTATTACGAGAAAAATACACGGCAATGCTGCATATACTGAAAAACAGCGCCGCTAATAAGTCCTTGCATCATTCTCCTTTGGTTCCTTTCCATAAAGCTTGTTTTACAAAGAAATTCCCGCAAAGGCGGAGGATAAAAATAATGATAATAATGCCTAAGAAAATCAGCATGATGGGCATTAAGAGCTTGGCGGAAGCCTGTTCTCCCTTTTGTAAGAGTCTTTGCTTTTTCTCATTCCAAAGGTCACTGGACTGTCTTGCCAAAAAGAGCGGCAGCTCTCCAGCACCCTTTCCCATACTTTGCATTAGGGCACTGGTAAACTTGATAATCTCCGGAGAGTTTGGTGGCTCTTCCGAACTTGGCAATGGCCTCACTGTCCGCATGGCCGTTTCGAATATCCTCACTGGCATCCCGCATCAGGGCGTAGATATCTCCCTCTCCTCTGCCTCCCACCATATTCCAGGCGTCTCTAAGGATCATGCCGGAGTTCACCAGAATCGCCATGGTGGAAACTACCTCCGGAAGCTCCGTCTCGCAGTTCTCCGTTCTCTTTACAAAGCTTCTGCCGCATGGAGTCACAGCCGTAAATCAGACCCACAATCGCCAGAAAGATGCCCAGATAGAAGAAGTTCCTGTTATCCTGCCAGCCTGCCAAAAGGCAGCCAAAGCATAAGATAAAGTGGAAAAAGCTAAGGGCCATGGCGTAATAGACATTGGCATAGTATTCCGCATACATCTCTCCGTATAAGACTTTGGCGTTTTGCTCCAGTCGCTCGAAAAGCACTCCCTCTCAAGCGAAGAGGCGGTAATTCTGCCCAGCTAAATCCCACAGTATAAATATCTTTTAAAGGAAATTCCTTTTCCTCCAAACCCTCCACCAGCTCTTCGTACTTCTGTCCCCCGAAAAAAAGCTGTATCAGGAACAAAATCGCCAGAATGGTTCCTAAAATCATCGCTACGCTACGCATCATTTTCCCCTTCTTACTTCACCACCTGCATAATTTTCTGTCCCATCACATAGGCTCCTGCAAAGATGCCGATGGCAATGGTCACCGCAACAATACCGATGGGCGTGGAAAAGCTTCGGTTAAAGCTGGATCCCATGCCCCGGAGCATGCCGGTAAGCACCACCGGAATAATCATCATGGCGGTAAACTGAATCTTGTTGGAAGAAATCGCGGTCTGGATTTCCTCACTAATCTCCATCTTTTCTCCGATAATGTCCGCGGTTCTTCGGACGATTTCCTTGATATTTCCGCCGGCCCGGTAGCTGACGTTGAAAATGATGGCAAAGTTCTCAATATCCTTGTTGGCACTGCGCTTTCCCAGAGAAAGCATCATGTCCTCAATGGCTAAGTTGTTTCGTAAGCCCAGAATCATTTCCGCAGTTTCCCTGGTGATTTTTTCATCCTCTCCGAATTCCATCACCATATCCTTATAGGTGCTGTCCAGAGAATCGTGCATGTTCATTCCGCTGGCCAGCGCCACCGCCAAGGATTCCAAAAAGCCTCTGAACTGTCTGGCTAATTCCTTCAGCCGTTTTTCCTTACATTGATTGGCCCGAATGGGGAGGAAGAAGAAGCCGCAGAGACTTCCCACCAGCAGGAAAATGACGATATTTGCCATACATGGTGGCCTTCGTCGCCCTTCCTGTGGCATCCAAAAACTGATTGCCGTAAAATACCAGACTCACCGCACCGCCGATGAACAGCGCTATAGCAAAGGCCTGAAGCTTTTCCCTGAAATTCAGATAATATACGTTGTAATTGGTCAGCTCCGTTCCCCAAGGGGGAAAGGTAGCTTGCCGGTTCCTTTTCCTTCTTTTTTTCCGAAAAAAACATTTGTCCCTCAAAGCTCTTAAATCACCGTGTTGATTCCTGCCAGACGGAGCTTAAAAGTCCTTCTGCATCTTATTTTCCGTCCGCTTCAAAACGCCGTGTACCTTGGTAACGGTACTTTCTTCGTCCTCCTCAAAAACATAGAGGGGGTTCAGAAGAATCTCTCCGTTATGGAACCCTAAAACCTCCGTAATCTCCATGGTCTTTCGGGAACGGTCTCTGAGACAGGGACAGGTGAATGATGATGTCCACCGCAGAACCGATCTGCTGTGATGGCTTCCAGAGGCACATTTGCCGCGCCCTGCAGCACCATGGTTTCCAAACGGCTTAACATATCCCTTGTGGAGTTGGCGTGTCCTGTGGAGAGAGAACCGTCATGTCCGGTGTTCATGGCCTGCAGCATATCTAAAGCCTCTCGACCACGAACCTCTCCCACTACGATACGGTCCGGTCTCATTCGAAGGGAGGACTTAATCAAATCCGTCATGGAAATCTCTCCCACGCCGGCGGAGTTGGCATTTCTGGTTTCCAAACGTACCAGGTTGTCTACATTTTCAATCTGTAACTCTGCGGTATCTTCTACGGTGATAACACGCTCATCTCTTGGAATATAGTTGGACAGGGCATTCAGGAAGGTGGTCTTTCCGGAACCCGTACCGCCGCAGACGAAGATGTTGTAACGAGCCTTGACCAAAAGCTGAAGCTTCTCCGCAATTTCCTTGGTTAAGGAGCCGAAGCGAATCAGCTTCTCCATAGTCATAGGCTCCTTGGAGAACTTACGGATGGTAATGGTGGGGCCGCAGAGGGCAATGGGAGGAAGCACCACGTTGACACGGGAGCCGTCCGGCAGGGTGGTATCACAAATAGGATTTGCCTGGTTTACTTCCCGTCCTGCCAATCCTACGATTCTTTGGATAATATCCTCCAGCCTTTTCTCGCTTTCAAACTGTCGATCCAGCTGGAAACAGATGTCCCTTTTGCTCTATGAAAATGTTTTCCGGGCCGTTAATCATGACCTCGGTAATACTTTCATCCTTTAAAATGGCATCCAAAAGGCCGAAGCCTCTGATGGCTCCGTAAACCTGCTGAACGATGGAGAGCTTCTGCTCCACGGAGCAGTAAGAGTTGCCGATTCTCTGGGCAACCACTTCCTTCACCTTCTCCTCCAACACGTCATCTTCAATCTGGCTTAAAACAAAGTTCGAAGAAATAAAGGATTTTAACTCCTCAACCAATCTTTGCTCCTCTGCGTAGGTCATGCACACTCCTTTCCCTCATTACGAAAAATGCCAAAACCGCCCCCTAACCCCCTTCCTTTTTCCAAAGAGGGTTCGGTTTTTCCCGAGATATCCTTATTCAATTTTTTTCTTTCTTAAACACGATTTATACCCTTTAAATTTTTTTATTAAAAATAATAAAATTAGAAGAAATTGCAAGATAAATAATAGTTAGTTTGGCCATTCCTGTCAATATAATTCTATTTTATATTAATTTAAATTTAATTTATTTCAATAATTTAATTAATGGAAAAGCATTAATTTTAGCGTATATTTATATCCAGTTTTAATAGTTTGTTTCCTGTTCTTTTTCTTCTTTTTCCCCTTATTTTTTTGTAAATATCCTACAAAAATACTATGGTTTTTCTAAAATTTGGCCAAGAAAAAAAGAGAAACTATACAAAAATAGTTTCTCTTTTGATTTTTAAGGCTCACTCCGATGCAGTGTGGGTCTATAATTGGGATACGCTCCCGCTTAACCTCGCCCTGCGAAGGGAAGGACTATAAGCATTCAGGTGATAAGCTCCAAAGCAGTATAGGTATGAAATCGAGCACGCTCCCGCTAACCTCGCCCTGCAGCGGTACTAAGCGAAAAACTACAGTACCTTTGTTTTTCGCAAGTACCGGCGGGCTCAGATTGCTCTCTTTCATACCTATACTGCTTCTGTCGCTTCACTAGATTGATTTCTACAGTCCTTCCCTTCGCCAGTTTTCGTAAATACCTGAGAGCTCAGATTGCCCCTCTTATAGACCTACACTGCGTCAGTCGCTTCATTTATTGATTTTTGCAGTCCTTCCCTTCGCGGGATTTACTTATCTTCATAACGTTTCACATCAAATGAATCCCATTCTATTTTTAGTTTATCGTTTCAACTTTGCCCTACAATATGCGCAATAGGCTACAACAATGCTAAGGTAAGGGATTAACTGAATAAACTGTAGTGGTACTCCGGTGTTTTGCAGGTAGTTGGCCATGCTTTGGCAGAAGCCGAAGAGTAGGGAAGCGAGGAAGGCCAAATAGGCATTTCCTCCTGCGATGGCCTGGGTAGCCAATGCAATATAGCCTCGTCCTGCAGTCATTCCTGCGGAGAACAGTCCCACATAGCCCATGGAAAGGAAGGCTCCCGCCATTCCGGTTAAGGCTCCACTGATGAGAAGGGCTGTCCGCTTCACCCGTTTTACGGAAATCCCCAGGGATTCCGCCGCCTCCGGGATTCTCTCCCACCGCAATAATTTCCATCCCCAATCGGCTCTTCTTAAAAAGAGCTGCGATGACAAAAACCAAAATCAGGCTCACATAGGTCAGGATATGCTGTCCGGAAAGAATCTTTCCCACAAAAGGAATATTCTCAATCAAGGGGATATTTAAAGCCGGAAGCTTTAAGCTGTGCAAAGAAGTGGAAGCGCCTTTTTCTCCGGTAATCAAAAACAAAAGAAAGATGGTTCCTCCGGAAGCTAAGGTGTTCAAGGCAATACCGGAAAGGATTCCGTTGGAATGTAGCTCCAAAATAAAGTAGGACAAAAGCAGGGAAATCAAAAGTCCAATTCCCACTGCCGCCAAAAAGCCCAAAAGCGCACTTTGGCTAAATGGCACTGACAATCACCCCGAAGAAGGCGGCAAAAAGCATGGTGCCCTCTAAGGCAATGTTGCTGACCCCTGCTCGGGAGGCTGTCATCGCCCCTAAGGTCGTAAGAAGTACCGGGGTTGCGGTACGAAGCATGGCAAAGTAAAAGTCTTCCTTTCCCAAAATGGATAGCAGTTCTCCCATTATGCCTCCTCCTTTCCCGTTTCCGGCTCGGTGCTTGCAGCCGCCGGCAGGGCGGCGTCCGTTGCCGCCAGGGATTCCTTCACTTCTCTTCTATGCTCCCAGCCGGAGAGGAAGGCTTCCGCGGTAACGAAGAGAATCAGTAAGGCCTGAATCAGGGCTACCAGTTCGTTTTGCACATCGGACTTTCTGGACATGATATCCGCTCCCACCCGGATATAGGCCAGGAAAAGGGCGGAAAAGGGCACCAGCGCCGGATTGTTTCGGGAAAGAATAGCGATAATTACTCCGTCCCAGGCATAGGAGGGGGACTCCTGCCAGTTAAAACGCTGGTACATACCCATTTGCTCCACCGCGCCTCCCAGGCCGGCCACCATTCCCGCCAGAACCTGGGTCAGGAGGATAACCTTCGATGAGGAAATACCCACCATTTTCGCAAAGGAGGGATTGCTTCCGGAAAGCCGAAGCTCATAGCCGAAGCGGGTTTTGTACAGCAAGATGCTGAAAAGTACCGCCAAAAGCAGGGCCAGGAAAAATCCCAGGTGCAGCTTACTGCCCTTCACCAAAATCGGCAGCACCGCAGTTTTGGCATACTTTAAGGAAGCAAAAGCTTCCCGCCTCCCGATCCGCAAAAGTATTTGCTGATGGTAAAAAGTCCCAAGTAGAAAAAGACATAGTTTAGCATCAAGGACGTAACCAGTTCATTGGCTTTAAAATACAGCTTCGCCAATGCCGGCAGGCTTCCGATAATGCCTCCCATCACCGCCGCCAATAGCAAAATCACTAAGGGGTGCAGGGGGAAGGGCAGGCTCAGGCGGATAGCCAAGGCCGCGGTAAGCACCGCGGAAATATAGAGGCAGGCATCCGTAATCATGGAAAAAGTTTCCCGACTTAAAGCAAAGGCTTAGGGCAAGCCCGGTGAAAATCAGCGGGGTGGCCTGGGCAAAGATGGAAAGAAAATGTCGCATACTGCCAAAGGGTCCCAAAAGCAGGTAGGAAATGGCTGTCCAGGGCTCCTTACTCACCAGAAAGATAATCAGCATGGAGATGCCAAGGGATATTCCCAGCGCCAGGATAAAACGAAAAAGCTGAAATTGTTGTTTACTGCTCATAAGCCTCTCCTATTCTTTCCTGACTGTCTTCTTTAACGCCCAACATATATAAGCCCAGCTCCTCCTCCGTCAGACTGCCGTCATTGTCCAGATAGCCCACAAAACGTCCCCTCATGCATCACCAGGATGCGGTCACTTAGGGACAGAAGCTCAGCAAGGTCAGCGGAAATCAAAAGCACCGCCTTCTTTATGCTTCCGCATATCCAAAATTTTCTTTCGGATAAAGGCAATGGCCCCCACATCAATTCCTCTGGTGGGCTGATTTAGGATGAACAAATGAGGATTGGCCTCATATTCCCGCCCGAAAATCAGCTTCTGGGCATTTCCGCCGGAAAGGGACTTCACATCCTGCCTGGTATTTTTGTATTTTACGGAAAAGGCCGAAAGGACCTTCTTGGTAAAGGCCTGAATCTTTCCACTGTTTAATAGCCCGAAGGAAAAAAGCGCCTTCTCCCGATAGCTACGGGAAATGGCATTTTCCTCCAAGCTAAGCTTGGGCGCGGAGCCATAGAGGAAGCGATCCTCCGACACATAGGAAATCCCCAGGTCCTGTCGTTTCTGTACGGAAAATGCGGAAAAGTCCTGAGAAAAGAGCTGAAGCTCTGCCCCCTTTGCCGGAAGCGTTCCCACCAAGACCTGACAAAGCTCGTTTTGTCCGTTTCCGTCAATGCCGGCAATCCCCAGAATTTCTCCCTCGGAAAGGGAGAAGGACAGATTTTGTAAAATCGCCTTTCCGCCCTCGCCCTGCAGGGAAATGTTTTTTCCGGAAAATACCTTTTTTCCCGGGGAATAAGGCTCTTTCTCGATATCCAGACGAATTTCTCTTCCCACCATCAGTCGGGAAATATCCGCCTCCGAAAGGCTTTCCACCCCATAGGTTCCCATGGTCTTCCCGTCCCGAAGAATGGTCATTCTGTCGCAAAGCGCCTTTACTTCCTGCAATTTATGGGAAATAAAGAGGATGGTATGACCCTTTTCCCGTAAGCTCCGAAGCTGCACAAAAAGCTCCTCGGTTTCCTGGGGCGTCAGCACCGCTGTGGGCTCGTCCAGAATAAAGATTTCCGCTCCTCTGTAAAGCGCCTTTAGAATTTCCAGCTTCTGCCGCATGGCAATGGAAATGTCGGAAACCTTTTTTTCCGCCTCCACTTGCAGACCGTATTTTTCGGAAAGTGCCTTACATTCCTCCACCGCTTTTTTTTACGGTCAACAAATAAAGACTTGCCGGTTCCCAGCACCAGATTCTCCGCCACCGTCATGGAGGGAATCTGCATAAAATGCTGGTGTACCATGCCGATGCCTTTTTTTCCATGGCTTCTTTGGAGGAGTGGAAACTCCACTTCCTCCCCCTTTACCAGTATTTTTCCCCTTAGTGGGGGCGATTTCCCCATAGAGCATCTTCATCAATGTGGACTTGCCTGCTCCATTTTTCCCCTACTAAAGCATGAATCTCTCCTTTTTCCACGGAGAGATTCACGTCTTCATTGGCCAAAAACGCCACCGGGATAGATCTGGTAAAGTCCTCTTCCTGCTATGACTTCCACAGTTCCTCCTGTTAATTTATTCGCCGCTGATAATGCTCTTTAACTTACTTTCTTCCATACCGTAAGCAGTGTCTACGGTCACCTTGCCGCCAAGGATATCCTGCTTTTGCGTCCTCTACCTTCTTCTGCACGTCTTCCGGTACTTCCTTCTTGTAAATGTCATTTTCCGCAATACCCACTACGCCGTCCTTAAGGCCCAGCACCTCCGCCTCACCGAAGGGAAGCTTGTCCTCTGTCGCCTTTTTCTACGGAAAGATACAGGCTTTCTCCCACATTTTTGATTGCGGAGGAAATGATGTATTCCTGCTCGGGCTTTCCTGCATAAGCTTCCGCCTGGTCGGAGTCTACCCCGATAACATACTTCTTGCTTTCCGCCGCAGCCTCAATAACCCCTACGCTGGCGGGACCTGCTGCCACGAAGACAGTGTCCGCATTGTTGGCATACTGGGTCAATGCCAGATCCTTTGCTGTTGCGGAATCCACATAGGAGCCTACATAGGAAACCAATACCTTTACTTCAGGATCCATAAACTTTCGCACCCTGAATGTATCCTACTGCAGAGTCATTGATAACCGCAGCGGTATCCTTTGCCCCTACGAAACCGATGACATTATCCGCATTGGCATAGGGCATGGAGGACTTGGTTACTCCTGCTGCCAAAACACCGGCCAGGAAGGCACCCTCATTTTGCTTATAGCTCATGGAATATACATTGGAAAGGTCTCCTAAAGTATAGTCTACAGCAGTATCAAAAAGGATGTACTTCTTCTCCGGATATTCCTGGGCAATCTTCTCGGTGATTTCCTTCATGTCCCAAAGGCCGGTAATAATCAAGTCCGCATCGGACTCGGAAGCATCCTGCATAGCCCCTTCAAACTTGGTCTTATCGTTCCCCATTTCCACCATGGTCACTTCCGCCTTGTCGGAAAGCTCTTCCTGAATCTTCTTCATTCCTGCCTGCGCGGAATCGTTAAAAGCCTTGTCTCCGAAGGAACCAGTTACCAAAAGAGTGACCTTCAGCTTCTTGCCATCGCTTTTCTTGCTGTCCTCAGCTTTCTCTGCCTTGGCTGCCGGGGTAGTTCCTTCCTTCGCCACCTCTGTAGCGGATGTGGTGGCTTTAGCATTTGCATTGCCTCCGCAGGCTGCTAAAACAGCCATCATGCCTACTGCACTCAGTCCTAAAATCCAGTTCTTTTTTCTCATAATTCCTTCTCCCTTTCGTAAAATAAACTTGTATGAAGTCTATCCAGCTCTGCCAGATAGTTCTCCTTAGTGAATTTGGGTACAAAGCACTCTTGGATTCTCTTGGCTTCCGCCCCGTCGTGCTCCAAAAGTCGCATGACCGTGTCCACAAAATAGTGGGCGGGAATCTGGTAGGCCTCCCTTTCATTTTCCGTACCGAAATCCCGGCCGTGAATCCGTCCCTTGAATCCGGAAATGCCGATTTCCACCGTGGGGAAAAGCATGGATAGATCCCCCATATCCCCGGAGGCGGTACCGTGGGTGCCCTCCGCAATCCGACTTTCCGGCATGTAGCGAAGAATCTGGCTCCGCACCAGCTCCGTAAGGGCCGGATCCTGCTTTAAGGGAAGATAGCCCGGGGTATTTTGGATTTCCAGGTCGCAGTTTATCGCCAGCGCCGCTCCCCGTAAAGCCCGATCCACCTTTTTCTCCGTGCTTCGGATGGCTTCCACGGTCTTAGCACGAATATACATCTCCATTTTGGTTCTGGCCGGAACGGAATTCACCGTCTGTCCGCCCTCTGTCACGATGTAATGCACCCGGATGCAATCCTCCTCCGGAAAGCTTTCCCGAAGGGCATTAATGGCGGAAATGGCTAAGTTCATGGCGTGAAGAGCATTTACCCCCAAATGAGGATTCGCCCCGGCATGAGCCTCCGTGCCCAGGAAGGTGACCTTCTTTTGGCAGAAGCCGTTTAAGGAAGCCCCCACCTCTGCCTGATAGTCCGTATCGATGAGCCCCATACTGTGGCAGGACAGAAGCACCGCACATTCATCGAAAAGCCCCAGCGAAATCATTTCCTGCTTGCCGGAGGAATGGGAAACCTTCCCCTCTCTGATGAGATTTCTTCGATAATCCATGTCGCAGAATTCTTCCGCAGGGGTGAAGAAGAGCTTCACCTTTCCCGGAAGCTGTTCCATAATCCCGGCTTCCTTCAGCGCCAAAAATACGGCAAGCATCACCCCGGTCTGGGCATAGTGGCCGCAGGCATGGGCGGCATTTTGATCGCTGGATGCATAGGGATGCCCCAGCACCGGCACCGCATCAAACTCCGCAATCAAGCCGATGCAGGGGCCTTCCTTTCCGGAATCCAGGGTTGCCATAAGTCCCGTGTAAGCCACCTCGGTAAAGGGAATCTCCGCATCCTTTAAGGCCTCTTCCACCTTTTCTCGGCTCCGAAATTCCTTATAGCCCAGCTCCGGGTTTTTGAAAATGTCTTCCGCCAAGGCGATGGCCTTGGGCAAAATACGTTCCAGTTCTTCATGTACTTTTTGCATAGGATTTCCATCCTTTCTTTAATGTGCTGACTTGCTGTCGCTGTTCCCTCGGCGCAACAGTTTGTTGCAAAAGTAAATATCTTTCGTATTCGTTCTTTGGCTGACTGCTATAGAAAAAGCCCCTTATCGCTTCTCCCGCCTTGCCTTCTTGGTGACTTGAAGCATTCTTCTATAGGTAAATACCATAAAAAGCAGAAGGAACATGGAGTAATAGGGGAAGAGCTTCATGCTGAAGCTACGTCCCAGAACCCCAAAGAGGGGAGGCATAATCAAGGTTCCCACATAGGCTGAGGCCATTTGTGCCCCAATCAGGGCAGAGGAATGTTCCACACCGAAGTTATAGGGAGTGGAATGAATTACGGAAGGATAGACCGGCGCACAGCCCAGACCGATGAGGATTAAGGCAGGCAATACCAGAGCCTTACTCCAGGGAGTAAAGAGGAGAAAAATACCGAAGAAAACGATGGCGCTTCCTCCCAGCACCATTTGCTCATCCTTCCATTTCATCGTGAAAAAGCCGGAAAGAAAACGGCCGAAGGTAATGCCGAAATAGAATAGAGCCACATAGGAGGCGGCTAATTTCTCCTCCATGCCAAGGGCAAGAACCATGAAAGAGCCTGCCCATAAGCCCACGGTCTGCTCCAAGGCACAGTAGCCGTAGAAGCTGGCCAAGCTTTCCTTGGCTCCGGGGATGGCAAAAACCTCTTTAAGACTAAGCGCTCTTTGTTTGGGAGCTTCAGATGAAAGGGATTCTTGCTTTGGAGATTCTTCAGATGTGGCTTCTTGCAGGAACTCATTTTGCTGAGAATCTTCTTGTTTTGCAGTACTTGCTGCATTTTCCTTAAGCTCCTCCGGATTTTTCTTCCATAAGGAGAGACTGCAAAAAAGAATGATAGCCAGAATAAACTGAATTATGGAAACAATCAGATAGCCCCTATTCCAAGGCTCACCTCTTTTGCAAAACAAAGCCCATAATATAAGGCCCTACGGAGGCGCCCAAGCCCCACATGCAATGCAGCCAGCTCATGTGCCTGCTGGAATAGTGCAAAGCCACATAGTGATTTAAGGCCGCGTCCACAGAACCTGCTCCCAGGCCGTAGGGAATGGCAAAAAGACAGAGCATAAGGAAGCTATGGCTAATGGAAAAACCAAATAAGGCAATGGCGGTTAAAAACACCGAAATTGCCGTAATTTTCCCGGTTCCGAAGCGGCGATTCAATTTTTTTCACTGTTTAAGCTGGAGAGAATGGTTCCTCCGCAAATAATCATAAAAACTGTTCCCGAATAGGATACGGGAACAGCAAATTCCTGATACATGATCGGCCAGGCAGAGCCCAGTAGGGCGTCCGGCAGTCCCAGACTGACAAATGCCAGATAAATCATGAGCAACAGTATAGAAAACATCTTCTCTCCCCCTTAAATTCAATACCGCTCAAGAATACTCTGAAACGATGTTCTATGCAATCGATTTTAGGGAAAGTTATGATTTGGAAGCGATGATTTGAAAATGATGGTTTAGCCGTTTACTTTTTGCTCGGATTTCCTATAGTAGTCCAGAAAAATAGTCGGATCCTTCCTTCCACAATCCGGAATCAAAATTATAAAGACACTTGCACGCATTGGAGCTTAAGAGCCTATTTCTCGACTCTTCAATGGAGATATTCTCTTCCTCAGCCATATCTTCAATAGCATCTGTAAGTATCATGTCTGCACATATATTCATTTTTCAAATGACATATTTTCTTGCCTCCTGAAAGCTTAAACAGCCGATTGCCTTTTCCGTGAGGAAACAAAATTGATCCACAAGCTGATTCGGTAGCAACTGGTCAATAGCAAAACTTGCCGCTTTTTCTGATTTTACATCCCCATAAAGTCCATTAAGATACGTTGTAATAACCGGGTTTGTAGTATCATTGGCTATTTTACCAATTACTATTTCAGCATTAAGAAAATCATTATTGATTAAAGGAAGCAACTCTCCCGCAAGCTTTCTTCTACGATTCTGTGATATAAACCAGAGCCACTCTTTGTTTGCATCCTCAAATTCCTGAATAGAAATATCCTCTTTAGGATAAGAAAATCTAAATGATGAAACATATCCAAAAATTTGTAAAAGCGATATTTGCCCGGAATTCTGTGCCTTTATGATTGATGAACGAATAAAGCTTCTAGCTTGATTAGGATCACTTGTTAGGTAAAAACCCTTTCCAAAAATCTTTTCCCTCTACGCACTGCCCCAAATCTATCTTTTTCTACATAGCATAGCTTCCATGATATAGAAGCATTCCATCCTTTAGCTTCACGAAATCGCTCCTTTCGCCTTCAAAACAGTGCTGATTTCATCTAAATTGTACTCGTCACCATTAATATGGAAAATGTCATAGCATGACTCTATATATTGCCAAATTTTATATTTTGAGAAGAGGGCATTGGCAGCAGCCCGACTCATTTTATATTTTTGACAAAACTCTCCTAATAATCTAATTTCCATAAATAATATTTCATTAATCATAAGAGTGTTACTCCTTTTATGCTTAAGCGTCCAAATAGCAGTAAAATTAGTTTCTAACACTGCATTCTTATGAAATGATAATATCACAATTTATGAAATGCACCAATACGAAGTACGCCTATAAAGGCTATTTCCATTTTGTCTCGAATACTATATATTATTCGGGACAAAGGAGGTGAAGCTCTTGGCTGAAGGATACGCTAAACAAATTCAAGATCGAATCCATAAAGCTCCGGAGAGTAGTGTCTTCGTGAATTCAGATTTTGCTGACATCGCCAATACAGATACTGTCCGCCGAACTCTGAATCGCTTAGCACAAAAGGACACTCTTCGTAGAGTATTCAACGGTGTTTATGAAAAGCCAAAGTACAGTAAATTACTGGATGAGTATGTCGCAATCAATCCTGACACTGTGGTTAAAGCCCTAGCTAGGAGTTACCACTGGACTATCGCCCCATGTGGAAACACTGCTCTTAATCTTTTAGGTCTATCTACACAAGTAAGTACAAGCTGGTCCTACATTAGTGACGGCCCCTATAAAAGCTATAAGTGGAATAACACAGAAATTGAATTTAAGCATAGAACAAACAAAGAAATCACCGGACTCTCCTATATGACCAGCCTTGTCATTCAAGCATTAAAAAGCTTTAGGAAAAAATAATGTAAAGTCTGACACCATAGACTATCTAAGGAAGAAATTATCAAAAGAAGAAAAAACAAGCTTGTTTGCAAGAAGCTAAAGAGTCTACAGACTGGATTTATGATGCCATTCGTAAAATATGTGAAGGTGAAGTGCTATGAGAAAAAAATTGCTTGTTTGTCGGACAGCAATCGGCTGGAACTTTTTCGAAATACTGCTGAAAAAAATGATAGATAAAAGCATTATCTTTGCTCATCAGAAACATTTTTTTCCATCTTTTGTGTTTTTTTCCTTTGCAGAAGATATTGGAATAAAATAATTATAGTTTTCTATTCCAACAAATGGTTTAATACTGTTCCTATATGATAGGTTGTATAAACTTCTGAATCTATTTGATTGAGATATTCAAGATAATCAGGATTTACAGCGTAAAAATCCATATTTAATCGCTTCTGCCATTGGATTCTCCTAAAAAAACAGAGAGGATAAAACCCCTCTGTTAGCTTTAATGCTTCACCTTTGGGATATAGGTAGTGAGACACCTTCTTTAATGCTCCACCTTTAACGGTAGTGGGACACCCTTTTTATTTACTGGAAGTATAACGAATATTTTTTTAGAAATATCAAATTGGTATATTTCCTATAGTATTCTCCTCTTTTTATGGAAATTTTTTTCCGCCTTTCCCTTGAAATTCATAAAAAAAATTTATAGACTATTGCTGTTTTTTTCTTTAGTTGAGACTCCTTATCCTATTTAGTCCAGCCGGTTTTTACTTTAATCCGGAAGGCTCTACAGCTAAAGAATTCTATAGAAGGAGATTTTGTTTTATGCTTCATGAACAGCAAAAAAAGGCGCTAAAGGCCGCCTTCCCTCATACCGTTCCCATCTTAACCGGCTTTTTATTTCTGGGCTTTGCCTATGGTATCTACATGCACAGCGCCGGTCTTTCCGTGGTCTACACCTTCTTTATGGCCTCTTTGATCTACGGCGGTTCCTTAGAGCTCTTGGCTGTAGGATTTCTATTAGGTCCTTTCGCTCCTCTGGAAACGCTTTTTCTGGCTATTATGATTCAGCTTCGCCATCTGTTCTACGGTATTGCCATGCTGGATAAATTCCCCAAAAAGGATGGAAGCGTTTTTATCTAATCTTCGGCATGTGCGACAAGCTTCAGCATTAATTATAGTACAAAAAAATACCGGAAGGGTGGATCCCGGCTGGTTTATGTTTTTTGTGACACTCTTAAATCAAATCTACTGGGTTGTAGGCTCCTGCCTTGGTACGCTTCTTGGAAGGGTCTTGCCCTTTTCCACAGAGGGCATTGATTTTGTTATGACTGCTCTCTTTGCAGTGATTTTCTTCGATCAGTTTTTAAAGGAGAAAAATCATTTTTCTTCCCTGCTGGGACTGGGCGTATCCATCCTGTCCTTAGTTATTTTTAAAGCAGAGCATTTCATCCTACCTGCTATGCTGGGAATCTTAGGCATTTTTCCTCCTGGCAAAGCCTAAGCTGGAACAGCAATTTGAGGTAGCGGAGGAAAGCTTATGACTGTATGGCAACGCATCATTATCATAGCGCTTTTGTGTTCTGGGCACCATGCTGACCCGCTTTTTGCCCTTTATCTTATTTCAAAAAAATACACCTAAAACAGTGCAATATCTGGGAAAGGCTCTGCCTCCCGCAAGCTTTGCTCTGCTTTTGGTGTATTGTCTTCGTAATGTTCAGTTATTTAGTGGAAACCATGGACTACCGGAGTTTCTTTCTCTTGGGCTAACCATCCTGATGCATTGTTGGAAACGGAATATGCTCCTCTCCATCTTCTCCGGCACCGTCCTGTATATGCTGTTTCAACAGGGGATTTTGATTTTGCCGTTTTAAAAAAATAACACTTAGCAAAAGGCTATTCTTCTTTAAAGATAGCGATTGTCGATTGCTCTACTCATGTAAGCGCCTTTTTTGAAAAATCCGCCTTCCTTTAGGCCCCAAGCAATTGCTGAACAGGCAAGCTCTTCTTTAGCATTCATTTTCGCACTTAGAGAAGTGAGAACTATCCCTTGGGGGAACAGCTGTGCACTCAGGTATTCATACAGCCTATCTGCCTCTCCCTTCTCCACCAGCTTCGTAAGATAAGTAGGATTGGTATCCCACCATTCAGATGCCTTACAGAAGGATGCACTGGCACGCATTTCTCCAGTAGAGAGCTTCTCTGCGCAAAGCGTACGCAAATTTTCCAGCTGTGCCTCCTCTATCACACCATTTGTAATCGAATAAGCATAGTACGCACAAGCCAGACCTTCATCTTCAGCTTCCTTTAAAAGGTAAAGATTCGAAACGCCCCTATTCTTGTATTTCTTCCACTTTGCGGCAATATCATGAAATACCTTTCCACTATAACGATTAGAACTTCCCTGCTCTAAGGCTTCTTCCAATGCAGGAAGATCCACCTCTTTCTTTTCCCAATCATCAATCAAATTATACTGTAGCTCTGCCATCCTCTTCCTCCCAATCTTTAAGTAAAGCACAAGACAAATTCCTTTACTTTTCATTGTATTGCGAAAATCATAAATTACAAGATGAAGTCAGCTATATGTGCCTACAGACTTTGAATAGAGTAAAGATTTTGTCAGACTTTGACAAAAGATTGTGTATTCTTGGGATAAAGACTATACTACAAAAAATGACAAAACGCTTTGAACGACAATGAGGATCAATATGAAAATCAGTAGTGACTATACATCAAATAGAGCATGGTTAAGAGATGTAGTGGGCAATCAGCCGATGATTTTACGCTCTGTCTCCGCCTTGGAATATTTGCAGCTCTTTGTGGGCTACTTTTTCAGAAAAACAAGGTGGAGGTTTATGCCTTGGAGGAAAGTTCGGAAGAAAATATCCGATGCTATATCATAGAAGATTTGGAAGCTATAGAGTATATACGTTTTGAAAATGTTCTTTGTTCCAGTCCAAGCCAGGCTGTAAATGATATGCTTTCCGATTTTGAGCATAGCGATGAAACTGCTCTTGTAGAGGCTTTAAGCAAATATTACTACTCCCACGAGGAAAGCTTTTAGCGGATTAAATATCAAAAAAAGAAAACCAAAAAGCGATTTGAAGAACTAAAGGACTGGGCTATAAACTATTTTGAGGTAGGTTGAATGACTAAGCAAGAAGAGATTCCCTCTCGTGAATATGGAGAGCATAAATTTCATTAATCGCTAAATGGAGGGTTGCCGCATCCAAGCTCTCATACTCTCCCCGAGCAATCAGTCTCTCGTTGGCATATGGAAAAATAAATTCAGAAGCATTGGTAGCCATTCCGGCATCGGATTGGTAGATGGTTTTATGAAAATGTAAATAACGGACTTGTAAAAAAATGTGGAACACATCGGAAAAAGCTGAAGGAGGAGTAGAAAAAAATATAGGAGGTATGGTTATGGAAAAATAATTTTTTTATAATGAAATTAAGAATATATTGATAAGTGCAAGGAATAAGGTTTATAAAACAGCAAATTTTGCTATGGTTGAAGCTTATTGGAATATTGGTAAAAGAATTATTGATGAACAAGGCGGTAAATATACAGCAGAATATGGGCAAGGTTTATTGCAAGAACTATCTAAACAGATGACAAAAAGACTTTGGTAAAGGCTTTTACAGTTGCAAATCTTAAGAATATGAGACAATTTTATCTTACTTTTTTTCCAAATGGCTACGCACTGCGTAGCGAATTGAGTTGGACACATTATCGAAGTCTTATGCGTGTTGGAGTTTTTAGGTTTGGAAGCTAATACAGATTTTTATGAAAGTGATTTGGAACAAGCCTTAATAACTCATTTACAGAAATTTCTTTTAGAATTAGGGAGAGGTTTTTCATTTGTAGCAAGGCAGAAAAGATTTACCTTTGACGGAAGACATTTCAGAATAGATTTAGTGTTTTATAACTACATACTGAAATGCTTTGTCTTGATAGATTTGAAGATTGGAGATTTAACACACCAAGATCTAGGACAAATGCAGATGTATGTTCATTACTATGAAAGAGAAATGATGAATGAGGGAGATAATCCTCCGATAGGCATTGTACTTTGTGCTGATAAGAGTGATTCTATTGTTAAATATACTCTTCCGGAAGATGAAAAACAGATATTTGCATCAAAATATAAACTGTATTTACCAAGTGAAGAAGAACTTCTAAATGAATTGAATAAGGAATATCTAACCATAGAAAGCTATGCAGATAAAGATAAAGACAAAAAATCAAAATAATCAGTTTGTCAGAAAACATCTTACTAGATGAAAAAAGAGCCATTGATGGCTCTTTTTTTCATTCCATTATCCTACTTTTCTGTAGGTATCTCTAAAACTCATGTACCCAAACGTAGAAGATTGATCTGTGATTGTAATACTCCCATCTGTATTAACTACAAAGCTGATCCAGCCATCTTCTCCTGTTGCTTTATATAAACTGCCCCCTTCTTTTACTGCAATGCCACTAAATTCCGATGCATAAAACTGTCCGCTATCAACATTCACTACATAACTGCCACTAAGATTAATGTTATAACTATTTTCATTTCCTGTGATACTAAGCTCTGCGCCACCTGCGTCACCCCAATCTACCTCGTATACTCCACGGATATCTCCTACTTTTCCCAGCAGGCTATCTCTATACCCGGTAAGGATCTTTATATTCTCTCGCTCGTAAGAATTCAAAACCTGACTTTCGATTTTATCAAATTCCGACTTACTGTACTGCGGTCTATACCAGGATTTAGAAGAAAAATATGCATTAAGGTCTTGAGTGTCGTATTGTCTTCCATGACGAGCATAAATTTCATTAATCGCTAAACGGAGGGTTGCCGCATCCAAGCTCTCATACTCTCCCCGGGCAATCAGTCTTTCGTTGGCGTATGGGAAAATATACTCAGAAGCATTGGTAGCCGTTCCGGCATTGGATTGACCTGTACTGTTCACTAATCCGGCATAACTATAATCTCCCCCCATATCCACATCCGTAAATTCCGTACCGTTGGTTAAAGTCACTATAGGATAATCAATGGTCTCAAGACTATTCCATGTCACATCCGCATCCCCGTTCCAGCTATTGTCTTTTAGGTTTCGCATCTTGCCGGATACCTTTAAACCGTTTTGCTCTGTTTTGGAAAAGGAAAGCCCCTCTAATAAAAACTTTGCTTCTCCATAAAGACGAAACTCAATCTGTTCTTTTCCGTCCTTAATATAGGGGATAAGCATATACTCATTGGCAGTACTCTTCCACATTGCATCCCCGGGATAGGATGCAAATATATTGGATTTGTTTACCGCTCCGCTATCATAACTAAGCTCCTCTGAACCGGCGGATGTACTTTCTTCTATAGCTACAGTAGATTCATCAGCTTTCTCTTCCGCCTTTGCCGATGTACTTTCTTCCGCCTTAGTTCCTTCACTTCCCTTTGCCTCACTATTCCCTTTTACAGGAAACCAGACTTAGGCTTAGAAGCAATCCCAGAAAAACGATTGCCAAGCCTTTTTGCAGCACCGCTCCGCTTCCTTTTTTCTTCATCATTGTTCTTTTCATACGTTCTTTCTCCCATGATTCATTATATTAAATTTTATGAATATACCTTATTGCATTATAAGGTTTGGAGTAGTGAATAGCAAGTATGATGGCCTTATCCCGAAGTTATGAAATAAGGATTAGATAATTTATAGAAAAATAATCAATCATCACTTTACTCGCAATAATAAATCATCTATTTGCTTGCAAATGCTTGCAAAATTAGTTTCACCAAAACTATACTATAGAATAAAAAGGAGGCAAAAACATATGGCAAATACAAAAAGCAGTTTATGCAAGAATTGATACTAAGTTAAAGGAAAATGCTGAAGGCATATTACAGCAACTTGGAATTTCTCCTTCCAGCGCCATTCAAATGCTTTACAGTCAGATAGTACGAACAAATGGATTTCCTTTTAGATTTACACTTGTCTTATCAAACTCCAACAGCTCTAGGAAATATGAGTCAAACTGAATTAAATACCGCATTACAAGAAGGATATGAATCTACTCTGACAGGGAAGAGCTATTCTGTGGAAGAAGTGAATCAGATTATGAAAGAAGAGTTTAAGCTATGAGTCAAATTTTTTTCATATTCATTATTCTTCGAAAGCATTAAATGATCTTAGAAATATTTATGCGTATATTGCCTTTCAGCTTCAGGCTCCCGAAACAGCGAAAAAGACAAATAGAACGCATTCAAGAAAAAAATATGCTCTCTTGATTTTATGCCGGAAAAAAATATGCTCTCGTGGAGTGGGAACCCTGGACAAGTCGAAATACTCACAGGGTTCATGTTGATAATTTTGTCATATTCTATATGGTTCATTCTAATATCAATGAGCTTACCATTCTCCGAATCTTATATGGAAAGCAGAATATTGAGCAAATCTTAAAGTCTGAGTAATTTTTTTCTCTGTTCTACATTCTTTATTTCAGTTCTATCAAATTCGTACTATATCTTCAATTATTACGATCACATCCAATGAACTCTATATTTTTTTCCTTCCTTCTTCTCCCTTTCCTTCAATTCCTTCAAGATTCCTCCGGTAATCAGGGCTGCAATAAGCGCCGCAAAGATATCACTAAGGGGCTGAGACATTTGCAGGCCGAGAAGTCCGAAGGCGCGGGGGAAAATCAGCAAAATCGGAATCAGGCAAATGCCCTGTCGTAGCAGTGCCACGATGCTGGCCCGAAGGGGGTAGCCGGTGGTTTGGGAAAACATATTGGCCATGGTAATCTGAGCGGAGAGAGGCATGGTCAGGCATTGTAATTGTAAAGCCAGAGTGCCGATACGAATCACCTCCGCATCTTCTTTTCGGAAGGCGGTAACTAGGGGTTTAGCAAAAAGAAAGACTGCTGCCCCTGCAAAGATCAGCATGGTAAAACCGACCTTTAGGCTGAAGCGATAGGCCTCCGCCACTCGCTTGTAGTGCTTGGCGCCATAGGCATAGCCGCAAACCGGTTGAAAGCCCTGTCCGAAGCCAATCACCAGGGAAAAAGATAAACATACTGATTCGCATGACAATGGCCATAGCTGCGATAGCCGCATCTCCGTAAGGATGGGCGGAAAAGTTCAGTAAAATGGTGGAAACACCGGCAATTCCCTGTCTGGCAAGGCTGGGACAGCCGAAGCGCAGAATAATGCTGTAACGTTTTAAGCTGGGCTTAAAATTCCGTGGAGATACGGAAATGCAGGCCGGCATCTTGTTGCATTGGTACAATAAAATTCCGAAGGATATCATTTGGCTGATTACGGTAGCCACCGCAGCGCCGCCAATCCCCATTTTCCCAACGTAAATAAAGAGAGGATCCAAAAAAACATATTGAGGACACCGCCGGTACTGATGCCGATCATGGAATAAAAGGAATTTCCCTGAAAGCGGAGCATATTGTTCATGCCCAGTGAAGCCATCATAAAGGGGCTTCCGAAAAGAATGATTCTGGCGTACTGCGTAGCGTAAGGGCAATGGTTTTGGTGGATCCCAGAGCGTAAACCAGAGGTTCTACGAAAATGCCGGCAATCACCGCAATCAGTGTGCCCAGTATCAATTCCGTAAAAAATCCTACTGCCACATAGCGTTCCGCTTCTTCCTGCTTTTTTGCTCCCAACAAACGGGAAATTTCGTTTCCGCAACCCATGCCGATCATGAAGGCGATTGCCTGAATGATTGCCGCCATGGAGAATACCACTCCTACTGCGGCAGAGGCGGAGGTTCCCAAGCGGGAAACGAAGAAGGTGTCCGCCATATTATACACCGCCACCACAATCATGGACACCATGGAAGGAACGGCCAACTTGGGAATCAAACGATTCACCGGTTCCTCCAGCATTTGCCGAAACTTCTCCTCATCGCTTATGGCCATGTCTTCCGCTCCCTTCTCTGGCAATTTTTCTACTTCCATGCTACAATGACAGCCATTATACTACCGTAAAATTTTTTTCGCAAAAAAATCTTGAGTTTTGAGAGTTATCAGCGTTTATCGGTGGTTTTATTGAATTGACGTTTATCGGTGGTTTTATTGATTTTTCGTTCATCAGTGGCTTTGCAATTTTAGTATTGTGAGTATGTTAAGAGTCGGGGGAGTTTAGAAATGAAGAAGTTTTTTTCGTTATGTCAGTCAAAAGTATAGCCGGGATGATTGGGCTTTCCGTTTATATTTTAGCGGATACCTATTTTATTTCTTCCTATGCGGGAACCGATGGACTTGCGGTTTTAAATTTGATTCTTCCGCTGTACGGCCTTCTCAATGCCCTGGGCAATATGATTGCGGTGGGTTGTGCCACCAGATACAGCATCCGACAGGCTGCGGGAAAGGATGTAAGCTCCTTCTTTTTACAAGCTATTTTTTGGAACTTCATTTTCGCCCTGCCCTTCACCTTCTTCGGGCTCTTTTTTCCAAAGCAGGTTTTGGCGATTTTAGGGGCAGATGCGGAACTACAGAATTTGGGAGTTAGCTATGTGCGCATCATCCTTGGCTCTGCCTTCCTCTTTATGGCAAACAGCAGTATGACTGCCTTCACCAGAAATGACAAGAATCCCTCCATGGCCATGGTCGGCTCTTTGATGGGTTCCCTCTTTAATATCGTATTTGACTATATTTTCATGTTCCCCATGAATTTGGGCATGACCGGTGCGGCTCTGGCTACTGCCCTATCTCCGGTGGTTACCAGCTTGTTTTGCGCTCTGCATTTTCGGAGTCCGAAAAATACCATTGCCTTTCGTTGGCAAAGTCCGCGCTTTAAGCATCTCTGTGCCTGCTGCAAGCTGGGATTTTCCGCCTTTGTCGGCGACCTGACCAGTGCCGTGACCATCAGTACCTTTAACGGCCTGATTTTAGGTCTTAGCGGAAATATCGGTGTTGCCGCCTACGGTGTCATTGCCAATGTTTCCTCTGTCTGCACCTGTGTATTCAATGGTTTGGCTCAGGGAAGCCAGCCCTTAATCAGCAACAGCTACGGAAAACGTGATATTCATAAGTTGCAGTCCTACCTGCATTACGGCATTGTAAGCGCTTTGGTACTGGCGATTTTGATTGTGGCAAGCATCATTTTCCAAAGCGACTTCTGTATCGCTCTGTTTAACCGGGAAAATGATCCTATCCTCTACCAGTATGCCAAGGAAGGAATTCCCTTGTATTTCATCGGTTTCCTTGCGGCCGGGCTGAATATCCTGATGGTAAGCTATTTCTCCGCTACCAACAATCCCCGCCCCGCCTTTATCTGTTCTTTACTGAGAGGCACCATCGCTATTGTATTTTTTGCCTTCTTACTTTCTTCCCTTCTAAAAATGCCGGGGGTTTGGCTTTCCTTCCCCGCATCTGAAGCCTTCACCTTCCTGGTGGTACTGTATTTTTACCGGAAGGAGCGGAAAGAGATGAAGCTGCATTTGGAGGCGCAACAGGAGAGTAAATAAAGCCGGCGGAGGGAGGACTGTATTCACCGAAATGATTTGCTCCGATGTAGTATAGGTCTGTGTTCGGGGCACGCTCTCGCTAACTTCGCCCCTACGAAGGGATGAACGGTAACTATTGAAGAAATACGCTCCAATGCATAATAGGTCTGTAATCGTGGCACGCTCTCGCTAACTTCGCCTTCGCAACGGTACTAACTTCAAGCTTCGCTTTGCTCGCTTTCAGTAAGTACCGGCGGGCTCAGATTGCCTCTCTTACAGACCTATTATGCATCAATCGCTTCACTCAATTAATTTCCATAGTCCTTCCCTTCGCAGGTTTTCAAGTAGCGACAAGCTCAAAATCCTCTTCCATGCCTATACTACATCTGTCGCTTTGACTTTTTAAGTTCTACAGTTCTTTCCTTCGCAGGCTTTCTGCAAGTATCAGTGAGCTCAGATTGCTCTTCTTACAAACCTATACTGCTTCTGTCGCTTCACTAGATTGATTTCTACAGTCCTTCCCTTCGCTGGCTTGCAAGTACCGCGGGCTCAAGTTACCCCTCTTTTAAACCTATGCTGCTTCTGTCGCTTCAGCTTATTGATTCCTAGGTATAATGCTGAAATGCTTTTATCTGTAGTTATTTAGCTTAATATTTCAGACAAAGAAAGCGACTCCGCAGAGTGTATATAGCACACCGGAAGACCGCTTTTATTTTTCCTTCTCTCGGTATGGTGGTCTGTGCTTTTTAGCAAACAAGCAGTCTAAGAAGCCATTCAATTCCTTTATGTTATTATCAGCATATTTTTTCCACCCTGAAAGTTGTTTTTAAAAAGATTGAACCGCCCTACAGCCTTGATTTACAAGGGTGTAAAGCGGTTTTCATCAACACGTTTTGTCCTATAAGCCTAAGCCTATAATTCACATTTATCTTATAAGCTAATTATACAAGTCCTATGGTAGAGCGATTGCAGTATAAGTATGTAGGAGGACAATCTAAGCTCATCAGGGCTTGCAGAAAGCCATCGAAGGGAAGAACTGTAGAAATCAATAAGCTGAAGCGACAGAAGCAGTATAGGTATGAAAGAGAGCAATCTGAGCCCGCCGGTACTTGCGAAAAACAAAGGCACTGTAGTTTTTCGCTTAGTACCGCTGCAGGGCGAGGTTAGCGGGAGCGTGCTCGATTTCATACCTATACTGCATCGGAGCTTACTTCTTTAATAGTTACAGTTCTTCACTACGAAGGCGAAGTTAGCGGGAGCGTGCCCCGGACACAGACCTATACTACATCGGAGCGAACCATTTCGATGAATACAGTCCTTCCAGATACGAAGGCGAGGTTAGCGACAGCGCACCCCGTTTTCATCCCTATACTGCATCAGAGCATCCCTATTTATCCTCCAGAATGATACTGTAGCAAAAGCTCTTCGCTTCATCCGGTCCCAGAGCGATACGATCTTTCATGGAGCATAGCTCCTCCATTACGCCTTCTCTTCCGGGGAGGCTTGTCCATGGCTCTACGCAGAGGAAGGGCGTCTTCTCTCCATAGGGCTGCCAAAGGGCAATGTAGGGATAGTCCTCATAAAGAAAACGAAGGGATACCGGTTCGTCATCGCTTCCCAGTACCAGCTCTCCTCCACTGTGCGCCAGCACCACCGCATCATTTCGGAACAGAACGGTTTCAAGGGGAGACGTCCATTTACCAAGGCGAAATTCTCCCGTTCCTCCAAGGTAAGTAAGTCTTTTGAAAAGCGAACCTTCTCCATCATCGCTTCCTGCTTAGGGAAGTGAATGGCGTAATCACTTATTGCCTGCTTCTTGGAAAAGGGGAGGTAGAAACCGGGATGTCCTCCCAGCGCGAAATACATTACCTCAATTCCCAGATTCTCCACTCTGGAGCAGACATCCAAACGATTGTCCTTTACCCGGTAGCTTTGCTGTAAACGAAAGGAAAAGGGGTAAATCTTTCTGGATTCCGCACTATCCCGAAATTCAAGGTGCAGGAATCCTCTTCCTGATCTACGATACGAGCCTGCATGGAGCGTAAAAAGCCATGCACGTCCATGGGGTATTTCTCCCCATTGTAATAATAGGCCTTCTGAAAAAGACGTCCGATAAAGGGAAACAGAAGCGGGGAACGCTCTTTCCAATACTTTGCATCTCCCTGCCATAAACACTCTCTGTTTCGTTTTTTGTCAAACACGGACTGTAATTCCGCTTCTCGGTTAATCTCCACCTGCAACAGGGCGGACTCAATCTTTATCATGTCTTTTTCCCTCCTTTAAACGGAACAGCTCCCTCTGTTCCTGCATCGACTTTTCCCGATGCCTCTGTCATTACTTCTGCCGTTACTTCTGTCAATGTTTCTGCCTACAATCTTGCCTTGCAAAATCTTTTTGCAATCCTGCATGCCCGATCAATCAGGATGCAGGAGAGCTTGCAAGATGCATACTCTATTTATGCTTTATTTAAGCCTTCTTCCGGTTTCTGGTATGCCGGTCAATAATGGCCTGCTGCTCCTTGGTCAAATGAAATTCCTGTCCCATATGATCCAGCTCTTCGTGGCCAACATGAGTCACATTTTTCCGGATTTCGCATAACTGCAATATGCACAAGAGCCATTTTCCCGGTGCTCCTTCCGTAAAGCCCGAATGATGGCAACTACAATTAACGCCACAATGGCCAGTACGATAACGTTTCCCATTTTTCTTCCTTTCTCTAATAAATAATAAACCGCTAGATTATCCCGGATGAACAACTGAAGCTGATATCCTGAGATAAAGCTATCTGTTACAAAAACTGCTTAATACCCCCAGTTGCTTGGAGCCCCTAGCTATTTGATACCATAGCTACTTGATGCCATAGTTACTTGATACCACAGCTATTTGATATCACAGCTACTTGCTGCCATAGCGTTTTAATAAAACTATCTGTTGAATAAGACCGCTCGCAAAACGAACTTACTTACTATATTATAGCAAAAACCGTCATTTTCCAAAGGTTTATTCTAAAAATTAATATTCTTTAGGATTTCTTCAAAAAAACTTGGTTTTTGAGCTATCTCTTTTCGACTATCTCTTTTCAACTATCTCTTTTCGACTATCTCTTTTCCTTATCTATCGCAAAGGACAGTATAAAACAGCCAAATACACAGTAAAATGTCTCAGGCTTCAGCTTTGCCACTTTCTAAGTAGTAGAAATGAAAAAGAGCCCTGCAAGGCAGGAGCTCCTTTCCAAGCTCATTCCGTTTTCCGGAATACATTCATAAAAATCTTTATGCCATGGCCTTCTCCACTGCCAGCTCATCGGAATCGGAAAGAGTTGCCGCTTCCTTGTAAGGTCTGAACAAGCCCCAAAGTCCTACAAGAATCAGGATAAAGGCAACGATGGTGAAGGGGTTAAAGGCAACCTCACCGGTTACCAAACCGCCTACCTGATAAATAACCAGAGATACACAGTAAGCCAGGAAGCACTCCCAAGCAATAGCGAAGAGTGTCCATCTACCGTTGTTCATCTCTCTCTTGATGGCACCGATAGCTGCAAAGCAAGGTGCGCAGAGAAGGTTGAAAGCAAGGAAGCTGTATCCTGCTACGCCGCTGGCAAAGTACTCCTTAACCTGTGGCCAGATTGCCGTACTGTCATCTTTTAAATCTACACTTCCCGCATAGTGGAAGAGAGTACCGAAGGTTCCTACTACGTTCTCCTTCGCGATAAGTCCGGTAAGAGCTGCCACAACAGCCTTCCACTTTCCCCATCCAAGAGGAGCAAAAAGCCAAGCCAAAGTATTACCAAAAGCTGCCAGGATAGAAGTATCCATATCATCCTCAGGAAGATACTGTAAGCTAAAGTTAAAACGGGATAAGAACCATACCAGAATGGTAGCCAAGAGGATAACGGTTCCCGCCTTCTTAACGAAGGACATCCCTCTTTCTCCTACACTCTTTAAGATGTCAATAGGTCTGGGCATGTGGTATGCAGGAAGCTCCATAACGAATGGTGCCGGCTTTCCGGCAAACATCTTGGTCTTCTTTAATACGATTCCGGAGAACACGATAGCACATATTCCCAGGAAATAAGCACTCCAGCCTACCCAGGCAGAGCCGTCAAACATCGCTCCCGCTAAAAGAGCAATGATAGGAAGCTTTGCGGAACAGGGAATGAAGGTGGTGGTCATAATAGTCATACGACGATCTCTATCATTCTCTACGGTACGAGATCCCATAACACCGGGAACACCGCAACCGGTACCGATCAGCATAGGAATGAAGGACTTTCCGGAAAGACCGAACTTACGGAAAATTCTATCCATGATAAAGGCAACTCTGGCCATGTATCCGCAACCCTCCAAGAAAGCAAGGAAGAGGAAGAAGGTCAGCATCTGGGGTAAGAATCCGATTACCGCACCCAAACCGGCGATAATTCCGTCGATTACAAGACCCTGAATAGCCTCACTTACATTCATCGCTTCCAAAGCGGAGGTAGCAATGCCCGGAATAGATGGAACCTCCACCAGACCGAAGAAAGACCATGGATCGGAACCGAACAGAACGTCATTTACCCAGTCGGTCATAGCGGTTCCCACAGTGGTAATGGAAATATAGTACACCAGAAACATCGCTGCAGCAAAGATGGGGATTGCCAGGAAACGGTTGGTTACGATGGCATCAATCTTATCGGAAACGGTAAGTCCCTTCTGCGCTCTCTTTACATAAGCCGCCTCGATAATACTCTGGATATAGTTGTATCGCTCATTGGTGATAATACTCTCGGAATCATCGTCCTCCGCCTTCTCTACAGCGGCAATGATGCTCTCCACATCCAAGTTCTTCGCCTTCTCCGGCATTTCATTACGAATCTTATCATCTCTTTCGAAAAGCTTAATGGCGAAGAAACGCTTCTGGCTCTCCGGTACATTGCCCTCCAAAAGATTCTCAATGGAGTTGATTGCTCCTTCCACCTGTTCAGAGAACTTGTGCTGTACAACAGTGTCATTCTTCGCATTGGCTTCCGCAACGGCTAAGGCAGAGGCCTCCGCAACGCCCTTGTTTCTTAAAGCGGAAATGCTGACCACCTTACAGCCCATAGCCTTTCCCAGCTCTTCCAGATTCAGCACATCACCGTTCTTCTCTACCACGTCCATCATGTTGATGGCCATAACAACGGGGATGCCTAATTCCTTTAACTGGGTAGAAAGATAAAGGTTTCTCTCTAAGTTGGTTCCGTCCACGATGTTTAAGATGGCATCCGGGCGGTTATTGATTAAATAATTTCTCGCTACCACTTCCTCCAGGGTATAAGGAGAAAGAGAATAAATTCCGGGAAGGTCTGCGATGACCACATCCTTGTGTCCCTTAAGCTTTCCTTCTTTCTTTTCTACAGTAACACCGGGCCAGTTTCCTACATACTGGTTGGAACCGGTGAGCTGGTTAAACAATGTGGTTTTGCCGGCATTCGGGTTTCCGGCAAGTGCGATGGTAATGGCCATGTCTCTCCTCCTAGTTCTTTAATTCTACTTCAATCATCTCGGCATCTGCTTTACGAACGGATAATTCATATCCCCGTACTGTAAGCTCCAAAGGGTCTCCCAATGGCGCCACCTTACGAACAAAAAGCTCCGCTCCCTTGGTTAGGCCCATGTCCATAATTCTTCTCTTTACAGCGCCCTCGCCTGTCAGTTTCTTTACGACAGCACTCTGTCCCGGTTTTAAATCTTTCAGTGTCATCTTGTCCTCCACCTTCTCTCGCTGCTAAAACTCTCTAAATTCCTCTCTTCCAATCTTCTCCGGCATGCGCCCCATAACTTTCGAAGAGAAAAATTCTGAGATCCTTTTAGGTTTCATTCTATACCTTTACACCATGATTTTGTTCGCCATCTCTTTACTGATGGCTACCCTGGCATCCTTAACCTTTACAATGACATTGCCCATAGAGGTGGAAATAACGGTAACTTCTCCCCCTACTACAAAGCCCAGGTCGCTAAGATGCTGCCTCACTTCTGCACTTCCACTAATCTTCTGAATAATCTGTGGAACCCCGGTTCCTGCTAATGTTAATGGCATAGCCCCTCCTTCCGCTGTAAATACTTTTTCTTTCTTAGTTTCAAGATTCTAGTTGTTTTTGAAAAAGCCTAACACAGCCAGTCTATACAGCACGAATCTGCCTCATTAAATTAGCACCGTCTAACTATAAAGTCAAGATTTTGTAAGAATTAATTAGCTCTGAGTAGGATTGTATTTAATTAAAATATGAAATTCCAGATATTTAATGATGGTAATGTCAAAAAATTCTCCACATAAGCTTGCCTGTAGGAGAATTCAGGCTTATAGGGCAAAAGCTGTTGATGACGCCCCCCTCGGCATATCCCAAAAAGGACTGTAAAAAAACCAAAAAGCTTTTCCATATAACGAGATATCGCACACTACGCGTGCGATACTCGTTAAAAATAAGGCCTGAAACAGGGTAATCTTAGATTGCTCCTGTTTCAGGCCTTATTGCCAAAATTTATTTCTTCGCTTACGCTTTAATCTTTTTGATCCTTTAATTTCGCATAAAATTCTTTGATTTTGGCGAAAGATTCGGACTTAAAACATGCTCCATGCGGCAGGCGTCCTGGGAGGCGGTGTAGGCATTGACCCCTAAGGCCACCAGCACATCCGTTAATACCGTGTGCTTTTCATAGGTTCCCTGGGCAATGGACAGACCGTGCTCGGTTAAGCTTAATGCTCCCTTCTCGTCCACTTCCACCTTTCCCTCTTCCCGAAGGCGCTTTAAGGCGATGCTGACACTGGGCTTGGAAAATCCCAGCATATTGGCAATATCAATAGCTCTGACATTTCTATGGTCCATGGACAGCATCAGGATGGCCTCCAGGTAGTTCTCCTCTGATTCATGACTTTCGTATGGTTTCATTCCCTATTTCCTCCCTTTGTGCATTCTTTGGATTCTTATTGCCGGAGAATTCCATCCGGCATTTTTTTATCTCTTCGGCTTTTCCTCCGTTCAGAACAGGGACGCATATTTCTTAGGATGCCTTCTTAGCCAAGGCTTTCTTTCTCCGTTTTCCGGCTTCCAGTACCTCTTCCTTGTCCGCTTCGATTTCCTCCTCCGGAATCAAAGGTGTCATGCTCTTCAATCCGGTTGCGATGGTGGAAATGTTATGGAACAGGGCGGAGTTGGAAGGTGTCATAATACCGGCTAAACCTAAGGCAATCAGCATAGCGTTAAAAACCGATAATAAAGTTGTAATTGCCGTGAATTCTCTTCATCAAACGGTTGCTCAGCTTCTTTAAGATAACCAGTTCGTAAAGGTCGCCCTCTTGGATAGTAATGTCCGCAACCTCCTTGGCGATAGCCGCTCCTGCGGAAATGGCGATTCCCGCATCCGCTTCGGAAAGAGCCGGGGAGTCGTTAATGCCGTCTCCTACCATGATTACCTTTCTGCCTAAGCGATGCTCTTCCTGAATAAAGCTTGCCTTATCCTCCGGAAGAACCTCTGCATGGAACTCATCCACGCCAACCATTCTGGCTACTGCATGGGCAGTCTTTTTATTATCTCCGGTCATCATTACAACCTTGTCGATACCCAGAGCCTTTAAGTCCTGAATAACGCCAACCGCTTCTTTTCGTAAAGGATCGGAAATCAGGATTACGGTGGTGAGCTCTCCGTCCACCGCAAGATAAAGGGCGGAATGCTCAGGCGGAATGCTTGCCAGCTTCTCCTCTTCGCCCTTTGGTATGGTACAATGCTCATCATCAAAGATAAAGTGATGGCTTCCGATTAACACGTGCTTTCCTTCGTAAATGCTGGAAATTCCGTGGGCTACCACATATTCCACCTTGGAATGGCGCTCTGCATGATGTAAATCTCTTGCTTCCGCCTCGGCCACAACTGCATTTGCCATGGAGTGAGGATAATGCTCCTCCAGGCACGCCGCCATACGAAGCATCTCATTTTCATCCGCATTATTGAAGGTGATAATGTCTTCTACCTTCGGCTTTGCGTAGGTCAAGGTTCCGGTCTTGTCAAAGACGATGGTGTTGGCCTCGGAAATGGCCTCCATAAACTTTCCGCCCTTGACGGAAATCTTGTGCTTTCCGGCCTCTCTCATAGCGGAAAGTACCGCTACCGGCATAAAGCTTCAAAGCACAGGAGAAGTCTACCATTAAGAAGGCTAAAGCCTTGGTCACATTTCTGGTGAGGAGATAGGTCAATGCCGCACCGCCTAAGCTATAAGGCACCAGCTTATCCGCCAAATGGGAAGCCTTGTCCTCTGTTGCGGACTTTAACTTCTCCGACTCCTCAATCATTTTCACAATACGATCATAACGACCGGAGCCTGCCAGCTTCTCCACGCGAATACGGCATTCTCCCTCTTCCACTACGGTTCCCGCATAGGCGGAGGAGCCGATCTTCTTCCGAACGGGAATGGATTCTCCGGTCATGGAAGCCTGATTTACCATAGCTTCGCCGAAGCTTAGCTTTCCGTCCAAAGGAATCATATTTCCGGTGCGGACAATGATTTCCTGTCCTACTTCCACTTCATTTAACGGCAGTAAAACTTCCTCGCCCTGTACTAAGGTCCAAACCTTGTCTACATTTAAGGACATGGTTCTCGCCAGGTCGTCCACAGACTTCTTGTGAGTCCACTCCTCCAGGATTTCTCCTACGGAAAGGAGGAACATTACGGAAGACGCGGTATCGTAGTCTCCTGTTAAGATGGAGGCGGAAATCGCCACCGCATCCAGGAGGGATACTTCAATCTTTCTCTGGAAGAGGGTCTGAAGTCCCTTAAATAAGTAGGGGAGGGCCTTCACTCCCGTAATCACCCGCTTTAAGGGGATGGGATAGAAGAGGGTGGAAATCACCCTATCCACTACTGTCAGCACTAATTTGTCTTCGTATTCTCTGTTTAAGGCTCTTCCGGTCTGACTGGGTACAAGACCTTCATTTCCCTTATAAGAAAAAAACAGGGACAGGGCAAGAATCATGCCTTCCCGTTTTCCTTCGTAGAAAAATGATAGCATCTCCGGTTCGGTCATAAACCTTCGCCTCAATGACTCCCTCCTGGGCCTTGAGATAATACTCAAGGATATCTGCCTGTGCCATGGTCATGCGCTTCTGCATGGCGTGAACACGGATACGCCCCGGGGATTCATGCAAGATATTCCATTTCATTTTCCCTTACCACTTCTTTCTCAAAATTACAGAGCCGGGAATGCGTAAATCCCTTCCCTAGGATCAATGCCTTTCCGGCTCGAGTTACTTCTGATTCAGTTTCCGTTGATTCAGTTTCTGTTGATTAAACTTCCTTTGCATCGAAGTCGGAAACTTCTTCAAAAATCCTCGATTAAAGAGTTCTCTGCAGCCTCTGCTCTCTTCTCGTTAATGCGCTTTGCATCTGCATAGATATCCTCGCAGCTTTCCTTAATGCCGGTGCTTACCTTCATAACGCAATCCTGTCCTCTAAGAACTGCTGCAGCTGCCTCTGTGTAAAGCTTCTTCGCGTCGGTAGAAGCCAAAATCTTCATACCTGCTGTTCCGAATAAAACTCCACCTGCGAAAATTCCAATCTTCTTCCATGCCCAATTTGCTAAAAACATATTCTTTCCTCCTCTTGTTTTGCTATACATAAACTACTATTTGCTACTAAAGAATAAAGCTTTCTTGCATTTGACACTCTGTTGTGCACTACGGTTAAAGTCTTGTTCTTTAGAACGAGCATATTGTAAAATAGGAATTATTATTAAGTCAAGGCTAACTCTTTTGTATTTCGTTTCCATTTTTAATACAATGTAGTCTATGCTAACAAAAGTTAGTAATGAATAACTTGTAACATCGATTATTGAAAAAGTCAAGAAGGAAGGACTGTATTCATCGATAAAGCACGCGCAGAAGCAGTATAGGTATGTAATCGAGCACGCTTCCGCTAACCTCGCCCCTGCGAAGGGAGGGACTGTATTCATTGATACAGCACGCGCAGATGCAGTATAGGTATGAAATCGAGCACGCTCCCGCTAACCTCGCCCCTGCGAAGGGGAGGAACTGTATTCATTGAGGGGCAACGCGCAGATGCACTATAGGTATGAAATCGAGCACGCTCTCGCTAACTTCGCCTTCGTAGCAGTACTAACTTCAAGCTTCGCTTTGCTCGCTTTCAGTAAGTACTGACGGGCTCAGATTGCTCTCTTTCATACCTATAGTGCATCTGTCGCTTCAGCTTATTGACTGCTATAGTCCTTCCCTCCGCAGGTTTGCAAGTACCCGCGGCTCAGATTGCTCTATTTCATACCTATACTGCTTCTGTCGCTTCAGCTTATTGATTTCTACAGTCCTTCCCTCCGTAGGTTTGCAAGTACCCACGGGCTCAGATTGCCCCTCTTTCAGACCCATACTGCATCTGTCGCTTAAGGATATTATTTTTTCAGCTCATTACCTTCTGCTTTTCCCCAATCCAATTCTTGATGTCGAAGGCCGTCATCTTCCCATCCGGCAAATAGTTCCTGAATCTTCGTTGCTTTGGGGTTTTTATATTGTGATGGTTTAACGGTTTCTTGCGTATCATGGTTTATATCTTGTTGTTTCTCTCGTTCCATCCTTTTTTCTCCATGAAAAAACGTGATTTCGCACACTTCGCGAGCGATACTCGTTAAGAATTAAAAAAGATCGGGGAGTTCTCCCCGACCTTCTTATCTTCTCTAGGAAAATTACTTAAGAGTGATCTTAGCGCCTTCAGCCTCAAGCTTAGCCTTGATATCATCAGCCTCAGCCTTGGAAGCACCTTCCTTAAGAACCTTTGGAGCTGCCTCAACGAGGTCCTTAGCTTCCTTAAGTCCAAGACCGGTAGCCTCACGAACAACCTTGATAACCTTGATCTTGTTTGGTCCTACATCAGTAAGCTCAACGTCGAACTCAGTCTTCTCTTCCTCAGCTGCGCCTGCACCTGCACCAGCACCTGCTGCTGCAACTACTACACCTGCTGCTGCGGAAACTCCGAATTCCTCTTCGCAAGCCTTTACCAAATCATTTAATTCCATTACGGAAAGTTCCTTTATTGCTGCAATAAACTCTTCAACAGTTAACTTTGCCATTGTATTATCCTCCATTATTTTTATTTTTTGAAAATGTCACGGAATAAGTTCCGTATTAAGCTGCTTTACGCTGCTTCTCCGCCGTCCTTCTGTGCAATCTGATTAAGCACACGTGCGAAATTGCTGACAGGGGACTTGATGGATCCGAGAAGTCTTCCAAGAAGCTCTTCTCTGGATGGAATCTCTGCCAGTGCCTGTACTGCCTTTGCATCGTAGAACTTTCCTTCCACTACTGCACCCTTAAACTCTAACTTTGGTGCTGTTTTTGCAAACTTTGCAAAAATTCTTGCTGCCGCTGTAGCATCGTCCTTAGATACTGCCAAAGCAGTAGGTCCATCTAATACTACATCTAACTGAGCAAAATCTGTACCCTCTGCGGCTCTCTTGATTAAGGTGTTCTTGAAAACCTTGTACTGTACACAGCTTCTCTTAATGCTTTACGAAGCTCTGTGTCCTCTGCTACGGTAAGACCACGATAGTCTACAACAGTAGCGGCAACAGCACCGTCCAAAAAGGGCCTTAATCTCGTCGATGATCGGCTGCTTTAATTCAACCTTTGCCATTCCTTGCTTTCCTCCTTCTGTAATTTTTTTCTAGAAAGTATTAACGGAAACGAGAGGCTTTCTTCTTCAAAGTATCCGGAAATTGCAAGACACTAAAACCCGCATAAAGCCGTTACTTCACTTTAGAAGAATAAAAAATCCCTTGCCAAAGACAAGGGATGAACGCACATAATAGGATAAATCCTAGCTCTTTCCTCGGCGGGCGATTTCTCTTTACATCCTCAGTTTTCCTTCGGAAAATGTCGGATACCTGCTGTCTTCGGTTAATACCTTGCAGATACTAGCATTTTCCCAAAGAAATGTCAAGTAAAAATATAAAAAAATAGAGAGCAGAATCAAAATCCCCGACTGCCTTTGCAGACAGCCGGGGAATCATCCTTTGCCGGATTTGTAGTCACACTACTTACCCGAACCTTTCTTAAACAAATGTAACAACAAGAAGTCACACTTCATACATGGTCACAACTGTAAGTTCAAGGTCACACCATCCCTCACAGCACTTTAAAGTATATCACAATGGTGAATTCTGTCGAGCTTTATCCTATTATTGGATTGCTTTTTGACTTATTTTTTTGCTCCAGTACCGAATCTTCACATACTGTACCCCTTCCGGGCTTTCCCAGCGGATCCAGTCCTCTCCTTCGTAGTAGTAATCATCTTCAAAGGCGGTTCCGGAAATGGGGATATACTCCGGGATGTCATCCGGGGTAAAGTTGAAGACCTTGGTGCCGTCCTCAAGGGAATACTCCATGGACTCGTCCAGATGAATGCCTTCCAGCTTCTTCACCCAATAACGGACGGTTCTGCCGTTTTCCTCAGTTTCACCGGAGAACCAGTAGAGTCTGAAGTTTGCAGTTTCCGGAATTTCTTCCTGATCGTGGAGCTCGATATTCAAGGCGCCGTCATAGCCCGGTTGCTCGCCTTCATGCTTTGCCTGCTCCGCCGCTTTCTTCAGTTCCTCTGCCTTCTTCTGCTCTTCCGCCAGCTTTTCTTCCTCGGATAAAGGCGCAAAGTTCTTCTCTTCCTCAGCCAGCATTGGTTCTAAATCAATGCTTTTTCTCTTCGTTATTTCTCAAAAATAATTTCTGTTGTACCCTCTTCCGGAATATAGAAGTTTCCGGAATATTTTCCGTGGGGAGAGTTAATCAGGCGGTTATCTGCTACGGTAATCTTCTTCATATCACCGTAAAGCTTTTTCAAAAATGAATGGAAGCCAGGGCATTGCCGTAAAAAATCGTTGTCGGTTCCGGTCTGGATCAAGAGATTTCTCTTAATAGAAATGTTTTGGTTATCATCAAAGTTGTAGCCGGGGAAAAACGGTGCTGACACGTAATCCCGGGCCGGATGTGATGTCCTTCACCAGATTTCCTTCAATACGATGGTTCGCACCACCGTGGAGGGCAATGCCGGAAGCTCGCCAGGTCAGCTCTACCGTGTTGTTTAAAAAGGCATTGTTCTCCGCAGGCTTGGATTCTGTATGGATATAACGAACCTGCTCTACCCCATTGACATTTTCCTTGATTTCCAGAATCGCCTTGCTGGCAAAGGTCGCCAGACCGTCATCGCCATTTCCACGGATATCAGAGTTCTGCACCTTGGAATTTCTGGTTCCCTGAGCAAAGTTCACGCCGTCCGCAAAGTTGTCTCGGATACGGCTGTTGGAAACGGTCAGGTTCTTGGTATATTTCATCTTATCCGCTTCCACATAGTCTCCTACCCAGATTCCGCACTCAAAATGCTCAATCCAGAGGTCATGCAGCTTGGAATTCTCTCCCAAAACCCCGGCGATTCCCTTGTAATTTGCCTCCTGATGAAAACGGGACTTTAATTCGGAATCCATGTATAGGTTATCCATCTCAACATTTGAGCTGCTGTCCAGAAACTCGATACCGCCTCCGGCCTGCTCCTCAGAGGTAAAATGAAGCCGGGTGTACCAGATTCCTGCACCGGTAATCCGCATATCCGTAGCACTTATCACCAGCTTTTGGTCAAAATCGAAGGTACCCTCCGGAATATATAAGGTCTTGTTCTCCGCATCCGCGTCTTTCAGGGCATCCAGAAATGCTTGGGAATCGTCCTGTCCGTCGTTTGGCACCGCGCTGTAGGGAGCGTCCGTGATGGAAATGCTGTTGCTTGGGGCGCCCTTTGCTTCCGGGGCCTGCTCCAGCTCGATAAAGTCGATTCCCAGTTCATCCGCTTTTTTATCGGTTCTGCGAATGGTGAGAACGTCACCCGCCTCCAGTTCCATTAGTTCCTTGTTGTCATTTTCCAAGAGAAAATGTCTCTCATCAAAACGAAAACGAGAATGAGAGTCGGCTATATTTTCATCAAAAACATCATTTTCCTTCACATACTGCCAAGCAGAACTGTTGTCCAGCTCCACCGTTTTCTTTCCAAGAAGCTCTCCCTTTCTCTCCACAGAAATCTCCAGCTCTCCGGATGCATCCTCCGGCATGGTAAAGCGAAGAGTCATGGCATTGGCCGCCTTCTTAACCGTAAAGCGTAATGAAGAATCCTCCTTGGTCAACTGTACATAGCTTTGGTTGGAAGCCTCCATCTCCACTTCATCGTAAGCAGTAGAGTGCTTCAGCACCGCATCTCTTCCAACTCCCTCTTCCGCCTCGTAGCGAAGGTAGGGAAGCTTGGCGCCGTAGCCCTGGCTTTCCTTCGCCCAAAGCTCTGTCCTCGTTTCCGCAAATGCGGTTCCATGGGAAAGAAGCCCCAGGCCTGTCATGGTCAAGAGTAACGTAAGTTGTTTTCTGAATTTCATTCTTCTTCCTTTCTTCTCCAAAAAAAGTTACATGTATTTTTTTCGACTTACTTTTTTAGTTTAAAAGGAAATTCAGAAAATATTATGATTTATTTTGGGTGAAATATTAAATAAAAGCAAAATTCGTTGTAATTTATTGTTTTCTGTTATAAGCAAAATACCCATTTGCAACTTACTGCAACTTAGCGCAATTTAAATTTCCGCTCTGTACTCTTCAAAAACCCTTATTTTTATGCGGTTCTCGGTTTTTAAAATTGAGATTTTTTTATCGTTTTTGCAACTTACTGCAACTTAGCGCAACTTAAATTTCGTAATACTCCAAATCCCTGTTGCAAGACCTATGTAATCAACAGCTTCTATATTTTATTTCTATTTTTTATCAAAAACCCTGTATTTCCCAGGATTTTGATGGAAAATAGAAATAAGCTACAATCGAGTAGGAGGCGGCGACTAACCGCCGTCCTCTCACAGCACTGTACGTACGGTTCTCGTATACAGCGCTTTCAATAGTTGACGTGCACAGACTGATAGGCTGTGGCTAAATCGTAAAAGCCACTGTTTATCAGTCTTTCTTTTGTCATTGCCATGTTCATGACAACTGTATGTGTTGTAAACCAATAGCCTCGTCTGCTGTTTGCCGCTTTCCATGCCAGGTCTTTGGGAACTCCCATGCCCCTCAGGTTTCGGTATCTGGTTCGCACACGTTTCCATTGTTTCCATACACACATACGTATTCTGTGATAGAGCCATCCGTTGATATCATTCATGTTTCTCTTCATACTTGCTATCCCATAGTATTTAAGCCACCCTCTTGCGTATACCTTGATTCTTTCTAGGCTCGGCTTGATTGACTGACAGCGCTTACGGGAAGAAAAGCTCTTTCAGTTTCGACTTAAACTTCTCCCAAGACTTTGCATGAACTCGGACATATATGCCACTTCTGTTCCTTCCCAGTGCAAAGCCAAGGAATTTAAAATTTCGGATTGCAAATACACTGACAGTACGGCTTTTCTCTCGATTCACTGTAAGTTTCAGTTTCTCCTCAAGATACCTCGTACTGCTCTCTAAGAGTCTCTCTGATGCCTTTCTGCTTTTTCGCAAGAAGCACTATGTCATCTGCATACCTTATGCATGGGACACCTCTTTTCAAAAACTCCCAGTCGAACTCATTGAGGTAGATATTCGCGAGCAAAGGGGATAAATTCCTCCTTGTGGCGACCCTTCCTCTGTTTCAATAACCACTCCATTTTCCATTACGCCACTTTTCAGATACCTCTTGATAAGTTGCACCACACGTTCATCTTTTACATTTTTCCTCAGAAGATTGATAAGAATCTCGTGGTTGATTGTATCGAAATATTTCGATAAATCTAGAACTACCGCATATGTGTAGCCCTGTTCAGCGTACTCCTTAATCTTAAGTATTGCTCCTTTTTGCGTCTCTGTTTGGACGGTAACCGTAGCTGCCGTCTGTAAAAAGTGGCTCATAGATTGGAACTAACTGTTGTGTTATCGCCTGTTGAAGTGTACGGTCTATCACTGTTGGTATGCCAAGCTTTCGCACACCACCATCTGGTTTAGGAATCTCAACTCGTCTTACTGGAGACGGAGTATACTTTCCACGATAGATACGGTTAGTTAACTCCTGTTGATGTTCCTGAAGATAAGGAAGTGCCTCTTTGATGGTCATACCATCAATTCCAGGTGCTCCCTTGTTTGCCTTCACTCTCTTATACGCTCTGTTAAAGTTATCTTTATGCAGTATCGCTTCTAAGAGCTTCGGCTGTGCACTGCCTCTTTCTTTCCATATCAGATTGAATGACCTACGCGCTTTTGCATACCCTTCATGTTCCGCACTATCTCTCTGCAAACAGCCATTGTTTTCAATGTTTTCTGCCATAACCAGTCATTCCTCCTTTCTCAGTCATACTTGAGACTCCTATTGATTCGGTCCTTTGTCTCTCGACTACTATGACCTCTGCTGACTTCTGTGTGTTCAGCATTGCTTTGGACAATGGTTACCTCTTTCGAGGCATATCACACAGACCTCCCTAGGTACCACACGTTTCTTCCTCTCCATATATCTGCCTCATCTATCATGCATGATTCCGTGTAGTTATTGGACTTTGGCTTGTGTTGCAGTCTTATCCTCATGCATAACCTCATATGAGATTTCTGTTCGTCAGACCAGAGATTTGCCCATGAGTTAGTATCTTCCTCATATCCAGCTTCCTTCAGATTCGAGGTCACCCTCGACACCCTTGCCTTCGGCTATATCCTTCCCACTACCGGGCAGATTCGGGACTTTAACCCGTTAGAAACGTGCGCCGCTAGGCGCACAACAAAAAATCCTACTTGGGTTTTATCCCAAGTAGGATTTTGAAATTCTTTTATGCGCCGAACTGTAATCCGTCTAACTTCACGCCGGGGCCCATGGTAGAAGTCAAGGTGATGGACTTCAGGTAGGGTTCCCTTTAAGGAAGATGGACGAGCCTTTTACAATAGCTGCCATTAATGCATCCAGGTTGGACTTTAACTGCTCCTCGGAGAAGGAAGCCTTTCCAACTGGAACGTGGATGATGTTTGCCTTGTCCAGTCTGTACTCAACCTTACCGGCCTTAGTATCAGCGATAGCCTTAGCTACATCCATAGTAACGGTTCCAAGCTTTGGGTTTGGCATTAAGCCCTTAGGGTCCAAGCAAACGTCCGATACGTCCAACTACACCCATCATATCAGGAGTTGCGATTACTACATCGTAGTCAGAACCAACCGTCCTGAATTCTTGGTACAAGATCATCTGCACCAACGAAATCTGCGCCTGCAGCCAAAGCCTCATCAGCCTTAGCGTCCTTAGCGAATACTAAGATACGAACGTTCTTACCGGTTCCTGCAGGAAGAACTACAGAACCACGAACCTGCTGGTCAGCGTGACGTCCGTCACAACCGGTTCTGATGTGTAACTCTACAGTCTCATCGAACTTAGCGGTTGCATTCTTCTTTACCAACTGAATTGCATCCAACTCAGCGTACTTAACCTGTCTATCTACAGCCTTTGCCACTTCGGCATATCTCTTTCCCTGTTTCATGTATCAAAGCCTCCTTCTTTTACTCTTCTACCTTAACACCCATAGATCTGCAGGTACCTGCGATCATGGACATTGCAGATTCTAATGATGCAGCGTTTAAGTCTTTCATCTTAGTCTCGGCAATCTTCTGAAGGTCAGCCTTGGAGATAGTAGCAACTTTATTCTTATTTGGCTCGCCTGAACCCTTCTGCAGCTTACAAGCTTTCTTAATGAGAACAGGAGCAGGAGGAGTCTTTGTAATAAAGCTGAAACTTCTATCTGCGTAAACGGTAATAACAACAGGAATGATCATGTCCCCTTCATTAGCAGTTCTAGCATTGAACTCCTTAGTGAAGGCAACGATGTTAACCCCGTGCTGTCCTAATGCAGGTCCAACGGGGGTGCTGGAGTTGCTTTTTCCAGCGGGAATCTGTAATTTAATGTATCCTTCTACTTTCTTTTGCCATATAGGCACCTCCTTGTGGTAATTGCGGGTAAACCCTCCCACGAGCTTGCTTTGCAAGCGGTGGCTAAATGTACTCCATGGGATATAATCCCTCGGGTATTACCAAATCTTATCTTAACTTCTGTACTTCACCATAGGAAAGCTCCACAGGGGTATCCCTACCGAACATTTCCACGTTAATGGTGACGGTCTTCTTCTGGTCATTGATTTCTGTAATGACACCAACGGTATCCTTCCAAGCACCGGAGACTACGCTTACGGTGTCTCCCTCTGCAAAAGTCAACCAAAACTTCAGACTTTCTATAGCCCAAAGTCAGGATTTCTTCCTCAGAAAGGGGGACCGGCTTCGATCCGGGACCGACGAATCCGGTAACGCCTCTGGTATTTCTAACCACATACCAGGTTTCATCGTTCATCACCATGTTCACCAGAACATATCCCGGGAACATCTTCTTGTCGGTTTTTCTTCTCTACGCCATTCTTTACTTCAATAACCGGCTGCATGGGAACGCTGACCTCTAAAATCACATCTTGAAGACCACGGTTGTCAATGGTCTTCTCTAAGTCCATCTTCACCTTATTCTCATAGCCGGAGTAGGTATGGGCTACATACCAACGGGCTTCTGTGTTCTTCTCTGCCATATTCCCACCTTTACTTTACAAGAATCAATCCAAGACCCCACTTCATAGCAATGTCTAAACCTGTAATCAAAAGGCCTACCAACACACTAAGAACGATGGTTGCAACAGAGTGCTTAATCACTTCCTGACGTGTGGGGAAAACAATCTTCTTAAATTCAGATTTTAACCCTGCAATGAATCCGGCTCCTCCGGATTTCTTTTCATCTTGCATTACTTTGTCTCCTTATGCAGCGTGTGCTTCTTACAGAACTTGCAAAACTTTGTTACTTCCATACGCTCCGGATGAAGCTTCTTCTCTTTGGTAATAAAGTAGTTTCTCTGCTTACATTCTGTACATGCTAATATAATCTTTGTACGCACGGCTTTCACCTCCAATGATTTTTAACTTCGCATGACTACGAAATTAGTGCATAAAAAATAGGGCGTTGCCCCAAGTTCTGCTATAGGATAGCATGGAGACTCGCCCTATGTCAAGGAGTTTCGATATTCTTACCGTTTTATTTACACTCCGTCTTTTTCTATTGTCCTATTCTTCACCCTTTAATTGCACCTCTGTCTTATAGTGCTTTGTGGACTTTAAGAACTTCCCGAAAAGGTCAGAGGTTTTTACCTTCAAGGTGGCAATGTTATGGCAGGGATGGGCACAAAGGTACTCTTCCTTCATCAAATCCTTATCCACCAAAAAGCTCTACCAGATCCTCTTTATCATGGATGAGTCCGAAAAATGGAGGAAGATCCCGGGGTGCAACCTAAGACCTCTTCCATCTCCTCCGGCTCTGCAAAGGAAAGACGGGATACGCCAAGCTGAGATGAAAGCTCCTTGGTTTTAAAGGGCTTATCTCCGGGCATTAAGAGTAGGTAGTAATAGCTATGCTTACTATTGGTTAAAAACAGGTTCTTGAAAACCTTTGCTCCCAAAGCCTCTTCGATGGGAATACAATCTTCCATGGTATGCGCCTCCGGATGGTCTACTCTCTCATAGGCAATGCCCAGCTTGTCCAGATAATCGTAAACCGCAAGTTCCTTCTTGCTTCTGCCTTCATTTTGTGCAGGTCTTCCTTTTTCTACTTGTAATGCCATCGGACTTTTCCTCCATGTTTTCTAATTGTTCTAGTTTTTTTCTTTGAGTGCTTTGGAATTTTATTCCATCTTCTTTTTGTGGACTCATTGATAATTTCTTAACTACTATAACATAGAATGAGGAAAATGTTTTATTGTTCTTCCGATTTACAGAGATAGTCTATAATCACATCGAAAGTATGCAAGTCTTTAAGCATTCTTTAAGTTCCTTACTGTCTCCGGTATCATAATACTGTAATAGAGTCTCGTTAAACTTCTCTCCTTCAGACTTTCCGATACTAAGAATCCCTATCCCTGCTTCCATAAGTATTTTTGCTGGCAAATATTGTTGATGTTCTTTTGTTCCCATCCCAAAAAGAGCTGATGATAGACGATATAGCAAAATCCTTCCAATGCTTTCTCCACCGTATCGGATATGGAAAGAATCTTATGTAGCTCTTCCTTTACTTCGTCTTCCTTGGGTATTTCAGGCATATATTCTGTTCCGCTGATGCCGACTTTTCCTGTTCTCAAACTTCCCCAAGCCAAGCTTTCATTGCGAGATACCATTTCGTTTAATTTACAAAGGAAGTCATAGTTTGTCGTGCTTTCAAAGTTGTTGATACAATAACGCCAGGCATCTCTTAGGTTCAGCACTGTCTGTATATCGGAAACCGGTACCTGATTCACGATTCCGCCATCCAATATAGTCTGCGTCTGAGGAAAGGTAACGTTCACACCTTCGATATAGGCGGTATTAAAGACCAATTCTGTAAATAGTTTTTTTTGCTAAAAAAATACTGTTGTTTTTCTTATCCATTGCTATCCTTTGTTCTATATTTCTATTTATTGCATTATATCCTTTCTCTTATGTGATTAAACTATTCGTCCTCTAAGTATGATGTAGCTTTAAAAAGCCTTATCTTTGCATGACTCAACTTTTCAAGCATACAGCCTGTGAATATTTATAGCCTATAATTTATTATAGTACAAAAAAACTTCAAGGTTAACTTGGAAGTTTTTTTAGAACAAATAGATTTTTCATCTAGGACATATAACACCATGTCCCACGGTGTCACACCAGTTGCTTCTACAACTTTTGCACTTATATTTTTTTAGGATAAGCATTAGGTGCTTTTCACTTCTTCCTCTTTCGCTCAACTTAAGCTATGATTCGTCAATGAAGTTGCTTAGCCTGAAGTGCCTTGCGGCTTGTCCATCCTTGGGTTTTTGCGATTCTGAAGAAATCGCATCGAATCAAATCCTTAGTTGATTGTATATGGCTGAATCTTAAGATTTAGCCTCTGTTCTCTTTCTTCTGTCCCTGCTTTTTATAACCAAGTCCCCAGAAAAGAAGAGACATGAGGGATAATGCTGCAAAGAGTCCGTATAATGCCATGAAGCTTGCATCTCCGGTTGCTACCTGTCTCAATGCTCCCAATACTTCAGGAACCTTTGGCTCTCTGTCTACGCCGAGAACTCCGGGTTCTACGCTACTAGGTCTTGTTGCACCAAGTACGGAAGGATTACTGGGATTCGGATTAGGGTTTGGATTAGGATTAGGACCCGGGTTAGGACCTGGGTTCGGGCTAGGAGGATTTCCACCACCGCCTCTGTTATAACGGTTATAGAAAGAAATATCTCCGTGCTTTTGCAGTATTTTCTCCTGTTCCTACCCAGAATACGGGTAAGATATAGGGAGAAACCGCATTTCCACTAGCATCTGTTGTAATTTCCGTAGTCTTTACCAAAAGTGTATAGGTTCTACTGTCGTAGGTGAAATTGCTTTGTGTTCCTACAGTCTGCTTGATTGTATACTTGTAGTCACCTTCTGTGGTATATATAATCTCCGGAAATTCCAGGATATAGTCCTTAGCTCCGTTTCCTGTAACGCTAACCTGATTTGGTGATGGTAGTGGAGCGTTTGGATTGGAAGGATCTCTTTCAATCGTCACTGTATAGGTTTCCTCCGGTGCAGCGCCTGATGTGCTAATCTTTACCGGAATCTTTAAGCTTGCACTTTGCGCAGCTGCCTGGGATGAAAATCCCAATCCTGCGGAAAGGAATAGCACCGCTGATAATACTGTACCAGCCTTTATTAAAAATGTCTTTTGCTTTCATTTCCGTTTTCCTCCCTTATGGGTTTACTCTTGCGAACAGAACAACCCTACCATTTGTTTCCAGTGATACACAGGTGGAGAGTGACATAATCTGATCGCTTTCCTTTAGCCCGATATCTCTAAAGTTTGTGGAATTTTTCAAATATTCCACCAGTTCCATGATGTGTCCCTTTTTGCCTTCTACCTGATAAATCATACGGTCATAGGCATCACACTCGATAGCTGCAAAAACTTCCATCTTACGCGCTCTGCCATCCGGCATAAAAAGATTTCCCGTGAGATGCTTATCGAAGTAATCTTTGTCGATATACTCCATTACATCTCCGTACATTCCCCCGTTATCCATATGGTGTCCATAAGTTAGCATATAGGGGTCCGAAAAATCCGCCTTATTATAGGCACTTAAGAAAATTGACCCTGAAAGGGAAAATTCTCCTGTTACATCCCTGTTTACATACTCCAAATCGTCTTTTCCCTGAACCATGGGGTAGTCAATGTGGGTTCCGTCAATGGTTATCCAGCCTCTTGTATCCGGATTAATTTTTAGTAACTCTTCCAGACTTAATCTGGTATCTTCCGGATTCTCCACTGAGGGCTTGTACTTTAATAAATCTCTTCCTAGGAATGCACCCGACATCGTAATGTAAGTGTCCCAAAGGGAGTATCCACCAAAGGCCAGCATGGTAACCATGAGGACAATAGCCAGGACTGATAATACTTTATCTCCGGCTCTAGCGGCTTTTGCTGCTGTGTTCATTCCTTGTCCTTTCCACTCCTTTTCCTGCTGTACACCGTGTGTACATGGGTTCCTTGAAGCTTTCAAAAAACCAATCTACATACGATTTTCAGTATCTCTTCCGGGTGGCAAAGCCACCCGGAGATTTTGATACTGATTCAAAATATCTTGTTCTCTTACTTTCGCGCTATTTTTGGAGAAGAAGAATTTATGCTCTACGGTAAGTTAACGCCATATTCTGAAAACATTATAAGTCAGAAAGAATTATTCCTCTTCCTTCTTGCGGTTCATGAATACTACACCTAATCCGCCAGCTACTGCAAGCATCATAGCGTAAGGAGCAACATTCATTACGATACCGGTAGGAGTAGTTACATCCTTAGTGTTCTTGATGTCTACTTCTGCATCGTCCTTTACAGCGTTGAAGCTAGCTGTAAGTCCCTGAACATCAAGTTCCTTAATGTAGGACTCTTTTCCTGCAACAGCTCCTGCAGTCATTACGTAAGTAGTAGCACCCTCTCGTACGAATACCTTATCGCCCTTGGTTAATCCGGTGATGGTGAATCCGCCGTTATCTCCAACAACAATCTTTGCAGACTCACTACTTGCTGTGAATGCCTTAATGCCGTTTAAGTTAACATCTCCTTCAGGCTCAACATTGTATAACTCAGCACCCTTCTGTCCATTACGATCACCAGGAACCACTGTTACATAGAACTCGAACTTATCGCTGTGGTTAGCAACTTTCCAAGAATTCTCTTTCTAACAGTTACCTCGTGAGTTGTATCATACGGATTCTCGGGAGGTGTTCCGGGAGTCTCTGGAGGTGTTACAGGAGGAATATCCGGATTCTCAGGTGGTGGAGTTTCTCTACCATAGTTGTTGTCTACGCCTTCAACCTTGGTGTTATCAGCTTGTCCGTTAGCCTTCTTAACACGAACTACCTTGGTGATGAACTGAGTAGCATTGTTCTCATCTACATACTTTAATACATAAATCTTAAACTTAGACTTTGTGTAGTAGATACCCTCGTACTTGTCATCTACCTCTTCCATATCATACTCATAGTATCCTAAGTCACCAAACTTAGACTCATCTACATGGATAGTAGCATTGGACTTAAAGATACCGAAATCTGCACCGGTCTCTTCTCCAAACTTCTTAGCTTCCGGAGCGAATGTAGCACCTGTAATGGTAACACCGTTAGCAGGTCCCGGCTTAGTAGCCTCAGTTACATTTTTTCCATCTTTTTCAAACTTATAAGTTCCAGCTTGAGCTGCAGGGGTAACCTTAAAATTAAAGGTTGTGTTTGGTGCAAGAGTCTTACCATCGGTGTGAACTCTCTTCTGGAATGGAACGTCCTGCGCAAAAGCAGGTACTGCCATAGACATTACCATCATTCCGGATAATGCCAGAGTAGCAAGCTTGTTTAAATTCTTTCTCATCTTGTTCTCCTTTTTAAAAAAATAGTAGAAACGTTGTGTGATTTATAATTAGAAGGCGCGACCCTTCGAATTATTAAAGTGACTTGTTGAGTTTCAGCTCACGTTGTATCGAGATACATCCTTCGGCTCCGTGGGCGTTCCCTCGCCAATTTACCATGCCGTACCATGCCTGAACCTCCTTTCTTTTTCCTAAGAAAAAAGACTTATATTTGTTTTGTCTTTGCCGATAGTGTATCTAAAGGCAATTATTCAGTCCGCTTCTGCTACAGATGCAGCTGTTGTAGTGACGCAGGAGTCGCCATTTCAACTCCTTTCGTCGGTCTTCTGTTACGAAGTTCTTTTCCAACTTCTGTCCTGCAACAGATGTATCTGTAGCAGAAGCGGGTGAATGTTTAATTGAGAATGTGCTGAAGAGGAGTCTTATACTTCTCTTCTTTTTGCTAATGGTGAGGTATGCACCTGCCATCGCTACAAATCCGAAGATTCCGAAGAGGTATGGAGTAATGTCTCTTACAATACCGGTTGCCGGAGCAATCTTATTGGCTTTGTTTACAAAGGTAACATAATAATCAGTCTTTGCGCTGAATCTAAAACATGTATACCAGTGAGTATCATCATGATTTTCTATAATAACTGAACATACTCTTCCAATCGTTTTTCCCACTTCATCTACAGAAATACCCGGTTCCAAGTACCCCGGAAGCACTTTCTCGGCATAGTCATAGTCTAAATTCTCATCTAATTCAAATTCCAGCTTCTGGTTAGCCTTTAGTTGGAAGTGGAATGCATACTTCTTAGGCGTTGTTGTTTGATTAGGCGGAATTTCAACTATATCGATTATTTTGCTTCTTATGTTGCTTGGGAAGCTTTTTCAATACATCTTCCATTTCTGTTTTGCTAAGTGGATCACCATTTACAGTTTCTCCATTTACTTTATGTCTTGGATGATAAAGCCTTAAGTAGAAATCAAAGGTTGTTTTGTCTTCTTCCGGTGTCAAGTAATTGCCGGTGTAAATATTCTTAACTTTCTTTTCAATAGTAACTTTTTTCTTTGGATTTTCTTTTTCGTAGGTATTTTTGATTGTTACTACTTTACCGTCTGTTAACTTAAATGCCTCTTCATTAGAATCATTTGATGACTCCTTGAATTCATATTTAAGATTAGCGAAGTTCTCAGATACATTTATATACTGATAAGATTTTCCTGAAACAGTTTCTTTAACCTTATATTTTTTTACTTGGATCCAGACCTGTTATTGTATATCCCAAGGATAATCTATCATACTCTTTGATGTACTGAACCTGATGTCTCTTTACAGTAATGTCGCCTACTTTGATGATTCCTTCTTTGCTTTGATCTTCGCTGTTGCCATCTTGATAAAGCTTGAAACTAACATACTCTTTTTCTGTGCCATCATCTTGTATTTCAAATACTGTAAACTTGATATCTTTTAATATCTCAATACCCAGTTTAGTAAATCCGGAAGCCGCATTATTTCCATTGTTTTTTTGCTCTTATTGTCTGATGTTATATAACCATTTCCATCAAGGCCAACAATCTGCTTTTCGATTTTGAAATCTCGGCTTTGAACTTTTACTATTGGTTTGTTATAGGGCTTTTTCTTGAGGTTGTCCTCTCCAGCTATAATTGAATTTTGCTTCATCATTGGTGAAGAGTCCATGAATATCTGTAGACGCTCCATATTTATTAGCATCTCCATATACCCTGCCGTTTAGATAGGTTTTGTAGATATCATTCAAATCAGTTCTCTTCATTCCCTGATCTGTCTCTGCCAAAACCTTTTCTAAGCTTTTTCATAAAGCTATCTTACTAGGCTTAATCTTTGCTGTAAGACGAATTTCATAGCCTGCCGGTAATTCAAAAATTCTTTGGATCTGTCTCTAGACTGATTTCCTGTCTATTTTTTACACTGTTCCAATGCTTTTCAGTTACCAGTTTATTCAAGCCCAGCTTGTTGTACTCTGCCGGTATTAAGGCATTTCCATCAGCCTCTACATTATTTTCCTTTAGTTTATAGATTTCTGCAACAAGCTCTGTATTTGCTACTAAATCCACGTTTTCACTAAAGGTATCATTAATTGTAATGTTCGTTGCTTTCTTTGGTGCAATCTTATCAGATAACTGCTTAAAGCTATTTGCAAGGTTTTTCAGGAGTGGATCCGTCAAAAATCTGACCATCAGCGCCTTTGGCAAGTGGTGAACCGGAACGAATATACTTTCTATTTCCTATATTAGCCCACTTTGGATCTAAGTCATAACCATGCTCCTCGGTTAATTCCCTCAGATGCTTCCAGTTTTGCTGATTACCAACTCCAATTGTATAGAAGGCGGAATATCCTCCTACTTGAGCCAAATATCCTCTTGCCTGATTTAGAGCTACTCTACTGAAATCTCTACCATTTCCATAAGTATAGCCTTTTGCTAAGTTCTTTTCGTATTGGAATCTATCATTTCCAAACTTGAATCTCATGATTGTATCATCATAAAGACCGTCTTCAGCTGTATAGCTATAAGTAGGATCTCCATCAGATATCATAATGTATATCTTCTTGGCATCAGACCTAGGCGCATTACCATTACGAATTTTGTCGTTTGCTATTAATGTTTTTCCAAATCCATCCAGAACATTTCTAAGTCCAATGATTCCTGCTGAGTAGTTTCTTCCATCTACCTCATTTTGATTTTCCGGCAAACTATTCAGTCTCTGCTTAAACTCCGCTGCATTTTTTGTATAACCATAAATTTCAGCATCGTTATAGGGAGTATCATTAATTGTGATATCATTGTCCCCAATAATAGGAACGCTGTATTTCTTAATTTCTTTTCCGTTCGCATCCATAACCGAAACATTTTTATAAACAAATCGGTTATCCGCTACATTGACTGTTCTATTTCCTCCGAATCCTACAAGCGCATATTGCAGATCGTAGTTTTCATTTTGGGAGAGGCTATCTACTAACTTATTGATTTGCTCATTAACTTTAGCTTTACGGCTTTTTCCTGTGGTCTCGTAATCATTACTTGTATATCGAGCCAAGCCATTCACTGTGTCGAATGGTAAATTCATACTTCTTGTAGTATCTACAAGGAATACAACATCCAACTTCTCTTTGTTCTTATAGCTTGTCTTAGCCGTTAAAGTTAAATCATAGGTTCCATCAAGATTGTTGGTAATGTACTTTTCATTACTTTCTTCATGCTCATCCGTGATGGTTTGTCCCGTTTTATTTTCTAAGTCATAAACAAAGTAAAAAAATCATGCGCACAGTTGCTTCTATACTGCTTTTCCCCTTTGTCCAAGGTATACCATGTAATTACTTCATTCGTTATAGGACTAACATATCCAACGTTATCAATTCGCGTTACTCCTTCGTTAAAATCATGAGCAGATACTCCATACTTATAATTTATATCGAAGTAGTCATTTTGTGCCGGATTTCCGTGAACAATCTTATCCATATTATCCGTTAATGGATTATACGGATATACGCCAACAAAATTATATCCGTTGAATGTTCTTTTTAGCTTCTCCTGAATTAGTTTCTTTATCGTAAAATGTTACAGAGCCCTTTTTATGTTTGTGTGCATTTCTATCAACATAATAGTTACGACCATCAAAAGATGTTTCGATATCTGTTTTGATGCTTTTTTCTATTCTTACTGTTGGTCCAATTTCGTTGAAGTTTTTATCAACATAGTGAAACCTGATTGGAGGACAATACTTCACCGCATTATCAGTCCAATTAATTTGATACAAGGAGAAGGAATCAACAATAAATTCTTTAGTAATTGTTTCTTCCTTTTTTTCTTCTTTGTTTAAAGGCTCTGTAGCTTCATTAATCTCAGTCGCCTCTTCATTCTTAGACTTTAAGGATTGAACTACCACCTCAACTTTTTCAATAGCTTTTGTTTCATTATTTTCTACCAAGTGATGGATGGAAATTGCATCAGAGGAAACTTCTGCCGGCAAAGCCTTTTTATCAATGCTGATTCTTACCGATACCGGAGATTTTGGCTCTACCTCTACAGTGCTGTCTTTCTTATCCACAAAGCGGATATCTAAGCTGGCTGCATCGTCGTAGATGGAATGCTCCTTTAGAGCCTTAACCTGCTCTTCGGAAAGCTTTTCTCCTTCTGCTTCTTCTTCCGGTTTGAAGAGACGCTTTGCTTCTAATACTACATCGCCGTCAAATGCCGCTTCGTCGTAGAATACCTGTACGTTACCGAATCCTTCGATTTCTACGTTCTGGCTCTTTCTACCAAGTTCGTTCAGGCTGTACTGGGTAAAACGAATAGATTGTAATTCAGGAAGGATTTCTTCGCTGTGCTCTGTAATATCTTTCAGAAGACTGCTGTCTTCTACAACCGCTTTCTGTGCTTCTGTTGCCTTTTCAGCCTGAGTTTTTTCGGCTTTAGCTGCTTTTTCTTTAACTTCCGCTTCAGTAGCCTCTACTCTAGCTTCTGTTGCTTCCTCGGAAGCTTCTGTCTTCACCTCAGCCTTAGCTTCAGTGGATTCCGCTACTGCTTCTGCAGCGGTACTCACGATTGCTACTTCGGAATCATCCTTACGTGCTTCCTCGGAAGCCTTGCTTTCTTCTGTAGCTTTAGTTGCTTCAGTCGCTTTTGCTTTCTGCCACTTCCTGCTTAGCTTCGGCAGAACTCTCTTCTGCCTTGGAAGCTTCTACAGTCTGTGCTTCTGTGCTTTCAGCCTTAGCTTCTGTAGCCTTGGCATTCTTAGCTTCTGCCTGTGCTTTCTTGGCATCGCCCAAGAACTGCTTGAACAGGCTTGTCTTGGAAGCTACGGTTACTTTCGGATATTTATTGCCATCAACAGAGAGCTGGAAGGTCATTCTTTCTGTAGACTTGTTCTCATACACGAAGGTGATGAGCTCGCTTCCGGTCAACTCTGTGTTTCTTTCAAGGTTACTGTCAGATGCTTTCTCTTCTTCTGTTAAGGAAACAGTTGTTGCTTCTTCTTTCTTAGGAAGAAGTCCTGCTACTGCACTCTCTTTGCTGTAGAGCAGTAAGCTTTCTTTACTTTCCTTACGAACCAGTCTGTCTAAGTCCTTCGCATCTCTTTCTACATAAATCTGTAAGCCGGCTTCTTCAGCGTTCAGGCTTTCTTCCAGATTCTCGGCGATACTGTTCAGAGGAATGTTGTAAATCTCTTTCTCTCCGTCAAAGTACTCTTCGAACTCTGTCACCAGTTCCTGATCCTTGCTGTAGGAACGAAGGTTGCTCTTTCCCACTTTCTCGCCCTTCAGGATAGCTTCTGTAGCCGCTCTCCGAAGATCCGCGCCAAGGAGCTGTACCTTTACCTGGGTTCCGCTCACTTCGATTTCGTTATTCTGTTCGGTATGAGAGGAATCTGCTCGTCCGGAAATGGTAAGTCCACGATAGCCGGTGAACAAAAGACAAGCAATCATCAGCAAGGATAACTTCTGCTTGAATCCCTTCTTCATCTTCCCTATATAATTATTTCTACGATAATTCTTCATGCCATCGACCACCTTTTTCGTACTGTTGGGTTTACAATTCTTTGAAAGAATCCGAAAGCTTTCTTTTTAGGCTTTCGAAAAGTTCTCAGACATTCTTAGACTTTCCGGAAGTTTCCTTTAAGATTGCTTTTTCTACTTTCTTAGAATCTTCTTTCCTTATTCTTACTCAGTACAGTTCAGGCTCGATGTTGCGGGCGTTCCTTCTCTGTATCCCGTATTCTAGCAAAAGCAGTTTTTATTTCAATAGACTTTGCGCGAAAGGCCCTTTAAATGTCATGAAAAGGGTTTTTCCCGTTTTATCCCATTTTTCGCCTATTCAAAATGCTTTAAATATCTTCTCGTTCCTTCGATTTTCTGTGCAATATTTCTTAATATTTTTAGTTTTTTTCTTGTTTCTTTTTCTTCTCAGCTGTATTTTTCGCGCAAAAAGATTTGGAAGAAGTCCTTTCTCCCTATATTTACGCGCACGAAAAAGAGTTCTTACGCCTTGTCTTCATTTTCATAGATGATTGCCCCGTGGGGACAGGTCTTTGGAAAATGTAAATATGCGTTCAAACGTTCTATCAGCTTCTCATCGCTGATGTGCTCCAGCTGCTCCGCCTGTTCGTGGACTTCCGCTTCTTCATATTGAAGCTTGGTCATCAAAAAAAGCTTTCCCACAAACGGTGTCTGCTTAAAATGCGTTTGGCGATCCGCTCTCCCTCTGCGCTCAAGGATAGCTGTCTCCCCTCCGCTACTACAAAACCTTCTTGAATAAGTTTCTTCACCATCTCTGATGCTGATGCCCTGGAAACTCCTAAACTATCCGCAATTCTCTGATTACTGGCCTCTCCTTCGCGTTCAGCAATCTTAAAAAAATCGCTTTGATGTAGTCCTCCCGGTTCTGTGTCATCTGGCCTCCTGTATAGACTCTTACTACAGACCTCTTCCTTTCTTTTTCTGTGTTGCATAGTCGCAATTATTCAATTTTTCTTCTCCATTACAGGGAATATAAACCCTTTCTAAATAAAACGCAAGCGTTTCCGTCATTATTCCCCATTTTAATATTTTCACACCATTTATTTAAGCAATATTCTTAAATTTCAAGTTTTTTTGCTTTGTGAAAAATAGACTATGGCTGCCTTCTTCTCTATAAAATCACCCGGCTTTTATAGGAATGGTAGCTCCTTTTCGATGCGCCTTCTTCCATTCATTTTGTATCAACCCGTCCAGCATACCGACAAAGGCGCAGCATCCGGATAGAGAGATGTTGAAGCGAAAGGATAGTATTAACGCCACTATAGCGTGTAGCAGAGCAAAGGCTATGCTATAAAGAATACATTCCCGTAGATTCCTGCTATACAGTCTTGCCACGGCAATGGGAGCTACAAAGAGGGAAATGGTCAGGATTCCTCCCACCGTATCAAAGGAGGATATGCTTGTGATGACGATGCAAAAGAGCAGGGCATAATGAAGACGTCTTTGACTTTTTGACATTTGTCCCGCCTCCTCTCCTTCAAAAAGCAGCTTCTTCATGGGACGGTAGCTAATCAGCAGAAAGGCGGTGTTTAAGACCAGGCAGAACAGCATTTTCCAAAAAGCGACAGGCATCCCCAGCGTTCTTTGGAAGGGTATCAGAAAGGGATTTCCCATCAGCACCATATCCGTGTCCAAATGGACGTTTCGGTAATATAGGCTTAAAAAGAAGTATGCCCAGAGCAAAGAAGAAGGGGAGAGAAAGCCCAGACTCTCCTCTCTTTTTCCAACGAAGCTTTTCCTGTAGCAATTCTATGCAATAGAAGGTGAAGAGGGCGAAAAACCCCTGTGCCCAAAAATCAACAGGGGGGAGGACAGGTCTTTGATGAGGCTAAAGCTTAGGACTATCCCCAATAGAGAGGTGTGGGACAGGGCATCTATGGACATACTGCAATTTCTATAATAGACATAGGGACTGAGCATGCCTGTGGCTACAGCGCAGAGAAGAAAGACCAGACAGATTACCGGCATGGCACTCCTTTCTTATGGGAAGAAACTTTTCAGTGGTTTTTAGGAAGAAACTTTTCAGTAGTTTCAGGAAGAAATTTTTCAGTAGTTTCAGAAAGAAACTTTTCAGTGATTTCATGACAATGTTTTTGTGACCTAAGCTTTGGATGCCGGCACGGAGCTCTTTCAGGAAAAGCAGTACCGTAAGGCTTCCTCCCATCAGTACGATGATGCCAGCTCCGGTGGAAAAGCCTTTTTGGCTTAGGCTTAGGCCTGTTCCCAATAGGGAATAGAATAGGGATAGCAGTCCCGCCAGCAGGAAAATGACGTTTCGCCTTCCGGACAGCTCTCTGGCAAAAAGCATTGGCAGAACCAAAAGGATGCCATCAGAAGCACCCCCAGCATCTTGATGCCCAGGGCAAGGAGGGGAATCAGAAGAAACCGGAGCAGGATATGCATTTTCCTCTCCTCCACCCCCAGAAATTCTCCATATTCCGGATCAAAGCAATACAGACAAAATGCTCTTCTAAATAAGAAGAAAAAGACTTAGGCTAAACAAGCTCCAGAAGAGAATCAGAACAAAGTCTTCCTTTTGCAGGAAGGCTGCGGAGCCGAAGAGAAAGCTTTTCAGGCCGGATTGGGAGGCTTTGGCAAAGTGGGGATTTCCCGTGATTACAGTTTTTAAAACCATTCCCAGTCCGAACATTCCGCTTAGGCTTAGGGCCAGTGCGCTTTCTCCCCGCATTCCCTGCTCTCCCTTCGTGAGGCTTTGGATAATGCGGAGAGTACAAAAGGCTGTAAATGCAGCGCCCAGGGCAAGAATCTTAGGGGACTTGGTGGCAAAGAGCATATAGGCCAGAATCACTCCGGGATAGGTGCCGTGTCCCAGAGCATCTCCCAGCAGGCTTTGCTTTTTTTATAGAGAAGAATTCCTCCGATGAGGGCAGCGCTGAGGGCCAGCACCCCCAGGGGAGGGCAATCACAAAGAAATCATAGGATAAAAAGAACATAGGCTTTCGCTTTCTATGGGGAAGCTTGCTGTATCGGGAAATCCCATTTATAGAGCAAGTCTCTTATGGAGAAATAGCAATTTTCTGATGGGGAAATAGCAAGTTTCTGATGGGGAAATAGCAAATCTCTTATGAGAAAATAGCAATTTTCTTATGCAAACACGGTTTAGTATGAAAAAAATGGCTTCTACGTTTTTCAGGGCTCAATACCTCTTCAGCTCTTCCGAAGCCGTAGCTTCCCGCCTTAATCCACAGGATATAATCAAAGTTCTCCTGCAAACGGCTCAGATCGTGGTGGATGCAGAGGATGGTCTTTCCCATTTTCTTGAATTCCTTCAGCTTTTCCGTGATGCTTCGTTCGCTTTTTTGGTCAATGGCGGCGAAGGGCTCATCTAATAGGAAGAGTTTGGCTTCTTCCGCCAGAGCTCTCGCCAGGAAAAACCTTCTGCTTCTGCCCTCCGGAAAGTTGGCTAATCTGCCGTTTTCGTAGCTCTGTTAAGCCCATTTCCTCCAGTGCCTTGTCTCTTTTTCTCCCGATCCTCGTTTCTAATAGGAAGAAACCAGCCTCGTTTTTTTGTAGGACGCCATCTCTACCACCTCTTCCACGGTGATGGGAAAGTCCCAATTTACCTTAGTGCTTTGAGGAATATAGGAAAGGTAATTTTTCGCTTTTTTCCCTTCTTCTCCGAAAATGCGGACGGTTCCGGCATTTTTCGGAAGAAGCCCCAGCACCGCCTTCATCCAAGTGCTTTTTCCGGCGCCGTTGGGCCCGATAATGGCGGTCATGCTTCCTTCCGGAATCTCTACGGAAAGTCGGGACAGCACTTCCTTTTTCCCCGTAGGAGACGGAAAGTCCCTGACAGGAAATGGCGGAGGGCATCACAGACGGGTTCGTAAGCATGGCTTCACTACCGGCTTGTGCGTGGGAGAATTGCGCCAGGGAAAAGTTCTCTGCATCCATCCTCTTCTCCTTCTATTTCAGGTGGTCTACAATCAGGTCTACGTTGTAGCGTACCATAGTGAGGTACGTGTCTCCCGCCTCTCCTCGGAGTCCCAAGGAGTCGCTAAAGAGTCCGCCCTCTCCTTCCTTTTCTCCTTCCACCACCTCTACGGAAAAAGCCCTTTTTCCTTGCAGGATTCCTGGAGCTTCTTCATGCGCTGGGGGTCGGTAGTGGATTCCGTGAAAATGGCTTTAATCTTATGGTCTACGATAAATTGCGCGGTTTCCGCCATGTCATAAGCGGACACTTCGCCGTCCGTGCTTACCCCCTGAGGCGCTTTCACTTCTATACCGTAGGCTCTGGAAAAATACTGGAAGGCATCGTGGGGGGTAAGCAAGACTCTACTCTTCTCAGGAATCTCCTCCAGTCTTTTTCTTGGTGTATGCTTTCAGCTCTTCCAGCTCCTTCTGATAGGCTTCTTTCCGTTCTTCGATAGCTTTCTTTTCTTCAGGCAGTTTTTCTTCCAAAGTAGCCGCCATGGTGGAAACCGCCTGCGCGTAAAGGTCTTGGTCAAACCAAAAATGGGGATCCGGCACATCTTCTCCCTGGAAGGCTTGAATGACCTTGTCCTCCGGGAAGTCCTTGGAAACCATGACGCCTCCCTGTGCCTTCAGGGCATCCTGCATTTTCCCCTCAAAATGTAATCCGTGATAGAAAAAGCACCTGGGCACTCTGCATCTTCTTTAAGTCCTCGGGCTTCGCCTCATAGGTGTGGGGATCCTCTCCTCTTGGGATAATGCAGCTGATTTCTACGCTGTCTCCTCCCAGCACCTCCGCCATATCCTCCAAGAAGCTGGTGGTGACGCAGAGCTTGAGCTTATCCTTTGCGCCGGTGGAGCTTGCGTCTTTGGATTTTTCGTCTGTCGAGTTTGCATCAGGAGACTTTGCTTTCGGGGAGTTTGCGTCTGTAGAATGATCTTCCGCTTTATTGGTGGATTGGTTTTTTTGGATGGACTTCCGGATTGGCTTTCCATGGCTGCTCCACAACCTGCGGAGAGGGCGGTCACCAGAACCAAGCCTAGGAGTCGTTGGAATATGAGCTTTCCGTAGGAGACTTTCTTGTTCATTGTTGTTTTTCCTTTCCTTTGATTTTTTTCGTTTTCCTATTGCTGTTTCTTGATTGTTGTTTCTTGAGTGCTTAAATCAGTATTGATTATCAGGTTTTATATTCTGATTGTATTATATGAGAAGCTTTTATTCTTTTTTTGTAAGGTTATCCTTACAAGTGATTCTATTACTTTGTATACAAGATTGCAAGAACTTCTTTTCCCATTTTTCTTATTTTTTTCCAAAAAAATTGGCAAAAAAATCAGAAAGAAGCAAAGACTGAAAAAGAAAAAAATACGCTACAATGGGATGGAAATTTGAGAAATTTCAAAGCAAAAAAAGGAGGAGTAGGCAATGTCTATAGAAATAAAGAACAAACAAGAAGAAAAAGGCCAGAGAGGAGTTGACTCTCCTGATCCAGCGTTACCCGGTGCTTTCCGGAATCGAAGAGAATATCTGGCAGGCATTTACCATGATGCGGGACAGCTACAGCAAAGGAGGCAAGCTTCTCCTGTGCGGTAACGGGGGCAGCTCCGCAGATACGGATCATATCGTTGGGGAACTGATGAAGGCCTTTTTGCAGTAAGCGCCCTTTGGCTCCTGAACTTCTGTCCAATGTAAAAAGCTCTTCGGAGAAGAGGAAACCTCTTACTTCGAAAAAGCATTTGGAACAGGGACTGCCTGCCATTTCCTTTAGTAGCCAAACCGCCCTGCACACTGCCTTCAGCAATGACCAGGACGAAACGCTGTTTTATGCCCAGTGTCTGCTTGGCTACGGTAAGCCGGAGGATCTGCTCTTTTGTATCAGCACCTCCGGAAATGCCAAAAAAATGTTTCTTATGCGCTAAAAGCTTGCCAAGGCTATGGGCATCCCCAGCATTTTACTGACAGGAAAGGACGGGGGAAAGGGCAGAGCGATTGCGGACCTTTCTTTGATTGCGCCGTCCAATGAGACGTATCAGATTCAGGAGCTGCATCTGCCGATTTATCATGCTTTGTGTTTGATGCTGGAGAGGTATTTTTTTGCCGCATAAGGGGGACTGTATTCATTGATGAGGGACGCTTAGAAGCAGTATAGGCATGAAATCGGGCACGCTCCCGCTATGCTCGCCTTCGTAATGAAGGACTGTATCCATCGAAGGCGTTCGCTCCAATGCAGTATAGACATGAAATCGGGCACGCTCCCGCTAACTTCGCCTTCGTAGCAGTACTAACTTCAAGCTTCGCTTTAGCTCGCTTTCAGTAAGTACTGACGGGCTCAGATTGCCCTCTTTCATGCCTATACTACATCTGTCGCTTCAATTCATTGTTGATACAGTCCTTCACTTTGTAGGCTTTCGGTGAGCTTTGGCGGGATTAGATTATCTCTCTTTCAGGCCTATACTGTAATCGCTTTAATTCATTGATTGTTACAATCCTTCACTTCATAGGCTTTCGGCTCAAACGATTTCTATTCAAACTTATATCACCAAAAATCTTTTTATTCCTTTGATTTTTTTACAGCTCCTTTGTTCTAAGAATTTCTTCACTTCAGCTGAATCCCGAAGATGTGTAATACGTAAAGAAGAGTCCTTTTTTCTTGTCAAAGACTCCTGGTATGATTCTTCTATAGCATTAGCAAATTTTTCGATCTGCTCTTTCCCTGATACTATAAAACTCTTTGTTATACTTTCAGTTGGCATAAGTTCTCCTTCTATAAATCTATAGCACCCTCATCCAACAAAAACTGCTCTACGCCAAGGTAAAGAATCCCGTCTTCATCATGCTTTGGGAGGATATAGTCTTTTACAACGACTATTTTTTTCTAAAGAAATCTCCGGACTGCTTTAAGGAGGCTGTTTCCTGTGCTCTTTTCTCCGGACTGTCTACATGTAAGGCTGACTGAATATAATATTTATTACTTCCTCTTTTCACTATAAAATCAATTTCCAGATTTTTCCGTGCTCTTTTGCCTTCTTCATTTTTATAGTTTTGCTCCACTACGCCCACGTCCACATTTAAGCCACGCATACGGAGTTCGTTGTAAATGACATTTTCCATAATGTGCGTCATTTCGTTTTGTCTAAAAATTCAGTCTGGCATTTCTGAGACCGGTGTCGGAAAAAAATAATATTTGTAGGGTGAGGAGATATATTTCTTCCCTTTCACATCAAATCTTCTGGCTTTTTCCATCAAAAAGCATCAATAAAATAATCCAAATAAGTGCTGATAGTTAGCTGAGAGATTTTTGATATTTTTTTCTGATTGAAAGGTATTTTCCAGCTTTCTCGGATTGGTAAGGGAGCCAATGGAAGAGGAGACGATATCCAGTAAATCTTCCAGGATAAAGGCTTCTTTGCCAATACGATTCCTCTCCATCACATCTTTAATATAGGTATTCTGAAAGAGATTTTTTTCAGATATTCGCTTTTTTTCTTCCGGCGTTTTCCTGCTAAGGACAGTAGGCATCCCGCCATATAGACAATATTCCTCGAAAGCCAGTCTGGGATCTCCCTCATAGCAGGAGGAAAACTCTGCAAAGGAAAAGGGATATACTCGAATTTCATCCCCTCTGTCCCGAAACTGAGTCAGAACATCAGAGGACAGCATCTTTGAATTGCTGCCGGTAATGTAAATATCCGCATTGGGAAGTTTCATCAGGCCTAAAACAAGGTCTACAAAGCCAATTTTATTTTCACTGTTTTTGATATAGGGATTCTCTACTTCTTCCACAAATTGAATCTCGTCAATAAAGATGTAGTAGTTTTGTTCCGACTGCATGCGCTCCCGAAGGTAAGCATCCAGTGTAAGAGGATTTCTATACTGCATGTTGTGAAGCTCATCCAAAGCTATAGTAATGATTTGTTCCTCTTTGATACCAAGACTAAGCAAATATTTTTTATACAGAGTGAATAATAGGTAAGACTTTCCGCATCGTCGAATACCGGTGATGATTTTTACCCTTCCATTATCCTTTTTATTGATTAAACGCTTTAAATATCTTGGTCTTTGCACTTCCATAGGTTTCTCCTATTTTTATATTTTTTTGTGTAAATGCACATTTTTTTATAAAATGTTTTTTTCCATTATAAAGGTAAAGGATGGAAAGAACAAGTTTGATTCTTCTTGGTCTTCATTTTATAGAAATATATATTTACACTATTTTATAAAATATATCTTCTATCAAAAAATTTTTTACTTTCTAGAGGAGTTATGCATCCATCGTGGCTAGTAAGCGACATTAAAAATGTCGGTTTGATGTCGGTTTGAATGTCGGTTTGAATGTCGGTTTGATGTCGGTTTGATGTCGGTTTGACAAAGACCAAGGGAGTATCGCAGGCTTGCGATACTCCCTTGAGTCTAAAAAAAGCTGTAAATATAAAAAAACTATATTGTATGCAATATAGGGGCTGAAAGAGGTGTAATCTGAGCCTGCTCCATTCTTACTACAATTCTCTTTTTATAATACCATTATGCATATTGTATTGTTTTTAATTTGCTGTAGTTCGAGATCCAGTTTTCTTTTTCTGCATTCGAATATCGATGTCGTTCTGCATATTGATGAAATACTCATCCGAAACACCGAATAACTTCGCGAGTCGGAGAGAGGTATCAATCGTGATTTTTTTCGTCTATTATGCAGAATGTCTTGGATTCTGGAAACAGGAACATGAATTGCTTGTGCAATGCCATATGCGCTTAGTTCCATCGGCTCCATAAATTCTTCTCGAAGGATTTCACCAATGCTTGGTGGCTCAATATAATTTAATTCCATAACTTCTCCTTTTTAGTGGTAATCCACAATCTCAACGTTTCTAGCTTCTGCAAGATGAAAGCTAAAGCACAGTCGAAATTGTTTGTTGATGCGAATACTATATTGCCCTGCCCTATCACCGGATAGTTTCTTTGTCCTTACATGTTGTAATCATAAATCAAAATATACCTTTTTCACGTGTATATGTCAATGCTACGGTGGAGTAAGCCATAAAAGACTTTTTCTTCTTATTATTGTCTATTTTATAAAAATGTGCATTTTCATAATTTTATAAAATGGAACGTCTATATGTAAAAATATTAAGCTTGCTGCCGGATTTTTGGAGCAATCAAGATTAATAAATATACTGTACCTACCAATTTCGAAGTGGAAAAAATCCTCTAAAAACTGCTTGTGCCTTTGCCAATAACTATATGAACAATGAGATAGGCTTATTGTTTGTTGGTATTGAAGAAGTCGATAATAAAGAAACAGGAGAAAAAGCAATTCCTAAAAGACCGATAGAGGGAATAAAAGAGTCTAAAGTTGAAGGGATTGAAAATGAATTAAAATCTCTTCTTTCCAATATTCACCCCAAAGTCAACTATCACATTATTATGGATCAAATCGATGATGAATACTATATCGTAGTGGCGGTAGAAAGTGGTAGTAACGGTCCGTTTCAAACAAGTGAAAAAGCAGAAAAAGATAAAGATATTCGATTAAAGACGGGAAGATATATCAGAGTTGGTAGAGATTCAAGACTTCCAAATCCAACCGAAGAATTTGAACTTTTGAAGAAATTCGCCAATTTTTCTTTTAGTTCAAATCTAAACGATACAGCTACAATAGATGATTTAAGCTATGAATATATGAAAGAATATCTTCTTCAGACGGGAGCCAAGAAAGATATTAGAGAAATGTCCAAGCTGGATATGGCAAAAAGTATGGGACTTATAAGTGAAAGTGAGTATGGAGGATATAGAGCTAAAAACTTTGCTGTGCTGATGTTTTCCGAAACACCAAATAAATTCATTTCAAATGCCCATGTTGAAATCATTAGAGAAATAGACGGAACCGATAAAATGGAATCAAAGAAATTTGATGGTCCGGTTTGGATACAGGCAAAACAAGTCAGTAAATATTTTGAAGATAATATTATGGCTTCATATACCATACGAGAAGCAGATCAAATCGAGCATAAGATTGTCTATAACTATCCTCTTACAGCATTTGAGGAACTTGCTACGAATGCCATTTTACATAAGGAATACGATACGCCTGAATATGTAGGAATATATATTTACAAGGACAGAATTTCTTTTGTAAATCATAATAGACCACTCCCTCCTGTAACCATTGAAGCTCTTAACAAGGACAGAAGTTTTGATAGAAGGCAGTATCTCAACAAAGAACTTAAAGATATGTTCTTCTCCCTTAACTTAATAGAGTCTTACGGTTCAGGTATACGGCGTGCAAAGGATGCACTGTTTGAAAATGGTTCTCCTGAGCTTAAGTTTTACCCGGATAATGAAGAAGGTAACTATACAAATGCAGTTATAGGAATAAATAAAGAATTTTTGAATGAGTTTAATAGTAGTAGTTATGAAAAAACTACCACGAAAACTACTACTAAAACTACCATAAAACAGGAAGAAATTATTAAAATAATTGCTGAAAATCCTCACATTAGCGCGAACGAAATGGCAGAAAAAAATTAAACCTTACTGTTGATGGTGTACGTTATCATTTAAATAAAATGAGGAAAGCAGGACTTATTCGATATGAGGGTTCAACAAAAATTAGGTCAGTGGGTAATTATGAAGCTAAATAGTAAATAAGCTATCCTTTCAAAAAATCCACCAGCTTTCTACAGAAGTTATGGATCAATCAAGAAAAGTAAGCGACATTAAAATGTCGGTTTGAATGTCGGTTTGAATGTCGGTTTAACAAAGTACAAGGGAGTATCGCAGGCTTGTGATACTCCCTTGTTCTAAAAGAAGCTGTAAATATAAAAACTATGTTGTATGCAATATAGGGCTGAAAGAGAGGTAATCTGAGCCCGTCAGTAGATTTAGAAAGCCTGCTCAGCGAAAGACTGTAGAACTTTGCATGTCAACGCGACTGATGTAGTATGGGGCTGTAACAGGGACAATCTGAGCCCGCCGGTACTTGCGAAAAACAAAGGTACTGCAGTTTTTCGCTTAGTACCGCTGCAGGGCGAGGTTAGCGGGAGCGTGTCCCGAATACAGCCCCATACTGCATCAAAGCACACTGTGCAAAGAATACAACTCCCTCTCCACAATCCATCTTGCGGCTTCTTCTAAATTTTCAAAATAGGGAGGACAGGGCTTTCCCGCCTCTTCTATCTTTCTTTTCTCTTCTTTCCCGTATCCGGTAGCCAGAAGAATGGGCTGTACGCCGAAGCTTTCTCCGGCTTCACAGTCCAGAATTTTATCGCCAATCATATAGGAATGGGAAAGCCAAGCTTTTCGCTCTGCTTGCTTGTTCCCCTGCTCCAACGCTTCCCGTTCTTTCCGACTTAAGCGGTAAGGGCTTTGAATGAGAAACTCTTCTTCATTTTCCTGCAATAAATCCCACTCCGCCTGATAGAGCATTCCGGGATTTGGCTTTCGGCAATCACATTCCCTTTGATACTCCCCTATCCCCTTCGGGTGGTGGGGACAGTAATAGATGCCTTTCAGGAAAATGGCTCTCTTCCGAAGCTCTTCCCTAAGATAGCTATGCAGTGTCTCCGCATCCTTTTCTCCGTAATATCCTCTTCCGATTCCGGCCTGGTTCGTGACCACCACCAGCTGAAAGCCGGCTTTTGCCAGGATAGATAGACCCTCTAAAACATGGGGAAGAAAACGAAAATCCTCTACCTTATGTAGGTAAGATACTTCCTCATTGATGGTGCCGTCCCGATCCAGGAAAATGGTTTTTTTTAAAGACTGCACTTTGTCCTTGGCATTCGATTTTAGATTTTCATGTACTTGTAGCTTTCCATGACCATTTACGTTGTGCTTTTCATTCGAAGAATTGGGGGCGTTTTCTAGTTGTTCCTCTATATTTTTCTTCATAGCTTCCCCTGCTCCACGTCCGTAATAAACTGCTGATAGTCCTTGGGAATGCCGATATCCATGAAATAGCCCTCAAAGGGAAGGCCGAAGATCCGCTTTCCTTCGGAAAGCCATTTGGGTATGCAGTCCTGCTCCAGGCTTTGCTTTCCTTCGGGGATTTCCGCAATCAGGCTCTTCTTCATTACATAGATGCCTCCATTGATTTCTCCGGCTAATGTCTTGTGAGATGATGAAACTGCTTGCTGAGCATTTCCCTCTATCGGCTGTTTCGAGCCTTCACCAAGCTGCTGCCCACCATCTCCCAGCTTCTCATTCCATGCCAAAATCCAGCCTGTTGCATCTCTTCGCACAGCACCGTAGCGGGAAATATCCGGTACCGCCCTGGTGGCCAGACTAAAATCTCCGTCATTTTCCTGATGAAAACGAAGAAGTCCCTGATAATCCATGGGGAAATAGGTGTCCGCATTCAGCACCAGTACCTCTTCTTCTAAAAATCTTTGGAAGGGAGCGTTTCGGATGGCACCCCCGGTGCCTAGTGGCTCTTCCTCATAGGAATAGGCAATCTTTAAGCCGAAGACGGAGCCATCCTGAAAATACTCTTCAATCATCTCCCCCATATAGCCCAGGGCAAAAATCACTTCCGTAATGCCCTTGTCCCGGAGCATTTCCAGAAGGTACTGCAAAAAGGGCTTTCCGCAAATATCCGCCATGGGCTTGGGGCGGTCTGCCACCACGGAACGAAGTCTGGTGCCCATTCCTCCACATAATAAGATTGCTTGCATTTTCCCTCCTTACAAAAATGAATTTACTTTAACTCCAGCACTTCTCCGTCTTTTTCCCAGACCGAAATCCTCCCGGATTCCTTCAAATACCGCCTCTGTGGAGAATGCCTTTTCCACGAATTCCAGGGATTTTTGTCCCATTTCCCGAAGCTTTGGAATGTTTTTGGTAGAGAAGGGCGCCGGTTTTGGCAAATTCTCTTTCTTCTCCCTCGATAGCTACCACTTCTTCAATGCCCGGGATGCCTTCTGCTCCGCAGGGGGTGGTCAGGATGGCGGCTCCTTCATGGAGGGCTTCCACAACTTTTCCTTTCACGCCTGCGCCGTAGCGAAGAGGCACAATCACCATTCGACTTTCCTGATAGAGGCTATGGAGCTTTTCGTCGCTAACAAAGCCCAGTACCTCTATGCCCTCCTGCTGTCCCAGGGCCAGAACCTTCTCTGTAGGCTTACTGCCCACAATCCGAAAACGAAGATTCGGAAGCTGTCTTCTCATTAAGGGGAAGATTTCCTTGGCAAACCAAAGCACGCCGTCCTCATTTGGCGGGTGAGCAAAGCCTCCCACAAAGAGCATTCCTTCCCTACCCTCCGTCATTTTCTCCACCTGCACGGAGTCGGAGAACACATAAGCGGTAATGGCCTTTACCGGAATGCTGTCGTCAATCTTATGGATTTCCTCCACCTCTAAGTTGGAGGGGTAATAGCTGATGTCCGCCTTTTTGTAATACGGAAAGCTCCATGCTCTTAAAGTAGGCAATCTCCTCTAAAAAGCTCCGGTCTTGGCTTTAGGGCATACTCCCTTTGCAGGCGGAGAAAATGCAGGTCATGGCCGTAGAAAATAATCTTCCAGTCCGTATTTTCCTTGATGTAATCTATGTACTTGGAGGCAATGTGAGGGCGGTTTAGATAAGCAATCTGAATCATCTGCTTATTGTCTTCCATCCACTTCCAAATGCCCCCCTGCATCTTACTGCCGTAAAGGACTTCGATGCCCATTTGCTCCAGGGCTTCCGTGTAAGGCTCTTCCTTTAGGAAATTGTCCCCTAAGAACTTCACCTGCACACCCTTTTCCGCCAGCATTTTCAGGTACTGATAGGTGGTCTTGGAGCCTGCGTCCTTGTCAAAGGTAGGTACATAGTGGTCCACGAAAAGCACATAGCGCTTGCCCATACCCCGCTCTCTGGCCTGGAAGGGGTTGGGACTTCCGATATTGACGCACTGCTTCTTCAGCTCTTCCTTCCATTTTTTTCCTTAAATTTTTTTCCTGATTTACCTTCTGATAACGCTTAAGGCCTGTGCCTTCCACATCCGTTCCGTTGGAAATACCTTCATAATGGATGACCTTGGACTTTGGCTGGTACAATACCTTTTTACCCATTTTCCGAACGGAAAAGGCCAGGTCGGAATCTTCGCAGTAGGCGGGGGCAAAGTGCTCGTCAAAGCCCCCAAGCTCCTTCCAAATGCTTGTTCGCACCAAAATGGCGGCACCGGAAATGTAGTCCACTTCCTTCACATAGTTGTACTCCGGATCCTCCGGGTCTTGCAGTCTTCCGTAGTTCCAGCCGGAAGCATCGGACCAGATGATGCCTCCCGCCTCCTGCAATCTTCCGTCCGGATACACCAGCTTAGAGCCGACGATTCCCGCATCCGGCCGTCTTTCCATGAGCTCCACAAGGGAGGAAAGCCAGCCCTCCGTTACCTCCGTATCATTGTTTAGGAAGAAAATGTATTCTCCCTTGGCTAAAGCCGCCGCCTGATTACAGTTTTTTTCAAAAAGCCCATATTTTCCTTGTTCCGGGCAATCACCAGATTTTCTGAAAACAGGCGTAAATCTCTGGTAGCATCTGTGGACACATCGTCCGCAATAATCACCTCATAGGGAATCTCCCTTTCGTCGGTAAAGCGGAGTATGGACTGTAAACAGCGGTAGGTATAGTGAATCTGGTTATAGCAGGGAATCACGATACTGACCTTAGGCTTGTCCACCTTGGGAAGGCGAATCTTTCCCCGTCAAAGTAAGCCTGTCCGATCTTAAAGTGTCCGGAAATTCTGTTTCTTCCCTCTGCCGTAAAAATATAGGGGCAGGGGTTTTAAAGGGGTGGAGCAGAGTCCGTCCCATATAATGCAGAATCAATCTTCTCTTACTGTCCTTTGGAAAACGGCGGTTAAAGGAGGCGGACAGCCGTCTTCTAATTTTCGATGGCAGACTTTGGTGCCGTTCAAAATAATTCCGTTCCTCCTGTAATTGGGCAATATCCCGCTCATGGGCACGAATCACATTTTCCAGATTGCCCACATGCACATTAGTAAGACGATTGACCTCCCGCTCTTTCTTTACGGAAATCTCCTTTTCCTTCAGCTCTTCCTGCAAATATTGGATCTGCTCTCTCCGAAGGGCGATTTCTTCCTTCTGCTTTTGGAAATTCTCCGGGCTCATGCGACTTTGCTGATAAGCCCAGACATTTTCCTCCTGTCCCTCTCCATGCACCTCTTCCTGGAAAATGGCCTCTTTTCGCTCGCAGGAAAGAAGCTCCGGCTTGTTGATGGAAAACAGGCGGAAGAAGCTTTCTTCGTCCTTGTATTTTAACTTGTCCTTGTATTCTTCGTACCAGTAATGGAGGATGCGATACAGGAGAAAAAGTCGTTCCTCTCCCTCTTCCTTCACCCACTCGCAATCAATGAGTACCGCCTGCTCTCCGTCCATGATGACATTTTCAAAAAGTAAATCCAAGTTGGCAGGCTTGATGAAGCTGTCCTCTCCCAAAAGAAGATGAAGAGCTTCCTGGATTTCCTTTACCGGAGCCTTTCCTTGGGAAATCAGCTCTCCCAGAATTTCTCCGATGCTCTTTCCTTTTACAAAGGGATACAAAATGCTGGAAGGGGACTGGGAACCGGCATAGGCTCGCCAAAAGCCTTCCTCCTCCAAAACCTGAATCTTCCTTTGGGCAAAGCTTTCGCTAAGGAGCTTCCGCTTCTTCGGTAAGGCGTCAATGTGGGCATTGGCCTCCGCCCCGATGCCTTCCTTTAAGACCTTTCGATTGCCCTCTTTATCCCGAAGAATCTCGGTTTTCAGGGCATACTCCGGCTTTCTGCTGGAATTGTATTTGATATATTCCACATCATCGCTATGGACGTCCTTCATAGAAAGAATGGCACTTGCATCTCCCCGGAAACGATAGAGAAAGCTGGGGGCAAATTGGGGGAAAACTCCTTTCTTTCCCAGTGCCACATAGCCGTAGCCCTCCTCTCCCTCCTTGGGAAGTCTTTTTTCTGTATAAAAAAATGAATGGGGTACTCTAAGGAAGGCATAGGAAAAATAAAGACTTGCCCTGAGCCTTCAGGGTAGTCCTTTTTTCAGGCTCTCTTCCAGCATTTTCAAAGCATCATAGCTTTTGGTAAGCCGGCTCCTTCTCGTAGTAGCCGGTGGAAATGCGCTCCAGAGCATTCTCATTTTCCATCCCCAAAATCACTTCGCCTCCGGGAAGTAGCCACTTCTCCAAAAAGATTCGAAGCATCTCCTCCAAAGAGCCCTGGAAGAGCATCAAATGCCGCTTGGTCAAAAGGGGAATAATAATATAGTCAAAGCGGTCTTCCTCCAAACGGAGACTGATGCTTTTTACTCTTTTTCGTAGTAGCTTTTCAAAAAGCTCCTGGCTGTCCTTTTCTGCCAAAAGCAGGACCTTGCTGTCCTTCTCCAGCCCCCCTTCTCCGGGGAAAAACGAAATCCATTCGATTAAGTTGGATTGCACCTTCGAAAAACTCATGCCTCATGCCTTTCCAGAGTCACTTCCGACTCCATATCATAAATTCCTACGGTGTTTTTTTATTGGATAAAACGGTGATACTGGTAATGTCGTATTTTCTGTCGTAAACCGTGTGCTCCCCCTCTTCGAAGCCGGTGCAGGAAATGGACAGAAGGTACTCCCCTTGCAGATTCATCCTCTGGGTGAATGTACAGTAATACTCGTCCCCCTTCTTCACCGCCGGAATTTCCTTGCCTTCAAAAAGGGTGTTGGTGCCGCTTAGATCCATGCCTCGCTTGTCCTTGATGGTGAAGGTGAAAATGGGGGCAGCAATACTGTCATGGAAGACAATCCGTTCTTTGATGGAAAATTCCTCCCCCTTTAACAGCACATTGCTGGGACGCCCGTCCTTATCCAGCACGCCGAAGTCCAGAATCTCCGCCTTACCGTTGCCGTACTGCTGGCTGGAAGGGTTTAAGGTCAAATGGTCTTTCATAAAGCCGGTAGGTTTTGGGGAATGTTGACCGGCTTCGAGGAATGCAGCGGATGTGGGTTCGGTGGTTCCTGAGGCTATGCCTGTGCCGACGTTTTTTTCTGTGGTTCCGGCGGTGCCGTTTGTCCCGCCAGCTTTGCCACTTCCGGCATTTCCGGCTTTGGCTGTTCCGCTGCGTTGGTCATCCACATTTCCCAGGAAGTTCTGCTCCTCCATAAACTGCTCGGCATGGGGATCCTTTCCTGCCAAAATCTTCTTGTACTTATCCACCATTTGTCCGGGAAGGCCTTCCCCAACCTTTTCCCCCTTGTGGAAAAGCACCACCCTGTCGCAGTACTTCATTACCGAGCCTAAGTCGTGGGTTACCATCAAAATGGTGGTACCCTTCCGCTTTAATTCATCCATGCGGTGATAACATTTGGCCTGAAAGAACACATCTCCCACGGACAGGGCCTCATCCACAATCAAAACCTCCGGGTCAATGGAGATATACAGGGCAAAGGCCAGACGGACAAACATACCGCTGGAATAAGACTTTACAGGCTGGTACACGAAGTCTCCGATATCCGCAAACTCCAAAATGGCAGGGAGCTTCTCATCTATCTCTGCCTTACTAAAGCCCATCATGGTGCCGTTCATATAGATATTTTCAATACCGGTATAGTCCTGGTTAAAAGCCAGCGCCCAGCTCCAAAAGAGCACAGATGCTTCCCCGGCTTTCCACCTTTCCCGTGGTGGCACTGAGTACCCCGGTAATAATCTTTAACATGGTGGACTTGCCGGAGCCGTTGGTGCCGATAATCCCCACTGCCTCTCCCCTTCCTACGGAAAAGGAAATGTCTCTCAGGGCATAGAAATCCTTATGGTAAGATTTTTTCCGAAGGCTAATGCTTTCCAGTAGCCGGTCTATGGGCTTATCGTATAAACGATAGACCTTGCTTACCTGATCCACCGAAATGATTTTTCTCTGCTTCTTCCATAGTCCCCCTTAAAATCTATTGCTTGATGTTTCTGAATTTTTTTATTTCTAACTTTACTTTTCATGGGCTAATCTTTCCCCTGCTTGCTTTTATTTTCATAGAGAAAAAATCATCCTGACGATTCTTTACAGAATCGTACTCTAATCGGAAAGTATACCATAAAATGGGAATCTTTTCTCTATAAAGCAATGAGCTTACTCACTATTTTCCCCACCTTTTTCCGCAAAGCTTTCGATATTTTTTATCTCAGTAAGATAATCTCTTTCTACTTGTGATAAAGTTTTAGCACTGTATTTTTTTGTACTCTGATTTACTTTATCTACCATCATGTCCCTGGATACTCTTCCATTGCCTATAAGCAAGTCCTCTCCCGTGGCACTAAGAATTCGATCCACATGTTCTCGCCAGTCTTTCATGGTCATCTTTACTTCTCTTTGCGCCTGTCTTTCCGCAAAATCCAGATACCCGGAAACTAAAGCATTCAGACTCTTCAGTTCTTCTGCACTAAGATAGTTCTTCGCCACCTTCGCTTCCTCTAAAGTAGGTAATTCCCCTTTGAATGTGCTAAGTCCCATAAAATCCTTATCACTATCTACACGGGTGTAGATAAGCTCACTAGCAGTATGGTGATGAATGGCAAAATGCATCTTATTTTGTACAGTAGCAAAGAACTTCTTGGCTTCTTCATTTTTCGCATCATAATCAATGCTGGTGGCAAAAAGATCCAATACTTGACGGTAGAATACTTTCTCACTGGAGCGAATGTCTCTAATCCGGTCTAAAAGCTCCTTGAAGTAATTTCCGCCTCCAAGATTCTTCAGTCTTTCGTCATCCATGGCAAAGCCTTTGATAAGGTATTCTTTCAATACATTACTGGCATAGTTTCGAAACTGTATGCCACGGATAGAGCGGACTCTGTAGCCGATGGCCAGAATCATATCTAAGTTGTAGTATGCCAATTTTCTACTAATCTTTCTGTTTCCCTCTTTTTGAACTGTCAACTTATAGTTGACAGTTGCCCTTTCCTCTAATTCTCCTTCTAAAAAAATAGCTTTAACATGCTTACTGACATTCTGCTTTGTAGTCTGAAATAATTCTGCTATCTCCAATTGACTAAGCCATACCGTACCATCTTCATACTGTAAATTTATCTTAGCCTTTCCATCTTCTGTATTATAAATAATGATATCATTCCCCATCATTCAGCCCCTTTTACGATTTCATTTTATGGACACTCTCAAAGCATCTGTTCATTTATCCTCTTCCATAAATATATGAGCACATTATATTGATTCATTTCATTCGCCTCAATGCTTTTTAATTTTAGGCTAATATAGTTTAGCTATATTCATCAGTGCTCCTTCTTTTCCAATGCCAACCCAATCAATTGATCCGCCTGATCTGCCATGAACAGCGGGATATTCAGCACATCATCATCCAGTTTCAGATTGTCCAATGAGAAACGGATGCGGAGCTTGACCTTATCAGGGAAGAGTTCCTTGAACTTCTTCATACTCTTGCTGCTTGTGTTGGTTTCGGATTTGACCTCCACGGGGAAGATATCATTCTCCCGCTGAATGAGGAAGTCCACTTCGTAAGGCGGGTTGTTTTGGCTCCAATAACGGGGCATGACTTCAAACTGAGTAATTAAAGTCTGCAACACAAAGTTTTCGGTTAATGCGCCTTTGAATTCAGTAAAAAGGCGATTACCTTCGCCAAAGGCAGTGGGAGCCAACTGTGCCAGACGGCGGAGCAGTCCCACATCCACCAGATAAATCTTGAAGGCAGACAAGTCATCGTAAGCTGCAATTGGCAGACCGGGAGCTGAGCTGCGATAAATTTTATGCACCAAACGGGCATCTACCAGCCATTGCAAGGCATCCTCGTACTCACGGGCTCGTGCTCCTTCCTTGACCACTTTATATAGGAACTTCTTGTTCTCTTTTGCCAGTTGAGAAGGAATAGATTTCCAAATCATTGAGATTTTCGGGAACTCGCTGAGATTAGGATGTTTTTGCAAAAATCTCGCTCATAGGCTCCGATAATTCCGGACAATGCTTCCTGCATGGCAGAAACATCCCGTGCCTCCGTCCACATCAATACCGACTCCGGCATACCACCGGTGACATAGTACATTTTCAGCTTCTCATATAGGGGATTAAAGAAGGCATCGGGGATGGGTTCAAGAGTGTCCACTTGTTCCAGATACTGTGCCAGATTTTCATCACCGTTGGCAAGTAGGAATTCATTAAAGGTCATCGGGTCAATCTGCATAAAGTTGACCTTACCCACCGGAAAAGAGGAAGGTTTCGCTAGCGCAATACCCAAGAGAGAACCGGCGCAGGCAACGTGATACTGCGGTGCATTCTCGCAAAAAAATACTTCATGGTGTTGATGACCTTCGGGCAATCCTGTACCTCATCAAAAATGATAAGGGTTTTTTCAGGCACAATTTTTTTGACCGCTTGCCAGCATAAGGTTTTGCAGAATCCGATCCACGTCCTTAGTCGTTTCAAAAAATTGCTTATATTCTTCATTTTCGTCAAAGTTAAAGTAAGCCGTATTTTCATAATAGCGCCTGCCGAACTCTTTCAGAATCCAAGTCTTACCCACCTGACGTACGCCCTTCAAGATTAATGGCTTGCGATAGGGAAAAATTCTTCCAAGACAGCAATTTTTTTAAGATAAACCGTTCCATAAAAACAATCCTCACATTTTTTTATTAGGATTTTTTTGTGCTATATAATCACATTTTTATTGTATTTTTTTAATCCATGAAAATTACAAGCAAAAAAATACAAAATTATTTGATTCACCTAAACCGCTTGTCAGAAAAATTCCTATACCTGCGTATAATCAAAGATTGAGGCATCTCTATACCTGCGCATAATCAAAGATTGGGGTATCTCTAACCCTGTGCATAATCAAAAAAATAGCAGAAAGGGCTGTACTATCCCCTTCCACTATCTCTTCTTATTCTATGCAAGCGCTTCCTTATGAAGAGCAAGCCATCTTTATTAAACCACCGCCGCAGTTAGTTTTCCGTCCTGCAAACGGATTTCTATAGTATCGCCTTCTTTTACCCTGTCTTCCAGGATTTCCTTAGCCACCAAAGTTTCCACATGCTTTTGCATATAACGCTTCAGCGGTCTTGCACCAAAGCCCGGCTCATAGGCATTTTCCAAGATGAAGTCTAAGGCTTCCTTCTGAAGATGGATGTGCAAACGACGCTCCTGCAAACGCTTATTGATGTCCTTCAGAATCAAATCGGCGATTCTTTCCATATCCTTCTGTACCAAAGGCTTGAAGAGAATGATTTCATCCAAACGGTTCAGGAACTCCGGGCGGAAATGACCGTGAAGGGCTTCCATAACTTCCTTCCGTACATCCTCCGGAATGTCTCCATTTTCAGAGATACCGTCCAGAAGCGTCTGGGCACCGATATTGGAGGTCAGGATAATGATGGTGTTCTTAAAGTCCACCGTCCGTCCCTGAGAATCGGTGATTCGTCCGTCATCCAGCACCTGTAAGAGGATGTTGAACACATCCGGATGGGCCTTCTCGATTTCGTCAAAGAGCACTACCGCATAGGGCTTTCTCCGAACCGCCTCGGTCAGCTGTCCACCCTCTTCGTAGCCCACATAGCCGGGAGCCGCACCAATCAAACGGGACACGGAATATTTTTCCATGTACTCGGACATATCGATACGCACCATGGCATTTTCATCATCAAAGAGGTTCTGGGCAAGGGACTTGGCAAGCTCCGTCTTACCTACACCGGTGGGGCCTAAGAAGAGGAAGGAACCGATAGGCTTTGTGGGGTCTTTGATTCCGGCCTTGGAACGAAGAATAGCCTCTGTAACCTTGGTCACCGCCTCTTCCTGTCCAATCAGTCTCTTATGGATTTCATCGTCCAGATGAAGCACCTTGGAACGCTCGGACTCGTTTAACTTAGTTACCGGAATGCCGGTCCAACGGCTGATGATTTTGGCGATTTCTTCCTCTGTCACCTTGTCGTGTACCAAGCCCTGGGCTTCCTTAGACTGCGCCAGCTCTTCCGCCTCCTGCAATTCCCTTTTCTACCTGGGGCAAATCCTGATATTGCAGCTTTGCCACCTTTTCGTAGTCGTAGTTTTGCTTGGCGATATTCATTTCGGACTGAATCTTATCCTTCTTCTCTCTTAAGGTCTGAAGATTGGATACGGCATTACGCTCATTTTCCCACTGGGCCTTCTGTACATTAAACTGATCCCTAAGCTCAGAGAGCTCCTTCTGCAGGGTGGCCAGTCTTTCCTTGGAAAAGCTGATCCTCTTCCTTCTTCAAAGCCAATTCCTCAATCTGGAGCTGCAAAAATCCTTCTTTGCATCTCGTCCATTTCCTCCGGCATGGAGTCCATCTCGGTCTTAATCATGGCGCAAGCCTCGTCCACAAGGTCAATGGCCTTATCCGGCAGGAATCTATCAGAAATGTAACGGTCGGAAAGGGTAGCTGCCGCAACCAGTGCGGAGTCGGTAATCTTTACCCCGTGGTAAACCTCATAACGCTCCTTAATGCCTCGAAGAATGGAAATGGTATCTTCCACATCCGGCTCGTCCACCATGACAGGCTGAAAACGTCTTTCCAAAGCCGGGTCTTTTTCAATATATTTTCTATATTCATCCAGAGTGGTGGCTCCTATACAATGAAGCTCTCCTCTGGCCAGCATAGGTTTTAAAGAGATTTCCGGCATCCATGGAGCCTTCGGTTTTTCCGGCTCCTACAATGTTGTGGATCTCATCGATGAAGAGCAGGATTTCTCCCTCGGACTTCTTCACCTCATCCAAAACTGCCTTTAATCTTTCTTCAAACTCTCCTCTATATTTAGCGCCGGCAATCAATGCACCCATATCCAGGGCGAAAATCTTCTTCTTTTTCAAGGAATCCGGCACATCTTCCTTGGCAATTCTTTGGGCCAGGCCCTCTACCGCAGCGGTTTTACCAACTCCGGGTTCTCCGATTAAGCAGGGGTTATTCTTCTGCTTTCTGGAAAGAATACGGATGATATTACGAATTTCATCATCTCTTCCGATAATGGGGTCAAACTTCTGCTGTCTGGCTCTTTCCACCATTTCGTAACCATATTTGTTCAAAGAATCGTAGGTGCCTTCCGGATTGTCGGTAACCACCTTCTGATTGCCTCGTACGGAGGACAGAGCCTGTAAGAAGCCGTCCTTTGTGATATGGAACTGCTTGAAGAGCTCCTGAATCTTCTTGTCCCCGTCCTTTAAGAGGGCCAAGAAAAGATGCTCTACGGAAACATATTCATCTCCCATGGCCTTGGCATGGTCTTCCGCATTCATCATGACCTTATTGGCATCCTGGGAAAAGTACTGCTGTCCCCCGGAAACCTTAGGCAGGCTGTTAATCTTCTCTTCCAGCACTCTCTTAAAGTCTTCTACCGGAACTTCCATCTTTTCCAGAAGCTTTTCAATCAGGCTGTCTTCAATGTCTAACAAACTATATAATATATGAAGCTGTTCAATGGCTTGATTGCCGTGATCCATGGCAATCTTTTGGCTGTTGTTGATACTTTCAACGGATTTTTGGGTAAAACGATTAATGTTCATAGGAGTACCTCCTTTATTTTCTTTAAGATAGTTCCATTATACACGCATTGTTAGCACTGTCAAGCGATGAGTGCTAATTCTTTTGTGATTTTTTTGTGAAATGATATTGTTAAAATTTCACTTGCTTTTTTTGAAATCTCCCGCTATACTTACTCCCGTTATATATTTCATAAGGGAGTAACAAGAGCCTAGCTCGTGGATATCAACATTGCATGCAGGAGACTGCTGGTATCTACTGAAAAATGTGAGACTTATGCAACCCAGTTTTTTTCTGAGTGGCATAGGTCTCTTTTTATTCTATAGAGAGCGCCGGCTCACAGCAGGATATCTCATTGTTAGAAGCAATCGGACTCTTGCCTCTTATGAAAACCTAGGGAGAAAGGGTAAAGGAAAATGAAGGATCAAAACATGGAACAGAAAAGCACAAGAAAAGTATGGCAGGACAAGGCTTATCAAATGGAGATAGCCGAGCTGCTGAGAGCCGTAGAAAGTCCGGTGGAAACAGGACTTTCCTCTGCCGATGTAGCCAAAAGACAGGCGGAGTACGGCAGTAATGCTCTGGAAGTGGAGAAGCATTCTTCTCTATTAGAAAAAAATTTATAGAGCAATTTAAAGATTTTATGATTATCATTCTTTTGGCTGCCGCCGCTGTATCCCTCTTTGCCAGCCACGAGTGGCATGATGCGGTGATTATCCTTTTTGGTGGTGGTTTTAAACGCTATCATGGGGGTCATCCAGGAGGCTAAGGCGGAGGAAGCCATTGACGCCTTAAAGGAAAATGGCTTCTCCGGATGCCAGAGTTCGCCGAAACGGTAATGTGGAAACCATCAAATCCCATGAGCTGGTGCCGGGAGATATCGTGCTTTTTGGAGGCAGGAGACATTGTTCCTGCAGATATGCGTCTCTTGGAAGCCAACTCCCTGAAGGTGGAGGAAGCGGCTCTTACCGGGGAATCCGTTCCCGTGGATAAGGACATTGCCCCCATTACTATGGAGGATGCAGGAATCGGCGACCGGAAAAACATGGTTTACTCCGGTACCAATGTGACCTACGGCCGTGCCGTGGCAGTGGTTACCGCCATCGGTATGGATACGGAGGTGGGACATATCGCCAATATGCTGGCCCATGCGGAAAAGACCAAGACCCCTTTACAAAGGGATCAGGACCGTTTGGGAAAGAGCTTAACCATTATGATTTTTGGCCATTGCCGCAGTAACCTTTGTGGTGGGACTGCTTCGGGGAAAGAGCCATTACCGATATGCTCCTGGTATCCATTTCCCTAGCGGTAGCTGCTATTCCCGAGGGCTTACCTGCCATTTCCACCATCATCCTCTCTCTGGGTACCCGTTCTATGGCGGAGAGAAAGGCTCTGGTGCGTACTCTTCCGGCAGTGGAGACTCTGGGAGGCACCCAGGTAATCTGCTCCGATAAAACCGGAACCCTGACTCTGAACCAGATGACCATTGAGAAAGTGTATTTTGACGGAAAATCACAGGACCGCAGCGTGGAAATTCCTGTGGATAACCCCTCCTTCGTAGTCTTGTTTTTGGCAAATGACAGCAAGCTGGATGCGGAAGGAAAGCTGATTGGCGATCCTACAGAAACCGCTATGGTACAGTTTGCCTTAGACCAGCATTTTTCCTCTTCAGGAAAAATGAGAGCAAGTACCCCCGTGTACAGGAGCTGCCCTTTGACTCCACCAGAAAGTTGATGAGTACCTTCCATCCCTTAGGAGGGGAATTCCTCCTTTGCACCAAGGGGGCACCGGACCAGCTTTTACAGCGTTGCAGTCACATCGTGGAAAATGGAGAAGTTCGCCCCTTAACAGAGGAGGATAGAAAAACCATTCTTTCCGAAAATACCAAAATGGCAAGAGAGGCTCTTCGTGTCCTGGCGGGAGCTTATCAGATTTGCAAGTCCGTTCCGGACTCTCCCTGTTCTGAAGAGGTGGAGCAGAACCTGATTTTTTTGCCGGTCTTGTGGGCATGATTGACCCGGAGCGTAAGGAGGCTGCGGCAGCGATTTCCGTTGCCAAGGGCGCCGGCGTTCGTACCGTTATGATTACCGGAGACCATGCAGAAACCGCCCAGGCCATTGCAGAGCGTTTAGGCATTCTTCCTATGGGAGAGGATAATCGTGGGCATGTTTTAACCGGTGCCGAGCTGGAGCTTTTGTCCGATGAGGAGCTGGAGAAGAAGGTTCCCGAGATTTCCGTTTACGCCAGAGTTTCTCCGGAGCATAAGGTTCGAATTGTCAAGGCCTGGCAGAAGAACGGAAAGATTGTTTCCATGACCGGAGACGGGGTAAATGATGCTCCCGCCCTGAAACAGGCGGATATCGGTGTAGGTATGGGAATCACCGGAACGGAAGTTTCCAAGGGTGCTTCCGACATGGTGCTGGCAGACGATAACTTTGAAACCATTGTGGTAGCCATTGAAGAAGGAAGAAAGGTATTCTCCAATATTCAAAAGGCGGTACAGTACCTGCTTTCCGCAAACTTCGGAGAAGTGATTACCCTCTTTGTGGCAACCCTTTTGGGCTGGACCATCTTACAGCCTGTACACATCCTTTGGATTAACTTGGTAACGGACGTTTTTCCCGGCTATCGCCTTGGGAATGGAAAAGGCTGAGCCGGATGTGATGCAGAGAAAGCCCAGAGAAAAGAGCTCCAGCTTCCTCTCCAACGGTGTACTGGAAAGCATCCTGTATCAGGGTGTTTTTAGAGGGTGGCTTGACCCTGTTCATCTATTGGATGGCAGAGCAATATTTCCATGAGGAAAACCTTTCCGAAACCATGGCCTTTGCTACCCTGGGACTTTTTACAGCTCTTCCATTCCTTTAACGTAAAGTCCGTTTTCCGTTCTCTTTTCAATGGAAATCCTTTGGACAATATTTACTTAAACGGTGCGGCACTGCTTTCCGCCTTCCTGCTTTTAGGCGTAATCGTTACTCCGGGAATCAATCAGTTCTTCGATGTAACCCCTCCAAGCCTTATGCAGTGGGGAATCGTTTTCGGAATTTCCTTCAGTATTATCATTTTTGTAGAGATTGCAAAAGCGATTTTCAGGACGATGCGGAAGCAAGCATAACGATTTCCATACGAAAAAAAGAGGCTATATAGCCTCTTTTTTTAATGCGAGGAGATGTTATGCTCTGCATCTCATCGTCCATGATATAAATCCCTTTTGTAAGGGCTCTTCTGCATGAGAGCCATCTCCTCGTGAAAAGACATCCCTGTCCTTTCTAAAACTACCATTCTGAGAAATTTTTCTTCTGAAAAACCTTTTTTAATGTCCCATGTTGGAACCGCTGGCTACCAGGTTGGAACCGGAAACTACAGGCTTTGGTAGGTTGGAGCTGCTGGCCTTAGCGCCATTCTTCTTGCCGGCTGCGCCGCCTGCCCCTCCTGATCCGGAACCGCTTCCGCCGCCGGAGAAGCTGATAATGGTCTTTGTGGGAATGGTGCTTGCTGCCGCCTCTGTACTCTGCTTCTGCTCTACGGAAGGATATCCTTTTCCGGCCTCATATACAGGAGTGCCGTCAGCATTTACCCAATGTCCCTCAGCATCTACCTTGTAGCCGTCCTTCTCGGAGGAAACCAAAAGCTCTCCGAACTTTGGACCTTCTTCCTCCTGTAAATAGTAGGAATATCCTCCTACCCACTGCCAGCCCTGAAGAATCTTTCCGAAGGTACCGTCATGTAAGGTACTCATGAAGAACCATTTTCCGGCATCATTCTTCTGCCATCCGGAGAATAAAGTTCCGTCCTCCTTTAAGAAGAACCAGCTTCCGTCAGTATAAATCCAGCCCTGATACTTGCTTCCGTCCGGCTTTACAAAAGACCACTGTCCGGCGTCCTGCTTCCAGCTTCCTTCCGTGTTTAATGGAGCCGCCACTGCAGGAATGGCAGATACCAGTAAAAGCTGCTCCCAATCCCAATGCCAAAAGACTTCCTTTTCTTCCCATTCTTTTCATCTTTCTCTCCTTTACTTCCGTACTTACATTCTCAGTACTCTTCCTTAGAAATTCACTTGTTTGTATTATTTCTTAAAAAGTTCTTTTCGAGAGAAATCTTAACACAAGCCTCCGACATTCTCAATATTTCTCCAAAAATGTTATTAAATTTGTCAGAAATACTTTAGGATTTAACTTTTCTGTTTTGATAATTTTTGAAAATTTTTTCTGTGATATGGTTGCCGGCAATTTCCTCCTCTGTTCGAAGAAAATATTTGTCGATAATCTGATTTTCTCCATCCTCCGTCACCGGATCATCCCAGGTACAGTCCACAGAAAGCCATTTTCCGTCAATCCAAACTCTGTTCCAGGCATGGCTGCCTACTGCACCACTTCTGCCAACGGACTTTCCTACCACAACCTCATGAGGAATACCTAAAACCTCCATAAAATAATCAAAGGCTTCCACATAGCCGTTGCATACTGCAACACCCTTCAGCATCACGCCTTCTATATGGTAAGAATCCTCCGGAATGGTTCGTCTTCTCTGGTTCTCAATATCGTACTTGGTCTGCTGAATAATCCAGTCATGAACCGCCTTCACCTTCTCCCTGTCGCTCATGGCGTCATTGCAAATCTGCTCCGCCACGGTGAAGACCTTAAACTTTGCCACTGCCTCGGGAGAAGAGGCATCCAGACCATAAGCACGCCGTCCTTCCTTAATTCCGAAATGCAGGTAATGACTCCAAAATGCTGAGGGATTCATTCCGTAGGCCTCCAACACATCCGGATTATCCTTGGCATATTGCTCCGCATCCAGATATTCCCCATTCTCTCCAAAGCTTAATGCGGTTCTCCTGTCTCCTTTAATGGGAGAGGCGTAGACCTGCATTCCATAAATAAAGGTAAACATTAGCAATAGTATCTTAATTCCTTTGTTCCAATGCCGATTCATCAATATGACCTCCTCACTATCCCTGTTCGTGTCATTTCTTACTTAAGTTTTACCAGACTTCCTTGTTGCGCCCATGCCACTCTTTCTCATTTGAGGGGTCACAGGCTTCACCTACACTACTTATTCTGAAATATGATAATACCCCTTTACTGTCTCTTCAGTAAAGGGGTATATCTAAATCTTATGAAATACTTCAGAATAGGCTTAGTGCCTTGCAAAACTGCTTAAGGATAGGTCTTTAAGAACTCCACATTCTTCTTTTCAATCTCTGACATTTGCCGATAAATATTATCCACATTTGATATCCGATCCCGGAGAGAAGAGTACCAATAAAATTGCTCAAAATAATCATTGAGCTCCGGATCCTTAAACTCATAACCGTATCTGGCATATATCTCATTTATAATCATCTGAGCAAGCGACCTTTGCCCGGGGAAGAGTTCCTTTGGATACTCTGCCATCAATTCGGTCATATCCTGCTTCGTAATCAACCTGCTGGAACTGTAGGGGCAAATATAGTCCGATACAGCATACTGTGCTTTTGCCTCCTCAGTTTTCGCATCATCCTCTGCTGTAGAAAACGGCATCGAAGAATCTTCTGTGCCTATAGCAGCACCTTTCTCCTCTGAAGTTTCCTTCAAGCCCGAAACAGTATAAGTTATGTTCTCTTTACCGGGTAAAATACCGCAAGATTCATAGTAGTAAAGCGGGCTGTATCGTAAAGCAATATCTACTTTGGAGCCATTAGATAATAAAAAAATTGGGGTATATTATGAAGTCAGCTTTTTTTAAGACCTTTTTGGTAAAGCTCTTAGAACTATATTGCCATATCCATTCTCTCCTACTGCCTTAATTTCCATTTTCCCGAAAATATCCTCTTCTTTCACGGAAGCATCGGTATGGGCTTTTATCTTTTTATTATCTAATTTCAGTTTACAATTTAAATAACGGGTGATCTCTCTGTCATCAAAGTTCCACTGATAAGCAATTAAATCTCCATTTTTAATGTTTTTCTCTTTCTTAAGACCGGGAGGACTGATAGATTCAAACAAGCAAGTTATCGGAGATTGATAAAGCTCCCCCAAACCCTCCGATTTCGCCAACTGCGTGAAGGATAATTTTCCCCCATAATCCCTTTTGATTCCATCCCAGTCTATTTCTGTATCTGCTACTGCATACCCACTTGGTCCATGGATATTCACCTTCACATATTCATCTAAGGGAATTGTAATTTTCTTAAAGAATTGTAGATATACCCAAGTTCCACCGCTCCCTATAAAAAACGCCAGAAGAAGGCAGATCAAAAAATGTAAATGTAATTTTTTCTTTGGCTTCAAAGCCTTAGCTTCTTTTGTAGCCACTGTCCTATTCCCTACTACAGATTTGTTTAGCACCGGGGGCGTGGGGGAACGAGAAAGAGCTCCCTCCGAAAGCTGTTCTACTTCCTCTTCGGACAATCTTGCTCCACAAAGTTTGCAGAATACGGCATCATCATCATTTTTTAAACCACATTGTCTACAAAACATCCTATTCTCCTTTGATAATTCGTTTTTTGAATTTAGTTAAGGGAATCCACGACATTTACCTTCTATCCTATATTTCTTTTCCGTGTTTGCTATGAAAAAGTCAGCTTTTTCCTTAGTTTTATCATAAGTTTTATTAAAAAACAAATAATCCTCATTCTCTCTCTTTCCATTCCCCCTGCCTTTTGCTATCATTAGAGCCTAAAGAATACATGTTTTTTCGATGAAAAGGAGGGTTTTCTATGAGTGAAAATGATAAGCGGCAGGACGCGATTTCCTGGGATGAATATTTTATGGGGATCTGTACTCTATCTGCCCACCGTTCCAAGGACCCCTCCACCCAGGTAGGAGCCTGCATCGTGTCTCCGGATCATAAGATTCTCTCCATGGGCTACAACGGCTTCCCAAAGGGTTGCTCCGACGACATTTTCCCTTGGGCGAAAATGAAGGCAGAACAGGATCCCTATAACGCCAAGTATTTTTTTACGTAACCCATGCGGAATTGAACGCCATTTTTGAATTATCAGGGGCGGTTCCCTGGAGGGCGCCACGATTTATGTCACCCTCTTCCCCTGCAACGAGTGCGCGAAAGCCATTATCCAATCCGGCATCAAAACCTTGGTGTACTGGGAGGACAAATATGCGGATACCCCCGCGGTAAAGGCCTCCAAGCGCATGCTGGATGCCGCAGGGGTGCGTTATTACCCCTATCAGCCTACCGGAAGAAGCATCACCATTGAATTTTTAAGCTTCTCCCTTCGGTATCTTCGGATGCATTTTTAAAAAAATATCAATAGAAAGAAATACAGGAAATAATGTTTATTCGTTCTGAATCAAAGAAAAAAAGAGAAAGTAGAGTTCGAGAAATCATGAAGAGGCTGGATGCCCATTATGGGGACCGGCCCATGATTTTTTTAGAGGCGAAAAATGCCTGGCAGTTGCTTTTTGCCACCATTTTAAGTGCCCAGTGCACCGATGCCCGGGTGAATATGGTGACAGAAAAACTTTTTGTGAAATATAAAGATTTACAGGCCTTTGCCGATTGTGATTTAAAGGAGCTGGAAGAGGATATTCATTCCACCGGCTTCTACCATAACAAGGCCAAAAATATGAAGGCCTGCGCCAAAGCACTGGTGGAGGAGTATGGAGGAGAAGTTCCCCAAAATATCGAAGCCTTAACCGGCCTTCCCGGTGTGGGGCGGAAAACCGGAAATCTGATTTTGGGTAACATTTACCACATCCCATCCATCGTGGTGGATACCCATGTAAAGCGCATTTCCAACCGTTTGGGGCTGGCGGATTCCCCGGATCCCACCAAGGTGGAATTTCAGCTGATGGAGCATCTTCCTGAGGAATTTTGGATTCGTTGGAATACCCACATCATTGCCTTGGGAAGAACCCTTTGTACTTCTCAGAATCCCAAGTGCGGCGAATGTTATTTGCAGGATCTCTGCCCTTCCAGCAAGAAGGATCCGGAGACCTGGCGGCCTGTAGGCGAAAGAAAGACAGTGGGAAAGAAAAAGACTGCTGCAAAAAAGCAACGGTGAAGAAAAAGTTTGGAGGTTTAGTCCATGTGTGAATGTGAATTATGCAGAAATTTGGCTTTTGACGATGAAGAGGAAGACTATGAGTGCATGGCCGAATTTGATGAAGATGAAATTGCCAAGATGTGGCAGGAAGGTAGCCGTTCTCACTGCCCCAACTGGAAAAGCAATGAAAATGAATACCAGACCGTAAAAATATCAGGCTATCGGACATTTTGGCTATTGAGGGTGCGCACCCGGCAGGTTCCGCTTCCGAAAAGGAAGAGGATGTTGCAAAGAAAAAGAAAAATCCTGGCGGATTCCATTGCCAAAAAAAGTGGCGGCAAAGATGGGTTCCTAAATCCTGTGAACCGTAAATTACCGAGAATATTATATGCTGAACCATAAAGATAATAAATAGAATCGGAGAGACTTTATGAATATCGTTTTACATGAACCGGAAATTCCTTTTTAATACCGGAGCCATCGGCAGAACCTGCGTGGCAACCAAAAGTACCCTGCACCTGATTAAGCCCTACGGTTTTATTTTAAATGATAAAAATATCAAAAAAGCCGGCATGGATTACTGGCCTTTGTTAAAGCTTCGGGAATACATTTCCTATGAAGAATTTATGGCAGGAGTGGAGGAAGAAAAAGAGGGAAATGGAAAAAAAGTTTCCTCTGAAAAATACTTCCGGCACAAAAATTGCTCTTCCCAAGGTTTGGTACGCCACCACCAAGGCCCATAAAACCCACACGGAGGTTTCTTTTTCTCCCAATGATTACATTGTCTTTGGAAAGGAATCCGCAGGCATTCCGGAGGAAATTCTGGTGGACAACGAGGAGCAGTGTATTCGTATTCCCATGTTGGAGGAAGCTCGTTCTCTTAATCTGTCTAATTCTGTAGCCATCATTTTATATGAAGCCCTTCGGCAGCAGGATTTTTCCTTCTTAAGTAAGGAAGGGGCGTTACATCATTTGCAGTGGAAGGAATAGCGTTACTACTTTCTTTTGAGAATCCTTATATTCTTCTTCCAGCTCATCAATCAGATATAAGTCACTCCTGCAATGCATATCGGAAATGCCTTGGCTAATGAGTTGATACAGCTCAGATTTATAAAAAAAATCCAAGGCATTTTCTAAAGACATTTTTTCTTTCTCTGCAAAGCCTGCTATAATGCGGGCGTATTTTTTTTGTAAAAGAACGGGATGGGCATTCATAGGATTTCACTCCCTTCATAATGCAATACAGAAAGAGCCTCTTCTGTACGAAAGCAATACTGGATGTTAGGCTTTTCATAACGAAGCCTTTTAATAGCCTCTTCTTCATCAATCAAATGGTCAAAATAAAGCTCTACCGTATTAAATACCTTGTCATTTGCAATTCCGCCAATCACAATATCGTAGTCACTTTTATCCTGTCCGCTCCTGCACTTCACTACAAAATCCAGCCAGTCCAAAGAATAGGTATCAAAAGATAAAAGCTTTCTTTCGGCCATTTTCCTTTCATCCATAGAATATATGGACAATACAGCTTCTTTTCCCTGCCTTTTATAACGCTTACACCATTGTTCTGCTTGCTCTTTCAACGGAGTTACATAAAATCCCTTACCAAAATCCACATAGGGTCTGGAATGTAAAATATCCGGTTGGGGAATAGCTAAATTGGAACCATGATAGAGAATCATAGCTGAATCCCCCATTCTTTCATCACAGACAAAAAGCTCCTGAAGGATATATTCTTTTTCCTTGCGTATGAAGCGCCTCGTATTCCGGTATGATATAGTTCTCCAAAAAGTTCTTTCCACTACTAAGTTCTTGATAAACACTTGCTCCATCCTTATGCATAGCTTCTGCTAAACTTTCAATACAAAAATAGGGTAAATTCCAGTTCATGAATGTTATTCAGTTTGTTTTCTACCGATTCTTTCATCAAATCACCTCTACTCATTCTCTAACTATAGCTGTATCTTAGCATATATACATTCTATCCCAAATACTATTTGCAAAGCTCTGCTGAGTGTTCAGTTTACCCTTGACAAGACAGTTGATTTTTTTGTTATTCAGGAATTCGGTCGGGATACATTATTGCCATTTCTCCCCTGACTTTTCCCCAGTTTCGAATCAGCATCGTCCATTTTTTTGTAGCCTCAAAAGTCGCCAGATAAAGGGCTTTTAACAGTGCTTGAGAGCTGGGAAAGACGCTACGTTGCCGATTTAGCCGACGAAGAGTAGAATTCAGTGATTCAATAGCATTGGTCGTGTAAAAGGTAGTTCTAGCATCTTTTTGAAAACTTAAATATCGGAGAAATAGCATCCCAGTTTTCATGCCATCGTTTCATGGCATAGGGATATAAGCCTTTCCACTTTTCTGTTACCCTGTCCAGCTGTGCCAGAGCGGATTTTTCATCTGCCGCAGTATAAATGGCCTTTAAATCTTTAGACAGATTTCTCATGTCTTTGTTTGCCACGTATTTCATGGTATTTCTCACCATATGTACAATACAGCGTTGCTGCTCTGTTTTTGGAAATGCAGCTGTAATAGCGTCCTTTATTCCGGTAAGCCCGTCTGAACAAAGAATCAGGATATCTTGTACTCCTCTATTTTTCAGAGCATTTAATACGGATAGCCAGTATTTACTGCTTTCATTTTCGCCAATAACTAAGGATAGAACTTCTTTTTAGGTTAAATCCCCACAACAACGAACCTATTCCACAAATTAAAAAAAGTAATCCTAATAACATAGACACCCCCTTCCTTCTATTATGATATCTAACGATACGCTTTTTCTGTGAACATTCCCGCTATTATAATCTATCTGATATCCTTTTCGATTTTTTTGTGATCATTTCCCCCTGATCAAGCAAATCGGTAGTTCTAATACGGGAAATCATCCAAATAATGCGCCCTATCATCGTTCTTAATGTCTGATGTGCGCTTTTGTGTCCCGCACTCAACGACCATATTACCATCATCATCTATGTACCTGTGACCATTTCGCGCAAAAGTCAAAGTTCCTCGGACGTCAGTAATCTCCGGCTTTTCAGAATAAGCATAGGAAAAAATACACATAAATATAGTGTGATTGCCGTCTTCATTAAATCTTGCTTCTGTGGCAATATCCAGCCCAGTGTCACTCCAAATTACATAGCCCTCGTCATACTTTTTATTAATTGCTATCCACTTCCCATCGGAGGTCTGAGTAAAATCTACATATTCGTAGATGTTATCCAAAGACATTTCAACCTCTACAAACTCAGGATTATCGTCCGCGTCCTTAGTTATACCACTTTCGTTTCCGTCTGTACTTGTTTTTTTTGTTTTAATAGATCCACAAGCAACTGTAGACAACAAAAGAACTGCGGTCAAAGCACATAATAATAATCTCTTTATTTCTGCTCTCATAATAATTTAGCAACCTCCTTCAGTTTCTCCACATCTTCCGGATCATCAAGTATATGCATCTTCCTATGGCAATTCGGACATAATGCCACAGCATTATTCACCTCATCAGCACCGCCCTTTGCTATCCAAACAACATGATGGCATTCCAGATAGGCTTCACCACTTTTTATTGTAAAATGGAGCCGGTTTTATTGCAGAGCTGACACACCAGCAGCCCTTCCTTTTACAATACTTGATACCAGTGACGACCGCTGAACTACCTCTACTTCTGTCAGTTTCTTCTTTTGGATGCTGTTTATCAAAAATCCTTCAGGTCTTTTTTTCAGCTGTGATAATTTACTTTTTTTCTTTGCCAGTCCCTTATCAACTGTTGGCGGAACCCCAAAATGGTCATACAGATACGCCACATACTCCAAAAGGCTGTAGTCTCTGATTTCCGCTTTCGCTTCCTTCCAAAATATCAGTTTTCTCTGAAGCACAAGCTCATCATCGGATTCAGAAAAAGCGATCCCTGCTTTTTCACAGAAATACGATAGATGCCTCTCTGAATGAATCGTAAGAAATCTATCCGGATAATACATTGAAAGGATCTTGAACCTGACAATAGGCGCAATCATATTATTCCTGATAGCTGTGAAGTCATCATCAACACCGGCATCAACAAGTTTACATAACTCATCTCTGATTACAGAAAAAGCCTCATCGGCAGTCTCTCCATACCTGTTTGTAAAATCATATTCCCCGGTGGTTTTACGAACCCATATTCCAAACTTCTTTGCTGTAGCGTTGCGGATATCGCCCATGCCAATCTGCTCACGCTCTAAGCGATAGCAGAAATTCTTCTTGTCACCGGTCTTCATGGCATATTGCTCTAAGGTCAGGTTTTCAAGCGTATCTCTGTCAAAATCAGATACAAATTGTTTCCTAAGTGCCTCTATATGCTCTAAGTTTGGATTTGGTTCACTAATCTTCATATATGATCACATCTTTTCCGCTGAAATTATCTAACCTTAAACACGAGCTAATCGGTTCCCTCCGTAGAAGGAACATTAAATCCTATCAATAACGGAGCATCTTCATTTGTGACAACCTCTCCAGGAACAACAATGGATGCTGTACAATTTAACACTGAACCAAGGACTTTCAGATCAGATGTCAGATTTCCTTCATCGGGGTCAAAGAAAAACCAGTCATAGTCATGTAATTCTTATCGCCGACAGCCTTAACATCATCTACACCAAAGGTGTATCCATCGTTATAATCAACGTATGGCATATCCATAATCTTCTTGCTTGTGCCGCCCTGCTTGTTCATTCAACGACTCATTCGCATTGTCGCCATCAGTTGATGTCCCACAAGCAGTCAACACCATCGCTCCCATTAAAGCAATAATAAGCAATCCTTTTTTCATAATCTAATCCTCCTACTTATTGTTTTACAAAGGGACCCATCTCTTCCCTATTGTAAGACCTTGTTAGCGTACCATCTTCATTGAACTCGAAGACGTAAACCATTTTTGTCCCTAGGGCTTCCCTTGTAGCAACAAGCACCCCTTCTTTTACTTCCCATGTATAATCCCACTTAGTATCTTTCTCTGTGGACTGCTCGTAATAACCCGCACCGCCTTTATTGAATGAAACGTGATAACATTTCCCTTCCCGGTATCATATTTCCAATCACCCATATAAGCATCCGAACTATTCATATCTATAGCATTCACATCGGCTGCCCCCGCACTCTCTTTGGAGGAATTCCCTGCACTTTGTGCGGAGCCGCACGCTGATACTGATAACAAAGTTATCGTCAACAATGTCGCTAATAAAATTTTTTTCACTCAAAGCTATGTGCTTTTGTTTTATTTTCTTGACTTATAGAACTCTTTATACTTTGGATCATCGTTATCAAAGTATCTGAAGCTTACCGCCTTTATCTTTACAAGTTTCTGCCATATTTCAAAGGCCTTATCAAGCTCACCGTTTTCATATGCACACTTTGCCTTCATATGTTCCAGCTCTTCATCAAATAAATGCAAGTTATCATTATTTTCTGTCATTCTCTCAAGCCATATTTTGGCATTCACCAAATCTTTATTTTCAAGTGCTTTTTTAAAGAAGTTTTTTGCATATCCATAGCCCTGATTCCATTTATCTCCCGACTCCGGGAATGCTCTCCAGCCTTTATCAGCAATTTCAAATCCCTCTTTTAAATTACCTTCGTTGATTTTAGTTACTGCATCCTTACCGTATTCTATGACATTTGCATATCTTTCATCATCAAGTAACATATCTTATTCCTCTCGGGTTTTTCTACTTTTTATAATTTTACCACTAATGCCAGCTTCTGCCCACATAATATGCCAAAAAGTTGATTTTTTTCTTCATTTTTTTAAACTTATATACCTTATTGCACTATTTCTTTATTTTTCTTTATAATTATAATAATATAATTCTGTTCACTGTTCAGAAAAATCCTGACGTACTCTCTCCAACATTTATCCGCTCTTGGATTTTTCCACAGAATCGTTCTGGCACAGTAAAAATATTTTTTTCAAAAGACTAACTATTAATAGTCAAGCAAAAAAATTAAGATTTTTCAGAATAAAAATACGGAAACGTATTTTAGATAGATTAGTACATTGAAAAACTGTATGACGAATAGAGCATCAGCGATGATGCTCTCAGAAAAAGATTATGAGCTAATTTAACTTATAAAGGCTGATATGACGTATGGGTTATTTCCATCCGAAAGATGGTCCTAACAAGCTTTTTAACCACATGACTTATTGCGACATAGTAGTGCTTGCCCTCTGCCCTCTTTTTTTGACAGATAGAGCCTGAATCGCTCGTCCCATGCAGAAGCATATTTAGCAGCATTGAAAAGTGCGTAACGCAGATACTTAGAGCCACGTTTTTTTCCATGTGAGCATAAGAGGATATTAGCTGTCCGGACTGGTACGTAGACGGAGATAGTCCTGCATAAGCAAGAACCTGATCTGCATTGCTAAAGCGTGTAAAGTCTCCAATCTCTGCTAGAATCATTGCACCCATACGATACTTGATGCCGGGAATAGTTGTAATTGGAGAACCACACTCATCCATGATTTTTCTGAATGGACTGCTCGATTTCTTTAATATCGGAAGTCAGTGTGTCAATTCGGCGGATTGTCTGCCTGAGTTCCATTGATTTAGCAGGCATAAGTGATCCGATAGAAGATTTTGCAGTCTCTCTGATTACGATGGCCTTTTTCACGACCATAGCGCCCTTTTTGAAGCATCAGCAAGTAGAGCTTTCAGGTGGGTGAGATTGGAACTTGCGATAAAAATGTGCTCCCGGCAGTTCCTGAAGAAGACGGTATACCGAGTTTATGTGCAGAGTCGGAACAAGAGGCTCAAGCTCCGGGAACAGGATGTTTACAAGCCTAGATACTGAAGTTTTTCAGTTTCGCACGTTCTTTGACAAGCTCAAAACGATAACGAGTTAATGACTTCAGCTCCTCGCTGTGGTAGGATGTACCTGTATAGGGCTTGAGTGTCTTATCAGTCACAAGCATTTCAGCAATGGAGCGGGCATCAACTTTATCCGTTTTTCGTCTTTCTAAGGCTTTGACCTTTTTCTGTAAAGATTTGTATGTAACGGATTGATTACAAAGGTGTGGTAGCCATGGTCAAGAAGTGATCCCAGAATGTTGTAGGAATAGTGGCCGGTAGCCTCGAGTCCTATTTTTTTATCTGAGATTTGTCCTTTGAGACAGACTCAATCTTGTGGAATAATTCTCCATAGCCATCGCTATTGTTCGGTACCGTAAAGACTTGGAAAAAGTTCTTCGGTATCTAGCCCAAGGATACAACAGTCATGCTTATCCTTAGCAACATCAATTCCAACGTAAATCATTCAGCAAATCCTCCTGTAATAAGTGTTTGATGCTGTTATCGACCCACAGGGCTCTTTGCTGATTGTAACCTCGTTCTACATAAACCGTCATGCGGTATCTAACTAATCAACAATGTGACAAAGAGGCTGTGGTTGGAGCCTTTCGAAAACCGTCGCGCGGTAGGAGTTTACAACCAATCCACAGCATCAGATAACAATAGTAGCTGATTACCAAGAACAGGTAAAGAAAAGCTACAACTTAATAATACGAGGAGAATATCGTTATGGAACAATCCAAAAAATTCTTTCCCCTCTTACTTTGCTCTGTCTTCTTTACTTTTACATTATCCTTTGTTTGCTTTGCAGGAAGTTGGAAGCAGGACGCCAAAGGCTATTGGTATCAAAATGATGATGGAAGCTACCCCAAAAATACCTGGCAATGGATTGATGCGGATGGAGACCACATTGCGTATTGCTACTTCTTTGACGCTGATGGCTATTGCTTGCTGAACCAAAAGACTCCGGATAACTATATGGTAAGCTCCAGTGGAGAATGGATTTTTGACGAGCTTTATTTTCCGGCAACAAAGATTGTAAATACTCCGAATGTGGATGCCAATGTCATACCTTATTTAGCCGTTTCTATCCATTATGGAATGTTTGATCCCTTTAACGAGAAAAATAGTTTCTCAGTTGATTTTACAGAAAAACAGCCAACTGCCGAACAGACAAATCTAATTTTAAATGTTCTATCCAGCCCCTATTATGTGGCAAGTAATTTTCCGGACTTTGCGGCAAAATATTTGAGAGCAGTCCGTTCTGATGGAGAGAAAGCGATTGCTTTGGATTGGGATAGCTATAGGCAAGTACTGGAAGACTTACTGGGATTGGATATTAATGATAAAGCCTGGGATTCCGCTAACAAAGGTGGTGATAATTACAATCTCATCAAGAAAGATACTGCTGTTTTCGGAGTAGGAGACTTTGGAGCGGAAGAACCTTACTTTAATACAGAAAGCATTATTTTCGAAGATGGAAAATGGATTGTAAAAGGAAAATTTGCTTTCGTCTTTATTGAGGGGGGAGCCAGAAAATACTCTTACCGCATCGTTGCAGAGGAAAAATCCCCATAGTATTTTCGGACATTTAACCGTACAAAAGCTGAAGGTGACGAAGGAATAAAAAATATACTTTACAAGTTTATAAAAAGACTAAGCTGTAAACGAAGCTAAAATAATTATTGGAAAATTGCTTTTAAAAATAGGACCGATAAACCGGCATAAGCCGGATTTATCAGTCCTTTTTCACTATTTCATTCTACTGAAACTTCTCCATCGTTTTCCACCGTTGTAGCGGAAGAACTTGTTCCGGTCGAAACGGAGGCTCCCAATACTCTTGAAGAATTTCCACTGCCGGAAGGGATAGAAGCAATCCCTCTACCGGAGTTGTTAGATATATTTCCGCCACCGGGGGCATTCTCCGAAGCTTTGAAATTCCAAAGCTCTCACAATATAAATTCTTTTTAGTTATCTCCTGCATCTTCCTCAGAGAGTAAAGGTAAATCTCTTCTTGATTTCCTCATCGGAAGCCAGGTACTCATCATAGGTGGTGAGTTTGTCAATAAGCTTTCCGTCAATGATTTCCATGATACGGTTTGCAGTGGTTTCCACAACCTGATGGTCACGGGAAGCAAAGATGATTACTCCGGGGAAGTTCTTTAAACCGTCGTTTAAGGCGGAAATCGCTTCCATATCCAGGTGGTCTGTAGGCTCATCCAAAATCAGGACATTGGATCCGGAAATCATCATCTTGGAAAGCATACAACGAACCTTCTCTCCTCCGGAAAGGACATTGACCTTCTTTACACCGTCATCTCCCTTAAAGAGCATTCTTCCTAAATACCCTCTTACGAACTGGGTATCCTTGTCCGGAGAATACTGGGTAAGCCATTCCACAATGGTGTCCTCGGAATCAAATTCCTTGGTATTGTCCTTCGGAAAATAGGACTGGCTGGTGGTTAAGCCCCACTTATAGTCTCCGGAATCCGGCTCCATTTCCCCGGAAAGAATCTGCATAAGTACAGTCTTTGCCAGCTCGTTAGGACCAACCAAAGCTACCTTATCAGTACGGTTTAAGATAAAGCTGATATTGTCCAAAACCTTTACGCCGTTAATGGTCTTGGTCAGGTTGTTCACTTCCAGAACGTCATTTCCGATTTCACGGTTGGGCTTAAACTGGATGTAAGGATACTGTCTGGAGGATGGCTTAATGTCATCCAGCTCAATCTTCTCCAAGGCACGCTTTCTGGAAGTCGCCTGCTTGGACTTGGAAGCATTTGCGGAGAAACGCTGGATAAATTCCTGCAATTCCTTGATCTTCTCTTCCTTCTTTCGGTTGGCTTCCTTCTGCTGACGGACAATCAACTGAGAAGACTCAAACCAGAAATCATAGTTTCCGGCAAAGAGTGTAATCTTTCCGTAGTCGATATCCGCAATATTGGTACAAACCTTATTTAAGAAGTAACGGTCATGGCTGACTACAATCACGGTATTTTCAAAGTTAATGAGGAAGTCCTCCAGCCACTCAATAGAGCCCAAGTCCAGGTGGTTGGTAGGCTCGTCCAAAAGCAGGATGTCCGGATTTCCGAAAAGCGCCTTAGCCAAAAGTACCTTCACCTTCTCGGAACCCTTTAGCTCGTTCATCATCTTGTGGTGAAGCTCCGGGCCGATTCCCAGGCCATTTAACATGGTCTCCGCATCGGACTCCGCATTCCAGCCGTCCATCTGGGCAAATTCCCCTTCCAGCTCTGCTGCACGGATACCGTCCTCGTCGGAGAAATCCGCCTTTGCGTAAAGCGCATCCTTTTCCTGCATTACTTCATACAGGCGCTTATTTCCCATGATTACGGTACTAAGCACAGGGTAAGCATCATATTTAAACTGATCCTGTTCCAATACGGACAAACGCTGTCCCGGGGTAATGATGACTTCTCCGGAAGTGGGCTCCAAGGCTCCGGATAAAATCTTTTAACAAAGTGGACTTACCGGCACCGTTGGCACCGATTACCCCATAACAGTTCCCCTCCGTAAACTTGATGTTGACCTCTTCAAAAAGGGCCTTCTTCCCTACACGATAGGTTACATTACTTGCTGCAATCATTTTTCCCCTCTCTGCTTCCGATATTTCGGAACTTTTCTACAAAATGGCTTTTCCCCACCTATTATAAGGGGAAAGCGGAAGAACTAGCAAGGGGAGTAGGGCTTTTTCCCCAAAAAGTTCTTTGTTAATAGGCTTTTAAGCATCCGACCTGCCGTAGCCATTCTTCATCTGGCAGCTGACTTCATAGAGTACTTTATCCAGTACGTCTTCGGTTTCTTTCTTTACCATGTCCGCTATCTTTTCATTGCATTCTTCTAATAGGGATGGTATTCCTTTTTCTTCTTTCCGTGCTTTTTCCAGCTCTTCTTCAAAGGCCTTCATAATCGTGTAAGCCTTGGTAGGCACCTTGCTTTGGTAGCGTTCAATATGGGAGCGGCAGTGGCTGTACTGGCTGTCTGCCAAAGCTCCGATAATGCGATTTGCCCAGTAGAAGCTTTCCGTAGTTACCCGCTTTTCCGTATTGGCAAAGTATTCCGGAGTCTTATCGATATTGGCATAGAAGGGCACAAAGGCGTTGAAGGTGTTGGAGCCGAAGCATACCCATTCCAAAACCGCATATTCCTTAGGCACATTCGGACGAATCTGGGTAAGACTTAGGAAATTGTTTCTGCTAATTCCGATGGGACGGTACTTTCCTCTTTCCTTTTCCTCCCCGTATTTTCCGTAGCAGTCGTAGGGAGTGCCTTGAAAATGTGCGGAAAGGATATATTTTACATCCTCCGGAGTAATCTTTAATTCCGGGCATAAGCACCAGGGAATGTCATCGGATTCCGGGGTGAACTCCGCATTTTCCCCTCGAAACGGAAGGTGTTTCGGTTAAAATATCTTGCCATATACCAGGCTCTTGGGGTGTTATACACATGGTCCGCATCGGAATGGGAGCCGAAGCACTCTCTTGGATTAATCCAGTCCCCGCCGGTCTTTTCAATTTCATCTTCAAAGCGCAGATCTAAATGATTCTTTTTGATGAATTCCTTTAAATCCTTGGAACAGATGTATTCCTCCTGCTGCCCAAAGGCATCTTCAAAGTCAAAGTAGTCGATGCCCAGCTGGTTTGGCATCATCACATAGGCATTGTCCGGCACTCTTCTGGCAATATAGTGATGTCCTCCAATGGTTTCCAGCCACCAGATTTCCTCCGAATCGGAAAAGGCAATGCCGTTCATCTCGTAGGTTCCGTATTGTTCCAGCAGCTCACCCAAACGAAGCACACCCTCTCTTGCGGAGTGAATGTAGGGAAGCACCAAGGTCACCAGATCTTCCTCGCCGATTCCGCCGATCTGCTCCTCTTCGCCATCCTCCGCCTTCTTATATACTACCAAGGGGTCTCCGGAAAGCACCCGTTCATTACTGGTAATGGTTTCCGTTGCGGTCATGGAAACATTTTCACTGTTTACCCCTGCTGCACCCCAGATACCTTCTCCCGCCACCGCATTGGGCATGCAGGTATAGCGAAGGGGATTCTTAGGAAGGGGAATGGTCACATGGGACAGTACCGAGGTATAAGTCTCGCCCTGGTCCTTTGGTTCTACTACAATAAATTTCTTAGGGGAAAATGATCCTGAGCCTGAATCCTCATTTCTTGCAATCATAGTGGACCCGTCATAGGATGCCTCTCTTCCTACCAAAATCGTTGTACAAGCCATCTTCTGCCTCCTTTATGTCTTATCCTTTTGTTCTGCTGAGGGTTTGTGACATTTGCTTTCTGCCTTTAACCTCTATTTGTTCTGTTTTTTAGTATACCCCATTCCAGAGGGCTTTTCTATAGACGGAAAGCTTCTTTCCCTCTTCATCTACTTGTATATTTTTAAACAAAAATTCTAAAAAAATAATATTTATTCTTATTTACCCTTTGTCTTAGTTTAGAGCTTAATTAATTTTTGTATCTTGCCGATAATCTAATACTTACACAGAACCGTAAGCAAAATACCATTATCTTAAGCTGTTAGTATGCAAATAGTATGCAAAAACGATGAAGACCAAGATATTGGACACATCCTAGGGAGGGGATTATGAAAAAGAGATGGAACCAGTCCACTAAATTAGCCTTTTTTTCGATCGGGAGTATTCTGCTTTTGCTCCTTACCGCATTTGCCGGTGTAGTGAATAAGGTGCAAAGCAAAAAAGCTACAGAGCTTATAAAGGAGCAGTTTGAATTAACCGTGGCTGCCGGAGACTATTCCGATGGTAGTGTTACCCTGAGTAAAACCTCCAGAGCCTATGCCGCAACAGGCGATAAGGCTTATTTGGATGCCTACAACAAGGAACTGACCGTGGATAAAAACCGGGAAAATGCCGTGGAAGTCATGCATAAATACGGTTTAAGCGAGTCCGAAGAGGCCGCCTTAAAGGGAATGTCCGATGCCTCTACTTATCTTGCCGGTTTAGAGGCTCAGTCCTTTACCATGGTGGAACAGGGAGATCTGAAGGGAGCTCTGGACTTACTCTACAGTCAGGACTATCAGGAGAAGGAGCAGGCGGTTTCCGATGACTATGACACTCTTTTATGATGAGGTAGCGGAAAGAACTCAGGGAGAGAGTCATGCTGCAGAACAAATGGCTGCCCTGACCCAATTTCTCAGCCTTTTCCTCCTGATTCCCACCATTATTTTCGTACTCATAACCGTGTTCTTCGTTCGGACAGAACTGATGAAGCCTCTCCTTGCTATCAAAAAAATTGTATGCTGGGACTTTCTCAGGGAGAGCTGATGAATACCCATTTGGCTCTTCCCGTAGATGAGACCGAGGTGGGAAGTACCGTAAAAGCCATTAAGGATATGAATGCCCACTTAAAATCCGTTATTGCGGATATCGTAAGCCGTTTAGGCAATATGGCTGCCGGAAATTTCCAGGACGAAGCCGCTTGCCCGAAGATGTACAAGGGAGACTATTCTGCCATCTGTGAATCCTTAAAGACCATCCAATCCATGCTGAAGGGCACTTTATTGGAAATTGAAAATGCCTCTAAAGAGGTCAATGCTTCCGCCAAGGAAGTTTCCCATGGCAGTGATGTTCTTTCTCAAGGAGCCGCTGAACAGGCCAGCTCCCTGGAAGAGCTTTCCGCTACCATTCAGGCCGTATCCGATCAGGTACGAAACAATGCAGACAATGCGGAAAATGCCGCTCTTCTTTCCAAAACCACAGAGACGGAGCTGGAGTCCAGCAGTACACAAATGAATGCCTTAAATGACTCCATGAGCGAAATGAATCATACCGCCCAGGAAATCAGCAATATCATTCACACCATTGACGACATTGCCTTCCAGACCAATGTCTTAGCCTTAAATGCAGCCGTTGAGGCGGCAAGAGCCGGAGAGTTCGGCCGGGGCTTCGCCGTGGTTGCGGATGAAGTACGAAATCTTGCCGGAAAGTCCGCAGAGGCGGCAAAGAACACCACCGCCCTCATTGAAAAATACCGTGCGTTCCATCGAAACCGGTTCTCAGATGACCGAGGAAGCCGCAAAGTCCTTGGCTCAGATTGTAAAGCGTTCTCAGGAAATGCACGAAAAGATTACGGAAATCGCAAGCCTATCTCAGAGCCAGTCCAAGTCCGTGGAAGAAATTGCCCAGGGCTTGGAGCAGGTATCCGCTGTGGTACAGCATAACTCTGCCACCGCGGAAGAATCCGCTGCCAGCAGTGCAAAGCTTTTCGATCAGGTACAAGTCATGGAAGAGCTTTTGGCAAAATTCAAGTTATAAAGCTATCCCTCCATCGCCTTGGCCTTCGGGTCCGGGTGATTTTTTTATTCTTAACGAGTATCGCACGCGTAGTGTGCGATATCTCGTTGCCTCTCCCCGGCTAAAGGTTTCCGAACATGCACTCCTCTGCCCGCCACAGTTCTTCCGGGCTTCTCCCTCTGCCCCGACCGAATTCCCTCCCCCATTGACCGACCGGAAAAAAATGGTCTTATTATCAAGATGTTAATCTCGTTGGCTAATCTATTGGAGGATAAAAAAATGAAATTTAAAGATATGCCCTATGAGCGCATTTCCGTGGAAAGCATTAAAGAGGAAATGAATGCGCTGATTCAAAAAGCTGAAGGAAGCCAAGGATTTTCGAAGAGGCGGAGGCTCTTTTCTTGAAAAATGAAAAGCTGCAAGGCCATGTATTTACCATGTGCAACCTTGCCCTGGTTCGCCACTCCATTAATACGGAAGATAAATTCTACGATGAAGAACAAAAACTATTGGAACAATGCCTATCCTCAGATTCAGGAATTTAATCAGGAATGGACTAAAGCCCTTTTAGAGTCTCCCTTTAAAGATGATTTTGCCAGAAAATACGGAAACATTCTCTTCTTGAATGCAGAAATCGACTTAAAGACATTTTCCCCGGAAATCATTCCCATGATGCAGGAGGAAAAATGAACTGACCACCGCCTATGAAAAAGCTCCTGGCTAGTGCACAGATTCCCTTTGAGGGAAAGATTTACACCATTTCCCAGATGTCTCCCTTTAAAAATGACAAGGATGATGCCAGAAGACTGGCTGCTTGGAAGGCGGAGGGACAGTGGTATAAGGACAATCAGAAAGAGCTTGACCGCCTGTATGATAAGCTTGTGCATCTTCGGGATCAAATGGGGAAGAAGCTGGGCTATGCCGACTTTACCGAGCTTGGCTACTACCGGATGAGAAGAAACTGCTACAACAAGCAGGATGTGCAGAAGTTCCGTGAGGCTGTGCAGACGTATGTGGTGCCAGTTGCCGCAAAGATTTACGAAAGACAGGCAGAGCGACTGGGCAAATCCTATCCCCTAAGCTATGCGGATGCGGCCATTGAGTTCCGCTCCGGAAATCCGAAGCCGAAGGGAAATCCGGACGAGATTGTTGCCTCCGGAAAGAAGTTCTATGACTGGCTTTCTCCGGAAACTTCAGAATTTTTCAATCACATGATTGATGATGAGTTAATGGATCTGCTCTCCACCAAGGGCAAGCAGGGGGGCGGATATTGTACCTCCTTCCAGGACTACAAGACTCCTTTCATCTTTGCCAACTTTAACGGCACCCAGCATGATATTGAAGTCATTACCCACGAGGCAGGTCACGCCTTTGCCGCTTACCTGAATCGGAATCGGGTACCCTATGAGTGCATTTGGCCAAGCCTTGAGGCCTGCGAAGTCCACTCCATGTCCATGGAGTTCTTTGCGGAGGCATTTTCCGAGGAGTTCTTCGGAGAGGACGCCGGAAAATACAACTACTCTCATCTTGCAGACGCTTTAACCTTTATCCCCTACGGAACCATGGTGGATCATTTTCAGCATATCGTATACGAAAATCCGAATCTCAGCCCTGCGGAGCGACACGCCAAATGGAAGGAGCTGGTGCAGATTTATCAGCCTTGGTTAAAGCTGGACGGCGAAATTCCTTTCTATAGTGAGGGTGAAGGCTGGCAGAGACAGCACCATATCTACTCTTCTCCCTTCTACTACATTGACTACTGCCTGGCCCAAACCGTTGCTCTCCAGTTCTGGAACATGATTCAGAAGGATCAAAAGGAAGCTTGGCAGCACTATATGGCTTATACCAAGCAGGGCGGTTCCGTGGTTTTCACGAAGCTTTTAAAGAACGCCGGTCTGGAAAGTCCCTTCCAGGAGAGTTGCCTTAGAGGAATCTGTGATACCGCGGCGAAATATCTTGCGGACTATGATTTAAGCGGGATTGCATAAGAGAAAAATGCTCAGCCTGGCTTAGGAAGGAGAAAAAAAGCCCGGTATATATAAAGTACGCTTGATTCAAGTTTTTGAAGAAGAGAGAACAGTCTACTAGTGAGAAAAAATAACTAGACTTATTTAATAAAAAGTGGAGATAGTTAGTTGATGAAACAGAATAATGAAGCTCTGGAAGAGCTGATTGAGGAAATCAAAGCTCTTCCGGAAAAATCAAAGCTATACAGAACGGGGCGTTCCTCCCATTTTTTTCAGTTCCATGAAGAATCCAAGATTCTTCTGGTGGGACAGGCTCCCGGCAGGAAGGTGGAGGAATCCGGTATTCCCTTCCACGACCTTTCCGGAAAAACGCCTGATGGAGTGGATGGGCATTTCCGAAGATATCTTTTATGGGAAATCCATCTCCATTATCCCTATGGACTTTTTACTATCCGGGAAAAAGGAAAGGGTGGGGATCTTCCGCCCCGCCCCTTTATGCGAAAAATACCATGACGCGGTAGCCTCCTTGCTCCCTAAGGTGAAGCTTCGGATTTTAATTGGAAAAATACGCCATTTCCCACTATGACCCGAAGGGGGCAAAGCTCCCCCTGAAGGACTTGCTGTATTCCTGCGGAGAAGCATGGGAAAAAGACCATGGGACAAGTTCTCTTCTGTCATCCGGACAGACTTCTTCGGAAATCTTGAATTTTCCCTTGGTGCATCCCAGCCCCCTAAACTATGGATGGATTAAGAAAAATCCCTGGTTTATGGAGAGGAATGTGCCGCTATTGCAAAGACTGGTGAAGGAATTACTGTAAGAGAACTCCTGTAAAACACCAAAGGGAGCCATCCACTTTTACTTTAAGGAAGGAGGATAACCGATGCCCGCAAAGCATACGGCTTTGAAAGACAAGCTACAGCATTTACATCAGCAGTGCCGAGAGACACTATCTCCGGAAAATATGATTTTGTTTGACGAAATCGATTTTGAAAATGCTGATACGTTCAAGTTCTATATGACCCTATCTGAATTATTTCTTCAGGAACAACAGGAAGAGCTACTAAAAAGGAAAGAGCAGGCCAATGGAAAACAATAAGAGATATACAATCTTTGCAGGCGTTAACGGAGCCGGAAAATCCACATTATACAGCTTGTTAAAACAGGCAGAGCTTGGAGAACGGATTAATGCGGACGAAATCTTATTTAGCAATGGCTGGGACTGGCGAGACGAAAAAGCTCAGTTTAAATCCATGCGCATTGCCGTAGATAAAATCAATCACTGTATTCAATCCGGTACTTCCTTCAACCAGGAAACTACCCTCTCCGGTATTTCCATTGTGAAGACCATCCAAGCCGCAAAGGAACAGGGATTTTTCGTGAAAATGTGTTACATCGGTTTAGAAAGTCCCGAACTGGCTATTGAACGGGTGGCAAAAAGAGTAACGGAAGGCGGCCACGGCATCAAGGAGGAAGACATCAGAAGGCGCTATGAAGCCTCTCTGAAAATGCTAAAAGACGTAGTGCCTTTATGTGATAGTGTTACTTTTTATGACAATACCGTCAGATACAAAAAAGTGGCCAATCTGAATAACAAACATTTACAGATTAAAGAATATGACATTCCTTGGTTCAATCGAGGGATGGGGCTGGCATCCGAAACATAAGGAGATACCGTAGGATGTGCCAACGATATACATTAAAATATCAAAGACTTCGTAAGGGATACTTACTAAGGGCGAGATAAGATATTGCATATTTATCAAGAGATTCAGGATTGCCTGTCCTCAACTGTCCTCAAGCAAGAAATAAAAATCACTACCACCCGTCAAACGGGTGGTTTGCTCGGGGCTATAAGCCCCTGCTACTGGCCAGCGTCTAAAGGCGCTGGCTTTCATTTTGGGCTATGGGAAGTTTGCTTTGCACCTTCCCACAGCTCCATTCAAGCCATATTGCGTTTGACTCGTCGCTACCCCATAAAGGGGTATTGGTACTACTGCACTTTAACCCTTAAAAGGGTCTTCATATTCTTTAACACTTAGTTTATCCAAAGCTATATCGTGTTTTTCTTGATCTTGGATATACTTTTTTATTGTGGCTTCATTTAAACCTACTGTACTGACATAATAGCCTTCGGCCCAGAAATGTCTGTTCCCAAATTTGTATTTAAGATTTGCGTGTTTATCAAATATCATCAAGGCACTTTTTCCCTTTAAATAGCCCATAAAAGAAGAAACACTAATCTTAGGTGGAATACTAACCAGAATGTGTACATGGTCCGGCATTAAATGCCCTTCTATAATCTCCACTCCTTTAAAGGCGCATAGTTGCTTGATAATATCCCGAATATCTGACTTATATTGATAATATATTATTTTTCGCCTATACTTCGGTGTGAAGACGATATGATATTTACACATCCATTTCGTATGTGCTAATGCATATTCTTTCTTCGCTATAAAATCACCTTCCTTTTCTGCAATATAGCTTGAACAACTTTATTGTATTAGGAAAGGTGATTTTTGTATAACAGTGTTTCCCACCCGCATAGCGGGTGGTTTTTGTATCAGAGCTAACATTTTTCAAATGTCAGCTCCGATACTGGCTAAAGTCCATTAACAAAAAAAGAAGTCTGTAAAATCAGGCTTCTTTCTTATCTTAGAGAGCGCGAGACGGGAATCGAACCCGCGACCTTCTCCTTGGCAAGGAGACATAGTACCACTCTACCACTCGCGCATATTGGTCAAATGCCCAGAACCGGAATCGAACCAGTGACACGAGGATTTTCAGTCCTCTGCTCTACCGACTGAGCTATCTGGGCAAAAAAAGCGGGTGATGGGAATCGAACCCACGTGTTCAGCTTGGAAGGCTGACATTCTACCATTGAACTACACCCGCATATATCCTTTAAAAATTTTCAAAGGCACGAATGGTATATTACAACATGGATAGCATCTTGTCAACAAATTTTTTTGAAAAAAAGATGGAGTAAACATTTTTGAACAACTTTCACGGATCGGTGAGAAACTGGTAAAACGCTGCGGTTCCAGAGACCCTTTTGAAATTGCAAGGCAGCTAGGTATCAATGTCATGCTTTGCGATAATTTCGGTTCCCTGAAGGGAATGTACAGGGTGATTAAGCGAAATCGCTTTATTTTTCCTGAATAACAGTCTGGATGAAAAATATGCTACGCATTGTGTGCGCACATGAATTAGGGCCTGACCAGCTTCACCGGAATATGGCGAAAACCACCCCGATTCATGAGTTCATGCTCTACAATATGAAATCCAAACCAGAATATGAAGCCAACATCGTAGCAGCAGAAATCCTGATGGACAGCGATGAAGTCCTACGCTACATCTATGAATATGGATACACTGCCGAACAGATTACCAGTGCGATGTCCACTGACATCAACCTGGTTGTGCTGAAGGTCGCGCACCTGGCCACACTTGAATATAATCTGCACGCGCTGGAACAGAAGAGCAACTTTTTGAAATAATGTACCCTCGAGGAGCCTGGACTGGCTCCTCTTTTTTGTTACAAATTATGCAGATGCCATCTGCACAATTATCAATGAAGGGGCAGTTTCTACCATTTATGTGCTGGTTCATTTCATGTTTTTATGCGAATTCTTTTATATTGCTGCACCAGCCCTGAATTTGACATTCTGCATCATTTATATCAGCCAAATGTGCCTTTACATGAACCGGATTCAGCAAATACATAAAACACAAAAATATCCCTGAGCTGTTCTTTTCTTTTCATCCGGAGAGAGGACTGCAACAAAATCGGCATCTACGAGAGTTTTAGCTCGTTCCTCCATATGGCTTTCTCCATTAAGAACCAAGCGGTACATCAAGTTTTCAAAATATGTTACATAGCATTCTTCACCAAGTAAAGATAAGATATCCTTGTCACATGATATTGCATCGATGGGCTTTTTATAAACAAAAGTCGAAAAAGTCTCCAATGCACGGCGCATTGTATTCCCAATTATCATATCATTTTCAGGAGTACCATTAACTGCAAAATCATAAATCGTTTTTAAAAGCTCGCTATATTCGTGCCTTTTTTTGTACCCGAAATCAACAAGTTGCCGATTTTCCAATTCCAGAAGGAGGTAGTTACATTCAGTGCCGATTTCATCCTTTGCGGTAGCTCTTATCTCATTAAAGGCTTTTTTTCCAAGTCAAATACAGCGGGTAGATCATGCGTCATGACTAATAATTTTGAATTGCGATTTCCACACATAATTTTTCGCATTTGCAATCTCAAAAAAGATATGATACCGATTTTTGTTTTCAAAATCAAAGCTTGAAACTGGGTCGTCGATGACTACCAACACCTCATTTGTATACGCATCTTCTATAGCACAGCCAGAAAGCATTTCTGCGAAGAAATAACAGAGTGCAATTATATTACGTTCCCCGAGCGATATTTCATTTGGTTTTACGTCTGCTTTATTTGACTGGAGCAGATATACACCGTCTTTCACTTTTATTGCCAATCTGTCATTAGCAAAAAAGATATAGCGAAGATTACTATTGATTACATCAACTGCAATCATAATGTTCTTCTTCTGCGCAAGTAATTCGTCAAGAGTCTTCTTCTTGGTCAGCGCATCTTCCTTTAATTGCTTGAACTTGGAATCAGCATCTTCCTTTTCTTTGAGCTGTTTTAAATAGGTCTCATGGATTGGCAAAATCTCATAATAGGCCTTTTTGCTTATTTAACACCTGCAATTCGGATTTGATCTTGCTAATATCAAGAAAAGGTTTATTGTGTTCTACTCTTTGCGACTTCAAGTCACTAATTGCACTCACTAACGCAGCCCGCTTTTCTCGGAGACCAAATTCTACGCCTAATATCGGTTCAAAAGGATTGGCAATTTTCTTCTTGATTTCCGTATTGCACTTTTCTATTGCATCATTTAATGCAGCAACCGCATTTATTACGTTATTTACTGTCGATTGATTCAGTTTACTAAATGGAGTAATATCAAAACTTATCTGTTGAATTATTAGCTTTGATAAGCATTCCTTGTGATCCTCTACTTGCCTGGATAGTACCTTTTTTTATACTTTCAATTAAATTATTCTTATATTCCTCCGTAACTGGCTGTAAGCAGAAAGGGCATTGTTTCACAGCTTCTTTAGAGAAAGTTTCCTCTATTTTCTGAAGTTGACCAGACTCAACCAGAGTGAGTAGAAATTCTTCTCGTGGTGTCAATTCAGGCTTTTCTATTCTTTCTGCCAGGATCATGATAATATCATCATCTCTAAACTCAGGAATATGAACCTGAACGCTTTTGCGAAATCGTTGCACTTCCGCTTTTCGCAGCAGATAGTATATCTAATTTTTTTAGAATATTCATATTCTACATCAGCTTCAGATAGTGCTGAGGCTGATGAGATAATCGTTTTATAAGTGCTATCATTAACAGAGGCGTTACGACGATCCTCTTTAATAACTCTTTCTCTGCCAGCCCAGTGAGTATCTCCAGATAAAGCATTATTCATTTGAGCGAGGTGATATGCGGGCGCAAGAACAGACGATCTATCTGAATATGTGTTGCATACTTCTTCCTGCTGTTTTCTCGCATTTTCGCTAGCCGTCAATTCGCTCTGTGCTGCAATAATTTTTTCCTCTAACTCTGCTTGTGCGCCAAGCATAATTATCGTACTTAAACCATCTTCTTTTAAGCGAACATTTCTTTGTATATACTCCTCATTAAAAAAACATAGACTTGCTGCGTAGCGTCATCTGTTCCCTGCACCACAGGATTACCGTTTTCGTCGAGCAATGCTGCACTATCAATATCACTTACATCCCCACCGTTAACTTTTATTAAAGCCTTTGCTATTGTGGTTTTTCCACTTCCGTTTCTACCATACACAAGAGCCATCCGTTGATTTTGATTCCGAAATATTGGCAATTCCGTTGCAGATGTAAAAGAGCCCCCAGTGAACTTTATTTTACGAACCGACTCAATCATCATTCCACCCCCAATGCCTTAAACACTGCATCTTCCGCGCAGCTGTAGAAAAATCAGATTAAAACTGCCCACCAGCTCCGATGGCACAGTGCCAAGGTCTGCTGCACTGGTAATTGGAAGCAGCACTTTCTTTGCTCCGCTATCGAGGCACACCTGCAAACTATTGGCAAGCTCGTCCACTTTCAGAATCGTGCCGCTAATACTGATTTCTCCCAGCACGGCAAGTGTACTGACCGTAGGCCGTCCAAGAGCAATGCTGCATAGTGTAATCAATGTAGGCAATGCCAGCCTTCCAGTCATGCCAATGCCCTGCAAATCCTGATAGTTGATGATGTAATCCTGCATCGTGGTGCTGATGCTGCCACTGATACGATTTCCGTTTGCTTTCAGGAAATTGAACGCTGTATTCGTGGATTCCTTGCAATCACGGTCGCTACCAAGGCCAGTGCACTCAAATTTTTCCGTTGCCGGGCAGCATCTGGCTTTCGAGACGGAACACGCCGATCATGCCGGACTTGCCCTGCGAAACGGTATAGACCTGACCCGGATTGCACATTCCTTCCGGAATCAGCTTGCCGCCGCCCTGTTCCGGAACGGAAACGTAATGCTCCTCAAAGGTCTCATTGTCTATGTAGGAGAAGTTCACATCGTAGAACTCCATGCCGCCCAGCTTTTTTTCAGCTGCTCCTTCACACGACGGCGCATTTCGAGCGAAATCTGGATGACTTCCTCCAGTTCTTCCTTGGTAAACTCCCCATCAGGATAGAGCAGCTTCAGATAGCCATCCACCATACGGCGCACGGCGATGGTATCACGTTGGTTCAGGTTCTTGCCCAAACGGAAGTAATGGTCGAGCGCATCGCCGTACTGTTCCTTGCGCAATTCCCGGATGAACTCTGCCAGATAATCGCTGATAAAGCCATAGTCATTCGTGAAATGCTCCGGGCGGAACTTCGGAATCTCCCAGCCGGGGAGATAGCAGTGCATACGGTCGAGAAATGCCGTGTCGGTGCCCATTTCTGGCGGGAACGGGTCAAACAGGCTGGACGTTTTCAACAGCACGTCCACGCTCTGATTGATATTACCGACAAAGACCATCGAGGCCGTTGCAGCCTTTTCTTCTTTGCCGCGAGCGAAAGAACCGGAGGCCATGTAGTCCTTCATGATCTGCACGCCGTCTTTATCCTTGAAACGAATACCGGCCACCCTCATCAAAGGCAACACAATCCCATAGGCCAACCAGACCAACTGTCTTGCGGCCCATGTTATAAAACAGGTTTGCCACCGTCGTCTGCCCACCGGAGATCAGAATACTGTTTGGCGAGATTTCTTTGTACAGATGCGATTTACCGGTGCTTCTCGGCCCCAGCTCACACAGGTTGAAGTTGTTCTCAACCAAAGGAATCATACGGGTCAGCAGCAGCCATTTTTTTCACGATAAGTAAACTCGTATGGCTCCATACCGATGGAGCGCAGCAGTACATCCAGCCATTCATCCTTTGTAAATGCCTTGCGTCCCTGCTTCAGCTCATCAATGTCAATGTGCGGCATCTGAATCGGTGTCAGCTTGCGGATGCTGATGGGCGAAATGTCCTTCTGTTTCTTCTGTTTAGAGCGCAACGGATCGCCATCGGCATTGATAATGCCAAAGTTGCTGTCTCCCTCCACTTCATATTCCAGCTGCACGATGCACCAGATACCGCCGCAAAGTAGCCGGTCATATTTTTTTCCGGATAATCATCTGTAATCGGCACATTGGTGAGGCCAAGGTTAGAGAACTCTGCAAAAAAGCAATCCTTTTTGATATCCAGATGCACTGTCACCATATCAATAATGGTATGGCTCCCGTTCTTGCGCAGTTGTGAGAGAATTTTTTGAGCCTCATCCGGGCGGACAAAGTTGTCTGCCAGAATACGTTTCACATTCTGAACGCCCTGCTCAATGATTGCCCTCATCGTCTGAACTACAATACTGACCCAGCAGGAACTCCAGCACATAGACCGGAACATTTGCTCCTTCTTTTATTTTCTTTGTCAGGTCTTTGCGGACGATACGACCGTCAAAGTTGTTGCGCAGCTTTCGACGCAGTTCTTCACGGGTATCGTCTACCGCCATATCCATCATTTCCATACGGAATTCCTGCCTCCTCTGTATCAGAATCCGAATCCAAAGTCATCCGCAAATGCAATGTCCATGATAACAGGCTGCCTCCACTGCTCCAGACCGCTTTCTTCGTCATAAACCACAAGGTAATATTGCTTGTCCTTGTCGTATTTCTTATTCTTGAATGTGAACCGCATCCGGAAGATACGCTTCTGCGCATTTTCCTCACGACTGTCCGCCACATAACTGTTTTCGTTCGAGATTTTCTCATTGTCTTCCGAGAGGAAGAAAATGCGGTACTTTGCCGCTTTTACAGTATCACTGACGGCATCCGACTGGATAAAGTCCATGGAAGTGATCAGGTTCGTAATCTTATGGACGATGCTGACCAGAGCAATCTCTGCATTCTTTGTTTCCATGTGACCGCGTTCCATCTTAAACTCCAGCACCGGGACCAGCATTTCCTGTGGTGAGGAACCGCCATGCACATAGTTAGCACCGCCTCCAGCCACCTTAAAGACATTGCTGCTGACAGGATAGGGAGACCACCTTGCTGTCCTCATTCCCCAGAACGCATCCCATGCTCATATGATCGATGCCGTCATTTTCCAGTGCCACCTTGGAAACAATAAATCTGCGATTGACAAATGCTTTGTCCGCGCTTTTCCCGGAAATCTTGTCACTTTCTGTCAACTTATCACGCTTGTAAATAAAGCCATGATCGGCAGTGACGATAAAATGATAGGTGTTGCCGCTGACGGAGATTCGATGAACCAAATCCATAATTTCCTGAACGGCTTCCTCACACGCCTGAAACACCTCATCCTCGGTATTAGCCTTGTCTCCACGCGCGTCGATCTGATTATGGTATACATAGATAATCTGACGTTTTGTCAGCACATCTCGCAGCTCTGCCACTTTTAGATTTTTGATATCATCGAACTGTACACAGACACTATCCGGGTTATAGCTTTGCAGCACCTGCTGCCGACCTGCCAGATTATCGCAAAGGATACCATCTACCAGCACCTGGAAGTCATCCGTCATCTCCAGTGTTTTTATGCGGCAAAAGTGCTGCCATACCGAGCCTCGTATAAGACGGAAGAACACTCAACTGTACAGAAAGTTTTGCCGTGCATTTCGGGTCATCCTGCATTCTGGCAAACAACTCCTGTCCTACCTCGTAACGCATGGCATCCGAAATAATGACCACGGTACGTTCTTTGGTATAGCGCAGGTTGGCATTGTAAAACTCCCGCTGCAACGGAATTGCCGAAAATGCGGCATCCTGCTGGATTCCAGCATTCCAGGCTGGGAGCAGACAAGCCAGATATTCATTTGTGTAGATATTTTCCACCAGTTCCCGAAGCGGCTCAAAGCTTTCTGTACTCTCCAGCTGTTGGCCCAGGCCACCCTCTCTTGCCCCTTCGGTGCAATTCACCTTGTCGTAATAATAATAAAATTTCCGATACTGCTGATCCATATTGTAATCCGCAGCAAGATATCGGTCGATAATTGGCTTTAAGCCATCTACTGCATGGTAGTCCGCTTCCTTCACCATGCTGTACGCACTGGAAAGCAGCTGATATGTCTTCCCGGTCTTTCTTCCAAAGTGCATTTTAGCCCGTTTTTCACAGAATTCCGGAATGGTAAATCCGTTTACGACTGCACCGATATCTTCCGAAACAAGTCTGCCAATGAGCCACTTTACCAGAACCTGATCTACGGCAAGGAAAGTATCGCACTCCATCAAATCGTCCACTCGCATTCCTGCAAATGTCGAAAGAGCATTCAGCCCTTTGGCAACGTGCGCCGACAGAGCATCGTATTTGTCCCGGTACAGGACGCTGTTCATCAGGCTATCGAGAAATGCGATAATATTGCCTGACTTGTAGGAGACAAAGCTCTTCCATGCTGCCGGAAGCTCTGCCTGCACATATCGCCCAGTATAAGTAACGAACAATGTTACCAGCAGCCGTTCCAAACTCTGTTTTGTATCGGTGTATCCGAAATGCTGCTCACAGAGCTGCCAGAATGCAGACAGCAGGTCGTATTTTTCAAACTCCTGCAAGAAAGCATTGTCCACCAGCTCGCCATCCATCAACACGATGCGCACGACTTCCTCAAAAGAACAGGTACGCGCCTTGCAGACTGCACTCAGCAGGCCGACAAGGATATTTTCTTCATTAAAGTTCTCGATTTCCAAATCATAGAACCGCTGAGTACGCTCCTTGTTGGCGAAAAAAACTTGATGTGCTTCTCAATAACCGGCTTATACTTTTCCTCAATACCAAGGTCAACCGACAGCAGAGAGGCACGGTCGGCAAAGAACCGCCTGGAATAAGCACAAGTGTCTTCCAGATGGTTGTCCCTTACATCCGGTTTGGGGAACGGTGCATAGATCAGATAATTCGTGGTCTTATCCACACGCTCCAGAAAAATACTTTGTATAGAACTGGTTGTCCGGCTGGAGATGGTAGATCTTCGCATTCTGAAGCTCCACCGTCTCCATATCCTCGGCAAATTCTGCCTTGTCATCGTACCAGAAAACCAGTTTCCGGGTCTCCCCGGTAAATTCCGCATTCAGGCGGTCTATAATTTGTTTCAGGTTCAATTCTGCCATCTGCTACTCCTTCTGACCGATAATGATCCATTTCCCCTTCCTGCTGGAGCCTTGTCTCTCAATCAGGCCTCGCTTTTGCAGATCAGCCATCAACCGCTTTACGGTCGCGATGGACACCTGCAATTCTTCTCTCAACTCAGCCTGCGTGATAGAAGGATTCTCCCGAATCAGGTTCAGGATTTTGGTATCATTTTCGGAAAGGGTATCATTGGTATCATGTTTGGTATCATCGGTATGAGACCAATCTTTTTCCGGGAGCTGCCGGTACATATTCACCCGGAAATCCCCGTCAAAGTCAATAAATTCAGGCTCCGGTAAGCCATACTCGCTACACTCAAGGAGAATCCGGGGAATGCCGCTGCCCCATTTTTTTCAATGATCTTCATATAAGCAAAGGCGGAAGCAATGGCACGGTTCCGGGGCTTGGAATAGCCTTCCTTCATTTTCTTGATGGAAACGCCATTCAGCAACATACCGGGGGAAGTGACCTCCAAACGGTCATCAAAGAGCGCCACTTGGATGTTTCCCGGCTCCAGATATGACCTGTGTGCCACAGAATTTGCAATCATCTCCCGCACACTGTCCACTGGCAGCTCGTACATGTCCTGCCGGTACATGCCCTGTATCCGCATCCCACGGTTAATCTTCTCCAGCACATACTGGAAGGCAGCTTCCATCTGGTCTTGGATGGAACCTTCAAATTCCCGCCGGTCTACAAAATATGCCCGGTCTTTTGCCTTTGAAAACGGCACACTGGATGACCGGCTGGAACCTTGCCTGTCCGGTAAGCAGGGCATAGGCATTGGTAGGAACCACTGCTCCTTCTTTTTCAGCCAAAACGCCCCAAGAAATCAACACATTCTGTGTCACGTCCTTGACTTTCAGCTTCTCACCTTCAGTCAGGGTATTGCGGATCGCCGTGGCCTTCATTTCAGCACAGAGGCGTTCAATATCCTCCGGCGTAATTGTCAAGCCTTCGCAAATCTCGCAGTCATAATAGCGGTTCTGGCCTTCCAGAATCAGCTCTTTCAGCATATAATCAGCCACCGGTCTTGTGGTGCCAGCCGACCGGACATACGTGCCACTGACCATTCCCTTAGACTTAATATAGTATGGCCGCATCTTGCCGGGGAAGATCTCTACTACGATGACGGTCTTATCCTCTACGGTCTGCAAGGTTATATCCGGAAGAATGGTCGGTTCACAGCTATCCGAGATTGCATTGGTAATGGCATCAATCGTCTGGAAGATGCTGTCCGTATCCATGCCCACCACTTCCAGCGTCTTATCATCTACGCCAAAAATGATTTTGCCGCCACGGCCATTAGCATAGGCCACTACTGTCTTCATGTATTTTGCACTGTCCTTAGGAACAGCGACTTTATATTCCACATTGACGGACTCGCCAGAAAACAGCATATCCTTTTCCATTGTCATCCCTCCAAACGCTTTTTGATAAGTATACCCTTATATCTTTGCCAATACCGGATATTTTACGCCGTCCACAGTCTGGACTTTCTCATAGTTGACCTTCACGCCATCGTCCAGATCAATGGGGATACGGGCAAGGGCAAGGTGGGCAATGCGTTCATCGTACTGCTTTGCACTCTTTCAGCTGCTTTTGCAGCTTCTCCCGGCGCTTGGAGGCTGCTGCCACTTCACGGGCATTCCCGCTGTGATCCATCATATCCTGCATCCGGTTAATCTCAGATTCATACACGCGCTGCATCTTGTGCAGGTAGTCGATACGCAGGTTGCCGATGGTATCCGGCGTATAGCGGTGTAGGTAAACCAGTGCCTTAAATCCGTTCTGCTTGCCGCTGTCAAACAGCCAGTAGATTGGACGCTTGCCGGAGCCAGTGACGGAATAGGTCTGGCAATGATCCTTGAAGAAATCGTTCAGGAAGTAGCTGCGGATAATCTCCCGGCTGGTGCTGCCCTTATTGCCGAGGGCTTTTGCGATATAATCGAGGTTTGCTTCCAGTGTATCAGCACCGTACACTGCTTTCAGCCATGTACACAGGCGCGATACAATATCATCGTCCAGATATTCTTCATCGGTGATAGGGATAACATTGTCGGCATCCGGAATATAGCTCTGGTATTTGCTGCTATCCCACTCGCCGCCTGCATAGGCAAGCCCCTCCACATCCAGCGAATAGCGACCAAACATACAACCCACGGCGTAGCTGAGCAGACTTTTTGATATCCCGCTGCAAATCAGCCTTGCGAACAGTCACATCTTTATCTTCCACTTCCGGGTTCAGCTCGTCTTGCAAACCATAAATGTCAATAAAAATGCGATTCAGCTCTTCTTCGTTGGCTTTCAGCCGATTAAAGCGGTCATCACATTCAGCCTGCCACTGGATAAAGGTCTCGGAAATCGTCGAAACATTGCGGAGCAATGGGTGTTTCTTATAATCCCAGGATGTTTCAAAGGAATCCCAGTCTCTCTGTGATAATTGAATTGCGTCCTCTACTTTAGAATCAACAGATTCTTTATAGTACCCCTTTACTTCAACCGGAATCCGTGACATGTCGCCAACCTGTGTAGTTATAGTTGGATTAAGTATTTTTATACATTTCTGGGATACACTAGAATTCAAGAATCCTAATACATAATAAATTTCACTGTTGTTTGGAAATCCACTCGAACCTTTTATATCAAAAAAATAAAAACCAGCTTCTGTAAATCTCCCAGAAAAAAAGACGCACTTGTAATATCAGACCATGTTATTCCTTGTCTAAAATAGTAAGCCGTATTTTGAGGTCTCGAACGTATTTTCCCATGTTCATCCTTAAAGTTCTTAATTTCTTCGCCATCGTTCTCCCAATTTACAACATAATCCCTATTTCCATACCAACGTCTAAAAGCACCACCCTTATTATATGGGAACCACTTGTATCCGCTTTTTTTGTGCCTCAGAACAATTATGCATTCCACTCCTATCTTGGAAAAACAAGGGTTCAAACCAAAGTTTTAAATACAAATCATTATTTGCGGTTGCTAACCCCTGCTTAGGCGGAGCAATTTCAGAAATTGTCGGATAATTTTCAAATGCATTTAGCATTTCCTCACTCGCCCAAAACGCGATTGGATGTCCTTTTATTCGCTTGAAATCATTTGCACTTGCTTCATAAAAAAATATCCGCATTCCGGATTCTTAATTGCCTGAACAACTTTGATTTTCTGTACTTCCATTCCACCCTTTAAAAATCCGACAATTTGAAGCACAACGATTTATTGTCCGATGTTCTATTTTTTTCAAAAACAAATGTGCAGATTGGTACGGTCGCTTCCTCATATGCAGAATACTCCATTTGCACTAAAGTTGTAATGCTCTTATTATCAATGATATAATCTCGAAGTTTCTCATATGTTTTGATAAACATCCACACAAATGGTGTCATAAATGCACTATATCCACCAGATGTACAAAAGTCAAAGTTCCTATACATAAAAAAACACTAAATAAGTCTCCACTATAATCTTTATATTGCTTTTTGAACATAATCCTTTAATTCTGGATTATATTTATTCAAATATGGAGGATTCGTACATACCGCAGTGTATTTTTGAAAAAGAACTCTTCTAAGATTCCATATACTCTTTTTATGCTCATAATCCATATTAAAAAAAGTGTAAGTTCTTCAGGTACAACAGGTTCTTCCTCCAAGTGATCTACAATAATCAACGACCCCAGTAATTCTCCCTCTGGATAATTTTCGGCGCAATAAAGGTTTGGCGTTACATTTCTTGTGAAAAATCTTCTATCATACTGACGTGCCTTCATCATTATTGCGAAATATGCAAGTTGAGTTGCTCGTTTGTCAATATCTACTCCAAAAATATTATTTTTAACAATCAATGCAGCTGCATCTCTTTGAGCGTATCCGCATTCTTCATATACATCCATTAATAAGTCAAATGCATACACAAGAATGTGACCCGAACCCATACATGGATCGAATATTGTCAACTCCGTTGGCTCAATTTTTTCATTAACTGTTGGCACTGAACCGTCTTTATTCTTTGCAAAGAACTCCATTTTTTCCCAAAGTTTGCTTTCCGGCTTTCGTTCCAACCAATACCGTCCCAAGGAATTATCCACCATGTATCGAACAACCCAATCCGTTGTAAAAAGCTGAGTTGCAGCAGCGACATCTTCTTTTCTCACTGTACCTTTATCAAGAATGTCAACAACTTCCTCATGTTTTTGAGAAATGTAGTACTGATACAACCAACCTACAATTTCGATTTGCCCACTCTCTATAACATTGAAATCATCCTCCGGGATATCGTGAATCAGGTGATAGACTACACCATCCTGGTTGGTAACAGACAGGCTGAGTAGCAGCTCGGTGTAGTTCTTTGTTTTTTCAAACAGAGCAGGCAGAATCTCGTTCAGAGCGTTGCACTGTTTCAGGAACAGGATGCGGAACACCTCGTCCAGCTTGTTGTCCTGCTTTAGCTGAAAAAAATCTGAGCCTCCTCCTCCGCAGTGAAGGGCAGCTCTGCGTCAAACGGCGTTGTGACCAGATCCGGCTCCAGCTTTCCGCTCTCGGAAGAAAGCACCCGGATATGGGAAGGCAGATAGTCGTTGACCTCCATGAAACGGATAGCGATCAGGCGGTTGAACCATGTATAGGCAACCTCCTCGATCACATACTGATATGCGGTTTTGTAGTCGGTATCCTTTTTCCTTCTGCTGAATAACCTCTATCAGCTTGTCACGCTGATGCACGGCCTCGCCGGAAATCGAATACGGTTCTGCAGTGCCGATATCGAAGAACTGGGTGCCGTCAAAGCTCTGTGGCAGCGGCTTTGCAATACCCTCCTCCGTAATACCGATCAAGCGGGCATCATAGCTGACATCTGCAATCAGCTTATTCCGCGCCCAAATCGCAAAATTCTTTATGGCTGTCTTGTTCATGGAGCCAATCCTCCTGTTATTTATAGTTCAATGTTGACGATTGTATCTTCGTCCATCTCTTTCAGCAGGTTTTCACGCAATGCAGCAAGGTATTTATCAACATCATCCTTGCTCTCCAGCCGCCACGATGCAGTCTTAGCAACCGTCTTGATGGAAACATTCTTCGTGGTACGCACCTTATATACCGGCTGCGGTTCTGCCACCTTTTCTGCCGGTTTCACGGTCTCGCCGCATTTTTTTGCCTCTTCTTCCTGACGCTTGCGCTCTGCCTCGGCCTTTGCCGCTGCCTCCTTCGCAAGGCAAATGTCCTCTGCGTTCATCTCGTTGAGCAGGCGCAGCTTCAGTGCCTCCGCCTTATCTGCGAAACTTCGCAGAGTGGAAACATTGTTGCAGTGCTCCGCACCGTCCACGATCTCCTTAAAGAGTTCCAGATAACGGTTGAACTTCGCATCCTTATAGGGCTTGGTGTTCAGCACTTCAAAGACACGGTTCCGATCCTGATTGATGGAATCTTTGACCGGCTCTGCCTGCTCTTCCAGAATGCGCGTATAGCAGTTCATAAACTTCTCGCGCAGCTCTGGCAGCTTCGGAATCTCCTTGTAGGGCTTCGGCATCCGGACAATGGTGCGTATCTTGGCCACCACGTCTTCCAGTTCTGCATCCACGATGTAGGTCTTGCTGTCCTCGTAGATATTCAGCATATCCAGCGCACGAGTGAAGATGGTCAGCTGCTCACTGCCGAAGAAATCACGGATAGGCTCATAGTCCTCGCCAAAATCCATCAGCTCGTCCTGCTCGTCAAATACGGTCTTAAAGAATTCAAGCGGTGCCTGAATCTGTACCAGTGCAGAAAGCCACTTCTTTCCCTTTTCCAGAAGTTCTTTTCCGGGATAGGTGTAGTTCTCATATTTCAGTTCCAGCCGCTCAATCTCGGTGATTCGATTCTCGCAGTAATGCTGGAAGTTCTTCATGATGGTATCTTCGTCATCGGCAGGCGGTGCCACCTTGAACAGCTCTTTCATCACGGTGCGGACGACCTTTTTCTGATTTTCCGGCACACGAACGCGCACTTCCGTCAGCAGCTTATCCACGAACTGCTTCTTCGTGATATAGTCGATGATTTCCTCTTCGGAACGGTTATTCAGATTGATGCTCTCACCGTTGACCGTAAAGGACAGGTCTCCACGCTTAAAAAGATGTGCCACCAGCCAATGAATGTCATCTTCCACAAAGCCATAGGGTGCTTTCATAAAGCGATCCTTGATGGTTTTCATAGAAGTCTTCATGTGCATCCGGGAATTGCCTGCCACGAATTGCAGTACATCATCCAGTGCATGGACATTAGATTCTTCGGTATCTCCCAGTGCCAATGACACCTGATTGCTAGTCTTAAACATCTTCCGGATGTCTGCTTCGCCCATCGCTACGTTAATGTAGGACAGCTTGTGGTAAACCGTCTGCACCAGTCTGCCGATAGCCTCATTGATGCGGCTGGTCACTTCCTTGCCGGAGGTGTGCAGCACATCGCCATTGACATAAATGGTAGCCTCTTTCAGCGCTTCCGTCAGATAAAGCTTGGCGTTCCCGTTGCGTTCCCGCATCTCCACACGCTTTGCTTCCTTAATAGTCTCATACTTGGCAAGTTGCACAGAAGTATTCTTGCGCAGGAATCGCTCAATTTTCAAGTATGCCCGCATTTCCGTCAGGAACGCATCATCATTCGGCAGAACCACAAGAACTTCCTTGCCCTGGCCGGAGAGCAAGCGCAGCGTACCATCATCGGTGCCACCCTCATACCACGGGGTCAGCACACGGAGGCCGATATCGTAATTCTGGTTTGCCTTATAAGGGCGGTCATCCACTGTCTGATTGAAGGAGAATGCATAGCGCCCTCCAAAGCTTGGGTACTGATACTTCTTGCTGGAGAAAATGTCCTCATAGATCATCTCCGCAATCTTCGTGATGACCTCCGGCATCTCCACATTTTCTTTCGATTTCGTTATTGATTTCCTGTTCCTCATCGGTCAGGAACACATAGATGGAGCCATTCTTCTGGATCAGCATCTGGCGCATCAGCACTTTCAGTGCATCCTCCACCTGTGCTTTCAGAGAAATACGATCATCGTCAATACTGGTAATCATCAGACTGACGATGTTGTCCACGTTGGCTTCGATCTCCAGAACATATTTAATTAGGAAAAGTGTCTTTAGCACATTGATAGCAAAGACATCTTTTTCCTTCTTTTCCGGGTTGATGTAACTGTTATCATATGCGCGGATAATCACACTGCTGTGGCTGTGGTCAAGGAAGTTTTCCAAAGCATCATAAAACCGATAGAACGGCACGATGGCTCCCATCTCATCGTCCATCAGCTGCATGGCAGATTCTTTGAACAGGGCCAGCATGGAACGTTCACCTTCGGACAGGTGTTTACCGGATGCACCGTGGGTACGGATGCTGGTCAGCACGCTGGCAAGCAAATTAAACTGGTACGGAACAAAAGGATAAACCTCTGCAAAGTCTTCTGCGTTGGCGTACAGTTTTTTCTCCACACCGTCGTTGAAGACAATCAGATTTTTGATGATGGTTGCTTTCTGATCATAGAGCAGACGCAGGCTCTGTGCTGATGTCTCAGTTTTATCCAGAATACGCTTTTTGATAACAGCGTCCACATTGGCAGAGGACAGAGAAAGGCGTGTATCAAAACGTCCCTGAATCTTGGAGAAGTCGTTACCCTTCACATTGGTAATGGAGTCAATATCCTGCTGGCTTGTTACGATTACCCAAGCCTTACCCATGCACTCCTTGCCCAGTTCTTCCGTCACGGTCTGAAGGTTCAGCATCAGCTTGGAATCATCGCCAATGTACTGTCCAATCTCATCCACAAGGAAAACCACATGGTGGTTATTGCCTTTTTTTTCAATATAGGACTTTACGCGCTTGGCGAAATCCTCAATGCTGATCTGGTAGCTCTCGGTTGCTTTCTCGCACCAGTTGCGGGCAGCCGATTCACTCATGAAATCCATGTCAGAAAGGACATCAACAACGGAATCCTGAATAAAATCGAAGTCCTGACGAGAGCTTTCCCACGGATCACCATATTCCTCTTCAAACTTTTCCTTGAACTCCTCAAAACAACCTTCCTCGGAAAGTCTGCGCTCCAGGTCAGCAAGGTGTGGCATGGAACCGCAGAAGCCCTGCATCTCATTGAAAACCTTCAGGAAAACGTTCACAATGGCATCCTTGTTTTCTTTGCCATTAGAATCGCTTCTGGAATCAATGTTGAAAAAGAATTACGTCCGATGGAGTGTTTGCTGCCAGCTGCATATCTGCCAGCACCATCTGATTGGTAATCTTCTGATCTTCGATAAAGTAGTCGATGGCATGTTTGTCTCCGACCTTTTTATTCTGAAGCAGATAGGGACAGAATTTTCAGAAAATGAGATTTACCACTTCCAAAGAAGCCGGAAATCCAGACACCCATTTTCGGTGTGCTTCCCTGAATACCTTTTTTTATATGCTGCAAAGAAATCTGCAAAATGACGCTGAAGCTCACGGGTCACAACTATACTCTTCCAGCTCCTGCGCCACATTCGTTTCTTCACCCTGACCGACAATGATAACGCCCTGTATCTCACGGTCAATTTTCTTTCGGAACATGTCCTTGATCTGCATAACTGTTTCCTCCATCCATTACTTTACCAGTCGGAATGCCCGGTAATAGTTGTCGTCTTTAATCTCATTGAACAAGATCAGCTCCTGCTCATTGTAGGTTCCCGGAAAGAACATCACGACCGGGCAGCGCACAAACGCCTGATGCAAGTTGTTAAGCACCTTATGGGAGCGCAAAATCGGATAGCACTTGCCGATACCGGTTAGGAACACGACTGCATTCTCCGGAGTATGTTCTTTGATATATTGCACAATCAGGCTGTCATCGTCATTCACCTTCATGGAGTTGGTCACTGCCTTGACAATACGCTCGATTCCTCGCTTTTTTTCAAAGTCATAGCACTTTTCCATAAAGTTTTTCTTTTCCAAAAAGTCAATGACGATATCATACAAATCAAAGACCACAAGCTCAAAATCATTATCGTCCCGGTCATTCTTATTTTTCAGATACTTTACACGCTCCCGAACTTCCAGTTCCTTTTCCGGTGGATAATCAAACACCCAATAGTTGACCTCATTTGCGCGGCCTGTTCCTTTTCGGAAAGACGGCTTATGGATTGCAAGCTCCATCTCATCCAATCTTTGGCTTAAATGACCCAGGCCACACTCTCTTTCTCCTGCGGAGAAATTCACCTTATCCATTTCATCTTACCCCCGTCAGTGTTTTTACCATAATGCCAAGATCATGGTCATAAAGCCAATGTTCAAATGCAATATCAAGAATTGGCTTCAGTATTTTTTTCTTGTGCTGTTTGCCCGGTTGCTTTCTAAAAGTCCTGCTTCATAAAGCTGTGTTTTATAGCAGGACCCGAGACGGCGCAGCGTATAATCTTGAAAAGAAGCCACTTTCTCACTCTGTTCCTGCTTATTTTTGAAGAATATCCGAATATCCGCATCCGTCAGCTCATCGGAACCAAGAATCATTTTTTCCCGCACTACTTCATACACAAAATCAAAGAACAGCGTGTCATGCAAAAGAGCCGCAGTCAGCACAAATAACTTCTGTGTGGCAAGATCACTGCTCAAAAAGATTGGATAAAAGCTTTCATCTAATGTCTTGATACGGGCTGTTACAGTAGAATAAATCTGCTGCGCTCGTAGTTTTGTCGGTGCGCCATAGATGTTTGTCTCTTCATTCAACTTTTTAATGTCTGCAAAGCTCTTACCCTCGCTCAAAAGCTGCACGGTTTTCCGAAATTCCATGAACCAGAACGAAAATTTCACTGCTCCGGCACTATACGGTTTTCTTTCCATCTTCGTTCTCTCCATTTCCAGATTTTTGCTTTTAATGTATCTGCCGCTTTTTGATTCTGGCATCCTTCGGCTTTTTCTGCATCAATAGGAATGATCCACTGATGCCCTAAACGTTCGGCACCATCAATTCGCCCTTCCGTGCATAATGTCTGTACTCTCCTTGTGCAGATTCCCCATTTTTCAGAAGCCTGCTTAATTGTCATGAAATCCATACGGAACCTCTTTTTCGATGTCAAAAGTCGCTCGCAGCAAGTTACAATTTCTCATTTATATTCTACTCTAAGAAACGAACAAAAATCAATTCAAAGTTCTTCCTGAAAAAAACTTCAATCAAACTCCTAGTGCTGTTAGGGGGCACCACAAATACGCCATCTTCTCTTTGATAAGCGGCATTGCTAAGGCCGCAAACCACACAGAGACTTTTAGGCTCTTTTCCTTTATTTTCCGCCAAAATTTCCTCTTTTATTTTCAAGAGATTTTGAGCAGCCTCGTCGATTTGGTTCGCTCCCAGCTTGATTTCGATTCCACACCATTCTCCCTCAGGTGTAACAATAACCGCATCCATTTCCCGATTTCGATAATCTTGATAATGATATAGAGATGCGCCAAAGGACTCGGCATAAATCTTCAAGTCCCTCTCACACAGAGCCTCAAACAAAAATCCCAAGGTATTTAAATCATTTTTCAACATTTCCGGACTTGCATTGAGTAAGGCGCATGCCAAAGAAGGGTCAGCCAAATGCCGTTTTTCCGCCTGCTTTACCCGTATTGTGGAACGTAATTCTGCACCATACGGCTTTTGATTATCAATCAGAAAGAGTCTGTTTAAAATGTCCAAATAGGTTGCAACAGTCTCTACCACAATGTCTTCATGATCTATGTCTTTGATATCATCCTTCAGCTTCTTATTGCTCACCGTGGTGGCTTCATTTCTGGCAAGAGAGCGAAGGAGCAGCTCCATCTTGTGTCGGTCTCTTTTTACACCGTCTATTCGCTCTATATCATCATTTAAAATGGCGGAGATATACTCCTTCGGTAGTAATGCGGCTTGCTCCAAGGGCAAATCCTGGTTATTCGGCCAACCGCCACGAATAATATAATCAATCAAATCACTAAGCTGCACTTCTCCTGTAAGTTGAGATTCCAGACTTCCGGAGCAAATGCCCTTTAAGGAGACTTTTCCGCTGGATTTTCCGCTTTCATATAAAGACATTGGTCGCATTCTAAGGCGCGCAATTCGGCCGGCCCCACTATGCAGAATGCCTTTATGATTCGGAGTTGCAGAACCGGTTAGAATAAATCTTCCCTTTTCCTTTGATAAATCCACTGCAAAGCGAACTGCATCCCAAAGAGAGGGAACCTCCTGCCATTCGTCCAACAAGCGAGGAGCTTCTCCCACTAAAACAAGAGAAGGATCCAATTCCGCCAGCTTTCTATTTTGAAAATTTCCTGTAGGATCCGCCAAGTAAAACTCACTTCGACTATGATAGGCGGAAGTCCAGGTTTTTCCGCACCATTTTGGACCTTCAATGCAAACTGCACCAAAGGTCTTTAGATAAGTCTCTACAGAATCATCAATAATTCTTGCCTGATATAAGTCTCTCCTCATGCCCTACCTCCACAATATTTCCTGTGATTATAGTTCAATTCGAGAGATTTGTAAATTTCAATTCGATAGATTTCATATTTTTCAATTCGATGAATTTGGGATTTTTCAATTCGAGAGATTTCATATTTTTTTAACTCGATAAATTTTTATACTACTTCTTTTTTTCCGCACTGCTTCTTTCCGCACTCTCTGCCTTTTGTTCTTCCTGGGTAAGCTGCTTTTCCTTTCTTGCACTTTCCCGTTGTCTTGCCTTCTCCTCTTTTCGAAGCTGAGCTTTGGTCTTTTTCTCCTCCGGATTCTCTTCCACCACTTTTTCTTCCGGATCCGCTACCTTTGTAGCAGAAAATAAATAATCCTCTACCGAATAGCGAAGCTCTTCTCCCGACTGCTCCTTCGCCTGCGCCTCCATTTCATCCCGACTCTGCTTCGTCATTTTCAGCCATTTCTGAAAATCTCTTTCCACAAAGGTCAGTTGTTCCTTCGTAGATATTTCCTTGAAAAATCTCCGAAAGGTTCTCCTCCATTTTCCGTAAAAATCTCTTCCTTCATATCCCAAAAAATAGGGATAAAAAGCGGCTGTACATGGGATTGAAATTCCCAAAAGAGCAGGGCATCCGGACTTACTTCCAGGGCATCGGCAATGCGCAAAAAGATTCTCCAGACTACATCCGATTCCGCCTATTTCTATCCTGGAAATAGTGTTTGTCGTACTAAAAATGAGCTCCGCCAAATCGCTTTTGTCGAAGCCCTCTTAACACACGATATTTTTTTGATTTGTTTCCCCAAAAGTCTGAAAAATCTATGCCTCTATAAATCCAAGGAATGTTCTCATTTCCCTTGCCTGTGCTCATGGTCTTTCCTCATTTTCTCGTATCAGTTAACTTTGCATATGAGGGAAAGCATAGATGGATTTTGTAGAATTAGGTATGACGAATTTCGATAGTTTATTGCTTTCTGCGTAGAATTATTTTTTTACTTCTTCCGAAGAAAGCCAGCCTTCCTTTTCTCCGGATAGTTTTTCCTTCCAGTATCAGAGTCATCAGCTCTTGTTTAGCTTGTATTTGATTATGCTGTTCAGAAGCATGGTTTTCAGAAGCAGAAGGTGGATTTGTATGGGCATAGTTCTTCTCCTTATTAGTCCTGTTTTTTAGTATCATTTGTCTTTACAGTGTTAAATGTTTTTCTATAAAAACGATATTGACTTGCTTCTTGGAATTCATAAGAACTGGTATCAATCACCAAATTACTGGATGACGTTATATCCTCCTGTGGATTTATGATTTTTTGACCATCTATTTCACCATTCATTAAGAGTACTTGAGAGCCACGATGTAAGACAACTACTTGAAAATTCGAAACTGATGAAACTTGTTCTAATGTTACATTTAACTCAGGACAATTATTATTTTGAACAATTTCATAAGTTTTCTTTTGGGGATAATTTTCTCTATGAATGATAATTATACCTCCTAAAATGAAACTCACCACCCAAACCCCAATAATAGCCATAGCAGATAAAACACAAATAATAGTACAAAAGAATGCCTAATATATTATTTGTGATTTTTTTAGGTTGTTTACATTCCCCCTTACCAGTTTCTTTTAGCTTTTTTTATCCTTGTTATATAATCTATTTATAAGTGTTTGTATTTTCTGTACTATATGGGACAATACTATATTGTCAAGCATAATACCAAATCCCAGTGTTCCCAAAAAAGACAATAGCAAAATGAATACCAAAGGATACTTTAAAATACATAAAATAATTCTATTGCCGTCGTCTGCAGGATATATTCCTTGTAATACACTCACTGCGTATGTATATAATCCAATAGCAAAAAAACAGCAGAAGATAACAAAAAAATATAACAATGTAAAGAACTAGATGAATATCCCGGTTAACCTTATACATAATTACCGACAACAAAAGAAATGACAAATTTAAAATAGCAAATTCTCCCACCTTTAGTAACTTATCATAGATAATTTCAGTAAAAAAACAAACTCTTTTCAATATGATAATACTGTTCTGCACTATTCGCATAATACATTTGTGCTATCACAATACTAACAATAGTTATCCCACTTATTAAAGGAAATAAATCTGTTAATATTTTAACCCCTTCGATAAATCCATTTTTTTGCGTTTTTGTTGTGAATTTGTAACTACATGATTAGATTTATCATATTTTTTTCTAGTTCTAAAGCAGGCGCTTCTATTGTATTATTTTTCTTCCCGTCGTACTTACTCATAATAATCTCTCCATCCAGCTCTATATTTAGACGTGTATCCTTTATTGGTATAGCTTACAATATTTTTTTCGTTATTTTGTATATGAATTTCTTATTTTTCGAAAGCTTGATATACAATATGATTAGATTCTAGCTTATGGTGATACCGTATGTTATTACTAATTAGGCTTTTAAATGATTTTTATTTGATTCATATACATTTGTTTATGTTTTGCATTTGTTTATGTTTTGTCCCCTTTTATGCTATGATAGTCTTCGTTTATTAGGGAAGCATTTTCCCCATCCAAAGGAAAGGAGCAGTCATGGAAATCCCCAAGGATCCTTTTATCTTGCTTAGTTTCATCAATCTGAAATTACGGGATGAATATGATAGTTTGGAGGCTTTGTGCCTGGATTTACAGATCAATCAAGAGGAGCTTTGCCGGAAGTTGGGAGAGGCAGGCTTTGACTATCAAGAAGCCCAAAAGCAGTTTCGTTAAAATGCTAAAAATAAGCTAAGGAGGTTTTATGCGTTGTTTAGTACAAAGAGTGAAAGAAGCCAGCGTTTCCGTTTCGGGAAATGTTATCGGAGCCATTGAGAAGGGCTATCTGATTCTTCTTGGGGTAAGCCAGACCGATACAGAGGAAGTGACAGATAAGATGCTGAAAAAGGTTTTGGATGCCCGTCTGTTTGAGGACGAAAATGGAAAAACCAATCTTTCCATTCGGGATGTTTCCGGCTCTCTTTTGGTGGTGAGCCAGTTTACCCTCTATGCGGATACCCGTCGGGGAAATCGTCCCAGCTTTATCAATGCAGGAGCCCCAGACCACGCCAATTCCCTATATGAATATTTTTTTGTAAGAAAGCGGAAGAGCAGGGAATGCCTCTTGCCCATGGGCAATTCGGCGCGGATATGCAGGTTGCTTTGATTAATGACGGCCCCTTTACCATTATGTATGATAGTGAGGCTTAAAGTTTTTTTGTTTTTATCCTATGATTAAGTTCTCTATATTTTTAGCTGATATATGAGATTTCGTTTTTTTGTATAAGATTTGGGGGTAAACATAAATTGATATTCAAAGTTTAAAAAACTATCGTAGGCGGAAGCAATGCTTCCGCTTACTTTTTGATTTTTTTATTATATTTAATTCTTCTATAAAATTCTCTACCATTATGCTATAATAAAAACCAAGAATCAAAGAACAAGTTTCCAGGAAACCAAGAAATTTGTTTTTACTGAAAACAAGTTATTTTCTCATTTCAGAAATGAAACTAAACGATTGAAAGCAAATAAAAAAACGGAGGCTATTATGGCTACTACATTCCAAAAAGAAAGCAGAAAGTGAAGTAAAAAGCTAAGTATTTCCAGTAAAAGACAAGTCACTATTCCTAAAAAGTTTTTTTCTCAGTTAAATTTTTCAAGGGATGCTGAATGTATGATTCGTGGAAACGAGTTAGTTATCCGACCTTCACAAACAATATCCGGAGGTGAATTTGCGGAGCAGATTCTCGCAGATTTGCTTCAACAAGGATATAGTGGTGAGGAGTTATTACAGAAGTTTTCAACTATGCAAAAAGAAATTCGTCCTGCTGTTCAAGGCTTGCTTCATGAAGCCAAGATGATAGCAGAAGACAGGGCATCTTATGACAGTTATCAGGATGTTTTTGGAGATGATGAAGGAGAATAGTTTATGGCTCAGATTCGTTTCCTTCCCGCCGCAAGCAAGTTTCTTAAAAAGATTAAAGACAAAACTTTACAGAATAATTTCAAACAGGCTATAAAAAGGATTTCCGAAAAATCCGGAACTGGGAGAAGCCAAAAAAGGAGATTTAGCCGGAATCTATTGCATTGATCTATATTACAATAAAAACCAATTATGAACTGGCTTTACACGTTCTATCGTCAAGGAGAAGAAATTATTGTAATCATTTTTGCCGGCACTAGAGAAAAATTTCTACCAATCCCTCAAGAACTACATTAAGACCAGTTCTTTGTAAGGAATCTATCTTACACATTTTAGAAAGCCCATGATACATACTACAAAAGCAGCCGGAGAGAATTCTGCTTCCCTCCGGCTACCTTTTTCACTTTCACAGAACTATTCCACATTATAAAATAGTTCTTTTTTTCTTTTTATTCTTTTTCTTTTTAAAAATCTTGCTTGTTTTTTTCTTTCCGAAAAAGTCCTTTTATCCTGCTAAAAAGACCCCTCAGGCTACAAATCTCCCAAGCTCTACTCTGCCGCCTTGATTCCCTCTGCTACAGAAACTCTGGCGCGAAGAGAGGTGCTGTAGGTCACCACTACAGGCTTTCCAACATTTTCCGTAGCGGTCTTATTCACCTCCGCGTTACCGTCTGTGGTGAAAACGGAAGCTGTGGCTATCATCGCACTTTAAAGGTAACGATGTTTCCCGTCTACCTTCTCGATGGTTCCCTTAATCTGAAGGTTGTTGGCCTCTTCCTCTTCCAGCGCATCCTCGGTAATGGTATAGAAAGCCAACGGATTGTTCTTCACATCTCCCAGGTAGTAAATGCTGATTTCCTTGCCAACGCCCAAGCCTTCCTTTGTAAGATCCAGCTCAAATGCCGGTCTTTGGAAAACGAAGGTGTCGCCGTACTTCTTGCCTTCTGTATCCTCTCCCTGGGTAGCCGCCTCACGGAAGTCGGGAATTTCCTTTACGGTAATGCTCTTGTCGTCCACCGCGGTGATTTCACCGTAGAGATTGGACTCGTCATTGAAGTCCTCTGTGGTAAACTCGTAAGGAACGGATACGGTTACCGTTTTAATCGTCATGCCGTCCTGAGGCTCTGTGCCCTCATAGCCGATCTCCACCTCGTCTCCTGCCATCAGGTCCCAAGTAGAATCCAGTTTCGCGCCCTTGCTGTCAAAGGTGTAAACCTTTCCTTCTCCGGTTTCTACCGTTAACTTTCCTTCTTCAATCTTCTGTATCTTGGCACTAAGACTATTCTCCGATAATGCTTCAGAGCTGGGCTCCTCTGCTGCCGCCTTTGATTCCTGGCTTGCCTTCTTTCCACAGCCTGCTGCAAAAATCATAAGTCCTGCCATGGTAATCAAAATCGCTTTTTTCATAGTTGTCCTCCTACTGTATTTCCACTTCTTTACGGTCAAATGCAGAAATGTCTACTGTTCCGATTCAAGGAACATTTTCATACTAACAGATAGATGGGAATATAGTATTGCCTTTTTTTCTGTCTTATTTCTTAAAGAATACGAAGAAAATGAAGGAATTCCACATCTTTTTTTCATGATTTTTTTCTAAAAGCTTATCCCTTCTCTTCCTGACGTGCAGGGCTATCCCTCTTTGGTGACAATGGTTTTTAGAAACCGTGCAATTCTCTTCCTGACGTGCAGGGCGGCTATCCCGCTTCTCCTTGACGGAGGAAGACGATTATCGGATTTTCTTCCCTACGCATAAGACTATTCTTCTCTCTCGTAGAAAATCATGTCCTTAATTTCAGTGGGCAAATACTGCTGTTCCACATAGTGTCCCGGATAATCGTGGGGATATTTATAGCCTATGCCCCGTCCCAGCTGCTCATGCCCTGCGTAGTGGGCATCTCTTAAATAAGAAGGAATGGGCAAATTCCCCTTTTCCCGAACCACTTCGTTAGCGGACATAATGGCCTTGACACAGGCATTGGACTTTTTGGCAGAAGCCACATAGGTACAGGCTTGGGATAAAATGATTTGGGCCTCCGGCATGCCGATTCTCTCCACCACAAGGCTGGCGCTGGTAGCCAAAACCAAGGCCTGAGGATCCGCATTTCCCACATCTTCCGATGCGCAAATCATAATTCTTCTGGCAATAAAGCGGATATCCTCTCCGGATTGCAGCATTTTCGAAAGATAATATACCGCCGCCTGAGGATCCGACCCTCTCATGGATTTGATAAAGGCGGAAATGGTGTCGTAATGCTCCGACTCCCCGTCATAACGAAGAAGCTTCTCCTGCATACATTCCGCCACCACCTCCTTAGTGATGCGGATTTCCCCAGTCGCAGAAGGATTGGTACTAAGAATCGCAAGCTCTAAAGCATTTAAAGGCCACTCTGGCATCTCCGAAGGCATGCTCTGCCAAAAACTCGCAAGCCTCTTCCTCCAGCACCGCATTGTAATTTCCCATTCCCCGAGTCTTATCCTGTGCCGCGGTTTGCAATAGTTTTATAATATCTTCCTTCTTAAGGGAGTGTAATTCAAAAAGCTGGGAACGGGAAAGCAGGGCGGTATTCACCTCAAAGTAGGGGTTCTCCGTAGTCGCCCCGATCAAAATGATGGTGCCCTCCTCCACATGGGGCAGAAGATAGTCCTGCTGGGCCTTATTAAAACGATGAATCTCGTCTACGAATAAGATGGTTTTCCTGCCGTAGCCCCCATGTTTTCCTTGGCTCTTGCCACCGCATCTTCCATGTCCTTCTTTCCGGCGGTGGTAGCATTGATAGAGATAAAATCCGCCTTGCTGCTGTTGGCAATCACCTTTGCCAAAGAAGTCTTTCCCGTTCCGGGAGGCCCGAAGAAAAGAAGAGAATGCAGCTGGTCTGAACGAATCAGCCGGGATAAGAGCTTATCCTTTCCCAAAATATGCTCCCTGCCCCACCACTTCCTCCAAGCTTCTTGGCCGCATTCTGGCGGCTAAGGGCGCCATCTTCTCTTTATTCTTCTCTGCCTGGTAGCTAAAGATATCCATGCTTATCCTTTCTATTTTTGAAACACAGTTTTTCGCTTAGTATCTGCAAGGATAGACTTTTCATCAGAAAAAGTCGTCCTGTTACAGACCAACTTCCGAAGGAATTTGCTTTGTGAAGCAAAGTGATTGATTACTATACTGCTATGATATTGTACCCCTTCGCTTTATTGTAGCTTGCTCCCCTTGCTTCCACAAGCTTATCTTCCTAAGCTGATTTGTTGTGGGTTGAGTGTCCTTGTGTAGTTAATCTCCCCCTTAATTTGAAGCTTCGTCCATAAAATCGCCCCAAAGTCGCCCCCAAAGTTCCTATTTTTGATTTGACATCAACATTTTGGAAGGATAAAAATGTCCATATATCAACATTTTGAAAGGATAAAATGTCCATCCATCAACATTTTAGAAAGTAAAAAAATATCCATCTATCAACATTTTAGAATAAAAGTATATCTATCCGACAATATTTGGGGAAGATTTCAAGCGCTTTATGGAACAGCCATCAATTTTTCCTCACGAAATTTCATTCCAAAATGTGGCTATATTTGCAAAAGAGGAGCAAAGAATGTTAAAGAGAAAAGTGATGAGTCAATTGTGGAATTGGAAAAAACAGGAAAAGAAAAAATCTTTAATGGTTCTTGGGGCAAGGCAGGTGGGAAAAACCTATGCCGTTCAAGCATTTGGGAAATCCGCATATAAAGAGATGCTGTATATTAATTTCAAGGAAAGCGGCTCCGATCGCTCTATTTTCACCGGAGATTTAACTGTTGCTTCCATGATTACCGCCATGCGCTTTCGTTACCCCAACTTACAATTTATCCCGGGAGAAATCCTCATTTTCTTAGACGAAATTCAGGAGTGTCCGGAAGCTATTACCTCTTTAAAATTCTGGACCTTGGATGGGCAGTTCGATATTATCGCCTCCGGTTCCCTCCTTGGCATAGATTACCAAAGAGCCTCTTCCTATCCGGTAGGATATGTAGAGTATCTGCGAATGTTCGGCTTAGACTTTGAAGAGTTTTTATGGGCAAAAGGAATTCAGGAGGATCTGCTTTCCGACTTAAAAACTCTCTTTGTAAAGAAGACACCGGTGGCCGAAGCTATTCATAATACCATGATGTCCTATTTACGAGAATATCTTGCCCTGGGAGGAATGCCCGAAGTCCTGGCAAACTATAGGGAACATCAGGATTTTCGAATTGCAGATCAAATACAAAAAGAGCTTCTGATGGGCTATCGTTATGATATTGCTCACTACGCAAAGTCCGATGAAAAAGTCAAAGCGGAAAAATGCTTTTTATCTTTAGGAAGGCAGCTTCTGGACAAAGAAAATCATAAATTTCAGTACAAGGAAGTGGAAAAAAGGGGGAAGAGCACAGAAATTTTATTCCAGTATTGACTGGCTCTCTTCGGCAGATATGGTCTCCCTTTCTAAATTAGTAACAGACGTACAGTACGATCTCTCCGACTATGCCAGAGAGGATTTTTTTAGAGCCTACACTACCGATTTATCTTTGCTGATTGCCATGAAAGATTTCGGTTTGAAGCAGCATATTATCGAAAACACCCTCCTGGCCAATACAAAAGGAGGCTTATATGAATGCCTAATAGCGGATATGCTCATCAAAAAAGAACTCCCCTTTATTTTTTTACAAAAACGAAAGTAGTAAAAAAGAAATTGACTTTTTAACACAAAAAGATGGAGAAATATGGGCTATCGAGGGTCAAAAAGCGGACAGAGTAGAGCAACTTCTTTTAAACTGTCTGATAAATCAGAAGCATGTTTCCAGAGCTTATAAATTTCATGACGGAAACATTGGCGAAGAAGGAGGCGTTCTATCTATGCCCCTCTATATGGCGATATTTTTTTAAGAAGGGAAGGAAAATGTATGTGGTGGGAAGAATGCAAAAGTATAGAAGCAAAGATTATTGCCATGCGAAGGGACTTGCATAAAATACCGGAGCTTGGCTTTCATTTGCCAAAAACGCGTGAGTATGTCACTCAGCAATTAGATGAAATCGGTATTCCTTATCAGATTTCTGAAAAGGACAGCAGCATTATCGCCACTTTAAAGGGAAAGCATCCCGGAAAAGTCTTGGCTCTACGGGCGGATATGGATGCCCTGCCCATAACAGAAGATACTAAGCTCTCCTTTTGTTCCGATCATAAGGGTTGTATGCACGCCTGCGGTCATGATGCCCACACAGCTATGCTGTTGGGCGCTATTCGAGTTCTCTATCCCCATCGAGAGGAGCTGAGCGGAGAAATTCGTTTTCTCTTTCAAACCGCTGAAGAGCAGGCAAAGGGGGCTGCCATTTTGCTGGAAAGCGGCGCTTTAGAAGGGGTAGATGCCATTTTCGGCATGCATATCGGAAGCATCTTAGGCAAGGAAATTCCCAGTGGTACTATAGTCTGTGTCCCCGGCCCGGTAATGGCGTCCTATGATCGTTTTATCCTGGAGGTGCAGGGTGTGGGGTGTCACGCCTCCACTCCGGAGAAAGGCATTGACCCCATCAACATTGCCGCCCATATTGTATTGGCTTTGCAGGCGATTCCCTCCAGAGAAATTGCCGGAACGGAGCCTGCCATTCTCACCATCGGCCTGATTCAGGGTGGAGAGCTCTACAATGCGATTCCCTCCACTGTACGGATTGAAGGGACTACCCGAGCTTTTCAGGAAGATATTCGGCAAAAACTAGCCAAGCGCATTGGAGAAGTAGCGGAAAACACTGCCAAAGCCTTCGGCGGAACGGTAAACTTCCGTATGGACTTCGGCGCACCGCCTGTTACCAATGATTCGGATGTGACTGCATTTGCACAGGGCTGCCTGCAAGAAGTCTTTCAGAATAAGCTCCTGACCCACATAGACAAGCCCAGTATGATTGGGGAGGACTTTGCCCTATACCAGCAGAGAGTTCCGGGATGCTTTTTGTTTTTAAGCTCCTCCAATCCGGAAAAGGGAACCGATTACCCTCACCACCACGCTAAGTTTACCGTAGATGAGGATGTGCTTTGGAAGGGAAGCGCCGCTTTCGTGGCTCTGGCGGAAGGTTTTCTAAAAGGACGATAATCACCTTAAATCTTTGATTTTATAAATTTTAGCTCTGTTACCACATAACGTAAAACTCATAAACGAGATACCGCACACTACGCGAGCGATACTCGTTAAGAATGCAAAAAGCGACTTCCTTGGGAAAAATCCCTTAGAAGTCGCTTTCTTTATTCTTACCTTATCGCCAAGTAATAGGCTTGGTTCTATCCGGAATTATCTCAATCCAGTATCCATCCGGATCTTCGATAAAATAAATTCCCATGCCGTGATTCTCAAAACAAATGCATCCCATCTTTTCATGCCGGTCATGGGCTGCACCGATGTCCACTGTCCGCATAGCCAGGTGGAACTCCTGCTCTCCCAAGTCATAGGCTTCTGTTCTATTCTTCAGATAGGTTAACTCCAAACGAAAATCCGTAGAATCATCTCCCAGATACACGATGATAAAAATCATCCTGCTCATTTCTGCTCAATTCATGTAAGTCCAGCGCTTCCTCATAAAAGCGCATACTTCTTTTTTAAATCCAGCACATTGAAATTAAAATGATTAAATGAAAAATCGCTCATTGCTTCCCCTTTTCCGTTGTCCTTCAACTATTCTTTCTGTCCCATCCCTGCAAGTATTTCCCTAGGATAACAGAGAAAAACTACGGTGACAAGGAATTCCCCAAAGAATAAAGAGAATTTTAGAAACAAATAGGAGAAACTAACGGGGGTATCAAAGGGACTATCTCTATTAAGCCTTCTTTAGGGAAGATATGCTCCAAAAAAATCTCAGGCAGGCATAGATGGTAAAGCCTGCGGCAATGATGGTTTCAGTAAAAACCACCGGCTGCATGAAGGCAAGGCTCATTCCCATTTTCCCTAAAACCATCACGCTTTGCTTTGTAGCAATCGCGGAAATAACGAAGGGGAAGGTGAAGGCTGCATAGCTTGGGTAGAAGGGGAGCTTCAGGAAGGAAATGCTCTTTACCAGGGCAAAAAGGTAAATCACTGAGGTTGCTGCCAGTAAGAAGAGTACAAATCCCTGATTCTTCTCCGCAAATGCCTGATTATAGCCGGCAGTGCAAAGAGCCATAGGTGCTGCATAGATCATCATTAAAGGCTTTGCAGGTTCCGGTACCGGCATTTTCAGATAACGTTTCGAAACCACCACCAAAAGAATCAACAGGGCGATAAAGCCGAAGTAAAAGATTCCCTGTCCCAAAGCCTGCATTTTATAAGCAGGAGAAGTAAGGGATGCCACTACGATTCCCACATAAACGATGTACCATACTGTATGGACATTTTTCTCCTCAAAGTGTAAAACGAAGGTCTTGGTGAAATAGAGGAGTAAAAGAATCTGTAGCAGAATGGCTACACACCATAAGGGAAAGGCAATGCCCGGAACAAAGGGCTTTGCATACACGGAAAACAGCATTAAAGCCATGGGGAAGGTGGCGGTAACACCGGCGCCAATGGGATTGCTGAATTCTTCTTTGAGTACTTGTGGAAAGAAAATCGCCTTACACAGAAGAAGAAGGAGTAGTACAAAGGCTACTCCTCCAAAAATCAGGCGAATCCCCTCACCGTAGGACTGTAATAAATTTCCCAAAGCCGCCATTCCCAAAATCACACCGGAAATAGCCAAGGGCACTCTTTTGATTTTTTCCATACTTCCTCCTTATACCACTTCTTTTACAGGTGGAAGGTAAGGTGCTTCCAGACCCTTAATAGGCTCGGAATCAACATTTTCAACTCCTAACTCTCTACAAAGAATCTCTGCAACCTTTCCGGCGCAAAGTCCTGTGAAAGCAATACACTGCTTCTTATGCTCTCCCCCTGCCATATCAAAGCCTCTGGTAAGAACACGGCAGCAAGCGGCATGCTTAGCATTGGAGTCTCTGAACCAATCGTGTAGTTCCTTGGACAATGCCATTAAAGCATTTACCTTTGGATCCTTAGGACCGTCCGGTGTTGTTCTACCGAAGAACATACCAAGGGCAAGGATTCCGCCGTTTAAAGCTCCACACATACAGCCGGAGCGACCTGCTCCGATAGACATACCGGACGACATGGCAATAACGGACTCCGGAACATCAGCCTGGAAAGCGTCACGGATTACAGACATTACCGCCTCACAGCAGAAATATCCGCCGGCATACTGCTCCTCTGCCTTTCTCTGTACTTCCTGAGGGCTTACCTTCGTTGCATGATAAGTAACAATAGACTCCATGTTTTTTCTCCTTTTATGACGTCTTTCCAACATTGAATTCAGTAAACAGAATCTCCCTGACGAAATTTCTTTCGCTTATCGGGATAAAAAAAATTTCCCCTTCTGATAGGCTCTTTCCGGTCTATGAAAGGAAAATGTTTTACGCTCACTTCTGTTTCTCGGAAAAGTGATTTTGAGGAAAGACAATGATGAGTATTCTTCTCCGACCGCATCTATTTTATCTAAGGGAATGGTTAAAGTCTAATTTTGAATTCTTATAAAACTCTCTATTTTATGTGTTTTTACTATAATTAATCTTTAAGATATATTGTATAAAATTTCTTTTCTTATGCATAAGAGCTTTTTCTTTTCTTTCTGACTCCTTTTGGGAAAATTCTTATATTTCCCCATAGACAGCAAAAAACCCGGCGTTTCCGTCGGGTTCTCTGCTGTATAGAGTAGTAAGGGTCGATTAAACCTGTTCGCCAATTTTTAGATCGAATCCTTATCGATTCGAGTAAGGCAATTCTACCCTATTTCTCCTGGCTTGTCAATTCTTTTTCAATCATTTTTGGGCATTTTATCCTGTTTTCTTCATTAAAAATAATTATCAATTTGAGCTTTTTTTGCATAAATCCATTTTATGCATAGATATAAATGAAGTATACCGTACTTTTTCTGCTTTTAAAACAGTATATTTTTTTCGTTGCTTGCCGGCTTATTTCAGAAGCCGCTTTAGCCAGTTTTTATCTGCTTTTTAGGCATTTTCAGAAGGAGAATTAGCCAACTTTTTATCTGCTTTTAAGCATTTTCAGAAGGAGAATTAGCCAACTTTTTATCTGCTTTAAGCATTTTCAGAAGAAAGCTCTCTGCTTTCCTTTTTCTTATACCAATCCTTTCCCAGCATGATTCTACTGATCAGCATGGAGGCCACCGTATCGCCGCAGGAATTCAATAAGGTACATCCGGCGTCAAAAAGCTGGGTCAGCATCAGCATCATAGGCAAGGCCTGTGGCGGAAAAACCGAAGGCCGCAAGAATCATGGTTTCCATCGCAGCTCCGCCACCGGGTACGGAGGAAACTGCCACACTGGCTACTACGGATACCACTATCGCATAAAGATAATCTCCTATTCCATGGAAGGAATGGCCGAAAAGAGCGGAAACCAATAAAATCTCATACACTGTCGCAAGACATGCTCCATCCATGTGGCAGGTGGCTCCGGTAGGAATTACCACTGAGGATATCTCTCTCGGAACGCCCAGTTCGTCACAGGATTCCAGCTGTAAGGGAATGGCTGCTGCAGAGCTTCTGGTTCCCAATGCGGTTAATGCCGGAAGGAAAATTACCCGGAAGAAATTTTTCACTCCCCAGGGACCTGCTGCCAAAAAAACGCATAAAAGCCAAGGAAAAAGGAAGAAATATACGATAACCGTGGGATAAAAGGTAAGTAAGGCTCTTCCATAGGTTTTAATCAAGTCAATGCCATAGGTTCCGGTTAAATCCGCAAAATAGGCTCCGATTCCAATGGGGGCCAGCTTCATTAAAAGAGAAACCATCTTATAAAAAGACCTTGGACCACTGGTTCAGAAAATTGGCTACATACTCTCCCTCTTTTCCCATTAGGGATACCGCCATTCCGGTAAAGATGGAAAAAATAATCAAAGGCAGGATATGGGCACGGCTGATGACCAGGGGAAAGTCGGAGACTGTAAACATATCTACAATCTGGCTGGCCATATCCGTTTTCTTTACTTCCTCCACGGCTTCCAACACTAAGTTCAACCGGGTATCCAGCCCCACGAAATGCACCACGGTAAACATCAAAACCGCTGCTATTGCAGCCGTACTGACAAAAATCAGAATCAGGTAAAAAAAGCAATTTTCCTACCTTATTGGTATCCGATACATTGGCAATGGATCCGGAAATGGAAAAAGAAAATCAAGGGCACCAGCAAGGTAAATAAAAGATTTAAAAAAATCTGCCCCACCGGCTTTAAAAAGGCTACCTTTTTCCCGAAATACCAATCCCAATACAGCACCTATTGTTACGCAAAGCAGAAGAAGCAGCGGTTCCTTATAGGCTCCAAGCCCTCCCTTATTTTGCGGGTTCTGTTGCGAGCTGCCTTCTCTCTCTACATCTGCGCTGTTCTGCGACATCATTCCACTTTCCTCTACTATCTCTTTGTTTTCTCCCATAGACTCTCCCTTCTTTCAACCAATCACCCTTACACTCCACACTTACGACATTTCCGCCAAAGAAATCCTGTATTTTACTGATATGATTAGTGAAATCATTACAATTTTATACTACTTTTAATATTTTATTCAAAATACTTTTTGCAAGAAAAAAATTTTCCAAAGTTCTTTCAAACATTTTCCTGCTCTTCTGCTCACAGTTCTTCTCACTCTATTTCTTTTTCAAAAAATGGAGTAAGATATGTATCGTAGTTCAAGAAAGGAAAACACCAGCAGTAATAAAAGTAATGAAATACAAAAAGCGTTGAAAGGAGTTTCTATGAAAAAGGTACTGGCATTTTTTGCGGAAGGCACGGAAGAAATTGAATGTTTAATGGTGGTGGATATTTTACGAAGAGCCGGCGTTTCGATGGAGCTTATTGCCGTTGCTCCGGAAAATCTCGTGAAGGGCTCCCATCAGATTACCGTGCTCTGTGATAAGAATATTTCCGAGCTTACGGAAAATGATTTTTTTCCTCCGCGGATTTACTTTTTCTTACCCGGTGGAATTCCCGGAGTTCCCCACTTAGAGGAAAATAAAAGCCTGCTGAAAGCTTTAGAAAAGCAGTTCCAAGCAGGAAAGGATCTGGCCGCAATTTGTGCCGCTCCCGGCATTTTCGGCCGTCTGGGATTTTTGAAAGGGCAAGACTTCACCTGCTATCCGGGCTTTGAAGAAGGCATCTCCGACGTAGACGGCGCAAAAATGGAGCGGAAAAAGCCGTGGAAGTGGGAAAACAGATCATCACCGGAAGAGGAATGGGTGTCGCCTTAGACTTCGCCTTAGCACTGGTGGAAAGACTGGAAGGCGCTGAAAAGGCCGCGCAACTGAAGAAGGGAGTCCAGCATCCGGAATGCATTTAAAATGCATTTAGAATGCGTTTAGAGCTTTCAAGTATCATAAAAAGGTGAAGCAATAAATTCAGCCAGGTTTTCTATAGGATAGGGATGAGATGAGTGGTAATCTGAGCCCGATACTTACGAAATCCGATGAAGTGAAGAACTGTAAAAATCAATATGTGAAGCGAATAATGCAGTATGGGTCTATAATAGGGGTAATCTGAGCCCGCTGGTACTTACTGAAAGCGAGCAAAGCGAAGCTTGAAGTTAGTACCACTGCGAAGGCGAGGTTAGCGGGAGCGTGCCCCGATTATAGACCCATACTGCATTAGAGCGCATCTTTATATATAGAGTCCTTCAATACATAGATTAAGCTAACGAAAGCGTGCCACGAATTTCATCCCTATCCTGATTAGAAAACCGTAAATTTATGAATTCGCCTTCTTTGCTTCACCCTTTTCTATCATCCGATCCACCTGTAACTTAATCAGGCTGGCGATGGGGGCTGCCAGGAAGATTCCTAAGACTCCCCCCACTGCGCCTCCGATAATCAAGGAGATAATCACCAGCAGAGGATGAATGTCTATACTGTTGGAAAGGAGTCTTGGGTTAATCACATTTCCATCAACGGTCTGAATCGCAAACAGGGCTAAGACAGCCGGTAATAATTTAGAAAAATCCCCGTAAAGGGTACACACTAAAATGGTGGTTCCGTAGGCCACAAAAGGGCCCACATAGGGAATCAGATTTCCAATTCCGGTGAGAATTCCTATGGCCAGGGCATAGCGTACCCCTATAATACTTAGGCTGACACTGACCAAAATAGCCATAATGATGCCGTCAATCATCTGTCCACGGATATAACCGGAAAAAAAGCTCGATCCGCATCCTTTAAAAAAATCCGCGAAAGGCTAAAAACTCTCTTCTCGCCAATCAGTAAGCGGAGAATTCTCTCCCAATACAGGGCTATCTTTACCCCATCCGCCAGAAAATAAATGGAAAAAATAATGCCAAAGAGCAGAGTGCCAATCAGGCTTCCCATATTTCCCACAGAGGAGAGAAATTACTGCCCAGGTTTTGTACAAAGCTTAAAAAGCTTTGCTAAAAAAAGTCCGTATTCCCTCTTGCAAATCATTTCCCGCAATAGGAATCTCTGAAACTCTTTGGTTTAAATCCTCATAAAAACTTTTTAAGAGAAGAAGCACACTCTCCAGCCCCTTTGCAAAATCTTCTCCCTGAATCAGCTGAATATTTTTGGTAAGGACAGAGACAAAAAAAGGGAGGCCAGAAGTACCAGAAAAAAAGTAAAAATCAAGAGATAGCAAAGCAGAATCCCCAGGTTTTTCCGAAGCTTCTCTTTTTGTTTAAAAAATGGGAATTTCCCCAAAAGCTCTCTCCAATAAGGAACAGAGAGGACTGAGCAAATACGCCAAGGCAAAGCCTAAGAGCAGAGGAGAGGTGACCTGTGATAACCAGGAAAAATGCGCTGTCCATAAAGAAGGGAGGCCTTCCAGATGATCCACTACCCGACTCCCAAGATGATACAGGAGAGCCGTCAGCAGTACATACACCGAAATCATCAGGTATTTTTTATTCCATAAATCTTTCCAATTCATTTCTATACTTCCCTATTCCCTACTCTTCTACTATTTTGCTTTAACCGCGCTTTGTTTTTAGCTACTTTTTTACTTGAACTGCATTTTTACTTTATCTGCTGTAATTGCTTTAACTGCGCCTTTTCCTCTAAGCAGAAGTTTTACTTGAACCTCCGGCTTTGTTCCGGCTATTCTGTTTCCTTATCTCGTCCGAACAAAAATTCTGCCGTTTGCCTTTGGTACATGTCCAGCTCCTACAAAGAATACTAAGGTCAGGATGGTTACCACATAGGGAATCATGGAGAGCAAGTGAGGAGATACCATATTTCCGGATCCAAGCAATGCACGAAGACCGTTACACAGTCCGAAAATCAGGCAGCCCAGGAAGGTGCCCTGGGGCGTAAATTTTCCGAAAATCACCGCCGCAATGGCGATAAAGCCCCTGTCCCACGATAACGGAGGGGCGGAACTGGGATACGGTAGCCAAGGTCACAAAGGCTCCTCCAAGGCCGGACAAAAAGCCGGAAAGAATCACCGCAATGTAGCGAACCTTATATACATTGATTCCCAGAGTTTCACAGGCCCAGGGATGCTCTCCTGCTGCCCGGAGCCGCATACCGTAACGGGTTTTAAAGAAAACAAACCAAAGTACAAGTACCAGCAAAAAAAGCTAAGATAAGCCACGGAATAGGTGCTTACCACATTGTACAGGAAGGAGCCGGAGGCAAATTTTCCTTCAAACATCTTGGGAAGCTTTGCGGACAAGTCCAATGCGGGTGAGTCCGAAGAATTGTCAAAAATCGCCTTGCAAAGGAAAACCGCAAAGCCCGGTCCGATAAAGTTAATGGCCGTTCCCGCAATGGTTTGATCCGCATGAAGGGACACACAAACTACCGCATGAATCAAGCCAAGAAGGGCTCCGGCACAGCCTCCCGCGAAAAATCCCAGCCAGCCGTTTCCGGTAAAGTAGGCCACACAGGCACCCACAAAAGCGCCCAAAGTCATCATTCCTTCGATGCCGATATTTACCACACCGGAACGCTCGGAGCAACAAGAGCCAAGCCCTGCCAAAAGGAGGGGTGGCGTAGAAATCAAAAACCGCATTTAACAGTAATCCCAGATCATTCAGCATGGCTCTCTCCTTCTTTTGGAATCCTCTCTGTACCAGATTTTTTTAATCACCGGCGTGATGGCGATGAAAATGATGATGGTTCCCATGATAATGCTTACCACTTCCGCAGGAACATCCACCGTTGTTAATTTGTTTCCGCCATACTTCATGGCGCCATAGAAAAAGACCGGAGAAAAATGCAGCCAAGGGGATGGGTTCCTCCAATCAGCGCCACCGTAATGCCCTGGAAGCCATAGCCCTCCTGGGCGGCAAACATGGAGACACGTTCAGACATACCCAGGATTTGCACTGCTCCACCAAGACCTGCCAGAACACCGGATAAGGACATAGACAAAAGGAAAACCCTCTTGGAATTGATTCCCCCATACTCCGCAGCACTGCGGGAATAGCCCACCGCCCGAAGCTGATAGCCAAAAGTGGTTTTGCTCAGAATGAACCAGATCAGAAAGGCAAAAAGCAAAGCCAAAGGCACTCCGGCATGAAGCTCCGCTCCTCCCGCAAAGGGAATCAAAGCCTGGGGAATCTTCATGGAGGCGGTCGCTAAAATATTCTTACTGGCCTCTGCTCCCTGGTCGGTATGAATCGTCTTTAAATTCACCACATAGTTGGAAAAATAGAAAGCAATCCAGTTAAACATAATATAGGAAAGCACCTCATTGATACCCTTTTTCACCTTGAGAAGGCCTACCAAAAAGCCCCAAAAAGCGCCGGCAAGAGCCGCTACCACAAGACAGAGAAGCACATGGAGGGGCGCAGGCAAAGGAAATAAAATACCCACCACAACAGCTGCCAAACTGCCCATCACAAACTGGCCCTCTGCGCCGATATTAAAAATTCCGGTACGGAAAGAGAAAGCAACGGACAGACCTGTGAAAATCAGGGGTGCTCCGTAAATGATGCTGTAAAACATAAACTTAGGCTTACCAAAAACACCCTGATACAATTTTCCGTAGGCCTTCACCGGGGAAACCCCGATGGCCTGCAATAAAACAGCCCCTACCAAAAAGCCGATGGCGATGGAAAGAAGGGTGTAAAGCAAGGAACTCTTTAATATTTTCTCTTTCATACTTACTCCTTTCCTCCTGCCATATATAGTCCTAAGGTATACTCATCCGCCTCATTTCCGGCGAAGCTCTTCTGAATATCTCCGGAGAAAATAACGCCGATTCTATCGGACAAGCCCATAACCTCTTCCAACTCAAAGGAAATCAAGAGAATTCCCCTGCCCTTATTTCTTTGTTCCACCAGATATTTATGCACAAACTCAATGGCTCCCACATCCAAACCTCTGGTGGGGTTAAAGGCAATGAGGAGCGACTTGTCATTTTCTACCTCTCTGGCAATAATCACCTTCTGCTGATTTCCGCCGGAAAGCTGTCCTGCTGCACGGCTTTCGCAGCCCTTCGGACGAATGTCAAATTTCTCAATCATCCTGGAGGCATGCTCTTCAATAGCCTTCTTCTGTAAAATTCCTCCCTTAGAGTAGGGCGCTTCCCCGTAATTTTGTAAAATCAGGTTCTCCGCTACGGAGAAGTCCAGTACCAGTCCATGCTTCTGCCGATCCTCCGGAATGCTGGAAAGGCCTGCTTCAAAGATTTCTCTGGGGCTTTTATGGAAAATGTCCTTTCCTAAAAGCTGAATTTCTCCCTCTGTGGCCTGAGCCAGTCCGGTTAAGATTTCCACAAGCTCCGATTGGCCGTTTCCGTCGATACCGGCAAGTCCCAGAATTTCTCCGGCTCTTACTTCCAGATTTAGCCCCTTTAAGATTTCCACCCTCTATAGTCCTTGGCGTGGAGATTTTTCACGGAAAGTACCACTTCTCCCGGCTCCTGGGCTTTCTTTTCTACGCTGCGGTTCACTTTTCTTCCCACCATCATGGCTGCCAAATCATCCTCCGAGCAGGAGCATACATCCACGGTATCAATGTATTTTCCCTGCCGGATAATCATACAGCGGTGGGCAATAGTTTTTGATTTCCTTTAATTTATGTGTGATAATCAGGATGGATTTTCCTGCCTTGGTCAAATGGGAAATAATCTCCATTAACTCATCAATTTCCTGAGGTGTCAGGGAGGCGGTAGGCTCGTCCAAAATCAAAATGTCCGCCCCCCGGTACAAGACCTTCAGAATCTCCACTCTTTGCTGCATGCCCACGCTAATGTCTTCCACCTTGGCATCCACATCCACCATCAAGTGATACTGTTCGGACAACTCCCGAATCTTTTTCTTCGCTCCGTTTAAGTCCACGGTAAGCCCCTGCATGGGCTCCGCGCCCAGAATAATATTTTCCGCAACGGTAAAGGGAGGAATCAGCATAAAGTGCTGATGCACCATACCGATTCCCAGGGAAATGGCCTTTTCCGGACTGTCCATCTCCACCTTTTGTCCACGAACCAGAATTTCTCCGGAGCTTGGACGAAGCATGCCGTAGAGGATATTCATCAGAGTGGACTTTCCCGCTCCATTTTCCCCTAAAATCGCAAGAACTTCTCCCTTATGAAGCTTTAGCTGCACATGGTCATTGGCCACAAAATCCCCAAAGCGCTTCACGATGTCCCGCATCTCAATAACCGGTTCCTGCCCTTCATCTCTTCCCATCTTCCAAATGCTCTCCTTCCTCGATTTCCCTCAAGTGCCTAATTTAAATCAAGATAATGTCCTGCATCCCTTCCTGTTCGGCCAGCTCTTTCAAAGCCTTCAGTTCTTCCTCACCGGGACTCTCATACTGCTTATATTGCTCCCGTACGCCAAACTCCCGGTAGGCAATGATTTTGTAGCGAATTTTCTGTCCCCTCCTTACGTAGAGTGACAGCTCTTTGGATACCTTCTCCACCGTATCCTTTCCGGAAAAAAGTCCCGGCACCACTACCGTCCTTACCTCAAAGAGTTTATCATATTCTGCCAAACTTCGCATATTTTTAGAATTTCCCCATTAGAAAAAAACCGGTAACCCTCTTATGCTCTTCCCCATCATAGGCCTTAATATCCAGCATTACCCCGTCAATGTAGGGAAGCAAATCCTTTTCATCCTTGGAAAAATCATAATAGCCGTTGGAATCCAGTAAAAATCCTATGCCCTTCTTTTTGCAGAGCATCCCCAATTCTCGTAAAAATTCCGGATAAAGGGTACACTCTCCCCCGGACACGGTGATTCCCCGGATAAAGGGAAGATTCTTGGAAGCTTCCTGAAACACTTCCTCCGCACTCATGCGGCGAATTCTGGGGCTGGCATTGTGTGTGCAGACATGAATACATTGGTCGCAGCCGATACATTTTTCCGGAGAGAAGGCCACCCTTCCCTCCTCCCAATAAATGGCCTTTGTGGGACAGCCCGGGATGCAATCACCGCAATGGATGCATAAGGCTCTGGTTTCCGGATTATGGCAATATTTACAGTCCAGATTGCAGGCCTGTAAAAATATTGCGGTTCGATTTCCCGGACCGTCCACAGAGCTGAATGGGATAATCTTGTTTACCGGGACTTTGATTTCTGCCTGTCCCCGGTCGGCTCTGCTTTCCGGCTTTTCTATATTTTCTTGCTTTTCTATATTTTCTTGCTTCTCTTTCTTTACTGCTAATTCTTGCATGGTACGAAATTCCTCAATTCTACTATCCTTTGCGGAATGTAAACTCCCCTAATTCTACTATCCTCTGCGAGGTACAATCTCCTTCATTCCACTTCCCTCTGGGGGATGCAATGCTCCCTAATCCTACTCTTTCCGGCAGAGCCGAAAATATCTTCTCCCAGTATAACGAAAAAGAGGAAGCTTGAACACGCCTCCTCTTTCGTAAAAACATAATACAATCCTTGAATACTATTAGCGAACCTTACGTTCCAGAATCTTTCCGTTTTCAGCAGCACCCAGACCTAAGGCCACAGTGTCCTGCAAAACGCTCTTCCCCTGCTTCAGCTTATCCATCTCGGATTTCTTCACCAGATATCCGGTAATACGAATCACGTCGGAATCGTTGGAATAGAAGGAAAGGTAGCGAAGGTTCTTTTGAAAGCCCCTTCATAATATCCAAAAACATACTCCGGGTTTTTGGTGAATGGTTCTGTCAATCGGGAAAAAGGTCTCCGGTTCCGGAGGGGAAGTAATGGTGGAAATGAGACAGAACTTCCATTTGGTCTGCCAGATTCTCCGGTTCCTCTCCGATGGGGATTCTGGTTCCCGGGCTGATTTCCACATCTGTGGAGATACCTACCTGGGCATGGAGGAGGAAATGTCCGTTGCTGACCTCACAATAAGGATTCTTGTGGGCTTCATTAAAGGCGGAGATGCAGTCCATAATCTCTACCCCAAGCTCCGTTGCCTCCTTGCTGTGGCCAAAACGGCAGTCTCCCTTTCCTTCCTTTTTCCAGAAGAATGTTAACCGCCTCAGCCAGACCTACCAAGCCGAACATGGCGGAAAAACGGTCTCTATGGATAAAGCCTTCTTTTGCCAGGAAATTATTCTCGAAAAATCCGGACTCTTCCACGATAAAACGAATACGCTCATCCATATAGCGCACACAGAGATCCATGATATAGGGAAGCTCTTTCTCCAGAAAATCCTTTCTATCCTTGGCTCTCTTGGCAATATTGCTTAAGAGCAGGCGGACAAGGGTATAGGCTCCGCCTCCGTATGCTAAACCATTGTAGCAGGAGGCAATCACATAGTTTCCGGAAAAATCCTTGGTATACATCTTGTGGTTGCAAAAGCTGGGCTTGGCACTGGCCATGGCACAGCGAATGGCTTCAATGGCAAAGTCATCCTCCGTGAGATCCTCGTCATATTTCAAGGTAAGGTTCGGTACCGCATCCTTGGTTTCCGCCATGGCCCGAAGCAGAAGTCTTCCCGCCTTTGTAGCCTTAGGGGCCAATGTTGGCATGGGCAAAGGAATCCAGAATCGTTCTGTCCATCTGAATACAGAAAAAGCTTAATCATCTTAAAGGCAAGCTCTTCGTCCATATCCTGCACAAAGGGATCCAGCAGGGTGTCCAGCTGTCCCACATAAACCGGATAATTGGTTACGGAAGGAACATGCTTATAAAAGATTTGCAAAGCGTTAATGGCTTCGTACAAATCCTTGGGAGGCTCTACCTGTAAGAAAGCGGAGCCCTCCCGAAAGAATTTCTCATAATCCGGGATGATATAGCGGGGACGCATCGGGGCATTTCCTTCAAAAAGGTCGCAAATGCACTGCTTCTCCGGCTCACAACGTAAAAACTTCCAAAAAGTCCTTCGGGAAGATCCAGAACAGAGAAGGGAGTCCGCATGATTGGCCATCGTGGCTACCTTCTGTTCGTGGGTCAGGCTCTTTGACTTTACCGTTTCCAGCATAGCCTGCCGAGCCGCTTCAACTTTTTCCATGGATATTTCTTTCATTTTCTGTCCTTTCTATTCCCCTGTCTTACTCCTTCAGAAAATTCACATCCCTGTATTTTCTTCTCTGTATTAGCTTTTTTTGTATTAATTTTTTTGTGTTAGATTCTTTATATTTTTTTCTCTGTCCTAATTCAGCAAATTAGTTATCTAACTCGTAAACATCTCCGTACTTTGCTTCAAAGTCTGCCTTATTGTTTGGCACCTTCAGCTCACCGGAAACAATCTTCTTCTTTATTTCTTCTACTTCTTTAACCACTGCAGGATCAATATTCTCTGTGCCGGGAGCAAGGTCTACACCTTCATCAGCCAATGTGTAGGTCTTTACGCCGCCCTTGATGTTTCCTTCCACCAGTTCCTTGCTTACATCAAATACCGCATTGTCCACTCTCTTCATAGCGGAGGTCAAAATGGTCTCGGGAGCGATGGAGCTCTGGTCACTGTCTACACCGATAGCCCAGATCTTCGCTTCCTTACAAGCATCGATTACGCCCAGTCCGGTTCCGCCAGCTACCTGGAAAATAACATCAGCTCCATTGGTTACCATGTTGTTTGCTGCAGTCTTTCCTGCTGCAGTATCTGCAAAGGAGTTGGCATTGGCCTGTAAAACCTTGGCGTTTGCATTGGCATCCAAACACCGGCTGTGTAGCCGTATCCGAACTGATTCATCATGTCTGTAGCCATGCCCAAAACGATACCTACGGTATTCTTCTTGGTGGTCTTTCCTGCAACATATCCTGCAAGATAAGAAACCTGTGCCTGCTCAAACATGAGAGAAGTAACATTGGAAACATCCGCTAAAGAAGCATCATCCACGATGGCAAACTTTACATCCGGGTTGGAAGCGGACTCTGCCTTTAAAGCATCTGCCAAAGCATAACCGATACAAATGATTAAATCATAGTCCTCATCCACAAAGGTCTCGATATTGGGCTTGTAGTCCGCATCGGTCTTGGACTCCAGATATTTTGCCTCGATACCAAGCTCCTTCTGTGCTCTCTGTAAGCCTTCCCAAGCAGACTGGTTGAAGGAGCCGTCATTTACTCCTCCTACGTCGGTAACAATACCAACCTTCAGACCCTTTCCGGAAGATGCATCCTTCTTTTCCGCCTTGCTCTCCTCTGCCTTCTCGGAACCGGCCTCCGTGCCCTTCTCCGAACCCTGCTCGCTAGCCTTGGCACTTTCCTTCTTCTCTCCGCCGGAAGCACCACAAGCCGCTAAGCTGAACGCCATAGTCAAAGCCAGGAATGCCGCAAAGATTCTTTTCTTCATTTCTCGTCCTCCTTAGATGAAGTCTTTTTCATCCGCCGTTTTCATTCGACCTGCCCGGCAAATAACAAAAGACTTGTCACATGTACCCTCCCATTATAGAAAAAGAAAGAATACAGTGACAAGTCAGTTCCTTGCTTTATTTCATCTTCCTGTACGCAAAAGATTCCTGCCAAAAATTTACACTTAAAAAAATAATGAATTTAATAACGAAAAAAATCAAGCTCTTTCTCCTGCAAAAGAAATATCGGATTTTATTCCGGAAAATGAGAAAGCAAAAAAACTCTAAAAATCCTTTCAGGTTCAGATTTCCTTCCCATAAACGTCCCAGAATATAATTTAGCAGACTGAAGCCCACAAAAACAGAAGCCGAAAAAAAGAGGAAGAGGCTTAGGGGCGAAAAATACTGTATAAAAAGCAGATTTTCAGCACCTTTCCGCTTTGACCGTACTCTATTTTCAGAGCTGTATAGTCCAACACAATGCCCAAGGGTATGCCCAAAAGAAACAGAAACAAAGAAAATAGGGGAAAGCCCAAAAGCAGGGAAAAAGAAGGATAGACTTGCTAAAAGGTAGAGCGCCAACCTTCCCCTGGTAAAGAGATAAAACAAGGAGGAAAAGCTTCTTCCCTCTGAAAAAAACAGAACCAGGAAGAAGGGTAAGAGCAAAAAGCTTAAGGCATAGAGCAGGGAAAATTGAAGAGAAGCTTCCGGATTTCCGTTGGAAAGATATAAGCCGATGAAAAACATCAGAAGCAAGCTGATAGTAAAAAGCAGAGAGGTACTTTTATGTCCTGTCTTTTCCTTCTCCTTCAGCATCGCTTCCTCCGGATCCGCCAAGTACTCCCGGATTTCTCCCCGTAAAAGCTTCGGTGCCTGCAAAAATTCCTTGATTGCTCCGGAGGAAGGAAGGACCGGAGAAAAGAAGGAAGAACGAGCCTCTACAAAGACCGGTATCCCTTTCCTTTCGGAAGCTTCTTCAATCACAACCGTCTCCGAATCTTCTGAATGAATCAGTTTTTCCTCTTCCGAAGCATTCAAATTCTCCTCTTCCAAAGCTTCCTCTTTTAAATTACCCGGCTTCTCCTCTTCCAAGGCTTCCCGCTCTTGTTCCCCATACTCTTCCGAAGCTTCTGACAGGGCTTTATCCGTTTCTTTTAGCTCCTGTTCCTCAAAGTTCTGTTCTCTTGTTCTTTCCTGTTTTTCCTGCTCTTCCTGTAGAGCCTTTTTCTAAAAGCCGCAATCCTTGTCTCCAGAGCCTGCTCTCTTTCCTGCCTTTGCCGCTTTTTCTCCGCCTTCTTTTCCGCTTTTTTAGCTAAGCTTTTTTCATGCTTAGCTAAAACTGTTTTTCCTTCCTGCTTTTCTCCTTTTTTCTTCCCCATTACACTGAAAATCCCTTCTTCCGCTCTTTTCCTAATTTCTTCTGCCCCATATTGTAGCCTAGTTCTTTTTGTCTTGGAAAGAGCTTCCTCCGCCTAATCTCGGATTCCTCCTTCTTCCCTTGACTCAATTTTTTTATTCAAAGGAATAGGGAATAGAACATCAAGAAGCAACTTTGCATCCATTTCGCTTTCGAAACAGCAATTCATCCATTTCAACAAAAAAATGTGGATAAGTCCTTTGTACATTTTTTTCTAAAAAAATGGGATTTTAAGAGGACTTATCCACAAAAAAATTACACTTTTACACATTGCCAAGCTCTTTTTCTGCCTTTTTTTGCTTTCGATAAATTCAAAAATCCGCAAAAAAAGTTACGATATTCTTACTTTCCCGATTCTATTTCTTTTTAAGAGCAGCTCTTAGGAAAGAAGATTCTGATAATTTCCCAGAAAGCTTTTTCATTCTTTCCTGCTCCGAAGAAAAAGACCTCCTCCGGACTGCCTTCGCAGATAACCTCTCCATCAGCCATAAATAAGATGCGGTCGGAGATATCTCTGGCAAAGGTCATTTCATGGGTAACAATCACCATAGCCATCTGCAGCCCCTTTTAGGGAGCGAATCACGGAAAGCACTTCCCTGTAAGCTCCGGATCTAAAAGCCGAAGTAGGCTCATCGAAAAAAATAAAATCTTCGGTTCTAAGGCCAGAGCTCTGGCAATGGCCACTCTTTGCTTTTTGCCCGCCGGAGGGAATAGGGATACTGCTCCGCCTTTTTCCAAAAAGCCCCATTTGGGAAAGCACTGCTTTAGCTTTTTCTTCCGCTTCTTCCTTTGTTTTTCTCTGCACGTGAATCAGGGGATCCATCACATTTTTCAAAAACCGTCCAATGGGGAAAAAGATTGAAGTTCTGAAACACCAGGCCAAAAAAAGCTTCTTGGCCTCTTCCTTTTCTTCCTTCGTGGCCTGCTTTTTCTGCCCTTCCGTCAACGAAAAAAATCGCCTTTCCGTCGTAGAAAAGCTCTCCTCCTTCCGCCTTTTCCAGGAGGGTGGCAATGCGAAGCAATGTGGACTTTCCTGAGCCGGAGGGTCCGATGATGCTGAGCACCTCGCCCTCCTTACAGGACAGAGAAATTCCTTTCAGAATTTCCTCTCCTGAAAAATGCCTTTCGGATATTTTTTTCATTTCTAAAATCGCCATTCCGCTCTCCTATTGATTCCTCAGATGGACACTCCCACATCTTCTTTTTCCATCCAATTCTATTGATAATACGCCATCTTCTTTTCCATCTGTTCCATAATAAAAGCTACCACAAAATTGAAAATGTAGTAAAGCACTCCTGCCATAATCAAGGGGAACATGGAGCTCTGGGAGGAAGACAGGGCCTTGGCCTGGGTAAACATTTCCATCACGGAAATGGAAAAGGCTAAAGAAGTATCCTTTACCAAAGAAATCACCTCGTTGGTAATGGAAGGAAGAATCTTCTTCCAAACCTGGGGAAGGATAATACGGAAGAAACACTGCATTTTGCTGTAACCGAGAATTTCCGCCGCCTCATACTGCCCCGGGTCCATGGATTGAATTCCGGAACGATAGATTTCCGCAAAATAAGCCGCATAATTCAGGATAAAGCCGATATATACCGCCGTCATGCGATAGCCCGGATGGAGACTGACTTTAAAAATGTAGTAGGGGCCGTAGTACACCATAAAAAAAGCTGGAGCATTAAGGGGTTCCCCGCATAAAGGAAATGTAGATTTTGATGATTCCCGAAATCAAGGGGTTCTTATGCATTCTCCCAAAAGGCCACCAAAAGACCTAAGGGCAAAAGAAAAAAAGGAGGGTTATGGCGAAGATTCCCAGGCTCACCATCAATCCTTCTCCCAGCTTCCACAGCACCACAGTCCACTCCATTTTTTTCTCCCCTTTTTCGTTTTTTTATTAGTTTTTTTCTATACTACTCTATTGATTTCGTCTTATTCTATTGATTTCGTCTTTCTCTCTTGATCCATTCACTCTATTGTGTTTGTGAATGTTCCGTACTACTCTCTGCAAAAACGCCTTGATTTACCGTTTTAAAATTTTGTCTTTCCTATTGTAAGATAAAACCTTCCCTTGTGCCAAACCATTTTTCATTGATTTTATCAATCACGCCTTCTTCCTTCATTTCCAAAAGGGTTTTCTTCACTTTATCCGCAAGCTCGGTATTTCCCTTCTTAAAGCCGATACCGTACTGCTCCTCTGTAAGACTTTCGGAAAGAACCTTGGCCTTCTTTTTAAAGGTCTTAATCTGATATTCCGCCACTACGGAATCCATGCAAATGGCATCACAGGCACCGGATTCCAAATCCATCATGGCATTCTGGTAGTCTCCCACCTCGGTGAGGCTGCCGAAGCTATCCTTTAAGCTCTTATTTTCCTCTCGATTTAATGCGGTAAGTCCGGTGGAATCCTTCTGCACCTCTACCGCCTTCCCCTTTAAATCGGATAGACTGCTGATATCGCTGTCCTCTCTTACCACAAAAACCTGCTTATTGGCTAAGTAAGGTCCCACAAAGGTATAGCTGTCCTCACGGCCTTCCATACCGAAGCCGTTCCAGATGCAATCAATGTTTCCGGAATTTAATTCTAAATCCTTGGCATCCCAGTTAATGGGCTTGGGTACAAAGGTCAAATCCAATCTCTTTGCCACTTCCTCTGCCAGCTCCAGGTCATAGCCGGTGTAGTCTCCATCCTCTCCCACAAAGCCCATGGGAGGGAATTCCTGGTCAAAACCCACGGTGAAGCTTCCGTTACTTCCCTCCACCTTGGCTTCTGCCTTTTCTCCTGCCTTCTCGGTACCGGCCTGCTCGCTGCCTGCCTGAGTACTGCCCTCTTCCTTGCTTCCCGGAGCTACTTCCGGTAGTACTCTTTCCTCCGCAAGCCACCATTCCCAGTGCCAAAAACTCCTGCAGTTGCCATCCATAAAAGATTTCTTCCAAACTTTTTCATACTCTTCTCCCTTTCCTTCTCTATTTTTTTACTTTTGATTTGCTATCATGCTAATACGTTACTATGCTAAAGTGTTTTTGTCAAGATTTTTTTAGAAGATATTACAGAGTTTCCGGCTATACATCCAGGGCAAAGGAGATATCCCACACTGGGAAAGTGGTACTCATTACGCATAAAAAGGCCTGAAATCGGGAAACTTCCCTTTTTCAGACCTTTTTCCATAAAGCGAAATATATTTCCGCTGCTGTCTATTACTCTTTTGCCTTGGTTTCGATGGTAGCCATTACAGAACTTTCCTCTGTAGAAGCGATAGTCTCTTCCTTCTTCTTGGAATCGTCCTTAGCCTTGGAGGATTCTTTGCTTGCAGAAGACTCCTGCTCCTTTGCAGCCTCTGTCTCGGCTTCGCTTGCCTTGCTCTCCTTACCCTTATCGCTATCCTGCTCCATGATTACGGAAGGCTCTTCATTCTTTACGGTAACCTGAGACTCAATGTATTCCATTACTTTATTACGGATCGCAGCCTCTTCTACCAGCTCCTTACCGTACTGCTCAATCAGCTTCACACGGTTAGTCTTTTCTCCGGTTAAGGAAGACTCTGCCTCAGCCAGCTCATCCAATAAAGCATCCGTTACCTTAATACCCTGATCATCCGCCAGCTTTCGCATTAAGAAAAAGCTGCTTTGCGTAATCCTCCGCTTTAGCATAGGCATCCTCTTTATACTCTTTCACGGTCTTTCCGGACATGTTGATGATATCCGCAACGGACAGGCCGTAGCTCTTCATCTGTTTAAGAGTTGCATCTAAAAGATAAGCCTTTGCGTATTCCATAAGCTTCTCGGAGGGCTTAACGGTAGCCTTTTCACTAATCGCCTGAATTGCCTGATCCTGAATGTTGGAGTGGTAGTTAAAATCTTTTCTCGCCTGAAGCTGCTCACGAACCTGATCACGGTAGCTTTCTACGGTTTCCGCAGTGGTGCCGTCATAGTTCTTTACCCATTCATCCGTTAAGGTAGCAGGACGCTTTACTTCATGAATCTTTACCGCAAATTCCGCAGCCTTACCGGCAAGCTCTTCATTGCCATAGCTCTCCGGGAAAGTAACCTTTACGGTAACATCCTCTCCGGCCTTCTTACCAATCAGCTGATCTTCAAATCCGGGGATGAACTGTCCGGAGCCAAGCTTCAGATCCTGCTTCTCCGCTGTACCGCCGTCAAACTTCTTTCCGTCAATGGAGCCGCTGTAGTCAATATTTACGGTATCTCCTTCCTTGGCTGCATCGTCTACCACGGTAGGATTCTGATCCAGAGTCTGCTGGATGGCATTGTCCACTTCTTCCTGGGTAACATTCTCCAAAGGTGCTACCGTAACGGTGATGCTCTTTAAATCCGGGATTGTGATGCTTCCCATCTCGGAAAGCTTAGGCTCAGCAGGAACCTTCAGAGCTTCCAGCTCTTTAATCTCAGGACTGTCCTCGGTTAAGGTGGAGGAACTTACTTCACTTCCGGAAGCCTTCTCGGATTCCTTAGTCTCTGTCTTCTTGCCGCAGGCTGCTGCCATAATCGCCATAGCCAGAATGGCTGCCGATGCAAATAATTTTCTTTTTCTCATAATACTCCTTAGTTTCTTGGAAAAATTCTTTTCCTGTTTTCGATATTTTTGCTGCCAATGAGTTTACTCTCTATTGAAAGCTAAAAATGCCTTGTAAGTATAATAAACATCCAGCTTTGCTGTCAATTCAAATGGCGCATGCATGGAAAGAACTGCTACTCCTAAGTCTACGGTATCCACATTCATATTACCCATATACATGGCAATGGTTCCTCCGCCGCCTTCGTCTACCTTACCAAGCTCTCCCACCTGCCAGCAAACCTTGGCATCTTCCATATAGCCGATAACCTTCTGCATAGTCTCTGCGGAAGCATCATTGGAATAGCCCTTTCCTCTGGAACCGGTGTACTTGGTAAGTACCGGACCGTGGTTAAAGAAACAGGAGTTCTGCTTCTCATATACATCCGCCCAGGTCGGGTCATAGGCTGCATTTACATCGGAGGAAAGACAGATGGAATTTCTCAGGATATCCCGTACTCTCTCTCCCTCGCACTCCGCCAGATCCTCTACAAAATGGAGAAGCGCATCGGACTGCATTCCGGTATTTCCGGTGGAGCCGATTTCTTCCTTATCCACCAATGCGGTAAGGGAAGTAAATTCCGGAGTCTTGCACTCCAGCTCCGCCATCAAAGCGGTATAGGCACAAACCTTGTCATCCTGTCCGTAAGCACCCACCATGGAACGATCCAGTCCCACATCGCAAGCCTTCTGTGCAGGAACCAAGGTAAGCTCAGCCCGCATAAAGTCCTGCTCCACCATGCCGTACTGCTCATGAAGAATGGAAAGAATCTTCAGCTTAAAGGCTTCCTTTACTTCCTTGTCATCAACGGGGGTAGAGCCCAAAAGGATATTTAACTCCTCTCCCCGGATACCGTCACTTAACTTACGGTCGTCCTGCTTCTTGGAAAGGTGGGGAAGCAGGTCGGTAATCACCAGGATAGGATCTCCTTCCTTCTCTCCAAGGTCAAAATCCACATGCTTGCCATCCCGGAACATTACTCTTCCGTGAAGAGCCAGAGGAATGGTACTCCACTGGTACTTCTTAATTCCTCCATAGTAGTGTGTCTTAAAGTAAGAAAGCTCCTCCTGCTCATAAAGAGGATTGGGCTTTAAGTCGATTCTCGGAGAATCAATGTGGGCAATGTTAAAATGAATTCCCTGATCCAAAGGCTTCTTTCCCATGGTTACCAGGAAAATGTTCTTGCCTCTATTGATAAAGTACAGCTTATCTCCGGTTTTATACTTCACGCCTCTTGTGAATTCCTTGTAGCCCGCCTTCTTCGCCAGCTCCTCGCTGTACTTTACGCATTCTCTCTCAATCTTGGACCGGTCTAAGAAGGTCTTGTAGCCCTCCGCAAAGTCCATAGCCTTCTGCAAATCCTCCGGTCTTTCCTTCGCGATATGCTGAGGCTTAAAACACAACTTCTCTTCTAACTTCTGTCCCTCTGTCTTTCCCATAAAGACACCTCCTTCAATGCGTTTTTTTAAGATTCTACTGTGTTCCTGTGTTGAAAAATGTGAAAAAAAGCGGAATTTCACCGCTTTTTTTCCTCTCCTGTCTGTTCCGACTTAATGGATGAATCCTGCACGGTTTAAAGGCCAATAGCAAATGTAGACCTTCGCCAGCATTTTCTCCCGCTTTACAAACTGGTTTTCTCCCCAGAAACGGGCATCCGCAGAATTGTTTCGGTTGTCTCCCATCATAAAATAGCAGCCCTCCGGCACGGTCACATCCACCTCCGGGAATTGGTTGCCATCCACAATCATGGGCTCCGGCAAATAACTTTCCGTAATAGCTTTTCCATTGATGTATACGGTACCCACCGGCACCTTTCCGGAAGAAGACTGCACCGCCAGCTTCTTAATCATGCCGGCATCCACCTCTCCGGTCTTCTTTACTTCCACATGGTCTCCCGGCATACCGATGACTCTCTTTACATAGTAAATGACCTGGTTTCTCTTATCTTCCCGGCCGTCATAGGGGCAGACTCCCTTATCGTTTTCCCGGTAAATTTGATGGTCGTTTCGGCATTGGTAGCCATACAAAAAGATGGCTACATCCCCTCTTTCCACCTGGCCGAAACGGTAATGAAGCCGGGAACCGAAAACGCGGCTCCCCGCCATAATGGTGTTTTCCATAGACCCTGTGGGAATGGTGGAATTGGCAATCACATAATTGTTCAGTAAAAATGCGGCAATTCCCGCCACCAAAAGAATCTTCACCCACTCAAAAAGCTCTCCCAAAAAGCTTTGGGGCTTCTTCCGACTGCTCTTTTTTTGCTCTTCCTGCATAGCTTCTCCCTTTTTTTATTTCAGTTCATGAACCGCTAAGGAACATTGATTTTTACTATGGTTTTCCATAAACCGTTTATAATGAGTGCTCTTCTTTATAAATTCCTAAATAGTTCTATTGTATTTAAGAAGACTTTTTCTTATTTAAAAAAATCGTTCTCTTAAGAAGACTTTTCCTCGTTCTGCTGCTCTTGTCTTCTTGCGGTCATATACCGGTGCTCTTCCTCCAGCTCCTTATACAGCTGCAAAAGACTCCAATCCCTATTATGCTCCGTTTCCATACATTTTAAATCCACCCGGATTCCCAGCTTCTTTAAATCCGTCAAAAAGTCTCCCACCTCCTTGGGGGAAAATCCGATGAATTTCAAAAGCTCCGCATCCTCCGGCAGACTCAGTATTTCCTCTTCCGGTGCAGACAGCAGACGAATCTTTCGGATGATGGCCACACCCCGGACCTTATTGACTTTATCGACATCTTTTCGATGGATATAGAGTATTTTTTTCTCCATTTCCTCTCCTTTCCGGTAATTCCATTAACTTCCATTCCGGTTTTCTTAGTGCTGATTTTGCCTTATCTCTTAAATGATACTCTTGCCTCACATCTTAGTAAAAACTCTTGTCTTAACTCTTCGTTATGTTCTTTCCTTACTTCTTCCATAAACGCCGTCATTTCCTGCAAAAGAATCGGGCGTACCTCTTCATTCAAGACTTCATGCCGTAATTTGGGGAAAATATGAAGTTTAAGCTTGGGATTCCCCAGTTGCTTTAGCATAGCATAAAGACTTGCCGGACCCTTGCCGTATTCTCCCACCGGATCCGCACCGCCGGAAAAAATAAAGCAGGGAATATCCTTCAGCTTTTTGATTTCCGCATATTCATTAACCCTTACCAAAGCAGCCAAGAGGTCGGCATAGGCTCCCAGGGTAAAGCCCACTGCCAAAGGATCCCGACCATTTGCCTGACTCACCTCTTCCTTAGTGCAAATCCAAGCTGATAGGCTCTTGGGATTCGGAATATGTCTGTTGAAATACTTCGCCAGGAGAATGCTTTCCTTTAGCGCATCATCCTTAGCTCCTCGAAGCTTCTTTTGAACAGCAATGTAGCCCTGCACCGGAAGCAGTATAGGGCTTCCCCCTGCCGTTCCGGAAAGCAGTAAGCCCTTTAAGTCCGCTCCATAGCTTGCCGCATAATCTCTTGCCAGGAAGGAACCCATGGAATGACCGAAGAGAAAAATCGGCAGATTCGGAAACCATTTCTTGATCTGCAAGATGCTTCTGTGAGTATCATGAATTATACTTTCCCAACCGGAGCTGTCCCCAAAGTAGCCGGGAATATTGGCACTTTTTCCATGGCCCTGCATATCCATGCCGCAAACCACATAGCCCTGCTTCGCCATGTACTCAAAAAGGTAACGATATTTTCCGATATGCCCCTGCATCCCGTGGAGAACAAAAAAAGAATCCCTTTCTTTTCAAGACTTGCCTCCTGCCACAGAACATTATAAATTTTCCCAAGCCCGTTGCTGGCTTCCCGTTTCCACTCTCTTCTTTCCATCCTTCTCCTTTTGCTTTCTATCGGCCTTCCCAAAAGCCTTCTATCAGGATTTTCAATATCCCCCATAATATCATGCTTTCCGCAGGAGATACAAGAAAAAGAGCATCTTATCTCTTTACAATTTTTTTATAATTTTTTTGGCCTTTCTTCCCTTTCCTACATTGACCTTTCTTCCTTTAGCTATCATCACTAATTAAAAATCTTAGAGTAAAATTTTTAGTTAGCAAAAAAATAGGAAGATGCCGAATCTTCCTCATCATACAGAAATAATCTAGGCGGGGTATTAAGGAATCTTTGCGAAGGCTTAGGCTATGCACGAAAAAGACGGTCGCGAGGCTTCCGTAGTGAGCTGCACTCTAGCAACGAAGGCGGGCGCATGTTTGAGCCCGAAGGGCGAGTTTGCGCAGGAGCCTGAGTGCAAAAGCGAGTGCAGCGAGTAGGAAACGTAGTGTGTCTTTGAGGCAGAGCCTAAACCGAAGCAAGACATTCATTAGTCTGTATGATGGAGTTACTTGACAGTAACACGACCGAAGCCTCTTCCTCTTCTCCCTATTCTTTTTTTCTTCCTTTATGATATATTTAAAAGGTTACATTTGTTAATTTTTTTAAGACTAATGAAAGGAGGGTTTATGCTGATTTGTCCGATATGTGATTCTACCTTAGTGAATCGCTTTTTGCCCGGTTTGCAAAAAGATCGTGAAAAAAATCCCTGGGTTTTGGATGACCAGGTATTTATTAATCGTTCCCATTCTCTTCCGGACGATTTCTGTGAATATCATGGAAATGGGCGAAAAATCACCTTGCTGAATAAAGTGGATCACAAAGCTTCCTCAGTGATTTCTGCAAAGCAAAAATCCCTTAAAAGCAAAAAGCACGATCCCAGTCAATCTCAAATGGTGGATACGGTTATGAAGAAAAACAAATGATCCGCCGAAACCAACATTTTCCTATAATAAAAAAAGAAAAGGATAAAGAATATGCCATTTATTGTTTTTTTGGTTGTTGTAATTGTGCTGATCAGTACCACCATTCGTATCGTATCGGAGGCCTGTGCCATGGTTGTAGAGCGTCTTGGACGCTTTCATACCGTATGGCGTCCGGGTATTCACTTCCTGATTCCCTTTGCGGATCGTATCGCCAAGAGAATTAACTTAAAGGAGCAGGTAGCGGACTTCCCGCCCCAGCCGGTTATTACCAAGGATAATGTTACCATGCGAATCGACTCCGTTGTCTTCTTCGTCATCACCGATCCTAAGCTTTATGCCTACGGTGTGGAAAATCCCATCGCAGCCATTGAAAACTTAACCGCTACCACGCTTCGTAATATCATCGGTTCCATGGACTTGGATACCACTTTAACTTCCCGTGATGAAATCAACACCCAGATGCGTTCTCTTTTGGATGTGGCTACCGATCCTTGGGGAATCAAGGTGAACCGTGTAGAGTTAAAGAACATTCTTCCTCCTGAGGCTATCCGCGAGGCCATGGAGAAGCAGATGAAGGCGGAGCGTGAGAAGAGAGAGGCCATTACTCTAGCAGAGGGTAAAAAAAGAAGCCGCAATTCAAACTGCACAGGGTAACAAGGAGGCTGCAATCCTGAATGCAGAAGCGGACAAGAAGAAGACCATCCTTGCAGCGGAAGCTCAAAAGGAAAAGGAAATCCGTGAAGCTGAGGGTCGTGCCCAGGCGATTTTGGATGTGCAAAGGGCGGAGGCGGAAGGTATTCGCCTTCTGAAGGAAGCCGGTGCGGATGATGCTGTACTTCGCATTCGCAGCTTAGAAACCTTTGCCAAGGTATCTGAAGGAAAGGCTACTAAGATTATTATTCCTTCCGACATCCAGAACATGGCAGGTTTATTAAACGGTTTAAAAGAAAGTCTTGTTTCCCCCTCTACTGCGAATCCGGTAGAAAACGGAAATGAGGAAGTATGATAAAAATTATCTTCTTTGACATTGACGGCACCTTGCGTCCCTTTGAAACCGGAGTGATTCCGGAGGACAGCAAGGCTGCCATCAAAAAAGCCCAAGATGCCGGTGTGCTTTGCGCCATTGCCACCGGCAGGCACTGGGTAGAGATTTACAATGAAGGCCTTGTGGAGGATATGTACTTTGACGCCTTTGTCACCCTTGACGGAGCCTATAACTATATTCTACATCCGGAAAAGGCAAGGCCTGTTTTCCAAAAGCAGGGGGCCAAAAAGCCGAAGGACTACCACTTCTTAATTGATGAGGCAGGCCTGCCCCTTCCCTACTTCGATCCTAAAAACGGAGAACTGCTTTTAGGGGAATCTATTGCTCCGGAAATGGTGGATAAGGTTTTGGCAATGGCAGAAGAAGATCCCTTTCCCATCCTGTTTTTAGAAGAGCGAAGACTTTATGCAAACTTCGTAAATGATGCCCTGCTCCGTTGCCTTTCGGAAATCAAGTCCGGCCTTCCTCCCATCCTTCCCCTATCGGAAGCAAAGAAGAATCCGCTTTATATGCTGATTCCGGTACTGAAGAAGTCCCAAATCGAAGAGCTGGAAAAAAGAATTCCGGACTGCCACTTGGTTCGCTGGTCCGATGGGCTGTCCTTTGATGTGACCAAAAGGGATATTTCCAAGGTCTCCGGCATAGAAGCCATTTGTAAGGCTTTGGGAATTCAAAAAGAGGAATGCGCTGCCATCGGAGACGGCTGGAATGATGTGGAAATGCTTTCCCATGTGGGAATGGGTATCGCCATGGGAAATGCCAAAGAGGAATGTAAGGCTGTGGCGGATTATATCACCGCCCCAATCCTGGAAGGCGGCCTACCCCAGGCAGTGGACTACATCCTTGAATATAACGAAACGCAGAAGAAGTGATCTTTTCAAAGCGAATATCCATCAGCTTTCGCGCAGTATAGCTTGTATTAAGGGAGACACACTTGCCTCCCCACCTACACGCTAAGCATAAATTTTAAAAGAAATACAGAAGAAGTGATCTTAGCAAGGCGAGTATCCATCAGCTTTCGAGCAGTATAGCTTGTAATAAGGGGCAATCTGAGCCCGCGGGTTCTTGGCTTTTGTTTTTTTAAAAGCTTAGAACCCCTGCGAGGCGAGGTTAGCGGGAGCGTGCCCCTGCTACAGCTATACTGCTCGAAAGCGAGAGTCTGTCTTTTCATCACTTCCTCTGCGTTTCTTTTATTATTTTGCTTTGCTCCTCCACCTCCTTCTTTTTCTTCTCCTCTTTTTCTTTCTTCTTTTCTTCTTTCTGAATAAAGGCGGATTCTTTGTCAATCTGTCCCAGAGAGTTCATAAAGTCGGAACGTTTTTCCAGCTCTTTTTTCACGTGCTTCAGGCCGTACTCCTCTATAAGTGTCGGCGTTTTAGAAAATAAATTACTGCCAAGTCCCAGCCTATCCCCCGGAATTTCTACGCCCATGGCTGCCAAAGTGGTGGGAAAAATCATCAAAAGTACTGTATTCCCGATATTTTTTTCTTCCACCCCGGGAACGGCATTAAGATAGGTGGTGAAAAACCTTTCTTTGATAGCTTTTTTTCCACATCATTACAAAAAAATCGTGGTCCATGGTGGGGTGATCTCCGGAAATTACTATGGTCGTATTTTCATAAAAAAGGCTGCTGCTGTATCCAATGAACAAAGTCGGATACCTGTCGGGAGGTACATTGGTACACATCCGCATACTGATTTTTCGGGTGTTTTCTTTCACAAAGTCTGCACACATAACCATCCGGAAAATGAGTATCCACTGTAAGCAGAGTTAAATTAAAGGGTTGTTCCACCTTCCCCAGATTTTTCCAATTCCTCCTTCGCGTACAGAAAAAAGTTTCTCGTCCTCAAAGCCCCAGTTTACCCAATAGTTTCTGGGAAACTTTCCCTTTCTCTTCCAATAAGAAAAATCCTCCACGGCTACATTTCCATGATCCTCCATAAAAAGCTCTCTTCCGCCAAAATAGCCTACGGAGCCTAAGAGGAATTTTTGATTATAACCTTCCTCTTCCAAAAATATCGCCCAGGGGCGGTAACAGAAGGGAAAAAAATGCTTCTGGCTATCCATAGAATTTTTGCTCAATGGAGATTTTCAAAGGAAGACCGGTGCTCTCTCCAAAAAATCGCTCCCCATGGTCCAGGTGGCTCCGGGAAGGGCAATTCCCCATTCCTTTTCTCACCCTCTCCGGCAAAGTCCTCTCCCTCTTCTCCCAAGGCCATCAGCTCGGGCAGAAGATTCTCCGGAAAAATCTCCGCCGTGTTCCTTTGTCCATAAAGGTAAGCTCTGTGGACTCCATATAAATATAGATAAGATTTCTTTTTCTTCTCCGGAAATTTCAAGTCCACATTCTTCGGATCCACATAATGCTCTTCAATAAACTTGGAGGATTGAAACTGAGAGCTTAAAAAGGAACCAAGAGAAATACCGTCCCAAGCTTCCGCGATAGTCACCACCACAAGGAAAAATGCTGAAAAACGCATAGAGGCAGGAAGGCCTTCTTGATTTTAGGAAGGAAGCTCCTTAATCTTGGTGCAATAGCCTTTTTGAGCTTGGAAAACGCAACTTTCTCTTTGGAAGCTTCCTTGATTTCCTCGTAGAGAGGAGCAATATTCTCCCCTGTAGACGGAGTAATTGCCTCCTCTTTAGTCGCTGTAGGCTTCTTCTGCTTTTTGGTATAAAAAAATAATAAAATACAGAGAGGGATAGCCATAAAAAGAATGGCAGGGGACCAAGGCTGTGGTAATAAAAAGCTGTACCAGATGTCCGTTGGCTCCCCCCATAGGAGCGAAAATATGAAAGAGAATCTCATCTACCGTAAGCTCTTCCCAGTTGCTGACCAAAAAGATAGGACAGGCGAAACAGGCAGCATAATCCCAGCAGAAAAAATAAAAAGATAGGGAAGGAGCATTTTTCCCTATTGATTTTTTTGTTGTCCTTATTTTGTTCCATGAAATATTCACCTTCTCACGCAGGAAGCAAACAATCTTCTTGCTGTATAGTATTCTTTTGACGATAGAATTGTTATCCGACAATAAAATATTCCTCTATGCATATAAAAGCTTTTGTCCAGAAATAAAAAAATACAACTTTTTCCTCTTTAGCACAAGGGTATAGCATAAAGCCGCGAATCAAAAAAAGAGTCATCGGGAAAAAAATTTGAATATGGAGCTATAAAAAAGTCGAAAAATATGGATCCATTAGAGAAAAATAAAATAGAACGACCTCGAAAACCGAAAGTCGCTCCATTTTTTTATAGCAGGAGAAAAAAATCTCCGAAAAAAATTTTTATTCTTCATCCTCTCTGTTCCGGACATAAACCGGTGCCTTCTTGGGAGAAAGATGTAGCATCTCTCTGAATCTGGCAAAGGCATCCACCGCATTTTGCCAAGACTCCTGCAGGGCTACGGTCTTGTCGGATAAGGTCAATAAATAGGCTATCCTGCTGTTGGGAATACGGGTAGAAAGAGGGAACATATGGGTTAAAATCGCTCTCTTCTCTGTCTCCGTTAAAGCAAAAATTCTGTGCTTCGGAGTTCTCCACCGCATCCTCCGGATGATAAAAGCAGTACCAACGTCCGTTATGGGTAGTACCGTCATCCTTATGATAGTCAATCATACAAAAATCATGAAGGAAACCGATTCTGGCAGCGCTGTCCGCATCCATGCCCCATCTTTTTGCCAAATGATACGCCATATAAGCTACTCGAACACTATGGTCGAAGGTATTGGTACTTCCATGCCGAGGCACCGCCTTCAACTTACAATATTCCTTATTTTCCGTAATTTCTTTAAACTGCTGAATAAATTCAAGCTGTTCTTTCTTTAAATCCATCTGTTCCCTTTCTATCTATTAAAATTAAGAAACGTTATTACTATACTCTTTCCCCCATGCTACTGCAATACTCTTTCGAGAATTTTAAAAAAAGAGTAGGAAATCTACACCCTATATTTCGGCGCGGAAGCGGAGATGCATAAGGCTTCTCTTCTTACTCCCTTCTCTGTAAAATATTATAAATGACTTTCCCTCTTTGCTCCGCTTTCCACAAAAAGAATATCATTCTTCTCTTCGTCTCTCCGTTTTCTACAAATATCCATCAGGACTTTCTACAATGAAAAATACAGAAATACAAAGTTCTCTTAGAGCTTTTCCCGTACTTATGATAAAAATAGCTTTGGTCTATTTAGAAAAACTCTCCTATTTTTATAGGAAGAGTCTGGAAAAAATCACTGATTCAGGAGAAAGAGAGGACACATTATGAAGTGGAGAGAGCTCATTAAGGAACGGAGTTCCATCCGTAGCTATAAGGATAAGAAGGTAGATGAAAAGTTGCTGGAGCAGGTACGGCAGTATATGAAGGAGCTGTCCCCACTCATTCCGGAGCAGAAGACAGAGATTCTTCTACTGGGAAAGGAAGCAGGTCCTCGTTTGGAAGGAATTGTAGGTTATATGGGCAACGCTTTTTTTGCTCCCAACTATATTCTGCTTTTGGGAGAGGACAGCGAAGAAGGCTACATCCATGCAGGTTATCTGGCTGCACAGTTAGAGTTAAAACTTACAGAACTGAAATTAAATACCTGCTTTTTATCGATTAACGAAGCAAAGGCGGTAAAAACCGCTTTAAATATTAGTTCTCCCCTTACGGTTACCACCTGCATCAGCTTTGGACACGGTAATCCGGAGAAGGACAGCAATCGTATCGATATTAAGTCCAGATCTGATGTACGCATGGAGAAAATCAAAGGACATATTGCACCTAAGATAGCCATGGATGAACTGGTTTCCCAGTCTGTTTTCGGACAGAGCTGTGATTTTGCCGAGGATGCCATGGATCCGAACTGGGAAAAGGCCTTTTATGCCTCAAGTCTTGCACCGGCCGCATTGAATCGCCAGACCTATCGATTCTTAATAGAAGACAATATGCTCTATCTTTTGGATCGAGAAGTTAAGCATATCACCAAGGAAGACCGTCATTTAAATGACGGTATCGTTATGTTTTACTTTCATACCGTTCTTACCGCTCATTTTCATAAGCCGGATAGCTGGACCGTAGGCACTGTAGAGAAGAAGCCGGAGTGGAAGGTTCCGGAGGAATATTTCGTAGTGGGAACATACCGCTTGTTCTAAAGCATATTTCCTCTTCTAAAAAGATTATTTCAAGGATATCCTACAGATTCCGGCTATAGTAAGTATTTTAAAAGCAGAAGTAAGCTAAGTAATGATTCCAAAGCTTACTCCTGCTTTTTCTATGGTCGATTCTAAAAAAACCTCTATAATGGAAGCGCAAGTTGCTTTGTTTTTACATTTCCCCTGTTCCACATTTTCAGAAAGGAATTTCTATGGAAAAAGAGATAAAGATTGTACGAGAAAACATTCGTTTAGCATGTGAAAGATCCGGAAGAAAGCCGGAGGAGGTACTGCTCATAGGGGTTTCCAAAACAAAACCCTACGCAGCTGTGCAGGAAGCCTACCGTTACGGAATTCGGGACTTCGGCGAGAATAAAGTACAGGAAATTCGAGACAAGTTTGCTCTTTTACAAGAGGACGCCCTTTTACAAAAGGAAGCTCCTTCTTTTCATATGATTGGTTCCCTCCAAAAGAACAAGGTAAAATATCTTCCCGGGAAGGTAAAGATGATTCATTCCATTGACTCCCTTCCTTTGGCTTTAGAGGTGGAAAAGGAATACGCCAAGAAAGAGGAAATTGCCTCCGTTTTATTGGAAGTTAATGTGGCCAAGGAGGAAAGTAAGTCCGGCTTCTTTTTAGAAGAGGTGGAGCAGGCTTTGGAGGAATGTAAATCCCTCCCCCATGTTAAGCTCTGCGGTTTGATGACCGTTGCTCCCTTTACGGAGAATCCGGAGGAGAACCGGGTGCATTTTCGAGCATTAAAAAGTCTCTTAACGGAATTGCAAAAAAAATACCCCGCCCTTCCCCTTAAGGAGCTTTCCATGGGGATGAGCGGAGATTATGAAGTAGCCATTGAAGAAGGGGCTACCATGGTGCGTATCGGCTCCTTTATTTTTGGGGCGCGGGACTATGGAAACGCCCATAAGTCCTAAGCAAGTCCGAAATCACGGCCTTCTTTTCTTCGCTAAAGGCCTCTTCCGGAAGACGCCACTGCCAGTTTCCTTCCGCAGTTCCCGGCGCATTGATTCTTCCCTCTGCTCCACATTCCAGGTAGTCTCCTGCAGGGATGATACATAAATAGGAAAATGCTGGAAAGGGCAGTCTTAATCAAAAGCTCTGTCATTGCATTCCAGTCATTTTGGGAGCGGGAAAGGTAATGGTATACATTGCCCCTCTCCCAATCTGACAGAGTTTCAAACCAGTTTCTCAAAGTATCATTATCATGGGTTCCGGTATAATACACGGAATTACTATCTACTAACATATGGGGCAGGTAAACATTTTCAAAGTCGGAAAATGCGAACTGCAAAATCTTCATGCCGGGAAAGCCGGTCTTCGCAATCAACTCTTCCACTTCCTTGGTGATTACCCCCAGATCTTCTGCAATAATCGGCAGTTCTTCCTTCTGAAAATGTTTCTGAATCGCCTGAAATAGACCGAATCCCGGTCCCTCACGCCACTCTCCCACCATAGCGGTTTCCGCACCATACTCCACCGCATAATAGGATTCAAAGCCACGGAAATGATCCACCCGCAGCAGGTCAAATTGATTCAAGCAGTATTCCATCCGCTTACACCACCAAGCGTAATCTTCCGCCTTGTGCTTCTCCCAGTCATACAAGGGATTTCCCCAAAGCTGTCCGGTCTCGGAAAAGGCATCGGGTGGTACTCCTGCAACAGAAGAGGGGTAGCCTGTTTCATCAAACTGGAACAGAGCTCTGTTTCCCCAAGCATCCGCACTGTCCATAGCACAGTAAATAGGAATATCTCCAAAAATCAGGATATCCTTCTCATGGGCATAGGCTAAAAGAGCCTGCCACTGCTTATCGTACTGCATTTGCAAAAAGGCATAATAGCCTACTTCCTGCTTGTGCTCCTCCAAAAAAACTTCTCTATAGTCGCCTGATCCTTATCCCGGTAGGGCTTTTTCAAAAGGCGAGCCAGGGAATCCCTGTTAAAAAGTCCTTTAAAGCCATAAATAGGCAATAGTCAAAATTTTCCTTGCTTCTTCCCTCCAAAAGTACAGAAAGATTCCCCCCCTTGGAAAGCCAGTTTTCATAGGCCTTTCGGAGGATTTTGTGCTTTAGCTCATACAAAAGTCCGTAGGAAATCTTCTCTTTGGATTCCTTAAAGCGTTCCTTTTCCAAATCCGCCTCTTCCAAAAAGACCTTCCTCTTTCAGGGTTTCCAAATCAATAAAGTACGGATTTCCCGCAAAGGCGGAAAAAGGACTGGTAGGGAGAATCTCCGTAACCTGTTGGCCCCATGGGAAGAATCTGCCAAACCCGGTTTCCCGTCTCCGCCAAAAAAAGTCTATAAACGCTCTGGCTTCCTTTCCCATGGTTCCGATTCCCTCTTCTCCCGGTAAGGAAAAATAAAGGAAGTAATACCCCTGCTTCTCTTTTTTTCATGTATTTTTCTCCTTTCAAAGGAATTAATGCTTTGCAGTAATAAATGCTCTATTTTATTTCGGCAGCTATGGACAATATATATCTAAGGAACTGAATTCCTTTCCTCCTTTAGTTTTGCACTGTAACAAAATAAAATTGCATTTAAATTTTTTTCACTTTACATGGAACGAAGGATTCTGTCAAATAAAATGAGCTTGATGATAGGCTTTTTCTTTTTGCTATTGATAGGCTTCTCTTTTTTGCCGATATACCTTTACAAGACTGCTTAGGGGATTTTCAAAAACTGTAAAGTGGAAAAAGCTTCTTAAGGAAATTTTTAGAACAAAAAATTTAAGGAAAATCCTTCTAAAACAAAGGAGTATTAGAGACAGCATGGACTTAAAGAAATTAGAACATATCCTAAGAATTGCAGAGGAAAAAAATATCAGCAGGGCGGCAGAACGGCTTTTTATCTCCCAGCCTGCTTTGAATTTACAGCTTTTAAATCTGGAGCGGGAGCTGGGCACAAAGCTTTTTGTTCGTAAGGGAAATGAATGTAGCGTTACCGAGGCGGGAAAAATCTATATAGAAACAGCCCGGAAAATGATGAATATGAAAAAGGACTGCTATGCCAAGATTGCAGAGCTTAGCCAGCTTCATAACGAAGAAATCGCCATCGGAGCCTCCGGACTTCAGGGAGACTATATGATGTGCTACATTTTCCAGAAATTCCATGAATATCATCCCAATGTAAAATTGCAATTTACTTCTATGAAGGGCTTAAAGGCACAGGAATTGGTGAAAAACGGCACCATTGATTTAGGCATTGTCTTAATGGGAGACAAACAAAGCTATCGCATGGAATATAAGCTGTTGGGAAAGGTAGAATTACTTTTGGCTATTGCCAAAGATCATCCACTCCTGGCTGTTTTGGAAGAAGAGGGAGATTTGGAAGAAATTGATTTGACCAAGCTCGCCGAACTTCCCTTTGTGCTGGCACCAAAGGATTCTACAGAACGATCCGTTGCGGAGATGGCCTTTGAGGATGCAGGCATTGATCCCTATGTGCCTATGGATGTGGAGGGAATCCATTATCAAATGGCTCTGGTAGAATCTTCAGATTATTGCTCCTTTATCGGAAGCAATAACCGTGCCCATGTACCGAACAGCATCCGTCTGATTCCCTGTAAAAACTCATCCGAAAATGAATGCGGTGGCAGTGTATCGAAAAAGATAAGCCCTTAACAAAGGCCCTGGTGGAGCTGATTTCCTTAGCGGAGGAATATTGGGCTTCCTTCTCCGAAGAAGAGTTATTTTTAAAAAGGAGCTGTATTCATTGGTGAGATATGCTCAGATGCAGTATACGTATGAAATCGAGCACGCTCCCGCTAACCTCGCCCTGCAGCGGTACTAAGCGAAAAACTACAGTACCTTTGTTTTTCGCAAGTACCGGCGGGCTCAGATTGCTCTCTTTCATACCTATACTGCATCTGTCGCTTCAGCTTATTGATTTCTACAGCTCCTTTTATTAACGCTCTACCCTTCCTGCTATGGAAAGGATATGCACTTCCTCCGCTCCGGCTTCCAGAAGTTTCCTGCTGCAAGCCTCCATGGTGGCTCCCGTGGTAAAGATATCGTCCACCAAAAGCACCCTTTTTAGGTCGAAGGGTAATGCTTCACAGTGAATGGCTTCCAAGAGATTTAATAGTCTTTCCTCCGGGCTACAGTCCTTTAAGGCTTTGGTTTTCTTGACCCTCTGTAGATACTCTGAAACCAAAGGGATGCCGCAGACCTTGGCCAGACTTTCTCCGATGACCTCTGCCTGATTATAGCCCCTTTCCTTTCTTCTAATGGGATGAACCGGCACAGGAATAATGGCCTGAATCCCCAGTTCTTCTATCTTTTCCCGAAAAACTTCTCCTGCTTTCTTTCCGAAAAAGGCACCTTTATCTTTTCTGCCTTTATACTTCAGAAGCACTAAAGCATCCTCTACTTCCTCTGTTAATTCATACAGCATCATACCGGTAGAAAAGGAAAACCGGTGTCTTTTACAGTTTCCGCAGTACTCCTCCGTATCCAAAAGAATCCCTCGTCCGCATTTTTTACAGACCGGCTCCTCCATGATTATTTCGTAAGCTTTGCAGGCAGGACAGATTTCTTCTTTTCCGCTTTCCGTAAGCTCATCACAAAGGATGCAGCGAGGAGGAAAGAGGGCATTGATGATGGCTTCTTTCCAGTCTTCCTTTTTTCCCATAGCTCCTCCTATTCCTCTATCTTTCGATTTCATGATATTCTTTTACCGAAGTATTCCAATACTTCCGAGCTAATAACAATCCTCCCGGACTAATACCCTTATTTCCGGGTCAATCCAATGCTTTCCGCTTCGATGCATATAAATCCCTTATTTTTTGCAAAACTCATAAGAGAAAAGATAGATATACTCATTCCCAGAGTAGGCATCGGTTTTTCCTAAAAGTAAATCAAGAAGATTCGGAACTGTGATCTCATCCTTATCGTAAGCCAATCCCAGCAATACGTCTTCAAAGTCATAAATAATTTCTGGTTTTCCCTCGATTCGACTTTTGTGATCTGATATAGTATTCCCTTCCCTCTACCCCTTCCATAAGAGGCAAATCTACAGAAGACTTGGATCCATCATCTGTCCAAACAACAAGCTTTATTACTGCATGGTCATAATCCGGAACAATGATAATGCCTCCATTTTTCGGGGAATTCATGCCCTCAAAGCCAATCTCTACAGGTTCTTTCCTTAACAGTTTTCCCTGATGATATTCTGCATAATAAATCTTGAGTCGAGCAAACTTATCAGTGGTCGTAAATTGATAAGCATTTGCTCCATCCGGCCCTGCAATCAGATTCACCGTCTGCATTTCCACACTATTCTCATCCATCGGTGTAATAAAGTTCATCGGCTTGTAGGCACGATATAGGAAAGTAGCAATTACCGCAGTTGTGAGTATGGAAAGAATCAGCAATGCACAAATGATATACTTCAAGCTTTTTTGTTTGCGCTTACTGTCTGTAACAACACTGATGATATTTTCTTCCGACTTCTTTTCGATATTCTCATGGACAATATCTTCGCCGGCTAAAAACTCGTTAATACTAATACCTAAAATGGAACAAAGGTCAAAATAAAGCGATACATCCGGAAGGCAAATGCCTCGCTCCCACTTGGAAACAGACTTATCGCTCATGCCTATTTTCTCGGCAAGCTGCTTTTGCGTCATCCCAAGATTTTTTCTTTTTTCTGAAATATACTTTCCGATTTTAACAAGATCCATACAGCCCCCCTTTCCTATGCTGTGATAGTAGCTTATGGGATAATAACTTATAGGAAAGAGAAATCACAGCCCTCGGAAGTAGAATGACATCCTATTCTAAAAATGGATTTCCGCTATCCATTGAAAAAGAAGCGGAAAAGCTTTCCCCGATAGTCTGTAATTGCTGAGCCAAACCGGAGTAGCGTTTTAGCTCCTGCTCGTTGTGAAGCATTTCCAGAAAGACCTTGGGATGCCCCAAAAGGCAGACACAGGACTTGGCCCGGGTAATGGCGGTGTAAAGAATATTTCTGCTCATCAGCATTTTCGGGCCGGGATACATGGGAAGCAACACCGCCGGATACTCCGATCCCTGTGACTTATGAATGGTAATGGCATAGGCCAGCTCCAGATTCTCCAAATCCTGAAAGCTGTAAACCACCTTTTTTTCCTCGAAGAACACCGTTACCGTCTTTTGGTAGGCATTGATTTCCGTAATCTTTCCGATATCCCCGTTAAAAACCCCTTCTCCGCTTTCTATGGGCAGATTAAAGTTTCCGGGAATTTCCCAGGCCAGCTGGTAGTCATTTTTGATTTGCATAACCTTATCTCCCAGCCGGAAATAAATGTTGCCGCTTCCCTCATATTCCGGGCTTGTTCTTTCCGGGAGGGTTCAAGCGTTCCTGCAAAAAGCGGTTCAGATTTTTCCACCCCCAAAAAGTCCCTTCTTCTGAGGGGACATTACCTGAATGGAAAGAGGTTCGGTGGAAAGATATTTGGGGAGCTTTTTCCTTCATCAAAAATGGCGATATTTTTCCAGAATCTGCTTCGGCTCCTGCCCCCTGAATAAAAGAAAAAGTCCTTGGATTTCTTCCCAAGATCCGGCTCTATCCCTTGGTTTATTTTATGAGCATTCACCACAATATCCGACTCCATGGCCTGCCTAAAAATCTTCTTTAGGGAAATGGTTTTCATGCATTGAGAGGCAATAATGTCCTTTAACACATTTCCCGCTCCCACAGAGGGAAGCTGCTCACTGTCCCCCACCAAAATCAAACGACAGCCCACGGGAACGGCACGAAGAAGGGCATCCATCAGATAAAGATCCACCATACTCATTTCGTCTACAATCAGCACATCATATTCCAGAGGATTTTCTTCATTTCTTTGGAACAGGGAAAAATCCCGATCCTCCTGCTCCTGATCCTCCCGCCCCATGTATTCCAAGAGCCGGTGGAGAGTTTTCGCCGGATAGTTCGTAGCTTCCCCCATTCGTTTCGCCGCTCTTCCGGTGGGGGCGGCCAAAGCAATGCTTTTTCCCTGTCCGGTAAAGAGCTGTAAGATGGTTTTGATGGTAGTTGTCTTTCCCGTTCCCGGCCCTCCGGTAATGACCAAAACACCAGAGGATGCGGCCAGGCTCACTGCCTTTCTTTGGAGAGGGTCCAGGGTGATTTTTTCCCTGTCCAAAAGCTTGTCAATGGCCTTTTCCCAGGAATCCACATGAGCCTCTTCCTCTTCCACATTTAGCTGTAAAAGCCGGGAGGCCACCCGCATTTCCCGATAATAGGTACTGGCCCGGTAGACATTTTCCCCCTTGACCTTCACCTTCCCCTGTAATTGCAGCTCCAGAAGCTGTTCTTCCAAGTCCTCCAGAGGCATCTCCAAAAATCCGCTCCGCCTCTTTTTTTAAAAATCGAAAAAGGAAGGTAGCAATGTCCATGCCACTCTCCCTGTAAGAGGGTATAGTTGATGCCGGCCCGCATACGGAAGGGGGATTCTTTCTCCACTCCCACCCTTTTGGCCAGCTCATCACATTTCTTAAAGCCTACTCCCTCCAGCTCCTCTGCAATGCGATAAGGATTTTCCTGTAAGACCTGCAGGGTTTCCCCTTGAAAAATGCTGGTAAATCTTATAGGAAAGATTCAGGCTGATGCCATAGCCCTGTAGGAGGAGGAAAAATGTCCTGCTGCTCCCGCTGGCCGGAAAGGTTCGTGGCAATATCCATGGCCTTCTGCATGGAAATGCCGTGAATTTCCGCAAGACGCTCCGGTTCCTCCTCCATAATCCGTAGGCTGTCTTCCTTAAATTTTTTCACGATTCGGGCGGCAATGGCCTTCCCGATTCCCTTAATAGCTCCCGAAGCCAAATATTGTTCAATGCCAAAAAGACTGTCCGGAACCTCCAGCTGATATTCCTCCACACTGAACTGCTTTCCATATACCGGATGTTCCTTCCAGCGCCCCTTGGCCTTAATCTTTTCGGACACAGAAATATGGGAGAAGCTTCCCACCAAAGTGAACTCTTCTCCCTTATCCGTAATGCTGCACACGGTGTATCCCTGTTTCCTCGCTGCGAAAAAAACGATATGGGATACATTTCCTTCTATTTCTTCCAGACTAGAAGTCATCATCATCGTTACTTAAATCAATGGACTTTCCCGTTCCGATAGCCACCGCTGTAAGAGGATCCTCTGCCAGCATGGTGGTGATTCCTGTCTTTTCCTGCATCAGCTTGTCTAAACCGTAAAGCAGGGCTCCTCCTCCGGTCATAACGATTCCCCGCTCATAGATATCTGCCGCAAGCTCCGGCGGAGTTCTTTCCAGAACGTGATGTACCGCATTCACAATCATGCTTGCCGGCTCTAAGAGAGCATCCAAAAAGCTCATCAGAGCTTACCACTACCGTCTTTGGCAGGGCCGTAACCAGATTTCGTCCACGAACCTCCATGGTCACATTTTCCGGTCTCTTGCTGGCACAGCCGATATTCACCTTCATTTCCTCGGCGGTTCTTTCTCCGATAAGCAGGTTATGCTTCTTTCTCATATAGCGAAGAATAGCCTCGTCAAAATCATCTCCGGCCACCTTGATGGACTCGGAAACTACAGGGCCTCCCAAGGCAATTACTGCAATGTCGGAGGTTCCTCCGCCGATATCGATAATCATATTTCCCTGGGGCTTGTAAATGTCAATCCCTGCACCGATTGCCGCTGCCACCGGCTCCTCGATAATGCTTACCTCTCTGGCTCCTGCATGACTGGCCGCATCCTGCACCGCCTTCTTCTCCACCTCTGTTGCTCCGCTGGGAATGCAAACACAGATTCTGGGCTTTCTCAGTGTTCTTCTTCCCACTGCCTTATTGATAAAGTACTTCAGCATCTGCTCGGTTCTGGTGTAATTGGAAATCACGCCCTGACGAAGAGGACGGACAGCGGAAATATTGTCCGGGGTTCTTCCCAGCATAAGACGGGCATCCTCACCAAAGGCTACCACTTCATCATTTTCTTTATTTACCGCAATGACAGAGGGCTCTTTCAATACGACCCCTCTACCCTTTATATAAATCAGAATACTGGATGTTCCCAAGTCGATTCCGATATCATTTGAAATCAAGGAAAACATAAATTCCTCCATAAATAGTCACAATATATCTTTTATAGTATAACGGATTGAAAAAGAAAGGGAAAGTAGTCTAAGGGAGATATTTTTTTAATATTTTTGAAGTTTCCATCTCGCTATTTTTTTCTTTTTTTATTGGGCAAACAAAGCTATACTTTTTCCCATTTCTTCTCTATACACTAAAAATTCTTTTTACAAATTCTGCCGCCGTTATAATCTTAGGATTTAAAAATCCCGGACTCCAAAAAGTCTTTATCACCTGTCAATAGTATATCTACTCCGGCATGAATAGCCGCTCTAAGTATTGGTCGGTCATTTACATCCCGGATTTTGACTTCCACCTCACTTTCCTCAATAGGAATGGATACCACCTCCAATGTTAATAATGCTAGAGATAGAAAACCCTCTAACGCCTGAATTTTATGAGGAAATTTCCTATTAAAAAAATACGACGCATTTCGTCAATGTTTTGTTCACAGAGTAATCCATGATTTGGATAACTAACCGCTTTTACAAATGCTTGATAGGGAACGCCCTTGCTACTTAATGCAGCAGATATTAATATATTTGTATCAATAAGAATTTTCATTATTCTACACTTTCTGCACGAACTTCTTTTACAAGATCCATAATAGCTTCATCTGTAGATAAATCATTCTGTTCAGCTTCTCCTTCCATTTGAGCCTGGAGTATCTGCATAGCATAAACTGCAGAATTAATAAGTCTTACACTTCCATTTTCCACAACAAATGTAATTCTATCACCGCAAGAAACCCCTAAAATTTCTCTAATATCCTTTGGAATTGTTACTTGTCCTTTTGCCATAACCTTTGCATTATCAATAAATGTTTGATTCATCATCCAAAAGCACCCCCATTAATTCATAAATATAGTTCTAAATCTAAATATGCTTTTTTTATACTTCTTCTTTCATTATAATAGAAAGTAGGGAAATCCCTACTTTCTATTATATTACTTATTTTCTATTTGGCAAATGTTTTACAATTTTAAAAAGTCTAATTCATTAAAAAGCATCTTCTTTACCTCTTCCAAAACCGGAACTTCCCTTTGGGCAATCAGCCTCCCCAACTTTGTATTACTGCATTTTTTTCATATTCCTTTATGGCTTCTTCATAGGACAGCTTCAAGGTTTCCATATGAAAAATCTCGGATTTCGTAGGGCATCAAGTTCTTTTCCCCAAAGGAACGGACTTTGCACAAAAAAATAATGATTCATATTATGCCTATGAATAAGGTTGTAATAGTCACTGACTATCCCTATTTCTCGGAGGATTTCCACCTCAGCTCCCAACTCTTCCTTTAGCTCTCTTTTTATAGCCATCTCCAAGCTTTCTCCCTTTTCCACTCCGCCGCCGGAAGTTTCGATCAAGGTGGCTTTTCCGAAAGAATCATCCCTATGAATTCTCACAAAATAGAAATTCCTCTCTTCATCAAAGACAATACCCCGGACAATTTCTCTGTCATGGTCAGTATATTCAAAGGGAAATTCCCTATCCTGTAGCTTTAGGCTCAATTTATTTTCCATAGATATCATTTTGATAAATTTCCCTTCTATGCCCTATTCCCAATACCAGAACAATTACTTTATCTTCTTGGATTTCCGCAATAATTCTATAATCTCCTACCCTATATCTCCATTGTCCGCTTCTATTAGCTGTTAAGCCCTTTCCATGTTTCCTGGGATTTTCACAGCCTTCTAAGTTCTTTCTAAGCCAAGCAACAATAAGAGAAGCTGTGTACTTGTCCAGCTTTTTCATCTGCTTTAATGCTTTATCAGAAAATACAACCCTAAAACTCATCCTAAGCCCAGCTCTTTCTCCACCTCATCAAGGGAGTAGGTGATGGGATTTTCATGATATTCCGCTATGGCTTCCTCATAAGCCTGCAAATCATACTCCTCTTCAATATGTTCAATCACTGAGCGTCTAAGCAATTCCGATACGCTAATCCCATGCAATTCCGCATATTTTTTAAACAGTATAGAGTCTGCCTCATTTAGTCTTAAAGAGATTGTCATTCCATCCCTCCTTTCATCTGTAATACATTGTATTATATATGCTATTCTTCGTCAATTTCTCTCCGCAAAAAAGGAATGGTCTCTCTTCTTGCTTTCTTAAGGAAAATATGGCAAGATTTTACAAAGAAAATTTGAGGGGGGATTAAGATGGCAAAGCTTGTGGATTCCAAAGAGACCATTGCCGTATTGCAAAGGACAAACTTCCAGTTTAAGAAGCAATTCGGTCAAAATTTTTTAATTGATGCATCTGTCTTGGATCATATCATTTCTCACGCCAAGATTCAGAAAGAGGATCTGGTGATTGAGATTGGTCCCGGAATCGGAACCTTAACAGAAGCCCTTTGCGAGCATGCAGGGCAGGTGATTGCCATTGAAATTGATGATAAGCTGATTCCTATTTTAGAGGAGAACCTTGCCGGTAAAGAAAATTTTCACCTCCTGCATCAGGATGTTTTAAAGGTGGACTTTACGGAGCTTTTAAAGGAATACCCTGACTTTCATTCCGTAAAGGTAGTAGCGAATCTTCCCTACTATATTACCACCCCCATTTTACTCTCCTTACTGGAAAAGAAGCTTCCTCTTAGCTCCATCACCGTCATGGTACAAAAGGAGGTGGCGGAGAGAATGCAGGCCGGTCCCGGTAGCAAGGATTACGGCGCTTTATCTCTTGCGGTGCAGTACTACAGTAAGCCGGAGATTGTACAGGAGGTTCCTCCCCACTGCTTTATTCCCCGCCCCAAGGTAAGTTCCATGGTGATTCACCTCTCTGTTTATAAGGAACTCCCTGTGGAATGTGAGAATCCGGAATATCTCTTTAAGACCATTAAAGCTTCCTTTTATGCAAAGACGGAAGACCTTGGTAAACGCCCTTTCCGCCGGTTTAGGCATAGATAAGGAAGTGATTAAAAGCGTACTCTCCGCCCTTTCCTATCCGGAAAATGTGAGAGGAGAGACCCTTAGCTTAGATGAGTTTGCGGAAATCAGTGATAACCTGGATCCGGAGTGGAGGGAAAAACAAAAGTCCGTGTTCTGCAGGTTTTGTGAGTAAGTAAAAAAGGAGTTGTAAAATAATCAAGCTTTTGTATATGCATTAATAGGTCTAAACCCGGAGCACGCTTTCGCTAACTTCGCCTGCGCAGCGGTACTAAGCGAAAAACCGCATTACATTTGTTTTTCGCAAGTACCGGCGGGCTCAGATTGCCCCCTGGTTTAGACCTATTATGCATATACGCTTTTTTTTATTTCACAAAGCCTTTTATATTTCATAGCGTAAAACCGTCTCGAATGGGTAGGATAAAAAAGGAGCCGTAAATTTTATTGCTTTAAATTTACTTCTTTAAATAGCCGTAAAAGGCATTATGTACCTTCTCATATCTGGCGATAGCTTCTTCTCTACTGATATTTCTGGGTATGCTGCTTCCCCCAAGAGTGTATACGGTAATAAAGCTATTGTTGTAGCCGCTGATTAGCTCCCATTGATCCTCCATGCGAATCATCAGAGGATAGCCCTTACCCACATAGTAGAGGGCCGCGTGCAGATCCATACCATAAAGGTTCAGAAGCACGCCATTATCATAGTCCATAGCCCTTCGAAGCTCCGGAATCTGGGAAACGAAATTGCTGATATCTTCTTCCTGAATTTTCAGGTTAGCAGTATTGGGACGATCCGTTCTATTCCAAACGATTCTTTCCTTCTGATCCACCACATAACCGAACTGGTCATAAATCTTCTTATAGGCTGCCTCCATGGTGGAGAACTCTCCCTGATAATGTCCAAGACTATAGGCGGAAAAAAGGATATTCTCCTCCTTGGTATCTCCCGGAAGCTCGATAGAGCCTGCCTTTTCAATAGAGAACTTTTCCGGATAATGCAGGCTAAACTGGCTAACCGCCTTTCCTACCATGGGAAGGTACTGCAGTTTTCCAATATTTCCCAGAACCTTGAATTCCAGGGCAATCTTTCTTTCATCTTTGATTTCTTTGTTGGAAAGCAGGCTGTCCTTCCCCACATACTGATATTCCCCGTCCTGCAGCTGGTACTCATCAAATCGAAGCTGATTCCCTTCCAGACTGAAATTTGCAAAATACAGGCCGTCCTTTTTTTATAGGAAAGCTTGGTTTTCATGTCTTCCCCAACTATTCGAATCTCCGATACCGGCACTTCTCCCTGAGGATTCCAAATCTGATCCTTGTCGCTGTCCTGTAAACCGTAGAGGAAATCCTCCCCCAGAAAAACCGATTACCTTCAGTCTTTTTTTCCGTCTTCGAAATGCTCAAATTCTTATCTCCGTGGAGATTTCTAAAAGGCAATTTCCCTGTGCAGTTCTCCGTCATTGTTCTTTTTCTCCGTAAGCAATAAATTGCTTACTGCTGCTGGAAGCAAAATCATTTTCCGAAAGACCGGTAGACAGCGTAATAACCTCGAAACTGTTGGTATCCACCCCATAGATACTGCCGGCAAAGAAAATGTAGAACATCCGGTTGTCCGCATAGTAGGAAAGATTTTGAATGTTTTCCTCCAGTTTTTCCTTGCTGGCCTTTAAGGGCAGGAAGAAATTCTCCACCACCGTATTTTCCGAATTGTCATAGGTATAAAAGACAATGCCGGTATAACCCTCGTGTCGGCCCCTTCGAATATAGCCATATACCAGAAAATCCACATCTCCGTTGGTGTCCACACTTAAAATATGAATGCCATGGGTAAAGCTTTCCCTCTCTAAAGACTTCTCTCCTTCGGTGTAGGAGAAAATCCGGTTCATATTGCCCTTTCCTTCTCCGTCAGCACGGTAAAGGGTATTCTTATCGGTAAAGGCATAGAAATTTTTAGTAGCGGATTGAAGGGCCTCAATATCGCTCTTTTTCCCCACACCCAGTAAAAATCTTCTTATCCTTGTAACGATAATTCTGTCCGTCAAAAAAAGCTCCTTGCTTCTTCGGTCAAAGTCCATCAGGAAAATTCTTTGAGGATCATAGCGCATTACATAGTTGTCTTCATTGAAGAAACGGTGCACATTGCCGTCCTGATCCGTGGCTCTGGAGGCATACTGGATTTGCACTAATGCCATGGTACCGTCCAGCTCCTTCAAACGAATCTCCGGCTCCCCGTCCATTTCCATGCCGCTGTCTCCCCAGGTTATCTGCTGGAAGGAGGAATGCAGATTCACATGGGCAAGAGAACTGTTATCCATGGTATCATCACTTTCCAGATAAGTGCTAAGGCTCTTGGCCTCCGATTTGGAAAAAAGCTCTTTCTGGTAAAAATCCTCCGCAAGACTCAGAACTTCCTGTCCCATATCCTCCTTCCCCAGTAAAACGCGGGTATAGTAATAGACGCTGCTTTCTCCCAGGTCCAGTCGTAGACGAAGAAGGTACTCCTTTCCTTCCTTCATCAAGTTTTGGATAGGAAGGATAATGTGTACCCTTCCCCCTTCCTCCTGTAAGCTTCCTTCCTGGTCCTTTTCCAAAAGCTCCGTCCCATCCAGGGAACGAATATCATAATGCACAGACTTAGGGGCGGACTTTCCCTCCTCCAAAATCAACTCACACCGGCGATTTTCCGGAAGTAAGGTCAGGCTGTCCCGCACAAAGACATCATCCATTTCCTGCAAATAGCCGTAGAGAGGATTGATTTCTTTTCCGGAGGAAAGCACATGAAGCACCGGTAATTTGCTTTTTTTCCCATGTTGGCATAAATTCTATTGTTTTGATCCATGGAACGATAAGAATGGAAGAAATAAAAAAAGCAGAGCGACAAAAAAAATGCCGCCCAATACCAAAGCTCTGCTTCTTCTTTTATTCCAAAACTTCTGTTTACTTTCGCCTAGTCGTTTTAACAAAGTTTAACCCTTCTTCCTAATCCGGTCTTCCTATGCCCCTAAGGCTTTTTTTCTATCTCTGAATCTTTCCTAAGTCCGGGGCTTTTTTTCCTATCTCTGAATCTTTTCTAAGTCTGGGGCTTTTTTTCCCTACCTCTGAATCTTTCCTAAGTCTGGGGCTTCTTCCTATAGCCTAAGGCCTCTTCCAGAGCCAGCTTTTCCTCCGCTCCAAGCTCCACGGAAGTGCTGCCTTCCTCCACCTCTTTAATATAGAGGAAGCCCCCTTCTTTGGCATGAACAGAATTAAAGATAAAGCCGCTGTTATCATAATTCAAAAATCGCTAGGGCAAAGGAGAGATTTCCTCCCATACCGCCATAAGCATTATAGCGAACGATACCCCATTTTTGGAAGGAACGTCTGATATTCTTATGCAAAATCTTAAGCATTTCCCGCTGTTCTTCTTCCAGGTCCTCCAGCTTTTCCACATGTCTCTGCAGCTCGATAAAATAATCCTCCAGAGTTTCCGCATCCTTCCCCCGCATAAAATAATCATACTGGCGATAAAGCTTTTTTTATACTTGGCCTCTGCCTTCAGAGCGAAAAAAAGAGAAATGAGCGAAATTAATGTGGAAACCAGTACGAAAACCAATTTACCATGTTGTAGCAATACTTCCATTTATTCTTCTCCCCTTCCTTCTAAAATCCGGGTGATCCTATCCAAATCCTCCTTGGAGTAATATTCGATTTCCACCTTACCCTTATCCTCGTTCTTGGCGGTAATTGTCACCTTTGTCCCCAAATGCTCCTTCATCTTCTCTTCCAAGCCGTGAACAATGGTTTTCCACTGAGAGCTTAATTTCTTGGGCTTGTCTTGCTTTTTCCATCGGAGCTTTTTTTCTTCCTTGGCCCGTCTTTCCATTTCCCGGACACTCCATTTTTTTCTCTACACATTCCTTGGCAAGAGAAAGTCTTTTCTCTGTATTTTCCACGGAAAGCAGTGCTCTGGCATGTCCCTCGGACAAAAGATTCTGACGGAGATATTCTAAAAATCTCTTCCTCAAGCTTTTAAAAGACGAAGACTGTTGGCAATGGTAGAACGCTTTTTTTGCCACCCTTTCCGCCAGCTCCTCCTGACTCAAATGATATTCTGTCAGTAAACTTTGGTAAGCCATGGCTTCCTCCACCGCATTTAAATCTTCTCTTTGGATATTCTCAATGATGGCGACTTCCTTACTAAGCTTTTCATCATAGTCCCGAATCAATACAGGAATTTCCGTAAGACCGGCTATCTTTTGCCGCCCGGAATCTTCGTTCTCCGGCAATAATTTCATAGAAAGGACCTTCCTTTTTACCAGTAAGGGTTGTAAAACACCGAATTGCTTAATGCTCTGAGAAAGTTCCTCCAGCTCTTCCTGGGAAAAATTGTTTTCTGGGCTGCTTTGGATTGGGCTGAATCAGGGAAAGCTTCACCATTGCCTGCTCCTCTTTCTTCTCCCGTCCATCCTTTTTTCCGGCAAAAAGGGTATCCACCCCTCTTCCCAAACCATGCTTTGCCATGTCCTTCCCTTCCTTTCTCTATCCGGCTGAAATCTATATTTAAGCTTCTGTTCTTTCCTGATTTTCCGATTTTTCTAAACTTTGGTAAATGATATTCTTTGCAAAAATCTCTGCTACAAGCTTTTAATACGCTTTGTCCTTCTCCAGAATCTCCGCTGCAAGTTTTTAATATGCTATATCCTTTTTCCAGAATCTCTACTGCAAACTTTTTAATACGCAATATCCTTTTTCCAGAATTTCTGCTGCAAGCTTTCTATAGGCCTCCGCTCCTGTAGAACTGTTGTCATACAGGGAAATAGGCAGTCCGTGGCTGGGGGCCTCTGCCAGACGAACATTTCTGGGAATAATTGTCTTGAAGATAGGATCTGAAAAATGCTCCTGCACCGCCTTAACCACCTCCTGAGACAGGAGGTTTCTACTGTCATACATGGTAAATAAAAATACCCTCGATTGTTAAATCCGGATTTAGGGCATCCTTTACCATGGAAATGGTTTCCGTCATTTGGCTAAGTCCTTCCAATGCATAGTATTCACACTGAATAGGAATCAGTACGGAATGAGAAGCCGTTAAAGCATTTACCGTAAGGGTACCTAAGCTGGGAGGACAATCAATAAAGATATAATCATAGTCCTTTTGAATATTCTCTAAAACTTCCTTTAATAAGAAATTTTTATTCTCTTCCTCTGCAAGCTCCGCATCCATGGCGGAAAGGTTCCTGTCTGCTGCAATAAAATCCAGATTTTCCAAAACTTCCCGAACAATGCCCTTTTTCTATAGGAAATTCCCCGCTAAGAATCCGGTAAATACTGATTTCTTCCTCCCGGACGCCAATACCGCTTCCCGCATTTCCCTGAGGATCAAAGTCCAAAAGCAAAACTCTCTGTTTTGCCTCCGCTAAGGAAGCCGCCAAATTGACAGCGGTGGTGGTTTTCCCCACACCCCCCTTTTGGTTTGCAATTGTAATAATCTTCGCCATAAGTCCCCTTAGCCTTTCTTTTTTTGTGCTGTAACTATTTCCTAACAAGCTATTGTTTACCGATATTTAAATACGATATTTATATCCATTCTTGCTATGAATTGTATTCCATTTCCGCTTTTGTTTCACGTGAAACATTTTAGCCCAGCTCTATATTACTGTCAATTTATCTTCCCGCTACTTTTTACTATCTATTTCCTTGCTAAGCTATCTCTTTTAGCAGCTATTCCATTACTATCCTTCTTCCAAAAACAAAAAATTCTAGCTTCTTTTCTTCTGCTTTTCCGGCATCTGGGCATAAACCACCGCAATGGTCATGATGATGCAGCCGAAGATTTCCCGAATTCCTAAAGACTCTCCCAAAAACAACCATCCCCAAATCGCCGCATAAATGGCGGTAGTGGACATGAGAAGGGAAGCAAGAGTATCCTCCAATCTTTTTTGAGCATAGCTTTGCATGGTAAAAGCCACTGCCCCGGACATAATACCGGCATACGCAATGGGAAGGAAGGCTGCTTTCAAACTCATTAAAGAGAACTTTTCAAAGAAAATAAAGCCCAGTAATCCCACCAAAGAGCCTGCTAAAAACTGTGTGGACATATACCAGCTGATATTGACCTTCTTTACATAGTATCCTACCTGCATAATCTGAACGGCATAAAGTACCGAGCAAAGAATAATATAAGTATCTCCTATGCCGATAGTAAATTTTGTTCCTGCCTTAATCGCGATAAAATAAACGCCAACCAAAGCCAGAATTGCACAAAACCAGATTTTCTTTTTCCGGTTTTTTCCGATAACTAAGCCGAAAATCGGAATCAGGATAATATAAAGTACCGTTAAAAAGGCTGCCTTTCCAACGGTGGTTTCTTTTGACGCCAATTTGCTGAATCACGCTGGCAAATCCCAGTACAATACCGGTAATGGCTCCCCTTTGATTCCCGCTCTTTTTTCCTCCTTAGAGCATGGCTTTAAAAAGGCAAAGGGCAATAAGCAAAGTCCAGATAAAAAGTGCCGATAAAACACAAAGGCGCAGGGACCAATCTGATCCATTGCGGTACTTTGGGCAATAAAGGCCAAACTCCAAATCACAGTCGTAATCAAAAGAATAATGATTCCCTTATTTCTCTCCCTATAGGGATGCTCTTTTTCTGTTAAAAGCCTTTCCTGTTCTTTTGGGAAAATGCTTTCTTCCTCTATTTCATTTAACTTTTCCACTTGATAATATTTCTCTAACTAAGAGGTGACTTAGCCGGAGTTCCCGCCTTTCTAGGATATTTTTTTCCGCAGGGCTCTATCTTCTGAATCAAAAGCATAGCTCTTCCCATATCGGTTTCCGGCAGGGTATAGATTTTCTTCTCCACACATTTTCCTCCTAAAAGGAAAAATAGCCTTCTTACCCTGCTCTAATTCTTCTTCCACTTCTCTGCCCTTTAAGGCCAGAAAATAGCCTCCTACCTTCACAAAGGGAAGGTCATACTCACTGAGGGTGGCAAGATTTGCCACTGCCCGGGAAACTACCAAATCATACTGTTCCCTGCAAGCTCTTATCATGTCCCAGATCCTCAGCCCGACCGTGATAAAAATTTTACCCCTTTCTAAGCCAAGGCTTTCCACTAGCTCTTCCAAAAAGCGAATCCGCTTTTGTAAGGAATCACTTAAAGAAAGCTGAATACTTGGAAAGGCGATTTTTAGAACAAGCCCGGGAAATCCTGCCCCTGTTCCCACATCCATCACCGACTTTCCCTCTATCCATTCCGAAAAATGTTTCACGTGAAACATTCATTTGACAAATCGCCAGACAATCCACAAAATGCTTAACAATGACCTCTTCTTCTTCCGTAATGGCGGTAAGATTCATTACCTTATTTTTTTCTACCAGAATCTGATAATATTGATAAAACTGTAAAAGCTGTTGTTCTGTTAAAGAAAGTCCTAAGCTCTCTGCTAAATGGGAAAGCTTCTCTCGAAAAAAACTCGGTCATTTCTCTTCCTTTCTTCTTTCCTTTTCCTTCTCCAGATAAACCAAAAGCACCGATAAATCCGCAGGGCTGACACCGCTGATACGGGAAGCCATACCCATATTTTTCCGGACGAATCATATCCAACTTCTGTCTGGCTTCCAAACGGAGATTATGAATATCATGATAGCAGATATCCTTTGGCAGCTTTTTTTCCGCTCCATCTTCTTAAAGGCTTCCACCTGCTGAATCTGTCTCTTAATATAGCCCTCATATTTAATTTCGATTTCCACTTCTTCCTGTATAAAGGGAGAAAGGGAAGGTCTTTCCGGATCCAAAGGAGCAATATTTTGATAATTACACTCCGGTCTCTTACAAAGTTCTCTCAGAGAGATGCCGGACTGGATAGGAGAAGAGTGAATGCTTTCCAAAAATCCTGTTATTTTCCGCATTTGCTCCGATATAAGTATTTTCCATACGGCGAAGTTCTTTTTGGATGGCTTCCTGCTTTTCCCTGCTGGCCTTGATTTCCTCCTGGGAAACCATACCCAGAGCATAGCCCTTTTTCCCGAAGGCGAAGGTCTGCATTGTCCTGTCGAAGCAGAAGACGATACTCCGCCCTGCTGGTCATCATTCTATAGGGCTCTTTGTTTTCCTTTGTCACCAGATCATCAATTAAAACGCCGATATAGGCCTCGGAACGATCCAATACAAAGGGCTCTTTCCCCTCAATCTTTTGTACCGCGTTGATTCCCGCCATAAATCCCTGTACCGCCGCCTCCTCATAGCCGGAGGAACTGTTCATTTGTCCTGCAAAAATACAGGCCGGAAATCTTCTTAGTTTCCAAGGTATTTTCCAATTCCAAAGAATTTAGGCAGTCGTATTCAATGGCATAGCCGCAGCGTACCATTTCCGCCTTTTCAAAGCCCGCCATGGTACGAAGAATCCTCATCTGTACATCTTCCGGAAGAGAAGAGGAAAGACCGGAAAGATACATTTCGTTGGTGTATCTTCCCTCCGGCTCCACAAAAATCTGGTGCCGATTTTTCTCCGGAAACTTCATAACCTTATCTTCTATAGAAGGACAGTATCTGGGGCCGGTTCCCTGAATTACCCCGTTATACATGGGGGAACGGTCAATATTTTCCCGAATCATCTCGTGACCCTCTTCACAGGTATAGGTCAGGTAGCAATCCTCTTGAGGAATCTGCACACTGGCAGGATCCGTGGAAAAAGAGAAGGGCACCACAGGTACATCTCCTTCTGTACCTCCATCTTACTGAAATCCAGAGACCTTCTGTCCACTCTGGCAGGAGTTCCGGTTTTAAAACGCTGTAAACGAAAGCCTAAATCCAAAAGGGCCTGACTCAGCTTTGTAGCTCTTCGAAGACCGTTTGGCCCGGTTTCTTCAGAAACCTCTCCATAAATGCAGCGGGCGTTCAAGTACACTCCGGTGCAAATCAGCACTGCCTTGGCATAGTATCTGGCTCCGGTACTGCTCACAACTCCGCGGATTTCCGTCTTTTCCTCATTGCACAGTAAAGAAACGATTTCTCCCTGACGAATATGAAGATTCTCCTGATTTTCCACAAGATGACGCATATTCTGAGAATAGACCTGCTTATCCGCCTGGGCTCTTAGGGAATGTACCGCCGGACCCTTGGATTGATTTAACATCCTGGACTGAAGAAAGGATTGGTCGCATACCTTTCCCATCATTCCCCCAAAGCATCCAATTCTCTGACCAGATGCCCCTTTGGAGCTTCCGCCGATATTGGGGTTACAGGCCATCATGGAAATGCTGTCCGGGCTCAGGGTAAAAAGAAGGGTTTTATGCCCCCGCTTAGCGGAAACCAGGGCCGCTTCCACTCCTGCATGCCCTGCTCCCACCACTACAATATCTACCTGTTCTTCTAAAAATGCCATATTCCCTCTTTACTATTTTCCCATGCAAAACTTTGCAAAAATCTCATTAATCAAATCCTCGGAAACATCCTCTCCCAGAATTCTTCCTAAGGCACTGTATGCCCCCATTAAATCTATACTTAAGAAATCCTCAGACAATTTAAGACGGATTCCCTCCAAAACCAATTCCAAAGCGGACTTTGCTTCTTCCAATGCTGCAATCTGCCTTTCACTATGGATATACGTTTCCGTGGAAAAGGAAAGACTTCCGGTATAGAAAAGCTCTTCCAGCTTTTGACCAAGCTCTTCTATCCCCTTCCCTTCCTTGGCAGAAATAGGAAGCACAGAAAAACCGGTCTCCTTCTCCAGCTCTTCTTTTTGTAAAATGCTTTCCTTATCCATTTTATTGAGAAGCACCACAGCCTTCTTTCCCTCTAAAAGGGCTAAAATCTTTCGGTCCTCCTCCTCTAAAGGAAGACTTCCGTCCAAAACCAGAAGAACGCAATCCGCCTTTTCAATTCCTTCCTTTGCCCGATTCACACCGATTTCTTCCACAATATCTTCCGTTTCCCGAATTCCTGCGGTATCGATTAAATGAAGGGAAAGGGAACCGATGCGAATATCCTCCTCCACCGTATCTCTGGTAGTTCCCGGAATATTGCTCACAATGGCCTTATCCGCCTTTACCAAACAGTTTAAAAGAGAAGACTTTCCCGCATTGGGCTTTCCCACAATAACGGTTTGAATTCCCTCCTTTAAGAGTCTTCCTTCCCTTTGATGCTTTAAAAGATCTGAAATTTCGGAAAGAATCTCTTCCACATGTCCTTGACACTGCTCCGAAAAATCCCTCCAAAGAAATATGCTCCGGATCATCCAATGCCGCCTCAATAAAGGCGGTATCCTCCAAGATTCTGCTCCGCATTCTCTTGATTTTCTCTTTCAATGAACCCTGTAGGAGGGAGAGGGAGGAGCGAATACTGTCCTCACTTTTGGCAGCAATTAAATCCGCCACTGCCTCCGCCTGAGAAAGATCGATTCGTCCGTTTAAAAAGGCACGTTTACTGAACTCTCCTGGCTCCGCCGGTCTTGCTCCGGCCTTAAGAGTGGTCTGAAAAACCTTTTGCATCAAAAGGATTCCGCCGTGACAGTTAATTTCCACCGTATCTTCTCCGGTAAAGGATTTGGGTGCTAAAAAAGTGGAAACCAAAACCTCATCAATTTCCTTTTCGCCGTCAAAAAAACAAAGCCATAGCGAATCCGGTGGCTTTCCTGATATCTAAAGGTCTTCCCCCCTTAGTTCTTAAAATTTTTCCGGCAATTTCCACAGCCTGATTTCCGCTAATCCGGATAATGCCGATTCCGCTTTCTACTAACGCAGTGGCAATTCCGCTAATGGTATTTTTCCAAATCCTCACCTCCTCAGCAATTCTGTATTTTACTAAGATTTGCCCTACAATGCAATGAAAAAGCCTAGGAAGGATATTATAAATAAGACTAAATAGCTTGTATACAAATCAGCAATAGAGGCCTGAAATCAGGGTAGAACTAACACTCCCTATTTCAGACCTCTACTGCTTAAATATCACACAATTCTTTAAATTACACTTGATGACTTCTTTTAACGACTTCTTCTTACTGAATATGTTCCCTTATCGAATGAATTTTCTTACTAATTATTCTTCTTATTTCTTCCATGGGGTGCAAGAAAGCCTTATGCTTCGCCCTTCTCTTCTCTCTTTTCTTCTTTCCTGTCCTCTCTTCTCATCCGGTTTCCCTTATGGCGGAAATCCTTTTGGAACTTTCCTCCATTTTTACAGAAAATCACCACATGACGGAAGGGATCTTCTCCCTCGGATTTTGTGGAAACCTGACTGTCACTTTGCAGTGCGGCATGGATAATTCTTCTCTCGTAAGGATTCATTGGCTCCAAATGAACAGATTTCCGATTTTTTTCTTTACCTTGTAGGCAATGTTTTTAGCCAGACTTCTCAAAGTCTGCTCTCTTCTCTTACGGTAATCCTCCGTATCCAGCTTTTACCCGAAGATACTCATCTCCGTGGTTTTTATTCACCACTAAAGAACAAAGATACTGTAAGGAATCCAGGGTTTGTCCTCTTTTTCCGATAAGGATGCCCATATCCGGTCCTATCAGGTTTATGTAAAGCTCATTGCTGCTGTTTCTAAACTCTGTCTGAAGCTCCACTTCCATTTCCATACCCTGAAATACAGAGTTTAAGAAATCTAAAGCAGCCTTGGTTACCGCTGCAATCTCCTCTTCGGAAAGGGGCGTAAGTTCTCTCTTCTCGGGACTTCTTCCCTCAAAGGACTTTTCCTCTCTCTTTACAGGAGCGGAAGAGATTGGTGCAGGGATAGGATCATAGCCTCCTCTGCTAAAGCCCTTAAAACCTTCCTTCTTTTCAAACTTCTTCTCTCTCTTTTCCTGAGAAGAATTATGGGAAAAATGCTTTTATCCTCCCCGGAAGCCTTTCTTTCTTCCCTTTTTCTCAAAAAGTCTGAGACTTTTCCTCTACAAAAGAGCTTTCCCTCTTTCCTTCCGCTTCCTTCTTTTCAAATGCCGCTTTCTCTACTGCCACGGGCTTTTCCGCTGCAGCCTTTTCGTTTGCGATTTCCGCTTCATCCTTTTCCCAGGCTTCGATAATCCAGGGCTTTGCTCCGATACCGAATAAACCGTTGCTTCCCTGTACAATCACATTGTAGGAAATTCTGTCTGAGGTACAACCCAAAGAGATGGTTGCCTTCGTAATCGCTTCTTCTACCGTCTTTGCAGAAACTCTAAACTTGTCCATAGCTTTTCTCCCTAAGCTTTTTACTTTTTCTCTTTTTTCTCATGCTTTTCATTGTAAAGCTGTACCATGTTTGCCTTGCTGGCTAATGATCCCTCTTTCGCATTTTGATTGTAATAGTCTGTAGATTCTTTTGTCTTCAGATTTTGCTTTGCAATCTTTTCCATACGATTCTTTTCTTCAGAATCTTCCTTAGCCTGCATAAGCTTTAATCTGTTTTCCACGGTCTTTTCATCAATGGGAGGTAAGCCTTTTTTTGCTCTTTTTTCATTGGCCTTAGCCATAGCATCCTGTAAAAGCTCTTCATTGGTCTTCTTTCCGAAGTACCAGTTTAAAATCAACTGCTGTAAGAGCATAAATACGGAAGACGCAATCCAGTATAAACCGATTCCGGAAGCAAAGCTGAAGCAGAACCACACAGACATCAAAGGCATCATAACGTTCATGCTCTTCATCATCTGCTGGGACTGATCTCCCTCCTCTGTTGCGGTAGGCATGGTCTGCTTCTGCATAAGCAGGGTGGAAGCCCACTGGCTTAAGCCTGCCAAAATAGGAATTAACCAGTAAATATTTGGAGTAAAGCCATAGGCAGAGGGAGCAGTGGAAAGATTTAAACCTAAGAAGCTGTTAATCTCTGTAGACTTTGCCGCAGCCTGCTGAATTACCTGGGTTGCGGAAGGGAAAAATCTCCGGAAGCTTTGCCCACTGCACAGGATTTAACTTATACAAAAAAAGTCAATGACAAAGTTATGAACCGCGTCTGCATTATACTTAGCGGGGTCATCCAGACCTAAGTTGTGTAAGGTCTTTAAAATAGATTCCATGCCGTTGGCTTTTCCGAAGTCCAGAAGACTTTGAGCCGCAGAAGAACCTCCGATAGCGGTGGAAACACTTTCATAAACCGCCTTTACGGAAGGAACATAGGCAGGAATGTTCATGATAATACGATACAGGGCGAAAATAATCGGCATTTGTAAAAACAAAGGCAAACACCCTGCAGTCATAGAAGTGCCGTACTTTTCATAAATGGCTTTCATCTCAGTTTGCTGTGCCATCATGGAAGCGTTATCCGTTTTATTCTTATACTTTTCCTGTACAGCACGAATTTCCGGTTGCATAATCTGCATCATTCTGGAGGATTTTTGCTGTTTTAAAGAAGTTGGGAACAGCAAAATACGAGTTACCAAAGTAAACAGAATGATGGCTAGTCCAATGTTTGGGATACCGATTCCATCCAAGAAAAAGGTAAATCCAGTTCATAATCCAGCCCAAAGCGCTTACAATCAGGTTCCAGATTGGACCGAACAAGGGTAGGTTGGATGTGTTTTTGGTTAAAATAATCAGATTTTGAATCAAGTTTTTCTCCCTTCATCTCTAGGGAACAGGATCATATCCGCCTTTAGCAAAGGGATTACAACGCAGTAATCTCCAGATTGCCAACAATAGTCCTTTCACACACCCGTGCTTTTGTATGGCCTCATAGGCGTATTGAGAACATGTAGGTGTGTATTTACAATGAGAATGTCCCTTCATAGGAGATAAAAAAATTTTTTTGATAAAAACGAATCATTTTTTTAACATCAGTTTTTCATCAAAGCTCTCCTTCGGAATAAGCTGCTTCGCAATTTCTATCAACTTATTTCCTGATAAAACGTATTTTCTATCCGAGTTTCTTCCCTATTATAATAGGGCTTTTTATTTCCCTTTGGAAAAAAATCAGAATTTCAGAACTCTCTCCATTACTAAGTATATGATGCCTGCTACATAAATCGAGATAAGCAATCTCCAATTCCGAATAGCTTGCAAAAGCTACCTTCTGTCTTACGACTAAAAACGATGTCTAACCCCTCTTTGATTTCTTTGTGTAATCGAAATATCTCTCGAAGCTTTCTACTGATTCCATGACGAACTACAGAATTTCCCCACCTTCTTGGAACAGGATATTCCCAGCCGGGAATAGTCTAAACCGTTTTCCACGATCAACATCACAAAAATAAGCATTGGCATAGGATTTTCCTTTTTTATAACAATGCTGAAACTCTTCATTTGACTTCATGGAAGGAAAACGCTTCATAAAATATCTCCAAGGTTGAAGAAAGACCGCTTTCCAGCGGCCTCATTTCTGTATTCTACAGGGGAATTACTCCCCTTAAGCTTTTCAAGAAAAGCTTCCTTTATGTTTCTGCATTATGCAGATAATCTTGCTCTACCTTTAGCTCTTCTAGCAGACAAAACCTTTCTACCGTTGGCTGTGGACATTCTCTTTCTAAATCCATGCACTTTTGCTCTCTGTCTTGTCTTTGGCTGATAAGTCATTTTTCCCTTATGCATACGGACACCTCCCTTTTTTTAGTGTATGGCCTGAAGCCACCGATCGTTTCTCCGGGAATTATTCGTCCTTATCCGAAAGGTCCCGAATAAACTCCTAATTTTGGGTAAACATCGCAGATTATTATATAGAAAGGGCTATAAATCGTCAATACCCTTTGGAAAAAACTTATTTTCCGGAAGAAATGTGTATATCTTACCCTCTTTATCCCCTAAATAAAGCCGGAAAATCCTGTAAAAGCAGAGTTTATCCACAAATTTATGCACTTATCCACAAATTCTATCCACAAAAACATCTGTTCACCTTATCCACAAACTGTTTATAAACTGTGGATAAGTGTATAATTTTCCTTTTTTTCTCATAGGTAAGGGCTTTTTTTACCTTTCTTCAGTGGACAGCTTTTTATTTTTTTATACTCCATTTATGCTCTTTTCCTGTTAAATTATTCTTCTTTCCTAAGAGATTATTCTTTTTCCTAAGGGATGTAAACTTGCGAAAGAGGCTCTCTTGCTGTAAAAATAAAAAGGAACTGTCTTTTTCAGAAAAAAAGGTACTTTTTTTGGAAAAAAATAGCGAGAAACCCCTTGTCGTTGATTTTAAGGAGTCTGGGAATGGCAAAAGACTTTAACCTCATAAAAGAAAAATGGGAAGAAATCCTCCTACATACCAGAGAAATAAATGAAATGCCGGATGTAACCTATGATCTCTGGATTGCTCCCTTAGAGTTATACGATTCTATCGGGGACCAACTGATTATTCTAGTAAAGATGAAGCAATTTCTCAGTATGATTCGGAAACGCTATACCGATACTCTAAAAATTTCTATTTTAGAAATTACCGGCATCTACACCGAGGTTCTCTTTACCGATGAGGACGGTTTAAAAGAACTCTATCCCAAGAAAAATCAGGAAGAACAGCCGGGACTGGAGGAAGCCTTAAAAAATGCCAACCTGAACTCTCGCTATACCTTCGACAGCTTTGTAGTAGGTTCCTCCAACGCCTTAGCCCATGCAGCCTGTGTGGCGGCGGCGGAGATGCCCGGAGAACAGTACAATCCTCTTTATATCTACGGAGGAGCAGGTTTGGGGAAAACCCACCTGATGCAATCTGTGGCCCATTACATTTTACAACAAAACAAAAATGCCAAGATTCGCTATGTTACCTCCGAAACCTTTATTAACGAATTTGTCGACAGTATCCGTAATAAAAATAACATTTCCCCGGCGGAATTCAGAAGAAAATATAGGGAACTGGATGTTCTTCTCATAGACGATATTCAGTTTCTTATCGGTAAGGAAGGAACCCAGGAAGAATTCTTCCATACCTTCAATGCCCTCTATGATAATAGAAAACAGATTATCATCGCCTCCGATAAACCGCCGAAGAAGATTGACAATATTGAAGAGCGACTTCTCTCCCGCTTCGAGGTGGGACTCACCGTGGATATCCAGCTTCCGGATGTGGAAACCAGGATGGCTATTCTTCGGAAAAAAAGGAAGAACTGGAAGGCTATAACATTGACAACGAAGTCATCAAATACATTGCAGACAATATTAAGTCCAATGTCCGGGAACTGGAGGGAGCCTTAACCAAGGTGGTGGCAAAGTCCCGCCTGATTAAACAGCCCGTTACCCCTAAGTCTTGCTGAAGAGCTTTTAAAGGACAATATTACTCCGGCGGAGAAAAAAGGAGCTTACCCCTGAAATGGATTATCGAGGTGGTGGCGGAGCATCACGGCCTGAGTCTTTCCGACCTTGTTTCCAAAAGAAAGAACAAGGAAATCGTTGTTCCCCGGCAGATTGCCATGTATCTTTGCCGGGAAATGACCAGTATTCCCTTAAATACTGTGGGAGAGCTGCTGGGAGGAAGAGACCATTCCACCATCATTCACGGTTGCGACAAGATATCCAAGGAATTGTCCACAAATGAACAATTACAATCCACAATAGAGGTTTTACGGAAAAAAATCTCTCCCTAATCCCCATTTCATCCTTTCCCTTTCCACAGAAAAAAAGAAGGCTTGGAAGATTGAAAAATCAAGAGATTTTGGCAATTACACATTTCCACAGCCCCTAATAACACTACTAAAGAAAAAAAGAAAGAACAAAAACAAAATATCGCGAGGCTCAAAAGCGATATTTGTGAAGAATAAATTTAGCGGCTTTTCAAAAAGCTTCTACAGAATAAAAAGAAAGGACTCCTATGAAATTATCTTTTCAAAAAAATGATTTGCTTTCCACCCTGCAAGTGGTAGGGAAGGCTGTTGCTTCCAAAACCACCCTGAGCATTATGGAGTGCATCCTGGTGGATGCCACTGAAGGGCAGATTCGTTTAACAGGAAACAAAAAAATGATTTTGGAATAGAAAGCATTTGTCCGGGAGACATACTGGAGCTGGGAAAGATTGCCTTGGAGGCAAGACTTTTCCAAGAGATTATCAAGCGTTTACCCCAGACGGAGGGAAAGAATATTCTTCTCAGTACAGAGGAAAACGGAAATTGTACCATTCAGTGTGAAAAGTCCGTCTTTAAAATCATGGGCAGAAATCCTGAAGAATTTACCTCCCTTCCTTCCGTAGAGAAACAGGAAATTGTAGAGATTTCTCAACTGAGTTTAAGAAACATGATTAATCAGACTATTTTTTTCCACCGCTTCCGGAGAGAACAATAAGAAGATGACGGGGGAATATTTCGAAATTACCGACAATCAATTCTCCATTACCGCCCTGGACGGACATAGAATTGCCATTCGGAAGACCGAGCTTTCCGAGTCCTATGACAACTGTTCCGCTATCGTTCCCAAGGAAGTTCTTTCAGAACTTTCCAAGATTATCAGCGGAGGATTGGAGGATAAGGTGGAGATTTGCTTTTTCCAAGCAGTATCTGCAATTTTCCTTTGAGGACACCATTGTGGTAACCCAGCTGGTGGAGGGAGAATATTTCCATGTTCGCCAGATGTTGTCCACCGATTACGAAACCAAGATTCGCTTAAACCGTAAGCAGTTTTTGGAAAATATAGACAGAGCCAGAATCCTGGCCAGAGACAATGATAAGCAGCCTTTGATTTTAAAAAAATCGAAGACCAGAGTCTATCTTTGAAAAATTGTTTCCGATATCGGAAGGATGGATGCGGAGATGCCGGTACAGCAGGAAGGAAAGGATCTTCTCATCGGCTTTAACCCCACTTACCTGATGGATGCTCTTCAGAATATTGAAGAGGAAGAGGTGGATTTGTACTTTACCATTTCCCGCTCTCCCGTCTTTATTCGGGATCAGGAGGAAAGCTACAACTACATGATTTTACCGGTTAACTTTAATGCGGAAGCCGTAGGATGATTATCGAATCCATAGAATTACAAAAATTATAGAAATATAGAAAAAAATTGAAGCTTCCTCTGGGAGAGAAGAACAATATCCTTTACGGAGACAATGCCCAGGGAAGACCAATCTTTTGGAGGCTATTTTCTTTGGCAGCACCGGAAAGTCCTTTCGCTTTTGTAAGGACAAGGAACTGATTCATTTCAGGGGCGGAGGAAGCCCATTTGAAAAATGATCCTGAAGAAAAAGGGAATTTCCCACCGGATAGACATTCACCTAAAGAAAAATAAAACTAAGGGAGTGGCTATAGACGGATTTCCGGTGAAGAAAAGCTCCGAGCTTTTTCGGTCTGGGAAATATCATTATCTTTTTCTCCGGAGGACCTGTCCTTAATTAAGAACGGGCCAAAGGAAAGAAGAAGATTTATTGATTTGGAGCTTTGTCAGCTGGATAAGATTTATCTCTACCACTTATCCATGTATAATAAAGTTTTGCAGCAAAGAAATAAGCTTTTAAAGGAACTGTATTTTCGGCCAAAGCTGGAGGAAACCCTCTTTGCCTGGGATGAGGAACTGGTAAAGCATGGGAAGATGGTGATTTCTCTCCGCAGGGATTTTGTGGAAAAACTTACGGAAAAAAAGGTGGAAAAACATCCACCGAAAAATCAGCGGAAAGCGGGAAGAGCTTCTTCTAAGCTATGAGGAAAATGTTTCCGAGGAAAATTTCTCCTTGCAGCTGGAAAAAAACAGGGAGGCGGAGAAAAAGCAACAAACCACTCTCTCCGGTCCCCACCGGGATGACCTGTCCTTTCAGATAAACGGTCAGGATATTCGACATTTCGGTTCCCAGGGACAGCAAAGAACCGCTGCCTTGTCCCTGAAATTAGCGGAGATTGATTTGGTGAGAGAAAGAATTCAGGATAATCCCATCTTATTGTTGGATGATGTGTTTTCAGAGCTGGATCAAAAAAGACAGAATTTTTTATTAGAGCAGTTAGGGAATTTACAAAGCCTGATTACATGTACAGGATTGGAAGAATTGGTAAAGCATCGATTCCCCATAGACCATGTGTTTTATGTGGAAAAATGGACAGGTGCAGTGTCAGTAAAGAGGAGGAACTATGTCGATAGAGATGGAAGAATTTGGAGGAAATGAAGCAGAATTTCTTCATGGTTCTAAGGAATACGGTGCAGATCAGATTCAGATTTTTGGAGGGACTGGAAGCGGTTCGGAAAAGACCGGGAATGTATATCGGAAGTACCTCCGTTCGCGGTTTGCATCATTTAGTTTATGAAATCGTGGATAACTCCGTAGATGAGGCTCTGGCCGGATTTTTGTAATACTATTACCGTTAAGATTCATCAGGATAATTCCATTACCGTAAGGGATAATGGACGAGGAATTCCTGTAGATATACAGAAAAAAAGGCGGGAAAGTCCGCCTTGGAAGTTGTTTTTACCGTTCTTCACGCAGGAGGAAAGTTCGGAGGAGCCGGTTATAAGGTTTCCGGCGGTCTTCACGGTGTAGGAGCCAGCGTAGTAAATGCGCTTTCTGAGTGGTTGGATGTTAAGGTTTATAAAGAGGGCAAGATTTATACCATGTCCTTTGCCAAGGGAAAGGTAACAAAGCCTATCGAGTGTATCGGAACTTGCAGCGAAGAGGAGCAGGGAACCGAGGTACACTTCCTTCCGGATGCAAGCATTTTCGAAGAAAGCGTTTATGAGTTTGAAACCTTGAAGATTCGTCTTCGGGAAACCGCCTTCTTAACCAAGAATCTGAAGATTCGCCTTGTAGATGAACGGGAAGGCATGGAGCAGGAAAAGGAATTCCACTATGAGGGAGGAATTCAGGAGTTTGTCAGCTTCTTAAACAAGGGCAAGGAAGCCCTTTATCCGGATGTGATTTACTGCGAGGGTGAGAAAGAAAAGATTCTGGTGGAAGTGGCTATGCAGCATAACGACTCCTACACGGAAAATATCTATACCTTTGTAAACAACATTAATACCCCGGAGGGGGGAACCCACCTGACCGGTTTTAAAAATGCTTTAACCAAAACCTTTAATGACTATGCAAGACAGAATAAGCTTTTAAAGGACAGTGAAGCCAATCTTTCCGGAGAGGATATCCGTGAGGGCTTAACCTGCATTATCTCCGTAAAGATTGAGGATCCCCAGTTTGAGGGACAGACCAAGCAGAAGCTGGGAACCTCCGAGGCCCAAGTTGCGGTACAGGGTATTGTTTCCGAGCAGTTGACTTATTTCTTAGAGCAAAATCCGACCGTTGCCAAGGTGATTTGCGAAAAGTCTATTTTGGCGCAAAGAGCAAGAGCTGCAGCCAGAAAGGCCAGAGATTTAACCAGAAGAAAGTCCGCCCTTGACGGTGTGGGACTTCCCGGTAAGCTTGCGGATTGCAGCAGCAAGGATCCGGAAAGATGTGAGATCTTTATCGTAGAGGGAGATTCCGCATTGGGACCTGCCAAGGAAGGAAGAAATCCGGAAACCCAGGCTGTACTGCCTCTTAGAGGAAAGGTTTTAAATGTACAGAAGGCAAGATTGGACAGAATCTATGCCAATGAAGAAATTAAGGGAATGATTACCGCCTTCGGTACCGGTATTCACGAAGATTTTGATTTAAGCAAATTACGTTATCACAAAAATCATTATTATGACGGATGCGGATGTGGACGGCGCCCACATTTCCACCCTGATGTTGACTTTTTATTTATAACTTTATGCCGGAGCTTATCCGAAAGGGACATGTTTATCTGGCTCAGCCGCCACTTTTTACCATTCAGAAGAATAAAAAGCATTACTATGCTTACTCCGATGAGGAATATCAGAGAATTTTAAAGGAAATCGGATCTGATGGAGCAGACGTATCCCGATTCAAGGGTCTTGGAGAGATGAATACCGAGGAGCTGCAGGAAACCACCCTGGATCCGGAAACCAGAACTCTGCTTCGTGTAAATATGAGTGACGAGGATAAGGCGGAGCTGGATATTACCTTTACCACCTTAATGGGAGATCAGGTAGAGCCCAGAAGAGAATTTATCGAGCAAAATGCCCGCTATGTTACAAATTTGGATATTTAAAGACTTTTCCAAAAAGAATTGCAAGTTAAAGGAGGCCAATTTTGGAGCCAAATATTTTTGATAAAGTGCAGGATGTGGACTTAAAAAAAGACCATGGAAAATGCGTATATCGACTACGCCATGAGTGTTATTGTGTCCAGAGCGATTCCTGATGTTCGGGATGGTCTTAAGCCTGTACAAAGAAGAGTGCTTTATGCTTTGCAAAGTCTGGGCGTTACTCCGGATAAGAAAACCAAAAAGTGTGCCACGATCGTTGGAGAAACCATGGGTAAATATCACCCCCATGGTGACTCCTCCATTTACGGTTCTTTGGTTTATATGGGACAGCCCTGGTCTATGCGGCACGTCCTGATTGACAAGCAGGGAAACTTCGGTTCCGAGGACGGAGACAGCCCTGCGGCAATGCGTTATACCGAGGCTAAGATGTCCAGATTAGCCGGAGAAATGCTGGCGGGAATCAATAAGAATACCGTGGATTTCATGCCGAACTTCTCCAACGAATATGAGGAGCCGGTGGTTCTTCCTTCCCGTTTTCCCAATCTTTTGGTAAATGGTGCCACAGGTATTGCAGTAGGTATGTCCACCAACATCCCTCCCCATAACCTAAGAGAAGTGATTAAGGGTGTGGATTGCATTATCGACAATAAAATTGAGGGAAGAAAGACGGAAATAGAAGAACTGCTTCCCATTATTCAGGGACCGGATTTTCCTACAGGTGCCACCATTTTAGGAAAAAGAGGAATTGAAGAAGCCTACAGAACCGGTAGAGGAAAGATTAAGATGCGGGCGATTTGCGAGATAGAGCCCATGCACAACGGCAAAAATCGCATTTTGGTGAAGGAACTTCCCTATCTTGTATACCGTTCCCGCGTTATTGAAAAGATTGCAGAGCTTGTAAAGGATAAAAGGATTGACGGTATCACCTATATCCATGATGCAGCAGGAAAAAATTCCAAGGCAAAGATTGCCATTGAGTGCAGAAAAGACGTAAATCCTCATGTGATTTTAAATCAGCTGTACAAGCACACCCAGTTACAGGAAACCTTCGGTGTGATTATGCTTTTGCATTGTTCGGGGAGAGCCGAAGATTTTAAATCTTCTGGAAATTCTGGAAGAGTTTTTGGCACATCAGATTCAGGTGGTCACCAGAAGAACACAGTACGACCTGCAAAAATGTGAGGACAGAGCCCATATCTTAGAGGGATTGTTAAAGGCTCTTGACCATATTGATGAGATTGTTGCCATTATCCGTGCAGCGAAAAATGTAGAAGAAGCCAAGCAGAATTTAATTGCCCGCTTTGCCTTCACCGAGGTGCAGGCCCAGGCTATCGTAGATATGCGTTTGCGTGCTCTCACCGGTTTGGAAAGAGAACGTCTGGAAAACGAGTACCAGGATTTGCTGGCAAAGATTGCCTACTATAAGGAAATTCTTGGAGATGAAAGAAAGCTTCTTGCGGTAATCAAGGAAGAACTGGATGTAATTGCAGACAAGTACGGAGAGGATAGAAAAACGAGCTTCAGCTATGATGATATCTTAGATGCGGAGGATTTGATTGCCGACGATGATGTGGTGATTACTTCCACCAGCCTCGGATACATCAAGAGAATGTCTCCGGAAAAATTTCCGTCAGCAAAACCGCGGCGGAAAGGGCATTAAAGGAATGCAGACCATAGAGAAGGACTATATTGAAGACCTCTTTATGACCACAAATCACCATTACATTATGTTCTTTACCAATATGGGAAGAGTATTCCGTATTAAGGGCTATGAAATTCCGGAAGCCAGCAGAACCGCAAGAGGTACGGCTTTTAGTGAATCTTCTTCCCTTGCAGGAGGGAGAAAAGGTTAATGCCAGCCTCTGCCTGAGAGATCCTAAGGATGAGCAGGACTTAATCCTCACCACCAAGTCAGGTATGGTGAAAAAGACCGCCCTTTCCGAATATGCCAATGTACGAAGAAACGGCTTAATTGCCATTAGTTTGAAGGAAGACGACCAGTTAATAGAAGCCAAGCTTCTTTCCAAGGATGAAAATATTATTCTGGTGACCAAGAAGGGAATGGCTATTCAGTTCAATGAGAAGGATGTGCGTAGAACCGGACGTTCCTCCATGGGTGTAATCGGTATCCGACTGAATGATGGAGATGAAGTAATCGGTATGCAGGAATCATCCCAGGGAGAAAATATGCTGGTAGTTTCTGAAAAAGGGTTACGGCAAGCTTACGGAGAAATCCGCCTTTAAGGCACAAAACCGTGGCGGAAAGGGTATGCGTTGCTACAAGATTACGGAGAAAACCGGAGATCTGGTAGGATTTAAGCTTTGTGACCAGGATAGAGAAATTCTTCTGATTACCACAGAGGGTATTATGATTCGGATGAGTCTGGAAAAATATCAGTATCATCGGAAGAAATGCCTCCGGGGTAAAACTGATGAATATCGATAAGGATGGAGATACCACCATTGCTTCCGTTGCCAAGGTAAGAGAAAGTGATGGGGAAGAAGATTCAGAAGCGGATCCGGGAGAAGATGCGGATACAGAAATCGCAGAAATAAATGAAGAGGATACCAAAGAGAATCAAGAAGAATAGAATAAAAAAACAGAAGCAAAAAAATAATAGAATAAAAATAGAAAAAGGTATATTCACAAAGAATGAAGTGTATTGTATTATATCTTTGAGCACGATAACCCTATTGATGACGGTCAAACGATTGCAGGCTTAGAAAATGGAGATATGAATCCAGATATCAAATGGAAGGTTCAATATGAGGATTCCTTAATTCAACCTGTTCGCACTGTTATAGATATTAATATGGGTGAATATGCATCGGGCACTCGCTAGTTGGAAATTGATGAAAGGTGTGAGCATTATGAATGATCAACGTGTTTTTGACATGGAACTTGTGAAAGTTGAAAGTCTAGAGAACGCTGTTAAGACAGCATTTTATCAAACTGATTCCACAGGTGGTTCAGTATGGGTTATTAAACCTGGTCAAACCTTACCAAAGCATTACCATCATAACTCTGATGATATATGGGTTATATTGCAAGGCAAGGGGGTATTTTATCCAACGCCTGATACGGAGGTGCCTTTTACAAAGGGGCAAGTTATAGTATCTAAAAAGGGTGAATGTCATGGCGCAAAAAATACTGGAACAGAAGATGTTATCTTTGTAAGTATCGTTGCTCCTGTACCTGCTGATTATGACCCTGTTAGTACTAATTAATATGAAAGCACTTTATAGTATTTTGTTATCTTGTAATAGAGATAGAGTTATACCATAAAAGTGCTTTTTTTATTTTATACAGTCATTCTTTGTGAACGATAGAAGCAAAAAAAGAATAGAATTAAAAAAAGAGCGAAATGAATAAAATAAGGAATAAAAAAAGCTGATTCCTAAAGATTATTCATTAGCTAAAAAAATCCATTCCGGAAAAAAATCACCGGAGTGGATTTTTTTAAAAATAAGTCCGGTAGGGCTAAAAAATTATAAATTTTTTTCTTGACAGTAAATGGGGAATTTGCTACTCTAATTAGGCACCTAAGAACCAAATGTTCGGTACGAAAGAAGAAATTCAAAAGTATAGGTGAATCCCTTTTGGCAGGGATAAACGAGGAGTAATACTCAAGAGGCCGAAGAGGCGCCCCTGCTAAGGGTGTAGGTCGGGCAACCGGCGCGAGGGTTCAAATCCCTCTTACTCCGTTTTCCGAATATTTTTTCGGAAAGTGCTTGACAAAGTTAATCACTTTGTTATAATAGCATGGCTGTCTCGAAAGAGAACAGTAAAGTCTGAAGAGAAAATAAAAAAATTAAGAGGAAACAATTAAAGTTTTATTGACTCAACAGAAAAAAACTGAACCTTGAAAAATCAAAGATCGAATAATACACAGACCCTGAAGATTCTTGAAAAGAAGTTCTTCTAAGAAGAACGAAAAAGCCGGAGTTCCGGCAGAGAAAATTCAGAAGCACAGAAATGTGCAGCGAAAACAAACTTTAACAGTAAAAAGGAAAAACAAGCTAAGCGCGTTTTGACTTGGACTGAACTTAAACTGTCAGTGATGACAGATTTTATGTATTGGACCTCCTCCTTGCTTTGAAGCAAGTTCGGAGCCCTGCTTCGCAGGGTACAGCTTACGCTGTAGTCTGGTACATTACGTACTTTTCTTTAAGAAAAAGTACTCATTATGAGAGTTCGATCCTGGCTCAGGATGAACGCTGGCGGCGTGCCTAACACATGCAAGTCGAACGAGATGCGTATTGGAAAGCTTCGGCCGGAAGATACGTTATCTAGTGGCGGACGGGTGAGTAACACGTGGGTAACCTGCCTTATGGAGGGGGATAACAGAGAGAAATCACTGCTAATACCGCATAAGCACACAGTACCGCATGGTACAGGGTGAAAAGATTTATCGCCATAAGATGGACCCGCGTCTGA